>FWPU01000507.1_pt1 | contig 124762 bp, 118 predicted proteins | sample 2228361 | NCBI WGS metagenome assembly FWPU01 (sample SAMEA103939777, study PRJEB20133) | metagenome | reverse complement strand
CGGGTTAGGTCGTCGGGTTCGGAGTGAGCGAGGTGGTGTCGTGGTGAACTACTTGTACTCTGGGGACACGGTGGTGGCGGAAGGCAACGGTACGGACTGGGTCTATTATGGCTACGGTTCGGCGATGGTTGCCCGCGGAGGTGCCAGTCCCTCTACCGACACTTACCAGCACTGGAGCCTGCGTGGCGATTTGGTGGCGCAGTCCAGTTCGGGCGGTGCGTTCAGCCCCGCTCCGCTCACGGATGCCTTTGGCGACTTGGTATCGGGCAATCGGCAAGTGTACGATTGGAACGGTGCGTGGGGTTATCGGAACGAGCCGTTGACAGGCGGGTTGCAGAAGGTTGGGGTGCGATGGTATGACCCTGTGGTGGGTCGGTTTCTCCAACAAGACCCGTGGTTGGGGGATATTTATGAACCACTCACTTTGAATGTGTATGCGTACTGTGTGAATGACCCTGTGAATATGGTGGATGAGGGCGGGGACAAACCACGTACAATTTGGGTAAAGTGTCCATGTTGTGGCAATACTTTTCCCGTCCCCGTTCCCGAAGAGCCAGAAGGGCACCCCGGAGGTACAGAAGGTTCTATAATCATTCGGGATCCTTCAGGTAGTGTCTGGATAGATGTCCCGTTTGATTATGGAAAAAGAGGACCAGCTGTAGGCATAACGCTACCTCCTGGCTCTCCATGGGCTATCCGCTGTGGGTATCGCTTTCCAGCACCACCTCCAACACGCGGTCTACATCAATCGTGGAGGGACTTCAACGAATGGCGTGATTGGTATCTTCAAGAGATGGATCGAAACCGTGGATATGTAGAGTATGACAGGTGGCGCTGACTGATGAGGGGAGAACTTTTTCTCCCCTCACCTCTGTAGGTCTGATAGGACGCGATGGCAAGCGTGAAAATGAAGAGATGGCTAATTGGGTGTACCGCCATAGGGCTGATAATATGCGGAGTGTGGGGAATTCGCACTTTGCAATTCCATCTTACTGCTATGCATTATGCCAACGACTTTATGAATTTCCTACTGAAGTGGGACAGCGACGAACTTACCAAACTTGTTCCTTGTTCAGAATGTCGCAAGCGAATATTCGCCAAATGGAATTATCTTCTTGAAAGGTATGGTCAACCCAAGAGTATTCGCTTCAAGCGTATTGTCACGGTTTTTATGGTGAATGAGCAATCAAGCAATAATAAAAGGCGTTTGGAAGCAGAATATGAGGTTAGCTTCGAGCGAATGAGAAAAATGACCCTTCTAATAGATATTGAGTACGATGGAGAGAGTTTTTGCGTATCTGATATTCGATCGCCTGTTTATATCGATTTATTTTAGAACGAATGTTTTACAATAAATAGATGCCCAAGAGTCTCAGTCAACTACAGGTGTGTTTGCGATGTACGCACCAATAGGCAGTACTTGGAATAGCACTTTCCAACACTGGAACCTGCGTGGGGACTTGGTGGCGCAGTCCAGTTCGGGTGATATGTTCAGCCCTGCGCCGATAACCGATGCGTTTGGGGATTGGGTGTTGGGCACTCGTCAGGTGTATGACTGGAACGGGGCGTGGGGCTATCGGAACGAGCCGTTGACAGGTGGGTTGCAAAAGGTAGGGGTACGGTGGTATGACCCTGTGGTGGGTCGGTTTTTGCAGCCAGACCCGTGGTTGGGGGATATTTATGCACCCCTCACTTTGAATGTGTATGCGTACTGTGTGAATGACCCAATAAATGCGGTGGATCCAAGCGGGGCAACAGCATGGAATCAAACGGCTAAGATGGTAGTAGGTGGTTTGATTGTTGTTATTATTTTCGTTATCATTATCCATGCAATTCATGCCTGCTACGAAGCGAAGAACTTGAGAGAGCAAATCAGAGACTCCCGACAGAAATATCAACAGGATCCCGAGCATGCGCCTCCCACTTGGGGAGCTACGCGTCCTCAAGATAATATGCCCAAAAGTAACCCCGATTGGCCAGGTGGATCTACCCTACCTGGTGTAAGGGAAGGTGACCCTGATGAATCGATATGGGATTTCTCAACGCCTGTGGACAGGACCGAATGGTATAAAAACTTTCGGTAAGTCTTTTCTTACGCTCATAATAGTCGTGGGGGTGGGCACTGGCTTCTCTGCTTGTACCAGCCAGCGCTCTACTCCATCCCCTGCGCGCACGGAATCGGAGCCTCCTACAAGACGCACTTCACTTCCACCTGCATTTGCTGACCCCTTCATCCCGTCCTTAGAAGACGCTCAGCAGGCAGTAAGCAACCATCCACAAAGTGCAGTGGCGCACTACGAGTTAGGGCGTGTCTACCATGCCCTAAAGGAATACGAAAAAGCGATCCCCGCTTTTGAAAAGAGCCTTGAGTTGGACCCGTTGCTGCTGCACGCCTATGTAGGCTTGTCTGACTGCTATCGTTATAAGCAACCTCCTGACTGGCAGAAAGGGGAGGAGGTGCTGTTGCGTTTGCGGTCGTTAGCCTATGGTTCTCGGTATCGGTATCTGGCGCAAATGGAGTTGGGCAACTTCTACTTAGACCGTCATAGTGCGTTGAAGCGTGCCGAAGACCTTGCGAGGGCGGAGCGTGCATACCAGCAGGCTTTGAAGGAAGCGCCCAATATGCGAAGTAGCAATACAGCGTACGGTATAGGGATTGTCTATGCGCGGAGACGGGATTGGGCACAAGCGAAGTCTTGGTTTGAGAAGGCGGTGCAGTGGGCGGATGAGGCGAGACTGCGAGCAAGAGCGTTAGAGGCGTTGGCGAATGTTTATGCGGAGCTTGGGGATTTAGCAAAGGCTAACGAGCTGTTGGAGGAGGCGAAAGGTTCAGACCCTCATTACCCTGCAAGATTGTGGGTCAAAAGGCAAAGCGAGGGTGCGCCGTGAGCGAGGTGGTGTCGTGGTGAACTACCTGTACTCAGGGAACACAGTAGTTGCGGAAGGCAACGGTTTGGACTGGGTCTACTATGGCTACGGTCTGGCGATGGTTGCCCGCGGAGGTGCCAGTCCCTCTACCGACACTTACCAGCACTGGAGCATTCGTGGCGATTTGGTGGCGCAGTCGGATAGAGGTGGTGCATTCAGTTCTGCGCCGCTGACGGATGCGTTTGGGGATTGGGTGTCGGGCAATCGTCAAGTGTATGATTGGAACGGTGGCTGGGGCTATCGGAATGAGGCGTTGACAGGTGGGTTGGTGAAGGTGGGTGTTCGGTGGTACGACCCTGTGGTGGGTCGGTTTTTGCAGAAAGACTCGTGGTTGGGGTCAATCTATCTGCCCCTGACGCTGAATGCGTATGCTTACTGTGTGAATGATCCTGTGAGTATGATAGACCCTGATGGAGAATTACCTGTTTTGGTAGGAATAGCCATTGGGGTAGGCATAAGCGTAGGCATAGCGCTGCTCATCGACTACTTTGAGGATAATGAAAGAAAGATAGACCGTGGTCCAGGGTATTATTGTGTTGCAGCTATTTCAGGTGCCGTGCCTGTTGGTGGACCTGCCGTCAACACTTGGCGATTGACAGGCGTATTTCCCACGGTGTTCAAGTTTCGTGGTGTTCACGGACCACATCACAAATTTTTCGGCAAGCCTAGATCGCACTTACAGTGGGGCTTCTGGAGGCCAGGCAAAAGGAAATCGGGCATTGAGTATCGCATCCCTATACCCGAATGGCTTGCTGATATTCTCAAGCCGAATAGGCGATGACCGAATTCTTCGTTTACAACGAGTGAGACTGCCCTGTGTGGTATAAATACCGAGCAGGTGATTAGTAGAACATCGCAAGGAGGTTCTGGAATGAATACAAGAGAGTTGAATATAAAAGAATTAGAAAAATTATTGTCAGACGATTTGGTTTTTTATTTTATAAAAGAACACGAAATAAACAGAAAACTATATCTATTCTTTGCAGGATACAAAAGTGGTGAATTAGTTAGTGATATAAATGTGCCACTAATCTATCGTAGATGGAAAGGAGAACTAAACCTGTATGGGATGGAGATTGACAGTGTATATGAACTTCACAAGAACACGATAGTAGAGTACCCAAATCCAGTTATGATTAATATATCCACAATAGATGATGGATTCTTAATTCTTTTCGATCCAGGAGGAAACATACAGATAAAAACTTGTTCAGAAAGAATAATCTTCATAGATTATAATATAAAAATTGGTGTTTTATTTTTAGAGTCTTTTCTAAATGTCATTTATTGTGATAAACTACAATTTAGCGTGGACATCAGCAAACTGCCCTGAATTATAGAGAGCAGGAGATTCGGTGGGTTGGCAGCATACTTATGACGGGTTAGGGCGTCGGGTTCGGAGTGAACGAGGTGGACTGGTGGTGAACTACTTGTACTCAGGCGACACAGTGGTGGCAGAAGGCAGCGGTACGAACTGGGTCTATTATGGCTACGGTTCGGCGATGGTGACGCGTGGGGGTGCCAACCCTGCGACTGACACTTTCCAACACTGGAGTTTGCGTGGGGACTTGGTAGCGCGGTCGGGTTCGGGTGGTGCGTTCAGCCCCGCTCCCCTCACGGATGCCTTTGGCGACTTGGTGTTGGGTAGTCGTGAGGTGTATGATTGGAACGGCGCGTGGGGCTATCGGAACGAGTCGCTCACAGGTGGGTTGCAGAAGGTGGGGGTACGGTGGTATGACCCTGTGGTGGGTCGGTTTTTGCAGCCAGACCCGTGGCTGGGGGATGTTTATGAACCACTCACTTTGAATGCGTATGCCTACTGTGTGAATGACCCTGTGAATGCAGTGGACCCGAGTGGAGCAATCCCTCTCGTAGTTGTTGTAGTACTTGCAGGAGCTGCAATAGGCGCGGCAGTCGGTTTACTTTGGGAGGGTATCGATGACTACCGAGACGATGGCAAGCTCAATCGTCCGATTGGCGACTACTTTTGCTCAGCAGGGCTGGGTGCCGTAGTCGGTGGTATTCTTGCTGGAGGAGGTTACATTGTTGGTGCAGGCGCATCTGCTGTAGGGCTAGGGGGTACTTTCATGTCTGGAGTGCGTTCCGCTTTGTTAAGGCGTGTCGTTATCAAAATCTGGGTGGAGTGACGCTATGCAGGTGTCAGCAAAAATCCGACATTATTTTGTTCTTCTGACGAGCAGTATACCAGTGACTATAGGAGGTGGTCTGGTTGGACATCTTACTTTCATAGGGGTTCAACCAGACCCTCCCAGTTCTTATCTTGTATTTGGCTTTTTTGGTGTACTAGGACTAATAGGTTATCTCGTAGGGTACTTGGTGGTCAGAAAGTTTGCGAATGCTGTATAACAAATGTAAGTAACAGGTTGTGTATCGAACCGCGTGATGGAGTACGCCTACTCAGGCAGTACCCTGCTGGGTGAGCAAGTAGACGGTCAGGGGGTAGCTCATACCTAGGATTTCGGCTTGCTGAAGCAGGGGAGTGTCGGTCAGCAGCGGTCATGGCGTGGCGATTTGGTGGCGCAGTCCAGTTCGGGCGGTGTTTTCAGCCCCGCTCCCCTCACGGATGCCCTTGGCGACTTGGTGTCGGGCAATCGTGCGGTGTACGATTGGAACGGTAGCTGGGGCTATCGGAACGAGGTGTTGACAGGTGGGTTGGTGAAGGTTGGGGTACGGTGGTATGACCCTGTGGTGGGGAGGTTTCTCCAGCAAGACCTGTGGTTGGGGTCAATATATGCTCCCCTGATGCTGAATGCGTACGGGTATTGTGTGAATGACCCTGTGAATGCGGTGGATCCAAGTGGGTTGTTTACCGTTGATTTTGACTTGGGATTCATCCATGTAGGCTTCTACATCGACCCAGTTTTAGGTTTCCATCCGTTTGTTGCCTTTGATCCAATACCTGGTGTTGGCGGTTATATTGGAGTTGTGGACTTTGGTACACGGGTCCCCGGTCCCTTCGTAAGTATCATTGGCAATATTGTCGTCGGCGGTGAGATAGGGTTCTGTCCAGCAGGTTTGTACGGTTCATTGGGGGTTGGATTCTCGCCCGACATTGCTCTCCTGATAGGGTGGATGTGGTAAACTAAAAAAAACTGCTTGCAAAGACAAGTATACAAGGGTGTTTTCGGAAACTCGTCTATGGAGGAGGCTACTATGGACTGGAGAGGTCTTGGTTTCCTATGCGTCGGTATATGGTTTTGTATTCTTGGTGGGGCGTCTATAGGGAGCGACAAGTTTCTATTGGAGGGATGGTTTCGTCTCCCTTTACACCCTGCCTTCGTACGCGGATTCCGCAGCGTTCTCAGTGTAGCTTTCCTCATTCTCATAGGGTTAGCAGGCTATTTCTGGTTGAGTGGAGAGGCTTATGAAGCCAAAGTTACTCTGGTGATAATCCTTTTTGTGGGGGTTGGTCTCTTAAGTAGCACTTTAGCGGTTAGCCGACTATTCTCTTTATTAGAATTCTGTGCTGAGCGTCCCAGATTATTAGGGTATGTTTTATTAGGTATTGGTATATTGTTTGGATTTACAGGAGTTAGTCTATTAGCAGGATGGATTAGGTGAACAAGAATGCGATTAGCGTTGTACGGGTGTCCCCACCCGTGCGCATGCTTGAACAAGACGCATAAGCCACAAACTGTAGCACAGGCATTCCGGCCTGTGGGATACCCTCTTTGCACAGACAGGAATGTCTGTGCTACTGGGGCGAGACGCCCAAGCCACTTTTGTTAGACGCTCTAAGTATCCTCAGCCTCGCAATATCAGAGACGAGGATCTACCTCCAAATCGTCTACATCCAGGCAAGATTGGTTTGTGTCAATCCCTATGGGCACAAGGTACATATTTAGGCAGACAACGGAAGATAGTGGAGTAAGAACGATGAGCGATAGAAGGGAACAACACTGGCGAGCAGACACGAACATTCTGGATGTGGTAGCACTCACGAAGTCTCAAACATGGAGTCATATGTACGCAGCTATAAGGTGTGACGAAGCTAGGAAATTGCTACTCGAGGGTAATTATCAAGCCGTCATAGAAGTTGTTTTGCCTTTAGCACGGGCTAAGAACTCACCACTTTATGAACGTGCTAAACAACTTGCTATCATGGCTTTGGATGAGTTGGCAGATGACTACTACGAGCGGGGCGACTATCCTAATGCAGTAAAGTGCTTGGAGCAGTGGTTAGCCCTTGAACCCCTTGCGCTTTATCCTCTGATTCGAAAAAAGGACTTCTTGAGCGGTCGATTTGAAGTTTTCGGGTAGTTCGGTCTATGAGAGCGATAGGGGCAGAATATGATGGTATGCAAGTTGAGCGCAATCGAGACTGGGTACTCCTTTAAGGAGTGGGGAGAGTGCCTTGTTGAGCAAGGAAAAAGTTGCGGAAGAGCCATACTGCTACAATTGCCATCGCGCCTGCCAAACTCCACAACAGAATCACCGTCTGACGCTGGCTCAATCCGCGTCTCAACAGTTGGTGGTGAATGTGGCGCTGGTCGGGCTTATGAACAGGATGTCCGCTCAGGATTCGCCGAATCACCACATTCACCGCATCTAACAGGGGCAAGCCGAACACCAATACGGGCACTAAGATGGCAAAGGCGGTGGCGGTCTTGAATGCACCAATCACCGATAGCCCCGCCAGCATGAACCCCAGAAACTGCGCCCCTCCTGTGCCCATAAAGATACGCGCTGGGTTGAAGTTGTAGCGTAGGAACCCCCCTGCACCCCCCGCAATCGATGCAGCCGTAATCGCAATCAGCCAGTTGGGATAGGGACGGTCTAAAATATCGGCAGCCTGCAACGCCATCAGGGCTAATGCCAGCGCGGCAATCGTGCTCACCCCCGCCGCCAGCCCGTCCAGCCCGTCGATGGTGTCCATCGTCTTGCTGATGACGAACATCCAGAGCGCAGTAATCGGAATTGCCCATATGCCCAGCGGTATCCAGTGCGCATCTTTGAAACTGCCCCCTATCGGTGCAGAGAAGCCCTCTATCTGAATCCCGAATAACTGCACCAGCAAGCCCGCCAGTAGAAGGAACCCCGCCTGCACGAGTGCCGAGAAGCCCTTCAGGTCGTCCACCATGCCCACAATCAGCACACCTGTGCCCACCAGGAGAAGCCCAATAAATGGCACGGCGCGCTCCCAGAACACTCCATCGCTGGGCGCAAGCAAGTAGAGGCGGAAGAGCCCCGCGAGCGTGCCCACCAACACCGCAAGATAGATAGCCAACCCACCCCAGCGCGGGATAGGCTCGGTATGCACGCGACGCGCATCGGGGATGTCCATCGCGCCCATGCGTACTGCCAGCTGACGCACCCACGGGGTCAGCAGGTAACTCGTGAAGAGCGAAATCAGGAAAACGGCAGTGATGGTCTTCATCGTGGCGGTTTGTAGGGCGTTAGGTCTACAGGGATAATTTTACCCTCGTAGAAGCGGTCTAACTGAACTCCAGCCTCTGCAAACAGCTCCAACGCGAACTCGTCGGGATAGTCGCCCTGAAACACCACCCGCTCGATGCCTGCATTGATAATCATCTTGGCGCAATGATTGCAGGGTTGGCAGGTCACATAGAGGGTTGCCCCTCGTGTAGAGACGCCGTTCATCGCCGCTTGCAGGATGGCGTTCTGCTCGGCATGGAGGGCACGAATGCAGTGTCCTGCTACAATATAACAGCCGACTTCGGTGCAGTGGGCAAGCCCGCGCGGGGCACCGTTGTAGCCCGTGGCGAGGATACGCTTATCGTGAACAATTACTGCCCCCACACTCCGTCGTGGGCAGGTGGCGCGCGTTGCGACGACGAACGCTACCTGCATAAAATACTCATCCCAACTCGGACGGCTCTCCATCGCGCTACACCTGAGGCGGTTTGAACTGGGCGAAGGTCTTCTGGTCATACGGGGGCACTATCTTGCCCTGCACAATCATCTGCTCGATGCGCTGGATGCGCGCCATGATTGCGTCGGGCACATCACGCCGAGTGAAGCGCATCGGGCTCAGCCCCACACCCTTCTCTTTCAACCCGTACACAATCGTGCCACTTTTGAACTTGCCTTCCGCCACGCGTTTGCACACATCGAACACCGCGTTGTCCACGCGCTTCATCATGCTGGTCAGCACGCGCCCTTTCGCAAGGTGGTCTTGGTCGCTGTCGACACCGATAGCATAGTAGCCTTTGCCCTTCTGCTCGGCGGCGCGTATCACGCCAATTCCACAGCGACCCGCTGCATGGTAGATGATGTCTGCGCCCTGATTGAACTGCGTGAGCGCCAACTCGCGCCCTTTGTTCACATCGTCCCAGTTGCCTGTGTAGCCGACCAGCACGCGCGCGCGTGGGTTTGTTGTCATCACGCCTGCCCGATAGCCGTATTCGAACTTCTTAATTAAAGGAACCTCCATCCCCCCTACAAAGCCGACGATGTTCTTCTTGGTCATTGCCCCTGCCAGTGCCCCTACCAGGAACGAGCCTTCCTGCTCGTTGAACACGAGCGACACGCAGTTAGGCAAGTTCGGGGCACGCCCGTCCACAATCCCGAAGTAGACTTTGGGGAAACGGGGCGCGACTCGTGCCAGCGCATCCTCCATCAAGAAGCCCACTGCAAACACCACATCGAACCCTTGCCGTGCCAATGCAGTCAGGTTGCGGACATAGTCCGCTGCTGTGCGGGATTCGAGATAACGCACCTCTGCCCGTAGCTCCTTCTGGGCACGCTGAAGCCCACGCCACGCCGAAGCGTTGAACGACTCGTCGCCTATCCCGCCCACATCGGTGACCATCGCTGCTTTAATCCGTTTCTGCATGCGCCTAACCTCCTGCGTGCCAATTGTACCCTGAAGAGAAACGGTGCCTTTTAAGCGCTGTCAAGTTTCGGACATCATTCAGGTATTCTAATGTCGTTGGAGTGCTATTGCATGTCGGAAGCAAGTAAGTTTGAGGTGAGAACATGTCAGTAGGGGCACCGATCGGTACTGTGACCTTGATGTTCACCGACATAGAAGGGTCTACGCAGTTATGGGAACGATTAGGGGATCGATTCCTTGCAATTCTGCACATCCATGATGCGCTCATTCGCGAAAGCTTTGCTCACTACAGGGGGTATGAGGTGAAGACGCAAGGCGATGCTTTTATGGTTGCCTTTGCGAACGCAACCGACGCTCTGCAGTGCGCGGTAGCAATCCAGTGTGCTTTGATGAGCCATGCTTGGGAGGAGTGGGAAGGCGATTTAAAGGTTCGGATTGGCTTGCATACGGGTGAAGCGCTTGTGAGGTTCGATAGCGGAGGGAGAGCAGATTACTTCGGTCCAATGGTCAACCGCGCAGCGAGAATCGCCTCTGCAGGGCATGGGGGACAGATTCTGATCTCTCAAGCGACTTTTGGCACTATTGCGGGGCGACTCCCACCCGAAATCCAGTTGATCAGTCTCGGTACGCATCGGCTCAAAGGGTTAGAGCAACCGGAACACCTCTATCAAGTGGTGTCTCCCCTTTTGCCTGAACGCACTTTTCCCCCACTCCGGACTTTAGACACGACGCGCTATAACCTTCCTGTTCCGCTTACAAGTTTTGTAGGGAGAGGAATCGAGGTGCGTATGCTAAGCGACCTGGTTCGGGATCCCTCCACACGACTGGTAACCCTCACAGGGTGTGGCGGTATAGGGAAGACGCGGTTAGCTCTGCGCGTAGCTTCCGAAACCGCTGACCATTTCCCTGACGGTGTTTGGTGGGTGGAGTTAGCCGAGATTCAACATCTCGATGCCATGATACAGGCAATAGTCTTCGCTTTGAACCTTTCACCCCCACCGCAAATGACCTTGAGACAGTATCTGATGGACTATCTCGCCGATCGCTCGCTCCTACTGGTACTGGATAGCGTGGAGCGAGTTCAGAAGGCAGGGACATTCATAGCGGAAATTCTGCAGTCAGCCCCCCATGTGAAGTGTCTTGTAACCTCACGGGTGGTATTGCGTTTGTCTGGCGAAAGGGTTTTTGAGGTACGCCCGCTCGGAACTCCTCCTGAGCATCTCGGCTTCCACGAATGGAGCCAATACGAAGGGATATTGTTATTCCTGGAACGGGCGCAGACGGTTGTGCCCGGCTGGCAACTTAACGAACAGAACGCTTCTGCCGTGTTGGAGCTGTGCCGTCGTCTGGAGGGAATCCCCCTTGCAATCGAACTGGCGTCGGCGCGCTTGCGCATCCTCAGCCCCACCCAAATGCTCAATCGCTGGCAGAAACGGTTTGAACTGCTCAAAATGAAGGGAGGCTCCCTCCCCGAGCGCCAGCAGGCTTTGGAAGCCACCCTCGACTGGTCGTATGAACTCCTCAGTACTGAGGAACAACACCTATTCGCTCAGCTCTCAGTGTTTGCAGGGGGGTTCTTCCTTGAGGCGGCAGAAGCAATTTGTGAGGGTACCGATATTCTGGAAGGGGTGCAAGATCTGCGCGACCAGTCGCTCCTTTCTACCAGCGAGGTAGAAGGATACACACGCTACTCGATGCTCGAGATGGTACGCGCGTACGCACGAACACGCCTGGAGATAGGCGATGCCCACCTCTGCCACAGGGTTCGTCAGCAACACGCGGACTACTTTTTGAGGTTGGCAACGGAACTGAGTGCGCAGGTCGATACCGCCACCGAGGTCTCTGCCTTCAACAGGATAGAGGTCGAGCTGGAGAACATCCGTACGGGCATGGAGTGGGCATCCGCCACGGGGCAGGATGCTCTGTACGCTCAGTATGCTCACGCCCTCTTCCCCTTCCTACGCCGACGCGGTTGTTGGGACGAGCGACTCCTTTGTACTCAAAGGGGCTTCGAGTGCGCCCAATGCGCATACGGTGAACAACACGAAATGGTGGCATCATTCGCTCATATGCTCGCCCTCGCCTATCAAGAGCGAGGCGACTATGAGCAAGCACATCATTACTATGAACAGAGCCTTCGTCTCCGGCGTGCCTTAGGGGATAGGCAGGGGACTGCCGATTCGTTGAATAATCTCGGCAATCTCGCCTATTCGCAAGGCAACTATGACGAGGCACGCCAACTGCACGAAGAGAGCCTTGCAATCCGACGCTCGCTTGCAGACCTCTACGGAATTGCGAACTCGCTGAACAATCTGGGTAATCTTGCCTATATTCAAGGAGAGTACGCTGAAGCCCGTCGGCTATACACCGAAAGCCTTGCTATCCGACGCACAATCGGAGATAAACAAGGAATGGCTATCTCGCTCAATAATCTGGGGATTATCGCCAGTGAGCAGGGCAATTACGCCGAAGCGCAACGCTTGTTCGAAGAGAGTCTCAGCCTCGAGCGCGAATTGGGCAATAAATGGGGTGTGGCGAACCTCCTAAGCGATCTGGGCACACTCACAGACAAGCAAGGCGACACCTCGTCCGCCTATCAGCTCATAAAGGAAAGCCTCGTACTCCGACGCGAGCTGGGGGATAAGCAAGGAATCGCTAACTCGCTCATCGCGTTGGGTACAGTCGCTCGCAAACAGGGCATGTACGACGAAGCACGCCAGCATCTAAATGAGGCACTTCGGTTCTGCCAACAACTTGAAGATCGCTACACCATGGGTTTTGCTCTCTATCAACTTGGTAAGGTGTCACACGCTGAAGGAAACCTCCCACAAGCTCAACATTTCTATCGGGAAGCGCTCCGACTCCACGCAGAATTACAGCATAAATTAGGCATAGCTGGAACCTTGAAAGAGTTGGGTGTCCTCCTTGCTCACACAGGACACCCGGAGGAGGCAGTGAAACTTCTGCGAGTCGCAGAGCGTATTTTGACCGAGTTGTGCTCACCCGAAGCCGAGAAGGTGACCGAGAGCCTCGGAACGATTTCCAGCATGCATTCTACCACCCCCAAACAGTGCGAGGCATGGTACCAGCAGGCAGAGACGCTCACCCTGGAAGAGGCGACCGCCCTCGCCCTTTCGATCCTTTCCTAAAACCAAAAACGCTTCTCAAGTACCCCTACTTCTATGGAAGAACCCCCATGAGGTGGACGATGCAGATGCGCATCTGTATACTCATGGGATTAATGATGGGGATAGTGGTGACCTCGGGGTGGGCAATCCCGGAGACGGTGGTACTAATGCCCACCGCTAATCGAAACGCCCCACGCTCCATCTTTTTCATGACCGAGCAGTATGCGGTACCGCGTTCTTATGACCAGACTCTCACACGCTGTTTCTACACCCAGCTTCTGCTCACAGAACGCTTCGATTGTGGCATAGATGTGCTGGGTTTTAACCGAGCAGAAGAACGCCAGGTGGTGGGCAACGCTCGCTGGGTGGTCTCGCCCGAAACGAACCATAGCCCTGGGTTCGCAATAGGCGTGTGGAATGTGGGCAACAATCAGGCCCCCAGCTACTATCTCGTCGGTACACGCACGACCTCGTTCGGGCGATTCCACGCTGGAATCTTCCGTGAAGGCACCCGAACAGGTTGGTCTACCGCCTATCAAGCCAATATCGCCAACCTTTTCGACCTCAGCGTGGAATATTTCCGACTGCCCGCTGGCGACAGCTACACCAGCCTTCTCGTGGGGCGTCAGCTCAACGAAACAGTCTACCTCTATATGTACTACTCCAAGCACAGCCAAACGCGCGACAACGACCTGTTCAGCGTCGGGTTTTCGTTTACTCCCTTCAGGCTGTTTTAGCGCTCCCCTTCAAAACTCCAAATCCACGAGACTTTCGGCAGGGATTTTCGTCTCAATCTGGCAGGAGAGGCGAAAACCCTGCCGAATTGCTTTGGGGTACAATCTTTTATTGCAGGAGATGCAGGGCGTGCCTCGAAATACAACGGTGCGCTTGATAGGAGACGAGAATGGCGAAGCAACCAAGTAGCGTTGTAGGGATCGATATCGGCACACGCTTTATCAAGGTGGCGGAGGTGCGCTCTGGGCGTCCGCCGGTACTGACCAGTATCGGCATTGCTCCCACCCCAGAGGGCGCAGTCGATTCAGCAGGGATTATCGACCGCGCCGGTGTTGCAGGCGTACTCAAGCGACTGCTTTCCGAAGCCGGGATTAGCACGAAGCAAGCCGCGCTTTCACTGGCAGGGCAAAATGCGGTCGTGGTGCGCATCCTGGAGGTACCCCGTATGAACCCTGCGGAACTGCGCCAACATATGGACTGGGAAATCCAGCGCAACATCCCCTTTGCCGACACCCGCGTTCAATCCGCCTACGAAGTTATTCATCGCCCAGGTGAAGACCCGAACGACCCCAACATGGAGGTCGTGTTGGCGGTCGCCCAACAGGATGCGGTCGATGGACTGGTGGAAGTGGCAGATAAGACGGGGCTGGAACCCTACGCCATCGATGTAGAACCGCTTGCACTGGGGAGAAGCCTGCTTCTCACCCAGCCCGATATAGGTCAAGGGGCGGTGCTGGTGGTGAACTTAGGTGCCAGCGCGACCTCCATCGATATTTACGACAAGGGCATTCTCAGCTTCCCGCGCATCTTGCCTACGGGCGGAGACATGCTCACTCGGGCAATCGCAGAACGGCTCATGATTTCGGAAGAGGAAGCCGAACAGCTCAAAACCTCCTCTGCCGAAGTGTTGTTAGACCAGATTCCTACTTCAACTTCGCCTTTCGGTGTGCCCGGAGCCCCTGGTGGGTTCTTCACGCCCACCTTAGGAGGTCAACCCGAGGAGCCACCTCCGTTCACTCCTTACTCGCCTGCTATGTCCGTGGAGCCTCCACCTGGTGAGGAACCCACTGTTCCGCCCTCTCCTTTTACGGTTCCACCGGAACCCCAACCCTCTGAGGAATCGTTCGCTCCTGCCGAACCCGAACTGCCTGCCCCTCAAGCACCTACCGACTCGCGCAAGGTGGAAATATTCCATGCCATCTATCCCCTACTGGAAGAGTTGGTGGCAGAGATTCGGCGTTCGGTGGAATACTTCCGCAGTCGACACGGGGATGTGGAGGTCAGCCAAATCCTGCTTTGCGGGGGCGCTGCGGTGATGCCCAACTTAGACCAGCTGATTGCGAACGGCGTCGGCATCCCAACCTCCGTGGCGAACCCGATACGCGGTCTGCAGATGCAGGTCAAGCGCCACGGTCCTGAATATGTAGCCTCCCATGCCCACCTGTTTGCGGTGGCAATCGGCATGGGACTCCACGCCAGTTTTTAAGGAGGCAGAACAAGGATGAAACTGAACCTTGTACCCGATTATGTCAAGCAGCGAAAAGTCAACAAGCAGATAATTGCCCTGCTGGTGGTGCTGTTTTTTGTGGTGAATGCGGGCATGACTTTTTGGCTCATCAGCGCTCGTGCCCAGCTGAGCGCGCTTCAAGAAGAAAAGGCAAATCTCGAGAGGGAGGCTCAGCAAGTAGATACGCTCGATCAGCTGGCAAAACAGACTATTCAATCCGCAGCGATTGCCTTAGCCAAATCGGAATGGGTGCGCCTTGTGCAAGAACACAACCCGAAATATGCCCAGCTGTATGCTGAGGTGAACCGCTACACCTCACCGCGCGTACGCTATGCCTCCATGCAGGTTCAGCAGGGCAATCAACTTCAGATTAGCGCCTTCGCGAAGGGCATAAGAGAGATCGGTCTCTACCTTCAGACCATGTATCAGTGCCCGCTTTTCAACTCGGTAAGTCTCACCAGCCCCAATATGTTTCCGGGCTACCCCACGGCAGCAGAGGCTCAACAGATGATGGGGGGGCAAGTGCTCGGAGGAATCGGACTTGGCGCAAGTGGTCCCGGTGGTGGAGGTCCCCCAGTAGGATTCGGAGCACCAGTTGGAGGTGTTACTGGAACAGGGCAGACTCAAGGCTCTCCTGCAGGCTTCATGAATTTCCAAGTGGTTGCAGTACTCAAAGAGCCGATTACACTCCCTACACCACCTGCGAACCTTCCCGGCATCAATTTGGGTGGTTCAGGAATGCCTGGCGGTTTTGGTGGACTGGGATTTGGAGGGTAAGCAATGCCACTCTCGATGTTTGCGAAGGTCTCTATCGGGTTAGTGCTGACCATCGTGGTCGCAGCAGCCATCTTCTTGTTGGGCATTCGTCCCACTTTGCAAAATATTACTTACCATCAAGAGCATAACGCCCAACTTCAAGAGAAGGTTGCTATGATACCACGCGCCGAGCGACTGGTGCAGATGGCTCAAGAGAAGGTGAAAGAGGCAGAGGCGAACCTCGCTCGGATTGAGACCGCCAAAATGCCTCGTAAAACGATCGACATGAAAGACCGCCTAAAAGCGTGGATGGACTATCCCGACATGGTGCGCGAGGTAGTAGAACGCCTGCAGAGTTGGCCCGAGAAGACAGGTGTCCAACTCTTTAACCGGTTCGCTTTGCAAGGACCGCCTGCGGACCCGAACCAAATTCCAACAGCGGTGCTGGTTTTCCCGATGGGGACGGTTCAAGTGCGTGCGGAGTCGTTCGAAAAACTGCTCCAGCATGTCCGAAAATGGAACGAGATTCCTAATCTGGTTGTATTAGTCGATGGGTTGGCAATCCAAGGCATGAGTCCTGACCTGTTTGCGAGCTATACCCTGACCGTGTTCATCTACCCGCGCCACGGGTTTGAACCAGGACCACCCGTGCCTTCTGGCAGTGCGGGTGGTGCAGGCGGAGGCTTTGGTGGCGGAGGATTTGGGGCTTCCCCTGCTCCCTTTGGTGGAGGTGGATTCAGCCCTTCTGCAGCTCCTCCTGCAGGGCGGGGACCAGGAATTTAAGAGGATGTCGGCAGGAATCGCCTATTGATGGTCGAATAGGTACGGTGATACGCGATGGACAAGCAGAAACAGATTGCGATTGTAGTGGCAGTCGTGGTGTTGGTGGCGATAGCCATCCTCGCCATCTTCATGTTCACAGGTGGTGGAGGGGGAGAATCTCCTGCACCTTCACCTCCCTCGCCTACAATAGGCATGGAGGGTGAACCCGGGTTCGGAGCCCCTTCGCAACCAAGTTTTGGAGCTCCGACTCCTGCCCCCACCCCTGCTCCTTCCCAAGCTCCTACACGGGTGGCGGTACGACCTCGTTCTGACCCCTTTGCCCCTCTACCAGAAGAGGTGGAGGCGATGCAGGGCGAAGTGTTCAACCCCAACCAAGTGCTGATTATCGCTTCGCCCCCTGAACCGCCGAAAGTGGAACTGCCCGAACCGTACGAACCGCAACCGCGTCGGCGCGTGGCGGGTATCATTATCGGACCCACAGTTTCGGCAATCATAGAACAAGAGGGAGAGCCGATTCCCTTGATTGTTCAGCCGGGCGATACAGTGGGTGAGTTCCGCGTGGCGGCGATTACGAGCGATGGTGTTATCCTCCGACGCCCCACAGGGAACCCGCGCGAAGTTCGTGTGCCCTATGAGCCTCCGAGCAGTGGAGTGGGAGGCGGGGCAGGAGCAGGACCCGCTCCTGGTGGAGCACCAGGGTTCGGACCTGGAGGACCGCCAGGGTTCGGTCCGCCTGGCAGGGGACCTCGAGGTGGAGGAGGCGGTCTTGGGATTTGAAACTCTGAAACGCAAATACGGGTCAACCGTATAATCCTATGGAGGTAGACAACGATGAGAAACTTCTGGATGTGGCTGATGGTAGCAGGGCTGATTGGGAGCGCATCCCTTGCGTTCGCACAGCAGGACTTGTCAGAAAAAACGGTTACGCTCAAGTACGACCAAGCCGATGTGCGCTATGTGCTGAAGCAACTGTTCGATAGCGTGGGTGCAAACTACTCACTTGACCCGAATGTGCAGGGCACGGTCACCGTCTCTATCACGAACGCGCCCTTCTCGGTCGCCTTGCGAGCAGTGTTAGACCCCCTCAACCTCGTGGCGCGCGAGGAAGGCGGAGTCTACTATGTTACTGTGCGTCGTCAAGAAGAGGTTCCCACCACCACAGCCCCAACCGAAACCCCTGAAGAGGAGCCTCAAACGAATATGCCCGAAAAAATCCAGCTGAACTATGCAAACCCCCAGCTCATCGCAGCGCTTCTCGGCGCTTCCATCGTAGGCTATGCTAACTATGAGATGGGTGGCGCGATGATGGGTGGTCTGGGCGGTTTTGGTGGCTTTGGTGGTCTGGGCGGTTTTGGTGGTTTTGGCGGTCTGGGCGGTTTTGGTGGCTTTGGTGGTCTGGGCGGTTTTGGTGGTATGGGTGGTTTTGGTGGCTTTGGTGGTATGGGTGGTTTTGGTGGCTTCGGCGGTCTTGGCGGTTTTGGTGGAGGCATTCGCGGAGGCGGAGGCTTCGGTGGAGGCTTTGGCGGTGGCGGCTTTGGTGGAGGGTTCGGACGCTAATCAGCAGGACTCGTTCCCCCTATGCCGAATATGGGGGTTGGTGAGAAGCCAACCCCCTTTATAAAAGGTATCACGGAGGAGGACATAGCGAAACCATGAGAAAAGGAACCGTACGCAGAATGATGACCACACTCTTTATGAGTGTGCTTGTCTCAACCCTTTGGGCAGACGATGATTACCTCGTCAGCATTCACCTAATGGACGCAGACCTTATCACCGCTATCAAAGCGATTGCTCAACAAGCAAATGCTGAGGTCGTGTTTGAACCGACGGATGAGCCCTATAAGCGTATCAATTTAGTGAAGTTAGACCGCAAGCCCTTTGAAGAGGCTCTGGGCTACATCTGTAAAGCGGCAGGGGCAACCTATCGCAAGGAGGCAAATGGGGTCTATGTGATTAGCCCCCTACGCCCTGAACCCACAAAGCCTCCTGCATCGCCTGCGCCTACCCCACAAGAAACCTCTGCCCCGGCACCCGTGGTGGTGGAGCGTATCCCTTTGCGCTATAGTCGCGCTTCGGATATCGTCAACATTATCTTAGGTGAGCTCCGAACTCCTGACCCCTTTGCGGATTTGCGCGAGTTCATGACGCGAACCATGCAGCACAGTATGCAGAGTGCCGTTCCTCAAGCACCCCCTGTTGTACCGCTTCGCCTTGATGGAACCACGGTTCCTTATAATAGCACCCTACCCATTAGCCCTATGTCGGGCATTAGTTCTCAGCCGACTACCACCCAACCAGAAGGGGAAGGACAAGCGATAGGTGGACGCGGTGGTCGTGGCTTCGGACAGCCCGGTGGTTTTGGACAGCCGGGTGGCGGCTTTGGACAGCCCGGCGGTGGTTTCGGACAGCCCGGTGGTGGCATAGGGCAACCCGGAGGGGCAGTGGGCATCTTTCAACCTGAAGGGCTCGATGGTATCGTCGCCAACGATATCGATAACTCGATTATCGTGCGCGGACGACCTGAAGCCATCATGTACATCCGACGCATTTTGCGGTTCCTCGATGTCGCCCCCAAACAAGTGATTATCCGCGCAGAGTTCGTCACCGTCAATCGCAACGACCTCGACCTCTTTGGTATTGACTGGAACCTTGCGCGCGTCAATCTCAGTGCGGGCGCTACAGGTTTTGCCTCCCTCTCGGCTCCCGTGTTTGTGAACTACGCTACTGGGAATGTGGTGGCACAACTGCGCTCCCAAATCAGCCGTTCGCGCGGGCGCCTCGTGAACGCACCCATCGTCACGACCCAGAACAATATGCCTGCGACCGTGTTTTTCTTCACTGTAGACTACATTATCCAGCAAACAACCGTTTTCAACGCACAAGGACAACCTACCATCGTCTCAACCCCGTTCGCTGTCACCATCCCCACTTCGCTAACGGTAACACCGCGTATCAATTTCGATAATACGATTACCCTCGCACTCAACCCGACCATCACCACCTCTGACCGTGTGCGAGTTGGCAACTTAGACCTTCCGCGCTTCAGCTCTCAATCGGTATTCACAGTGCGACGGGTTAAAAACGGAGAAACCATCGTGCTGGGCGGACTGGTTTCACGCCAAGACAGCACCACCGTCAATAAAGTGCCTATTCTGGGCGACCTGCCCGTCGTGGGGCAATTCTTCCGTAGCAAAGACCGCGGTGTAATCGAAAGCGAACTGCTTATCTTCGTCACCGCCACAATCGTAGAGGAAGATGAGGAAGGAGCAGTCGGGGGAACCGCTCCCTAAACAGGAAACCAAATCCCTGATACCGAAACTCTGCAGGGGCACCATTCGCCCCTGCAGTTTTGCATGATGAGACACCATCTGTTCTTAACGGGCAACATGGGGGCTGGCAAAAGCACAGTAGGTGCTTTGCTGGCGCACCTGCTCGGCTGGCAATTGTGCGACCTCGACACCGAGATCGAACAGACAACCCAAAAGACCATCCCCCAACTCTTCCAAGAAAGGGGGGAACCCTACTTTCGCGCTCTGGAGAGCCAACTTCTTCAACAGCGAAGCGCAACCAGTGTTCCTACGGTGTTTGCCACAGGAGGTGGAATCGTACTCAGTGAAGCCAATCGTGCCCGCATGTTCGAGCGCGGATGGGTGGTTCATCTTTTCGCACCTCCTGAAGAACTCGCACGCCGTGTGGGCAAAGCAGGAAACCGCCCTCTCCTACAAGGGCATTCTAATCTCCAAGAACGCCTCGCCAAAATCGCAACCGAACGCGAACCGTTTTATCAAGAAGCCGACTGGATTGTGGACACCACCCACCAAACACCTGAACAGGTAGCTCAGCAGATAGCGCGCCTCGTTGTGCCTACCCCTATCGACCCGCTGTGCCTACCCATACTGGAGGGTACAGAGCGTGCCTATGAAGTGCGCATCGCTCCGGGTATCCGCCACACCTTTGCCGACCACCTATTGCCTCTTAAGCGCCCCTCGGCTGTTGCCCTGCTCACACACCCCACCCTCCTGTTCTGGACTGAGCCGATTGTACAATCGTTAGAACAGCACGCTATTCGCACTACCCTCATCACCCTGCCAGCAGGAGAGCGTATGAAAACCCTGCGCACAGCCGAACGACTCTATAAAGCCCTCCTTCAAGCAGGGATTGACCGAGAGGGCATCCTCGTGGTTGTTGGTGGAGGCATGCTGGGCGACTTGGGCGGGTTCGTGTCGGCAACCTATCTGCGGGGCATTCCCTTCGTACAAGTGCCGACCAGCCTGCTGGCGCAGGTCGATTCCAGCGTCGGTGGCAAAGTCGGGGTGGACCTGCCAGAGGGCAAAAATCTGGTGGGGGCGTTTCATCAACCTTTGCTGGTGTTGATAGACCCTGAGATGCTCAGCACTCTGCCCCTGCGTCAAGCACGCAACGGCTTTGCCGAGGTCATAAAATACGGTATCACCCTCGACAAAGGCTTGTGGCAACGCCTGACCCTCATGGTACAACAGCGCCTCATAAGCCCTCGCCGATTCCAGCCCGACCCTGCTGAATGGACGCTCCCGATAGCTAAGTGTATCCACCTCAAAGCGCGCATCGTGTCTACCGATGAGCGCGACACCCAAGGCACGCGCGCGCTACTCAACTTCGGACACACCGTAGGGCACGCCATCGAAGCAGTAATGGGCTATCGCAACATCCTGCATGGGGAAGCGGTGGCTATCGGCATGCGTGTGGAAGCCCATATCGGGAGGCTCATGGGCATCACACCGCCAGAAGTGGTCACCTCATTAGAAGCGATGCTCCAACAGGTTGGACTTCCGACTGAACTTCCTGCGCTTGAACTGGATGAGGTGCTGGGCGCGATGCGTTATGATAAAAAGAGCGTTCACGGGGAGTTGCGAATGGTGCTGTTAGAGGCTATAGGAAGGGCACAACTCGTGCCGAAAATTCCTGTAGAAACCGTTCAGGAAGCGCTTAGACTATGCGCATCGCACTCGCTGTAGGCTGGATAGGGCTTGCCGTTCTTGGCTTTGTGATGGCAAACTGGCTCAACACGCCCCCCGATGAACCGCTTGGGCGCATAGGGGCAGGGTTGTTTGCACTCCTTTTGATGTTGACGCTGATTCTCGGCGCGCGTGCGCTTCTTTCTCGCAGAGACAGAAGGCTTCTGAGCTGGCTTTGGCTTGCTCTGGCTTGGTTCACACCTGCAAAACTCTCTGCCGACCAAGACCCTTTTGCTATCGTGCCCAACCCTGTGTTCCCGTCCCGTTTCACTTCGGCACTCCCGCGTGAAGGCTATACAGAATATCGCGTGGAGTTCCCCAGCCCCCTCAGCAGCTCCTATCCTGCGAACGACACGGTCTACTGCTGGTGGCTTGTGCCGAACGAGCGCGTGGGGCGCGTGCCTACGGTGATTCTGCTCCACAGCCTTGGTATCCGACGCCTCGAACTGGAGATGGGGCTGGCGCGTGAGTTGGTACAGCATGGCATCGCCGTGCTCATTATGACCCTGCCGTATCATATGGGGCGTACGCCTCCGGGCACGGGCAGTGGCGACCTCATCCTTTCGGGTGATGTGCCTCTCCTGCGCTCTGCAGTCGTGCAAGCCACCCTGGATGTGCGTCGTGCTGTCGATTGGCTCTCACGCCAACCCGAAGTAGACCCCGAACGGATTGCGCTGGTGGGGGTTAGCCTCGGTGCCCTGCTAGGAGCCTCGGTATTAGCCAGCGAACCCCGTTTGCACACTGCCGTGCTGATTCTGGGCGGGGTCGATTTAGCCCATATCCTATGGCACTCGGTGCTGGGTGTAGGGGCGCGCATCCGCCTACGCGTGCAAGGGTATACCTTAGACCGCCTTCGCCACGAGCTGGCGGAAGTGGAACCCATGCATCGCCTAAAACCCGAACATGGAGAGAAAACTTTCGTTATAGGCGCGCGATTCGACATCGTCGTGCCCACCGAAGATACTGAGAAACTGGTGCGAGTATTGGGCAATCCGAAGGTGTTTTGGCTCAATACAGGGCATTTCGGAGGGGGACTTGTGCAACGCCCACTCTTTCGGGTCGTGCGACGGTATCTTCAGGCGCGGTTCGAGGGCAAAAACCCCGAACCTGAGCCGAATCTGCTGGTGCCCACCCTGCGCATCGGTGCCATCTACAATCCCGAACGCGACTTCCGACTTGCTTTAGGCATCGACCTTTGGTGTTCGGACGCGCAGGGCACGCTGTTTGCGACGGGGGTTATGACTCCGAAGGGAAGTTCGCTGTTCGTTGGTCTGCGCTTGCGGTTGGGCTTCTCCATCGGTGCCGAGGTGTTGCCCAAGCGCACTTACGGGAGCATCTTCTGGCACTTTGTGTTGTGAGAGCGCCTGACGCCACCGCTCGCAGAGTTCTAACGCCTCCCGCGCCTGACGCCACAAGAGGTGTTCATACTTGAGTTGCTCGCTGAGGGGCATCTCCGAAGTATGCTGGCTCAAGTGTGGAGGTGGAGTCTCCATATAGTGGCGCACCGATTTCAGAAACGCATCATAGATTTCTGCCTGCTCGGGTGGCACTGCCTCAGGTCCTTCCGTAATCCCCATCAGTTGAGCGAGCGTCTGCAGGCAGAAATGGCATGCCTCTTCGCGCACCGCTGTCCACAGATGAGGGGGCAAACGACGCGGGCGCGACTGTTTCGCCTTCTGTTGGCGCGCCAACTGCAAAAAGGCGTTCGCTCCCAACTGCACCGGCACGCTCATCAACGGCAACTGAAAGGTCTCAGCTAACTCTTGAGCAATCCAGTCGCGCGATAAGCTCCGTCTTGTCCTTCCCATACCACCCCATGAGGACAAAACAGTAGACAAATGGAAACTATTTACTTCCTCTCCATCCGTTCTCTGGCTTTGCGCTCGATGTTGCGCCAGATTCCGCGTAGCCCCATCGCCTTCTTCATCTCTTCAAGCGTTTCCTCCGCAATCTGGCGCACTTTAAGCGTGCCTGTGTAGAGAATCTCCTCCACATAGCCCCGCTCTTTCTCGTAGTAGGCGCGCCGTTCGCGGATGGGGTCTAAAAAGGCGTTCAGGGCGCGTGCCAGCTTCGCCTTTACCTCCACATCGCCCACACGCCCCGTGCGATAGCGCTCCTTCAGGTCTTCCACTTCCTCTTTGTTGGGGTTGAAGATGTCGTGGTAGATGAACACGGGATTGCCCTCCACCGTGCCGGGGATATGCGCATGAATCCGTTTCGGGTCGGTGTACATACTGCGTACCTTCTTCTCTACGGTTTTGGGGTCGTCTGAAAGGAAGATGGCATTCCCCAGGCTCTTGCTCATCTTCGCCTTGCCGTCCGTGCCGACGAGTGTGGGCACATCGCTTAGCATCACTTCGGGGATGGGAAACACCTCGTCATACAAGGAGTTAAACCGACGGGCAATCTCACGGGTGATTTCCACATGCGCTTCATTATCCTTGCCCACAGGCACTAAATGGGCACGGGGCATCAGGATATCCGCCGCTTGCAACACAGGATAGCCTATCAAGCCAAAGGGTATCGACTCCTCATCGATGTTCGCAGCGCGTGCCATATCTTTGATGCTGGGTAAGCGCGTTAGGCGCGGCAGCGTCACCAGCATTTCGAAAATCAGGTTCATCTCATATACTGCGTGCACGGCTGACTGGAGATAGATGGTGACCTTTGTCGGGTCGATGCCCACCGCAAGATAGTCCAGCACCATTTCGCGGATGTTGGTGCGCATCTCCTCGATATCGTCGCGGGTGGGGCGAGTGGTGAGCATGTGCAGGTCTGCAACTAAGAAGTAGCAATCATATTCCTCTTGGAGTTTCAAGCGGTTTTGAAGGGAGCCGACATAGTGTCCTAAATGCAGTTTGCCTGTGGGGCGGTCGCCCGTGAGAACTCGTTTCCGCTCGCTCATGCCCTCAATTGTACCTTGTACAAAACGGATGTTCTGTGGAATAACCCTCTTAGGCATCTCCAAGTGGCTTGGGCATCTTGCCCATCCAGCATAGCACGGGCGTTTCACCCGTGCCGAGTGAGCAAGATGCACTTGAAGAGGCTATAGCAGGAAAACGCACATGCCGATTACTATACTAAATCCTGCATCAGGAGGTTCTGATGAAGCGGATGAAGGAGCGGAGCGTTCTACTTACGATTGGGTTATGGTTTGCGTTAGCACAAGCGGAAAATGGAGAGAGCGCGATGCTGGTGGCGCGCCATCAGCAAGTAGTAGAACTGAATATGCTTCGTCTTCAGTACGGCTTACCGCCTCTGAAGTTGAACGAAGCGCTGTGCGAAGCGGCGCAGATGCAAGCGGAGGAGATTCTCCAGACGGACTGCGTGTCCCACTTCGACCGCTGGGGGCGTCGGGCGGATGGGCGTGCCCTTCAGGCGGGCTACTTCTACACCCACCTTGCCGAGAACCTCGCAGCGGGTCAGCCCTCGTGGGAGCGCGCTTTGCAGGCATGGCAGAACAGCCTTCCCCACCGCTCTGCGCTGTTTGATCCCCACTACCGTGAAGTGGGAATTGGCAGTGCCTCCCTCTCGGAAAGCCGTTATCGCTACAGTTGGGCGCAGGTGCTTGGCACCCGTCGCGCCGTCTACCCTGTTATCATCAATCTTGACGCTTTCTATACCACCGAGCCGACGGTTCGGGTCTACATTCACGGCGCGCGCCATGCAACAGCGATGCGCGTCAGCACCGACGGCAAGCAGTGGAGCGACTGGATGTCCCCCCAAGAGTGGCTGGAGTGGGAGTTTTCCCCTGTTCCGGGCGAACATACACTCTGGGTGCAACTGCAGATTCGGGGCTGGATATTCGAGTCATCGGATAGCATCTATCTGGTTCTATAACATGGGCATGGCGCTGTCCAAGCGCATATCGCGGGCGATTGCGACTGCTACCACATAGCCTGCTCCTGCCTCTTTGAGCACGCGCGCACATTCACTGAGGGTACTCCCTGTGGTGAACACATCATCCATCAGGATGAGAAATCGCCCCTGGAGGACTTCTGGCTGAAGCACTTCGAAGACCCCCTGCACATTGTGCCAGCGCAAGGGGGCGGGCAAGCCCACTTGGGGGCGTCGGTAGAATCGGCGTCGTACCACATTCGGCGCAAGGGGCACGCCAAGCCAGTTCGCCACTCGATGAGCCACCTCATGCACCTGATTGAACCCCCGTTCCGAAAGTCGCCTTCGGTGCACAGGAAGCGGGATAAGATAGTCGGCACTCTGCAGAAGGCGATATTCGGGGTGTTCCAACGCCTGAATCACCAGCTGGCTCAGGGGTTCCACTGCCCTCCACCATCGACGGTACTTGAGGTTCACAATCGCATGGCGCACAGGTCCTGTGTAGAGAGTTGCGCAGATTGCCTCATCGAAGGCATAAGGGCGCCCCTTGCAGAAAGCGCAATCACCCCCACTATTGGGCGCACCACAGCGTCGGCAAGCGGGCGGTACAATCTGTTCGCTCAGCACCTCACATGCGGGGCAGTAGGGCTTACTCCAAAACTGCCCACAGCCCACACATCGGCGCGGATAGAGCCAGTCGAGAAGCCAGCGAAACCCTCGTTCTATCAACTGCGGATGATGGCGTCGATCACCACATCGCGGATGCCTGGCTTCTGGCGCAAGATACGGCGAATAATCTCCAACTCTTGCTTTACATCGATATCATGCCCACGAAGCCCGCGCACCGTTCCGCGAATATAGACCACCCCATGCATCACATGCACATCCATCAGCGAGGTATCCAAGTGGCGCTTGTTAATCTCGCGCAGAACCATCCTCCGCATCTCCACATCTTCTAATGGCATGGTCGTTCCTCCTTGCCTTTATTGTACACCATTTAGGAGCGCGAAGGCTGGAACATGGAGATGAACTCGTTGAAGAAAGGGCGACTATCCCACGGACCCGGTGCCGATTCGGGGTGGTACTGGAGGGTAATAAGCCGAAGGTCGCGATGGCGCACTCCTTCAATTGTGCCATCGTTGAGCTGGATATGGGTGACTTCCAAGCCTGTGCCTTCCAAACTTTCTGGCACCACCGCATAGCCGTGATTGTGGGAGGTAATTGTTACCTGCCCTGTAAGCAGATTTTTGACGGGATGATTGCACCCCCGATGTCCGAACTTGAGTTTGTAGGTACGGGCGCCCATCGCGAGGCAGAGCAGTTGATGCCCAAGGCAAATGCCAGCAATTGGTTTCTTGCCGATAAGCTGGCGGATGGTCTGCACAATCGGCTCCAAGCGTGCGGGGTCGCCCGGACCAGGCGAGAGCAGAATCCCGTCGGGGTTCAGGACAAGAATCTGTTCAGCCGAGAAAGTGGCGGGCACGATCATGGAGCGCACTCCAAGGCTCGCCAAGCGACGCGGGATGTTCCACTTGACGCCGCAGTCCACTATCACCACTCGGTAGCGGTAGCGGTCATCGGGGGCGTCCATCGGTTCCATCCCGTCATAGCCCCACTTGTAAGGCTTGGGAGTGGTCACAGCATACACGAAGTCATGCTCATCGTAGCGGGGCGTGGTTTGAAGACGGTGAAAAGCCTCCTCTGGGGTTTCGTTCGTAGTGAGAGTTGCCATCATCACGCCGTGCGTGCGCACCTTTCGGGTAATGGCGCGGGTGTCTACCCCTTCGATGCCGATAACCCCATGTGAGGCGAGAAAATGGTGCAAATCGGAGCGCGCCCGCCAGTTGGAGGGACTGTCGCACGCCTCGCGCACGACGAATCCCGCCACTTGCACGCGGCGCGATTCACTATCTTCGGCATTCAGCCCGTAGTTGCCTATGAGAGGGTAGGTCATTATCACGATTTGCCCAGCGTAGGAGGGGTCGGTCAGCACCTCTTGGTAGCCCGTCATGCCCGTGTTGAACACCAGCTCTCCGACGGTGTTTCCTTCGGCGCCCACCGACTGCCCCTCATAGACACTTCCATCTTCCAGCACTAAGTAGGCTCTCCCCATTCGCTACTCTGCACTCCCTGTTTGTCTACCGTTTCGGGCGGAACTGTGGCTTGGGCAGTTCCTCAGGGGGTTCTGTGGGTTCGCGCTCTGGGCGTTGCGGTCGTGGTTGTGGGCGTGGAGGCGCAGGACGCGGAGGGTGTGTACCAAACCCGCTCACAGCAGGTGAGGGAAGACTTGCGCTTCCGCTCTGGAGAGTTTCCAGCGTCTGTTCCAAACCACGCGCGGTGAGGTTCACCCGCCCAAGGCTGTCGATCTCTTTGACCCGCACCCGAATCACATCGCCCACCTTCACGACCTCTTCAGGACGGCTGATTCGGCGGTCGGTGAGTTCACGCAGTTCTACCAGACCTTCCTTGCCCGGTAGAACTTCCACGAAGGCGCCGCGCGACATCAAGCGGGTGACGCGACCCTCGTAGACCTCGCCCACCGCCACCTCTTTCACGAGCGCCTCGATCATCTTGCGCGCTCGCTCACCCGACTCGCCATCGGGCGCCGCAATGAACACTTTCCCTGTCTGCTCGATCTGAACCTGCGCACCCGTTTCCGCCGTAATCTTCTTGACGGTCTTGCCCCCAGGTCCGATGACCTCACCTATCTTATCGGGGTTAATCTCCATCACGAAGATGCGCGGGGCACGCGGCGAGACTTCGGGTCGCGGAGCAGGGATGACCTCCAGCATCTTCTGAAGGATGAACAGTCGCGCCTCCCGTGCGCGTGCTAAGGTCTCGGCAATGATAGGCATCGGCAAACCCGGTATTTTGAGGTCGAGCTGGATGGCGGTGATGCCCTTCTCAGTGCCCGCCACTTTGAAGTCCATATCGCCTGTAGCGTCTTCCATGCCTTGGATATCGGTGAGCAGTTCGTAGCGGTCTTCGCTCTCATAGACTAACCCTGTTGCGATTCCTGCAACGGGTGCTTTGATGGGCACACCTGCGTCCATCAGGGCGAGGGTACTGCCACAGACGCTTGCCATCGAGGTGGAGCCGTTCGATTCCAGCACTTCCGAGTAGAGCAGGATGGCGTAGGGGAACTCCTCCTCGCTGGGAATGACCCGCTCAAGGGCACGCTCTGCGAGCATGCCATGCCCGACTTCGCGTCGTCCTGCACCGCGTAGGGGGCGCACTTCGCCTACACTGAAGGGCGGGAAGTTATAGAAGTGCATATAGCGCTTGGTCTCCTCTGCGGTGAGGGCATCGAGAATCTGGGCTTCGTGGAGTGCACCGAGCGTGCAGGTGGTCAGCACTTGGGTCTGTCCGCGCTGGAATAGCCCACTGCCGTGTGTGCGTGGGAGCAGTCCGACGGCACAGCGGATTTCGCGTATCTCGTGGGGCGCACGTCCATCAGGACGCTTGCCCTCCTCTAAAATCATCTGGCGCACCTGCTCTTTGATGACCTCATCCACAGCCATCGAGAGTTCTAACTCGCGCCCCTCATAGGGCGGAGGCGATTCGGGGTCAACAGGGGTGTTCATCTGAACCACTATCTCTTCCTTGAGTTGGCTCAGCCCCGCCTCGCGCGCCAATTTATCGGGGTTCTGAATTGCGCCTTTGAGCGACTCGCCTGCAAACTTCTTGACCGCCTCTTTGAGTTCACTGCTGACAAGGTAGTAAGTGAGTTCTGTCTTCGGTTCTCCTGCTTGAGCGCGCAGCTCCTCTATCAGGGCGATTACCGTTTGATTGGCAGAGTGGGCGAGCTGAATGGCGTCCATCATGACCTCTTCGCTTACCTGATTGGCGTCCGCCTCAATCATCACCACATGGTCAGGGCGACTCGCAACCACGAGTTCCAAATCGGAACGCTCTGTCTGCTCATTGGTAGGGTTGAGGATGTACTCGCCATCCCCATAGCCGATTCGCACTGCGCCTAAGGGTCCGTTCCAAGGAATAGGGGAGATGGTGAGCGCGGCAGAAGCCCCTATCAAGCCCAAGACCGCAGGCGGATGGTCGAAATCGACCGAGAGGGGCAAGACAATCACCTGAACCTCGTTGCGCATGCCTTTGGGGAAGAGCGGGCGGATAGCGCGGTCTACAAGGCGTCCCTGCACGATCGACTCGTCGGAGGGGCGCCCCCCGCGCTTCACAAACCCGCCAGGGATTTTGCCAACCGCATACTTGCGCTCTTCAAAATCGACCACCAACGGGAAAAAGTCAATCTCAGTGCGCGCCTTTGGACTCATGGTCGCCGTGACGAGCACGACGCTATCACCATAGCGAACAACCACAGCCCCAGAAGCTTGATTGGCAAGCAGACCTGTTTCAAGCGACAGCACACGCCCGCCCACCTCGGCGGAAACTAAAGCATACTTAGACATAGAAAACCTCCTGTGAGAATGTTAGCCACGCAGTCCCAGTTTCTCCACAATCTCGCGATAACGCTGGATATCCTGCTTTGCAAGGTAGTTCAACAGTTGGCGACGCTGTCCCACCAACATCACCAACCCCCGTCGGGAGTGGAAATCCTTCCGATGGGTTTTCAGATGCTCCGTGAGGTACTGAATCCGAGCCGTCAGCAGGGCAATCTGAACCTCGGGCGAGCCCGTATCACCCTCATGACGCTGATACTCCTGAATAATCTGCCTCTTCTGCTCTGGTGTCAGTGGCATACTTCCTCCTCCTTGCTGTTTGTAGCGGGAGCGGGTCCCATTTTTCTCGTCGCTGGGCTTCCACACACCCAGCAAGGGCTATCAGCGAGAAAAATTTCGGATGCCGTTTTAGGAAAACGCCTCACCCAAGAGCAGGCAATCCCTCTCTCGGAAGCCTCTTACCAAAACGGCACCGACCGCTCCCTTTTGGTGCCTTCTATTATACCCGAAGCCTTTTGCAACCCCCTTGACGGACAGTTAGGTATACTTTTCCCCTACATAAGGAGGTAAGCGAATGGAGTCTCAAGCCTTGCACTTAGGAACCCTCTGCGTTCACGGTGGTCAAGAACCCGACCCCGTTACGGGTGCTCGTGCCGTTCCTATCTATCAGACCACCTCCTACCAGTTCGACAGCGTGGAACATGCAGCAAGCCTGTTTGACCTCAAAACGCCCGGCTATATCTACACCCGCATTATGAACCCCACCCAAGCCGTGTTCGAGAAACGCATGGCGCTGTTGGAAGGAGGGGTCGGTGCGCTTGCGGTCGCTTCGGGGCAAGCAGCAGAGACGCTCGCCATCCTGGCAATTGCCGACACGGGCGATGAGATAGTCTCCACCACCAGCCTGTACGGCGGCACCTACAACCTATTCAAATATACTTTCCCCCAGAAGTTCGGCATCAAGGTGCATTTCGTAGACCCGCGCGACCCCGAAAACTTCCGACGGGCGATAACGCCCAAAACCCGTGCCCTCTATGTGGAGGCTATTGGCAACCCCAAGCTCGATGTCCACGACTTTGAGGCAATCGCCCAGATTGCCCACAAGCATGGCATTCCCCTGATTGTAGACAACACTATCCCCACCCCCATCCTGCTACGCCCGTTCGAGTGGGGCGCCGATATTGTGGTGCATTCTGCAACCAAGTTCATCGGTGGGCACGGCAACAGCATCGGGGGCGTGATTGTCGACTCGGGCAAGTTCAACTGGGACAACGGCAAGTTCCCCCAAATCACCGAGCCAGACCCCAGCTATCACGGGCTAAACTTCCACGAGGCGTTTGGCGATATGGCGTACATCATCAAAGTGCGCGCCCAACTCCTGCGCGACTTAGGTCCTGCCATCTCGCCCTTCAACGCCTTCCTGTTCCTGCAGGGGCTGGAAACCCTCCACCTGCGCATGGAGCGCCACAGCCAAAACGCCCTCAAGGTTGCGCAGTGGCTCAGTGAACATCCTAAGGTGGCGTGGGTCTACTACCCAGGCTTGCCCAGCAGTCCCTACTATGCGTTAGCGAAGAAATATCTCCCGAAAGGACAGGGCGCGATTGTGGGCTTTGGTGTCAAAGGCGGATACGACTCGGCACTCAAGGTGATTCAGCATGTGAAGCTCCACTCGCACCTTGCGAATATTGGCGACTCGAAGTCGCTCATCATCCATCCCGCCAGCACCACCCACCGCCAACTCACCCCAGAGCAACAGGAGACCACAGGCGTCACGCCCGACTTTATCCGCCTCTCGGTCGGCATAGAAGATGTGGAAGACATTATCGCCGACCTCGACCAAGCCCTCGCCCACGCCTGACCCTCTTCTGGTTCCCCCTGAATTTCAGGGGGAACCTCACGGAGGGGATAGTAAGAGCGTCTAACAAAAGTGGCTTGGGCGTCTCGCCTATCCCCCTTACCTACTACTAAGGCTGATAAGGGTACACAAGATAGGTTCAGTTTCGGAAGCGAACCGCACAATCTTCCGCAAGGGTTTCATCCCCCCTCCTGTAGGTTCCCCCCGCAAGCGGGGGGAACCATTCACTTTTTTCTCGGTTCCCCCTGTTGACGGGGGAAACCATTCACTTTTTTCTCGGTTCCCCCTGTTGACGGGGGGAACCTTTCACTTTTTTCTCGGTTCCCCCTGTTGACGGGGGGAACCTTAAGGAGGGGGGATCACCTCCCGAAAATGTGGGTGAACCGATAGTAGGTGAACCTGAACCCTGTATACCCTTATCAGCCTCCCCATTCCCTACTCCCCACTCCCCTCAGTAGGGTATACTTTCGAACAATGGTTCAAGATGCCTATATGCTCACCGAGCGAGACCCCAACGTGTTCGCCACCGTAGAGGAAGCGATAGAGATTATCCGCAACGGTGGCATGCTCATCGTCACCGACGATGAAGACCGCGAAAACGAGGGCGACTTCCTTATGGCAGCGGAAAAGGTCACCCCCGAAGCGGTCAACTTCATGCTTCTGCATGGGCGCGGACTGCTGTGCCTGCCTACCGATGGCAAACGGCTGGATGAACTCCAAATCCCGATGATGACCAAAGCCATCACCGCTCAGTTTGGCACCCCCATGGCAGAAGCGATCGACGCCCGCGAAGGTATCACCACAGGTATCTCCGCCTTTGACCGTGCCCACACCATCAAACTGTTCTGTGACCCCAACGCCAAGCCTGAAGATTTCGTGCGTCCAGGGCATGTGTTCCCCTTGCGCGCCTCGCCTGGAGGAGTGCTCAAGCGCGCTGGGCACACTGAAGCGGCGGTCGATTTAGCGCGCCTTGCAGGGCTATTCCCTGCAGGCGTCATTTGCGAGATTCTGAACGAGGATGGCTCGATGGCGCGCATGCCCCAGCTGATTGAGATAGCGCGCCAGCACGGGCTGAAAATCCTCACCATCGCTGACCTCATCGCCTACCGCCGACGCCACGAGAAACTGGTCCACCGCGCTGCCCCTCCCGTCACCCTGCCCACTCGCTACGGCACCTTCCAAGTCCACGCCTACGAATGCGATGTAGACCCCAGCCCCTATCTTGCGCTCACGATGGGCACTGTAGATGACGGCGAGCCAGTGCTGGTGCGTGTCCACTCCAGCTGCATCACAGGCGACCTGCTGGAATCCCTACGCTGTGATTGCGGGTCGCAACTTCAGCTGGCACTTCAGCGCATCGCCCAAGAAGGGCGGGGCGCACTGGTCTACATCCTCCAAGAGGGGCGTGGAATCGGCATCCTGAACAAACTGCGCGCCTACCACCTCCAAGAGCAGGGGCTGGATACCGTCGAGGCGAACCGCGCACTTGGCTTCAAACCCGACCTGCGCGACTACGGTATCGGAGCGCAAATCCTGGTCGACCTCGGCATCCGCAAGCTCCGCCTCATGACCAACAATCCCAAAAAGATAGCGGGATTGGAAGGCTACGGGCTGGAGATTGTGGAGCATGTGCCCCTCATCGCCCCACCTAACCCCCACAACATCCGCTACCTGCGCACCAAAGCCGAAAAACTTGGACATCTTCTGGAACTGGAAGAGGAGAAGGGATAACAACTCCCTGGGCAAATCTTGTAGCACGGGCGTCCCGCCCGTGAGATTCTTCGCTTCGCTCAGAATGACGCTGGGCGAGACGCCCAAGCCACTTTTCCGAACAGCCTCAGATGGCTTCGCCCCATTTTTTGTACAGGGTCTCCTCCAAAGTTGCAGGATTCTTGCACTTTATAGTGAAGGAGAGCCTCACGGGAGGTATTCCATGTACTCCGCATGGGAAAAGCTGGACGCAAGGGAGAAAGCGTTCGTGATTGCATTTTATGCGCTCTCGCTCGTGCTGACCGCTCTGCTTGCTTATGGTTGGGGACGCGAAGCAGGGGCGCGTACCGCTCCCATAGAAAGCGCAAGCATGCTCTCCACCTCGCGCGTGCATACGATAGACCTCAACCCTCCTCTTCCGACACCCGAACTCTCTTCCTCTCTACCTGAGGAAGCGCCCTCAACCGAGGTGCGCGAGATTACCGTGCATGTATCGGGTGAGGTTCACAAGCCGGGCGTTTACACGCTTCCTGAGGGCAGTCGTGTAGTGGATGCGCTCAACAAGGCAGGGGATGCTAAACCCAGCGCGGATACCGATGCACTTAATCTCGCAGAACCTCTTGCAGATGGACAGAAAGTGCATTTCCCGCGCAAGGGCGAGACCGCCCCTCCATCCCGTTCCACTCCGCCACCCCCTTCCGCTACCGCTTCAAGCCCTGCGTCGCGTGGCAGTGTTCAGTTTCCCCTTGACCTCAACCGCGCCACTGCCGAAGAGCTGGAGGCACTTCCTGGGATTGGTCCTGTGCTTGCCCAGCGGATTGTGGAGTATCGCCAGCAGGTCGGACGCTTCCAAAGCGTGGACGAGTTGATAGAGGTGCGCGGAATCGGTCCCAAACGGCTGGAACAGATACGCCCGTATGTGGTGGTACGCTAAAGTATGAGGTATAACACTCATAGAATGAGGTGAGACGATGCACACGGAACCCGAGTGGCGACGGTGGCTGATGCGAAAGGTTGGGGCATATGGCTTCTGTGAGGCAAATGCCGAAGACCTCGTGCAAGCGTGTCTGCACGCTTTTCAACACCGTTTCGGCTTCTATCCTTGGGAACAACGGCTGGAGGGAGACGCTCTCAAGACCGCCCGTGGTTGGTGTACCACTAAGCTCCACTGCTTAGCCTTAGACCTCCTCGACAAGCCTGCTTCCAAGCGCGAGTTGCTTGTGCTGGATACAGAAGTAGGCGAATGGCTGGCAACTTACCATCCCGAAGAGGAACTGCTGACGCAAATCGCTATCGGGCAGTTTATTGATAGCCTGCCGGCTTACCTCAGGAAAGCGGCGAACCTGTACAGTCAGGGCTACGAATACTGTGAGATAGCGGTGCAGTTGGGGTTATCAGAGGGCACCGTTCGGCAGTATATGGGGCGCATCAAGCGATTGGGGCAAGCATTTTTCGGTCTCGATGTTCACAAATCGGCGGTTTGTGCCGTTAATAAAGATGGGGAGCCTTTAGAGGGTTCTCCCAAACTATCAGAGGAGGTGCAAAACGATGAGAAGACGGAAGGTATTGTTGTTGAGCGCGTTGGCGCTGACGATTGCGAACTTGGTGGCGCTTCCCAATACCCTTGCTGCCGTCGCCGAACTCAGCGGGGGGGGGGTAAAGTGCCCGCAAGCCTTGTTCCGAGCAAAGGGTGTGGCTGTTCAGGGGATAGCACCCCTCTGAAGCCGTCCCAGGTGAAACAGCAGCTGGAGAGGAACGCTACTATTCTAAGAGCGGTCTGTTATTGCTCTAACCCAAAGAAGCCAAGAAATCAGCCTCCTCCCCAGCTGTGGTGCCCTCCTCGCCACTTTCTTGAGCCATTTTGTGACGATCACGAGGGTCGTGGACCAGACTTTGATCGTGACGGAATAATGGACGAGCCCAACTACCAACAAAAGCGCAATCGCAAAGCCATATTATGCCACGGGGTTCTGTATGTTGAGTGCGGTCCATGGACATGGACCTCAAAGTGTTGTTTGACTTCAGAACCCGAACCAGATTGCTTACAGGGAATTTCAGGACGAGCGATTGAATGTGATGAAATTCGCCTTCCGAGTGGGTCTCCAATCTCTGCACCAGAACCGCCATCTGAACTCCCACCCGAGAGTCCTCGTCCTGTTCCAGACCCGCGGTTGCCAAGACGGTAGATGAGGAAGCTTGGCGTGGATAGAACTAAGGCTTTCTTCCACGCCAAGCCAGAGGGAGGAAAGAATGAAAAGCGTTATTGATGAGCTTATGCAGGTTCCTTTGCATAGGTGGCTGATGGTGATTCTATATGGAATTATAGTTTTTGTAATAATTTACAATTTAATCGATGCATTTGCTCAATTCCTTGTCCATACTTTAGGGTACGGGTTGAGTGAATCGTACCGTACGCATGTTCAGACCTTTGGGGGTTATTGGGGTTATGTGGGAACCCAACTGAAACCACGAGTTTTTCATAGCTTTTTCAATGGGTGGCAAAAGAGTATGGCTATATCTTCAATTTTAAGTTTTTTATTCTTCTTAATTATCTTTCTAACTAAAAATTCTAAAACAATAAGGTTTTTTGCACTATCCATTTTAATTGTTTCATTTTTGGGATTTCTTTATGCACGAGCAATAGTTCGCAATCCGTTTTGGTCAGTTATAGATATAATTATTTGGATATCATGTTTCTTTATAGCAAATAAAATATATAACAAATTAACTTCTCATATGGAGGATGTGCAATGAAATCGAAGGCATTTACCATAGTAGAACTGTTAGTTGTAATAGCCTTAATCATATTGCTTGCTGCGCTTCTATTGCCCGTTGTTCTATATGCCCGTAAGCGGGCACAAATAGTGCAATGCATTAACCAACTACATCAGATTGGGCAAGCGATTCAGATGTATCGTGCAGACTACGAGCATCAATTCCCGAGTCAACTCATTAAAACACTTCCTTATGTTAAGTCCGATGCAATATTTATCTGCCCAAGCGCTCCAAATAAATGCCAAGGGCTCATATCCGGGCGGGAAGATCTACCCACTTGCTACTGGACAGTTCTGGATATACTAAGTCGGGTAGGACAAAATAGCAAAAATCCAGAGCCAGATGTGATTGCCGCACGGATACTGATGGAGCAAGACCCGAATCATGGAATAGCTGTATGTTTCTTGCATGGAGTTAGGGTGTCTGACAGTACAGATCCCTGGATAGGGGATTATATTGGGCGTATGCTTCGATTACGAGTAGACAGCTCGGTTCAACCTATAAATGTAGACTTTGTCTGCACATCCTCTGAAAGAGGAGGAGTAATCAACTTTCATCTTTCTGGATGGTATCTCTATACTGATGTGCGTCCATGTCCTGACATTCCTGGGGGAGATACGGATTCTGGCGAGCTGGATTGCCCCCCAACACAGAATGTTGTACCTTGTCCCGAATTGTAACGGTAGTCAATAGCACCAACAGTAGGATTAGAGGAAGGCATTTTCTGCCTTCCTCTATCGACTAACATATTATTTGCGAGTAGGTGATGCTATGATGCACAAAAACAAGGATACTGGTTTAACCTTACTGGAATTATTAGTAGTGGTGTTAATCCTTACTTTGCTAATATCTTTACTACTGCCAGTGCTTATTACTGCGCGTAAATATGCGCAGAGAGCAGGATGTATTTCAAATATGCGTCAGATTCATACAGCTTGGACGCTTTATGTTGGGGATTACGGGGGTTCAACCAGTGACATGCGGTGTTGGCCAAGATGGAGAAACTTGATTCCTTCTTATGTCAAGGACACTCGCCTCATCGTATGCCCCATTGATCCTGCTAATGGCTGGATGCGGGCATTGGGTGCCGATGCTACGAGCTACGCTTATCTTGAACCTTTTGCGCCTCTAACGGAGGACATACTAAAAGTAGACACTAACCCAGGGGTAGTGGCATGTTATCTTCATGGGCAGTGTCGATTAGGGGGGCTCTTCCCGCACTGTAAAGGATTAGTTTTACGCATCCGAATAGATGGCTCGCTCGGGCGAGGATACTTTCCTGTTATTTGTTATCAAAATGGTTTCGGATTGGTTTCATGGTACTTCTTTACAGATTCTCCATGTCCAGAAATATATTTAGGTGGTGGGCAACCCTGTGATCCACCCTCGTGGTAATCTGCGAAGAGAACACAAGCCGAACTATGCCGTACAAAGTAAGGAGGTCCACAATGCGACGAAGTTTGGAAGGCTAGATAATTTTGCTACTAACATCTCCATTACTGATGTGGAGCTTGATTCAGATAAGCGTGCGTTTGGTTGCTTTGGTAACGCGAATCCATATTCAGTTTGGAAAGAGCATTCCTTCATTAGCTGATTTGGTGTTTATATCGCTATTCGCGATTCCTGTTGTTGTAGGAGCGTATTATTATATGACTCACTTAAGCAGACGAAAGCGATTAATATCTATGATAGGAATGATTCTACCTCCTGCTCTAATTTTCGTGATTCAGCTGGTAGATAGGCTGGCTCAGAGTCTTTCCGCAGGTGCATGGCTCATGGATGGATGGCTGTTGTTGGCAATTCTGATTGGTTTGACTGCATATGTCATAAGTAGTATCTTATTGGCTCGTTTTATTGCTTATAGACAATCGTTGAATGGATAATCTAATTTTCTTTTCTCTCGTCATTCTGAGCCGAAGGCGAAAGATCCTTCACTGCGTTCAGGATGACAGAGACCCTTCGCTTCGCTCAGGGTGACGGCGGCGGAAGCCGTTGGCACTCTCCTACCCCTTTTCGAGAAACCTATCCCCTAAGCAGTGGGTATACTTGTACTTGGAGAGTACCGATGGAGCGTTCTTTAGCAAGACCGCGCTGGCAACGGGTGCTGATTAAGCTCAGCGGGGAGGCGTTTGCAGGTGATAAGGGCGTTGGGCTGTGCCCTGTATCGATCGACTACCTCGCTCGCGAGGTCATCTCCGTCCACCAAGCAGGGGTGCAAACCGCAGTCGTGGTCGGAGGAGGCAACATCGTGCGGGGTTCGGCTATTGCTCCCACAGGAATCGAACACGCTACTGCTGATTATATGGGCATGCTGGCGACGGTGATTAATGCCCTTGCGCTCCAATCGGCTATCGAGCGACTGGGCTACGACACGCGGGTGCAGTCCGCAATCGCCATGCAGGCGGTGGCAGAGCCTTTTATTCGCAGGCGCGCTATCCGCCACTTAGAGAAGGGGCGCATCGTGATACTCGCAGCGGGCACGGGCAATCCCTTCTTCACTACCGACACCGCCGCAGCCCTGCGAGCCGTAGAACTGAATGCCGATGCGCTGCTAAAAGCCACCAATGTCGATGGCGTCTACGACCGCGACCCCAAACGCCATCCCGACGCCAAACGGTTTGAAACCCTCACCTTTGAAGATGCGCTCCGCCTCCAACTGCGTATTATGGACCTTACCGCCTTCACCCTCTGTATGGAACGCCAACTGGAGGTGGTCGTCTTCAACATCTGGGAGGCAGGAAGCGCACGACGCATCGTCTTAGGCGACCCTATCGGCACGGTCGTCTCAAATGCTACATCCGCTTCTTAGGAGGTTGAGAACGATGTCCAGAAAGCATGAGGAAGACCCGACACCGAAAATCGAAGCGCTGTTCGCAGATGCAGAAGAGCGCATGAAGCACGCAGTGGAGCACTTACGACAGGACTTGGCGAGCTACCGCACAGGGCGCGCCAATCCTGCGATGGTGGAGCGGATTATGGTGGACTACCACGGCACCCCGATGCAACTCCAACACATCGCCTCCATCACCGTGCCCGAACCGCGCCAACTGCTCATTCAGCCGTGGGACCAGTCTGCGGTGCCCGCCATCGAAAAGGCAATCCAGCGCTCGGACCTCGGGGTGAACCCTGTTAGCGATGGTCGCTCCCTGCGCATCACCTTGCCACCGCTTAGCGAGGAGCGACGCAAGGAACTCATCAAGCAGGTGCACAAACGCTCGGAAGAGGGGCGCGTCGCTATCCGCAACATCCGACGCGACCTAATAGAACACCTGCGTCAAATGCAGAAGAATAAACTCATGTCCGAAGACGACCTCAAGCGGTTCGAGCAACGCGCTGAGAAACTCACCCATAAATATATCGAGGAGGTCGACAAGGTTCAAAACGCAAAGGACGCCGAGTTAATGGAGGTATAGCCCATCGTAGCCACGACGACCCACGACTGGAAAGCCGAAGCACAGGCGCGAGGAATTGACCTCTCTCGCTTGCCTGTGCATGTTGCGATGATTATGGACGGCAACGGGCGATGGGCGCGCGCACGCCACCTCCCACGCCTGATTGGACACGCAAACGGACACGCAACCGTCCGACGCATGGTCTATGGCTGTGCCGAGTTAGGAATCAAGGTGCTCTCGCTCTACACCTTCAGCACCGAGAACTGGCGACGCCCCAAAGAGGAAGTAGAGGGGCTGATGAGGCTCTTGGAGCGTTCGGCACGCGAGGAACTGCCCGTGATGGCGCGCAACGGCGTGCGCATCCTGTTCAGCGGACGCTTAGACGAACTCGACCCCAACCTCCGCGCCATCCTGCACCGCGCCGAGCAACTGACCGCCCATAATACCCGCATTACCTTGCATCTTGCTATCAACTACGGTGGACGCGCCGAGATAGTGGACGCAGTGCGCGCTATCGCCCAAAAAGTCCAAGCGGGCGAGCTAACCCCTGAGAGGATTACCGATGAGACCCTTCGCGCCCACCTCTATCAACCCGACCTCCCTGACCCCGACCTGCTGATTCGTACCGCAGGCGAACGGCGCACCAGCAACTTCCTGCTGTGGCAAACCGCCTACACCGAACTCTACATTACCGATGTACTCTGGCCCGACTTCGATATGCCAGACCTGCTGGACGCCATTTTGGACTACCAACAGCGCCAGCGCAAATTCGGCGGGATTCTAGAGTAGCTACTCCTGCTTCTTCAGCATCTGCTCTAACGCCGACACCCGTTTCGCTAACTCAGGAAGCCGATAGAGATGCGCCAACACCTCCAACATCTCCCGATGGGGGATAGCAGGCGTGCCCCAATAGACCCCACCCGCAGGCAGACTCTTGGATACGCCTCCCTGAGCCCCTACGACCACCTTATCCCCAATCTCCACATGGTCTTTGACCCCGACCTGACCTGCCAGCACCACATAGTTCCCAAGTGTGGTGCTACCTGCGACTCCCACCTGCGACACCAGCAAACAGTGTTCGCCCACCCGCACATTGTGCGCAATCTGCACGAGATTATCGATCTTGGTGCCTCTGCCGATACGAGTCTCCCCTGTGGTGGCGCGGTCGATGGTGGTGCTGCACCCGATTTCGACATCGTCCTCAATCACCACGCGCCCTATCTGGGGAATCTTGTGGTGGACACCCTCGTGCTGGACATAGCCATAGCCATCGCCTCCTATCACCACGCCCGGATGCAGGATAACCCGATTGCCAATCACCACGCGCGCCATCACCGTCACATGCGGATAGAGAATGCAGTCATCACCAATCTGTACCTCGTCCCCAATATAGCAAAAGGGGTAGAGTTTGACCCGATTGCCGATTCGCACGCGGTTGCCTATCACCACATAAGGCGCAATCGCCACCTCATCGCCCAGCTCGCAGTCCACTCCCACGATTGCGGTCGGGTGAACCCCAACTTCAGGGTGCTGAAGCGGGTTATAGAGTGCCAGTATCTGGGTCATCGCCAAGCGGGGATGGGGGTGCAAGAGAAACGATTTCTCGGTGTCAGCGGGCAGGGGCAACTGAGGGCGAGTAAGAATGGCAGATGCAGGCGACTGCAACGCCTTGCGCAAGTGGCGTTCGTCCTCAGCGAAGGTCAGTCCACCTGGGGGCACATCGTCCACCCCACCCACTTGGGAGATGCTCAGCTCAGGGTTCCCTTTCACAACCCCTTGAATCCGCTCCGCAAGTTCTACTAACCGATAGGTCGCCATCCCCATGATGATAGCATGTTTCGGGCATTCCTGCGCATGCTTTCAGCGTCTTATCCGACAATCAATTGCCGAATTGCGCTCAAATGCTCCCCTACCTTCTGCACAATCGCCTCGCGCTCTGGTTCCGAGATGCTGAAGAGGGCAGACGCCTCTGGCGGGGGCACAGGGAACGCAATACCTCCCTCCTCCCCTCCCAACAGCAGGTGGCTCCAGTAGTCCGCCACCATCACTGCCGAGAGTATTGGGCGCATAGAACCCTCAGGGAGGCACGGCGCATGGTGTTCCGCAACTATCTGCACCAATAGGGGAGGCAGATTCCACTTTTCTGTAATCTTGCTTCCCACTTCTGCATGGTCGGTGCCCACTATCGCCTGCTCCGCTTCTAAAAGCGTGGTGTGCTGGTTTGCCTTCTCGATAACTTTCTGATAGTGCGAGGGGAAGCGGGTCACCAACAAGATTCTGCCAATGTCGTGTAGGAGTGCTCCCATGTAGGTATCTTCTGTGTTGCGGGCAGAAAGGCGCGCTCGGCGGGCAATCTCCCGTGCGATGCCTGCGCAGGTATAGGCGTGCTCCCACAGGGCTATCTCCTGCGCAGTGGGATGGCGTCCCGCTCGCAAAGCCGACATCACTGCCACACCCAGCACGAGGTTCTTGACCGTATGAAAGCCCAACACCAGCAACGCCTGCTTCACCGTGCTGATGGAGCGCGACAGCCCATAGTAGGCAGAGTTCGCTAAATGGAGCACCTTAGCAGTCAGCACAGGGTCTATTGCGATGAGTTCCTCTACCTGGTCAACTGTTGCGCTTTCCGACTCCACCAACTCAACAATCTTCGTGACGACGCCCGGCAGGGGCGGAAGCTGGTGGATTGCCTGCTTAACCTCCTGTTCTACCGTCCTTAGCACTGTCATACTCGTTCTCCAGAGGGATTATTGGCAGGGAGGGCGAATTTTTTCACGATGGCGCACCAAATCGGGGATTGGAACCTGCTTAGGCAAGTCGAGCAGTGGGGATTGACGCTCACCCCTGCCCAAATCGCTCTGTTTCGGCACTACCTGGAACGGCTCTATCAGCAGAGCGAGCAGTTCAACCTGACCCGCGTGCCCCCCGAACAGGCGGTGGGGCGACACTTGCTTGACTCGCTCTGCCTGCTCGCGCATCACACTCCACCCAAAGAGGGAGCGCTGCTCGATGTGGGCACAGGTGCAGGGCTACCGGGCATCCCGCTCAAGATTGCCCGCCCCGACCTCGCCCTCACCCTGCTCGATTCGCACGGCAAGACGGTTCGGTTCCTGCGCACCGTGTGCCAGCAAATCGGGCTGGATGCAGAGGTGGTGCAGGTGCGCGCAGAAGAGTGGGCGCACGACCCCTCCGCACGCGAACGGTTCGACTGGGTGGTGGCGCGAGCTGTCGCCAGCATGCCTATCCTTGCGGAACTGCTCCTCCCCTTCGTGAAAGTGGGGGGTTATGCGCTCGCCCTGAAAAGTGCCCACGAGCAGGAAGAGATTAACAGTGCCCATCCCGCTGTTGCTATATTAGGAGCCACCCTGACGGTACAGCCAATCACCTTCACCACCGAGCAAGGCGAACTCACACGCCTGATTGCCTGCATGCATAAGCAGAGCCACACTCCACAAGGCTACCCCCGACGATGGAGCCACATCCTGAGGTCGCCTTTGGGCGGGATTACCTACTCTGCTGAGGACGAAAGCCACTCTCGTGGAAATCAAGAGCATTTAGGGGATGCGCCATGAGAATTGCGATAGACGCCCGCCTGCTTACAGGAGCCTACACAGGCGACCGTACCTATTGGCGTGGACTGCTCAAGGCGTTTCTGAACCTGCTGAACCCAGACGAGCATCGCCTCCTGCTCTTCTCCACGAAGCCCATCCCTCAGGGAACTCTGCCCGAATCCCCGCTTTGGGAACCTGTAGTGCTTCCCTCGCGCAGTGAACGGCTCTGGAGCCTGTTCGGGTTCCCCCGCACCGCAGAGAAGCTCGGCTGTCATCTCGCCCACACGCAATATACCGTGTCGCCCCTCTTTCACATCCCCGTCGTCACTACCGTCCACGACATCTCCTTTCTGATTGAACCCCGTTGGTTTCCCCTCAAGGACCGCATTCTGCTCAGGCTAACGGTTCCCCCCTCGTGTCGGCGGGCGTGTAAAGTGCTGACCGTATCCGAGACCTCACGCGAGGACATCGTTCGGTGGCTTCGGCTTCCGCCTGAAAAGGTGGTCGCTACCCCCAACGGGGTTCCAGAAGGATTTCATCCAATCCCAAAAGAGACCGCACAGGCGTGGGTGCGCAAGCAGTATGGCATTGAACCGCCCCACGCGCTGGGGGTGGGAGTGCTTCAGCCCCGCAAGAACTGGGAGTTAGCCATCCGCGCCGTTGCACTCGCTCGTGAACACTATGGGTGCCCAATAAAGCTGGTGCTGACGGGCAAGCCGGGCTGGGCGCGCAAGTCGCTTGAACGGTTGCGTCGCCAACTGGAGGCGGAATCGTGGCTGATTCTGACGGGCTATGTGCCCGATGAACATCTCGTATGGCTCTACAACTCCGCCGAGATGGTGCTATATCCCTCGTTTTACGAAGGTTTCGGGCTACCCCCTTTAGAGGCGATGGCGTGTGGGGTGCCCGTGATAGGGGGGAACGGGGGGGCAATCCCCGAAGTGGTCGGCTCAGGGGGAATTTTACTACCCCCGACCGAAGCGGGCATGTGGGCGAACGCCATCCAGACCCTGATGCGTAACGAGTCGCTCGCCCAACGCCTGCGCACCAACGCCTTAGAGCGCGCCCGCCAGTTCAGCTGGCACCAAACCGCCCAGCGCACTTGGCAAGTCTATCAAGAGGTGTGCCAAGCAGAGTAGCCCCAAAGGGAGGATGACCAAGCCACGCTCTGCACAGGCAAGAATGCCTGTGCTACGGTGTGGTATAGACATTCTTGTCTGTGCTTTGGGACACAGGCAGGAATGCTTGTGCTACTGTTTAGGGCGTTCTTTGGGGGTGATGGTCATGGTTCCGCGTCGAATTCCGCCCTGCTCGCGCCCCGTTGCGATGACGCGCTGTTCCTCTTCGCCCAGATAGAGGGTCATCTCCTCGTTATCCCGCCACTCAATCAGGTAGAAATCGTCCTCTGCCTTCACCACCACATTCCCTGAGACCACGAGCGTCTCGGTTTTGGCGTCGTAGGTGGCGCGGTTGGCGGTCGCATCCACTCGGCTGAACGGCTCTTTGCGAAGATAGCGAAACACCACCTGTCCTTCCGATTGGGCACTCTGCAGGATGAACTGCCCCTGCTCGTTCGTGGTAAGCACCGCCTGCATCTTTAGGGAGCTCATCGTGAAAAACTGGTCAGGGGCGTTCACCACGACGGGGTTTTGGCGTGTGCCTTCTACCTCCACCGTAATCGTGTTATCCTTGCGTCTCTGTGTAGACTTGAGCTTATCGTATTGAAGGGTGATGTTGCCAAAGGTAATCCCCCGCTCCTGCGCCTGCTGAGCCAGCCCAAAACTGCCCAATAGGGTGAGAATTATCAAGCCGTGCATCACCCGTTTCATAGGGTGGAGTATACCGCAAAGATCTCGCCTTCTTTAGATCTGGCAGGGGCACACAAGACAGGTTCATTTTCGGAGGCGAACCCCTACTTTTCCGCAAGGATTTCATCCCCCTCTTGTAGGTTCCCCCCGCTTGCGCGGGGGAACCACTCACTTTTTTTCGGTTCCCCCCGCTTGCGCGGGGGAACCACTCACTTTTTTTCGGTTCCCCCCGCTTGCGGGGGGGGGAACCACTCGCTTTTTTTCGGTTCCCCCCGCTTGCGGGGGGGGAACCACCCGCTTTTTTTCGGTTCCCCCCGTTGACGGGGGGGAACCACTCACTTTTTTTCGGTTCCCCCCGTTGACGGGGGGGAACCACTCACTTTTTTCGGTTCCCCCCGTTGACGGGGGGAACCTTAAGGAGGGGGGAATTGCCTGCCGAAAAAACAGGAAACAGAAACGCAAGCCCGAAACCTCATTCCATGCTACGCCCGTGCAGTGCGCTTGTGTTCATCCTTCTATCGGCAGTGGGTATCAGCCAGCCCCAAGGTGATACCTCACCCCTTTATGACCCGATGCGTCCTGTGATGGAGATTGGGCGCGACTATGTGGTGCTTCAGTACTTCACCACCACCCCATGCGAAACGCAGGTCCAAATTCGCCAGAGTAACCTACCCGCCACTGCTTGGCGCCCTGCTGACAAGCATCAGAACCTTTGGGCATCGCCTGAGGTACGCACCCTCACAGGAGAGCAGGGCACGCGCACCTATCACCGTATCCGCATTTCAGGGCTAAAGCCTGGCATCCGCTACTACTACCGCATCTACGACCCTGGTGCCCAGCCCACGGCGGAGGAGCGCAAATGGGGTGCCCAGCCTCCTTGGCGACGCGAGTACGCCTTTGCGACGCTCGCCCCCGCAGGCTATAAGACCATTATCCGCCTGCCTGTGAAGGTGCTGCTGATGCCGAATGTGGTGAATGTGCAATCGGCTTATGCCGACCCGAACGCCCCCGCGCCCCCACCCCCCAAGATGAGTGAGCAAACCTTGGCGCGCATCAAGGAAGAGTATGCGATTGCCTCCCGCTATTTCTGGGTGAATAGTGGCATGCGCCTGTGGGTCGATTTCCACATCTTTGTGGATGACCGCTGGCAACGGTGGGGACCCGAGCCAGAGCAGGCGCAAGGGTTCTACAAAGGGTTGCCCCCATGTCGCGCCTATGCAGGGGTCGATTTTGCTCCGCCCGGAGGGGGCGCTTTCACGATTGTAGACACGCAAGACATCACGCGCGTGAACTTTCAGCCTGTGTATGAGCCTGTGCCCTATGCAGGGCAGATAGAGCAAGCGTTCCCTCAGCGGTGGAACCCCCAAACCCAACGCTGGGAATACTACAACAGCGGGGGCGGAACCTTCGGGGTGGACAGTTTTCCCGATGGCTATCCTGCCCGAAGCCAGTTTCTTGGCGGAGGCGATACGGCGTGGCTTGTCACTCACGAGTTCCACCACCAGATGGAGTCGTTTGGAGCGTTCTCGCTGGCAAACCGAGAGGACGAGCGGATTGTGTTCAATCATCCCGAACCCCGCGCCCGACGCACCAACCCCGACGGCTCCGTTTCGGTCAACGCTTGGAATACAGCAGGGCGACACGGGGAACACTGGAATGTGATGGCGTATTGGGACCGCACCCTCACCGACGCTCAGTGGCTTCGGCTCTACTTTGGAGAAGCGATGATTGTGCGCGACCGCGATGGCGATGGCTTCCCCGACGACGACCCACGCCTGCCCTTAGATGAGAAACGGTTCGGTTCCGACCCGCGCAAAGCGCGTACCGATGGACAAATGAACGACCTCCACAAAGCGATGCTCAGCACTTGGGCACCAGCCCCCTTGCAGAATACCTTCGTCAAGCCTGCCTTCCAATCGCGCCGACCGAACCCCCGCAACCCCGATAGTGATGGCGACGGTCTTCCCGACACCTTAGACCCCTACCCCCTCTATCCGTGGCAACCGTTCGTCTGGTGCGCCCCAATTCGGGTGGATGGGGACGAGAGCGAGTGGCAGGCAATCCCCCCTGCAGGAGAGCTGGAGCAAGACGGGCACAGGCTGGTCTACAAACACGCCCACGACGGACACCACTTCTATGCCTTGATACGCATCACAGGCGATTGGCAACGGGTCTATATCGGCTATGATGGTGAGGGCGAGGGCATCTTCTCGAACAAGGGCACATTCGCTCTTGAGCTGGTCAACAGCGAGCAACCCCAACTGCGCACCGTGTGGGGCAACACGAACGGTCTCAGTTGGAAAGCCACTCGCCTGCGCGACCGTACCACCCTGTACGAGATTAGCCTACCGAACAGTGGCGATAGCCCATGGTTCTGGCAAGGGGGCGGGCGCGAGATTGGGGTCTCCATCGACCTCTACACACGCGAGGGCACGGGCTACTCCATCTACGAACCCTACGACATGTTCTACTGCCGAATGCTGGAGGCGGTCGGGAAATTGCCCCCCTCAGCAGACCCTCCCCCCATCCTGAGCCGTGAAAATGCTACCCGCGTGCTAACCCCAGCAAATGCGGAGGGACTGAAGGTAGGCGAGGGCTGGCAGGTTCAGGATGGCGCATGGGTCTATGAAGGGCATGCGGAATCCCATCTGGAGATTGGGGGGCTAAATGCGCGTGAGTTTGACCTGTGGATGGAGTTCGAGGCGGTTCAAGACGGCATCTTAGGTGCTTTTCTGCCTACCACGACCGAGCGCAACGCTGGGCGCGACTATATCGTGTTCATCGGGGGCTATGCGAATACTCGCACGCGCCTTCGCCTCTTCGGACAAGAAACAGGTGAGAGCGACATCATGATGACCCCCGGACGCCACACCCTTCAACTTTCGCGACGAAATGGCTATGTGTGGGCACTCTGGGATGGCACCCCTATCCTGTGGGCACGCGACCCAAACCCCCAACAGCCCATAAGTGTTCTTGCGGTCATCGGGGGTTATAATGGCAAACAGCGAGTCTACGAAATCCGCTATCGGATGGAGTAGGGTACAATTAACAGCTGGGGAATCATCAGTGCGATTATCCGAGTTTAAACAGCGAGTCGAAGCCGAGTTTGGGGTCAACCTGAGGAACGCAACGCCTGCGAATGTGCGCGAGTTCTTGGAGAAACTCCAGCAAGAGGCATACCAGCAGATACGAGCCGACGGTAAACCGTACGAAATCCAAGAGGATAATGCCTTCACCTACGAGGAGGTTATCAAAGACTTCTTCGCCCGCGTGCTGGATATGCCTCCTGAGGAAGCGGTTATCCTCCTCTGGACGGTTGCAATCGAGCTCGCCTTCTCTGCAATTGAACATCAGTATGCGGAGGATTTAGACCCGCTCTTCCGTTCGCTCGAGGAGGAGATGGAATAGGGTAGAATCTGCCCTATCGTGGGGCGTTTTTGGAGCGGATGGCTGGCTTGGCTCTGCCTATTGCTGAGCGCGAGCGCACAGGGTGCGCCCGATTGGTCGCGCCCACCCGGTGTGGTTGTGTTTATTCAGGTTCAGCCTGACGGCACCTACTTCGCCAGCTGGACTTTTGACCGTCGAGTGCCCCACACTCAGGTGCGAGAACGGCTTCAGCAGCTCCATAAGTGGAGCGGTCAGTCGGTCGCAGAGGTAGAGATAGGCGATGACAGCCTCAAGCGCGATGCCAAGCCCCACGAGCTGATGACGGTCGCTACCTTTCGCTCGCTGGGATTGGTCAACCTGCGAGAGGGCACCTTAGACCTCACGCCCATTGTGCGCACCTTTGCCGACATCCCCGTGATTCATGTCTACACGCTTCTCCCACAACAGGTGAACTACATGGGCTATACCCACTATAGCACTCCCCACCTGAGTATGTGGACTCAGGCGGAACCCCAGCTCTGGCGCACTGTGGTGGAACTCCATACGCCCGACCCGATGCTTCTCAGTATTCCGCCTAAGCGTCCTGCGGAACAGCCCCAACCTGCTCCGACTCCTGCACCCGCTTCGCGCATAAGCCCGTGGAGCATCGTGGCGTCTTTGGCACTTGCGTTTGCCGTTGGGGTAGGAATCTTCTGGGGTGTCTCGTATCTTCTGAAGCGACAAACCGAGCGCGAAAGCGTCTCATCGAAACAAGAACTTGGAGGCTGAAAAAGGATGTTGAACTACGAGTTGAACGACCTGCTGAAGATAGCGTTTGAACTGCGTGCCTCGGATGTGTTCATCAAAGCAGGCTCACCTCCCATGTTGCGTCTGCATGGCAAGATTGCGCCCTTCCCAGAACAGTACCCGCCCCTCACCCCCTCCCAATCCCGCGACCTGTGCTTTAGCTCGATGACCCACGAGCAAATTGCCAAGTTTGAACACCGCTTGGCAATCGACCTTGCGTTCACTGTGGAAAATATCTGCCGTATCCGTGCGAATGTCTACCAACAGAGGCAGACGGTGGCGGGCGTGTTCCGCCTTATTCCGCTTCAGCACTGGAAGCTCGAGGAGCTGTGGCCCGAAGAACCCGAAATCGCCCGCGTGTTGGCAAGCCTCACCCAATACCGACAGGGGCTTATCCTCGTCACAGGTCCCACAGGCTCAGGAAAGTCTACCACCCTCGCAGCGATGATTGACCTTATTAATGAAACCCGCCGTGGGCATATCGTGACGATTGAAGACCCGATTGAGTTCGTCCATAACGATAAGCAGTGCATCGTGAGCCAGCGAGAGGTAGGCATCGACACCGAGTCGTTCATCGATGCGATGAGGTCGGTTGTGCGCGAAAGCCCCGATATTATCCTCATCGGGGAGATGCGCGATGTGGAGACGATGCATGCCTGCATGCAGGCAGCCGAAACAGGGCACCTTGTCTTCTCTACCGTTCACACTCCCAGTGCCTATGAGACGATGGACCGTATCGTCAACATGTTCCCTCCTGACGAGAAGAAACATATCCTACAACGCCTCGCGAACACGCTGCGTGGGATTGTCGCTCAGAAACTGGTGCCGCGCGCAGGAGGCGTCGGGCGTATCGCCGCAGTGGAGATTATGATTAATACCCCCACCATCGAGAAAGCCATCGAAGACGGGCATATCGGGGAAATTTACAACCTCATTCGTGAGGGGAGCCACTGGGGCATGCGCACGATGAACCAGTGCCTGTTCAGCTATGTGCAGAAGCAGCTCATCACGCCAGAAGAAGCGATGAACTACGCAGGCATCCATTCCGAGATGCGCCAGATGCTTCGACGCATGTGAACTTATCGGGTTGGGGCAACAACTCCTCCAACCCGCAATTTTACGGGTTTTTGCTTCGGGTGCCTCGAACTGCCTTCGAAATGTGCTATAATAAGAGCGAGGATCGCTTTTGCCGCTGAACTCTCTTATTCGCCCTGGGTTGTCGCCCCCTATAGTGGGGGCAGTTGCTGAGAATACGATTTCTCAGCACGCTGTGGGTGAGTTGTCTCACCCACCTACACACTAAACGAATCGAGGAGGTCTATGGCGATGAAGCAGATGATGAAATGGAGCGCGCTTTTGAGCGCACTGATGCTGAGCCTGAGTGCAATCGCTCAGCCAACTATCGACGGCACGCGTGATAGTGACTACGGCACACCCATCGTGATTCAGAACACTCCCACTGGCTTCGGGGACAGCAATCTGGGGCAGGTGGATCACGCGAATGGCTCTGAACTGGACGCCGCGTATGCCTATGTGGACATGGTGAACTCAACCCTCTATCTGTTCCTATCAGGCAACTTGGAATCCAACTTCAATAAGCTCGAACTCTTCTTCGACACGATTTCAGGCGGGCAAAACCGCCTGCGTGGGGACAACCCGAATGTCGACTTCAACGGGCTGAACCGCATGGGCGATGACGGAAGCGGGAACGGACTCACCTTCGACTCTGGCTTCGAGGCTGACTACTGGATTGGTGTCACCTGTGGTGGCTCGCCTTTTGCCCTCTACGCCAACTGGGCAGAACTGCTTACGAATGGAGGTGGTAATGGCTACTACCTCGGCACAACAGGAGCTGCTTCTGATGGAACCCTTACTGGAGGAACCAACCCCAACGGCATTCGAGTCACGATTAACAACAGCAACACGGGTGGGGTAACCAGCTCTACTGCCGACCCTGCAGCCGCTGCAGCGGTGACCACTGGTATCGAACTCGCTATCCCCTTCTCTGCAATTGGCATCACAGGTGCAGGGGCTATCCGAGTGTCTGCCTTCATCAATGGACAGGGGCATGATTTCCTCTCCAACCAAGTGTTGGGAGGCGTTGGCGGGTTAGGTAATCTTGGCGAGCCCCGCAATGTGAATTTCGCTAACATTGCTGGCGACCAGTTCTTCACGATAGTCATTCCAGAGCCTGCCAGCATGCTGGCGTTAGGCACGGGGCTGGTAGGATTGCTGGCTCTGCGACGCCGGAAACGCTAAGCCACGCCTTCTCTGCACCTCATCACCCTCTCCTCCATAGCCCCTGTTCTGCCCAAGAGCAGGGGCTATGGCTCTTTTAGGCGACTCGCACCCGCCGTATCAACTTGCGGAACAGTCCAGGCGCATATTTGCTAAGGTAAAGCCCGATAATCTCGGGTCCAGCACTCGCCACTTCCTCTTTGCGCTTGGCAACAGCGTTCACGATGCGTTTGGCGACCTTGTGAGGGTCTAAGCCTTTGGCGATGGTGGGGTCCATCTGCCCATGTTCACTGCCGTCCCCGCGCAAGGCGTGCTGGGAGACCTCCGTGCGCACAAAGCCCGGACAGACCATCGTGACCCGTATGCCCTTGTCGTACAGTTCAGCGCGGAGCGACTCGAAGTAGCCGTGCAGAGCGTGCTTAGAGGCGCAGTAGGCAGAGCGCAGAGGCGTGCTGAACTTCCCCAAGAGACTGCTTATCACCACGAGATGCCCCTGCTCGCGCTGAAGCATATAGGGCAGGGCATGCTTCGTGAGGGAGATGACGCTGAAATAGTTCAGTTCCATAATCCGTCGGTCGACCGAGAAGTCGGTCTCCACTATTAGCGAGCGTTGGGAGACCCCTGCGTTGTTCACCAGCACATCGATCTGTCCGAAATGCTCGATAACTGCGCCCACCATCGTAGAGTGGCAGTCCAGCTGGGTGACATCGAAGGGCAGAAGAAGCACCTTCCCCTCGCCTTTGCAGGCATCCCGCACGGATTGTAAGCGGTCCTGGCGTCGAGCTGTCAGCACCAGATGTGCCCCCTCTTCGCTGAAGGCATATGCCAGCGCTTCGCCAATACCCGACGAGGCTCCTGTAATCCAAACAACCTTATTTCGGAAACGCATAGACTAATTGTAGCACGGGCGTCCCGCCCGTGCGCTTGCTTGGGCGAGACGCCCAAACCACTTTTGTTAGACGCTCTAAATAATCTGGCGTGCGAGGGCAGTTTCGGGCAAGGTTTCGCCCAGACGGTTCGCTATCTCTTCAGGGTTCTGGGCGACTCGGTACATCTCCTCGCGCGAGATGAGCTTATGCTGGTACAGGAACAGCAGGTGGTTGTCCAGCGAAATCATGCCCAGCTGTTGCCCCGTCTGGATTGCCGACTCGATACTGTGGATTTTGCGGTCGCGTATCATGTGCCCAATCGCTGGGGTGACAATCATAATCTCGAACGCGGCGACGCGCCCAGGACGGTCAGCGCGAGGGAGCAGGAGCTGGGAGATAATCGCCACCAAGTTCGTGCTGAGCTGGACGCGTATCTGTTCCTGCTGGTCCATCGGGAACACATCGACGATTCGCTCGACAGTGCGCGCTGCGCCCGTTGTGTGGACGGTGGAGAACACGAGGTGTCCTGTCTCCGCTGCAGTAATCGCCGCCTGTATCGTCTTGAGGTCGCGCATCTCCCCTACCAGAATCACATCGGGGTCCATACGCAGGGCACGCACCACTCCCTCATCAAAGGTGGGCACATCGACTCCCACCTCGCGCTGGCTTACGACCGACTTCTTCGGCTCGTGGTAGTACTCTATCGGGTCTTCAATCGTCACGATATGGGTGTCGCGGTGCGTGTTGATGTAGTCCAGCATCGTCGCCAGCGTGGTGGTCTTACCTGAACCCGTGGGACCCGTGACGAGGATGAGACCCCGCGGGAGGTGGAGCAAGCGTTTGATATGGTCGGGCAGTCCAATCTCTTCGAAACTGCGCAGGCGATAGGGGATAAGTCGGAAGTTGATGGCGATAGCGCCTTTCTCATAGTAAGCGGCGACGCGAAATCGTGCTTTCTCGTGGGCGTAAGCGAAGTCTGCGGTGCGGACTCGTTCCAGTTCGTGAATGGCGCGTGGCGGGGCGACCTCACGGAACAGGCGTTCGGTATCTTGAGGGCTGAGTTCACCGTACTCTTCGAGGCGTACTAACCGCCCGTGCAGGCGAAGTGTAGCCGGCTCATGCGGAACAATATGAATATCGGACGCATCCCGCTCGTAGCATATCTGTAAGAGTTCGTTTGCCGATGCAAATTTGCGCATAGAGACCTCCTAACGACGGTTTAGATTCGCAAGCGGGAGCAAAGTTCCTGCTAATGCCCCGCCGTGCCGTGTGCCGTTGGGGTCGCGAACCCCCAGGTCACCTTTTGAGGGCGGAAGGCGCACCGCGCGATTCGTCGTTGCCGACGCTTCCACTTGGCTCTCGCCGTCGCCCTCCCATTAGAAGCTCGACGGTTCGACCCACCTCGGGCATCACGCACACGGCAGGATGACTCTATTATACCCCTTCCGAAGGTGGCTTATGCATCCTGCCCCAGTAGCACAGCCATTCCTGTCTGTGCAAAGGAGATATTCCCACAGGCAAAAAGGTTGAAAATCGCTCAAGGATTGAGGTACAATAGGTAGCGATGGAGCAGTAGACCGACGCAATATTGCGGGTGAAAGCATGGCGACACGGAAGAAGCCATCGTCGAAGCGAGCAGGAAAGCGTTCATCAGAAGCTCCGAAGGAGCGCTCTCAGCAGTTTTATGATCGGGTTGCGATAGGGCTGGTGGTGTTGGGTCTGCTTCTGTTGCTGAGCCTCACTTTGCAAAAGAGTGGGGTCATCGGCACAAGCCTCCGTGAAGGACTTCAGCTTCTGTTTGGGAACGGGGCTTACCTCTTGCCCATAGTGCTATGGCTGTCGGCAGGTGCGCTTATTTTAGGGTACGGAAGGATAGCCCTCTCGGAGGTGATAGCAGGCGGTCTGCTCTTCTATCTGGTGTTGTTAGGTTGGATGGCGCGCCCAGATGCGCAAACGGGCAACTGGTTTGAGGAAGCGACCCTCAAAACCTCTGGAGGGTATCTCGGTGCAGTGATTGGCTACCTGCTTCAGTTGGGTTTGGGGCAGGCGCGGGTAGTGGTACTGGGCGCGCTGGGCGTGTTAGGTCTGCTGATGGTGTTCAATGTGCCCCTTGTGAGCATATTTCGGGGTATCGGACGCGCCCTCATGGTGGGCTGGCGTGGCACAACCATCGCCAGCAAAGCGGTGGTGTCGGTAGCGTCCAACACGGTAGAACGCGTCTCCACTCCCGTCAAGCGCAAGCCTGAACGCTCCGCAAAATCGCTTACGAAACCCACTCGCCCAACCACCAGCGAAGCCGAAGTCGCTACCTCTGCCAACGGCTCTACCGCACCCGAGCGATCTGAAACGCCCGCTTCCCGTCCCACCCCTCAACCGCGTAAGCTGAGTATCCCCACCCCACCCCCTGCCAGCGAGGGGGTCTATACTTTGCCACCCTTGTCGCTTCTGAAGGAACCCTCTCCACCCCCCAAGCGGAGTCAAGCGGAAGTAAAGGAGAAGATTGCCATTCTGGAGCGCACCCTTGAAGAGTTCGGCATCGGGGCGAATGTGGTGGAGGTGGCACATGGTCCCACTGTCACTCGCTACGAAATCCAGCTGGACCCTGGCATCAAGGTCAGCAAGGTGGTGAATCTGGCGGATAACTTGGCGATGGCGCTCGCAGCGATTGCCGTGCGCGTCGAAGCCCCCATCCCTGGCAAGAGCGCAATCGGAGTGGAAGTGCCGAACGACCATCCCCAGCTCGTGTCGCTGCGCGAGGTGATGGAGCGCGAGGAGTTCTGGAACGCACCCAGTCTGTTGACGATTGCGCTGGGCAAAGATGTGGCGGGCGTGCCTAAATACACCGACCTCGCTCGGCTCCCCCACCTGCTGATAGGGGGCGCCACGAACTCTGGCAAGAGCATGTGTCTGCTCTCGATGATTAGTTGTATTCTGTTCCGCGCCACACCGCGCGAGGTGCGCCTCCTGCTGATTGACCCCAAGCGGGTGGAACTCTCGCTCTTTGACGGTATTCCCCACCTTATCTGCCCTGTGGTACGGGATGTGAAGCAAGCAGCGGGCGCGCTGAGGGCAGTGCTGAAGGAGATGGACAATCGGTACGACCTGTTCGCAAACTTGGGCGTGCGCAACATTCATGGCTATAACGAGCGTGTGGGCGAGGCGGAACGCTTGCCCTATATCGTGGTGGTCATCGACGAGCTGGCAGACCTCATGATGCAAGCGGCGGCGGAGATTGAGACCTCCATCTGTCGGTTGGCGCAGTTGGCGCGTGCGACAGGAATCCACCTCGTGGTCGCTACGCAACGCCCCTCTGTGGATGTGATTACAGGCACCATCAAGGCGAACATCGCCAGCCGAATCGCCTTTGCGGTCTCCAGCCAAGTGGATAGCCGAACCATCTTAGACATGGCGGGTGCAGAACGGCTGTTAGGGCGAGGTGATATGCTCTACCTGCCCATCGATGCAGCGAAGCCGATGCGCATTCAGGGCTGTTATCTCAGTGAGGCAGAGATCGAGGCACTCGTGGAGTTCTGGCGTGCCCAAGAAGCCCCTGTCTACCTGCTGAACCCCGACGAGTTCGACCCGTTCGGCACGCGCACCTTTGATGACGACGAGGAAGAGGACGAACTCTATCCTGCTGCGGTGCGCTTGGTGGTCTCGCACGGGCAGGCGTCTACCTCTCTGCTCCAGCGTCGTTTCAAGATAGGGTACGGGCGCGCGGCGCGCCTGTTAGACCTTATGGAGAGGCGTGGAATCGTGGGTCCGCTGGATGGTGCCAAACCGCGCCAAGTGCTGGTCTCGCGCGAAGAAGCCGAGCAGATGATTCGACGCTACGAGTGAAGCACCGCTTCAGCGATTCGCTTGCCGTTCAGAATGGCGAACTTGAACCCATGCCCCGAACATGCGCTGGCAAACCAGATGCGCGCATCGTTTGGTAGCGATTGGATTAGAAACCGCTCATCAGGTGTGTTGGTGTAGAGGCAGGTATGAGCAGAGAGCACGGTTTGCGAATCCACATCGGGCAGGCGTTGTGAAATATAAGCGCGCAGAGGGGCTAAATCGGTTTCGTCCACAGGGCGCGCAGGTTGGTCGGGGTCTTGCGGGTCGCCCAGTTCGTGAAGGGCAATCTTGATGCCTGCTTGATGCCCATCGCTGGGAAAGCCGTAGAAGTGGCGGGTCGCATTGACCCATACGGGCAAGCAAGCGGGTTCGAACCGCTCTGGATGCTGACGAATAGCGAAGTAGGCGTAGGTCTGGCGCGTCACGCTCAGGGGCAATTGGAGCGGTTCCAGCAGTTTGGTGAGCCATGCACCAGCCGTGAGGATGAGCCTATCGAAGGTTTCAGTGGTTCCGTCATCAAACTCCAGCCGAATGCCGTTGGGTAGGGCTTCGAAGCGCACAAGACGCGTCCGCATGTGGAGAGTAGCACCCCTTGACTGAGCAAGCTGAAGACAAGCGAAGACCGACGCACTGGCGCGTAGAAATCCACCTTCACGCTGATAGAGAGTGCGCTCGTTCCGCTGAAGACGCAGGGCAGGAAAACGGGCATGGCTCTCCTCTGGGGTGAGCCACTCGTAGGGTACCTGCTCACTTTGAAGGCTACGCGCTATCGTCTGAAGTTCAGCGTCGTCCTCCAAACCCAGCCATATCACTCCGCAGGGCACGAGCAGTTCTTCACCTGCTTCGGCTTGGAGCATTTCCCAGAGGGGGAGGGCTTCTCTCATCATCCGAGTGTAGGCAGGGTCAGGATAGGTAAGGCGGAAGATTCGGCTCTCACCGTGAGAACTTCCACGCGTGTGCCCTGACTCGAACTGCTCGTAGCCAACCGCCTCATACCCCCACTTGCTGAGGAAGTAGAGCGCAGAGGCTCCGACTGCCCCTAAGCCTGCAACCGCGATGCGCATCGTTGAACCCCCCTGTAGTCCCCCTGTCAACGGGGGGACATTTGGGTTTCATAAGCCTCTCGCACCTTCTACTGCCCAGCTGAGGGGGCATTCCCCTTCTGGTTTTGGGGGCGTTCTGCCGTTCCTTGTTGGGGTGTAGTGCTGGGCTGTTGCTGTTGGGCTTTCTTCTGTGCTTCCTCTTGCTTCTTGCGCGCTTCTTGCTCGCGCTGGAAGGCTTCTATCTGCGCTTGAATCATCCGTTCCTGCTCCTTGCGCATCTCCTCGGCGCGCTGACGCGTCTTTTGCGACAGGTCTTTGCGTCCTGCTTTCTCATACAGGTCGGCAATCCGAAGCAGAAGGAAGCTCTCGAAGGGATTATAGGTAAGGGCTTCGGCAACCTCCAAGTCCTCGATCGCTTTTGCCCGCTCGTTTTGCTCGATGAGCTTCTCAGCGCGCATGAGGCGCAAGTCGCGGTCTTCACCGCCCTCGCTGAAGAAGCGCGCCAGCGCAGTCATCAGCTGTTGGGAGTACTCTTTCTCGGCTTTTTCGTCCTTGACCTCTTTTGCGGTTGCGGTGAGCTGGCGAAGCACCTGAATCTGGAGCCACTGAGCAAGCCGAATATTCGGGTCTGCGCCTGCAATCACAGGGTTCAGTGCATCATAAATCTCTTTCAAAGTCTTGAGTCGTTCAGGAGCGGGCTGCCGCCCCAGTTTCATGAACTGATCATACTGCGCCAGCACTGTATCTTTGAACTGGATGGGATGTTTGTCTATTGCCTCGGTGAAGAGCTTCTGTTGCTCGCGTGCAGTGCGCATCTGAATAAACGACTGGCGGTAGCCATCCTTGTTCTTCTCGAAGTCGTCGGGTGGTTCGAACTTGCGTTCGGCGATGCTGATGATGTAGTAGCCTTTCTTCTCCTTATCCTGAAGAGGCTCGGAGTATTCACCAGGCTTCATCCCAATGAGGCGTGTGGCGACGGCGGGCTCAAAAAGCTCTGTGAACTGGTCTAAGATTTCGTAGTAGCCACTGCCGGGCAATCGTCCGCCCTGCTTGACTATCGGTTCGGGGTCATCAGAAAAGACTTTGACCACCTCTGCGAATGGCTTGCCTGCTTTGAGCTGCTCGTATGCCTGCCGGATACGCTCTTGCGCTTTGTCTTTGTGTTTCTCTACCGAGACGAAGATGCGGGCAGGAAAGACGCGCTCGAACATCAGGCGGAGTTGTTCATCAGTGGGCTTGTACTTCTCTTCGAGGCTTTTCGTGAACTTCTGCCCAATCACCTGTGCCTCGAACAGGAACTCTGGCACTTCCGCAAGCCATCGCTCCTTCAGCAGTTTGAGCGAGCTCCCGCGCTCACGCAGTGCCTTGTCGAGGTCTGCCTCCGTGCCTTTGCCTTCTGGGAGCAACTGTTGCTTGAGGGCGTCTATTCGGCTCTGCAGATATTCCTGCTTTGCCTGCTCGATCTCTTGTCGAGAGGCGCGGAATCCGCGCTTTTTCAGCTCTTCGGTGAGCGCCACCTGCTGTCCGACCGTTTGGGCAATCTGGAAGCGCATGAACATTTGTTGACCGTACTCACTTGGAAGTCGCTCGCCTGCTTGTAGGTTCATCAGGCGCACCAGGTCGCCCTCTGTGAGGGTGAAGTTGCCCACCGTAAGCACGGGACGCTCAGTAAATGCTCCGCTCTCTTCTCCAGGCATGCCTTGAACTGCCCCTCGAGGCACAAAAGCGAAGAAGATAACCATACTGAGGGCGATGAGGATGAGTATCGTAAGTCCTATCCCCTTCACTAATCTGCGCTTCAGCAACTCTCGGAAAGTGCGTACTGTTATTGGCATCGTTTTCACCTACCTAACTTCAGTATAAAGGGAGTCGATCATTCGTTTCATCGCTTGGAGGCAGAGGCGTGAGACCTCCGCTTGGCTCATGCCCTCTTTGACGGCGTGCGTCTCCAGCGAAAGGTAGCCCTTGTATCCGCTTTGGGCAATCTGGGCGAAGTGGCGGGGATAGTCGATTTCGCCTTCCCCCACAATCACGGCTTTGTAGGAGCCTTCTGGCAAGCGCACATAGTCTTTCACATGGATGTGCACCACATAGGGTTGACAATAGCTATATCCTTCCTGAGCCGATTCGCCCAAATGGAAGGCGTTTCCGGGGTCCCAAACCCCTCGAAGGAAAGGCGAGTTGAACTCGCTCAGCACTTCCGCCAGCTCCTTGCCTGTACCGATTTGACAGGCATGCTCGTTCTCCAGCCCCAGCATCATCTGTTCTTGCTCTGCAATCCGAACCGCCGATTCCAGCCACGGCAGGATCTGTGCTCTGCGTTCGGGAGTGAGCTCCCCTGCGCGCCAGAAGGCGAAGATGCGCACAAGCGGTGCGGAAAAGAAGTGGGCTACCTCGATACAGTGCTTGAGGATGTCGAGATGGGCAGAGGGTGGGCGCTCGGTAGCAGAGTGCATCGCCCCATGCTGATATGTGCCGAACAGGTCGGCTTTGAACACGGGTGAGGCGATACTACACACCCCCAGTCCGTTCTCTTGGAGAAGCGCACGCGTATGCTCCAGACTACCCCAATCGGCTTCCGAGATGTTCATCCCGTCTATCGTGCGCAGTTCCACCTGATCGATAGGAAACTCGCGCACGACCTCCAACGCCTGCTGGAGGTTCGGGGCAATCTCATCGGTGATGACTGAGAGCTTCATTGGTTCGAACTCTGCAGGGTGTGCGCAATAATAATCGCTTCGGCTATCTCCCGCATCGACTTTCGCGTGTTCATGCTCTGCACTTGGATACGGCGGTACGCCTCCTGCTCGCGCAAGCCGTAAGTGTCCATCAGGATGCCCTTTGCGCGCTCGATAATCTTACGGGTCTCCAACGCCTCTTTGAGGTCTTCCACTTGGTGCTCCAGTTCCAGCGTATCCTGATAGCGGGAGAGGGCGATTTCGATAGCGGGCAAGAGGTCTGCCTGCTTGAACGGCTTCACAAGATAGCCATAGACGCCCGCTTGCTTGGCACGCTGGACGAGTTCCCTATCGCTGTAGGCGGTCAGGATAAGCACGGGAGCAAGCCGTTCCTGATGGAGGATGCGCGCCGCTTCGATGCCATCCATTTCGGGCATCTTGATGTCTAAGATTGCCAAATCGGGCTTGAGCTGGCGTACCAGCTCGACGGCTTGGCGCCCATCGCTTGCCTCCCCTACCACCGAGATGCCCAGCTCTTCCAGCATCTGGCGCAAATCCAACAGGATAATCGGCTCGTCGTCGGCAATCACAACCCGAAGCTTATGCATACCCATTTCACCTTCGGGATAGTATACCCCACAACCCGCAAGGCTACCCGATACGCTGAAGAATGAAGTCGAGAAGGGCATCCTCTACCTCAGCCCCTATCAGAAGCACATAGGCTGGCACCTCTTTAGGAAGCAGGAGGCGCAATTTCACCGCATCTTTTGCGGTCATCAGCAGGGGATAGTCGCCAAATGTGCGCAAATCGGCAGGCTTAAAGTGGTAGTGGTCAGGATAGGTATGAACCGCTTCCACCCGATAGCCCAACTGCGCCACCATTTTTAGGAACCGCTCAGGGCGGGCGATCGCCGTAATCAGACGGAGCGGTGTGGACTGTAGGGTATCGAGGGGAAGGAGGTCGGGGGCATGGAGCGGGCGAAGGGCGAGGGGCTTTATGGTTGCGCTAAAGGTAGGGAGTTTTACCCTCACCCCCAGCCCCTCTGGAAGAGGGAGAGGGGGGGTAGGCTCTTCCTGCTGGATAAATATCACCCCATCTGCCCGATGAAGACCTATCGGAGGCTCACGCAGGGGACCTGCAGGCAGGCAATAGCCGTTGCTGAAAGGACATTCTGCAGGAAGCACCACCAGATCGACGGTACGCGCCAAAGGGAGATGCTGGAAGCCGTCATCCAGTAGCAACAGGTCGGGTCGCCAGCGCGCCGTCGCGTTCTGAGCGGTTGCCACCCGCCACTTGCCCACCGCAATAGGGATTTCGGGCAGGGCGCAACGAATCTCTGCCGTTTCGTCCCCTACCTCGCTGGGGTCTGCGGTTTCATACGGCTCTAACAAGGTCACCTGTCGGTAGCGTGTACCCCCATAGCCGTGTGCCAAGACAGCGACTCGTTTGCCTTGCTCGCTTAGCCGTTTTGCTATGGCAATCGTGAGAGGGGTTTTGCTCACGCCCCCCACCCACAGCGAACCGACCCCCACCACAGGAACCGAAACTTGCACCCGCTTGCGCCAACCCCACCGATAACTGCCTTCATAAAGCCACCAGCCCAGCCGATAGAGGCTCGATAAGGCGCGCAGAGGGAGCGACGGGAGTGGGGAGGGCGTGAAGCTCATTTCAAGAATGCGAGTGCCACCTCTGAATGCCACAGCATGCCCTCCTCGGTTAGCCGAATGCGTGTGCCGAACTGCTCCAAGTATCCCCTCTGAGTGAAGTGGGCAATCGTATCGGCATAGTAGGCGCTCACGGGGAGCTGGAAACGCTCTTCCAACACCGCCAGGTCTACCCCCTCTCGCATGCGCAATCCCAGCATGAGCGTTTCCCCAACTGCTTCCCAGCCTTCCAATCGCTCCTCTTCCAGTATGAGGCACTCGCTGTGCTGGATTCGGCGCACATACTCCCGAGGGTGTTTGATGTTCATCCATCGCCTGCCTTCATAGTACGAGACCGCACCCGGACCGAACCCCAGATAGGGTTCGTTGCGCCAATAGACCATGTTGTGTCGGCACTCGTAGCCAGGGCGAGCGTAGTTCGAAATTTCATACTGCTCATAACCGTGCGCACGCGTGGAGGCTTGTGCAAGGCGGAACATCGCTACCTGAAGCTCCTCATCGGGCAGTCGCAGGCGTCCCCTCTGGTACAGGTGATAGAAGCGGGTGTTCGGCTCCAACATCAGTGCGTACAGGGAGAGATGCTCTGGCTCTAATACGATTGCTTGTTGAAGATTCGCCTCCCATCGTTCCAGTGTCTGATTGGGAAGAGCAAAGATGAGGTCTAAGTTCAGATTCGTAAAGCCTGCTTTGCGCGCCCATTCGACCCCTTGAAACACCTCTTCGGGCGAGTGGATGCGCTCCATAAGCCTCAGTTCTGCGGGGTCGAACGATTGCACGCCAAAGCTCAGCCGATTGAAACCCGCTTGGCGCAGACAGCGCAACTTCGCAAAGTCCACACTGCCGGGGTTCGCCTCGACCGTGATTTCTGCATCGGAGTCTATCGAGAATCGCTGAGCGAGGTGCGCCAGAATCTCGGCTAACTGTTCTCCACTGAGAAAGGTGGGCGTGCCTCCCCCAAAGAAAACAGTGGGCACACGAATACCCGCGTAGGGCGACTGCGCAATCTCCCTGTGCAGAGCCGAGACAAAGTCGTCTACGATGGCTCCTGAGAGGGCGTAGGAGTTGAAGTCGCAGTAGCCACACTTGCGATGGCAGAACGGGATATGCACATAGAGGCTTGCCCAATCAGACATGCTTATAGCATACCCTCATTCTACGGGCACAATCGAGGCAGAAAATCCGAGGCTCTCCAGTTGTTGGCGCACTTGCTCGGCTTTTTGGCGGTCGCGGGTCACCAATACCTGAACCCGATAGAGCGTGCGCCCATCGTGCTGAACGGGCACAATGCTCGCCTCAAAGCCGTTCGCTATGAGCCTCTGAACGGTGTTGTTGGCGTTTTCACGATTCTCAAACACTCCCACCTGCACACGATAGCGTGGAGTAGGCGCAGTAGCAGTTTCGGAAGAGTTTCTCGGCGGGGAGGGCGTTTCGGGTGGGGGGACTGGTGCCGGTTCGGTTGGAGGCTCGGAGAGAGGAGGGGCAGAAGGCACGCTGGGTTCAGGAAGGCTTTCTTCAGGGACCACAATCAGCTCCTCCTCTTCATCAGGCGAGGAAGGGGGCTGTTCTTGGGTATCGGTGGGTGGTTTCTGCTGGCGTCTGCGCTCGCGCGCTTGTTGGTATGCCTCGTAGTCGAACGGCGCAACCTGCCTCGGACCCCCAGAAAGCCCAGAACCGACCACCACATCGGGGGGCAGTTTCTCATACACCTCCACCTTCGGCAGCGATGCTTTTGCTTGGGCGGAAGGCTCAGCTTTCTCTTGGACAACCTGCTCGGAAACTTTCCCCCCGCTTAGCCACCGATACAAAAGGGGAGCGACCCCATAGTGCCCCACAACGAGAAACACCAGAAAGACCCCCCCATACAGACCCACTATCTTTAGAAACCGCCCTACAGTGAGCCGTTCCTCCTCATCAGCCGTGCGAAACTCGAGAGGCATGGGTACACCTCCTGCAAGTAAGATTGTACCTCTTTTGATTGGTGAAAAACTATTCGTCCAGCGGGATGAGGCGGATATTGCGGAAGTGGATTTCGCCCCCCTCCGATTGGAGGGCTACCTTGCCAGCGACCACCTCCGCCCCTGTGCCTTCGTTCACCACCTCACCGTTTACCTTCAGCACAATTTTATCGCCCTGCACAATGATTTCGTACTCGTTCCACTCAGGTGCGGGGCGTTCGACACTCTTCTTGCGCCAGCGGTGGCGTGGAGCATTCTTATCCACATAGTCGGGGTCGGTCTCAAGAGGCGCGCCATCGATGAGCCAGAAGTCGCCCGCGTTCATATGCATCAGTTGCGCCTCCACCGAGCGGGGCCAGATTTTATGCTCCCCGTGAACTCTCAGCAGGACACCGCTGTTGCCGGGCTTCTTGTCAGGTGCCCAACGCCACTCCAGCTTCAGGATGTAGTTCGTGTAGTCCTTCTCGGTGTAGAGGTAGCCCAGCGGTTCGCCTTTGCAGATGAGAATCCCATCCTCTGCGTCGACCGTCCACACCTCTTCAGGTTTTACATTCGGGTCGGCTAAGAAGGCTTTCCAGCCCGTGAGGTCTTTGCCGTTGAAAAGCAGAATCTCTTTCCGTTGCTCTTGTGCCCCCACGAAGAGGGCAAGCACCAACATCACCACACTCCAGAGAAGCGTTTTGCTCATCGCCTTCACCGATTTCTAATACGGAGTAGAACAGCGCTCTCCTGCTGAGCCGAATCACACTTGGTCGGGGTCTACGCCCAGTTCGCGGAGTCGTTGGGCGAGTTGCTCAGCCCGTCGTTCCGCCTCTTCTTGGGCACGGCGCGCCTCGCGCCATCTCTGCATCACTTCCAAAAAGCCCAGAAAGCGACTCCCGTCGGGATAGCTCACGCCCACCTCCTCTTGATAGCCACGCCCGAAGCGAATGCCCAAGCGCGGACTCACCCAGCCGACCATGGTGCGAATCGGGCGAAGTGCACCCCGACGGCGAAGCCAGCCCTTCCAGTTGCCCGTGTCAGGGTCATAGAGATAGTACTCTTCCACACCATACTGGTCGTAAAACTGCAGTTTGGCGCGCCATTCGGCTTCAGTATTGCTGGGCGAAGCGACTTCAAACACCACTTGAGGGGCTATGTTCCCCTCCAACCACTGCAGATAACTGCGTCGGTGCCCTTTTGGTCTGCCGAACACCACGAGCGCATCGGGTGCTTGGCGGATTTCGGGATGTCCCTCTACGGGATACCAGAACAGGTCGCCCGCTACAAACACATCGGGACGGTCGGCAAACAGGGTTTCCAGATTGCCCACCAACGCCACGATTGCCTTGAACTGAACGGTATTCTCTGCCATCGGCTGACCATCGGTTTCAGGATAGATAATCTCTGGGCGTACGGTTGTGCCCATCGCTCTCACCATCTGAAGTATACCTGTAGGATTCGTAGCACGGGCATCTTGCCCATCAGCCACAGTAGCACGGGCATCCTGCCCACAAGCCTAACCGTAGCACGGGCGTCCCGCCCGTGTGCGAAATGGGCAGGATGCCCAAGCCACTTGTATAAACAGCCTTCCCTCCCCTTTAGGGGTACAATCTTTGTTGGTATGACAACAACCTACCGTGGCGTTCAGATTGAGGTGATTGAAGGCGACATCACCGAGCAGGCGGTGGACGCAATCGTGAACGCAGCGAATAACCAGCTTCTCTTGGGCGGTGGGGTAGCGGGAGCGATTGCGCGCAAGGGTGGTCCTGCTATTCAGGAAGAGTGCCGCCGTCACGGGGCGATTCGGGTTGGAGAAGCGGCGATTACAGGGGCTGGAAACCTGCCCGCTCGGTATGTGATTCACGCAGCGAGCATGTCGCTCGGTGGGCGTGCAAGTGCAGATAGCATCCGCAGCAGTGTCGCCCACAGCCTACGCCTTGCTGAAGAGCATGGCGTACGCTCGATAGCGTTCCCTGCGGTGGGGATGGGGATAGCAGGCTTCCCCGTAGAGGAAGGTTCCCGAATCATGATGGAAACGCTGAAGGCGCATCTGGACGCAGGAACTCAGCTCCAACTGGTGCGCTTCTGCCTGTTCGGCACCGCTACCTATACTGCCTTCGTGAAGGCGTTGCAGGAGGTGTTTGGTGGCGTCTGAGCTCCGCTTATCGGTCGTCATCCCTGCCTATAACGAGGAGAGTCGCATAGAGCGTACGCTCCAACGGATTGTGGACTATCTGAGTGCCCATCCCCGCTGGAATCCCTACGAGGTCTTAGTGGTCAGCGATGGCTCTACCGACTTGACCGAGCGCATCGTATCCGCCTTTGCCGAGCGTCATCCCCAAGTGAGGCTCTACGCCTACCAACCTAATCGGGGCAAGGGGCATGCAGTGCGCTACGGAATGTTGCGTGCGCAGGGCGACTGGATACTGTTCAGCGATGCCGACCTCGCCACTCCTATCGAAGAGTTAGAGAAGCTCGCCCCCTATTTAGAGCAGGGCTATGCGATTGCGATAGGCTCGCGCCCTTTGCGCGAGTCGCAACTTATTGTGCGTCAGCCATTCTATCGGGAGTGGGCGGGGCGCGCCTTCAACAAGGTGGTGCAACTGCTGGCGGTTCGGGGCATTCACGACACGCAGTGTGGGTTCAAGCTGTTCACGCGTGAATCGGCGCATGCGGTCTTTGCGCTCAGTCGGTTGGACGGGTTCAGCTTCGATTTCGAGGCGTTGTACTATGCCCGTCGGCTGGGCTACCCGATAGCAGAAGTGCCCGTGCGCTGGATGCATCAGGAAGGGTCGAAGGTGCGGTTGCTGAGAGATGGAATGCGTATGCTTCGCGACCTCTTGTGGCTACGCTTGACCGCCCCTCGCAAACTGCCTGTTGCTGAGGTCGTGGCGCGCGGAAAGCCGTAGCCCACTGTTTAGCGAATCAAACGAACCTCTACCTCGCCACTATCAGGATTGCGCGCACACACCCCTATCTGGCGGGAATGGCTCAGCACATAGGTCTCGTAGATGGGGATAGACGGTTCTCGCCCCGTTGCCCACAGAGTCTCTTTCCAGATTTGGCGTGCCACACGAGCGGTATACCAGCGCGGAATACTGACCGCCACATAGAGGCGTACGGTCTCACCGTCCCGCCGCGCCCGCAGGGGCACATCGTGCTGGCGAAATCGCTGGGTGAACTGGCGTGCGACTATCTCTAAGCGGGCAGAGTTATCGGGGGTTTGTGCCACCCATTCGCATATCTGTCCCTCAGTCGGGTGCTGAGCGGGGTACACAGGCTCTTCTTCGATAATCACTCTGGCAAATGACCGCTGTTGCTCGTATCGGAGCCACCCCACCAGAACCAGCGCTCCTATGGCGAGAAGCCCATAGGCGATGAGTCGCCTATGCCGGTTAGTTCGCATAATAGCACCTGCCTTTAGTATACTCCAAAAATTTACCTATCCAGCCGTTATTGAGAGGAGCTACTCGCTTTGGCGACCTTTGAGGATGAGGCGGTGGCGGAGGTCGCTCAAGCGGAGGTAACGAGCGAAGGCGCGCGCAATCTCGGCATACATCTTCCAGCGGGCAAGCGTGCCACGCCACCAGCCCAGCTTCTCCTCCTTCATCGTGTGGGTGATGCCCGTAATCGGAACCATCGCAACGGGATAGCGGTTGCGTCGGAAGTGCAGGGTAAGCGCAATCTCCACGCCAGAGCGGGTGCGTTCGATTCCCGGAATCTCGATGAATAATTCTCTCAACAGGGCGCGCTGACCGCTAATGTAGGGCACGAGAATCTGGGCTAAGTCGGTGCTGAGCCGTCCGCCTCGAAAGACTCCGATTGCCATCGCCACCTCCCCGATCAGGACAGGCTGGAGAATCGCCTCAATATGCTCTGGTTTCAGCCCGATGAGGTCCGCATCGCAGAACACGACGACATCTGCGTCGGTAGCGGTCGCCCCCGCAAACATTGCACCCCCTTTCCCACGATTGACGGGCAGATTAATCACCCGTACCAGAGGGAACGACGCCCCCGCATGCGCTTCAGCGAATTGTTGGGCGACTTCGGAGGTAGCATCTTGGCTCCCATCGTTGACCACGATGACCTCGTGGACGCTTGAACAGCGGATGAGGGTCTCCAGCACGGTCGTGATGCGCCCGGCTTCATTATAAGCGGGCACAACCACCGCCACCTTCACCGTTTGCCTCCTGTGGCTGGTTGCCCAGTGACGGTCTCGATATGCTGGCGTGCCCGCCAAATGCGGTTCTCGGTCAGCGGGTGGGTGCGCAGGTTCGCCAGCACGCCTTTGTCGCCTCCGCGTTCGCGCTCCTTGAGCATTTCAAAGAAGCGGATAATCCCGTTGGGGTCATAGCCCGCCTTGTAGGCATATTCGATGCCAAGTCGGTCTGCCTCATACTCGTCCTGCCTGCTGTATTTAAGCTGGAGGAGGGCGCTCGTAATCTGGGCGATATCGCGCAGCTTGCCTTTTGTCGTGAGCGCAATCACAATATCGGCAAATACGCCTTTAGAGTACTGCTTATTCGCATGTCGGCGGTTGATGTGTGCCATCTCATGCCCTAAGACAGTAGCAAGGATGTCATCATCATCGCCCACCATCTCCAAAAGCCCCCGAAACACATAGATAGGACCGCCTGGCAGGGCAAACGCGTTCACCTCGTCCACATCTAACACTTTGAAACTGTATTGGAAGTCCTTGTCGCCTGCGACCGCCACCAGTTTTTTGCCGATGCGTTGCACGCGCTCCTGATTTTGGGGATTGGGGTCGAGTTTGTAGACCTTTTCTACTTCTGCGGATATCTCTTTGCCGATGCGCACCTCATCTTTTTTGCTCCAGATTTTTCCCCCACAGCCCGAAAGGCTTGTTAGGAGCATCCCTGCAACGAGCCAGTATCCAGTCCGTCTCACCAAGTGCTTCATCGATTGCCTCCTGCACTATTATACTTGAAGGCGTAGCGATTAAGTTTCCTATGCTGGTCGAGCCAGTGGTGGAGATATTCGACCGAGCGTTTGGTTGCGCCTTGGTGGTGGGCGACCAGTTCCCGCGCCTGTTGAGCGATTTGCGCACGCTTCTCGGGGTTGTGTAGCAGGCTGAGAATGCCTTCCGCAAGTGCCTTTGCATCCCCTACTTCGAACCCCACCCCTGCTTCCTTCGCAAGGTGGGCAATATCCCGAAAGTTATGGGTATGCGGACCGAAGAAGACGGGCTTGCCATGTGCCAGTGGCTGAAACAGGTTCTGCCCGCCAAGAGGTGCGAATGCCCCGCCTACAACCGCTACATCCGCCACCGCATAGAGCGACGCCAGCTCGCCAAAAGTGTCCACCAGCACCACTTGGGCATAGTCCCCCTCTGGCAGGGGGAGTTGGCTACGACGATGGGCAGGGAATCCTACAGAACGGAACAGATTCTCCACTTCAGGGATGCGCTCTAAGTGGCGTGGTGCCAACACGAGGCATGTGTCAGGAATCTGGCGAACCACCTGTTGGTAGGCGGACAAGATGAGCTGTTCCTCTTCGGGTGTGCGGGTACTACCCACCACAATCACAGGAGCCGAAGGCGGAAGCGAGAGCGTTCGACGCCACTCTTCGGGGTCGGAGTGCGCCGATTCGAGCGCTTGGTCGAACTTCGTGTTGCCACACACCTCCACCCGTGAGGGCGACATGCCCAACTCCACAAAGCGTAAAGCGTCGGTAGGCGACTGGGCACACACAAAATCGACCCAGCCCAGCATAGCACGGTAGAGCGACTTGATTCGGCGCGCTCGGTGGAAACTGCGGTCGCTGAGCCTGCCGTTAAGGACTATCACCAAGCCCCCGCGCCGATGCTGTTCTGCCAATAGGTTCATCCACAGTTCAGTCTCAAACAGCACCAGCGCCACGGGCTGAATACGATTCAGCGCACGACGCACTGCAAACGGCAAATCCAAAGGGAAGAAGGCGACGAAATCCACATAGTCGCTCGCTGAGTCGAGGGCTGTGCGCTGACCACTGGGTGTGGTGGTGGTCAGCACGATTTCGTAATCGGGGAAGGTCGTGCGCATCCGCTTGATCACGGGGAGCGCGGCAAGTGTTTCCCCAACCGATACGCAGTGAACCCACAGGCGTGGCTTCTGGGTAGGGGGCGGGATCGGAACCCATCCAAAGCGCTCCCACCAATGCTCGCGCCAAGACCCCCCCACGATTCGCGCCACCACATACGCCAGCCATAGCGGAGTTGCGAGTAAAAGCACAAGGTTGTACAGGAGCCTCACTTTCTCCCCCCTCGTACCAGCGATTCGGCGCGTGCCTCAAGGGTATTGATTGCCGACTCTAACTGCTCGGCAAGCTGAACAAAGGCGTCCTTATCTGCGGATGGGGGCATCCAGACCGCCTCCCCCACCAGATAGGCACAGCGAGCAAAGGGCAGAGGGATGAGATACTGGTCCCAAGTCGGCAGTAGGATGTGGGGGTAGGCACTTACTCCTACAGGGTAGATCGGCACGCCCGCTTTTTGAGCAATCAGCAGTGCGCCCAGCTGGAACTTTCGGTTGGGACCGCGCGGTCCGTCGGGCGTGAAGGCAAGGATAGCACCCTTGCGCACCTCCCGCGCCGCCTCCAGCGCAGCGCGTACCCCACCCCGACTGGTAGACCCCCTTAGAATACGAAAGCCGAACCGTCGGAAAATTTCTGCTTGAATCTCGCCATCGCGCGAAAGCGAAATCATCGCTAAGAATCCGCGCCCACGCATGAGGTTAGCAGGCACAAAGGTACGCCCGTGCCATGAGACCATCACCGCGCCTGTGCCCGTGCGAAGATGCTCCTCTATCGGCTCCCACCCTTCCACATGGATACGGAGTGTGCAACCTATAGCGCGAGCTAAGGTATAGCCCAGCCATCCCAGCCGTTTTGCCCGTCGGATATCCGCTTGAGAACGCTCTGCGCTCACACCCCGATTATACCGCCTTACGAAAACGCCTCTCGCCCCCAAGCGAAGCGAGAGGCTGGAGAACACAGCTTCGGAAGCGGCTAATCGCTCCATTTCCACACGCGAGTAGAACCGCTGGGGAACACCGCTATCATGGTGTGGATACCCCGACTATCGATATGTCGCTGTTCCACCATGTAGTTATCCAGCAGAATGCGCACTCGGTCGTCCAGCTCATCGTTCGAGCGACCCCAAATCAAGTTCTGATTTGCTAAAGCGGTTGCCTCTGCAGGGGGTACACCCTGATAGAGAAATGCGCCTCGATCGCGGTGGGGATAGTAGTAGCTAGAGCGCCCACGCGTGCGCGCTGGTTCATCAAAGCTGCCGTTTACTCCAAACGGATTGGGACAGGTGCCCCGTACCCAGCACTCAGGCACATTCGGGCAGTAGATAACCTTCTCGTCCTTGAGATATGGAGCGAGGATAGGGCGCGAACCGTTCGGTGTCGGAAGGAAGTTCGGCATCGCCGAGCCTGCCATCACGCATCCAATCCCCTGACTCGACAGATTGTAGGGACCTTCCCAAGTGAACAGACGCTGGCTGATGTTCCATCGGTTGCAGTTATCGATGGGCAAATTCGGGTCGATGTCTATCCCGTAAGGATAGACATTATCGTAATCACCACGATACATGGTGAGGGCGAGCCAGCCTTGGCGGATATTGCTAATACAGGCGGTCTGGCGCGCCTTATTGCGTGCCTGGGCGAACACGGGGAACAAAATCGCCGCCAAAATGGCGATTATGGCAATCACCACAAGCAACTCAATCAGAGTAAAGCCACGGCGCTTCATAAGCTTCCCTCCTTGCAAGGATATTATATTATACCATTAGAGGCAGGTTTAGGAGTTTTGGATTTGTCTCGGAATAGTGCCTAAGGGTGTTCAAAAAAAGTGGCTTGGGCATCTTGCCCATTCAGCATAAAAAAGTAGCTTGGGCGTCTCGCCTATCCCTCCTTGCCCCCCTTACTAAGGGGGAATCAAAGGGAGGATTACACGGGCGGGACGCCCGTGCTACAAGTGGATTTTTTGAACATCTTCATGGCGCCTTGTCTTGTGGGGTACAATTCGCATGCCGTGAACGACCACGATTCACCCCGCGAAGCGTGCGGGCTGTTCGGCATCTACGCCGAGGGGGAGGATGTTGCGCGACTGACCTACTTCGGCTTGTTTGCCCTGCAACATAGAGGACAAGAGAGTGCAGGCATCGCAGTCTCGGACGGGCATACGGTGCGCGCCTACCGCGACTTAGGGTTAGTGACGCGGGTTTTCAGCGAGGCGATTATCGAAAGTCTCAAAGGGCATATTGCGGTCGGACATACCCGCTATGCGACCACAGGTTCCTCTACCTTGCGCAACGCTCAGCCCATTACATGCTCCACACTTCAGGGCAATATTGCGGTAGCGCATAACGGCAACCTCGTGAACGCCCATCATCTTCGGCGCGAGCTGGAGCGCAAGGGTGAGGTGTTCGAGAGCACCAACGACTCGGAAGTGATTGTGCGTTTGATTGCCCATGCCTATCAGGGCGATATTGTGGAGGCAATCCGCGCCATGATGGAGCAGGTGCAGGGAGCCTACTCACTGGCTATCGTGACTCCCACCCAGCTAATAGGAGTGCGCGACCCGTATGGCGTACGCCCACTCTGCTTGGGGCGATTAGACGATGCGTGGGTCTTGGCGTCGGAAGATTGTGCTTTTCCCCCTATTGGCGCGCACTATGTGCGCGATGTGGAGCCGGGCGAGATTGTGGTGATCGATTCGGACGGGCTTCGCTCCTATCAAGGTGCCTATCCTGTTCGGGAAGCACTGTGTATGTTCGAGCTCATCTATTTTGCGCGTCCTGACAGCCACCTCTATCGACGCCTGCTTTATGAGGTACGACGGCGGATGGGCATCGAGTTGGCGAAGGAGCATCCTACGGAGGCAGATTTGGTCATTCCCGTGCCCGATTCGGGAGTGCCCGCTGCGGTGGGGTATTCCCACGAATCGGGCATCCCCTATGGCGAGGGGCTTATCAAGAACCGTTATGCACCCCGCACTTTCATCCAGCCCGACCAGCGTCTGCGCGAGCAGAGCGTGCGCCTGAAACTCACACCCCTCACCGAGGTGATTGCGGGCAAACGGTTGGTGGTGGTGGACGACTCAATCGTACGGGGCACGACCACACGCCAGATTGTGCGCCTGCTGTTCGAAGCGGGGGCACGCGAGGTCCATATGCGCATCACTGCCCCCCCTATTCGCCACCCCTGCTACTACGGGATTGCGATGGCGACCCAGCGGGAGCTGGTCGCAGCGCACCACACCGTAGAGGATGTGCGTCGTCAGATTGGGGCGACCAGTCTCGGCTATTTGAGCATTGAGGGGCTCCTAAGAGCCAGCGGACAGCCAAAAGAACGCTTCTGCCTTGCCTGCTTCAACGGGGATTATCCTATTCCTATCCCTCAAGATATTGAGTCTACTTGCATATTAGAGTAGGAAATCCTGCCCATGACGCAGGAAATTTACTGAGCGATGAGTGGGCTACTGGAACAGGCTGCAAGGCATCTAAACTCGGAAAGGGCCGCAGAAAACCTCACCCGGTTGTTCTGCGAGACCCTACTTTGGGAGCAATATACGGCATCTCCTCAAAACCTCCAAGTGCCCAACCCCGTTCAGCAAATGCTCATCGCCCAACCCATAGCACGGTTGGCTGGCATTCCCGTGTTTCGAGTGGATTGGCACCTCGACAAGCTCCCCACCATCACCCAACGCCGTGCGGTCTATCGCGCCCTCTCAAAGACCGCCATCGAACACCTGCTCTGCTATGTCACCCACGATAAGCGTCAACTCGCCTTCGTGTGGGCACATAAACGCGCCGACGGCAAAATCGAGATGCGTACCCTGCCGTACCGTGTTGGCTCACCTGCCCGCACCACCATCGAGCGACTCGCTGAACTCCACTTCCCCTACACCGCAAGCGAGCCGAGCTTCAGCGAAGTGCTCCAACGGCTCGAAACCGCTTTCGATGTGGAAGCGGTCTCCAAACAGTTCTATCAGGAGATTGCGAACTGGTACTTCTGGGCGTCAAAGCATGTGGCGTTTCCAGTGCCACCGGGCGAAACGAACCGCGACGCCTACATCGCCCAGAGCCTCATCCGACTCATCACCCGACTGCTCTTTTGCTGGTTCATCAAGGAGATGGGGCTGATTCCGCGTGAACTGTTCGAGCCAAAAGCGCTCGCCCAACTGCTCAAAGAGGGCGACCAACTCCGCACCAGCGAAAAAACGACCTACTACAAAGCGATTCTGCAGAACCTCTTCTTCGCCACGCTCAATCAAGAAATCGACCAACGCCGATTTCGTGGGAAGAACCCGAATGGACTCGACCAGCATCGGGGCGTCACGAACCTCTACCGGTACGAAGACCTCTTCACCGACCCGCAGGCGTTTCTGAAGTTGATGAAGAGCGTGCCCTTCCTCAACGGGGGACTTTTCGAATGCCTCGATAAGGTCTACCGTGCTGAAGAGAACCGTGAAGATATTCGCATCGACGGATTCTCCGACCACCCCAAGAACCCACTCCGTGTGCCCGATTTTCTGTTCTTCAGTGAGGAACAGATAGTAGACCTCTCGGTAGACTATGGCGACCAACGCTACAAGCAGACCCCTGTGCGCGGGCTGATTCATATCCTCAATCGCTACAACTTCACCGTGACCGAATCGACACCCTTCGACCAAGAGGTCGCCTTAGACCCTGAGCTGGCAGGGAAGGTGTTCGAAAATCTGCTTGCTTCCTACAACCCCGAAACCGCCACCACCGCCCGCAAAGCAACTGGCTCCTACTACACGCCACGCCCCATCGTCGAGTTTATGGTGGATGAGACGCTGATAGCCTATTTCCAAAACAGCCTGAACGACTACTCAAGTACGACCGAGCAAAAACTGCGCAAACTGCTCGCCTACGATGATGAGTCTCACGACTTCAGCCCCGAAGAGACCGAGAGGCTCATCAAAGCTATTGATGAACTGAAAGCGCTTGACCCCGCTTGTGGCTCTGGCACGTTCCTGATGGGGCTTTTGCATAAACTGGTACATATCCTCAGCAAACTTGACCCTGGCAACCTGCAGTGGAAAGAACGCCAAATCGCCCGAATCCGAGAGGCGATGCGTACTGCCGAGAAAATAGAGGACGCCGTCATCCGCGAACGCACCCTCAAAGAGCTGGAAGCCCAAATCGCAAGCATCGAAGATGCCTTCCAACGCAACGAGCTGGACTACGGACGCAAACTCTACCTCATCGAGAACTGTATCTATGGCGTGGACATCCAACCGATTGCGGTACAGATTGCCAAGATGCGCTTCTTCATCTCGCTCACCATCGAACAGCGCATCGACCCCAGCCAGCCGAACTTCGGTATCCGCCCTCTGCCCAACCTCGAAACCAAGTTCGTCTCTGCCAACACGCTGATCGGCATCGACAAGCCAAGCCAGTTCGCCCTGCGCAATCCCGAAATCGATCGGTTAGAAGCCGAACTGCGCCAGATTCGGGAACGCCACTTCACGGCACGCACACCCGAAACGAAAGCCAAACTGCGAAAGCAGGACGCCGAGATACGCGCCAAAATCAGCACGCTCCTCAAGCAAGACGGCTTCCCTGCCGAAACCACCGAGAAGCTCGCCCACTGGGACCCCTACGACCAGAACGCCGTCGCGAACTTCTTCGACCCCGAATGGATGTTCGGGCTGAAAGAGGGCTTCGACATCATCATCGGCAATCCGCCGTATAGCGCTAATATACCCTCGTCAGAGATGGAAAAGATATCTCCAAGATTAAGATACACAAAAAATAGGAACAGCGCTGCGCTTTTCACCGATATAGCTATTGGGCACTTGATTGATTCGGATGGAATAATATCTTTCGTAGTTCCAAAATCCCTAATATTTTCAGAGCGTTGGTTTTCTCTCGTTGAAGTTCTTTCCAAAAGTACTAAGCTATTAGTAGACTTAGAGCAAGGTTTCGAAAATGTACTTTTAGAGCAGGTCGTTTTCGTCTATAACTCAGCACATTCTGTCAAGGAGTATAATGCAATCAAGTTTCGTAACCACGAATTTCATCGGTGCTCCACAATACGGGTTGATCTTATAAAGCACTTCCAGACTTGGCCTTGCGAGGTCAGCGATGAAGAAGTAAAGTTGGGGCGTAAACTCAGTACATTTGGGTTATTCCTCGGAGAACTCACTACCTCCTTCCGAGGGCTACCACTACAAAGTCGAGTATCCCCTCGCGGAAAATATCCTGTTATTGGAGGGAGGAACATTGTCAGATACTGCGTGAGTGGTGTCAAAGGTTATTTGTTTGACTTAGATAAAAGTGACAAGAAGATTGCTCGTCTGTTTGTGCCTAAAGTTTTATCTCAACAAATAGTAGCTCATATTCAAAATCCCGTACCTCACATAAAGATAATGGCCACGGTTGACACAGAGGGTAGTATAGTGGGGCTTGATACGGTAGAAAACACAGTGCCAAAAGACAACCTAATCCATGTGAACTTGATTTGCGCTCTCTTTAACTCAAAACTTGTAAACTGGTATGCATACCGCTTTATCTATTGCTCTGCTGTTAGAACAATGCACTTCGATGAACACTATATTAATAAGATTCCTATTCCGAAAGAATTTTTAGAAAAACAAGACGCTATTGTTCAACTCGTAGACACAATTCTCTTGCGTAAGCGTCAGAACCCCTCGGCGGACACTATTGCGCTGGAACGGCAGATTGACCAGCTGGTCTATCAGCTTTACGACCTCACGCCCGACGAGATAGAGCTGGTGGAGCGGAGCGTGCCGTGAACGGTGTAGGGGCAGACCCCTGTGTCTGCCCTATTGAAAGAAAATGGGCACACACGGGGGTGTGCCCCTACAGGGGGATTGGAGGCGTGGATTTTGTAGGGGCAGACCCCTGTGTCTGCCCTATTGAAAGAAAAATGGGCACACACGGGGGTGTGCCCCTACAGGGGGATTGGAGGCGTGGATTTTGTAGGGGCAGACCTCCGTGTCTGCCCTATTGAAAGAAAAATGGGCACACACGGGGGTGTGCCCCTACAGGGGGATTGGAGGCGTGGATTTTGTAGGGGCAGACCCCTGTGTCTGCCCCTTTTGAGATGAAGGGCACACACGGGGGTGTGCCCCTACAGCGGGATTAGAGGGCGTAGATTTTGTAGGGGCAGACCCCTGTGTCTGCCCCTTTTGAGATGAAGGGCACACACGGGGGTGTGCCCCTACATATCTTTCGTATCTAACACGCAATTTGAAGATTGGATAGGTATAATCCACCCGATGAGGTACAATCCAGAACGGCATCATCGTCGTTCCATCCGAATGCGAGGGTACGACTACAGTAAACCTGGTTGGTATTTCGTCACAATAGTGGCGCAGGGCAGGCACTGTTTCTTCGGCGCTATCGAGAACGGAAAGCTTGTTCTGAACCCAGCAGGTCAGATGGTCGCCGAGGTTTGGCAAGCTATTCCTCATTATTACTCTGGTGTGCAGATAGATAGGTTTGTCGTTATGCCAAACCACTTTCACGGCATCCTTGTGTTGCGAAGAGAGAGATATCCCATCGAGAAGCAATATTCTCTACCACAAGTAATTCAGTGGTTCAAGAGCCTGACGACGAAGCGATACATAAATGGCGTCCACAATTTTGGGTGGCACCCCTTTAAGGAGCGTCTTTGGCAAAGAAACTACTATGAGCATATCATAAGAAATAGGTTTTCTCTCGAACTGATACGCCATTATATTGAGACTAATCCTGAACAGTGGGATTCTGACCCTGAAAATCCCACCATCCCTCTGAACTTTGATGACACTCGAATAGATTTATGAAAATGTGGCGGCAATCCCCCGTGATTGTCCTTTCTCAAAATCAGGGCAGACACGGGGGTCTGCCCCTACATTTCGTTTTCGTAGGGGCACACCCCCCGTGTGTGCCCCCTCTGCCCGTGATTGCCCTTTCTCTAACCTGTGCCACAAAATCAGGGCAGACACAGAGGTCTGCCCCTATATTTCGTTTTTCGTAGGGGCACACCCCCCTGTGTGCCCCCTCTACCCGTGATTGCCCTTTCTCTAACCTGTGCCACAAAATCAGGGCAGACACAGAGGTCTGCCCCTACATTTCGTTTTTCGTAGGGGCACACCCCCGCGTGTGCCCCCTCTACCCGTGATTGCCCCCCTCTACACGACGGTCGCTTTAGGTGCCCACCCCTTGAAGCAGGATTTCCCCAAACAGTGTCGAATCTAACTTTTGTATGCCGACGATTATCGACAATATCCAAGTACGCCTGCTGGACGAGTTGCGCCAGTTTATTGGAAGTGCCACCGAGGCTCGCTTCTGTGTAGGCTATTTCAACTTGAGAGGATGGGACGCACTGGGTGAGCTGGTCGAGAACTTGCCCTCAAACCCGAATCAACCCCCTTGCCGAGTGCTGGTCGGCATGATAGGGCGCGATATTCTGCACGAGGAGAATCCTGCTGTTATCGACCGAACGCACATTACCCAACAGCGCAAGCGAATTATGGAAGAGTTCGAGCGACAGATGATCTGGGGCGTGCCGACTCAACAAGCCCTCATCTCGATGCGTCGGCTCGCTTCACAACTGCGTTCAGGGCGTGTGCAGGTTAAGCTGTTCGTGCGCTATCCCCTCCATGCTAAACTCTACTTACTATCACGCCAAGACTACGCCACCCCCCTGATTGGCTATGTCGGCAGTAGCAACCTCACCTACGCAGGAATTGCTCAGCAGGGGGAACTGAATGTGGATGTGGTGGAGCAGGACTCAGCACAGAAACTTCTGGAGTGGTTCGAAGAGCGATGGAACGACCCCACCTGCATCGATATCACGCTCGACCTGCTGAAACTGTTGGAGGAGCGGTGCTGGGCAAGTGAGCCGATTCAGCGCATCGAGAACCTGCCTTACTTGGTCTACTTGAAGATTGCCTATCATCTCTCGGAAGACGCTCGGCTCGGCACGCAGGAGTTCAAGGTGCCCAAGATTCTGGAGGAACACCTGCTCGATTTCCAAGTCGCTGCGGTGCAGTTGGCGAGTCGGCTTTTGTATCGGCATGGGGGCGTGCTGATTGGGGATGTGGTCGGCTTGGGCAAGACGCTGATGGCGACTGCGGTGGCGCGAATGTTTCAGGAGTTCGATGACAGCAACACGCTGGTCATCTGCCCGCCCAAGCTCGTGCCGATGTGGGAAGGCTACCTCCAGCGCTATCAGATTACGGGGCGTGCGCTCTCGCTCGGCAAGGTAGAGAGCGAACTCCCCGATCTCATCCGTTATCGCACGCTGATTATCGACGAGAGCCATAACCTACGCAATCGGGAGGGCAAGCGCTACAAAACGATTTTGAACTACATCGTGCAGAACGACCCACGAGTCATCCTGCTCACCGCCACACCCTACAACAAGCATTACGAAGACCTCAGCAACCAGATACGGCTCTTCAAAGACGAGAAAGACATTTTGCCTGCGCGTCCCGAACGGTTCTTGCAAGAGTGGCGCGAACAGGGCAAAAATGAAGCGGACTTCCGGGCGCAGTATCAGGCTCCTGTGGAGAGCCTCGTCGCCTTCGAGAAAAGTCCCTACCCTGAAGATTGGCGCGACCTGATGCGCCTGTTTATGGTGCGCCGTACTCGCCAGTTCGTCATTCGCCACTATGCCCAATATGACCCTACCAAAGACCGCTACTATGTGACCATCCAAAATAAACGCTACTACTTCCCCAGACGCCAGCCCAAAACGCTCGAGCTGAAAAACACAGGAAGCCGATACGACAACCTGTACAACGAGCAGGTGGTTGCGCTGATTGAGCAACTCGCCCTCCCGCGCTATGGTCTGGGACTGTATATCAACGCTACGGTCAAACCCACACCCCAAGAAGAGGCAATCATCAAAGACCTGAGTAAGGCGGGCAAGCGACTCATCGGTTTCTGCCGAACGAACCTTTTCAAGCGGTTAGAGTCCAGCGGGCACACGTTCCTCAAGTCGATAGAGCGCCATATCCTGCGCAACCTGATTACGCTCTATGCATTAGAGAACAATTTAGAAGTGCCCATCGGCACCCAAGATGCGCTTCGTATGGACACCAGCCTGACCGACCTCGACACGGAAATCGAGGAGACCAACGGCGAGACCCTTCAGGACCTCGATTCGCGCAACCTTTACTTGGTGGAAGAGGTAGCAAACCGCGCCCCCGAGGAGGTCTACCAGCGCCTTTACCACTTTGCGAAAACCTACTATGAGCAGTATCGCACGAACTTCAAGAACCGATTTCGCTGGCTCTCGGCACGCTTTTTCAGGGAGGACCTCAAGCAGGCGCTTCGCAATGATACGCTTGTCCTGCTGACCGTGCTGTGCCAGAACCTACCGTGGCATGCCCAGTATGAGCCGAAAATCCAACGATTGCGACAACTGGTGCAGGAAGACCATCCCTACGACAAGATACTCATCTTCACCGAGTATGCCGATACGGCGTACTATCTGAAAGAGTATCTCCAAAGCAAAGGGATAACAGGAGTCGAGGTCATCACCAGCGATACGAGCGACCCCGTGAGCATTACGCGCCGATTCAGCCCGAGGTCAAATGGGGGACTCCGCCAAGACGAAACGCCCATTCGCGTGCTGATTGCCACCGATGTGCTTAGCGAGGGTCAGAACCTTCAGGATGCCCATATCGTGGTCAACTTCGACCTGCCGTGGGCAATCATTCGGCTCATCCAACGGGCAGGGCGTGTCGACCGTATCGGGCAGAAGCACCATACGGTGTTGGTCTACTCATTCCAACCTGCAGAGGGTGTGGAGCAGGTCATCTCCTTGCGCAAACGGCTTGTCGGACGCCTGCAACAGAACCAAGAGGTCATCGGCACCGACGAGACCTTCTTCGGCGAGCAGGCGGAACAGTTCCTGCACGACCTCTATGCCGAAAAGCAGGGCATTCTGGACGACGATGGCGACGACACGGAGGTCGACCTGACCAGCCTCGCTTTGGAGGCGTGGAGCAGTGCCGATAAAGAAGACCAAGAGCGCGCCCTCGCCCTGCCCAAGCAGGTCTACGCCACCCGATCTCACGAACCCACCGAACGCGACCCTGAAGGCATTATCAGTTATGTACGCCTCCATCGCGGAGAAGAACGCCATGATATGTTGGTGCGTTTAGACAAAGAGGGCAATCTGGTCTCCCAATCGCTCAGTGGGCTATTCAACCGCCTCAGATGTGAGCCAAACACGCCCAACCTACCAGAAGACGATACGAAGCTCGATATCCTCTCGCTGATTGGAAAAGCGGTCGAGTCAGCGCGATCAGATGCCCGATCCGCTCAAGGGACACTGGGCACCAAACGCAGTGTGCGACGCCGACTCTATGAACGCCTGCGCCATGCTCTCCATCACCGCGCCTTGCCGAGTGAACTTTGCCAGCGTGCCGAGCGACTCTGTGAACTGCTCCATCACTATTCGCTCAAGCGACGCGCTGAAGAGCAGTTCCGACAGCATCTTAATCTCGGTATCGGCGATGAGGAACTGATAGATGCCCTGTGGCAGTTCCAGGAAGATGGGCACCTCCTGAACCTCGACGACGCGGTTGCCGACGCCGATATCGAGGTGGTCTGTACGATGGGGCTGAGAAGACCATGACATCCATAGAAGAGCACATCAAACGCAGTATCACACAACAGGACTGGGCACGACTGTTCGTGGAGTGCCTCCACTGGAATCGTTTGCAAGACCCCAAGTGGGAGGTTCGGTTAGCAGATGGAGGACACTACAGCATCTTGCCTATCGCCGAGCTGGCTGGAGTGAAGGTTTACACTGTGGAGCCAATAGGGGGGAGCCAGACGGGTGCGTACTACCGAAAACGGGTCTGTGCGAAGATTCAAAAAGTTGCCTATCATCATCTCGTCCTATTTGCAGTTCCAAAGCGCAAAGTGGTTTTTCAGTGCATGCGCGAGGGAAACCAGTACTACGAAGCACCTCTCACCCCACTCGCACCAAGCATAGCCCAAGTGAGCGCACTGGAGACCCTTCATATCCCCATTCAAGAGGGGGAGTCAACACTGGACGAGGTCGTACGCCGATTGAAGCAGATGTTTTATCAACGCCAACCTGAACGAGGTGAGACGATGGACGCTATCCAATACGCTCTCGAACAGTTAAAGAACGCCATTCGCAAGACGAAAGAGCACGCTGCCGACAAGGCGCGCGATGCTTACATCCACGATACCTCCAGCGAATTGGAACGCCTGCTGGAGGTCAAGAAGCAGATTGAAGAGTTCGAGCGCAAAGCTCAAGTCCTTGTCGGAGAGTGGGAAGAGATGAGCAAACTCTACCCCGAACTCCCTGTGCCAGCGGAAGCCCTATCTCCTTCCCCCTCAATCCAGCTGCCCTCCAAAAGGAGGCGGGGGAGGCGCACCCGAACAACTGACCCTTCCGGGACTCCTATCTCTCGACGAGAGTACCTGATAGCGATACTGGAGGCGATAGAGCATGCAGGGGGTACCGCGCATCATCAGGACATCTTGCGCTGGGTCAAGCAAAAACTGGGACACCGCTTCACCGAGTGGCACTATGCTCCCGTAAGCAGTGGCGAGATTCGTTGGGAAAACCATGTTACATGGACTTATCAGCGAGGTAAAAGAGGAGGCTATCTCGTCAAAAGCGAGCGCAAAGGCTACTGGTCTATCACGGAAAAGGGACGTGCGTTGCTTCTACAAGCGCAAACCGAAGGCTAAAGGGTACAATTCCCAATATGACGCAAGACCCCAAGCCGAACCGTGTGCGAGAGCGCATCCAGACGGTTCGTCAAAGCTATGAGCGCGCCGAACTCACTGAGGACCAAGCCGACCCTTACCCGTTCCGTCAGCTGGAACGCTGGCTCCACGAGGCTATGGAAGCCCAAGTGATAGAGCCGAACGCTATGTGCCTTGCTACTGTGGACTCGGAAGGGCATCCCGATGCGCGCTTCGTGCTTCTCAGAGGGCTGGACGAGCGTGGACTGGTGTTCTACACGAACGAGCAGAGCGCAAAAGGTCGGCAGTTGAACGATTGCCCCTATGCAACGCTCGTGTTCTGGTGGGGGGCGTTAGAGCGTCAGGTGCGGGTGCAGGGGCGAGTTGAGAAGGTCTCTGCTGAAGAGGCGGATTCCTACTTCGCCACCCGCCCGCGAGGACACCAACTTTCGGCATGGGTCTCTCAGCAGAGTAGCGTTGTGCCGAGCCGAGAATGGCTGGAGTCGCGCCTGGCTGAGGTAGAACGCCAGTTCGAGGGCAAGCCAGTGCCCCGCCCGCCCTACTGGGTCGGCTACCGTGTGGTACCCGATTGCTTTGAGTTCTGGCAGGGTCGCCCGAATCGCTTGCACGACCGCCTCCGCTACACACGCCAGCCCGATGGCAGTTGGCTTATCGAGCGGTTAGCGCCCTAAACAGCAGGTATAATCGTATCCACATGAAGCCAATCTTTTTGCTCAAGTGGGTGGTGTTTGCGCTGGCAATCCACCTAACCTTCTGGAGCGGGCGCGCCTTAGGGTTGGATATGAGCCCCAGCCCCTACTGGCAGGATAACCTGCTGATGGCGCTTCTGTTGGGGTTGGTGAACGCATTCATTCGCCCAGTCATTCGCTTAGCCCTTGCGCCCCTCAACTGCCTCACCTTAGGAATTGCAGGGCTGTTGGTGAACACGATTCTCTTTTGGATTGTGTTCGCTTTCGCTCCCTTCAACTTCCGAGTGGGCAACTTCTGGTCGGCACTGTATGGCTCTATCGTGCTGGGAATTGTGAACGGGGTGCTGTCGGGTGTGTTGCTGGGCGATGAGCCGAAAGATAAGAAGCGAAGGGTGGGAGGTTAATGGCACGGCTTCTGTTTGGTCTGGCGTTGTGGTTGGGGCTTTACATCCTGCTTACAGGAGCGCATTTTGGCACCCTGTGGCTGATGGACTGGACGCGCACCCGATTAGAAACCACTCTGGAAGACCGCTACGGTTTCGAGGCGGTAGACCGTGAGCCTCCCTATAGCTGGGGCGAACGCATGATTATGGCGTTGGACATCCAGCAGGGTGTCTACTGGTTCGAGTCGCTTGCGATGAGCGCGCTGATGAGCCTACCCGTTGCGCTCTTTCTGGGGCTCTCCGCTAAGCTGTTTCGCAAACGACGATTTGCGCTGGTGCTCGTGGCAATTGTTGTGAACCTCGCTACTTTCTACCTGCTCTACCTCTTGAGCGAACAGGTGGCGCTGGGCTATCTGATGAGCAACGCAACCTCCGTGCTGACGGGTGGGGTGGTGGTTGGGTTGGTGCATGCACTGATTGCAAGTTTGGTGTTGGCAGGCGCTCGCAAAACGGTGGGGGTGAGCGCATGAGTCGGTTTGTGGTGCTGACGGGGGTGTCAGGCGCAGGCAAGACGCTCGCCCTGCAGACCTTAGAGGACATCGGCTACTTCTGTATCGATAACCTGCCCCCCTCGATGCTCAGTTCGCTTCGCGAGCGGGTGGAAGCGTGCCAGCGTGTGGCGGTTGTGGTGGATACGCGCGCAGGGGTTCCGTTAGAGCAGGCGGAACAGGCACTTCTTGTGATGAAGCAGGAAGGGGTGCCGATAGAAGTACTCTTTCTGGACTGCTCGGACGAGGTGCTCATCCGACGCTTCAAAGAGACTCGGCGTCCCCACCCGCTGGCATCGGTGGAGCCGAACTTGCCCTCTGCGATTCGCAAGGAGCGTGCGCTCTTAGCTCCCCTACGCGCTGTTGCAGACACCGTTATCGACACCACGCTTTTCCGCGCCCATGACCTGCGCACCGAGATACGCCGACGCTATGGCAGTGAGGAACCCACAGCCCCTCTGCGGGTGCGAGTGGTCTCCTTCGGTTTCAAGCATGGCGTCCCGATGGATGCCGACCTCATATTCGATGTGCGGTTCCTGCGCAATCCCCACTATGTGCCTGAACTTCAGCCCCTGCCCGGCACCGACCCAAAGGTGCAGGACTATGTCCTAACCGAGCATGAGACGCAAGCGTTTCTCGGTGAGCTGAAGCGGTTTCTGAGTTGGTTGTTGCCTCGCTACCTGCGGGAGGGCAAAGCCTATCTTACGATAGGCATCGGCTGTACAGGGGGACGCCACCGCTCGGTGGTACTAAGTGAGGTGTTGAATCAGTGGCTCCGGGAGCAGGGGTATCGCACGAGCGTGGAGCATCGCGACTTGGCTCAGGAGATTCTCTTGCAAGGAGGTGAGGGGGATGCGTGAGGCACGCTGGCAGTGGCTCATGCCCGGCATCCATGTCAAACGCTGGCTTGCCCTCTCTACTGTCGGAATCGTGATAGCCCTTGTCGGGGTGTGGGTTCTGCTGGAAGGACGCCCCCATACATGGCTTGATTCGCTCTACCGAGCCATCGATAGCGCCCTTCAGCAAATGACGACCACGAGGCGAGGGGCGCAGGTCGCACGCTGGGCGATAGGGCTGGCTTTGGTGGGAATTGGCGGTGGAATCTGGTGGTGGGGGCTTCGGCGCGCGTGGCGCACGCTGGTCAAGATTATCCAGCCTCGTGCGAGCGGGCGCGTGTGGGATGCGCTTTCCCGCCAAGTGTTAGCGACCTACGGAAGGCGCGTGGTGGTGATTGGTGGGGGAACCGGTCTCTCCACGATGTTGAGAGGGTTGAAGCGCTATACTGCGAATATTGTGGCAATCGTGACGGTGACGGACGACGGAGGCTCCTCAGGACGGTTGCGCACGGAGCTGGGCATTCTCCCCCCAGGCGACATTCGCAACTGCCTGATTGCACTCGCCGATGCCGAAGGCTCGATGACGGCTCTTCTGCAACATCGCTTCCCCTCCGAATCGGGCACGCTTGGGGGGCACTCGGTGGGCAACCTGCTGATTGCGGCGATGAACCAGATTACGGGCGACTTTGAAACCGCTATTCAGGAAATCAGTAAGGTATTGGCGATACGAGGGCGCGTGCTTCCTTCCACTTCCAGCCATGTGATGCTCCGTGCAGAGATGGAGAATGGAGATGTGGTGCTGGGCGAAACTGCAATTGTTGCCCACCCCGGACGCATCCGCCGAATATACTTAGAACCGCCTGACCCTCTACCGCCAAGCGAGGCGGTCGAAGCGATTCGCCAAGCGGATGTGGTGGTGTTGGGTCCAGGAAGCCTGTTCACCAGCGTGATTCCTAATCTACTGGTTCCCAAAATTGTGGACGCGCTGTGCGCAACGGATGCCGTCCGAGTGTATGTGTGCAATGTGATGACCCAGCCGGGCGAGACCGACAACTTCACCGCCTCCGACCATGTGCGGGCGATTGAGGCACACGCAGGGCGACGCGTGCTCGACTATGTGCTGGTAAACACTGCCGTGCCTTCTGCCGAACTGCTGGAACGCTACCGCGCCAGCGGGCAGGAGATGGTTCTGCCTGATATCGACCGCATCCGAGCGATGGGCTACAAGGTAGTGGTAGGCACTTTCATCAGCGAGAGCGACTATGTGCGCCACGACCCCTACCGATTGGCAGAGGCGATTCTGAGGCTTGCGAAGTAATCTGCATCAGCCCACTACGATTTCCTGTACTCGGATTACCGTGAACGGTTGTCGATGCCCCCAACGCTTGCGTTCGTTCTTCTTGGGCTTATACTTGAACCCGATGATTTTCGGTCCTTTGGTCTGCTTCACCACTTCTGCTATCACCTTTGCGCCTTCCACGCGCGGAGAGCCAAGGCGCACTCCCTCTTCCGTGCGCACCATCAGGACATCGCTAATCTCGATAGTCGTGCCCGGTTCCGCCTCTATCTTCTCGATGCTTAGCATAATGCCCGGTTCCACACGATACTGCTTGCCACCAGTCTCGATAATTGCGTACATAGTAGCCTCCTTATCACTTATGCCCGCCCCGCAGGGTGGGTACAGCGAGGAAAGTCGCTGAGGCTTGATTATACCCTACTGCGATGGAACCAGTATCGGTTTACCTCTTGGATTTCCCCACAACCCCTATTCCCAGCACCATCAGCCCCGCTATCACACTGCCAAGCGCGCCGATGAGAAAACTCATCGGTAGGAATGCCATCCGTACCTCATGCTCGCCCGGAAGCACGGGAATGGCACGCAACGCCAAGTTCGCCTGCAGGAGGGGCACAGGTTCCCCATCTACCCACGCCCTCCAGCCCGGATAGTAAGTATCGCTGAGGAGAAGCCACGCTGTCTGTAAGGCAGGATTCACCACGCGCAGGCGCACTTGCGTGGCGCGGTACTCTTTCCATTCAATCTGGGCATCTGCAACCGCAACCCCTTCACCATACTGCTCTATCGCCTCCTTCGCAAGGTCGCCACTCAGCGCAACTGTTCTCTCGCGCCAACACGCCTCCAGTACCTGCACCCAATCGCTTGGGTTCTCGATCACCTGCGCCTTGCCCAAGTAGAGGGGTGGGGCTTCACCCTCTATAGGCTCCCATCCTGTCGGTGTCAGCACCTGCTCCACGCGTAGCCATCGCAGGCGTAGCGAGAGCGTTTTCACAAACTGCATGTTGCCGTTTTCAGGAGGTGCGCTATCGGTGCCGTTCACAATGTCCAGCATCTGCTTTGCCCAGCGCGGGAGAAGCGAGTCATAGCCTCCCACTTCGCTTAGGCGATAGGCTGTGGCGGTGTTAGGAGGCAAGGTAGCAGGCGGAGCTTCATAGAGGCTCCAGCGCGTATTCAGCACCGCAATCCGCCCCCCTTCCGAGACCGGCACCTCTTGCAACAGGGGCACCGCAGGAAACGCCTGTTCACGCTCGGCATACAGTGGATAGCGATACCCAAGGGCAAACGGCTCTAAAATGCTCATCAACGCCAACAGGCTCACGCCCATTCTCGCCGATACAACCTTCCGCTGGAGCGCAAGCAGAAGACCTCCTGCAAGCAAAAGGAGTATCCCCGCACGCAGAATGCCCACCACGATACCTTGTGTCAAGGGTTCGCGCGATACACCATCGGGCAAGAGCCAGTAGGCACATCCGATTGCGCCCACTAAGAGAAGCACCCACATCAAAAAGCCCCACTTGGCGTGTGAAATGCCCCGCTGAGAGAGGGAATGAAACCCCCAGCCCGCCAAAACCGCCAGAGCGAACGCCCAGAGACAAAGTACCCGTGCTGGCGACCCAGTGGCACTAAAGCCCGGAAGCCAGAAATAGAGCAGACGCGTAAGCGGACTGCCCAACGCCACCAACAGAGCCACTAACGCTATCCCTGCCCAAAACCACCCCTCACCGCGCCGAGCAAGCCCTACGAACGCCCACAGAAGCGGTAAAGCCCCCACCGCAAGCGCCAACTCGGCATAGTGAACCGCTCCCCAGTACGAGCCATCTCGCGGATGCCCATAAACATCGGGAAGCCACACCGCCACCAAGTGGAACAGCGGAAGCGCATTGCGCACATAGGCACTATAGCCTGCTTCGGTCGGGATGTTCGCACGATGGCTCAAGGTAGAATACTCAAGCGCAGGCAGAGTCTGCACTGCTGATAGCAGAAACCCCAACAGCAGTCCGACTCCTACGAGCAACAGGAACCGTGCGCTCTCTCTCCAACCATCGGCTCGGTTTGCCCATGCCAACCAAACGGCATAGAGCACCGCCAACACCAATCCATAGAACGCAAACTGCAGATGACCCCCCAACAGCATCATCCCGATAGGCAAGCTGACTGCCCATACCCCACGCCAGCCCACCTTGTGCAGATGCTGAAGCCCCAACAATACCCACCCGAACCAGCACAGGGTCGCAGGGACTGAGCTCATCTGGAGCCACGCCACAAAAAAGGTGCTGAACATCCATGCAGACGCAGACACCAGACACGCCCAGAAGTGCCAGCCGTTCCTATACCCCCATAACGCCAGCCCCACCCCAGCCCAAAACAGGTGGAACCACGCAAGCCACCCTATTGCAAGCTCGGTAGGCAGAGCAACTGCCATCAGGTGCGGGGGATAGAAAGGAGCCGATTGGCTATTCGCAAGCAAAGGGATACCACACAGTTCATACGGGTTCCAAAGGGGAATTTCGCCAGAGAGCCACAGAGTGCGCACCAAATCCCGCCAGACATAAAACTGCGCCGTGCCGTCCCATACTAACACATCCCATTCTGGAGGGCGTTCGATTGCAAGCGACCGCCATGGCTCAAAATGGAACAGCAGTCCCAACGGGGCGAACACCTTGCCCCCAACCGTGCCTTGCCAAGTGAACAGGAAAGCGAGAAGGGCACACGCAAGCCATAAGCGAACAGGTTCGGGCACAACGGCTCCCTTTCTCATGGGCTTCGGTACAAGTTATACCTTAGCCCCAACCTCATAACCACCTGTATCGGCTTATCAACGGCTTATCATACACCACAAACCCTATCGAAAACCTGCCCTTATCATGCTGAACTTGGACTACTCGTGCAAGCGGTTCTTTGCCTGTGCCCCCAAACTGCTCATACGCAAAAAACGAGCGATCCACTTTCAGCAGCTCAGCAACAATCGCCTGCACATCACTCGGATTGCGCCACTCCTTGCCCGACGCCCCACGCACCGCCTTGATAGTGTTCCGAACCTTTGCCACCGCCTCGCGCACCTGCCGTGCCGAGTCATCTGCCAGCAAACGAAAAACCACCCGAAAGGCAGGACCAAACGACTCTTCGGGTTTGCTTGGGTCGTTAAACCGATACTCCATTCGAACCCCGTTTTTCAACTTGATGATAACGGCGTGCGGAAGAAGTAATGACGGCGGAGGAGAAACTGGACCTCCTGCTCGCCACTCAGCCCACACTTCCCTGATGTCTTTGCGCTCTTTAGCCGAGTGTAGGGCGCGAAGCACTATCTTGAACTGGGCGCGTTGTTTGAGTACCAACTGGGGCACATCGGAGCTGGAAGGCGGGATATGAGCCCAAGGTCCATACTGCCACGCTGGCATTCCGTTCTCATCCGTGAACCCGAAGAACTCAAACGCAATCTGTTGGATATCGTCTACCTTGATACCGGTAGCCAGTGGCGTCGCTTTCCAAACTTGGATTTGCATCGTTCTCACCACCTGCTATTCTACCTCACCGCGTCGTGGGAACGAACCCCACCACTTTCACCCTCATAACCACTTATGACGGTTTATTAAGCGTTTATCATAAACAAGAAAACCTATTGATAACTGCCCCTTATCGTGCAACACCTTAACGATTCTCGGCGCACCCAACCCGTGTTTCTCATATTCAAAAAATGAACGGTTGACCTTGAGCAACTCGGAAACTATCGCTTGTACTTCGCGTGGATTTTGCCACTCCCTGCCTGAAGCCCCGCGCACCGCTTTGATTCTATTTCGGATGTGCAATACTTCCTGATGTACCTGCTTGGCAGACTCATCTCCTAACATTCTAAGTACTGCTCTAAAAGGGGAACCAAATGACTTCTCAGGATACCTCGGGTTAAACCAAAACATCTTCTCGTCGCCGCTCCTCAGTTGAATCGTCAACCTACATGGGCGATCCATCGACTGATTGGGGCGTTTGAATATTAATGTAGGTACATCGAACAGCCCATCTACTCCCTTACCCTCCAAAATGAAGGGCGGAAAATCAAAATAGACTTGTCGAACATCACCTATTTTGATGGCAGCTGCCTCGCGAGATACCCGTCGATCTGTTTGCCAGACTTGCATCTGCATCGTTCGCTTCACCTCGCGATAATTATACTCTTACTCTAGCGCGGGAAAAATCGATTCGCTTTCACGGTAATCGTATGTCAGCGCCCGCTCGAACACTTCGTGGCGGGACATTATTACACGGGTGTATAGTCGCACGATTCTGGGTTCGTTGGCAGGCAAAGGTATAGGCTTGTGTAAGAACTTTCCAGGCAGCCGTTCACCACACGCAGGCATTAGGCGACTGAGAGCGTGCCCTTGCGGTTTAGAAGGAGTAGCCTAAGTGCCTGCTTCCGTATAGTTAGGGGGTATCATCGGCAAATCTCAGGAGAGTGCAACTCTACTAAGGGGCACTGAGGGTCGGCGTCGGTTCCGCAGTGGAGGCATACATCAAAGGCGTTCAGGATATTTGCGCCTACCCCCGCACGAATGAAAGCACTTAGCCCCTTGATGAAGGCGTGGCGCTCATCTTGCCCCATCTGAGCGAGCACGCGCGCAAAGCGCATCCGACGCTCGGTATCCACACGCTCAATCAGTTGACTCCCCTCCGCGGTGAGCATCAAGCCGACCTGACGACGGTCACGCGGGTTCGCCACCCGTCGGATAAACCCCTTCTTCTCGAGGCGATGCACCATATTCGTGGCGGATGGATAGGAGATGTTCAGCCCCTCGGCAAGGTCACCCACCGTCACGCGTCGATGGGTGCGTATGTAGCGCAAAGCCTGCATCTGCGAGTAGGTGAGGTCTGACTCGGCAAGCTCCTCTAAAAGCCGTTCGCCTATAGAAGTATACATCGCTTGGAGGAACACCTGCGCCACCAGTTCGGCATGGTGAAGCAGTTCCTCGCTGAGCGCCATCGGGATTTTCACCGATTCTTTCACGGATTTCACCGAGACTCAGTATACCCCAATATTTAGCCATACAAAACAAGTCTGCCCCTTCCAGAGGAAGGGGCAGAGGGATATGCGCCCGCTTCCTGAAGCGGGCGGAACTACAAGGGGTAGGGCGTTAGGCAGCGACGCGATACCGCTGGAGAATCTCCTGCACCTGCTGGACGAAGTTGTTGAAGTTGGTGCCGTCCCAGACTACATAGCCAGTGGCGTTCGTCATCGTCTGCCATGTTGGGGCTTGGTTCGAGTAGGTCGTCGGGACAATCAGAAAGATGGGGGTGGTGTTGTTCCACGAACGCACCTGCTTGATGAACTGCTCGGCGTTGAAGTTACCCGTTGTACCAGTCGGATTGCTCCAGTAGACAAACACGGCCGCCCAGTTGCCGTTCTGGAACTCGTTGAAAGTGCTGGTCGTGTCGGTCGACGGGGAGAAATACCAGTTAGACGGCGTCGTCGTACCGGCAAAGCCGGTGAACTCTGAACCTCCTGTTGCAAAAAAGATGCTCTGCATAGACTACCTCCTTCAGAGAGTTTTTTCGGGCTTGTGTAGCCCAGTAATATTATCGGGAGGTCGCTTCAGAAACTTTAGAGGGCAATCCCACCGCTTCGGTGCATTTTGATTCGACTTGCCCCTATGAGTAGGGTGTTTGATAGGACTAAGCATAAAAAGAGCGAATATCGGCTTTCGTATGAGGCGCTTTGAATACGACAGTCCTTGGAAAGAGGCACTAGAACTGTTTCTTGAACCGTTCCTTGCGCTCACGACTCCCCATCTTCACGCCCTTATTGACTGGGCTAAGCCGCCCGTATCCCTTGAAAGCGAACTCCAGCAACTCCTTCCTACCAGCGAAACAGGCAAACAGGTGGTCGATAAACTCTTTCGCGTCTATCTCAAGGACGGAACTGAACAGCGCGTTCTGATACATCTGGAAGTGCAGGCTCAATCAGAATCGGCGTTCAGCGAGCGGATGTTTTCGTATTATGCACGCATCTGGCTGCAACATCGTCGTCCTGTGATTAGCATCGCAGTGCTGGTGGACGACAACCCGAACTGGCGTCCTGCAATCTACCAGCAGTCGTTGGCGGGATGTGAAGTGATGTTCCGCTATTTGGTGGTGAAGTTGCTGGATTTTGACCCTGCCGAGTTAGAGGCAAGCGAGAACCCGATGGCGTTGGTGATTTTGGCGCATCGGAGTGCAATAGCAACAAGGGGGAGTCCTGAGTTGCGGTTGTCCGAAAAGATGCAGATCACGCGTCGGTTGCTGGGAATGGGGTATACTATGGAGCAAGCGTTGCAAGTATTCCGGGTGGTGGATTGGCTTATGGTGTTGCCAGAACAGTTAGAGCAAGCCTATCAGGAGTTTCTGGAAGAGCTGAAGGAGCAAGGGACGGGGTATCTCTCGTCGTTTGAGCGGAAAGCGATTCGTCGGGGTTTGGAGCAGGGTTTGGAGGAAGGACTTCAGCAAGGACTTCAGCAAGGACTTCAGCAAGGACTTCAGCAAGGACTTCAGCAAGGACTTCAGCAAGGACTTCAGCAAGGACTTCAGCAAGGACTTCGACAAGCGATTCTAAAAGTACTGCAGGCGCGGTTTTCAGACCCCTTAGACGAGATAGAACAGCAACTCCAGCAGGTGAACAGTTTAGAGGCGCTTCAAGAATTGTGCACTCTCTCTGCCCAGGTAGAGAGCATTCCTGCTTTCTTGCAGGCAGTCCAGTCTTATCGCTCTCAAATATCGCAATCGGACGATTCGCAAAACGGTCAGCAGTCCTGACCCAGTACCCGTTCCACGGTAGTGTTGAGATAGCACAGATGGTGCTCTAAATCTAAGCACTGGTGGATTTCATCTTCACTGAGCCACAAGCGAACCTCCGAATCGTTCAACAGAGCCTCTAAAAACGAGACTCTCTCATCCCATACGCGCGTGCTGGCGCGTTGGACGAGTTTATAGGCATCCTCGCGGGAAAGCCCCTTACGAATCAGAGCTAGCATCACATGCTCACTGTAGGGTAATCCACCAAGCAACTCCAGATTGCGCTTCATGTTTTCAGGATGTACCACCAGCCCCCTGAGAATATCGGTTAGCTTGCGAAGCATCCAGTGGACGAGCGTGCAGGTATCGGGGATAACGATTCGCTCAACGCTGGAGTTGGTGAGGTCGCGCTCGTGCCAAGTGCTGATGGTCTCCAACATCGCAAGCGCGCCTCCTCGCACAACGCGTGCCAGCCCGCTGACAGTCTCACAGTTCCAGGGGTTGCGCTTATGGGGCATGGCAGAGGAACCCGTCTGCCCTTGAGCGAAGGGTTCTTGTACCTCCAGTATCTCAGTGCGCTGAAGGTTCCGAATCTCGGTGGCGAACTTCTCTAAGGAGCCTGCTAATACCGCAAGTTGCGCCATCAGAGTAGCATGGCGGTCGCGTGCTACTATTTGAGTGGAGGCAGGGTCCGGAGTAAGCCCCAGCTTAGCGCACACATACTCCTCTACGCGCGGGTCGATATTCGCATGGATGCCCACTGCGCCCGATACCTTACCGACGGCGACCTCTTTACGGGCGTGCTGAAGTCGCTGTTCATGGCGCTCCATCTCTGCGTACCAACCCAATAGTTTGAACCCGAAGGTGATAGGTTCCGCATGGATGCCGTGTGTGCGCCCAATCATGGGCGTGTGGAGATGTTCGAGGGTAAGTCGTTTAATTTCTGCTTTCAGCTCGGCGCATGCCGACAGAATAAGGTCAACAGCTTGAGTGAGGCGCAGAGCGAGCGCAGTGTCTACAACATCATAGGAAGTAATCCCGAAATGTACCCAACGCCCAGCAGGACCAATATTTTCGGCGAGGTTGCGCACAAACGCCATCACATCGTGGCGGGTTTCGCGCTCCAACTCGGCAATGCGCTCGAGGTCGAACCGTGCCTTCGACCGGATCTCGGCTACCGCCTCTTGAGGAATGTACCCGTAGTGCGCTAATCCCTCACAAACCGCAATCTCCACTTCCATCCATGTGCGGTACTTGGTCTCCTCGCTCCACAGAGCGCGCATTTCAGGGGTCGTGTAACGTTCGATCATGGATGCCCCTCTGAGTTGTTTTCCCTACGATAGTTTCCTACCCATATATCGATCACGAAGGCTTTAGCGGGAGCGTTCATATTCCACAAGCTCTTTGATTGAGCAGGGTAAGGTCTCCATCGAATCGCGCTTCTGACGGAGCCAGTTCAGGGCTTTGCGCCAGTCTTGGCGGGGGAATGGGGATAGCGTAGGGAAGCGTATTTTCTACTGGGACTTCACCCTCTACTTCGGGTAGGAGTTCATCTGGTGCAGGACGAATGGTCTCACCATCGTAGATACCACGAATCACTATCATAGATAGATTCTACCTCATACTCCTGTATGTCCGAATCCTCCTTCGGCTCGCTGGGAGGGAGGTAGTTCCTCGCAAAGTTCCCACTCCACGCGCGCAATCGGAGCAATCACCATCTGGGCGATTCGGTCGCCTCGGTGAATAGTGAACGGCTCCTGACCCCAGTTAATCAAAATGATGCCGATCTCGCCGCGATAGTCGCTGTCGATGGTGCCAGGGCTGTTGACCATGCCAATCCCGTGTCGAAGGGCAAGACCGCTACGGGGGCGGATTTGAGCTTCGTACCCTTGAGGAAGCGCAATTCGGATACCTGTGGGGATAAGCCGACGCTCACCGGGCTGAAGCGTAATCGGCTCTTTTACCGCCGCATAAAGGTCAACCCCTGCCGAGCCAGGAGTGGCATAGCTCGGCAGGGGCAGGTCTTCGGCTTCTGGGTCGCGCCAAATCGGGACGCGGAGGGGGGTCATTTCTCTACAACCTGCTCCTTACCCTCTTTGACAGCTGGAGGCACCTTCGGCAAGCGCACATAGAAGGTGGAGCCAACCCCCACCTCACTCTCTACCCAGATTTGCCCACCGTGAATCACCTCCACCAAGTGCTTCACAAGGTACAGCCCTAAACCTGTGCCGTACTGCTTGCGGGTATCGGTGTTGTCCACACGATGGAACTTCTCGAACACCTTTGTCAGGTGCTCTTTCGGGATGCCCATGCCTTGGTCAGATACATAGAAGATGATATGGTCGGCATCCTCTTCCCACGCTTTAACTCGAATCTCTCCACCGTTGGGTGAGTATTTGATGGCGTTGCTGAGGAGGTTGGTGAGGATTTGGTCTACCTTATCCTCATCAGCAATAATCTTGGGTAGGTCTTCGGGCACATCGTGGACGATCGTGTGCTTGTTGGTAGCGGCGCGCTGAATCATGACGACTTTTTGGGAGAGTTTGTAGAAGTCTACCTCTTTATAGACAGGTTTCAGCGATTCGCCTGCCTCGATTCGGGCGATGTTGAGCAGGTCGTTGATGAGTCGGGTCAGGCGGTCGGTTTCTTGGTCGATGATGGAGTAGAATTCGCGTCGCTCTTCGGGTGGGAAGGCATCATCGGAGTCCATGAGGAGGGTTGAGATGAAGCCTTTGATAGCGGTGAGCGGGGTACGCAGTTCGTGTGACACGGTGGCGACGAAAGCCGATTTCATGCGTTCCAAGTTGCGGATGTCGGTGATGTCGTTGAAAATCATCACCGTGCCCATCGGTTTCTGGTCTTCCCCGCGCACGATGGCGTTCTGAACTTGGTAGATGTGCTCTTTGCCGTCTATTTGGACTGTGATTTCGATAAGGTCGCCTTCCTTGTCCTCTTCGAGGGCGGTGCGTACCATTTCGCGCACGGGTTCGAGGGTGATGATGTCCTGATAAGGCTTCCCCAGCACATCAGGGCCAAGCCCGAACACGCGTCGGGCAGCGGCGTTCATCTGGTTGATGCGCCCGTTCTGATTGACCAGGATAAGCCCTGCCCGCAGGCTTTCGATGGTGTGCACCAGTTCCTCTTTCTCTTCGAGGATGGCTTGGTAGAGTCGCATGCCTGCAATCACGGCTGCGGCGTTGCGCGCCATCCGCTCTAACAGGCGCACATCCTCATCGATAAAGTGCCCGCCTCGTTGTTTATTGAAGGCATGAAGCACACCTATCGTCTGGCGGTCGATGACGCGGTTCTCCTCGTCGCGCTTTTCAAGAATGAGGGGTACGCAGATGAGGTTGCGCACATGGAGCATCGCCACCAGCTCTTTGGTAGTGCGGGGGTCGCTAATCGCGTCATGCACGATAATCGGCTTTCCCTCTCGGAACACTTCGCCCGAAACCCCTTGAGTGGCGCGCACACGCAGAATGCGAATCTCGTCGTCCGTTAGGTTGTAAGCGGGAGGATAGGCGCGTAGCTCACCCTCTTCAGGGTCATACAGCATAAAGACGACCTTCTCTGCCTGTACGATGGAACCGATTTGACGCACCAGTCGCTTGAGGGTCGCCTCGTAGTTGGCAGGGCTGGCAACATCGGTTGCGACCACCTCGGCAGTAGGAGTCGATTTCGCACCGTTTTTGACCTGGCTCTCCAGCTCCCGTATACGCTCCAAAGAGCGCTCGTACTCCGTTTTTACCTGGTTGTATTGTTTCAATAGGTCTCGATAGGCTTGCTCCCAGTTCATGGTTCTCCTCACACCTTGTTGATAAGTGCCCAGATATATGTCAATTATAGCATGCGAAAGGTTCCCACATGCCCTCTTAAGAGTACGAGTCTTTTGACGGTGGTCGTTCCGAACTGTCTTGCCCCATCATCAGAAAGGGGCGCAGGAGTTCGATTGGGATGGGAAAGACAACCGTGGAGTTCTTTTCGGCAGCGATTTCCACGAGGCTTTGCAGATAGCGCAGTTGAAGCGCTGCGGGCTGTTGGGCAATCATGACCGCTGCCTGAACCAATCGCTCTGCTGCTTGGTACTCGCCTTCTGCTGCGATGATTTTGGCACGCCGTTCACGCTCGCTCTCGGCTTGGCGGGCAAGGGCACGCTTCATCTCCTCTGGCAGAATCACATCGCGTACCTCTACATTTGTCACCTTCACCCCGAAAGCTTCCGTCTGCTCATCGATTATCGCTTGCAGTTGCTGGTTGATTGTCTCGCGCCGTGCCAGCAGGTCATCTAACTCTGCCTGACCAATCACACTCCGCAAAGTGGTCTGAGCAATCAGGCTCGAAGTCTGGATATAGTCGGTTATCTGCACCACCGCATCTTTGGGGTCCATCACCTTGAACAGCACAACCGCATCCACACTCACCGACACATTGTCTTTGGTGATAGCCTCTTGGCGGGGAACATTCATCGTCACGATACGCGTGTCTACAATCCGCGCCGAGTCGATGATAGGGATTAGGAATATCAAGCCGGGTCCCTTGACCGACTGAAATCGCCCCAATCGTAGAACCACTGCCCGCTCCCACTCAGGCAGAACACGGATAGCCGATTTGAGCAGAATCACGAAAAATAGTACAACCGCTATCAGGACTGCTGTGCCCGGGCTTTGAATTAGGTCTTCCATGCTGGCACAGTATACCCCATTCCCCCGTGCATCCCTGCGCTTTGCAGGAATTAGAGGCTTTCGAGCGAACCCAGTTGATATGCAAAAGGATAGGCTTTTTCCGTTCGTGTTCCGATGGGATAGTGCGCCCGAGGGTGTAGCCGATTTTCGGTTTCTGTTGCACACGCCTGCAGGGGTCTATGGGCCTGTGCGCCCTGCTCCCGATGGGCACTATTACCTCAATCGCCAGCGCATGCGCTTCTTTGGGATCAACCTAGCTGCAGGCGCATGCTTTCCTGCCAAAAGCGACGCCCCCAAAATAGCCGAACGACTGGCACGAGTAGGCATCAACTGCGTCCGCTGGCATCATATGGACTCGACTTGGTCTCAGCCTTCGCTTATCGATTACGGCAAAAACAGCTCCCTCAACCTCGATTCCGAAGCCCTCGACCGAATGGATTTCTTCTTTGCTGAACTGAAGAAGCGCGGTATCTATAGCAATATCAACTTGGTGGTGGGGCGTCGCTTCTTCAGCACCGATGGCTTGCCCAAAGAGATAGACGAGGTGGACGATGTGAAACACCAGCACGGCATAGGCTTTTTCTACGCCCCTCTTCTCGAGCTTCAGAAACGGTTCGCACGCCAACTGCTTACCCATCGCAATCCCTACACAGGGCTAACTTATGCTGAAGACCCTGCCGTCGCCTTTGTTGAGATTAACAACGAGAACGGCGCGCTCCAAAGTTGGTTTTCGGGGGTCTACGACAGGATGCCCGCCCTCTTTCAAGAAGACCTTCAGCGCCAGTGGAATGAGTGGCTCCAGAGCAAATACCGCGAGCCAGCCCGCTTGCGTCGTGCGTGGGGCGAGCGTGGAGAGCCATTAGGCGAGTCGCTTCTGCAAAACGGCAACTTCGAGCGCGAGCTGGAGAGTTGGGTTGTAGAACAGCATGCCGACGCGCAAGCCGAGGCTTCGGCAGAGGAAGGTGCACTCCACATCCGGATTCGCCAAACCAGTTATGCTGGGTGGCATGTTCAGTTCCATCAGCCGAAATTGCGCATCGAGAAGGATAAACTCTACACGATACGCTTCTCGGCGCGCGCCGATACGCCCCGTACCATCACGGTAAGCCTCTCGATGGCGCACGAGCCTTGGGAAGCACTGGGGGGCACGCACCAGGTTGCCCTCACTCCAGAATGGCGCGAATATGAACTGGTGGTGCTCACGCACCAAGCCGACGAGAATGCGCGCCTGCTCTTTTCCGATATGGGCACACAGGGGGGTGAGGTGTGGTTCCGAACCATCTCGCTTCAGCCCGGAGGCGCGCTTCGGGTGCTGAAAAGCGACGAGGAGTTTACTCGTAAGCAGATTCCAATTGTCCTGCGCCGAGAGTGGGGACGCTACCCCGAAGCGGTTCAGCGCGATTGGCTCCAGTTCGTGCGCGAGATGGAAGGAAACTATTGGCAAACACTCACCCAATACCTCAAGAAAGAGTTGGGAGTGCGCAGTATGGTCATCGGCACGATAGTGGGGTGTAGTGTACCAAGCCTGATGCGCGAGTTAGATACGGTCGACACCCACGCCTACTGGCAACACCCCGAATTCCCGAACCAGCCGTGGAGTGGCACCGACTGGTTTGTGCGCAACCTGCCGATGGTGAACTCAGGGGCAGGCACGCTCGCAGGCTTAGCTGTCAAGCGCGCCGCTGTGAAACCCTTCACCGTCACCGAGTATGACCATGCCACACCGAACCAGTTTTGTGCGGAAGGCGTGCTGATGCTCAGTGCCTACGCGGCGCTCCAAGACTGGGACGGTATCTTCTTCTACACCTACAGCCACCGCAACACCGAGCACGATGCCCAGCGCATTACAGGCTTCTTCGACTACGACCAGCACCCCGTTAAGTGGGGATTGTTGCGAGCGGGGTCTGCGCTCTTCCTGCGAGGCGATGTGAAGCGAGCACGCCAACTGATAGTCGCCCTGTTGACACCCGAACAGGAGATTTCCGCCCTTCGCAGCAGCTGGGCATGGCGCCTCGTGGATGGCAACGATGCCGAACTGGATGGCAGGCTCGCCTTCCAGCACCGCATAGCGGTCGCAACCTCGCGAGGGCAAATCGGTCCGTCGGCAATCCGACCAGACCAGGCGAAACTGAACCCCCAACGCTACGAATCGGACACGGGCGAGGTCATCTGGGCAGGGTTCAACGAGCAGAAGGGGGTTGTGTACACACGCACGCCCAAATCGAAAATAGCGGTCGGCTTTCTGGAGGGGCGCACCCTCAATATGGGCGATGGCTACCAACTGAAGTGCCTCCAAGCACCACTGGGTGGGTTCGGAGCGTTCGCGCTCACCGTCGTTTCAGACAGCCCTGAATTCAAGGCGCTCATCACGGTCGTGAGTTACGCAGAAAACACCGATTGGGGCTGGCGCGACTTGGGCGATTCGCGTGTTACGGTACGGAACGAATGGGGACGCGCCCCCACACTCGTGGCAACACCGACACTGGAGCTGACCATCCCCGTATCTACAGACCGCCTCCAGGTGTGGATCCTCGATGCAGACGGCAAACGCGTGCGCCAACTACGCCCCAAAGCGGTCAACCGCTCCCAAGCGCTCGTCACCTTCGAACCCGAACACCGCACAATGTGGTACGAATTAGTCATCCGCTGAGGCAGTATAGCAGGAAGCCGTATCCCAAGAACGAATCGCTACCCTATGACTACGAGTAGGCGTTCGATACTGGTTCTAAGCAGTGTGTTCCTTCTGCTGGTATTTGCGGGAATTGCCCTGCAAACGGCAAACCAGCTGAGCCAAGAAGAACACCGAAACGGCTGGAAACTGCTGTTCAATGGCAAAGACCTGACAGGCTGGACAATCGCAGGCTTACCCGACTCGTGGGTCGTGGAGGACGGAACCCTGCATTGCACAGGCAAAGGGCACGGCATGATTTATGCCGACGGTGTCTATAAAAACTTCGAACTGAAACTCGACTTCAAGCTTGCCCCAAAAGCAAACAGTGGCGTCTTCTTCCGCATCTGGGACAAGAACGACCCCGTGCAAACGGGTATTGAAGTGCAGGTGCTGGATAGCTACGGGAAGGAGAAGCCGGGCAAGCATGACTGCAGTGCGATTTACGATGTGCAAGAGCCTACTTCCAACCCCTTGCGACCACCTGGCGAGTGGAACACCTATCACATCCTCTGCAAAGACCATCTCATCGTGGTCTATCTCAACGGCGAGAAGGTCAACGAGGTCGACCTCAACCGCTGGACAGAGCCTTACCGCAACCCCGACGGCACACCCAACAAGTTCAAATACCCCTACCGTGAAATGACCCGTGCGGGCTACATCGGCTTGCAGAACCATGGGGATAAGGTATGGTATCGGAATATCAAAATCAAGCCGTTGGACTGAGCCACGCGGAGCGTCGGACGAAACTGCGAGAGAAGGTGTTTCAACCCCCTAAGCGCGGGGGGGCACCGCCCGACGCCATCTTGGTGAACAACCCACCGAACCTTTTCTACCTCACGGGGTTCACAGGCTCCTCTGCGATGTTGGTGCTGAGTCCTGAGCAGGAACATCTGCTAACAGGTGGTATCTATTTCACCCAAATCCAGCGCGAAGTGCCCGACATCCCCTGCACGCGCATCCCTACTGGCACCGACCCGAACGACACGCTCGCCCAACTCCTGCACGAGTGGGGCATACGCACCTTGGGGGTAGAGCGGTCGAACAGCCTCAGCGCGCTGAAGGGACTGCGCAAAAGCCTGCGCAAGGTGAACATTCGCCTCGTGCCTATCAACGGAGCAGTCGAGTCTCAGAGGCGTATCAAAGACGCAGGCGAGATTCAGCGCATTCGCAAGGCGGTTGGGATTGCCGATGCCACCTTTGAGCATATCCTGCGTCTGTTTCAGCCCGGCGTCGCAGAGTGGGATATTGCGATGGAGGTCGATTTCTACATCCGTCGGCAGGGCGCTTACCCCGCTTTCGAAACGATTGTGGTCTCAGGGGAAAACACTGCCTTGCCCCACGGCAAGCCCACCGAACGCCAACTCCAAGTGGGTGATTTCGTAACGGTGGACTGGGGCGCACGCATCGACGGCTACTGCTCTGACCTCACGCGCACTGTGGTGGTGGGCAAAGCAAATGAGGAGCAAAAGCGAGTCTACAACGCAGTGCGCGAGGCGCTGGAGCGGTGTATCGAAGCAATCCGTCCTGGCAAGCGTGGCAAGCAGATTGACGCCCTCGCCCGCAAAGTCCTGAGCAAGTACGGTTTGGAAGAGTACTTCGGACACGGGCTGGGACACTCGCTGGGCATCACCGTCCACGACGGCAAAGGGCTGGGACCCCGCGATAAGGAACGCTTAGAGGCAGGCATGGTGCTAACAGTGGAACCAGGGGTCTATATCCCCGGCTTTGGGGGCATACGCATCGAGCAGGATGTGCTCGTCACAGACGAAGGGTGCGAACTGCTAAGCCACGCCCCTACGCATCTCATCGAGACGGGTGCTTGAATCACGGTTTCGCTCCCCAAGAGCGGGTCTAAAGAACCCTCACTCCGTTGCTTCGCAACTCCCCGTCTCTTAGTGGGAGAGAGTGAACACAGGGGAGCTCTTCTCATCGAGCATACTCTAAACGGTTATTTGGTATAATATCAGCAGAGGGGGAAGCACAGAATGGCGGTTGCATCGCTGGTGCTGGGGATTGTGAGCCTTGTACTTCTGTTAGTAAGCGGGGTTTTCTACTACTGCATCCCACTTCCGCTCGTCTTGGGCGTGTTGGCGTGGGTGTTCGGTCGGAATGCGCTCATCGGGATTGAGATGGGTCAAGGCAACCCGAACGAGCGCGGGATTGCTACTGCTGGCATGGTGATGGGCATCATTTCCACCGTGCTGTGCGTGCTTGTGCTCTGTTGTGTAGGGGCGCTGGTAGCGGGCGTTATTAGTTCCAGTATCCCCTTTTGGCAGGAGCTTCAGCGTCAGCTTTCCCCTTCGCCATAGCAGGTATAATCTTGCTGATGCCGAGCGACTATCTGCCGATTTTGGTGCTGTTTCTGATTGCGCTGGTGATAGCAGGCGTGATGGTGGGCGGTTCGTGGCTCTTTGGTCCGAAACGCCCGACCCCTGCCAAAGAGTCGCCCTACGAGTGTGGCATAACGCCTGTAGGCAGTGCGCGTGAACGGTTCCCGATACACTTCTACCTCACTGCGATGCTGTTCATTATCTTTGATGTCGAGATTGCCTTCCTCTACCCCTTCTTTGTGGCGTTTCGCGAGTTGCCAGCCGAGGTGCGCCCGTTCGTGTTGGGAGTGGTAGGCTTTTTCACCTTCCTGCTGGTGATTGGCTTCGTGTATGAGTGGAAGAAGGGTGCATTAGAGTGGGAAGACCCTGTGGAGCATCGGCGGCTTGAGCCAGCCCCACAAGCCCAACCTGCAACCGAGCCTGTGTCGGCACAGGAGGCGACCGTGCCATGACCGAGCGTGTCGAGATACACAAAATCCGAGCGCACTATCCTGAAGCGATAGAGGAGGTCTACGAGTTTCGGGGCGATGTGTGGCTCTATATCCGCCCTGAATATCTGCTTGAGGTGTGTCGTCTGCTTAGAGACGACCCTGAACTGAGCTACCTCTATATCAGCGACATTATGGGCATCGATTGGCTTCCCCACCGGCAGGCGAGCGAGCGACCAAAACGGTTTGAGGTGGTCTACAACCTCTACTCGCCTGTGAGCTTCCAGCGCATCTTTCTCAAGGTACGGGTGAACGAGGGAGAGAGCCTGCCCTCTGTTACTTGCATTTGGGAAGGGGCGAACTATCCCGAACGCGAAGTGTACGATATGTTCGGCATCCCTTTCTCAGGGCACCCGAACCTGAAGCGTATTCTGATGCCCGATGATTGGGTGGGGCATCCCCTTCGAAAAGATTTCCCTTTAGGAGGCGAACAAATCCCCTTCGCTCAGGGCACGATTGGGCCCTCGATCGAAGACCTTACCCATCCGCATGCGGGCGAGTCGTTTGAAGGGCTAACGGGCACCGAGCCAGTCAGCGGGCGTTAGAGAAGCGTAGGGGTCGTAGCTGGCTCAGGAGCGAACAGCTTCGGCATTCTGCTCATCCCAGCGGAGATACCTGAGCCACTTCTAAGAGGTATCCTATTCCCCATGAATTGGGAGCAGGCAGTGCATCGGTGGCAGGCAAGTCATCCTCCCCGCCACTATCTCTCGGTTTCCGACCTGAATCCAGAAAGTGTGCGGGTAGTGCTGGAGCTTGCTCATTCGATGAAGCGTGCCACCCAGCAAGGGCGCGAACTGTTTCGGTTCGATTGTCCTACCGCCTTTGCGCTAATCTTTGAGAAGCCCTCTTTGCGCACACGGGTGACGCTGGAAGTAGGTCTCTATCAGATGGGGGCGCATGGGGTCTATCTCACCCAGTCCGACATTCAAATGGGTAAGCGGGAGGCGGTGATGGACATTGCGCGCAATCTTGGGCGATGGGTGCAGGGCGTGATTGCGCGGGTGTTTTACCACTCGGTTCTGCATGAACTGGCGCAGTTCAGTTCGGTACCTATCATCAACGCCCTTAGCGACCACGAGCATCCCTGTCAAGCATTAGCCGACCTGATGACCATTCAGGAGTGGAAAGGCACTCAGCCCCTGACGCTTGCATGGGTAGGTGACGGGAACAATGTATGCCACAGTTTCGTGCTGTTGAGCGCACTGTTGGGGCACACGGTTCGAATTGCAACCCCCGAAGGCTACTCTCCCGCCCCCACGGTGCTGGAGTTAGCGAGTCGGTTTGCATCACATACGGGGGCACAGATTTGCCTTACCCACGACCCGCGTGAAGCCGTTGCCGATGCCGATGTGGTCTACACTGATGTGTGGGTATCGATGGGCTACGAGACGGAGCGCGAAATCCGCATGCGCCAGTTCCTACCCTACCAAGTGAACCCAGCGCTTCTGAGCCATGCCAAGCCCGATGCGATAGTCCTGCACTGCTTGCCTGCACGCCGAGGCGAGGAAATCACCGACGAGGTGCTGGACGGACCCCAGTCCGCTGTGTGGGACCAAGCCGAGAACCGCCTCCACACCCAAAAGGCCCTGATTGCGCTTCTAACTGCAAGCCATACCCTCTCTTAAACCACTCGGTTCTGAGGTTCTCCACGCAAGTAAGCATGGAGATTCTCGATGGTGGTGTCCAGAATCCTCTGCACCGCCTCATGGCTATTGAACGCTATGTGAGGGGTGAAAATCACATCCTCTCGGCGTAAAAGCAGATATGCCTGCACCACCTTGCGCAGGGTCTGCTCGGCAACAGGTGCATGAAGCAGGGCGCTCTCTTCTTTGATATACTCCTCGCCTTCAATCACATCCAGCCCAGCGCCGCCCAGAATGCCGTTATCCAACGCCCACAATAGCGCTTCGGTGTCTACCACCGAACCACGCGCCGTGTTAATCAGCAAAGCCCCTCGCTTCATCATGTTCAAAGTCTCGCGATTAATGAGGTGATAGGTCTCTGGCAAAGCAGGCACATAGAGCGACACAATGTCCGATTCGCGAAGCAGTTCGGGGAGGTCGGTGTAGCTAAAGCCCAACACCTCTGCCAGAAGGGGGTGAGGGCGTTTATCGTATGCCAACACGCGCATGCCGAACCCTCTCGCAATCCGAATCACATGCAAGCCGATATTGCCTGCGCCTATCACGCCCAGAGTCTTTCCATAGAGGTCGAACCCACGCAGTTCCGCTATACTGCGCGAGGGATGCATGAACCACTCTTGCGCCGACCTCAACTTGCGTGAGAGTGCCAAGATAAGGGCGAAGGTATGCTCAGCAACCGTGTTCTCGCCATAGTGAGGGACATTACACACGACAATCCCGCGCTCTTGGCACGCCGAGAGGTCGATATGGTCATACCCTGTGGACATCGTCAGAACAAGGCGTAGATTTGGCAAAGCGTTGATGATTTCGCGGCTGATCTTCGTCCACACGAAAACCGCTATCGCCTCTACAGAGGCGTATTGTGGGCAGTGGTCTAAGAGCAGGTGGTGTTCGTAATAATCCGCTTCTACTTGATTGGCTATCCCTCGTTGTTCGAGGGCGCGCTGAAGGTAGTCGCCCTGCCGCGGCTCCAAATCGAAGAAGGCTACCCGCATAACAGGAAGGATACCCTGCGGGTGGAGTGGGGTATACTCTTGCTACCTGTGAAAATTTTCACGGAGGCATGCACTTATGAACCTCGAGTTGATACTGGGGCGGGAGTTAATGCCCGTTTATGAAAAAGTGATGCAGGGCGAGCGCCTCAATTACGAGGATGGTCTCCTGCTCTATTGTACTCCCAATCTCACAGGCGTTGGCTACCTTGCGAACCTCGTGCGGGAGCGCATGCACGGCAATCGCGCCTACTATATCCGCAATCAGCACATCAACTACACTAACATCTGCAACAAAGGATGCAAATTCTGCTCGTTCTATGCCAAGAAGGGCGGTCCGAAACCCTACACGCTCACGATGGAGGAAGTGCGAGAGCGTTTGCGCGCCTACCGTCATATCCCGATCACCGAGGTGCATCTCGTGGGGGGCGTGAACCCGCGCCTGCCCTACTCGTACTATCTGGACTTGGTGCGCACGGTCAAAGAGGAGCGTCCTGAAGTGCATGTGAAGGCATTCACGGCGGTAGAATGGGAGGAGATTGCGCGTGTAGCGCGCAAACCTCTTGGAGAAGTGCTTGCCGAGATGAAGTCCGCAGGCTTGGGCAGCGTGCCCGGAGGCGGGATCGAGGTGCTGAGCGACCGAATCCACGCAGAACTGTTCCCCAAGAAGATTGACGGCGCACGCTGGATGGAGATTGCGCGCGAGATTGCTCGCGCTGGTCTCAAGCAGTATGCGACCCTGCTCTACGGAATGGGCGAGACAATAGAAGAGCGGGTGGAGCACTTCCTGCGCTTACGGGAACTGCAGGATGAAACAGGACACTTCCTTGCGATGACCCCACTGGCGTTCCATCCCGAAGGCACAGAACTGGAGCATCTGCCCCACACCACAGGGTATGACGATCTGCGCAATATTGCGGTCGCACGGCTTATGCTGGACAACTTCCCGCATATCAAATCGTTCTGGATTATGAACACCCCCGCTGTAACCCAAGTTGCCCTTTGGTACGGTGCAGACGATGTGGACGGCACGGTGCATGAGTATGAGATAGTGTACCAAGACGATGCGCCAGGGGTACGCCAGCAGGTGCTGACCCGTTCTGCGCTGATTCGGCTTATTCGGGAGGCGGGGCGCGAACCAGTGGAGCGAGATAGTCTCTACCAGATTGTAGAGCGCCCTGAGCCAGAGGTAGAGCCTTCCCCAAAACAGCTCTTGCGCGTCATCCGTTAACCTACCGTGCCAGCGCGCTCAAAGGGGAAGAGTGCATCTCGGTTTCGCAGGCAACCTTGAGCGCACTCAACTGTGAGGGTTGCAAGTGAAGCATCTGGTAGACCCAGTCAGGAAGTTCGAACAGGAAGGCGTCTTCATCGTGTTGGGGAGTGCGAAGCCAGTGGGCGAGGGTGTTGCCGAGTATCACAAGAGCGGTTAGATGGGGTTCCATCACCTTCTCAGGATGGTCTTCGTGGTGGTCGCCGATTGCGTAGGCAAGTTTTTCGGGGAAGCCCCAATGGAGGCTGGCGAGATAGCCCACTTCTGCGTGGTCGCACTGATACACTTGGCGCTCCGCTTCCAGTTCGCTTAGCCCCTGAGCGATGAGGTCTTCCACTTGCTCATAGGATTCGCCCCCGTAGCGGTCCAGAAGGGGCTTGCCGATGTCGTGCAATAGCCCCAGCGTATAGGCTTCATCGGGGCAGAGGTCGGGAGTTTGGGAAGCGATGAGCCGACAGCAGAGGGCAGTGTCGATGGCGTGGCGCCACCATTTGCCCCGTCGGAGGTTCTGGCGGTCGGTCTTACCGATGAACAGGTCGAACACGCTGGCGGTCATCGCCAAGTGGCGCACCGTTTTGAATCCCAGCAACACCACGGCGTCCCTAATAGAGCCAATCTTGCGCGACATACCGTAATAGGCGGAATTAACCGTGTTGAGCACGCGCGTCGACATTCCCTGATCGATGCTAATCAGCCGTTCGAGGTCGCGTGCGCTTGCGTTTGGATTGTTCGTGAGGTTGATAATTTGGTGGACTACTTGGGGAAGCACCGCCAGCTCCTTGATACGGCTCATCACGGGATGGGTTTGGGTTTTCATATCGGTTCCTCCTTATCCGCTGTAAATGACGCGGACAATCTCCTCGATGCTGGTGCGCCCCAGCACCACTTTCGCAAGGGCGTCCTCTTTCAGCAGGCGCAATCCCAGCTCTTGGGCTGTTTTCTGGATGCTATAGGCAGCAGCGTGCTGAAGTATCAGGTCGCGTATGGGGTCGGAGACAACGAGAAGTTCGTGGATACCTGTGCGCCCTTTGTAGCCCGTATTTTTGCATGCTTCACAGCCTTTGGCACGGTAGAGCGTGAGTTCATGATAGTTCGGAGGTGGAGTGAAGCCATAGCGGGTGAACTCCTGCTCTGTGGGCTGGTATGGCTCCTTACAGCGTGGGCAGAGCGTGCGCACCAACCGTTGGGCGAGCACCGCAATCAGCGACGAGGCAATCATAAACGGCTCCACGCCCATCTCAATCAGCCGTGGGGGTGCGCTCGAAGCATCATTCGTGTGGAGGGTGGAGAGCACCAAGTGCCCTGTGAGGGCGGCTTCGATTGCAATAGTGGCGGTCTCGCGGTCGCGCATCTCGCCCACCATGATAATATCGGGGTCTTGGCGAAGCATCGCGCGCAAGGCGGTGGCGAAAGTTAGCCCTGCTTTCGGGTTCACCTGCACCTGGTTGATGCCAGGCAGTTCATATTCCACAGGGTCCTCTGCTGTGATGATGTTCACCAGCCCTGTGTTGAGGCGTGAAAGAATCGAGTAGAGCGTGGTCGATTTTCCAGAGCCTGTGGGACCTGTCACGAGGATAATCCCGTAGGCACGGCTAATCACCTTCTCCAGTTGCTCCAGCGTGTCGGGCAAGAAGCCGAGCTTATCGAGTCCGACACGAATGCTGGACTTATCGAGCACGCGCATCACAATCTTCTCGCCATGCACACATGGCAAGGTGGAGACACGAAAATCGTACTCCTTCCCGTCGATGGTGGCACTGATTCGGTTGTCTTGAGGCACACGCTTCTCGGCGATGTCCATATCTGCCAAGATTTTGAAACGCGAAGTGAGCGAGGCTTGGATACGCTTGGGGAGCACCATCGAGTCGATCATCACCCCATCGATTCGGTAGCGCACTTTGAGGCAGTCGCGGGTAGGTTCAATATGGATATCGCTTGCGCCGTCGTTGATGGCTTGGGTGATAATCATGTTGGCGAGTTTGACCACGGGTGCTTCGTCGGCGAGGTCGCGCAGCTCTTCTGCCGAGAGGTCTTCATCAGCACCCGATTGCACCTCGAGGCTCGTCTCTCCCAGGTCGCGCATCAGCTCTTTGACCGTTTCGTTGACGGCTTCTGTGGTGCGATAGAGCCGACGCAGTGCTTGCTGGATATCGTCTTCTGTGGCGATGACCGCTTCGATTTCCAGTTTGGTATGTTGCGTGATGTCGTCGATGGCAAAAATATCGAGGGGGTCGGCAAGGGCGACGATCAGTTTTCCGTTTTCGCGCGCTACTGGCACGGCGCGATAGCGTTTCGCCATTTCAGCAGGGATAAGCGGCGCCAGCTCAGGGTCGGGAGGGGTTTCTGCGAGGTCGACGAAGCGCACCCCCCAGTGCATGCCCATCACGCGCACACGGTCCTTTTCGGTGATATGCCCTAACTGAACAAGGAGGTGGTCAAGCGAGAGGGGGGTCCCCTCCTGCTGCTTTTGGAGCGCCTGATGGAGCTGTTCTTCTGTGATCAGCCCCTCTTGGACAAACAGTTCCGCGACACCCACCAAGTAGTCTACCTCCTCTAACGCTCTGCGTCAAGTTATTCCACACTCTGGCCCGAAAAAAGGAAGGGGATTCGGCTCTGCAGGGACAACGATTTCCTGCCTTCCCCCACCTCTTCACAACAGGTTTCATCGCTCACGCGGGGATTAGCGAGTATGAAGTTGGTGGGAAGGATCAGGTTCGGCAAAAAGTGCGGCGCATTGGGCAAGGGCGTGCGCCATTTGGCTGAAAATGACCCGATGGACAGGATAGAGTAAGTACCAATACAGGGTTCCTGCTAAGCCTCTTGGTTCGAACCATGCACGCTGGAAGAGGCGCGTTCCCCCATTTTCAGGAATTGCTTCGAACTCTAACCACGCTTTGCCGGGCACTTTCATCTCGGCACGCAAGCGCAGAAGTCGATTCGGGACTACCTGCTCTACCCGCCAGAAATCGACGGCTTCACCGGGCAATACTTCCACAGGGTGGCGTCTTCCGCGTCGCAGTCCAGGTCCACCGATGAGTTTATCAATAGCCCCGCGCAACCGCCATGCCCAGTTCCAAACGAGCCAGCCCGTATCGCCGCCCAGCGAACAGAAGGCGCGGAACACCGCTTCGGGCGTGTAAGGTGTCCAGATCGTGCGCTCCTCACAGATGATGCCCTCCCAATCCTCCACATGGTAAGTTTCGGCACTACCGAGTGCGCCACTCCAGTGGGTCTCTACTGCCTGTTCTTGGATGCGCAAGAGCGCTAAGCGCACTGCTTCTCGGTAGGACATGGGTTCGATGTCGGGAAAGAGTGTTTGGGCGCGCGAGGTGTCTGCCACCAACGAGTGAACGATTCCTTCTACCAACGGCACTGCAAGGCGGTTTGGAATGGGCGTGACCAGTCCCACCCAGAGCGCAGCAAGACGGGGAGCCAACACAGGCGTGCGGATGATGAGACGCTTCAGCCCGCGCTCTTCGGCGTACTGGGTCATCATGTCGCGGAAAGTAAGGGGTTCTGCCCCAATCTCAACGACGCCCATCGGTTCTCGCTCTACACTTTTGATGAGGTAGCTCAGCACATCCCGAATCCCGATAGGGCTTACCATTCGGTCGATCCAGCGGGGTGTTATCATAATCGGCAATCGCTCGGTAAGATAGCGCACCATCTCGAAAGAGGCGGAGCCGGAGCCGATAATAGGTCCTGCGCGGAACTCCGTGCAAGGGAGATGGTTGCGCAGGATTTGCCCCACCTCTGCACGACTTGCCAAGTGTTTGCTCGGAGTCCCACTGCGAGGTACTAAGCCTCCCAGATAGATGCAGTGTTTGAGGCGAGTGCGCTGGGCTTGTTGGGCAAAGTTCAAGGCATTCTGGCGGTCTTGCTGGCTGAAATCCTTTCCCGTCCCCAACGAGTGGACGAGGTAATACGCCACTTCAATGCCTTCCAGAGCGGGTGCAAGTGTTTCAGGTTGCGAGAGGTCTCCTTGAACTATCTCCACCTGTTCATACCAGTCGCGGTAGACCAGCCGTGCAGGGTCGCGCACCAGCACCCGAACCGAGTAGCCCTGTTGCAGAAGGCGAGGCACCAGACGCCCCCCTACATACCCTGTTGCTCCCGTTACCAGCACTCGGGTCGCCATCGTCAAACCCCTTCGCCCTTTGGAAACCCCTGCATCAACAAGAGTCTACCCCTATGGGTAAGATACCTGTGCCGAGGAATGCGGCTTATAAGACGATTTCGACTTGCAAAACGGGCGGGGAATGGGGTATCTTAATTAGCGTGGGGCGGTAGCTCAGCTGGGAGAGCGCTAGAATCGCACTCTAGAGGTCGGGGGTTCGAATCCCCTCCGCTCCACCATAAGGGTCTGTGATTCTAACCCTCGTGGCAATGGGATATACACACGCATGGAATCCCCTATCACCTCGACACGCTCCACACTTCAGTCTTGTCTGCCGTTATGTTCTAAGGCTTACCCGACTCCCGCCAAATCGGGACGGCTTAGGGTCTACTTCTTTTCACCCAAGTCTCTTCAGCAGTTCTTGCAAAGAGTCGACATCCTGTGCGCCCATTTGAAGGAGGTTCTGCCAGAGTTGAGTGGCTTGACCGTTAGTGAAGTCGCGCTCGGCAAAGGGGCGGGTTGCGAGCAGGTAGACAGGTACACCTGCCTGCTGAGCGTGCAGGGCGAGCTCCAGATTGCGCAAGTTGCCATAGCCAAACGGCACATCCGCCACCACTACTGCCTGAGCCGAACACGCCAACTCCAACGCCCGCTGGAAACTCGCCTCCGAGATGGCAGAGAACGGCTGTTCCGTGATATGGGGAAGACCCAAGGCGCGAGCAATCTCCTCATCGGTGTCCAGCAGGTTGAGGACGCCTGTGCTCACGCGCCAGCCCGCCTCCAACAGCGCATAGTAAAGTTCCGTCCCTGAACCACCCCCTGCCACGATGAACGCATGGGGCGCATCCGGAGCCACTTCAGGTACCCCCTCAGGATTGAGCGCAAAAACTAACGGCTTCCCCGTGAGCGGGTTGGGGCGTATGAGCGTGGGCGTGTGATAGACCGCTTCGAGGAGAGAAGGCTCAAGCACTTCTGTAGGGCTTCCCACCGCTACGATTTGCCCCCTATTCATCAGGGCGATGCGGTCAGCATACTCGCTGGCAAGGTTTAGGTCGTGAAGCACAATGAGCAGTCCAACCCCATGCGTTTCTACCCGTTTGCTTAGACTGCTGAGCAATTGCACTTGATGGCGCAGGTCTAAATGGGCAGTTGGCTCATCCAGCAGGAGATATTTGCCCTCCTGCGCCAGTGCGCGAGCAAGGTTCACGCGCTGGCGCTCTCCCCCACTCAGCTGACTCACGCGTCGCTCCTTTAGATGAGCAATCCCCGTGAAAGCGAGTGCCTCCTCGACCACCTCACGGTCGTGTCGGGTGATGCCAAAAAAGCCCTTTTGATGAGGATAGCGCCCCATCATCACCAACTCGTAGACGCTGAAGCCCATCTCGGTGGGGGTCTCTTGTGGAGCATAGGCAACCCTCCGAGCGAACTCGGTGGGGCTATACCCCTCGTAGGGGCGTCCCTCCAGCAAGAGCGTCCCAGAGAAGGGGCGTAGAACCCGTGCCAACACACGCAACAGGGTGCTTTTTCCGCTGCCGTTGGGACCAATCAGCGCCAGCACCTCGCCCGCTGAAAGAGTGACCTCTACACCCGTGAGCACTTCACGGGAGTCGTAGCCTGCATGGATAGCGTTCGCCGAGAGCATTTGTTCTCAGTAATAGGCATGAGAGAGACGCTCTTGCCACAAGTGGCTTGGGCGTCTCGCCCAAGTGGCACAGACATTTGTGTCTGTGCGGAATGAAACACAGGCAGGAATGCCTGTGCTACGATTGCATGGCTTGGGCATCTCGCCCAAGCCAAGCACGAGCGAGACGCTCGTGCTACACGGTCCCGCGAAAGATGCGAGCCAGCTGTTTGACATGCTCAGGGGGCGTAAGCGCCACCACCGTATCGCCCGGTTGCAGGATAAGGTTCGATAGCCCTAAGGTGAGTTGCCCGTGGCGCACGACTGCCGAGAGGAGGGTCTTTGGAGGCAGTTCGATCTCGCCGATGCTCTTGCCTGCCACGCGCGATTCGGGGGTTACCTCCGCCTCGATGACCTCGATCTCCCCGCGCATAATCGCCCCGATGGGCAACACCTCACCATACTCCACCTCTTGTTCCAAGATATTGAAGATGAAGCGGGTGCTACAGACGGTCTCGTGAATGCCCAGCCGGAAGAAGAGGGCTTCGTGGCGCGGGTCGCGCACAATCGCCAGCACGCGGGGCACTTTGAAGAAGTTTTGGGCAATCTGACAGACGATAAGATTATCTTCATCGTCGCCAGTGGCGGCGACAACGACATTCGCTCGGCGTGCTCCTGCCTCGTTCAGCACGCGCACCTCGCAGGCGTCGCCATACATCACCCGCTCGCCCAACTCATCTGCCAGTTCGGCTGCGCGCTTTCGGTTCTTCTCTATCAAAAGCACCTCGTACCCGTGCTGGTGGAGCGCTTTGGTTAGATGATAACCGATAGCACCCCCACCCGCAATAATCACATACATCCCTACACCTCCAGGAAGTTTGATTCCTCTGACTATGGCTTCTTTCCTGCCGAAGAGGGCTACCCCGCCCTCGAAAGTTGAGCCACCCATTCGCGCAGGGCGTTCATCAGCTCATGGGCGGTGAAGTCCAGATGAATGGGTGTGATGGAGACATAGCCGTGCGCAACTGCATACACATCGGAGCCGGGCTGGTCGCGGTCTTCCACAAGGCTCCCGCTAAGCCAGTAGTAGGGACGCCCTGCAGGGTCCAGACGCGACTCGATGCGGTCGGCATACTGGCGTTTGCCGAGCGTAGTCGCCATATAGCCCTTGATCTGGTCAAGGGGCAGGTTCGGCACATTCACATTCAGGAAAGTGTGGGCGGGTAAGGGGTGTTCGCGAAGCATTTTCGCGATGCGCACCGCAGCATGCCCTGCGCTCCCGTAGTGCAGAGGGGGTGGCTGGAAAATCGGGGGTTCTCCTGCATCGTCCGAGCGCGCCAGAGGAAGCACCTCTTCTGCCGCAAGCGAGATAGCAAAGGCATTAATCCCGTGCACAGCCCCTTCGATCGCCGCTGCGACAGTGCCCGAGTAGGTCAAATCCCAGCCCAAGTTGGGTCCTGCATTAATGCCCGACACCACCAGGTCGACCTTATGTTCCATTACTGCGTGTGCGCCGAGTGTCACGCAGTCGGTAGGGGTTCCGTTCGTGGCGTAGGCAACCGAGCCATCTGGTAGGTTCACGCGATGCAGGCGCAGGGGCTTGTGGAGGGTAATAGAGTGTCCTGTAGCACTGCGCGGTCGGTCTGGTGCTACTACAAAGACCTCGCCGAGGGTTCTCAAGTGCTGTGCCAGCACTCGAATCCCCTCGGCATATACCCCGTCATCGTTCGTGATGAGGATACGCATCACTCTGCGCCCTCGCCCACCACTTTCTCAGGGATTATCCCCAGCCACTTCTTGAGGCGGTAAAGGGTCGTATCGCGGTTCAGCTCGGCAATCGCACGCGTGAGCGGAATCCCTTTCGGGCATACCTTCACGCAGTTCTGTGCATTTCCACAGCCTGTGATACCTTCGGGTCCTGTTAGCACCTCCAACCGCTCATACTCCAGCGTTGCCCCTACAGGATGCAAGTTGAACAGCCGAGCCTGAGCGATAGGCGCAGGTCCGATAAATGCGGAATGTTCGCCATACTGAGGGCATGCCTCCATACAGCACCCGCAGGTCATACAGCGGGCAAAGGCATAGCGCAGCTCACGCACGCGGTCGTCCATACGGGGACCCGGACCGAGGTCGTGATAGCCGTCCACCGGCACCCACGCTTGGATCTTCTTGAGTGCCTCGAACATCCGACTTCGGTCGACAATCAGGTCGCGCACAAGGGGGAACTTACTCATCGGTTCGAGAACCACCTCAATCACATCGCCCTTGCGCGTGCCGACCTGGTCAATAAGCGCCGCGCACGATTGCTGAACCATGCCGTTGACCACCATCGTGCAGGTGCCACAAACCTGCTCGAGGCAGGAGGCTTCCCACGCAGGCGGTGAGACCTGCTTGCCTGTGCGGTCGACAGGGTTGCGCTGAATCTCCATCAAACAGGAGATGACATTCATATTCGGGCGGTACGGAAGGTCGAACTCTTGCCAGTAGGGTTTGGCGTTGGGTCCGTCCTGCCGTCGCACCCTCAGGCGAATGGTACGGATATGTCCGTTTTGCATGGTACGGAGCCTCCTTCTATAGGATTATACCCACTGAAGCCAGCCAACTGGTGGAACATAGAGCGCGAAAATAGAGTAAATTTATAGTAAGGAGGCAACTATGGCGGAGGCACAATCGCTACAAGGAGAAGTGACCGCCATCAGGGAGCGGAGCCTTGCAGGACTAATCGCACTGGGCTGTGCGTTCTTGGTGGGGTTGGGAGGAGACTGGCTCTTCTATTCTGCGGGGATTGGACTCAATTTAGCCCTGTGGGGTGCAAGCGTGGTAATCGGTTGGCTCGTGGTGATACGAACGGCTCGCCTCCCCTTTTCACAAGCCCAACTCTGGTTGGTTGGCATAGCATGGCTCTTCACACTGATGGTGGCATGGCGCGATTCCCCAACGCTGAAGGTGTTAGCGGTTTTGACCGCTCTGCTCTTCATCGGGTTATCCTCCTATCCATGGGTGCAAGGAGCGGTTCGGGGCAGTGTGCTGGAGTATTGTTTGATGCCGATTTATCTGCTCAGTATGATGGCGTGGGGGATGTTTTTGCTGGTAGTGAGTGATATTCGATGGAATTCGCTCAAAGAGTTGCGCCCCATACAAGCAGTTCGCCTTGCGCTCACAGGGATATTGCTGGCGTTTCCGTTCCTGGTGCTGTTCCTTATGCTGTTCACCTCTGCAGATGCGGTCTATCTCCAGATTTTGCGGAACCTATTCCAGCTTGATGTGATAGTGGAACACCTTCTGCTTATCGTGCTGTTTAGCTGGCTGGCAGGTTCGCTTATACGGCTCCTGCTGTGGCGGGAGCAGTTGCCTTTGCCCTCTCAGTTTTCCATCCAGCGCGTGGGGGCAGTTGAAATTGGTATTGCGCTGGGGTTGATTAATCTCTTGTTTCTGAGTTTCGTAGTGGTGCAGATTCGGTATCTGTTTGGAGGTGCGTCGCTGGTACAGGTGACCCCCAATCTCACCTACTCGGAATACGCCCGGGAGGGCTTTGGGCAGTTGGTGATCGCCTCGCTCTTTGTTCTGCCGATGCTATTACTATTCGACTGGCTTCTCGACAGGGAGAGTCGCTTCGCAAGGCGCGCGTTTCAAGGGCTGGCTCTGCTGTTGCTGGTATTGCTGAGCGTGGTAATGGCATCGGCGTGGCATCGGCTCCTGCTCTATCAGCAGGCGTACGGCTTGACTGAACTGCGTGTTTATGCCTGTGCCTCGTTGGTATGGCTGGGATTGACTCTGCTTTGGTTCCTGTTCACGGTGCTTCCTGGTCGGCGCGAACGGTTCAGTTTTGGTGCCTCGATACTATTGGCGGTGGTAGTCTTGGCGTTGCACCTCCTTAATCCCGACGCGCTGATTGTGCGGGTGAACCTCACCCGCGTCTTAGAGGGCAAACCGCTCGATGTGGACTATGTAACCACCCTTAGCGCGGACTCCCTACCTACCATTCGGGAACTTCTACCGAGACTGCCCGCATCTCATCAGCAGTCGGTCATAACGCGACTACGCCAGCATCCCCTTGTCGACTGGGAAGGCGACTGGCGCGACTGGAACTGGAGCCGAGCAAGGGGGAAAGCCAACTTGATAGCTCTGGTAGAGGAAGGGCAAGGTGAGTAGTACATTACGGTAGCGCTCCTACCCCCAGCTCCCTACCGTTTTCACCTCCTGAAAAAGTGCCTCTTTGGAAGGTAGGCAAGTATACACAGTAGGGTATACTTGAAAGGCAACAGGGAAGTGGCAATGATGAGCACCGTTCAGCAGGGTCTTTCCATTGCGGTCATAGGATGTGGGCACTGGGGTAAAAACTTAGTGCGCAACTTTTCTGAACTGGGTGTCTTGCGGGCTGTTTGTGAAACCAACCCTGAAATCCGAGCGCACTTGGCTCACCAATATCCTCGTGTGAAAGTGTTTGCAGACCACGAAGCCCTTCTAAAAGACCCTGATATCGATGCAGTAGCGATTGCCACTCCAGCGGTTACGCACTACGCCCTGACGAAACAGGCGTTAGAACATGGCAAAGATGTTTTTGTAGAAAAGCCCCTTGCGCTGTCGGTGGCAGAGGGCGAGGCTCTGGTACGATTAGCAGAGGCACGAGGACGCATTCTTATGGTGGGGCATCTTCTTCACTTTCATCCCGCAATCCGATGCCTGAAACAACTCATAGAGGAAGGGCAACTGGGTAAGATATATTATCTCTATTCTAATCGCCTTAATTTAGGTAAGTTTCGAATCGAAGAAAATATTCTCTGGAGCTTTGCGCCGCATGATGTCTCCGTGATGCTCGGGTTGCTCAATGAGATGCCCTCCGAAGTTTACGCGCAGGGTGGTAGCTTCCTCAACCATCACATTCCGGATGTTACCGTGACTACGCTGGCGTTCCCCAGCGGCGTTAAAGCCCACATCTTTGTGAGTTGGCTCCACCCCTATAAAGAGCATCGGCTTGTGGTGGTCGGAAGCGAGGGAATGGCGGTTTTTAACGATATGGAGCCGACGCATAAGCTGCAGATTCTTCGCCAGCCGATTGCTTGGCGTGCTCGCTCCCCTGTCCCGCGCACCACCGAACCCGAAGTCGTTCCTTTACCTGATGAGGAACCCCTCCGCAACGAGTGTATCCATTTCCTTGAGTGCATCGCTTCGCGCCAAGCACCCCTTACCGATGGACATGAAGGATTGCGAGTTCTTCAGGTTCTCGAGAGGTGTCAGCAATACTTGGGTAAAACCAGCCCCGAATCTTCCTCAGCCTCTAAACCCGCTTACTACGCTCACGAGACCGCTGTAATCGACGAACCCTGCCAAATTGGCGAAGGAACTAAAATCTGGCACTTTTCTCATGTAATGCCTAACGCACAGATAGGAAAAAACTGTAATATCGGTCAAAATGTGTTTATTGCTTCTAATGTCATTGTTGGTAATAATGTAAAAATACAGAATAATGTTTCGCTCTACGAAGGCGTTATCTTGGAAGATGATGTATTCTGCGGGCCTTCTGCAGTCTTTACCAACATCAAAACGCCGCGCGCTGCATTTCCTCGCAATACCTCTGCGCATTACTTGAGGACTACAGTGAAAAAAGGTGCCACCATTGGAGCCAATGCCACGATAGTATGCGGAGTTACTATTGGAGAGTGGGCTTTTGTTGCGGCAGGAGCCGTAGTAACCAAGGATGTTCCTCCGTATGCCTTGGTAGCAGGAGTTCCAGCTCGCTTAGTGGGATGGAGTTGCGAATGTGGGGTTCCCCTGCGTTTCGACGCAAACGAAGCGCACTGCCGAGAATGCGGTCGTACTTATCGGAAGATAAGCGAAACCCAAATCCAACCTGTGAGGTAGGCTATGGTACAAGATAAAATTCCACTTCTTGACCTTTCTTCAGAAATAGACGAGCTCTGGGATGAGCTAAACCTCGCGTTCCAGCGCGTTCTGCGCTCAGGCATATTTATAATGGGACCTGAGGTGAAGGCTTTTGAGGAAGAGGTTGCCCATTACTTGGGGGTAAAGCACGCCATCAGTTTGAACTCTGGCACTGATGCACTTGTTATCGGCTTGAGAGCATTAGGGATTCAATCAGGCGACGAAGTCATCACCACCCCTTTCACTTTCTTCGCCACTGCTGAAGCGATTAGTCACATCGGCGCAACCCCCGTTTTTGTGGACATCGATCCCAAGACCTACAATATCGACCCGCAATTGATAGAGTCAGCAATCACACCCCGAACTAAGGCAATCGTGCCCGTACATCTTTATGGACGTCCTGTAGAAATGGAACCGATTCTCAAACTGGCTGAAAAATATAATCTAAAAATTCTGGAAGACTGCGCTCAAGCGTTTGGAGCTACCTATCAAGGCAAATTGGTCGGTACTCTCGGTCACGCAGGAGCCTTTTCGTTTTTCCCCAGCAAAAATCTTGGCGCCTTTGGCGATGGAGGACTCCTTGCCACAAATGATGATCTCATCGCTGAGAAAGCCCGCATGCTCCGCGTTCACGGGGCACGCAAGAAATACTATAACGAAACCCTCGGCTACAATTCACGCTTGGATGCACTCCACGCAGCACTCCTGAGAGTCAAGCTTCCCCACATAGACCGATGGAACCGCTTACGTCGTCAAGCCGCCCAGCGATACAACGACTTGTTAGCAAACCTTCCTGAACTGGTGCTGCCCGAGATCTGTGAAGGGCATGTCTTTCATCAATACACCGTGCGAGTGCTGGGAGGGCACCGGAATGAAGTTCAAACAAGGCTTGCCGAAGCAGGTATCGAGACGATGGTGTACTACCCTGTACCCTTACATAGGCTCCCCGTCTATTGTATGATGGGAGCGTCCTGTCCAGAAGCAGACAAAGCCTCAGCTGAGGTTCTCTCGCTGCCTCTTTGGCCCACGATTCCAGTAGAGGTTCAGCAGAGGGTCGCTGATACACTTGCTCGCATCATCAGAATAACCCATTAATTATGAAAGCGAACCCTATGAAATGTCGTGCGGCTAATCTTGCAGTGCTCATCGGATGCTTGGGCTTGTTCGGGAGCTCTTGTGGACCAGCGCCGGTACCCAAGTTAGACACTAAAGACCATGAGTTATGGGAGCGAACAGTAGCACTCTACTTAGGAGAGGCTCTTTGGTTAGAAAGAGACCGCTACGATGCAGGGCATTACTTAATGGTTCCTCTCCATTCCGCATTTTGGTTAGGAGAGCGAAACTGGCAAAATCAATTCGCTACTCACTTCCGCCGTTTTGTGGCGAACGCAGATATCACTCTAAGTTCATCAAATCGTTTGTCCTGGCTTCAATATCTCTATTTGGGTAGCCGTTTTTTGGTACTATCCACACAATCTGAAAGAAAGGACTTGATTCCAGTAGGCTTGGATAATCTTTTGCATAGTATCGTTCAGAAATTGTGGCAAGAAGAACCTGCTTGGCAGTGGGGACGCGAACCTTTCTCTGGTGGGATACGGGAACGAGTCTTATGGAAACTTAGCACCAAAGCAGTTCAGAAATCCTACTATCGTGCTATTATTGATGAGGAGTTGTTCTTGTTCGCAATCGCAGCCGATATCAGGTGCTATGAGCGATTAACGAAACCAAGGGAATCTTGGTCACCCACCGTGAGCGAGATATTAGAGGTCGCCCTAAGAGTATTTGAAGAGGAGGTTCAGCTGACTGATAGTGGTGGCTGGCTTTTCCAGCCAGGAGTTTGGTGGGAGCATCCAGACTACGCCTACGCTGGACATTCTGAAAAAGTTCCGGGCATGCAGCCCCAACCTGTGCCAGGCATAGCTCAGGAGACTTCACATGCACACCGTTTTCCGCTCTGGCTCACAAGTCTTGCCGACGCATATGCCCCAAATGAGCCCCAAAAAACATTCTATGAGAATCTCAAAAAAGGCTTGGCTTTCCAGTTCCTCAACCATGTGCTCGTCTTGCCTACTCCAACCTTTCCAAGCTATCGCACTACGAACTTCATGGACGGACACAACGGTGTCTATCGCTGGGGCTACCACACACAAGGTGAAAATAATGGTTACGGTCCTTATGAGCTTTCTGGCACACTCACCCTTGGTTGGTGGGCGTTCTTAGGGGAAAGAGACATACTTGAGGTTTATCGAGATATGGCGAAACGGTTCCCCTTACCTGCGGAAGTAGTTCAAACTTATATAGGTCCGAACACCAACCGTCTACGACATCCTCTTGTGTCTGACCCTGAAAGCTATTGGAACGGTTTCAGGGAACTTATCACTCGACTCGCAAGCAAAATAAAAGCGCGTGCGATCCCGTTAGATGAGGAAATATCCCTATGAAACACACTGGATCTGCAGAAATAAAAAAAGACTTTGTTAAAAATGTGGCACTCATTGCAGGGGGCAGTGCCTTTGGGCAGGGGCTGGCAGTGCTTGCCTCGCCCATCCTTACTCGGCTGTACACGCCGAAAGAGTTTGGGGAGTTGGCGGTCTTCGTAGCGCTGATTGCTATCCTTGCCTCTGTGGCATCTTTGCGGTATGAACTTGCAATTCCCCTTGCTTCGGAGGAGGAAGCACCGAAACTGCTCTGGCTTTCGCTGCTGCTCGCTTTGCTATCAGGGATAGGACTTTTTATTGTGGTAGCATGGTTTGGCAAGCTCTGTGCAAGCTGGCTGGGAGTACCCGGTTTGTCCCCCTATCTATGGGTCCTACCGACAGGAGTTGTGCTCGTGGGTCTCTATCAGTCCCTAAGCTCTTTGGCGATAAGACAGGGCAACTACAGTGCAATCGCTCAAACGAAGGTTCGGCAAGGGATAGGTATGGTGATCTCCCAAGTTGCTCTTGGTCTGTTTGGAGCAAAAACCTTTGGGCTAATAGTGGGCGATGTGATAGGACGGTCTCTGGGAATTCTTCACTTATGGTTCCTGACCCCCTACAGGCGCAAAACGCCTCATGTTAGACAGATCTGGCAGGTGGGCATGGAATATTGGAAGTTTCCATTGTTTAGTTCTTTTTCAACCCTAATCAATCGGATAGGGTTGCAGCTCCCTAATCTCTTGCTGGCAAGCCTGTACGGACCTCAGGTCGCAGGATGGTACATGCTTGTCCAGAAAGTGATGGGCATACCAAGCAGTCTTGTGGGTCAATCGGTTGCTCAAGTCTATGTTGGTGAGGCTTCCCGTATACAAAGAGAAGCACCGGAAACCCTGTTAGCGTTTTTCATGAGTCTTACTAAACGCCTATTAATCCTCGGTGCTTTTCCTATTCTCGTCGGTGGCTTGCTCGGTTCTATGGTTTTTGGCTATATCTTCGGTTCCGATTGGACAACAGCAGGAAAATTTTTGCTGATGTTAACACCGATGTTTGCAATACAGTTCGTTGTCTCCCCCCTCTCCCAGACCCTCATTGTTCTCCGTCAGCAGGAGTACCAGCTAATTTGGGATACCAGTCGGCTTATAGTGGTATTTCTCGCCATATGGTCATCAGCGCAATTAGGGTATGACTCTATAACGGCGGTAGGGGCTTTGAGTTTCGCTATGGTTCTCACTTATCTGGTACTGTGGATTGTATCACTGCTATCGCTCTGGAGAAGACATATATGTATGCGATGAGGCTTAATAGCAGAAGAGAATATATCATCAATCTCTTGTTTTATCGTGTAAGGGCAGGTATCGCGACTTTGCTCTATATCACCATGTTGCACTGGATTTATGTAAACCAAGTATCTCCTAATTTCTCCTACATGGGTTATACATTTTATGAGAAAGATTTTATTAATATGTTTTTTGCTTATTTATTTGGCATTTTACCTATTCTTTTTATCCCCTTCAGAGCAGAAAGACCCTCTGAAATGGTCACTATTTTTATTTACATATTAGTATATATACCATCTATTATTATTAGTACACTTGCACTAAATATAAAATTTGAAAATTTGTTTTCTCTTTATATATCTCTTTTTATTTCTATGGTATTTCTTTCAATTGCAAAATATGCACATTTTTCATTCGAGAAACTTGTAAGTATCAATATAAAAAATATTTGGTTATTTTTATTTTATTTCTTAATATTGACTATATTAATCGCCTATCTGATTACTGTATTTGGTTTAAAACCTCCACCTTCAATACTCGAAGTTTACGAAACAAGGCTCTTGGCTCGGCAAGTGGAACCGTTCACGGCATACGCCCTGCGTTTAGTGGGTAATGTTCTCGGGCCTACCCTAATTGCCTTTGGATTGCTTCAAAAACGAATCGTTTGGATTATTATAGGATTATTTCTGCAATTATTAATATATTCTTTCGACGGAACAAAATCAACACTTTTCTCTCCTTTATTAATTTTTACTGTTTATTACTTTTTAAGAAAAGAAACAATTAGCATCGATTTCGTACTTCTGTATATTGTCTTGATTATTATATTTATGCAATTGCTAATTTTATTTATAAGTGAGCAAATGTTAATCGCTACAAGTATCTTTATACGACGTCTCATTGTGACACCAGGACTATTGACAGGGTACTACTACGAATTTTTCTCTGAACATCCAACATTTCTATGGAGCCATAGCATACTGAGATATTTTATGGACCCACCCTTTCCCGTTCCCCCATCTTTCGTGATTGGCTTTCATTATTTTGGCTCAGACATAGCAAATGCTAATGCAAATCTCTGGGCAGACGCTATTGCAAATGCGGGAATCTTAGCACCTCCTTTAATCTCACTCTTGGCGGGACTCTATTTCCGCCTCGTTGATTGGGTCAGTCGTGGGAAAGAACATTTTGCTTTATTAGTTTTAGCAACTCCTTCGTTTGCACTTGTGAATTCTGCCTTTCTCACCTCTTTGCTCACGCATGGGTTGTTAGCTGCGTTGGTGGTAATCTGGCTCTGTCCGAGGAGGCTTCTTAGAAATGAGTAAAGTAGTACACCTAACTTCGGTACACAGCGCATATGATGTAAGAATTTATCATAAAGAATGTCTTTCCTTATTAAGAGCAGGTTATCCAGTTGCGCTCATAGCGCTTAGCAAGAACCGCTCGGAGATGGATACTAAAGAGTTGCGCGCTATTCTCCTGCCACAGGCAAGTAATAGACTTAATCGCGTGCTTAGAGGCTCTTGGCAGTTATATCGAGAAGCCCTAAGAATCGATGCAAGCCTCTACCACTTTCATGACCCTGAACTCATCCCAGTAGGCATTATGCTGAAGCTGTCTGGAAAGAAGGTGATCTACGATGTGCACGAAGACTTGCCCAAGCAAGTCCTTAGCAAGGATTGGATACCCCGATGGATGCGAGGTTTCGTGGCTCTATCTGCATCGATTGTTGAGAAGATTGCAGGAAAGATACTGGACGGTATCGTTGCTGCGACTCCGTTAATTGCGGAGCGATTTCCTAAGGACAAGACCGTCGTAGTGCAGAATTTCCCGCTTCTGTCTGAATTTGCCCAAATTCAATGGATACCGTATCCGAATCGCCCCCCGAATATTGTTTATGTGGGAGGTATCACTGCTATACGTGGCGTATACGAGATGGTTCGGGCGATGGAGTTTCTCCCAGAATCGCTGGGAGCTCGACTTCTCCTTGTGGGGAGCTTCACTCCGCCAGAGTTGGAAGAACAGGTGTGCCAAATGCCAGGCTGGGCTTGTACAGAATACTTAGGTTGGCAGAGCCGCAAGCAGGTGGCAGAACTCTTCGCTCAAGCACGAATTGGTCTGGTGCTTTTACATCCAGTGCCAAACTATATTGAAGCCCAACCTATCAAACTATTCGAGTATATGTCTGCAGGTATCCCTGTTGTGGCATCCGACTTTCCCTTATGGCGAGAGATTGTGGAGGGGGTTGGGTGTGGTCTGTTGGTCAACCCGTTAGACCCCCAAGCCATCGCTGAAGCGATTACCTGGCTATTGGAGCATCCAAAAGAGGCAGAGGAGATGGGACAACGAGGCAGGCAAGCCGTTTTAGAGAAGTATAATTGGGAACGAGAAGCAGAGAAGCTGCTGGAACTTTATAGGAGGCTTCTATGAAGATTGTCAGCATCGTAGGGGCACGACCCCAATTCATCAAGTCCGCTATGGTATCCAAAGCGCTGAGGAAGTTCCCTGATATTCAAGAAGTGCTGGTTCACACTGGTCAACACTACGATGATAACATGAGCCAAGTCTTTTTCGAGGAGCTGGAGATTCGGTAGTCTCCCTATGAATCGTTGATAGGAACAGGAACATGGGTCAACAGCTCCTCCAAGCTCCAGATGTGGTCCGTAAGACCCGCCACCAT
>FWPU01000506.1_pt1 | contig 124795 bp, 126 predicted proteins | sample 2228361 | NCBI WGS metagenome assembly FWPU01 (sample SAMEA103939777, study PRJEB20133) | metagenome | reverse complement strand
CCGCGCCTGCGCCTGCGGATTGAGCGCCAGGAAGTTCGACGGTGCCGCCGCATCGACGAACTGCGACACCGCGAAGCGGATCCGCTTCTTCGTCTTCTTGTCGGCCTCCACGCTCTCGGCCAACCGGTTCAGGAACTCGGCGTTCAGCAGATAGGCCCGTGCGTAGAACGACGCCAACGGGTTGTGCTGCCATGCCGGATCGGAGAAGCGACTGTCCTTGATCGGCTCGTCGGCTTTTTCCGGATGTTCGAAGAAGTCGGTCCACAGACGCGTCAGTCGCTGCACGTAGTCCTGCTGCAGTTCGAGCATGCGTTCCGGCGCGACACCCAGTGTGGGCACATCCGCCGCCGGGCGCGTCGCCGACGAGAAGGCATTCCACCAATCGGCCCAGGGATTCTCCTGCGGACGTCCGGACGTTCGCTGTGCCGCGGTCGCGGACTCGCCGTGCGCAGTCGGTCGTTCCTGCGCGACTGCGGACCGACGTCGAGCCGTGCCGGAGCGGGTGCGCTTGCCAGCGCGTTTGCCGGCGCCGTTGCGGGCTGCCATTCGAGTCCCCTCCTGTGCGGCGGCGCCGATGCCGCTCGGATTCGTCGATGACGCCGCGCGCGGGCATTGTCGCCAGCGCAGGCAAACCGTGTCAAACGCGATCGCCGCGCGTACGCCGTGCAAGCACAAGTGAACTGGGGATTTCAGTCTCGGTCCGACGCGCGCCAGATCAACGCGGCGTGACGACCGGTGACGCGATCGCGGCGGAAGCTGTAGAAGCGCAGCGGATCGGCGTACGTGCTCTCGGTGCCGCCCCACACCGTTTCAACGCCGGCCTGCGCGAGCGCCTGCCGACCCAGCGCGAAAAGGTCGGCCAGATACTTGCCGCGGCCGAGCGGACGAAACGCCGCTGGCGCCTGCGGCAAGTTGTCGCACATCGCGTCGAGCACGTCGGCACGGACCTCGAACGCCTCCGGACCGATCGCCGGGCCGAGGTAGGCGATCAGCTCGGCGGCCGGATCGCCGAGCCGGTCGCGCAAGGCGCGCACCGTCGCCTGCAGCACACCCGCGGCCAGCCCGCGCCAGCCCGCGTGCGCCGCCGCCACACCGCGGCCGCGCGTATCCGCCAGCAGCACGGGCATGCAATCGGCCACCAGCACGGCGCACACGACGTTTCGCGCGAGCGCGGTCGACGCGTCGGCGGCCGGCGGCGAAGCGACCGATTCGGCGTCGACGACGCGCGCGCCGTGCTCCTGCTTCAGCCAGCGCGGCTCGTCCGGCAGCAACGCGCGCAACCGTGCGCGGTTGGCTGCGACCGCCGCTGCGTCGTCGCCGCTGCCGAAGCCGAGGTTCATTCCCCCTTCGCCGTCCGGCGGTACGCCCCACGCACCGCGCGAGACGCCGCCCGCGCGTGTCGTGATCAGCGCGCGCACGCCCGGCGGCGCCGGCCAGTCCGGAACGATCCAGCGCGGGTCCATCTTCATTCGAACACCGCGACCGGCTTTTCGCCGCCGCGCAGGCCGAGCGCGCGCATCAACGCGCGCATGTCCGGCGGCGGTGCGCGAAACCACGCCATGCGTGCGCCGCTCGCCGGATGATCGAGCGCAAGGCTGCACGCGTGCAGCGCCTGCCGCTCGAAGCGCGCCCACGCCGGTGCGTCATCGGCGTGCGCGTGCGTCGGCCGACCTTTGCGGTAGACGGGGTCGCCGACCAGCGGATGACCGATCGACTCGAGGTGGACGCGGATCTGATGCGTGCGCCCGGTGTCGAGGCGGCATGCGATCCAGCTCAGTTTCAGCGCGCCGGCTTCGACCGTCTGCACGGAGCGGAAGTGCGTGCGCGCGGGCCGGGCGGTTGCGGCGCGGCTGACCTTGAAGCGCAGCGGATCGCGCGGATCGCGGTTGATCGGCGCGTCGATCGTTCCCGCCGGCGGCGCCGCGCCGAAGACGATCGCCCAGTATTCCCGTGTCATGTTGCGCGCCTGAAGCTGCCGGACGAGTTCGGTGTACGCGCGCAAGGTGCGCGCCACCACCATCAATCCCGACGTGCCCGCGTCCAGCCGGTGCACGATGCCCGCGCGCGGCAGCCCCGCAAGCTCGCGATCGTGCGCGAGCAGTCCGTTCAGCAACGTGCCGCTCCAGTGGCCGGCGGCCGGATGCACGACCAGACCGGGCGGCTTGTCGATGACGATGATCTCGTCGTCCTCGTGCACGATCGCCAATGGCATCGGCTCGGCGCGGAAGGCGAGCGCCTCCGGCGCCGGCGGCGGCTCGAGGTCGATCACGTCGCCTTCGACCACTTCGTCGCGCGGGCGCGGCGCCGCGCCGTTGACGCGCACGGCGCCCGCCTCGATCCATTGACGGATGCGGCTGCGGGAGACCTCGGGCAGCAGCAAGGCCAGTACCTTGTCGACGCGCTGACCGCCGTGCGCGGCGGTCACGCCGAAACGCTGCGGCAGCGGCAGATCGCCATAGACATCGGCGTCGTCGTCGGTGGCGAGGGATTCGCGCGTCATTGCGCCGATATAATCCGCGGACTTTCCCGGCAGGAATGGCTCGCGATGCGGCTCGAAGTGCGGCTCGACACGTGGATCCGGATCGCGCTCGGCGCCGTCCTCGCGGCGCTACTCGCCGCGTGCGGCACGCTCGCCGAGCGCGACGAAACGGCGAAGTGGGATGCCGACCGATTATATGCAGAGGCGCGCGCGGAGATGGATCTCGCCAACTGGCAGCGCGCACGAACGCTGCTCGAAAAACTCGAGGCGCGCTTTCCTTTCGGCCGTCACGGACAGCAGGCGCAGATCGAGATCGCCTACACGTACTACAAGGAAGGCGAATCCGCGCAGGCGATCACCGCGGCCGACCGGTTCCTGAAGCTCAACCCGAACCACCCGTTCGCCGACTACGTTCAATACCTGAAAGGGCTCGCGTCGTTCAACGACGACCTGGGACTGTTCGGCCGCCGGCTCGGCCAGGACCCGAGCGAGCGCGATCCGAAGGCGATGCGCGAGGCGTTCGAGGCGTTCCGCGAGCTGGTGCAGCGCTGGCCCGCGAGCCGCTACGCGGACGAAGCACGGATGCGGATGAACTATCTGATCAACGCGATGGCGCAGAGCGAAGTCAACGTCGCCCGCTACTACTTCCGCCGCGGCGCCTATCTCGCGGCGATCGCGCGCGCGCAGGGCGCGCTGCGCGACTACCAGGGTGCGCCGGCTTCCGAAGAAGCGCTGTACCTGATGATGCGCTCGTACGAAGCGCTCGGGCTCGCTGACCTGCGCGCGGATACGGAGCGGGTGCTGCGCGCCAATTTCCCGAAGAGTACGTATCTGGCGCTACAGAGACGGTAGTCCGCTCTCCGTTTTGCCGCGACCGATCACGGTCAACGTCAACGAAAAAACGCACAGGCGTCCGCTTCGCTACGTGTGCGCGCAAACGGCGGCAGGCTCGCCAGCACCGCCTTGCCGTACGCCTTGGCGAGCAGTCGATCGTCCAGGATCATCAGCACGCCGCGGTCGGATTCGTCGCGGATCAGGCGTCCCACGCCCTGGTTGAGCAGCGTCACCGCCTGCGGCAACTGGTACTCGACGAAGGGATTGCGGCCGAGCGCGCGCAGCCTGCGGATTTTCGCCTCGACGACCGGATCGTCGGGCGGCGCGAACGGCAGCTTGTCGATCACGACCAGCGACAGCGCCTCGCCGCGCACGTCGATGCCTTCCCAGAAGCTGACGCTGCCGATCAGCACCGCATTGCCGGCGCGACGAAAGGCGTCGAGAAGCGCGCGCCGCGTGGTCGTTCCCTGCACCAGCAGCGGCAGCTCGACGTCCGCCTCGCGCATGCGTGCGCGCAGCCGCTCGGCGACGCGTTCGACCGCGCGCAGCGTCGTGCACAGCACGAAGGCGCGGCCGCCCGCGGCGGCGATTACCGGCCAGGCGAGATCGGCGACGCGCTCGGCGAAGTCCTGCGCGAGCGGCGAAGGCATCGGCTGCGGCAGATAAAGCAGCGCCTGCCGCGCGAAGTCAAACGGGCTGTCCCAGCGCAGCGTCCGCGCCTCGGCGAGCCCCGTTTCCGCGATGAAGGCATCGAAACGCTGCACAACCGTCAGCGTCGCCGAGGTCAGGATCCACGCCTGCGTCTGCTGCGCGCGCACGCGCGCGAAAGCTTCGCCGGGCGCCAGCGGCGTCGCGTTGAACTGCGCGCCGTGCGCGGAAACGCCGACCCAGCGGACCGTCTCGTCGATCCTCGCCTCGCTCGGGACGTCCCCCGCCGAGGGCACTGGGTGACCGCCGTCGGTGGCGGCCGCGGCGAAGGCGTCGCGCCAGTCGGCAAGCTGCGCACGCAGCGCGGCCACGCGTGCGGCAAGCGCGTCCAGCTCGGCGTCGCGCCCCTGGTTCGCCGCGAGCGCCGCTGCGAGCGCGGCGAGCGACGTGTCGATCGCCGCGAGCGCCTGCGCCAGCACCGCGCGCCGGCCGATGCGGTCGAGCGCGACCCGCGCACCGGGCGCAAGCCCCGCCCGCGCGAGCTGCAGCCGCAGCTCGCGCGCGCCCTGCTCGATCGACTGCGTCAGCGCGACCCACGGCGCGCCGTCGGCGGCCTGCGCCAGTCCGACCGCGCGCGCGTCGTGCGCCAGTTCGAGCACCTGCGCGAGCGACCACGTCGTGCCGAAGAACTCGCCGGCGATCTTGGGCAACTGGTGCGCCTCGTCGAGCACGACCGTATCGACGGCCGGCAGGAACTCCCGGATTGCGTCGTCGCGCATGGCCAGATCGGCGAGAAACAGGTGATGGTTGACGACGACGACATCGGCCGCCTGCGCGGCGCGGCGCGCCTTGTAGACGAAGCATTCTTCGAAGCGCGGGCACTCGCCGCCCAGACAGTTTTCGCGGGTCGAGGTCACGAGCGGCCGGATCGGCGCGTTTTCGGGCACTTCGGCCAGCTCCGCCAGATCGCCGGTCGCGGTCGTGCGCGCGAAGCGCAGCACCGCGCGCAGGTGCGCGGCATCCTGCCTGGTGGCGAGCTGCGCTTCGCGTTCGGCGCGCGCCAGCCGGTGCAGGCAGACGTAGTTCTGCCGCCCCTTGAGCAGCGCGGACTCGATGCGAAGACCGAGCGCACGCGTGACCGCGGCGAGATCCTTGCCGTGCACCTGGTCTTGCAGCGCCTTGGTGCCGGTCGATACCAGCAGCTTTCCGCCCGCGAGCAGTGCGGGAACGAGATACGCGAAGGTCTTGCCGGTGCCGGTGCCCGCCTCGGCGACGAGGGTGGCACGCTCGACGATCGCGTCGAACACCGCCAGTGCCATGTCGCGCTGCGAGTCGCGCGCGACGAAACCGCGCACCGCGCCGGCCAGCTCGCCGTCGGGTGCGAAGGCGCGCGCCACGCGGCGGCGTACGGCTTCGACCGCGGCTGCCTCGCGCGCATGCGGCGCGTCGCCGGCGCCGGCGCGGCGCGGCGGCGTTGGGCTCACGCCGGAATGTCCGGCACGAGCTGCGCCTGCAGCAGCCCGATAGTGTCCTTGATCTGCAGCTTGCGCTTTTTCAGCCGGCGAAGGTGAAGCTCGTCGACGCCGGGCTGCACGGACAGGCGCGCGATCGCCTCGTCGAGATCGCGATGCTCGATCTGCAATTCGATGATGCGGCGCTTGATCTCGTCCGGTTCCATGTCGGGTCAGGGCGCCGGCGCACGGCGTGACACGAATGCTAGCAGGGGATGCTTGGCCCCCACTTCGGGGTCAGTTCGAGCGATCGGCGCGCCGACCCGCTGATAGACTGCCGCGGCGCTCGAAGGACTTGTTCGCAGCCTCGCATCGAGTCGATAGCCCCGCGTGTCGCGCTTCAAGGTCACCGCCTGCATCGCCGAACACATCGGCGATCGTCCCGAACAGCAAGATCGCGTCGCGATCCTCACCAGCAAGCGCAACCCGGGCGCGCTGCTGGCGATCGTCGCCGACGGCATGGGCGGTCGCACCGGCGGGCGCATGGCCTCGGATCAGGTGATCGCGACCGCGGACAGCCTGTTCCAGGAGCTGTCCGAACAGGACACCGCGCTTCCGCAATTGCTCCGGCAGATCGCCGCCGAAGCGCATACGGTGATCCGGCTGACCGCCATCTCGAGCGAAAAGGAGCCGCACAGCACGATCGTCGCGCTGATCGTCAAGAAGGACTACGCGATCTGGGCGCACGCCGGCGACAGCCGGCTGTACTACTTCCGCGCGGGCCGGCTCGTGCACCGGACGCAGGACCACACCTACGCGTCGATGCTGGCGGCCGAAGGCAAGGTGGAAGCGGCCCAGGTCGCCGCGAACAAGTACAAGAACGTCCTCGTCAGCGCGCTCGGCATCGCGCGCGAGCCGCAGGTCGTCGTCGGCGAGGCGAGCGACCTGCGCGTCGGCGACGCCTTCCTGCTGTGCAGCGACGGGCTGTGGGCGTACTTCGAGGACTACGAGCTGGGCTCGCTGCTGCACAGCCTGTCGCCGCGCGAAGCGTCCGAACACCTGGTCCGCATCGCGCGCGACCGCGCCAAGGGGCGCGGCGACAACCTTTCGCTGGCGATCGTCAAGCTCGAGGCGCCGGAGCCGAAGAAGCGCATGCCGACCGCCACGCCTTGGTTCGAGAAGGATTCGCCCGAGCCGTCGAAGGCCTGATCCTCTACTGTTTTTTCTGCGCGGCGCGCCGCGCTTCTTCTTCGGCGCGCTCCTTGCGGCGCGCTTCGCGCCGGCGTTCGTTGGCGGCGCGTTCTTCGGCTTTTTTCTTCGCATACGCCTCGGCGGCGCGCTTGCGTTCGGCCGCGCGCCGCGCGTATTCCGCGCGGCGGGCCGCTTCCGCGGGTGCCTGCTCGGCGCGCTGCGCCTGTTCTTTCGCCCGTTCGGCCGCACGCCGCTCGGCCCGCGCCCGGTTTGCAGCCGCCTGCTGCTCGCGCAGCCTGCGCCGCTCGGCAGCCTCGCGCGCGGCGCGCTCGCGGCTTTCCTGCGCGGCGCGTCCTTCGGTCTCGCGTCTCGCCTGGTCCGCCGGCTCGGCGGTCGGTTGCTGCGCGCGGCGCCGCGCCCGCTCCTCCGCATCCAGCCGCCGTTGCGTGTCGCGGGCCTCACGCTCCACGCGGCGAACCTCGCGCAGCGCCCGCTCGCGCGTGCGCCGCGCTTCGTCCTGGCAGCGGGTGACGAAGAAGACCTGGGCGCAGCGCTGCTGCTCGGCGGCGTAAGCCTTCTCGACGGCGGCCGCCTCGGCGCGCGCGGCGGCGAGCGCGCGGCTTGCGTCTTCGCGCGTACGGATGCTGCCCGGCGGAAACCCGGCCGCCAGCTCGGCGTACGCCGGCAAGGACGCCGTGAGCACGATCGGCGCGAGCAGGTGGGCCAGTGCGCGCAGCATCCCGTCGCCTACACGCCCGCGGCCACCGCGCGCCGCGGCGCCTCCAGGTAAGCGCGCGACTGCATCTCGATCAGGCGCGAAGCGGTGCGATGGAATTCGCCGGCCAGCGCACCGGCCGTGTAGAGCTGCTCGGGCGGCACCTCCGCCGAGGCGATCAGCTTGACCCGGTGGTCGTACAGCACGTCGACGAGCCAGGTGAAGCGGCGCGCCTCCGACGCCTGACCGGCGGACATGCGCGGCACGTTCGACAGCAGCACGGTGTGGAACTGGGCGGCGATTTCCAGGTAGTCGTTCTGCGATCGCGGCCCGCCGCACAGCACCGCGAAGTCGAACCAGACCACGCCTCCGGCGCGGCGCCGCGCGCGGATCGCGCGCGACTCGATCATCAGCACCGGTTCGTCGTCCTCGGTTTCGGCCAGCCGCATGAAGGCTTCGGCAAGACGCGCCTCGGACTCCGGACCGAGCGGGGTCAGGTACGCGTCGATCCGCTCCATCGCGCGCCGGCGGTAGTCGATGCCGCCGTCGAGGTGTACCACGTCGAGCCTTTCCTTCAGCAGCGCGATCGCCGGCAGCATGCGGTCGCGGTGCAACCCGTCCGGATACAGCGCGTCGGGCGCGTAGTTCGACGTCATCACGAAACCCACGCCCAGCTCGAACAACCGCGCGAGCAGCCGGTGCAGGATCATCGCGTCGGCGATGTCGGAGACGTGGAATTCGTCGAAGCAGATCAGCCGGTGCCGCCGCGCGATGCGGCGCGCGACCTCGTCGAGCGGGTCGACCGTGCCGCGCAGCTCGTCCAGTTCGCGGTGCACGCCGCGCATGAACTCGTGGAAGTGCACGCGCGTCTTGCGGACCAGCGGAACGGCCGCGAAGAACGCGTCCATCAGAAAGCTCTTGCCGCGGCCCACACCGCCCCACAGGTAAACGCCGCGCGGGATCGGCGGCCGGCGCAGCAGCTTGGCGATCGCGTTCGCCCGCTGCGCCTTGTACGCGCGCCAGTCGGCGTCGAGCTGCTCGAGCCGCGCCGCCGCGGTCTGCTGCGCGCCGTCGAGCGCGTAGCCGCGCTCGCGCAGCGTGTCGTCGAGATGGGCGCGGAAGGTCACTAAAGATTGAGCGTGCGCCTGTCCACCGCGAGCGCGGCTTCCTTGGTCGCCTCGGCGAGCGACGGGTGCGCATGGCAGATGCGCGCGATGTCCTCGCTGGAGGCGCGGAACGACATCGCGACGACCGCTTCGGCGATCAGCTCGGAGGCCATCGGCCCGACGATGTGCACGCCGAGGATCTCGTCGCTCTTCGCGTCCGCGACGAACTTGACCAGCCCGGTGGTATCCCCGAGCGCGCGCGCGCGGCCGTTCGCGGCGAACGGAAAGGTGCCCGTGCGGTAGTCGCGACCGGACGCCTTGACCTGCTCCTCGGTCCGGCCGACCCAGGCGATCTCGGGCGACGTGTAGATCACCCAGGGAATCGTGTTGAAGTCGACATGACCGTGCTGGCCGGCGATGCGCTCGGCCACCGCCACCCCCTCCTCTTCGGCCTTGTGCGCGAGCATCGGCCCGCGCACGACGTCGCCGATCGCCCAGACGTTCGGCAGGTTCGTCCGGCATTCGTCGTCGACGACGACGAAGCCGCGCTCGTCGAGCGCAAGCCCGATCGCGTCGGGTGCGAGTCCGTCCGTGTTCGGCACGCGGCCGATCGCGACGATCAGCTTGTCGCAGGCGAGCGTCTGCGCCGCGCCCTTGTCGTCCGTGTACTCGACGACGACGTCGTCGCCCTTGCCTTTCTTCCCGCGCTTGACCGCCGTGATGTTGACGCCGAAGTGCATCTTCAGGCCCTGCTTTGCGAAGGCCCTCTGGGCCTCGCGCGCGATCTGCGCGTCGGCCGCGCCGAGAAAGACGGGAAGCGCCTCGAGGATCGTCACGTCGGCGCCGAGCCGGCGCCACACCGACCCCATCTCGAGCCCGATCACGCCGGCACCGATCACGCCGAGCCGTTTCGGCACCTCGGTCATTGCGAGCGCGCCGTCGTTGGACAGCACGAGCTTCTCGTCGAAGTCCACGCCCGGCAGCGCACGCGGATTCGAGCCGGTGGCGACGACGACGTGCCTGCCGACGAGCGTTTCTTCGTGGGCTCCCGTGACCCTCACCTGGTAGCCGGCTTCGCCGCTGCCGGCGAAGCTGCCGCGGCCGTGGAAGAACGCGACCTTGTTTTTCCTGAACAGATACAGGATGCCGTCGTTGTTCTGTTTCACGACGGCGTCCTTGCGCGCGATCATCTGCGCGACGTTCATCGAGAGACCATTGACCTCGATACCGTGCTCCTTGAAGCGGTGCGCCGCATGCTCGTAGTTCTCCGAGGACTGCAGCAGCGCCTTCGACGGGATGCAGCCGACGTTGGTGCAGGTGCCGCCCGGGGCCGGCCCGCCCTGCGCGTTTTTCCATTCGTCGATGCACGCGACCGAAAGACCGAGCTGGGCCGCGCGGATCGCGGCGATGTAACCGCCGGGACCGGCGCCGATCACGACGACGTCGAAATTCCTGGACATGGATGGTTGTTCCCCTGAAAGCCGCGTGGACCTACGCGCCTTCGCGCGGCACGAAGATCCACAGCAGCAGATAGAGCAGCAGCGTGAAGCCGCCGAAGAGCACGCCGAGCACGAAGACGAGCCGCCAGATCCACGACTCCACACCGGTCGCGGCACCGATGCCGCCGCACACCCCGGCGATCCACTTGTCGCTGTCGGACAGTCTCAAGCGGTTGATCGCCAGCGCGTTGCCGGGCGGCTGCGCGAGCAATCTGGCCTTGGCCTGTTCGAACTCCGCCTGCGTGATCGCGCCTTTGGCGAGCAGGTCGTGCAGCTTGGCGATTTCGTCGGCGGTTGACATCGGAATGCGGATTGCGGATTGCGTCAGGATGAGAACCGCAGTCTGCGGATGCGCAATCCGCGATCCTCGATCCGATCAGAGTTCGAGCAGCAGCCGCGCCGGATCCTCCAGCGCTTCCTTGATCGCCACCAGCGAAAGCACCGCCTCGCGGCCGTCGATGATCCGGTGGTCGTACGACAGCGCCAGATAGTTCATCGGCCGGATCACGATCTGTCCGTTCTCGACGACCGGCCGCTCCTTGGTCGCGTGGATGCCGAGGATCGCGCTCTGCGGCGGGTTGATGATCGGTGTGGACAGCATCGAGCCGAACACGCCGCCGTTGGAGATCGAGAAGGTTCCGCCGGTCAGCTCGTCGATGCCGAGCTTGCCGTCGGCCGCGCGCTTGCCGAAATCGGCGATCTTCTTCTCGATCTCGGCGAAGCTCATCTGATCGGCGTCGCGCAGGATCGGCACGACCAGCCCGCGCGGCGAGCCGACCGCGATGCCGATGTCGAAGTAGCCGTGGTAGACGATGTCGTTGCCGTCGACCGACGCGTTGACGATCGGGAATTTCTTCAGCGCCGCCACCGCCGCCTTGACGAAGAAGGACATGAAGCCGAGCTTGACGCCGTGCTCCTTCTCGAAGCGGTCCTTGTAGCGGTTGCGCAGCTCCATCACCGGCTGCATGTTCACTTCGTTGAACGTCGTCAGGATCGCCGCTGTCGACTGCGACTGCACGAGCCGCTCGGCCACGCGCTGGCGCAGCCGCGACATCGGCACGCGCTGCTCGGGGCGATTGGCGAGGATCGACAGATCGACCGGCGCCTTGACTTCGGGAAGCGCAGGTTTGGCTGCGGTCGGCGCCGGTGCGACCGCCGGCGCCGGTGCCGGCGCCCGCGCGGCGGCTTCCTTGGCGGCGATCACGTCGCCTTTCAGAATCCGACCGTCCTTGCCGGTGCCGACGACCTGCGCAGGCGAAATGCCGCTGTCGGCGATCATCTTGGCGGCCGCCGGCATCGCCACGGCGGCTTGCGCCGCGGCAGGCGCCGCTGCGGCCGCCGGGATTCGCGCCGGCGCGACGGCTTCCGCAGCGGGCGCCGGCGCGGCAGCCGCCTTGGCGGCGGTATCGATCGTCGCGATCACCTCGCCTGCGACGACCGTGCTGCCGTCCGGTTTGGCGATCGAAGCGAGCACACCGGCCGACGGCGCGGGGACTTCGAGAACCACCTTGTCGGTCTCGACTTCGATCAGCACCTCGTCGACCGCGACCGCGTCGCCGGGTTTTTTCTTCCACTGCAGCAGCGTGGCCTCGGCCACCGACTCCGAAAGCTGCGGAACTTTGACTTCAACGATGGACATGAGCGCCTGACTCCGAATTCTGCGGACGACAAAAGCCGCCGTCGGCCAGCGCAAGGCGCCGACCGACGGTCGTCGACTATTTGTTCAGGACGATGCCCTTGAGTTTGGCGAACGCCGCGTCGACCAACGCTTTCTGCTGCTCGATGTGCTTGGCGTAGTAACCGACCGCGGGCGAGGCCGATGCCGGCCGCCCGGCGTAACCGAGCTTCTGGCCGTCGCTCATGTTCTCCAGCAGGTGGTGCTGCGCATAGAACCAGGCGCCCTGGTTCTGCGGCTCGTCCTGACACCAGATCAGGTCGGCGGCGTCCGGGTACTTCCTCAGCTCGGCGGCGAGCGCTTTGTGCGGGAACGGGTAGAGCTGCTCGATGCGGATGATCGCGACCTCTTCGGCCTTGCGTTCGTCGCGGGCCGCGACGAGGTCGTAGTACACCTTGCCCGAGCAGACGATCACGCGCCTGACCTTCTTCTCGTCCAGCTCGGCCGGCTCGCCGATGACCGTCTGGAACTCGCCGCGCGCCAGCTCCGCCAGGTCGGACGCGGCATCCCGGTGTCGCAGCAGCGACTTGGGCGTCATGATCACGAGCGGCTTGCGGAACGGCCGGATCATCTGCCGCCGCAGCAGATGGAAGATCTGCGCCGCCGTGGTCGGCTGCACGACCTGCATGTTGTTGTCGGCCGCCAGTTGCAGGAAGCGTTCGATGCGCGCGGACGAATGCTCCGGTCCCTGCCCCTCGTAGCCGTGCGGCAGCATCAGCGCCAAGCCCGACTGCCGGCCCCACTTGACCTCGCCCGACGAGATGAACTGGTCGATCACGACCTGCGCGCCGTTGGCGAAGTCACCGAACTGCGCCTCCCAGATCACCAACGCGTTCGGCTCGGCCGTCGAGTAGCCGTATTCGAAACCGAGCACCGCCTCCTCCGAAAGCACCGAATCGATCACGAGGAACGGCGCCTGCTTGTCCGAGACGTTCTGCAGCGGGATGTAGACGCCCGCGTCCCACCGCTCGCGATTCTGGTCGTGCAGCACCGCGTGCCGGTGCGAGAACGTGCCGCGACCCGAGTCCTGTCCGGTGATGCGCACCGGGTAGCCGCTCGCCACCAGCGACGCGAACGCGAGGTGCTCGGCCATGCCCCAGTCCACCGGCATCTTGCCTTCGCCCATCGCGCGCCGGTCGGCGAGCATCTTCTCGACGAGCGGGTGCAGCTTGAAGTTCTCCGGCACCGTCGTGATCCGCTCGGCGAGCCGTTTCAGCTCGGCCATCGGCACCGCGGTGTCGGCGTGGTCGGTCCACTTGCGGTTCAGGAAAGGCGCCCAGTCGACCGCGTACTTGCTCTTGTAGTTGGTGAGTACCGGATCGGACGTATGGCGCCCCTCGTCCATCGCCTGCCGGTACGCCTTGACCATCTGGTCCGGCTCGTCCGGCGCGAGCGTGCCCTGCGTCACGAGCTTGTCCGCGTATAGCTTGCGCGTGCCGGGGTGCTGGCCGATCTTCTTGTACATCAGCGGCTGCGTGACCGCCGGCGTGTCCTGCTCGTTGTGGCCCAGGCGGCGGAAGCAGACGATGTCGATCACCACGTCCTTCTTGAACTCCTGCCGGTATTCCATCGCGAGCTGCGCGCACAGCACGACCGCCTCGGGGTCGTCGCCGTTGACGTGCAGCACCGGCGCTTCGATCATCTTGACCACGTCGGTGCAGTAGATCGTCGAGCGCGTATCGCGCGGATCGGACGTCGTGAAGCCGATCTGGTTGTTGATGACGATGTGCACCGTGCCGCCGGTCTTGTAGCCGCGCGTCTGGGCGAGGTTCAGCGTCTCCATCACCACGCCCTGGCCGGCGAACGCCGCGTCGCCGTGCACCAGCACCGGCAGCACCTTCTCGCGCTTCGAATCGCCGCGCCGCTCCTGGCGTGCGCGCACCGAACCTTCGACCACCGGGTTGACGATCTCCAGGTGCGACGGATTGAACGCGAGCGACAAATGCACCGGGCCGCCCGGCGTGGACACGTCGCTCGAAAACCCCATGTGGTACTTCACGTCGCCGGCCGGCAGATCGCCGGCGCTCTTGCCCTCGAACTCGGCGAACAGCTCCTTCGGCATCTTGCCGAGCGTGTTGACCAGCACGTTCAGCCGCCCGCGGTGCGCCATGCCGATGACGATCTCCTCCACGCCGCGCTCGCCGGCGCGCTGGATCAGCTCGTCGATCGCCGCGATGAAGCTTTCGCCGCCTTCGAGCGAAAACCGTTTCTGTCCGACGTACTTGGTGTGCAGGAAGCGCTCGAGCCCCTCGGCCGCGGTCAGCCGCTCGAGGATGTGCCGCTTCTTCGCCGGATCGAAGTTCGGCGTGGAACGGATCGACTCGAGCTTCTGCTGCCACCAGCGTTTTTCGGTCGGATCCGAGATGTACATGTACTCGGCGCCGATCGTCCCGCAGTAGGTCTGCCGCAGCGCCTTGACGATCTCGCGCAGCGTCATCTGTTCCTGGCCGAAGTACGTGTTCGTCGCCGAGAACACGATGTCCATGTCGGCTTCGGTCAGGTCGTAGAACGCCGGCTCCAGCTCGGGGATGTGCGGGCGCTCCTGGCGCTTGAGCGGATCCAGATCCGCCCAGCGCGATCCGAGGAAGCGGTACGCGGCGATGATGGACTGGACGTGAACCTGCTTGCGCGCGACCGACAGATCGGTCGGCGCGACCGCCGGCCGCAGCTTGCCCTCCTTGGCGCGCAGCGCGAAGGACTCGACGATCGGCGCGTGCGCGACGTCGGGCGTGGCGGGCGAACCGTCGGCCGCCGGCACGAGTTGCATCTGGTCGAAGTAGGCGCGCCACTTGTCGGGCACGGAGCCCGGGTTGTCGAGGTAGCGTTCGTAAAGCTCCTCGACGTACGGCGCATTGCCGCCGAACAGGTACGAGTTGACCAGGAACTGTCGCATCATCGCGCTGCACCTTTCAGAACGAGCTTCTCGTCAAAGAGGTCCGGACGCGGGCGAGCGTCACCGCGCATCCGGCGACGGCAACACCGGATTCCGGCGTCGCGCATCGGGCCTGCGCCGCGCCTTTGCGCCCGATCGGGCGCGAACCGCGCGGCGAGGCGGCATCGTACCACCGCGCGTTGCGTCCGACGCGGCTTGCTCAACGCGTCAGACGCGCCGCCCTGCGGCGGCGTAGACTCGCGCGCACAACAAACAGCGCGCGCGGTCCAACAGACACGCGCGGCGCATGCGGCAGGAAGGCTGGAAGGAGGACACCGTTGCAGCCCACCGATATCCGCAACCCCGACTACTTCCATCGAGTGGTCGACTGCCAATGGGCGTGCCCGGCGCATACGCCGGTGCCCGAGTACATCCGGCTGATCGCCGCCGGACGCTACGCGGACGCGTATCTGGTCAACTGGAAGTCGAACGTCTTTCCCGGAATCCTGGGACGGACGTGTGACCGTCCCTGTGAACCCGCCTGCCGGCGCGGCCGTGTCGAAGCGCAGCAGGTGCCGCGGCCCGAACCGGTGGCGATCTGCCGCCTCAAGCGCGTCGCGGCGGACTTCAAGGGCGACATCCGCGGCCGATTGCCGAAGCGCGCGAAGCGCGGCAACGGCAAGCGCATCGCCTGCGTCGGCGCCGGTCCGGCGTCGCTGACGGTCGCGCGCGATCTGGCCCCGCTCGGCTACCGGGTCACCGTGTTCGACCAGGACGCGAAGGCCGGCGGAATGATCCGCTCGCAGATCCCGCGCTTCCGCCTGCCCGAGGAAGTGATCGACGAGGAAATCGGCTACATCCTCGACCTCGGCGTCGAGTTGCGCGGCGGTGTCCGCATCGACTCGATGGCACGGCTTCTCGACGAGCGCTACGACGCGGTGTTCGTCGGCTGCGGCGCGCCGCGCGGCCGCGACCTGCAGGTTCCCGGTCGCCGCGAGGCGGCCGCGCACATCCACATCGGCATCGACTGGCTGGCATCGGTGTCCTTCGGCCACACGACACGCGTCGGCAAACGCGTGATCGTGCTCGGCGGCGGCAACACCGCGATGGACTGCTGCCGCACGGCCCGCCGGCTCGGCGGCGAAGACGTCAAGGTCATCGTGCGCTCGGGCTTCGACGAGATGAAGGCGTCGCCGTGGGAGAAGGAGGACGCGATGCACGAAGGCATCCCGATCCTCGACTACCGCGTGCCGAAGGCCTTCCTGCACGAAGGCGGCCGTCTCACCGGCATGCGCTTTACGCGCGTGCGTGCGGTCTACGACGAGCGCGGGCGCAGGCAGCTTGTGCCGACCGGCGAGGCCGACGAGACCTACGAGTGCGACGAGGTGCTGGTCGCGATCGGCCAGGAAAATGCCTTCCCGTGGATCGAGCGGTCGATCGGCATCGAGTTCGGTGCCGACGGCATGCCGGTGCTGGATCCGGTGACGTTGCAGTCGACGCTGCCGCAGGTCTTCTTCGGCGGCGACGCGGCGCTCGGACCGAAGAACATCATCTGGGCCGTCGCGCAGGGCCACGATGCGGCGGTGTCGATCGACAAGTTCCTGCACGGCGAGGACATCCGCGCGCGCCCCGCGCCGGGCACGAGCCTGCTGTCGCAGAAAATGGGCATCCACGAGTGGAGCTACGACAACGAGGTCGCGCCCGACGGGCGCCACAAGGTGCCGTGGCGCGACGTCAAAGAGGCCCTGCGCAACGTCAAGGTCGAGGTGGAACTCGGCTTCGACGCCGCCACCGCCTGGAAAGAGGCGCAGCGCTGCCTGAACTGCGACGTGCAGACGGTGTTCACCGCGCAGCTTTGCATCGAGTGCGATGCGTGCGCGGACATCTGCCCGACCGATTGCATCAACTTCACCGCCAACGGCGAAGAGTCGGGCATCCGGTCGCGCCTGCGCGCGCCGGCACGCAATCTCGACCAGCCGCTCTTCGTATCGACGACGCTGAAAACGGGACGCGTGATGATCAAGGACGAGGACGTCTGCCTGCACTGCGGGCTGTGCGCCGAACGCTGTCCGACCGGCGCGTGGGACATGCAGAAGTTCCTGCTCGAAATGACGCACGCCGGGCACGGCTGCCGCGCACCGCAGCGGAGGGCCGCCTGATGAGCCGGCGCCCTGCCAGGATCGAAGCGGTCAACGACTTCGTCGTCAAGTTCGCCAACGTCAACGGCTCGGGCTCCGCGTCCGCGAACGAACTGTTCGCCAAGAGCGTGATGCGGATGGGCGTGCCGGTGGCGCCGCGCAACATCTTCCCGTCGAACATCCAGGGCCTGCCGACCTGGTACGAGGTGCGCGTCAGCGAAGCCGGCTGGCTCGGCCGGCGCGGCGGCGTGGAACTGATGGTCGCGATGAATCCGCAGACCTGGGACCTGGACCTCGCCGAGATCGAACCGGGCGGCTATCTGCTTTACGACAGCACCAAGCCGCTGCCGCCCTCGAAGTTCCGCCCCGACGTACACGCGATCGGCGTGCCGTTCACCGCGATCGCCGCATCGAAGTACGCCGACCCGCGCGAGCGGCAGCTGCTGAAGAACATCATGGTCGTCGGCGTGCTGGCGGCGATGCTGGGCATCGAGCCCGAAGTGATCGCGCAGCTCCTGGGCGAGCAGTACAAGGGCAAGGACAAGCTGATCAAGCCCAACCTGGACGCCTTCATGACGGGGCTGCACCACGGCCGCGAGCAGCTCAACGACGTGCTCGGGCTGCGCGTCGAGCGGCGCGATCTGATCGGTGACCGCATCTTCGTCGACGGCAACTCGGCGGCGGCGCTCGGCTGCGTGTACGGCGGCGCGACCGTCTGCGCGTGGTATCCGATCACGCCGTCGTCCTCGCTCGCCGAGGCCTTCCTGAGGTACTGCGCGAAACTGCGCGTCGATCCGGCGACCGGAAAGAACCGCTACGCGATCGTCCAGGCCGAAGACGAGCTGGCTTCGATCGGCATCGTGATCGGTGCCGGCTGGAACGGCGCGCGCGCCTTTACCGCGACGTCGGGGCCCGGCATTTCGTTGATGACCGAGTTCATCGGGCTGGCGTACTTCGCGGAGATCCCGTCCACCATCATCGACGTGCAGCGCGGCGGGCCTTCGACCGGCATGCCCACGCGCACGCAGCAGTCGGACCTGCTCGCGTGCGCGTACTGCTCGCACGGGGACACGAAGCACGTGCTGCTGTTCCCCGAGGACCCGCTCGAGTGCTTCGAGTTCGCCGCGGCGGCGCTCGATCTGGCTGACCGGCTGCAAACGCCGGTGTTTTTGATGTCCGACCTCGACATCGGCATGAACCAGCGCCTGTGCGCGCCGTTCGCCTGGGACGACACGCGGCGGTACGACCGCGGCAAGGTGATGACTGCCGAAGCACTGGAGGCGGGCCGCGAGTTTGGCCGTTATCTGGACGTCGACGGCGACGGCATTCCGTACCGCACCTATCCCGGCACGCATCCGACGCGCGGCGCCTACTTCACGCGCGGCACGACCAAGGACGCCTACGCGCGCTACTCGGAGGCCGGCTCCGATTACGTTTGCAACATGGAGCGGCTGCTGCGCAAGTTCGACACCGCCAAGCGGCTCGTTCCGCAGCCGGTCGAACACCCCGCCGAGCGCAGGACGGCCGCCGGCGCGATCTACTTCGGTTCGACCAGTCCCGCGATGGCCGAGGCGCTTGCCACGCTGCGCGCGCAGGGCGTCCATCTCGATGCGCTGCGCCTGCGCGCATTTCCCTTCAGCGAACCGGTGCGCGGCTTCATCGAGCGGCACGAGCGCGTGTACGTGGTCGAACAGAACCGCGACGCGCAGATGCGCACGCTGCTGGTCAACGAACTGAACGTCGATCCCGCGAAACTGGTGCCCATCGTGCACTACGACGGCACGCCGATCACCGCGCGCTTCATCGCGCGGGCGATCGCCGAGCGGCTCGATTCGGTCGAGCTGCCGCTGCGCAAGCGGGCGTGATTCGGATTGCGGATCGCGCACAGCCCCAAACCGCCGACGACGGAGACTCGATGACGTATCTCGCCAAACCGAAACTGCACCATCCCACGCTGCCGAAGAATGCGCTCGGCTATACGCGGCGCGACTATGAAGGCAAGATCTCGACGCTGTGCGCGGGCTGCGGGCACGACTCGATCTCGGCGGCGATCGCCCAGGCGTGCTGGGAGCTCGCCATCGAACCGCACCGCCTGGCGAAGCTCTCGGGGATCGGCTGTTCGTCGAAGACGCCCGACTATTTCCTCGGCAGCTCGCACGGTTTCAATTCGGTGCACGGGCGCATGCCTTCGGTGGCCACCGGCGCCAATCTCGCCAATCGCTCGCTGCTCTACCTCGGCGTGTCCGGCGACGGCGATTCGGCGTCGATCGGGCTGGGGCAGTTCGTTCACCTGATGCGCCGCGGCGTCAACATGACCTACATCGTCGAGAACAACGGCGTCTACGGGCTGACCAAGGGCCAGTTCTCAGCGACCGCCGATGCGGGCTCGAAGTCCAAGCGCGGCGCGGTCAACGCCGATGCGCCGGTCGACCTCGTGTCGCTCGCGTTGCAGATGGGCGCCACCTACGTCGCACGCGGCTTTTCCGGCGACAAGGCGCAGCTCGTGCCGCTGATCAAGGGCGCGCTGCACCATCGCGGCGCGGCCTTCATCGACGTGATCAGCCCCTGCGTCGCTTTCAACAACCACGAAGGCAGCACGAAGAGCTACGACTACGTGCGCGCGCACAACGACGCGGTCAACCGGCTCGACTTCATTGCTCGGCGCGACGCGATCGTCGCCGACGATGCGCCGGGAGAGGCGATGGAAATAACGCAGCACGACGGCAGCCGTCTGCGCCTGCGCAGGCTCGCCGAAGGGCACGATCCGGGCGACCGCCTCGCGGCGCTCGTTCACGTCCACGCGCATCAGGCACGCGGTGAAATCGTCACCGGCCTGCTGTACGTGGACCCGACCGCGAAAGATCTTCACGAGCGCCTCAATACCGTGGACACGCCGCTGGCGGCGCTGACCGACGCGCAGCTCTGCCCCGGCGCGAACACGCTCGCCGCGATCAACGCCGGCCTGCGGTAACGGCCAACCCGTGACGGGCGCGCTCGCCGCGCCGCGGACAGGTGCGATCGGGCACGGCGACGCGCGCCGACCTTGCTCATCGCGCGGGAAACGGCACATCGGCACTGCGCGCGTAGCCAACGGCTTGCGCTTCGCCGCGCGCGGGAGGGCTGCTCATCCGTCCTTCCGAGTCCTCATCCGTCCGCCCGAATTGATCTCGATCAAGTCGCGCGCGCACGATCTGCCCCGTTCCGAAGACGTCGACGCATCGGGAGAGGAAGAATGGCACGCACGGGCGCCAAGCGCGGCTGGATGAGCATGACTCTGCGCGGCTGGCTCGCCGCAGTGATCGTGCTGGCAGGATGTGCCGGTGACGAGAAGGCGAAAGACGGGTCGTCACAGCCCGCCGCTGCGGGCGCCTGCGCGACGGCGCCGGCATTGTTTACCGACAAGGTCTGGCCGAGCCTGGAGTCGTCGTGCGTGGTCTGCCACGCAGCGGGCCGTGTGGCCGCGGGCACCAAGCTGGTGTTCGTGACCGGCGCCGGCACCGAGGTGCAGAACTACAACATCCTGCGCGACTTCGTCGCCAACACGGGCGATCTCGTGCTGACCAAGTCGATCGGTCTGCCGACGCACGGCGGCGGCAAACCCTTCTTTGACGCCAACTCGACGCAGTACAAAGATCTGGAAGCGCTGATGCCGACGCTGCGGCAAAGCTGCAGCGGTCCGGTGACGCAGACGCCGCCGGCGCAGGCGCAGTTCTGGCAGGGTGTGACCTTCGCCGACGACGCGACCACGCTGCCGCGTGCCGCCGTGCTGTTCGCCGGCCGCAATCCGACCGCGGCCGAGCTGGCGGCGGTCGCCTCCGGCGGTGCCAACGCACTGCGCCAGACGATCCGCGGCTACATGCAGGGCCCCGCTTTCGAGCGCTTTCTGTACGACGTCGGCGACACGCACTTCCTGTCGCCGGGCGTGGTCGTGTTCGGCAACAACGTCGGCTACAACGCGGCGGACTTCCCGCTGGCGGCCGACCTGATCAACAACGTCAACCTGCCGGCGGGCGTTCGCAACCGCTTCGCCGCCTCGGCGCGACGCGAAGGCATCGAGCTGCTGCGCTACATCGTGCGCAACGATCGCCCGTGGACGGAGATGGTCAGCGGCAATTACACGGTGGTCAACGGCATCATGGCGCGCTACCTGGGCGCGCAGGTCCAGGGCGCGTTCGTCAACCCGAACGACGACAACGAATGGTTGCCGGCGACGATCCCCAACGCGCGGCTCGGCACGATGCGCGAGCACGCGGGCGTGTTGTCGACGCATCCGTGGCTGATGCGGTTCCCGACGACGGCGACCAACCGCAACCGGCATCGCGTCTACATCCTCGCCAAGCAGTTCCTCGCCACCGACGTCAATGCGCTCGCCGCGCGCCCGATCGACGACGGCGCGCAGTTCCGGGTGCCGGTGATCGAGAACCCGGCGTGCGCCGCGTGCCACGACACGATCGACCCGATCGCGGCGGGCTTCCAGAACTGGGCCGAGAACAATCGCTACCTGCCGTTCAGATCGGCCGGCGGAAAGGACATCGCGCTGCCCGCCAGCTACCGCTCGAACAACTATCCGAAGGACGCCGCCGGGCAGTCCTACTACCGCGAAGGCGACAACTGGTTCCGCGACCAGAAGGCGCCGGGTTACGGCAGCACGGCGATGCCCGGGGGCGTGCAGGGCAGTCCGACCGCACTGCAGTGGCTCGGCCAGCAGGTGGCCGCCGATCCGCGCTTCGCGCTCGGCGCCGTGCACTTCTGGTACGAGGGCGTGTTCGGCCGCGCGCCGCTGAAGGCGCCGATCGACCAGACCAGCCCGCAGTACGCGGCGCAGCTTGCCGCCTACAACGCGCAGCACCAGGAGTTCGAGGAGATCGCCGCACGCTTCCGGGCGGGCGGCTACAAGGTCAGGGATCTGCTGACCGATCTCGTGCTCAGCCGCTGGTTCCGCGCCGAGCGCGCTTCGAACCTTACCGCCAGCCGCGCCGCCGAGCTGGCCGACGTGGGCAGCGTCAATATGCTGCTGCCGACGCAGTTGAACCTCAAGCTCGCGGGGCCGATCGGACAGGGCTGGGCCGACTTCGACGACCCGTACGCCGGGCTCGCCTTGAACTACGGCGACTTCGACGGCAACACGCGGATCACGCGCGCCAAGTCGCACACGATGATGCGGAGCGTGACGATCGACCGTCTGGTCGCGGTGCGAAGCTGCGCCTTCGCCAAGGGCGACTTCGACAAACCGATCGCCAGCCGCCTGCTGTTCCCGAACGTCACGCTCGCCGATACGCCGGCAACGGCGGCCGGGCGCGATGCGATCGTGGCCAACGTGCGCCTTCTGCACAAGTGGTTGTGGAAGGAGGACGCCGCGGCGAACGATCCGGCGGTGCAGCGCACGGTCAAGCTGTTCGAGGATGTCTGGGCCGACCGTGCCAACGCGCCGACCCGCCCGACGACCTGCGTCTACAACAACGGCAACGACCCGAACTACGCGGGCCGCGCATGGGCAGCCGTGCTCGCCTACATGATCGGCGACCCGAAGTTCCTGTACGAGTAACGGCCGACGGATGAGGAGTGACAAGATGAACCGCAGAGATTTCCTGAACTCCGGAGCCGCCGGCTTGACGATTCCGTGGTGGGGCGTGATTCCGGAAGCGGCGGCGCAGTCCGCGCTGTATTCCGGTCGCATCTTGATCAACATCCATGCCGCCGGCGGTCTGGATCAGAGCTCGTGGACCGACCCGCGCGAGAGACCGACCGTTCGCTGAACAACTACGCCGGCGTGACCCCGGCGAACGCGTCGGGCAACATCCGCTCGGCGCCGATGGGCAACAAAAAGGCGTTCTTCGATCGCTATTTCATGCAGACGCTGGTGATCAACGGCGTCAGCAGCGAAACGAACAGCCACCAGGACGGCACCCGCGCGCACGCCACCGGGCGGCTCGAAATGGGCTACCCGAACGTGTCGGAGCTGTTCGCCAGCGTGCACGGCAAGGGACTGCCGGTGCCCTGGATGAACGCCGGCGGCTTTCGCACCAGCGCCGGGCTGGTCGCCGCCACGCCGATGCCGAGCGTGGACGCGTTGCGCGCGCTGGTGACGCCAAACGCGCAGTCCGCGGCCGCGGACTTCATGAAGCAGTCCGACCTGGACAAGACGCTCGCCGCCCGCGCCGAGCGGATGAAAGCGCTTGCGGCGCGCAGCGACACGCTGCCGCGCATGCGGACCGTCGCGCAGGAGTTCATCGCATCGACCGACTCTCGCGCGCTGATGCAGCGGGTCGCGCAGTTCCTGCCGTCCACGCTGGACGCCTTCCCGGCGGCACACGTCGGCCTGGTCGCGGCGCAGTCCGGCATCACCTCGACGGTCCAGCTTTCCACCGGCGGCTTCGACACGCACAGCAATCACAACGCCCGCATGGCCAACGCGCTGCCGAGGCTCACCGACCTCGTCGACTACATCTGGCAGAAGTCGGCGGCGCTCGGCATCAGCAATCGCATCCTCGTGCGCATCTATTCGGAGTTCGGCGGCACCCCGCTGAACGGCGGCAACGGCAAGGACCACTGGTCGGTCGGCTCGCAGGTGATCATGGAAGCGGCGCCGGCCTGGGGCAACTGCGTCTTCGGCGCAAGCGGCCCGCGCCATCAGGCACTACGGATCAACCCCGCGACGGGCGCGGTCGACCCGACCAACGGCGTGCTGATCCGGCCGCGCCACATCCACGCCGCGCTGCGCAGTTACCTGGGCATCAACACGACCGACCCGCGCTTCGACCTGAAGGTGCCGGCGAACGAGATGTTCGCCTTCTTCGACCCGAATGCGCGCACCGGCTATCCGAATCTGTGATCGGTGACGGCGGCGGAAGGCGGGCGCCGGTGAACACGGGCGCCCGCCCGTTGCCACGCGCGCTCAGCGCGTCGCGATCGGCTTGACCTCGCGCCGCTGCGCGCCGACGTAGAGCTGCCGCGGCCGGCCGATCTTGTACTCGGGATCGGCGATCATCTCGTTCAACTGCGCGATCCAGCCGACCGTGCGCGCCAGCGCAAAGATCGCGGTGAACAGCGACACGGGGATGCCGATCGCCTTCTGCACGATGCCCGAGTAGTAGTCGACGTTCGGGTACAGCTTGCGGGTGACGAAGTAGTCGTCCTCGAGCGCGATTTTCTCCAGCGCCATCGCCAGCTTGAACAGCGGATCGTCGCCCAGCCCCAGCTCGCCGAGCACTTCGTGGCAGGTTTCGCGCATCAGCTTGGCGCGCGGATCGTAGTTCTTGTACACGCGGTGCCCGAAACCCATCAGCTTGACGTTGCTGCTCTTGTCCTTGACCTTGGCGATGAACTCGCCGATCTTGGCGATACCGCCGTTGGCCTGGATCTCGTAGAGCATGTTCAGGCACGCCTCGTTGGCGCCGCCGTGCGCCGGACCCCACAGACAGGCCACGCCCGCGGCGATCGCGGCGAACGGGTTGGTACCCGACGATGCGCACAGACGCACGGTCGAGGTCGACGCGTTCTGCTCGTGATCCGCGTGCAGGATGAAGATCCGGTCCATGGCGCGCACCAGCACTTCGTTGACCCTGTACTCCTCGCAGGGCGTGGCGAACATCATCCGCATGAAGTTGGCCGCGTACGACAGGTTGTTCTGCGGATACATGTACGGCTGACCGACCGAGTACTTGTACGCCATCGCCACCAGCGTCGGCATCTTGGCAATCAGCCGGATCGCCGAGACTTCGCGCTGCCACGGGTCGTGCAGGTTCATCGAGTCCGGATAGAACGCCGACAGCGCGCCGACCAGACCCGTGAGCACCGCCATCGGGTGCGCGTCGCGCCGGAAACCGCGCATGAAGAACTGCATCTGCTCGTGGACCATCGTGTGGCTAGTCACGCGTTTGACGAATTCCGCCTTCTGCGCGACGTTGGGCAGTTCGCCGTACAGCAGCAGATAGCAGGTCTCGAGATAGTCGCACTGGGTGGCGAGCTGCTCGATCGGGTAGCCGCGGTACAGCAGTTCGCCCTTGTCGCCGTCGATGAAGGTGATCGTCGAACTGCACGACGCCGTCGACAAGAAACCCGGGTCGTACGTGAACTTGCCGGACTTCGCGTAGAGCTGGCGGATGTCGATCACGTCCGGACCGTGCGTCCCCTTGTAGATCGGCAGTTCCATCGCCGGCGTGCCGTCGGAAAACGTCAGCGTCGCCTTCTCGGTCGAGGGTTTCAGCGTCATCGAATCGGTCCTTTTGACGTGGTTGCTAGGCCGCGCGCATCCGCGCGAGCAGCGCGCGTACGCGATTGTCGTCCAGCGCCCCGTCCGGCTCCTTGCGCGCGAGCAAAAGGTCCAGCAGGTCGGTGTCGGACAGCGCCAGCAGCGCCGCGAAGGCGCGCAGGTCATCGGCGTCGAGCCGCCCGCCCTCGCGGTCGAGGAAGCGCCCGATCAGGATGTCGTTTTCCAGCAGGCCGCGTCGCGCCCGCCAGCGCAGTCTGCGCAGCTCGGCCTCACCGTTCGACACCCTGGTCATCGCTAGACGGCACGCCGAACCATCAGCTCCTTGATCTTGCCGATCGCCAGCGTCGGATTCAGCCCCTTCGGACACACGTCCACGCAGTTCATGATCGTGTGGCAGCGGAACAGGCGGTACGGATCGTTCAGGTCGTCGAGACGCTGGTTGGTCGCGTGGTCGCGACTGTCGGCGATGAAGCGGTACGCCTGCAGCAGCCCGGCCGGACCGACGAACTTGTCGGGATTCCACCAGAAACTCGGGCACGCCGTCGAGCAGCACGCGCACAAGATGCACTCGTAGACGCCGTTCAGTTCCTCGCGTTCCTCCGGCGACTGCAGCCGCTCCTTCTCCGGCGGCGGCGTGTCGTTGATCAGGTACGGCTTGATCGAGTGGTACTGCTTGAAGAACTGCGACATGTCGACGATCAGGTCGCGGATCACCGGCAGCCCCGGCAGCGGCTTGAGCACGACCGGTTCCTTCAGCTCGTTCAGGTTCGTGATGCAGGCCAGCCCGTTCTTGCCGTTGATGTTCATCGCGTCCGATCCGCACACGCCCTCGCGGCACGAGCGGCGGAATGCGACCGAGTCGTCGAAGTCGGCCTTGATCCGCATCAGCGCGTCCAGCAGCATCTTGTCGGTCGGCGCGAGCCGTACCTCGAGCTTCTGCATGTACGGCTTGGCGTCGCGGTCGGGGTCGTAGCGGTAGATCTCGAACCGCATCACCCGCGTGCCGGCCGCCGCGCCGACCGCGGCGGACTCCACTGTACTGTTGGCAGTCATCGGCGTCCCTAGAACGTGCGCTTCTTCGGCTCGAAAGTTTCGACCGTCAACGGCTTCATGTTGACCGGCTTGTACGCGAGGCGGTTGCCTTCGCGGTACCACAGCGTGTGCTTGATCCAGTTCGCGTCGTCGCGCTCCGGATAGTCGTCGCGCGCGTGCGCACCGCGGCTTTCGGTACGCGCTTCGGCCGAAACGATCGTCGCCTTGGCGGTTTCGATCAAGTTGTCGAGTTCGAGCGCCTCGATCCGCGCCGTGTTGAAGACCTTGGACTTGTCGGCGATCGCGACGCGCTTCGCGCGCTCCTCCAGTTCCATGATCTTGCGCACGCCTTCCTGCAGCAGCTTGCCCGTGCGGAACACGCCGCAGTGTGCCTGCATCGTCTTGCGGATGCCGTTGGCCACATCCTGCGTGCGCTCGCCCTGCGTGCGCGCATCCAGCGCCGCCAGCCGCGCGCGCGTGGCTTCGCCCGCGTCCCTGGGCAAGGGCCTGTGCTCGCGCGGCTCCTTCCGCAACAAGTCGACGATATGGTTGCCGGCGGAACGCCCGAAGACGACCAGGTCCAGCAGCGAGTTGGTGCCGAGCCGGTTGGCCCCGTGCACGCTGACGCACGAGCACTCGCCGATCGCGTACAGACCGGGCACGACCGCGTTCGGGTCGCCGCCCTTGGGTGCGACGACCTGCCCGTGGTAGTTCGCCGGGATGCCGCCCATCTGGTAATGGATCGTCGGCACGACCGGAATCGGCTCCTTGATCGGATCGACGTTGGCGAACTTGATCGCGATCTCGCGGATCGACGGCAACCGCTTCGTGATCGTCTCGGCGCCGAGATGGTCGAGCTTCAGAAGCACGTGGTCCTTGTGCGGACCGCAGCCGCGTCCCTCCTTGATCTCCTGGTCCATGCTGCGCGAGACGAAGTCGCGCGGCGCGAGATCCTTCAGCGTCGGCGCGTAGCGCTCCATGAAGCGTTCGCCGTTGCAGTTGAGCAGGATGCCGCCTTCGCCGCGCACGCCTTCGGTGATCAGCACGCCGGCGCCGGCCACGCCGGTCGGATGAAACTGCCAGAACTCCATGTCCTCGAGCGGCAGCCCCGCGCGTGCGGCCAGTCCCAGTCCGTCGCCGGTGTTGATGAACGCGTTGGTCGACGCGTCGAAGATGCGGCCGGCACCGCCGGTGGCGAGCACCGTGACCTTGCCCTCGAAGATCATCGGCTCGCCGGTTTCCATCTCGAGCCCCACGACGCCGACGCACGCGCCCTCGGCGTCCATCACGAGGTCGAGCGCCATCCACTCGACGAAGAACTGCGTGCGCGCGCGGACGTTCTGCTGATACAGCGTGTGCAGCAGCGCGTGGCCGGTGCGGTCGGCGGCCGCACACGCGCGCGGGACCGGCTTCTCGCCGAAGTTGGCCGAATGCCCGCCGAACGGACGCTGGTAGATCGTGCCGTCGGGATTGCGGTCGAACGGCATGCCGAAGTGCTCGAGCTCGTAGACGACGTTCGGCGCCTCGCGGCACATGAACTCGATCGCGTCCTGGTCGCCCAGATAGTCGGAGCCCTTGACCGTATCGAACATGTGCCACAGCCACTGGTCCTCGGTCATGTTGCCGAGCGCGGCACCGATGCCCCCCTGCGCCGCCACCGTGTGCGAGCGCGTCGGAAACACCTTCGACAGCACCGCAACGTTCAGCCCCGCCTGCGCGAGCTGCAGCGAGCAGCGCATACCGGAGCCGCCGGCGCCGACGATGACGGCGTCGAATCGCCGCCGCGGAAGGGAGGTCTGGATCATCGGCTCAGACTCTCCAGAGAATCTGTACGGACCACGCCGCGCAGGCGGCCAGCCACAAAACGGTCAGCACCTGCAGCGCGAGCCGCACGCCGGTCGGCTTGACGTAGTCCATCCAGATGTCGCGCACGCCGATCCAGGCGTGATAAAACAGCGATGCCAGCGCGATCAGCGTCAGCGCCTTCATCCACGTCGGCGCGAACAGCCGCGCCCAGCCGTCATAGCCGGGTTCGCGCGAAAAAAGCGCCATGCCGAAGACAAACAGCGCGTAAACGGCCAGCACGACGGCGGTGATGCGCTGGAGCAGCCAGTCGCGCAGCCCGTAGTGCGCGCCGACGACGAGTCGCTTCGATCCGATAGTCATTCAAATCGCCCCAAACAGTCGCAGCCCGGCCACCAGCGTCAGCGCGAGACTCACCGCGAGCACGACCCGCGCGCTTGTGTTTGCCGCCGCCTTGTCGACGCCGATGTGCAGGTCGAGCACGAGATACCGGATGCCGGCGACGAGGTGGTGCAGGAATCCCCACAGCACCGCCAGCAGCACGAGCCTGACCAACCCGTGCGAAGCCACTTCCTGCAGCCGCGCGAAACTCAGCTCCGACAAAAGACTCAACTCGAAGATCCACAGCAGCAGCGGCAGCAGCAGGAACAACAGTGCTCCGCTCACCCGGTGCAGGATCGATACGATGCCCGCCGGCGGCAGGCGGTAGCGCACGATCTGGGTAACGTGAATGTTACGGAATTCGGAACGCTTTTTGACGCGATCGGCCACGGTATTCATCGTTGTCTTGTAAACGGGCGCCCAAGCGATCAATGCGCATTCTTGCCGATGGCGCCATGGCGGAACATACACAGTGGTCGCGCGGTCGCCGCGATCAGGTCAACGTGTTGCGATAGTGATAGCCGTCGGTCACGCAAAGGCCGCGCCGGACCTCGACCGGGCGCTCGCCGTACGTGTACGAAACGCGTTCGACCAGCAGTAACGGCGCGCCGGGCTTGAGCCCGAGCAGTTGCGCTTCGGCCGCGTCGGCGGCGACGGCTCGCAGGCGCTCCTCCGCGCGGATCATGCGCGTGCCGAACTCCGTCTCGAACAGTCCGTACAGCGGCCCATGGTACTCCGCGAGCCGCTCGGCGGTCAGACCTTTGAATAGCGCCCCCGGCAGCCAGATGTCGTCGAGGACGATCGGCGTGCCGTCGAACAGCAGCAGGCGCCGGATGTACACGACCGCATCGCCAGTCCTCAGTTCGAGGCTGCGTGCGATGTCGGCCGCCGCGCGCTGGCGCCGGCATTCGAGGAACCGGCTTTGCGCGGGCACCACCTCGCCCTCGTCCGGAACGATTCGAAGAAACCGGAACTGGGCGCGCGGCTCGTGGTGCGTGGCGACGAAGGTGCCTTTGCCCTGCCGCCGCACCAGCAGGTGCTCGGCCGCCAGTTCGTCGATCGCCTTTCGCACCGTCCCCTGGCTGACCTGGAAACGGGCCGCCAGCTCGAACTCGCTCGGAATCGGCTCGCCCGGCTTCCACTCGCCCCGGTCGAGCGCGTCGACCAGCAACTGCTTGATCTGTTTGTACAGCGGCGCGAACACCGCGCCCGTGCCGCGCCGAGCGACGGCGCCGGCGATTCGTTCGAGTTCGGCCATGGGCGAATTTGACCACAGCTTGCTGATCCAAGGCAAAGATCTTATGTCTTATATAAGAGCTATAATACGCGTCCGGCGAAGCCCCCGGTCCGTCACAGTCGGTGCCGATGCATCAACCAGCGATCACGGTCGAGTTCCGCGCTGCGGCGGCGTACACTTTCCGGGGCCCGCCGCGGCGCGCCGCTCGCCCGCTGCGTCGCGCCGCCGCCGCGCCGCCGGATTGCGCCCGCCAGACCTTCGCCGCTGCCGACCCCCAACGTCACCTCTGGAGAACCGTCATGACACAAGCCCCCGTTCGCGTCGCCGTCACCGGTGCGGCCGGCCAGATCGGCTATGCGCTGCTGTTCCGCATCGCGTCGGGCGAGATGCTGGGAAAGGACCAGCCGGTCATCCTGCAGCTGCTCGAGATCCCGGACGAAAAGGCACAGAAGGCGCTGCGCGGCGTGATGATGGAACTCGAAGACTGCGCCTTCCCGCTGCTCGCGGGCATGGAAGCGCACAGCGACCCCAACACGGCCTTCAAGGACACCGACATCGCATTGCTGGTCGGCGCGCGGCCGCGCGGGCCGGGCATGGAGCGCAAGGACCTGCTGGCGGCCAACGCCCAGATCTTCACCGCGCATGGACGAGCGCTCGACAAGGCGGCGAGCCGCAGCGTGAAAGTACTGGTGGTGGGCAACCCCGCGAACACGAACGCCTACATCGCGATGAAGTCGGCGCCGTCGCTGCCGAAGACGTGCTTCACCGCGATGATGCGCCTCGATCACAACCGCGCGGTGTCGCAGCTCGCCGCCAGGACCGGCAAGCCGGTCGCTTCGGTCGAGAAGGTCGTGGTCTGGGGTAACCACTCCCCGACGATGTATCCGGACATCCGGTTCGCGACGATCGACGGCCAGCCGGCGACCTCGATGGTCGACGAGGCGTGGTACCGCGACACCTACATTTCGACCGTCGGCAAGCGCGGCGCGGCGATCATCGAAGCGCGTGGACTGTCGTCGGCGGCGTCCGCGGCCAACGCGGCGATCGACCACGTGCGCGACTGGGTCAAGGGCACGAACGGCAAGTGGGTGACGATGGGCGTGCCGTCCGACGGCAGCTACGGCATCCCGGAAGACATCGTCTACGGCTTTCCGGTGACCTGCGCCGGGGGCAGATACGAAGTCGTCAAGGGGCTCGCGATCGACGAGTTCTCGCGCGGCAAGATGGACGTCACACTCAAAGAACTGCTCGAGGAGCGTGACGGCGTCAGACATCTGCTGGGCTGAGCCGTGCGCAGCGTCGGCGCCTTTGCCGGAGCGCGGCCGTGATCGTCGGCGCGCAGGACGTCCACTATTACGTGGCCGACATGCCGCGCGCCGTCGCGTTCTACCGCGGCGTGCTCGGCAGCAACGACTGGTGGACCTCGCTCGAATGCTTCGGCGCGCGCATCGGCCTGCACTGGACCGGCGGCGGCCCCGTGCCGCCGGTGGCAGCCAACGGGCACGGCGCGCGGCCGGCGGCGACGCTGACGCTGCGCTCGACCGATCTGGACGCCGACCTGGCGTACCTCGAACGCTGCGGCGTCCGCGCGTTTGCCCGCAGCGACAACCCGTGGGGGCGGCTTGCCGCCATCCGCGATCCGGACGGCAACGTCCTCAAACTGATGCAACCGCCGAGCCGGCCATGACCGCACAGACCCCGGGCGCGAAGTTCCGCGCCGCGCTGAACGAAGAGAAGCCGCTGCAGATCGTCGGCGCGATCAACGCGAATCACGCGCTGATGGCCAAGCAGGTCGGGTACCGCGCCATCTACCTTTCCGGCGGCGGTGTGGCTGCGGGTTCGCTCGGCATGCCGGACCTCGGCATCAACACGCTCGACGACGTGCTGACCGACGTGCGGCGGATCACCGACGTCTGCGACCTGCCGCTGCTGGTGGACGTCGACACCGGGTTCGGACCGAGTGCCTTCAACATCGCTCGCACCGTGAGGAGCCTGTGCAAGTTCGGGGCGGCGGCGCTGCACATCGAGGACCAGGTCGGCGCCAAGCGCTGCGGCCACCGTCCGGGCAAGGAGATCGTGCCGGCCGACGAGATGGCCGACCGCGTGAAAGCCGCGGTCGACGCGCGTACCGATGCCGACTTCTTCGTCATCGCACGCACCGACGCGATCGCGGTCGAGGGGCTGGAGCGCGCGATCGAACGCGCGATCGCCTGCGTGGAAGCCGGCGCCGACGCGATCTTCGCAGAAGCCGCGCAGGATCTCGACACCTACCGCCGCTTCGCCGCCGCGGTGAAGGTACCGCTGCTCGCCAACATCACCGAGTTCGGCGCCACACCGCTGTTCACGGTCGACGAGCTGCGCGCGGCCAACGTCTCGATGGTGCTCTATCCGCTGTCGGCCTTCCGCGCGATGAACAAGGCGGCCATGAACGTGTACCAGGCGATTCGCCGCGACGGAACGCAGAAAAACGTCATCGACACGATGCAGACAAGGATGGAGCTGTACGAGCTGATCGGCTACCACCAGTACGAGCAAAGGCTGGACGAGCTGTTCGCCAAGAAAAAATGAACCACCGAGACGCCGAGAACACCGGGAGGTACGGACGCGTCGGCACTTCTCGGTGCACTCCGTGTCTCTGTGGTGAAAACCGAGGGGAACCGCAATGACCGAAGCTGTCGCACCGGGCGCCAAGCCCAAGAAATCCGTCGCGCTGTCGGGCGTGGTGGCCGGCAACACCGCGCTGTGCACGGTCGGCCGTACCGGCAACGACCTGCACTACCGCGGCTACGACATCCTCGACGTGGCCGACGCCTGCGAGTTCGAGGAGATCGCCTACCTGCTGGTGCACGGCAAGCTGCCGAACGCCGCCGAGCTGCGCGCTTACAAGACCAAGCTGAAATCGCTGCGCGGACTGCCGGCCAGCGTCAAGGCCGTTCTCGAGTGGCTGCCGGCGTCGAGCCACCCGATGGACGTGATGCGCACCGCCGTGTCGGCGCTCGGCTGCGCGCTGCCGGAAAAGGACGATCACAACACCCCCGGCGCGCGCGACATCGCCGACCGGCTGATGGCCTCGCTCGGCAGCGCCCTGCTGTACTGGTACCACTACGCGCTCAACGGCCGCCGCATCGAGGTCGAGACCGACGACGATTCGATCGGCGGGCACTTCCTGCACCTGCTGCACGGCGCGCCGCCGAAGGACCTGTGGGTGCGCGCGATGCACACCTCGCTGATCCTGTACGCCGAGCACGAATTCAACGCGTCGACCTTCGCCGCGCGCGTGATCGCCGGCACGGGGTCGGATTTCTACTCGGCGATCGCCGGGGCGATCGGTGCGCTGCGCGGGCCCAAGCACGGCGGCGCCAACGAGGTCGCCTTCGAAATCCAGAAGCGCTACGAGACCCCCGACGAAGCCGAGGCCGACATCCGCCGCCGCGTCGAGAACAAGGAGATCATCATCGGCTTCGGCCACCCGGTGTACACGATCGCCGACCCGCGCAACAAGGTCATCAAGGAAGTCGCGCGCAAGCTGTCGAAGGACGCAGGCAACATGAAGATGTTCGAGATCGCCGCGAGGATCGAGTCCGTGATGTGGGGCATCAAGAAGATGTTTCCGAACCTCGACTGGTTCAGCGCGGTGTCGTACCACATGATGGGCGTGCCGACGGCGATGTTCACGCCGATCTTCGTCATTTCGCGCACCAGCGGCTGGAGCGCCCACGTGATCGAGCAGCGCATCGACAACAAGATCATCCGGCCGAGCGCGAACTACGTCGGGCCGGAAAACCTGAGGTTCGTGCCGATCGAAAAGCGTCCATGAAGCGTCGCGCGCTCGCTGCCGCGGCTTGCGCCGCGCTCGCCGCGGCGGCCGGGGTCAACGCTCAGAGCAGGCCGGAGAAACCCAGGCCGATGACGCGCGAGTGGCGGTGCGAGAACGGCCGCATCGTGCGGGTCAACTACCACCCGCGCCGCATCCGCGAACCGGCGTGGCTGACGTGTCTCGGCAACCGCGTCGAGATCGCGCGCGAGCGCGTCGACAAGTCGTTCGTCGCGACCAGCGCGGACGGCAAGATCCACTGGCGCGAAAGCGGCGACGCCGCGACGCTCGAATACGCCGGCCTGCTCGATACGCCGCTCGCCTGCCTCCCCAAACCGAAGAACCCCGCCAAATAAGGAGAGATCAACGATGGGTGGCCATATCAGCAATGTCCGACCGAAACCCGACAAGGTGCTGGTCGACATCGCCGACTACGTGCTGAAGTACAAGATCAAGAGCACCGAGGCGTACGACACCGCGCGTTACTGCCTGATGGACACGCTCGGCTGCGGCTTCGAGGCGCTGGAGTATCCCGCGTGCACCAAGCTGCTCGGCCCGATCGTGCACGGCACGGTCGTTCCGAACGGTGCCCGAGTGCCGGGCACGCAGTTCCAGCTCGACCCGGTGAAGGCCGCGTTCGACATCGGCGCGATGATCCGCTGGCTCGACTTCAACGACACGTGGCTGGCGGCCGAATGGGGCCACCCGTCGGACAACTTGGGCGGCATCCTCGCTACCGCGGACTGGCTCAGCCGCAACGCGGTCGCCGCCGGCAAGAAGCCGCTGACGGTGCACGAGGTGCTGACGGCGATGATCAAGGCGCACGAGATCCAGGGCTGCATCGCGCTGGAGAATTCGTTCAACAAGGTCGGGCTCGACCACGTGGTGCTGGTCAAGGTGGCTTCGACCGCGGTGGTCGCGCAGATGCTGGGGCTTGCGCGCGACGAGATCGTCAATGCGCTGTCTCACGCCTGGGTCGACGGCCAGAGCCTGCGCACCTACCGTCATGCGCCGAACACCGGCAGTCGCAAGAGCTGGGCGGCGGGCGACGCCACGAGCCGCGCGGTGCGCCTGGCGCTGATCGCGAAGACCGGCGAGATGGGCTATCCGTCGGTGCTGACCGCGAAAACCTGGGGCTTCTACGACGTGCTGTTCAAAGGCCAGCCGTTCAAGTTCCAGCGCCCCTACGGCAGTTACGTGATGGAAAACGTGCTGTTCAAGATCAGCTTCCCGGCCGAGTTTCATGCGCAGACCGCGGTGGAAGCGGCGATGCAGATCCACGGCGAGATGAAGAAGCTCGGCAAGACCGACGCCGACATCAAGAGAATCACGATCCGCACGCACGAGGCGTGCATTCGCATCATCGACAAGAAGGGGCCGCTCGCCAACCCGGCCGACCGCGACCACTGCATCCAGTACATGGTGGCGGTGCCGATCATCTTCGGCCGCTTGACGGCCGCCGACTACGAGGACATTGTCGCCGCCGATCCGCGCATCGACCGGTTGCGCGACAAGATCGTCTGCGTCGAGGACGCGCGGTTCACGAAGGACTACCACGACCCGAACAAGCGCTCGATCGCCAACGCGTTGACGGTCGAGTTCAACGACGGCCGGAAGCTGAAGGAGATCGTCGTCGAGTACCCGATCGGACACAAACGCCGGCGCAAGGAAGGCATGCCGATCCTGGTCCAGAAGTTCAAGACCAACCTCGCGCGCCGCTTCCCGCCCAAGCAGGCGGACGCGATCCTGTCGCTGTGCCTCGACGCCAAGCGCCTCGCGGTAACACCTGTTAACGAATTCGTCGACATGATGGTGATCTAACGGGCGCCGGATACACCGTTGGAGGTCGCCATGTCGGTCCGACGCAGCCTCGCCCTTTTCGCTTCCGCCGCCGTCGTCGCGCTCGCCGGCTGCGCATCGACTTACGAGCTGACGTTGATGCCGCGCACCTCGGGCAAGCTGTACTACGGGAAGGCCGTGCAGCGCGGATCGCAGGCCGACGTCAGCGTGACGATCGAGGGCAAGACCTACACGGGAACCTGGGTCGAAGTCACCCCCGACCGAACGACCGGCTACGTGAGCGGCTGGTGGGGCTGGCGCCGCTCCGGCATCGGCACGACGGTCACCGTCGACAACCCGGCCGGGGGCGAAGCCAAGGCGCTGCTGCAGGCGGCCGACGGTTCGGGTCTGCGCTGCGACATTCGCGGCACCGCCTACGGCCGCGGCGGCGGCACCTGCCAGGACGACCAGGGGCTCGTTTACGACGTGCAGATCCGATCGAAGGAGAACAAATGACGCACAACCTCTTCAACACGCTGAAGGAGTTCAAGCCCGGCGCAGGCCGCAGCGGCAGGTTCTACTCGCTGCCCGAACTGGCGAAGACCTTTCCCAACGTCGCTCGGCTGCCGGTGTCGATCCGCATCGTGCTTGAGGCGGTGCTGCGCAACTGCGACGGCAGGAAGGTGACCGAAGAACACGTCCGTCAGCTCGCCAACTGGAAACCGAACGCCGCGCGCGTCGACGAGATCCCGTTCGTCGTCGCCCGCGTCGTGCTGCAGGACTTCACCGGCGTGCCGCTGCTGGCGGATCTGGCCGCGATGCGCGGCGTGGCCGCCAGGCACGGCAGGGATCCGAAGACGATCGAACCGCTGGTGCCGGTGGACCTCGTGGTCGACCACTCCGTGATGATCGACCACTACGGCAGCAAGGACGCGCTGGATCTGAACATGAAACTCGAGTTCCAGCGCAACCGCGAGCGCTACGAGTTCATGAAGTGGGGCATGCAGGCGTTCGACACCTTCCGCGTCGTGCCACCCGGCTTCGGCATCGTGCACCAGGTCAACCTGGAGTACCTGGCGCGCGGCGTACACAGCAAGGACGGCGTGTACTACCCCGACTCGCTGGTCGGCACCGACAGCCACACGACGATGATCAACGGCATCGGCGTGGTGGGCTGGGGCGTGGGCGGCATCGAAGCCGAGGCCGGCATGCTCGGCCAGCCCGTCTACTTCCTGACGCCCGACGTCGTCGGCGTGCATCTGAAAGGACGGCTGCGCGAAGGCGTCACCGCGACCGACCTGGTGCTGACGGTCACCGAGATGCTGCGCAAGGCCAAGGTCGTCGGCAAGTTCGTCGAGTTCTTCGGCGAAGGCACCGAATCGCTCTCGGTGCCAGACCGCGCGACGATCGCCAACATGGCGCCCGAATACGGCGCGACGATGGGCTTTTTCCCGGTCGACGCGAAGACGATCGACTACTTCGAGGGCACGGGCCGCACGCGCCAGGAGGTCGACGCGTTCGAGGCCTACTTCAAGGCGCAGGGCCTGTTCGGCGTGCCACGGGCCGGCGCGATCGACTACTCGACGGTGCTCACGCTCGATCTGGCCACCGTCGCGCCGTCGCTCGCAGGCCCCAAGCGCCCGCAGGACCGTATCGAGATCGGCGACGTGAAAAAGACCTTCACGAAGCTGTTCAGCGCGCCGGTCACCGCGCCCGGCGCGGAAAGCGGCTTCAACCAGCCGGCCGAAAAGCTGAATCAGGTCTTCCGGACCGCCGACGGCATCGAGCTGCGCAACGGCGATGTGCTGATCGCCGCGATCACCTCGTGCACGAACACCAGCAACCCGGGCGTGCTGCTCGCGGCGGGGCTGCTGGCGAAGAAGGCCGTCGAGCGCGGGCTCGCGGTCAAGCCGCACATCAAGACCTCGCTCGCGCCCGGTTCGCGCGTCGTCGCCGACTATCTGCAGAAGACGGGGCTGCTGCCGTTTCTGGAGAAGCTCGGCTTCGCGGTGGCGGCGTACGGCTGCACGACCTGCATCGGCAACGCCGGAGATCTGGCGCCCGAGATCAACGACGCGATCACGAAGAACGATCTGGTCTGCGCGGCGGTGCTGTCGGGCAACCGCAACTTCGAGGCGCGGATCCATCCCAACCTGAAGGCGAACTTCCTCGCCTCGCCGCCGCTGGTCGTCGCCTACGCGCTCGCCGGTACGATGCTGCGCGACCTGATGACCGAGCCCGTCGGCAAGGGCAAGGACGGCCGCGACGTGTGGATCGGCGACATCTGGCCGTCGTCCGAGGAGATCTACGCGCTGCTGAAGCACGCGATGGATCCGAAGGCGTTCCGCGCCAACTACGAGAAGGTCAAGACCGATCCGGGCGCGCTGTGGAAGCAGATCCAGACCGTCACCGGACAGGTGTACGCGTGGCCGAAGTCGACCTATATCGCCGAGCCGCCCTTCTTCCAGGGATTCACGCTGCGGCCGAAGCCGCTCGACGCCGGCGTCAAGGGCGCGCGCGCGCTCGGCATCTTCGGCGACTCGATCACGACCGACCACATCTCGCCGGCCGGCGCGATCAAGGAGAACTCGCCCGCCGGCAAGTGGCTGATCGAGCACGGCGTCAGCAAGGCCGACTTCAACTCGTATGGCTCGCGCCGGGGCAACCACGAGGTGATGATGCGCGGCACGTTCGCCAACGTTCGCATCAAGAACCTGATGCTGCCGCCGCGACCCGACGGTTCCCGCGAGGAAGGCGGCGTCACGCTCTTCCAGCCCGGCGGCGAGAAGATGTTCATCTACGACGCCGCGATGCGCTACATCGCTCAGGGCACGCCGACGGTCGTGTTCGCCGGCGAGGAATACGGCACGGGCTCGTCGCGCGACTGGGCGGCCAAGGGGACCCAACTGCTGGGCGTCAAGGCGGTGATCGCGCGCAGCTTCGAGCGCATCCATCGATCCAACCTGGTCGGGATGGGCGTGCTGCCGCTGCAGTTCCAGGGCTCGGACTCGGTAGACTCCCTCGGCATCAAGAGCGACGACGTGTTCGACATCGAGCTGGGCAGCGAGATCAGGCCGCAGCAGGAGGCCACGCTCGTAATCCATCGTGCCGACGGCAGCGAGCAGCGCGTCCGGCTCAAGCTGCGGATCGACACGCCGATCGAGGTCGACTACTACAGGCACGGCGGCATCCTGCCGTTCGTTCTGCGCCAATTGCTCGCCGCGTAGCAGCGTCGCGCTTCGACCGCTGCCCGCAATCCGCCACACTCGGGCCGACGGACAGCGGCTGACGGAGCAAGGATGAAAGAAGAACACGCACACGATCTGGCGGACGCATCACCGATCGTCGACCGGCCCGAGGCGAGCGGTTTCACCGGCAAGTGGTGGCCGCTCGCCGCGCTGGCGATGATCAGCCTGTTGCTGGTTCGCGCCTGCATCGAGGCGCCACCTTCCGCGCAACGGCCCGCGAACGGCGTTCCGCCGCCGCTGCAGGGAGACAAGCCGGGCTGAGCGACGGCGCGGCTATCATCGCGGCCATGCCGCGCGAAGCCGATCGCCCTTCCTCGGCCCGCAACGTTCTGGGCGGGCCGCTCGCCTGCTGCTGCGAGCGGCCGCGCACGGGCTTCTATCGCGACGGCTACTGCCACACCGGACCGCAGGACATCGGGTCGCATACCGTCTGCGCGACGATGACCGCGCGCTTCCTCGCGTTTTCGGCTGCGCTCGGCAACGATCTGATCACGCCGCGGCCCGAGCTTGCCTTTCCGGGGCTCAAGCCGGGCGATCGCTGGTGCCTGTGTGCGGCGCGCTGGCGCGAGGCCCTCGAAGCCGGTGTCGCGCCGCCCGTCGTGCTCGCGGCCACGCACGAAAAGGCGCTCGAGTTCGTGACGCTCGAGCAACTCCGGGCGCACGGCGCCTGAACGCGGATCGATCGGCATGCCGGGCGATCCGCAGACCACGCCGGCCCGGGATCGCCCGCTGGAACTCGCGTCGACCGCCGAAGGCCAGGTCCTTTCGCTGCACGGCGACTGGCGCCTGCACCGGGCCGAGTCGATCTGGCAGGCGCTGTCGGCGATCGCGCCCGCCGCGCCGCTGACGGTCCGCGCCGGCGGATTGACCGGCTTCGATTCGGCCGGCGCACTGCTGCTGCTGCGCGCGCTCGAGCGCGCCGGACCGCCGGCGGAGCAGATTCGCTGGCTCGATTTCAGTCCCGAGCACGCACGGATCCTCGACGGCGTGCGTCGGCGTTACGCCCGGCTTGCCGCCGCACCCGTGGACCTCGCGGCGCGGCGCGCCGGCGCGTCCCCGCTCGCCGCGCTGGGTCGCCATACGGTCGCAGTCGGCGCGCTGCTGCACGGTCATCTCGGCTTCTTCGGCGCCGCGCTCGCCGCGCTGGCGGAAGCTTTCGCGCATCCACGCAGGCTGCGCGTCAGGGAGCTGGCGGCGCAGTTCGAGCAGGTGTGCCTGAACGCGATCCCGGTCGTCGCGCTGGTGACGCTGCTGATCGGCGTCACGATCGCATATCTGCTCGGGCTGCAGGCGGAAAAGTACGGCGCCAACATCTTCGTGGTCGACGGGGTCGCGATCGGCATGACGCGCGAGTTCGCGCCGATCATCGTCGCGACGATCGTCGCCGGCCGCTCGGGCGCGGCGTTCACAGCGCAGCTCGGCTCGATGCGGCTCGCCGAGGAAATCGACGCGATCCGCACGCTCGGGCTTTCGCCGCTGCAGGTGCTGGTCGTGCCGCGCGTGCTGGCGCTGATCGTCGCGCTGCCGCTGCTGGTGTTCGTCGGCGACGCGCTGGGCATCGCCGGCGCGATGCTCGTGGCTGACCCGCTGCTGGGGCTGACGCCCGCGACCTCTCTCGAACGGCTGCGCGACGCGCTCGATCTGAAGCACTTCTGGATCGGACTGGCCAAGGCGCCGGTGTTCGCACTGTTCATCGCGGTGATCGGCTGCCGCATGGGCATGACCGTCGGCCGCGACACGCGCGCGGTGGGGCTGGCGACGACTTCGACCGTCGTGCAAAGCATCGTGTCGGTGATCCTGCTCGACGCCGCGTTCGCCGTGCTGCTCCAAGAACTGGGGCTCTGAGGCGCGATGCAAGAGCGCAACGGCCGCGTCACCGAAGCCGGCGAATCCGTCGTCGAAGTCGAGCGCGTCGTCACGCGCTTCGGCGCGCAGACCGTACACGACGGTGTCAGTTTCGCGCTGGCGCGCGGCACCTTGACCGCGCTGATCGGCGCTTCCGGCACCGGCAAGAGCGTGCTGTTGCGCGAGATCATCGGGCTGGTGCGCCCGGACGGCGGCCGCGTGCGTGTGCTCGGCACCGACATGTGGTCGGCGCCCGCGGCCGAAGTGGCGGCGGTGCGGCGGCGCTTCGGCATGATGTTCCAGGACGGCGCGCTGTTTTCTTCGCTGACGGTCGCGCAGAACGTCGCGGTGCCGCTGATCGAGCACACGCGCACGCCCGCCGAGCTGCTCGCGCCGCTGGTCGCGTTGCGGCTCGCGCAGGCCGGGCTCGCGCCCGAAGTCGGCGCCAAGATGCCGAGCGAACTTTCGGGCGGCATGCGCAAACGCGCGGCGATCGCGCGCGCGCTCGCGCTCGAGCCCGAGGTGCTTTTCCTCGACGAGCCGACCTCCGGGCTCGATCCGGCGACCGCGCGCGCCTTCGACGCGCTCGTGCGCTCGCTCGTCGACGATCTGGGCATCACCGTGCTGCTGGTCACGCACGACCTCGATACGCTGCTCACCGTCGTCGACCGGCTGATCGTGCTCGCCGAAGGCGGCGTACGCGCCGACGGCAGCGTGGCCGAGGTGATGCGGACCGACGACGAGTGGATCCGCGCGTACTTCGCGGCCCGTACAATGGCCGCGGACGTTCCTCGCGCACGGTGATGGAAGCGGAAGCCAGATACACCTACGTCGGCGCCGGCGTGATCGCGCTCGCCGCGGCGCTGGTGGGCGCGGTCGTCTGGCTCAAGCGCGTCGGCTCCGAGCAGGACCTGCGGCGCTACACGGTCTACTTCGAGCGGCAGCGGCTCGACGGCCTGCAGATCGGCGGCGACGTCGACATGCGCGGCATCAAGATCGGCCGCGTCGACGGCTACGCGCTGGCCGACGATCGCGTCGCCGGCCACGAGGTCAATCGCGTGCGCGTGACGATCCGCGTCGACCGCCACGCGCCGGTGCGGACCAACACGGTCGCGGTGGTCACGCGCAACTTCGTCACCGGCATCGCGCAGATCACGCTCGTCACGCCCGAGCCCGCGGGCCCACCGCTGGAGTCCGCTCCGCCGGGGGAACCCTACCCGGTGATCGCCGAGGGCCGCTCGGATCTCGACGAGATCGCCGGGCGCGTCGGCCAGCTCGGCGACATGGCCGCCGACGTGATGACCAACCTGAACCGCGTGATGGCGCCCGAAAACCGCGCGGCCTTCGCGCAGACGCTGAAGAACCTGCGCGAGCTGACCGCGGGGCTGAACCAGCGGCTCGACCGCTTCGACCGCACGCTCGACAGCGTCGCCCGCGCGGCCGACGAAGTCGGCCGCGGCGGCGATCGCATTGCCGGCGCCGCCGAGCACGCGGGGCAGCGTCTGGACGCGCTGATCGCCGATGCGCAGCGCAGCCTCGCGCGGATCGACGCCGCGGCCGCTGCGCTCGACCGCGCCGCGGAGTCGCTGCAAACGCAGACGCAGACCCTCACGCAGCGCGTCGATCGCTCGGCTGACGCGCTCGAAGACCAGCTCGCCGCGAGCCTCGCCGAACTGCGCGTCAGCGTCGACGCCGCCGCGCGTGCGCTCGACCGCTTGCAGGATCCGCGCCGCGCGCTGCTCGGACCCGACAGGGCCACGCTCGGCCCCGGGGAGTCGCTGCGATGAGGGCGAACCGGACGGCGGCTGCCAGCGCCGGCCTTTTCGCCGCCCTGCTCGCCGGCTGCGTGTCGGTCCAACTGGGCGGCGAAGGCGCGCGCCACGTCAACCTCGTGCTCGCCGACGCGCGCCCGGCGATGGCGCGGCGCGACGCGCCCGCCGCGCGCGCGTTGCTGATCCAGGCCGTGCCCGCCGATCCACTCGCGAACACGCGCTCGATCGCTTACGCGCGCTCGCCCGGCGTGCGCGAGTTCTATCAGCTCGCGTCGTGGACCGAACCGCCGCTGCACGCGATCGCCCGCCTGCTGCAGCAAAGGCTCGAGGCGCGCGCAACGGCGGACGCCGTCGGCCTGCTCGGCCAGCCGCTTGCGGCCGACTGGCTGCTCGCGATCGGCGTCGAGGCGATCTATCACGACGTCGTCGTCGAGCCGGGCACCGCGCGGCTCGCGCTACGCGCCGAACTGATCGATCGCCGCGCGCGCACGTTGGCGGCGCGGCGTACGTTCGCGGCGACCGTACCGGTCGAGCGCGCCGATTCGGCCGCGGCGGCGGTCGCTTTAGGCCGCGCCGTCGCCGACATCTTCGATGCGCTCGTGCCGTGGCTCGAAGAGCGGCTCGCGCGGGCGGCGCCGCGCGCCGCAAGTCGTTGAGGCAGGCGATGAACGCGACGATGCGTGCGATGGTGCTCGAATCACCCGGCGCGCCGCTGCAGACCCGCACGCTGCCGATCCCGCAGCCGCGCCCCGGCGAAGTGCTTTTGCGCGTGCACGCCTGCGGCGTGTGCCGCACCGACCTGCACGTGGCCGACGGCGAACTGCCGCATCCGAAGCTGCCGCTCGTGCTCGGCCACGAGATCGTCGGCCGCGTCGTCGCGGCGGGCGACGGCGTCGGCCGTTTCAAACCCGGCGACCGCGTCGGCGTTCCCTGGCTCGGCCGCACCTGCGGCGCCTGCGGCTACTGCCGCAGCGAGCGCGAGAACCTGTGCGATGCGCCGCAGTTCACCGGGTACGATCGCGACGGCGGCTACGCCGAATACGCGGTCGCCGATGCGAACTACGTGTTCGCGCTGCCGGCTGCGTTCGACGACGCGCACGCCGCCCCGCTGCTGTGCGCCGGGCTGATCGGCTATCGCGCTTTGCGGCTGGCCGGGGATGCCGGGCGACTCGGCATTTACGGCTTCGGCGCTGCCGCGCATCTGATCGCGCAGGTGGCGGTGTGGCAGAACCGCGAGGTCTGCGCGTTCACCAAGCCGGGTGACGTCGAAGGCCAGGCGTTCGCGTATTCGCTCGGCTGCACCTGGGCGGGCGATTCGACCCGGCCGCCGCCGCGGCCGCTCGACGCCGCGCTGATCTTCGCGCCCGTCGGCAGCCTCGTTCCGGCCGCGCTGCGCGCGGTGCGCAAGGGCGGCACCGTCGTCTGCGCCGGCATCCACATGAGCGAGATTCCCGCCTTCGCTTACGAGATCCTGTGGGGCGAGCGCGTCGTGCGTTCGGTGGCGAATCTCACGCGCGCCGACGGGGAGGAGTTCCTCACGCTCGCGGCGCGCGTTCCCGTACGCACGCACGTCGAGGTCTTCGATCTGCAGCGCGCGAACGAAGCGCTCGACGCCGTCCGCCGTGGCCGAGTGCACGGCGCTGCGGTGCTGCGCTGCGCGTGATCAGTCCCGACCGCTGCCGGCGTCCGATCGGCGCAGGCTTCAGCGCGCGGCACCGATCGGGTCAGCGCGCCGAGCCGAGCAGCGCATGCCGCAGCGCGCGCGCATCGTCGAGCGCGTGATGGCGCCGCAGTCCGAGCGCACGCGCGCTGTCGTCCAGGCGCTCGGCGTCGACCGGCACCCGCTGCCACCGGGCACCGGCCGGCAGATCCTCACGACCGAACAGATCCGCGAGCGCCCAGCGGTCGAAGCCGGAGTCGGAGACGATCGTCACCGGCGACGCCGCGGCGCGCTCGGCAATCCAGCGCGCGAACGCGTCGGCGGCCTCGGGATGCGGCACGGCGCCCCCTTCGAGCAGCGGCAGCACCGATTCGCGCACGAACTCGCTGCAATGCTCCGCAGGCCAGTCGTTCAGCTCGCAGTAAAAGGCCGCGGCATCGCCGGCGACGGCGCCGACGCTGATCAGCCGCGGCTCGGCAAGGCTCGTGAACTCGCTGTCGACGAACACGTATACGCGATCGTCGGCCCGATCGAGCCGCACCGGCGGCGGCGGCAGCACCCGGAACAGCAGCACTTCGTCGAAGTAGCGGCCCTTGGGCAGCGCGAGCTTCGCGCTCACATCGTGCGACGGCAGATCGGTTTCCCGGAAGCCGGCGCGCCGAACCGCGCGCAGCGCGCGCACGTTGCGACGCGAAAGGCGCACGAGGAAGCGGTTGACGCCGAAGTTGTCCTGCAGCCACTCGCAAGCGAGCGCGAGCCCCTCCGGGCCGCGGCCCCGCCCGCAATGGCGCAAGCCGGCCAGCCACAGATCGAGTTCGACGACATCGCGCAGCAGATCGACGCGTCGCCAGGCAAGAAAGCCGATGTCGGCGCCGTCGGCCTGAACGATCAGGCCGCGGCCGTCGAACGGGCGCGAACCTTCGAAGAAATACAGCTCGTAGTCTTCGCAGAACTGCTCGTGGCTCGGCGGCGGATGGTCGGGATATAGCGGCGGCCCCATCATCCCGGGCGTCAGGTCCGAGTCGACCAGCCACGCGTAGACGCGCAGCCGGTCGGCGAGCGTCGCCCGCCGCAGGCTCACCTTGCGGCCGCCGGCGATCGTCATCGCGTCGCCTCGAGCCGCCGCAGATGTTCGTACAGCGGATCGAGCAGCGCGCGGCCCAGCCGCATCGAGCGGGCCGCGCTCCATCCGGTGCGCGGATCGGGCGCGTCGGCGTTGTCCTTGAACGGCATCTCGAGCGTCAGCGACAGGCAGCCGAACGTGTGGCCGACGTACTTCGATGCGAGCTTGAGCAGCTCGTCGCGGTACTTGTCGGGCGCATAGCCGTGCCGCGTCTGGAAATCCGGGCTCGCGCGCCTGAAGTCCTCGCAGAACGCATCCTGTTCGGCGCGCTGCCGCGCGCCGAACGCCGGCAGCATCTCGCAGCCGGCGACGAACACGTACGGCAGATTCTCGTCGCCGTGGATGTCGAAGAACGCGTCCACGCCCGTCGCGTGCATCGCGTCGCGCACGCAAGCGACCTCTGGGCTGCGTTCGGGCGAGGGCGTGAGCCACTCGCGGTTCAGGTTGGCACCGGCGGCGTTGCTGCGCAGGTTGCCGAGCACCGAACCGTCCGGATTCATGTTCGGCACGACGTAAAAGGTGGCGCGCCGCCGCAGCTCGCGCGCGAGCGGGTCGGCCGCGTCGAGCAGCCGCTCGAGCAGGCCCTCGACGAACCACTCGGTCATCGTTTCGCCGGGATGCTGGCGCGCGATGATCCACACGATGCGCGCGCCCGCGCCGACGACGAGCGCATCGACGTCGCGCCCCTGCACGCTGGCGCCGAGCCGGCGCAGCACGGCGCCGCGCGCGACCGCATCGGCGAGCAGGTCCAGATGGCGCTCCCACGAATACGGCTCGAAGTACGCGACATAGAGCGGATCGCACACGACGCCCGGCAGGATCGTCATCACCCTTCCGTCAAACTGTGTCGCGACGCGCTGCCAGTGCTTGCGGTCGCAGCTCGCCAGCGCGGCGTAGCCTTCCCAGCCGTGCGGATACGTCGTCGCTCCCGCGTTGACGATGCGCAGCGCGAGCGGGCGGCCCGACGCGCCGCCGACGCGGAAGTAGAACCATTGAAGGAACTCGGACGCCGTTCCGTCGGCGCGCAGATCGTGACGGATCGCCAGTTCGATCGCGTCGGGTGATTCGCAGCGGACCACCTCGATTGCGCCGCCGTCGAACGCGCTCGAAACGTGCAGCGTCATCGGCCCCGCCGATGCGGCCACCGGCGCGCACCGTCGGCGCGGTGCGCGGCACACGCGAAGTCGGAGATGGCGTCGTCGGCTTTCGGCATGCAGCGTCTTCCGAGGAAAGCGGCGCGCGAAAGTATAATTTGCGCGCCGTTTCGACCCGCCTCGTCGCGCGCCGCGCGATGATGCTGCGCTCGCGCCGCGGCTCCGATGCCCAACGATTCAGCGTCCTTCGCACCGCGCCCGACCACGCCCGACCTCGCAGCGCTGCTCGGCCCATCGAAGCTGCCCCGCGTCGGCACGACGATCTTCACGGTGATGTCGGCGCTGGCGGCGAAGCACGGCGCGGTCAACCTCGGCCAGGGCTTTCCGGACTTCGACTGCGATCCGAAGCTCGCGCGCTACTTCGCCGAAGCGATCGCCGCCGGCCACAACCAGTACGCGCCGATGGCCGGCGTGCCCGCGCTGCGGCAGGCGATCGCCGCCAAGGTCGCGCGGCTGTATGGCCACACATACGACCCCGAGACCGAGATCACGATCACGGCCGGCGCCACGCAGGCGCTGATGACCGCGGTGCTGGCGCTCGCGCGGCCCGGCGACGAAGTGATCGTGCTCGAACCCGTCTACGACAGCTACGTGCCGTCGATCGAGCTGGCCGGCGCGCGTCCGGTGTTCGTGCCGCTGGACACCGCGCGCGGCTATGCCCCCGACTGGGAACGCGTGCGCGCGGCGATCACGCCGCGCACGCGGGCGCTGATGATCAACTTCCCGCACAACCCGACCGGCCGCATCCTGCGCGAGGAAGACCTGCGCGCGCTCGAGGCGATCGTCGCATCGACCGGGCTGTTCGTGATCTCCGACGAGGTCTACGAGCACATCGTCTTCGACGGCCAGCCGCATCGGTCGGTCGCGACTTCGCCGCTGCTCGCCGAGCGCAGCGTCGTGATCTCCAGCTTCGGCAAGACCTTCCATACGACCGGCTGGAAGATCGGCTATGCCTGCGCGCCGCGCGCGCTCTGCGCCGAGCTGCGCAAGGTCCACCAGTTCATGGTGTTCGCGGTCAACACGCCCGGCCAGCACGCGGTGGCGCGCTACCTCGAGGACGCCGCCCCGTACGAGACGCTGGCGGCCTTCTACCAGGCCAAGCGCGATCTTTTCGTCGCGGGACTGGCCGGTACGCGTTTCCGCCTGCTGCCCTGCGAAGGCACGTACTTCGTGCTCGCGGATTACTCGGCGCTCTCCGACCTGCCCGAGGCCGAGTTCGCGCAGAAGATGATCGTCGACTACGGGGTCGCGGTGATTCCCGTGTCGGTTTTCTACGAGCGGCCGTACGAAGCGCGTGTCGTTCGCTTCTGTTTCGCGAAGAAGGACGAAACGCTGCGCGCCGCGCTCGACCGGCTGCAGCGCGCCTGAATCCTTGCCCTGCCAGGCTCCGATGAATCACGCACTGCCGCCGGCCGCGCCAGCCCTCGAAAACGTCAACGTGGTCGGCTTCGACGCGATGCCCACACCGGCCGAGGTGCATGCGCGTGCGCCGCTGACCCCGCACGCCGCCGAGACGGTCGCGCACGGGCGCGCCGCGCTGCGCGCGATCCTCGAACGGCGCGATCCGCGCATTTTCGTCGTCGCCGGTCCCTGCTCGATTCACGACCCCGTTGCCGCGCTCGACTATGCGCGCAGGCTCGTGCGGCTCGGCCGCGAAGTCGCCGAAACCATGTTCGTCGTGATGCGCGTGTACTTCGAGAAGCCGCGCACGGCCACGGGCTGGAAAGGCTTCATCAACGACCCGCGCATGGACGACTCCTTCCACATCGAGGAAGGCATCACACGCGCGCGGCAACTGCTGCTGGACATCGCGGAGCTTGGCCTGCCGACCGGTTCCGAGGCGCTCGATCCGCTGTCGCCGCAGTATCTGGCGGACCTGATCACCTGGTATGCGATCGGCGCGCGCACGACCGAATCGCAGACGCACCGCGAGATGGCGAGCGGCCTGTCCACACCGGTCGGTTTCAAGAACGGCACCGACGGCGCGCTCGACGTCGCGATCAACGCGATCAAGTCGGCCGCGCATCCGCACAGCTTTCTCGGCATCAACGCCGACGGCCGAACGGCCATCGTTCGCACGCGCGGCAACGCGCACGGCCATCTGGTGCTGCGCGGCGGCGGCGGTCGTCCCAACTACGACTCCGTCAGCGTCAAGCTTGCCGAGCGGGCGCTCGTGAAGGCCGGTCTGGCGCCGAACATCGTCGTCGACTGCTCGCACGCGAATTCGCTGAAGGATCCTTCGCTGCAGCCGCTCGTCTTCGCCGATTGCGTGCACCAGATAAGGGAAGGGTCGACCTCGATCGCGGGAATGATGCTGGAGAGCCACATCCACCCGGGCAATCAGCCGATCCCGGAGGATCTTTCGCAGCTTGCCTACGGCGTTTCGGTGACCGATGCCTGCATCGGCTGGGACACGACCGAGGAACTGCTGCGTCGCGCGCACGCGGAGCTTGCGCCGGTGATCGCACGGCGGCGCGCGGCGGGGCGCTGAGCTTTACGCGAACGCGCGCCCGGCGCGCTTGGCCGCGTACATCGAGGCGTCGGCGCGCTGCACCAGCGCGTCGCAGTCCTCGCCGTCGCCCGGATACAGCGCCACACCGATCGAGCACGACACGCGCACTTCCACGCCGCCGGCGTGCAGCGGCGCCGATACCCGCTCCGCGATGCAGCGCGCGACGCGCTCGACCACGCCGACGTCGGTCAGGTCGGGCAGCGCGATGACGAACTCGTCGCCGCCGTGGCGGCTGACGGTATCGGTGTCGCGCACGCAGTGCGCGAGCCGCCCAGCGATTTCGCGCAGCAGCGAGTCACCGGTCTGATGCCCGAAGGTGTCATTGACGCGCTTGAAGTCGTCCAGATCGACGAACAGCAGCGCCAGCGTCGTACCCGAGCGCGCCGCGCGCTGGATCGCCTGGTCCACACGGTCGCGCAGCAGCAGCCGGTTCGGCAGTTGCGTCAGCGGGTCGTGGTGCGCGAGAAAGGCCATCCGCGCGTGTGACGCCTTGCGCTCGGTGATGTCCGAAAACGTCGCCACGCGATGCGTCGGCTCGCCGGCGCCGTCCCAGACCGTCGACACGCTGAGCCAGCTCGGAAAGCCGCTGCCGTCGGCGCGGCGCGCCCGTACTTCGCCGCTCCACTGGCCACGCTGCGCGAGTTCGCCGCGCAGCCGCGGCTCCAGATCTTCGCCGGCGGCGCCGTCGGCGAATTCGGCGAGCTTCCGCCCGGCGGCCTGCGCCGCGTCGATGCCGGTCATCTCGGCGAACGCCGGATTGACCGACAGGATCGCCAGCGCGCCGTCGGTGACGACGATGCCCTCGGCCGCGCACTCGAACACGCGCGCGGCAAGCCGCAGCTGCTCGTGCGCGCGGCGTTGCTCGGTGATGTCGCGCGTCGTCCCCTCCACGCCGGCGACCCGGCCGGCCGTGTCGCGGTAGTACTGCGCGTTGGTCGAAACCCAGATCGCGGTGCCGTCGCCGCGCCGCAGGCGCGCTTCGAACTGGCTCACCGCGCCGCCGTTGGCATCCAGCACGCGCAGGAACTCGTCGCGCGCGCCGGGATCGCAATACAGGTCGGCGAGCCGGCGGCCGATCAGTTGCTCGATCGGGTAGCCGAGCAGCTTCTCGGCCGACTTCGACGCGCGCACGATGCGGCCTTCGACGTCGGTGCGGTAGTACGTGTCCTGCATGTTGTCGAGGATCGAGCGCAGCTCGCGCTCGGAGGCGGCGAGCGTCTGCTGCGCCTGCTCGATCTCGGACAGGTCGGTGACGAAACCCACCGAGCCGTCGACCGCGCCGCCCGCGCCGCGCAGCGTCACCGAACGCACGAGTACGGGAAACCGGCTGCCGTCCTTGCGCCGGCCTTCGAACCGATAGCGCCGCCGCTCCACGCGGTCGATGCTCTGCCACTGCGCGCGGACGGTTTCGCGCGCCTCCGGCGTGGCGAAGTCGAGCGGATTGCGGCCGAGAATCTCGTGCCGTTCGTAGCCGAACATGGCGCACAGCGTGTCGTTGACCTCGATCAGGCGGAAGCTGCGGTCGACCACGAAAAAGCCGTCGCCCGCGTGTTCGATCGCGGCCCGGTAGCGCAGCCAGCGATCGGTGTGATGGTGCGACGGGTCGGCCTCTGCCATGGATGGGTCGGGAGCGGCTGCGGGGGACGCACCATTACACCGCGCCGGGCGCGTCCGGGGCAACGTGAATTTTCGGCATCGGCGACCCTGTAATTGGAGCGATCGCCCCCTAAAGCTTGCCCACGGGAAGCGCCGCGCTCAGCCGTCTTCACGCGGCTCGGCCGGCAGCAGACGCGCGGCCTGCTCGGCCGGCAGCGCCTCGACGGCCTTCAGCGCCCGCCCCATCTGGCGCGTGCGCGTTTCGGCCTGCTCGATCGTGTTCGATGCGGTGGCAAGCTGCGACTTCAGCCGAGCCAGTACGTCGCCGAACTTCGCGAACTCGGTCTTGACCGCCCCCAGCACCTGCCAGACCTCGGCCGAGCGTCTTTCCAGCGCCAGCGTGCGGAACCCCATCTGCAGCGAGTTGAGCATCGCGAACAGCGTGGTCGGGCCGGCGATCACGACGCGCAGCTCGCGGTTCAGCGCCTCCGTCAGCCCCGGCCGGCGCAGCACCTCGGCGAACAGCCCCTCGGTCGGCAGGAACAGGATCGCGAAGTCGGTCGTGTGGGGCGGCTCGACGTACTTGTCGCGGATCGTGCGCGCCTCGTTGCGGATCCGCGCCTCCAGTGCCCTGGCCGCCGTCTCCACGCCGGCGGGGTCGGCCGCTTCGTGCGCGGCGAGCAGCCGCTCGTAGTCTTCGGCCGGGAACTTCGCATCGATCGGCAGCCACACGGAACGGCCGTCGTCGCGCCCCGGCATGCGGATCGCGAACTCGACCCGTTCGTTCGAGCCGGGCCGTGTGGCGACGTTCGCCGCGTACTGATCGGGAGCCAGCACCTGCTCGAGCAGCGCGGCGAGCTGCACTTCGCCGAAGGTGCCGCGCGTCTTCACGTTCGTCAGCACGCGCTTCAGATCACCCACCCCCTGCGCAAGCCCCTGCATCTCGCCCAGCCCGCGATGCACCTGTTCGAGCCGCTCGGACACGATGCGGAAGGATTCGCCGAGCCGCGCTTCGAGCGTGGTCTGCAGCTTTTCCTCGACCGTCGCCCGCATCTGCTCGAGCTTGGCTTCGTTGCCCTGCTGCAGCGTCTGCAACCGCGCTTCGAGCGTCTGTCGGACGTCCGCCAGTTGCTGGCGCACCCCGTGGCCGAGATCGGCCACCTGCTGCTGCAGAAGCTGCGCCAGCCGCTTCAACTGCTCGGCGCTTTCCTCGCGGTTGGCGCGCGCGCCGGCTTCGGCGAGTTCCGCAAGCCGCGCGACCTGCTGGCTGAAGCCGCCCAGTTGCGTCGTCTGCACGCCGGCGAGGCTGGCAAGCTGCCCGAGCAGCCCGGTCTGCAGCTCCCCCAGGCGCGCACCGGTCTCGATGCGCACCTGGCTCGCGGCCGACTCCACCGCGGCGCGCAGCTCGCGCTCGAGCCGCTCGCCCTGCTCGTCGGCGCGCCGCTGCAGCTCGTCGATGCGCGCACCGATGCGGGCTTGCCGGCGCAGCGCCAGCGCGAGCGCCGCGAGCGCGACGAGCAGCGCGCCGGCCAGCACCAGTGCAAGGATTTCGAGCGTGCTCAACGCGGAACCCTCTCGTCCGCGATCATAGAAGGCGCATCAACCCGGTCGGTTGCGCATCCAGTCGGCGGTGCGGAAGAACGCCTGCGCCAGTTGCGCCTGCAGCGCCGCGTCCACGTCCAGCTCGCGCATCGCCTGCGTCATGCATGCCACCCACTGGTCGCGCTCGACGGTGCCGATCGCAAACGGCAGGTGACGCGCGCGCAGGGCCGGATGGCCGAAGCGCTCGATGTATAGGTTCGGTCCGCCGAGCCAGCCGCTCAGGAACCAGTACAGCTTGTCGCGCGCGTGCGCGAGATCGTTGCCGTGTACGCGGCGCAGCGCGGCGTAGGCGGGTTCGAGATCCATCAGGTCGTAGAAGCGATCGACCAGCGCGCGCACACCGGCATCGCCGCCGAGCCGGGCGTACGGCGTATCTTCGGCGCATCGTGCGGATTCGGTGGGGTTGGAGACGGACATCGTGATCTGTCTTGCTCCTGAAACTGCGATGACCTTTTGCGTGGATCCGGAAATCCCCCCCTGCCCCCCTTTTTCAAAGGGGGGTCCACATGCCGTCAGCCCCCTTCTGAAAAGGGGGGCGGCGCAGTCGGCGGGGGGATTTCCAGCCCCCTTTCGCAAAGGGGGCCGCGCCCGCAGCGCGCGGAGGGATTTCACGCCTCCCGCAACGTCGTCAACGGCGGCGTCTTCAATACGTCGCGCAGGCCGATCCAGCCGCCCACCAACGCGCACAGCGCGCCGCCGCCCACACCGAGCACGAACACCCACGGCGTGACGACGTAGTCGAACTCGAACGCGAACCTCGCCAGCGCCCAGCCGATCGCCGCGGCGCCGAGTGCGGCGAGCAGCCCGGCCAGCCCGCCCAGGCAGATCATCTCGGCGACCTGTGCGTTCGAAAGCTGCTGGCGCGATGCGCCCAGCGCGCGCAGCAGGGCCGCCTCGCGCACGCGTTCGTCGTGGCTGCTGGCGAGCGCCGCGTACAGCACCAGCACGCCGGCGACCAGCGTGAAGACGAACAGGAACTCGACCGCCGCGATCACCTGGTCGAGCACGGCCTGCACCTGGCGGAACACCGCGCTCGTGTCGACGACAGTGACGTTGGGGTAGTCGCGCACCAGGTCCGCTGTGAAGGCACTCTTGTCGGGCGGCAGATGAAACGCGGTGATGTAGCTCTTCGGCTGGTTCGCCAGCAGTCCGCTCGACATGATCACGAAGAAGTTCGCGCGCATCGAGTCCCAGTTGACCTTGCGCAGGCTGCTGACGCGCGCGTCGATGCGGTTGCCGGCGATGTCGAAGGTCAGCACGTCGCCGAGCGCGATGCCGAGCGTGCCGGCGATGCCCTCCTCGATCGACAACTCGTGCGCGTCGGGCGCGAACCAGCGGCCGGCGACGAGACGGTTGTGCGACGGCGCCTCGTCCGCGTACGACAGGTTGAATTCGCGGTCGACCAGCCGTTGCGCGCGTTCGCTCGCGAAGTTCTCGGGTCCGATCGGCTCGCCGTTTTTCGCGATCAGCCGGCCGCGGATCATCGGGTACAGCGTCGCGTCGCCCAGCCCCGCCTGCCGCAGGCGTTGCGCGATCGGCTCGACCTGGTCCGGCTGGATGTTGATGACGAAGCGGTTCGGCGCATCGGGGGCAGCGGCCTTGCGCCACGCGTCGACGAGATCCGTGCGCGTGACCGTCAGCAGCAGCAGCGCCATCAGCCCGACCGCGAGCGCGACGAGCTGCACGACGGTGGCGACCGGCCGGCGCTGCACGGCGGCGATCGCGAACCGCCACGAAATGCCGAGCCGGCCGGTCATCGCGCGCAGCGGCGCGAGCCCCTTCAACACGAGCCAGGCTGCGCCGGCGAAGAAAACGACGCCGAGCGCGAAGCCGCCGGCGGTCATGCCGCCGATGCGCAGGTCGTTCGACGACCACAGCAGCAATGCGAAGAAGCCGCTGAAGCCCGCGAGATAGCCGAGTGCGACGCGTCCGGTCGGCAGCCCGATGTCCTTGCGCAGCACGCGCAGCGGCGGCACCGCGCGCAGTTGCGCAAGCGGCGGCATCGCGAAGCCGAGCAGCAGCACGAGTCCGACCGCGCCGCCCTGCCACGCGGGCAGCAACGAGGGTTGCGGCAAGGTGGTCTGGATCAGTTCGCGCAGCACTTCGATCAGCACGAAGTGCAGGACGTAACCCGCCGCCATGCCGACGACGCAGGCGGCGAGCCCGATGCAGACGAACTCGATTGCAAACAGCCGGAAGATGTCCCGCTGCACGACGCCGAGGCAGCGCATCATTGCGCACGAATCGAGGTGTCGAAGCGAGAAGCGCCGCGCGGCGACCGCCACCGCCACCGCGGCGATCATCGCCGTCAACAGCGCGACCAGCGCGAGAAAGCGCTGCGCGCGCTCGAGCGTGCGCTGCATCTCGGGGCGTCCGCCTTCGAGCGATTCGATGCGCTGGCCGCGGCCGAGGTTTTCGCCGAGCCAGGCCGCGAAGGCTCGCACCGCGGGCGGCTCGCCTGCCACGAGCAGGCGGTACGAAACGCGGCTGCCCGGCTGGATCAGTTGCGTGGCCGGAAGATCGGCTAGGTTCAGCAGAACGCGCGGCGCGAAGTTGATGAACTGCGCGCCGCGGTCGGGTTCGACCGCGATCAGCTTGGCGACGATGAAGCTCTTGTCGCCGAGCCGCAGTTTTTCGCCCGGCGCGATGCGCAGCGCGTTGAGCGCCTGCGGATCCACCCACACGGTGCCCGGCGCAGGGATGTCGCGCGCGATCTCATCGGGCTGCCCCAGTGTGTCCTGCACGCGCAGCGCGCCGCGCAGCGGATAGCCGGGCGACACCGCTTTGACGGCGGCGAGCGTGTTGTTCTCCGCGCTCGCTTCGCTGATCGCCATGCTCGGGAAAGTCACCGTTTCGGCGAGCGCGAGTCCGTCGGCGCGCGCCCGCTCGCGCACCGCCGCGCCGATCGGCACGTCGGAATTGAGCACCAGATCGGCGCCGAGCAGTTGCGTGGCGTCGCGCTCCAGCCCGAGGCGGATGCGGTCGACGAAAAAGCCGACGCTCGTCACCGCGGCAACGGCGACGACGAGCGCCGCGGCCAACAGGCGCAGCTCGCCGGCGCGCCAGTCGCGCGCTGTCATGCGCAGCGCTTGCACGAGCAGATGTGCGAAGGTCATGACCTGCAAGATACAGGTTCCCCGTCCGCCGGCGGTCTCATGCGGCACATCGCGCCTTCGGTTTGCTCGGCCGCCCGGCAACGTAAGTCTCGCGCACGACGCGGTCGTCGCCGAGCACGATCAGGGCGAACAGCAGTTCCTCGAAGCTCTGCGCACGTTCGGTGCGCCGCGCCAGCAGCGGTGTGGCGCGCGGGTCGAGCACGATGACATCGGCTTCGGCGCCGGGTTCCAGCGTACCGACGCGTCCGCCCCAACCGAGCGACTCGGCCGCGCCGCGCGTGGCCCAGTACCAAAGCTGCAGCGCACCGAGCGAGACACCTTTCAGACGCGCCACTTCGTGCGCGCTGCGCATCGTCGCGAACATCGAGAACGACTGGCCGCCGCCGACGTCGGTTGCGAGCGCAAGCCGCATGCCGGCCGCGAGCGACAGCGTGAAGTCGAACAACCCGCTGCCGAGGAAGAGATTCGACGTCGGACAGACCGCGGCGAGCGCCCCGCTGGCGGCCATCCGGTGCCGGTCGTCGCGGTCGAGGTGGACGCAATGCGCGTAGACCGCTCGTTCGCGCAGCAGGCCGACGCGGTCGTACACGTCGAGATAGCTGCGCGCGTCGGGAAACAACTGCGCGATCCAGCGCACCTCGTCGACGCTTTCGGCCACGTGGCTCTGGACGTATAGGTCCGGCTGCGCGCGCGCGAGTTCCCCGGCAGCCGCGAGCTGCCGCGGCGTCGAGGTCGCGGCAAAGCGCGGCGTGATCGCATAGCCGAGCCGGCCCCGGCCGTGCCAGCGCGCGGCCAGATCGGCGCTGTCGCGCACGCCGCCCTCGGCCGTGTCGCGCAGCGGCTCGGGGCAGTTGCGGTCCATCAGGCATTTGCCGGCGACGAGCCGCACGTCGCGCGCGAGCGCCTGCGCGAACAGTGCGTCGACGGAGGCAGCGTGCACGGTGCCGAACACGCAGGCGCTGGTCGTGCCGTGGCGCGCCAGTTCGTCCAGGAAGAAGCGCGCCGCATCGGCGGCGACCGCGCCGTCGGCGTAACGGGCCTCGACCGGAAACGTGTGCCGCTCGAGCCATTCGAGCAGCCCGGGCGCCGGCGAGGCGATCACGTCGACCTGCGGCAGATGGATGTGGGCGTCGATGAAACCGGGCGCGACGATGCAGCCGGTCAGGTCGACGAGCTCGTCTTCGTCGGAAAGCGCCTCGCGCAGCGCGGCGAACTCGCCGCGCGCGGCAATGCGGCCGCCGTCGAGCAGCAGCAGACCGTCCTCGATCACGCGCGCGGCGTGCTCCGAGCGCAGGGGATCGTCGGCGAAATCGAACAGCGTGGCGCGCAGCGCGGTGCGAGGCATGGGAGTAAGAGGTTGACCGGCTCCGTCTCCCGGCGTGTCGGGAAGAAGGCTGCGGCGAGGGGATCCGGCCAGCCGCGACCACCTCTCACCCTGCGCATTCCCCGTGGCCGGGGAGAGGGATTGGGTTTCGCTCAGCTTCCGCCGGCCGGCACCTTGCCGACCACACCCTCGACGTAGAAGTCCATCTTGCCGAGCTGCTCGTCGGTGAGGTGACCGGTGGCGATGACTTCCTTGCCGGTGTTGGTCCGGATCGGTCCGGTGAACGGATGGAACCGGCCTGCGACGATGTCCGCCTCCTTCGCCTGGACCAGGTCGACGACCTCCTTCGGCACCGACGGGCTGATCGCTTCGAGCTTGATCATGCCGTCCTTCATGCCGCCCCAGAGGTTCGACGGTTTCCATGTGCCATCGAGCACGCTTTGCGCAACCTTCGTGTAGTACGCGCCCCAGTGGTGCGAGACAGCCGCGATCTGCGCCTTGGGCGCGAACTTCGACATGTTCGAGTGGTACGCGACCGCCATTTTTCCCCTCTCCTCGGCGGCGGCGACGACTGCGGTCGAGTCGGTGTGGTGCGTCAGCACGTCGGCCCCCTGTCCGATCAGCGTGTTGGCGGCGTCGCGCTCCTTGCCCGGGTCGTACCACGAGTTCACCCAGATCACGCGTACCTGCACTTTCGGATTGACGCTGCGGGCGCCGAGCGTGAACGCGTTGATGCCCTGCAGGACTTCGGGGATCGGAAACGCCGCGACGTAGCCCAGCGTGTTGGTCTTCGTCATCCTGCCGGCGACGATGCCGGCGAGATAGCGCCCCTCGTAGAAGCGGATGTTGTAGGTGCCGACGTTGGCCGCGCTCTTGTAGCCGGTCGCGTGCTCGAACTTGACGTCGGGGAATTCCTCGGCGACCTTGATCGTCGGGTTCATGAAGCCGAACGAGGTCGTGAAGATCAGCTTGTTGCCCTGCGCGGCCAGGTCGCGGATCACGCGCTCGGCGTCCGCCCCCTCGGGCACCTTCTCCACGAAGGTCGTGACGACCTTGCCCGCGAGCGCCTGCTCCATCTGCCTGCGACCGGCGTCGTGCTGCGAAGTCCAGCCGGCGTCGCCGACCGGGCTGACGTAGACGAAGCCGACTTTCAGCGTTTCGGCCATCTTCGCCTCCTCCTTCGCGGCCTGCGCTTTGGGCGCGGGCGCCTCCTGCTTGCCGCACGCGGCGGCCAGCAGTGCCGCGGCCATCGCGGCGATCAGTCGAAACGACACTTTCATCGGGCGTATCTCCATGAGCGGGGAATTCGCGCCGCGGCGCGATCGCGAGTGGCGGATTCTAGCGACCCGCGTGCGCTCGCCTACGCGTTCGGATTGAACGGCTTGCCGAGCGAAGCCGGCATGTTCAGCCGGATCCAGCGCGGATGGCGCGAGATCAGCGCGAGCACGACGATCGTGGCCAGGTAAGGCGCCATTGACATGATCTGCGACGGAATCTGCACCCCTTCGCCCTGCAGGTGAAGCTGCAGCATCGTGACGCCGCCGAAGAGGTACGCGCCGGCGACCACCCGCGCCGGCCGCCAGGTCGCGAACACCACCAGCGCCAATGCGATCCAGCCGCGCCCCGCGACCATGCCCTCGGCCCATAGCGGGGTGTAGATCGTCGACAGATACGCGCCCGCCAGCCCCGCGCATGCACCGCCGAATGCCAGGGCAGCCACGCGGATCGCGCGCACCGGGTAGCCGAGCGCGTGCGCGGCCTCGGGCGACTCGCCGACCGCGCGCAGCACGAGCCCCCAGCGCGTCCGGTACAGGAACCATGCGACCGCGGCCACCAGCGCCCACGACGCGTAGACGAGCGCATGGTGCGAGAAGAGCATCGGGCCGAGCACGGGCCAGTCGCGCAGCCCGCCGATGCCGTCGGGCGCGCGCGCGGGCAGGCTTTCGCCCGAGTACGGCAGCCCGATGAACGCCGACAGGCCCGCGCCGAACAGCGCGAGCGCGAGCCCCGTCGCGTACTGGTTCGTGTGCAGGCCGATCGCAAAAAACGCGAACGCAACCGCGAGCACGGCGCCGGCGAGCGCGCCGGCCGCGAAGCCGAGCGCGTACGCGTGTGTGGCGTGCGTGACGGCAAAAGCGACGACCGCGGCCACCAGCATCATGCCTTCGATGCCGAGATTGACCACGCCGCTGCGCTCGGCCACGACGATGCCCAGCGCAGCCAGCAGCAGCGGCGTGCCGGCGTTCAGCGTCGCGGCGACGAGCAGCGGCAGCGCGTCCATCAGCCGACCGCCGCGGCGCGCCGCCGGCGCAGCCGTTGATGGACGAAGGTGTCGCACGCGAGCAGGAACAGCAGCAGCAGCCCCTGGTAGACGCCGGTCAGCGACGACGGCAGACCGAGCCGCGACTGCGCCAGTTCGCCGCCGATGTAAAACAGCGCCATCACGAAGGCCGCACCGACGATGCCCACCGGATGCAGCCGCCCGACGAAGGCCACGATGATCGCTGCGAATCCGTACCCCGGCGAGATCGACGGTGTGAGCTGCCCGACCGGGCCGGCGGCTTCGGCGCCGCCGGCGACGCCCGCGAGCGCACCCGACGCGAGCAACGCGGTCCACAGGATGCGCCTTTCGGAGAACCCGGCATAGCGCGCCGCCTGCGGCGCCAGTCCCGCCACGCGCAACTGAAAGCCGATGAAACCGCGCGCGAGCAGCAGCCACGCCGCGGCCGCCGCGGCGAGCGCGAGCGCAAAGCCGAGATGCAGCCGCGTCCCCGCGAACAGAATCGGCATGCGCGCCGCCCGCTCGAAAAGCTGGCTTTGCGGGAAACCGAAACCCGCCGGATCCTTCCACGGGCCGTGCACGAGGTAGCTCAACAGAAGCTGCGCGACGTACACGAGCATCAGGCTGACGAGGATCTCGTTGGCGTGAAAGCGGTCGCGCAGCCACGCGGTGATCGCCGCCCACGCCATGCCGCCCGCAGCGGCCGCGACGATCACCGCGCCGACGACCGCGCCGCTCGAGTCCCGGGTCGCCAGCAAGGCCACGCCGCCGCCCGCGATCGCGCCCGCGATCAACTGCCCCTCGGCGCCGATGTTCCAGACGTTCGCGCGGAAGGCGAGCGCCAGCCCGACCGCGCACAGCACGAGCGGCGTGGCCTTCAGCCCCACCTCGCCCCAGCCGCGCACCGATGCGAGCGGCTCGACGAAGAACACCGCGACCGCCTGCCACGGACTCTTGCCCAGCAGTCCGAACAGCAGCATGCCGCACGCGACGGTCGCGGCGAGCGCCACCACCGGCGACAGCCAGACGGCGATCCGCGAAGGCGCGGCGCGCGGCACGAGCGCGAAAGGCAGCCTCACCGCGCGCCTTCTGCGGCCGCGTCCGCATCCCACAGGCCGGACATCCAGCGGCCGATCGCCTCGACGGACATCGAACGCGCCGGCACCGCGGGCGAAAGCCGCCCGCGCGCCATCACCATGATGCGGTCGCAGATCTCGAACAGCTCGTCGAGCTCTTCGGACACGACGAGGATCGCGCAGCCCTGCGCGCGCAGCGCGATCAGCGCGTTGCGGATCGCGGCGGCCGCGCCGACGTCCACCCCCCAGGTCGGCTGGTCGACGATCAGCACGCGCGGCGCGCTTTCGATCTCGCGCCCCACGATGAACTTCTGCAGATTACCGCCCGACAGGCTCGCGGCGATCGCTTCGGGGCCGGGACAGCGCACGTCGAAGCGCTCGATCACGCGTTGCGCGAAGTCGCGCATCGCGGCCGGAACGACGAAACCGTACCGATGCAACGCATCGCCGGTCAGCAGTGCGTTTTCCGCGAGCGTCAGCTCGGGCACCGCACCGTGCCGCAGCCGTTGCTCCGGAACGTAGCGCAGCCCGAGCGCGCGCCGCTGGCGCGGTCCCAGGCCGCGCAGCGAGCGGCCGTCAAGCGACAACGCGTCCGCGTCCGCCTGCACTTCGCCGGCCAGCGCCGCCACGAGCGCGCGCTGGCCGTTGCCCGAAATGCCCGCGATGCCGACGATTTCGCCGGCGTGCAGCGTGAAGGCGAGCGGCGTGGTCCCTACGCCGCCCAGGCGCAGACCGTCGACGACCAGGCGCGGCGGACCCGGCGGCGTGTCGTGCGCGGCGATCTGCGGCGGCTCGGCGCCGATCATCAGCCGCGCGAGACTCGCTTCGCTCTCGCGCTTCGGATCGACCGTGGCGACGACGCGGCCGGCGCGCATCACGGTGCAGCGATCCGCGAGCCGCCGGATCTCGTCGAGCTTGTGGCTGATGAAAAGCACCGCCAGGCCGTCGGCGGCGAGGCCGCGCAGCGTGGCGAACAGCGCGTCGACCGCCTGCGGGGTCAGCACCGACGTCGGCTCGTCCATGATAAGCAGCCGCGGCCGCGCCAGCAGCGCACGCAGGATCTCGACGCGCTGGCGTTCGCCGGCCGACAGGTCGTGCACGCGCGCGCTCGCGTCGATCGCCAACCCGTAGCGCGCGGCCGTTTCGCCGAGGGCGCGCCGCAGCTCGCCGGGCGACCCCGCCGTCGGCAGACCGAGCGCGATGTTCTCCGCGACGGTCAGCGTGTCGAACAGCGCGAAGTGCTGGTGCACCATCGCGATACCGAGCGCGCGCGCCGCCTGCGGGTGGTCGATTCGAACCGTGCGGCCGTCGAACGCGATCTCGCCGGCGTCCGGCTGCACTTCGCCCGCGACGATCTTCATCAGCGTACTCTTGCCGGCGCCGTTTTCGCCGAGCACCGCGTGGATCTCGCCGGCCGCGACCTCGAGCGAGACCGCGTCGTTGGCGAGCACCGCCGGGTAGCGTTTGCTGATGTTCCTCAGCGACAGACGGGGCGGCATGCGGCGAGCGCGGGCGGGACTTGAGTCTTCTTGCGGCAGCCGGTGGCGGAGGCGGTGAGATTGCTCGGCGACCGCGTTGCCTCCGCGGCCGCCTCGGCCCTCGCATCGCTCGGGCCCGCCCTGCGGGCGTCCGTCGCGAGCGTCCCCCGGACGCTCGCTCCGCGAACTCTCGAGCGACCGGTGGCGGAGGCGGTGAGATTCGAACTCACGGTGGAGTTGCCCCCACGGCAGATTTCAAGTCTGCTGCCTTAAACCGCTCGGCCACGCCTCCGAAGGCGCGCATTGTGCCTGCGGCCGCGAACCGCGTTCGCTTGACTTCGGCTGCGCCGAAGTCAGCCTCCGCCCCAATGCGCTTCGCGCATTGTGGCTACGGCCGCGAATCGCGTTCGCTTGACTTCGGCTGCGCCGAAGTCAGCCTCCGCCGCAATGCGCTTCGCGCATTGTGCCGCAGCCGCGCGCTGCGCGCCGCTCAGCGGCCGCGCAGCTTCGCCGTCGCCGCCTCGATCGCGTTCGCGAGGTAGCGGTCGTAGAAACCGGCAGCGTCGAGGCCAACCAGGGGATCAACCAGCGGCGTCAGTCGCTCGTCGACCATGAGCACGACAGGCACGACGCGCACGCCGAAGCGTGCGGCGAATCGTGCCTCGGTGATCGGCGCCCCGTCGGTGTCGACGAAGCTTCGTTGCGCGACGATGTCGACCTCGCGGATCAGCACGCCGGCCCGCGGATCGCGTGCGCGCGGCGCCAGATAGTTGCGCCGCACCTCGATGCAGTACGGGCAGCCCGGCGTGCTGAAGAAAAGCAGCAGCGGCACGCGTTCGCGTCGCACCCGCGCCAGCAGCGGACGCAGGTCGTCGATCCGTTCGAGCGCATGCGCTTCGGCGGCGCGCACCGCGCGCGGGCCCGCCAGCGCAAGCGCCGCGGCGGCGGCGAGCCACGCGCGGCGCGAAGATCGCCGGCCCAGCGGAGGTCGATCCGTCATACGCGCGGGGCGGCGCCGCTCAAGCGACCCCGGGGTTGCCCTGTACGCCCTTGATCGTCGGCAGGTTGAGCTTGCGCGGTTTCAGCACTTTCTGATCGCGCAGGTATCTCGCGACGACGTCCCACACGGGCTCGCCCTGCGCGCCCTCGGCCACCGGCGCCCAGCCGGCGACCTTGTACATCTTCTTCGGATCGATCGGCTTGCCGTCGAGCCGCATGTCCGAGATGCGGTTTCCCATGGTCGCGTTCGGATCGATCGCGTACTGCAATCCGCCGACGCGCACCATGTCGCCGCCCTGCTGCAGATACGGATCCGGGTTGAACAGATTGTCGGCGACGTCCTCGAGGATCGTCTTGATCATCTCGCCCGGCATGTCGGTCAGCGTCGTGTACGGATACGTGATCGCGGTCTGGTCCAGCACGTGCTCCATCAGGATCGTCTGCCCGGGCAGCAGCGTCGTGCCCCAGCGGAATCCCGGCGAAAACGCGATCTGCGCACCCTTGACCGCGATCAGCGCATCGCAGATCAACTGGTCGAAGGTGCCGTTGAAGTTGCCGCGCCGGTACAGCAGCCCTTCGGTCACCGCGAGCTGTTCGTTCAGCTTCGCTTCGAACGGCGCGCGCACGCGCTTGATGAACGCGTCCATCTCCGCGTCGGCCGGCAGCAGATTGGCGAATACCGGCAGCAGCCTGTAGCGGAAGTCGACGACCTTGCCGTTCTTCACGTCCAGATCGAGCACCGCGAGGAACTTGCCGTTGCTGCCGGCGTTCGTGACGAGCGTCTTGCCGCCGGCGTTGCCGACGATCGACGGCGCCGGCATGCCGTCGTGCGTGTGGCCGCCGAGGATCGCGTCGATGCCGCGCACGCGCGACGCCATCTTCAGATCGACGTCCATGCCGTTGTGGCTCAACACGACGACCACCTGCGCGCCCTGACCGCGCGCCTCGTCGACGTACTTCTGCATCGTGTCGTCCTTGATGCCGAAGGTCCAGTCGGGAACGAGGTAGCGCGGGTTGGCGATCGGCGTGTACGGAAAGGCCTGCCCGATGATGGCAACCTTGACGCCGTTCATTTCCTTGATCACGTACGGCGGAAAGACCTGGTCGCCGAAGTCGGCGGTCGTAACGTTCTGCGCGACGAAGTCGATCTTCCCTTTGAAGTCCTTCTCGACGATCTCCTGCACGCGCCTGGCGCCGAGCGTCATCTCCCAGTGCGGCGTCATGATGTCCACACCGAGCAGCTTGCAGGCGTCGACCATGTCCTGCCCGCGGGTCCACAGCGCCGTGCCCGAACCCTGCCAGGTATCGCCGCCGTCGAGCAGCAGCGCGCCGGGCCGCGACGCCTTCAGCCGTTTGACGAGCGTGGCGAGGTGCGCGAACCCGCCGACCTTGCCGTAGGTGCGCGCCGCGGCCTCGAAGTCGAGGAAGGTGAAGGCGTGCGCCTCGATCGACCTCGGCGGAATGCCGAAATGCTTCAGCAGATGCTCGCCCACCAGATGCGGCGCTTTGCCGCGCGCCTGCCCGACGCCGAGGTTGACGCTCGGCTCGCGAAAGTAGATTGGCAGAAGCTGCGCATGGCAGTCGGTGAAGTGCAGCAGATGCACGTTGCCGAAGCGCGGCACGTCGTACAGCCGGCGCGCGGCGTCTGGCTGCTGCGCGAGCACTTCGCGCGCGGCGATCGGCATGCCCGCCGCGGCGGCGACCGCCAGGACCTGAATGAACTCGCGCCTGCTCATCGACATCGACTCGACTCCTATCGCGCGGCGAAGCCCGCCAGCGCGGCCACGTCGTCGGGGAACATCTCGCCCAGTTCCTTGAACACGATCCGTCCGCTCGGATCGACCACGTACACCTCGGGCAACGCCTTGCGGCGCCCGAACCAGGACTCCGATTGCGCGCCGGCCATCGCGACGGCGAACGTGTAGCCGCGCTCGGCCATGTACTTGCGCACGGGCGCCGGATCCGTGTCGATCGCGAACGTCAGCACGACCAGCCCCTTGCCGCCATGCTGCGCGTGCAGCTTCTGCAGGTGCGGGTTCTGCGCCGCGCAGAACGGGCACCACGTCGCCCAGAATTCGACGACGACCGTCGTGCCCGCTAGCTCGCCGGCACGCAGCACGCGGCCGTCGACGAGCGTCACGTCGGACCACACGATGTGGTCGCCGATCGCGGCCGCGTGCGCGACGGACAACGGCAACATCGACGCGAGCAACGCCAGCAGCAGTCAACGAACGGTTTTCATCGCTGTGCCGATGCCAAAAAAAATGGCGGCGCCGGCCGACGCCGCCCCTCGTCATCACGGCGTTACCGATTGACCGGGGATGCCGGATCCAGCAACAGCGCCATCACGTCCTTGATCTGCGCTTCGGTCAGGATGCCCGCGTCGCCGAAGCGCGGCATCGACGAGCAGGCGCGGAACGCGTGCGTGTTCCAGATCTTGGCCCACGTGTAGCGCAGCGTCTGTTCGGTATAGCCCCGCTTCTTGCCGTAGTTGTAAAGCGACGGACCGATGTTGCCGAACGAGATCTCCGCCTTCGACAACTGGTGGCAGGCATAGCAGTTGCCGCCGGCGGGCGCGCCCGCCTTGTCGTTCCACTGCAGCCCGCGCCCCGTCTGTGCGATCCTCTCGCCGGACTTGTGGTCGCCGAGCCACTTGCCGTCGGTGGGGTACTTGACCGAGGCGAGCGCCGCCTTTTCGAGCCGCTCTCGCACGTCCTTCGGCGGGTTGTTGTTCGTCTCCGAGCAGATACGCTGCAGTTCGGTCTGGTTCAGCCGGTCGACCTTGGCGATGCCACGGTCCCTGAAACTCGACTTGATCACTGCGAGCGCTTCTTCCTTGGTCGGCGGCGTGTACATCATCGACGCGCAGCCGGCGAGCGCAGCCGCGCCGAGCGCGGCCGTGGCGAACATGACTTTCATCGGTCGCTTCCTCCTAGCGCTTGATCGACGGCGAAGCCATCTTGCCGCCGCTGGCCTTCACACCCAGGAACGTGATCAGATCGATCGTTCCCTGCGACACGAATATCGGCTCGGGCCAGCGCTGCTGGCGGAAGCAGTCGTTCAGGCGCCACTGCATCGTGCGCAACGCGCCTTGCGACACACGGTACGCGGGCCAGGTCGCGAAAGCGCGCCGCGCCGGCTCCGGCTTCTCGAAGTTCGGCAGTTCCTGCAAGCGGATGCGTTGGTTGTCGACGCCGTGGCAGGTCGCGCACGCGAAGTCGTACGGGCCGGCGCGCATGTAGAAAAGCTGCTTGCCGCGCTCGAACGCAGCCTTCTCCTTCGGATGGTTCTGGGGCACCGCGATCGTCATTCCGCGCGACTGCTCGACCACATAGGCCGTGATCGACTCGATGTCGGTCGCGCGTTGTCCAGCACCGGAGAACGGCCTCTTGGTCACCGCGGCGCGATCGAAGCCCTGCAGCGTCACCATGCAGTGGACCAGGCGCGCCTCGAAGTCCATGACCTGGTCCGCATCGGCGAAGTAGCGCGGCAGTTGCGCGTACGCGCCCTTGACGACGCCCGGTCCGAGACCGAGATCGCACTGCTCGAGCGACGCGTTCTTCGGACCGCGCCTGGTCTTCCAAAGCTCCTCGCCGCGCGCGACCAGAAGCTCGGCAGGATTGCCATCCTGCAGCATCTGGCGATAGCGCTCGATCTCCTGGATTGTCCTGTCCTTGTCCTGCGCACCGGCGCTCGCTACAGCAAGCGCCAACCCCGCGCCCGTAACGACCGGCGCCAAGGTTCGCATCAACGATGCGGATCGTCTCCTTGTCATGGGTGCTCCTTGTGACTGATGGGACACATCCCCCGTCCTCTACGGGACGTAGGTCAACGTAAACGTCTTGCTCGGCCGGCAGCCGCCGGCTGGCCATGCGGTCGCACACGCCGTCTGCGTGCGCGCCGATCAGCCGCCGCTTGTTTACCGACACGCGGGCGGCCGCGCCGCCGGTGCGGTCGGCACGCGCCAAACACCGCTTTCAGTTGATCGTCGCCTTGTCGGTGCGCGTCTCCCCCTTGTTGTCGACCCAGGTCACGACGATCTCGTCGCCCTTCTTGCCGCCCCGGAACTTGAACCGCAGGTACGGATTCTTCGCGACCGCCGGGCCCCACTCGGCCGACAGCACCGTCTTGCCGGCGTGCGTGACCGTCACGTGCTGGATGAAATGCGCGGGCACCGGCTTGCCGCTGGCGTCGCGGCGCTGGCCCGGCTCCATTTCGTGGCTCATCAGCACGCGCACCTCGACTCCATCGCCCTGCGCGGTCGCGCGGATTCGCATCGGATCAGGCATGTTGACTCCTTCGTTGGCTTGACGATTCGATCCCTGCTCAGCCGCCGCAGCCGCCCAGCGTGACCTTCACTTCCTTCGACGCGACGTAGAACTTCCCGTCGGCCTTGACGACCGCATACACGTTCGACGTCCGTCCCATCTTGATGCGCGTCGAGACGTTGGGCTCGGTACCGGCCGGGATGTTGAATCCGGCCGCCAGCACGTTGGGGTTTTTCTCCACCAGCACGTAGACCGCCTGGGTGTTCGGGATCTTGCTCGCCACGCCGACCGGCACGACCGCACCGTTTTCCGCGATGTCGGGCGCGGTGATCGCGATGTCGTTGCTCGGGACCGTTGCCGCGCCGCCGAGCGCCTTCACGGCGTCGCTCACGTTCTTCGATTCGAACGCTGCCTTGTTCCAGGCTTGCTGCTGGGCATGGGCTTGTTCGACCGTCAGCAGACCCGACGCGGCCAGAAGGCCGAAAACGCCGGTCAGCTTCATGAAGTCGCGTCGTGTCTCCGTCATGAGTTGCCTCCGTCAATGTGTTCATCGAGCTGCACCGATGGTACAGCGTCGGTCGGCCTACCGGTGAGGGAATGCCGTCATTTTCGAACGCAGCGCAGGGCGCTGCATCCGGAATTCCGAACGTTCGGGTCCGTGCCCGACGTCTTAGTGTACTGGCGACTTCGGCCCCCGTCAGGTCGAAGGGTCGGCCCGACGGCCGCGAATGCCGACGACCTCACGGCATCGGTCTCTCATGCTGCGCCCTTCCTCGCGGTGCCCGGAGTAAAACAGCACACATTGCGAAAGGGAACACTTCCAAAGGGTTATTCGCACCCTGTCCCCGGTAGTGCGTGCAATGCAGCATCAACTTCGCACGCCGCGTTCGCCGCTTTCAGGCGCGTGCCGACTCGCGCGTGCTGCCGGGCCCGAGGCGACGGAGCCGCGTGAATGCATCGGATCAGATGAACAGGCTGATGTCCGCGTCGCCGGCGAAACCAAGAAACATCGTCGCGCCGCCGAACTGCGTCTGCGGGATGAAGTCGTCCTTCGTGAAGTCGAACAGGTCCACCGTCATCTGGCAGCCGATGAATTTGACGTCGGCTTCAATGCACAGGTTGCGCAGTTCCTCGAGCGAGGCCACGCCCTTGGACTTGATCTTGTTGCGCATCATCATCGTCGCCATCGACTCCATGCCCGGCAGCGCCTGCACCAGCACGGGCATCGGGACCGGCATCGGCATCGCCGGATTGGCGAGCGGACTGATTCTCACGTCCGACAGATCCTTCTTCAGTAGCGTCAGACCGTAGAACGTGAAGAAGATCTGCACTTCGTAGCCGAGCGACGCCGCGGTCGAAGCGAGGATGAACGGCGGGTACGCCCAGTCCAGCGTCCCTTTGGTGGCGATCAACGCCATCTTTTTCTGGCTCACGGCAACCTCCCGGTCGGTATCGGTGCGGCGCGGCCTTCGGCCGCGGGTCGGAGATTGGATCGAGGGCGCGCGACCGCGGCGGTCGCGCGCGGCAACGCGTTCAGCGCCGCTTCAGGTAGAACAGGTACGTGCCGCCGTCCTGCTCCGAGGCGAGCAACTCGTTGCCGGTCTGCTCGGAGAATGCCTTCATGTCGGCGACCGAGCCGGCGTCGGTGGCCAGCACCTTGAGCACCTGACCCGGGGCCAGTTCGTTCAGCGCCTTGCGCGTCTTGACGATCGGCATCGGACAGGCCAGCCCGCGCGCGTCGAGTTCCTTGTCGTAGTTCATCCGGGGACTCCTCATCGTTCGCCCGTCCCTGCGCGCCGCGCGGGACAGGCCGGTTCAATCGCATGGCACAGTGTAGCGACGAAACCATCGGGCGGTCGCGGCCTTCAGACTGCTGCGATGGCGTGGCGGCGCCTACCCGCATGGGTGATACATCGCGCGCGTGGCCGCTCGCACAATCGTCTCACGCGCCCGCGTGCGACGCAGCGCGGCCCCGATGCCTCAACCTCCCGCAGGTGCCCGCGTCCCCATTCCGATCGTTCCGGCCGACCGCGCAGAACGCGCGGCGAACGCGGTCGAACATGCGTGCAGCGGCGCCGAATCTTTCGCGCTGATGGTCTTGGGCGACTCGATGGCGCCGGAGTTCCTCGAAGGCGACATCGTGATCATCGAACCCGAAGGGTTGGCGACCGACGGCTCGTTCGTGCTGGCGTTCTGGCAGGACGAATGGATCTTCCGCCAGCTCGTACGCAGCGACACCGGCTGGCGCCTGCGCGCGCTCAATGCGCAATACCCGGACATCGCGCTGCCCGACCTCGGCCCCGTACGCGGCGTGATCACGCAGAAGACCCGCCCGGGCCGACGGCGCGCCCGCAAGCGCTACGTCGAGTGATCGCGGGTGGCGATGCCGAACGACGAACTCGCCGCGCTCGTCGACGCCGTCCAGCGCAACTGCGATCTGGCCGACGCCCGCTACGCGCGCGAAAAATCGATGTGCACCTACCTGCTCGACATGCGCGAGCATTTCCGCTGGGCGACCGAGCTTCCGCTGGGCGCCGCGCCCGACCGCGCGCGGCTCGCCGAATGGATCGCGCAGCGCGAACGGCGCTGGGAGCGGCTGCCGGCCGACGATGCGCCGTTCGTGCCGCTGCCGCTCGGCGCCGGGGTGGATCCGTTCGACGACGACGCGGCGAACAGTCACCTGGCGAAGCACGGCTGGGTGTACGGCGCGGGCATCGGACTGTTCGGCGCGCCGCTGTTTTTCCTCGCCGAACGGGATTCCGAGCACATGCGCGAGGGTGCGCGAGTGATCGTCACCGAGCGCGAATGGGCGCGCGGCATGGCGGCTCCGCCCGCCGTCAGCCGCGGCCACACCGTGATCGTCCGGCGCGACGCGTTGCGGCGCTGGCTGTGGACGCGCGTCGAAGCCGGCAGCCGATGCGCCGGCGACAACGCGTTCGGCGCGGTGCTGCGCGCGTACGCCGGCACGGATGCGGCCGGCAGCGTCGAGCGCATGGCGCGCGGCGAGACGGAGACGCTGATCCTGCACGAGCTGGGCGAGCTGCGCGCGGGCGCATTGCTCGGGGCGGACTGGGAACGCATGATCGCCGCGAGCCCGCGCCGCACCGAACTGCTGCTGCGCGCGGTGCGCGATCTGCTCGCCGATTGCCTGGTCACGCTGCCGCAACTGCTGGCGCGCGGTGCGCGCGTGTCGCTGCTGTTCTGGTACGCGAGCTTCGACGGACTGCGGCGTCAACTCGCGCCGGAACTGGCCGAGCCGTTTCGCGCGGCCGCGGATCGCATCGACTGCGACGCACTGCAGGACGCTGCCCGCACCGGCGCGAGCCGATGGCTCGAACGGGCGAACGGGTTGCACGCAGCCTGGCGGCGCGGCGGCAGCGCCGCGCTCGCGCAGGCGGCCGACGCTCTGTGCCCGCGTCAGTGATCCGCTTTTTCCGTCGCGTGCTCTGAGAGCACGGGCACCGCGCCGCCGCGCTCGGCCGCGCCCTCGAACCACGCGAGCTTGTCGCGCAGCTTGACGACGTCGCCGACGATGACGAGCGTGGGCGGATGCAGACCGGCTTCCTCGACCTTGCGCGCGAGTTCGCCGAGCGGCGCGACGACCACGCGCTGTTGCGGCAGCGTGGCCTGCTGCACGACCGCGGCCGGCATGTCGGCCGGCATGCCGTGCGCGATCAACTGCTCGCACAGCGCCGGCAGGCCGAGCAGCCCCATGTAGATCACGAGCGTCTGGCGCGGGCGCGCCAGACCGTGCCAGTCCAGATCCATCGTGCCGTCCTTCAGATGCCCGGTGACGAGCACGCACGACTGCGCGTAGTCGCGATGCGTGAGCGGGATGCCCGCGTACGCCGCGACCCCGCACGCCGCCGTGATCCCCGGAACGACCTGGAAGCGCACGCCGGCGGCGGCGAGCGACTCGATCTCCTCGCCGCCGCGGCCGAACACGTATGGGTCGCCACCTTTCAATCGCAGCACGCGCTGACCCTGCGTGGCCAGCTCGATCATCAGCGCGTTGATCTGCTCCTGTCGCATCGTATGGTGGGCGCGCCGTTTGCCCACGTAGATGCGGCGCGCGTCGCGCCGCGTGAGGTCGAGGATGGCCGGCGACACCAGGTTGTCGTACAGCACGACGTCGGCCTGCTGCATCAATCGCAGAGCGGCGAAGGTGAGCAGGTCGGGATCGCCGGGGCCGGCGCCGACCAGATAGACCTCGCCCGCCGGCGCGCGCAGCGACGGATCTGCGAGCTCGCGCTCGAGCGCCTCTTCCGCTTGCCTTGTCCGTCCCGAAAACACCAGCCCCGCGATCGGTCCCTGCAGCACGCGCTCCCAGAACGGGCGCCGCGCCGGCGGCGGCAGCGCGCGCCTGACCCGCTCGCGAAAGCGCTGCGCGAGCCGCGCGAGCTCGCCGTAGGCGGCGGGGATCAGGCTTTCGAGCCGCGCGCGGATCAGCCGCGCGAGCACCGGCGAAGCGCCGCCCGTGGACACCGCGATCACCACCGGCGAACGATCGACGATCGCCGGCAGGATGAACGAGCACAGTTCCGGATCGTCGACGACGTTGACCGGCGTGCCCTGCGCGCGCGCCAGCCGCGACACTTCGGCGTTGACCGCGCGGTCGTCGGTGGCCGCGATGACGAGGACCACACCGGCGAGTGCCTCGCGGTCGAACGCCGCCGCGCGATGCTCGACGCGACCCTGCCGCACCAGTTCGGCGAGCGCCTCGCACAGCGCCGGCGCGGTCACCGTCACGCGCGCGCCGGCATCGAGCAGAAGTCGCACCTTGCGCGCGGCGACCTCGCCGCCGCCGATCACCCCGCAGCGCTCGCCGGCGAGCTTCAGGAAGATCGGCAGGTGATCCATCGCTACCAGTAGGCGAGCAGCCGTCCGCCCTCGACCTTCGACGGCCAGCGCTTCAGCGGCGTCGATCCCTTGGCGACGCACTCGCCGGTGGTGATGTCGAACGCCCACTCGTGCTTCGGGCAGGTGAGCCGCGTGCCCTGCAGCGCCAGATGCGGGATGTTGGTCGTCTGGTGCGGGCAGCGGCTGTCGTAGACACGGTACTCGTCGGACGCGCGGTACACGAACAGTCCGCGTCCGTCGCAGTCGACGCGGCGGGTGGCGCCGACGTCGAGTTCGTCGGCGGCCATCACGTCGTGCCAGGCGGCGGGCAGACCGAAGGCGCCGCCCTGGAACTCGGGCAGGTCCATGGCGAGGATGACGTCGACCGCCCACACGATCTTCGCCAGCCCGAGCGCGGGGAACGCCATCAGCAGCGCGTCGAGCACCTCGGCCGGCGTGCAACCCTCGCGCAGCGCGCGCGTCAGGTACTGGCGCAAGCCGCGCTCGGTCTGCGAATGCACCTTCGTGATCACCGAGATCAGGTTGCGCGTCTTCGGATCGAGGTTCTTGCCGGCCTCTTTCAGGAACTTCAGGTAATGGCCCATCGCCTCCGGGCGGGCCTTGACGAGGAAGTTCAGTGCGTCGCTCATGGTCGATGTGAAGGCAGTGGTCAGAGGATGAGGGCACGCGTGCGGCCCGGCAGCGCGCCGGCGCCGTGCAGGCCTTCGACGGCAGCCTGCACGAATTCGGCGGGGCCGGCGACGAACACGTCGCATTGCGCCAGTTCGCGCCGGGAGGCAACCACCGCTTCGGTCACCTGCCAGGCGCCGGCGGCCGGCGTGGCGTCGGTGAGCAAGCGGTGCGAGTAGTTGTCGAAGGCCGCCGCCCACGCACGGCACTGGTTCGCCAGATAGTGGCCGTCGGTGCGCGTGGCGAGCCAATACAGGTCGAAAGCCTCGACCTGCTCGCCGGCCATCGCGTGCTCGAGCAGACTCTTGATCGGCGCAAAGCCCGTGTCGCAGGCCACCAGCACGAGCGGGCGCGTGCTGTCGGCGTCGAGCACGAAGTCGCCGCTCGGCCCGCGCACGCTGACCGCCGCGCCGGGGCGCAGCCGATCGGCGAACAGCGCCTGCGCCAGCGGCGACGCCTCATCGCGCGCGATGTGGAAGTGCAGGTTGCGCTCGTCGCACGGGCAACTGGCCAGCGGTGCCGCGAGCGTGGCATCGACGCCCGCATCGGCGATGCCCAGCGTGACCGACTGTCCGGCCAGAAAGCGCAGCCGGTTCGTACGCGGCGTCTGCAGATGCAGCAGACGCGTGTCGGGCGCGAGCGCTTCGACCGCGCGCACGGTGGCGACGATGTCCTGCTGCGGAATGTCCGCCGGGCCGCGCGCCTCGAGCGTTTCGACCGCGACGTCGCTGACGGCCGTGTGCGTGCAAAGCAGCACGTAGCCCTGCTGCTTTTCGACCTGCGACAGCGGATAGTCCGAGTGCTGGATCGGGCGCACTTCGCCGCTCGCCACGCGCGCCTTGCACAGCCCGCAGGTGCCGGTGCCGCAGCCGTAGGCGAAGCGCAGGCCGGCCTTCAGGCCCGCCTGCAGGATCGAGTCGTTGCCTTCGACGAGAAACTGCCGCCCGCTGGGCAGCACGGTGACCTGCGCGGAGATGACCTGCATCACGTTCACCATCGCATCAAGCCGGTCCGCGGGCTCGGCGCCGAGCGCGCGCTTCAGCCCCCGGTCCAGCATGTCCTTCAGTTCGGCGAGCCGCGCATCGTGCGCCGCCAGCGCGCCGAGGCGCGCCTGCGCCTCGACGACGAGCGCGTGATACGCCTGCACCAGCCGCCGCAGATCGGCCAGTTCCTGTCCCTGCGCGAACAGCCGCTGCGCCAGCACCTCCTGCGAAGGCAGCATCCGCTCGCGCACGCGGCGGCCGAAGGCTTCGTCGCGAATACGCGCGACTTTCTCGAACAGCCCCGCATCCTCCAGTTGCAGTTGCGGAAACGCGCGCAGCAGCTCGGCCGCGTCGATCAGGCCGTCGAAGGAAGCGAGCTCGCCCGCGGCGATCATCCGCTGCAGCGTGCCGCGCGGCACGCCGGCCAGTTGTGCCGCTCGCGCCAGATTGAGCCACTGCGACATCGCGCGCTCCTCGCGGCCGTCGATCGGTCCGGTTTATGCGGACGAGCCGCGTCCGCGCCGCCGCGGATCGCCGGCCGGGCACCGCATGCGGCGCGCCGCATTCATCGCTCAATGCCCGACCGAGACGACGCCGGAAGCCGCCAGCACGAGCACGGCCACCTGCATCACGCACAACAGCGCGAACAGCCGATCGCCGCGCCGCAGGTAAATGCCGACGACGGCAAGCAGAGGCAACGCGGAGCAGCCCGACAGCGCCGCGATGCCGAGCAGGCTCAGCATATCGCCCTTGTGCAGCAGCACGACCCACGCCCAGTCGCCGTGCCCGCCGACGGAAGCGGCGAGCTCGCGCGACGACGCCGTCCAGACTCGCGGCAGCTCGCCGACGGGCACGTGCGGCGGCAGGATGCCGGTCACGTACAGAAGCGAGGCGACGATCAGCAGCGCAAGCCCGAACCAGCCGCTCCAGCGCAGCCACTCCGCGTAGCGGATCTGCTCGGGCGCGATGGGCGGCGTGTCGGCGGTCTCCGAATCTTTCGGCATTTCCTAGCCCCCGATACCCAGCCCGACCAGCAGCGCGCGGCCGCCGGCGAACAGCAGCATGCCGATGACGAGCTTGCGGATCAACGCGGCTTTCAGCACCGCGAGCAGGCGCGCACCGATCTTGGCGCCGAGCATCATGCCGACCACCGACGGCGCCGCGATCACCGGCAGCACGGCGCCGTTGTTCAGGTAGATCCATGCGGCCGACGAATCGACCAGCGACAGGATGAAACTCGACGAGCCGGCCGCGACCTTCAGCGGCGCGCCCATCACCAGGTTCAGCGCCGGGACGTTGGCCCAGCCCGCGCCGAGTCCGAACATGCCGGCGAGGATGCCGATCAGGAAGAACAGTGCGAAACCCTGCGGCGTGCGGTGAGTGCGCCACTGCACGGGTCGGCCGGTGGCGCCGTCCACGAACACGCCCTGCATGCCCAGCAGTTGCGCCATGCGATCGCTGCGCGGCACGTCGGGCAGCTCCGACTTGCGCGCCATCAGCATCACCGCGACGATCCCCAGAATCGCCACGCCGAGGGCGATGCGGACGACCGATGCGGGCAGCGCCAGTCCCAGCAGCGCGCCGAGCATCGAGCTGATCGAGGCCAGAAGCGCGAGCGGAATCGACACGCGCATGTTGGCCAGCCCCGCACGCAGCAGCGACGGTCCCGCGGCGAGCGCGCTCGACAGCGCGACCAGCAGGCCGGCGCCGCGCACGTAATCGAGATGGAACGGGAAAAATCCGCTGACCAGCGGGACGAACAACACGCCGCCGCCCACCCCCGCGGGCACCGCGATCATGCCGAGAAAGAAGCAGACGACGAACAGCGCGAGCGGCCAAACCCACCAGGCCGTCGCGTCGACCGTCGCATCGAGCGGCAGCGCCGGCGCTTCGGCGGCCAGCGCCGTCGACTCGGCGCCCGGCCACAGGAGTCCGAGCAGCAGCAGCCCCGTGAAAGCGACACGTGATGTCAACGGTCTCAAGCCGATCGATCCGAAAGTGAAGTTCCCGCCCGCCCCGCCTCGCCGGTCGCAGCCTAGCCCGGATATTTCACGAGGTCGCCCCCGTATGCGGGAGTTGCGTCTCGGTGAATGGGCACTTTCGGCACGCGGGCGGCCGATCCAATTTGTTCTGCCGGGGCTACGCGGGTTTGCGCGGCGCCTGCGGGCGCGGGCTTGCGCTCAAGTGCTCGCGAAGGCCACTTGGCCTTCGACTGCGCCCCTCTCGCGCAATCCGCATCCCGCATGCATCCGCGCAATTCCCGCGCCCCTCGTGAAATATCCGGGCCAGGACCTGCGCGCCGATAGTGCCACGTTCGTGGCTGCGCAATGCGTGTCCTAACGCCACAGGTCCGAGCGCCTACCTGTCTGGGAGGCCAAAACCCACCCAATTGGGGGAGCCCGGCTCCATACCAAAGCGGCAATAGTGCGCGATGATTCGAATAGCGTCCAATCCGCCCCCAGGGTTATTCGGATTGAACGTCCTGCGCGGCGGGCGACGGAAGGCATTCGTCGCACGCCGTGCCGCGGGGAAGCGGACGGAGCGGCGGCAAGCGGATCGCGGCGCCGGCCGTTCGTCACACAACAAGGAGACTCCGTGCCTGCATTGGTCAGTCCCCATGGCGGCGGCCCGCTGAAGCCGCGCCTGCTCACGGGCGCGGCACATGCCGAGCAGCTTGCGCGCGCGCGCACGATGCCGCGCGTTCGCGTCAGTTCGCGCGAGCGCGGCGACCTGATTATGCTGGGCATCGGCGGCTTCACGCCGCTGGACGGCTTCATGACGCACGGCGACTGGGAGCGCGTGTGCGACGGCATGACGCTCGCCAACGGGCTGTTCTGGCCGATTCCGATCACGCTGTCGACCGACCGCACCACCGCCGACTCGATCCGCACCGGCGCCGAAGTCGCGCTGGTCGACCCCGACAACGACGAGATCCTGGCGACCATGCAGGTCACCGAGAAGTACTCGATCGACAAGCAGCACGAGTGCGCGATGGTGTTCCGCACGACGGACCTCGAGCATCCGGGCGTGAAGATGGTGATGGAACAGGGCGAGGTGAACCTCGCCGGCCCCGTGCACGTGCTGTCCACCGGCGGCTTCCCGGAGAAGTACGGCGCGCTGTTCATGACGCCGGCGCAGACGCGCGCGCTGTTCGAATCGCTGGGCTGGACCCGCATCGCGGCGTTCCAGACGCGCAATCCGATGCACCGCTCGCACGAATACCTCGCCAAGGTGGCGATCGAGGTGTGCGACGGCGTGCTCGTGCATTCGCTGCTCGGCGCGCTGAAGCCGGGCGACATCCCGGCCGAAGTCCGCACCGCCGCGATCGCGACGCTGATCGAGCATTACTTCGTCCAGAAAACCGTGGTCCAAGCGGGCTATCCCCTCGACATGCGCTACGCCGGTCCGCGTGAAGCGCTGCTGCACGCGCTGTTCCGGCAGAACTACGGCTGCTCGCACCTGATCGTCGGGCGCGACCACGCCGGTGTGGGCAGCTATTACGGTCCCTTCGACGCGCATCGCATCTTCGACGAAATTCCGCCCGACGCGCTGCAGACCAAGCCGCTGAAGATCGACTGGACCTTCTGGTGCTACCGCTGCGGCGGCATGGCCTCGGCGCGCACCTGCCCGCACGAGGACGGCGACCGTCTGCTGGTGTCGGGCACGAAGCTGCGCAAGTGGCTGTCCGAAGGCGCCGAGGTGCCGGCCGAATTCAGCCGGCCCGAGGTGCTCGCGATCCTGCGCAAGTACTACGAGGGGCTCGCCGCGCACGAGCGCGTCGAAGTAAAACTGAGCGGGCATTCGGCCCGATGACGAGGGAGAGCGAAAATGAACAGAAGAGTGGGAAAACGTCTCGCACCGGTGGCCGCGGCGCTGTTGCTTTCGGCCTGCGCCGGCGTGTCGTCGCCCGGCGCCAACCGCGTGGTCTGGCCCGACCTGATGGTCCACCTGCACGGCGTGCAGGGCAAGGCGTATCTGGTCGATCCGCGCACGGACCAGGTCGTGGCCACGCTGACGACCGCCGCCGGCGGCGCGCTCGGCGCGACCACGCCCGACGGCAAGCGCGTATACGTCGGCGCGGAGGCGCTGAAGGGCGACACGGTCACCGTGATCGATCTGGACAAGCGCGAGGTCGTGGCGCGCGTACGGACGGGCAACCGGCCGAAGCACCCGGTGGTCAGCCCCAACGGTCGCTGGGTCATGGTCAACCATTGGGGATTGGATGGCGGCAAGCTGCGCGTGGCCTTCATCGACACTGCAACGAACCGGGTCGCGCGCAACGTCGAACTGGAGGTGTCGCGCGATCCGGGAATGGCGGTCACCTCGATGCACAACAGTTGGAGTCCGGATTCGCGCTACGCGTTCACCGTCGATCGCGTCGACAACCATCTGGTGGTGATCGACACGAACGACTGGTCTCTGCGCAAGCTCCGGATGCCCTCGGCGCCGCACTACCCGGTACCCAGCCCCGACGGCAAGGAGCTCTGGATGGTCGTCGAAGGACGCGATCGCAACGAGCGTCCCGCGGTGATCGTCTATGACCTGCCGGCTCTGACGCAGAAGGCGCGCATCGACATGCCGCTGGAGAACCAGGAGGCGATCGAAGGCCATCACGGCAATTTCACGCAGGACGGACGACGCTTTCTGATGCTCAATCGCGGCCCCGGCAGCAAGCTGGCCGGCACCGAGGTGATCGCGATCGATGCGCGGACCAAGCAGGTGGTCGCGCGCGCGGCCACCGCCAGCACCGGCATCGGCCACGCGTACAACACGCCGGACGGCCGCTATGCGTTCATCACCAACTACGGAAACAACGTGGTGTCCATCCTGGACGCGCAGACGCTGAAGACGGTCAAGGACCTGACGATCGGCAAAGGGCGGATGGGTCACGTGACCTTCACGCGCGACGGCCGCTGGGCGTATGTGTCCAACGCGGGCGACGGCAACCTGCACAAGGTCGACATGAGTACGCTCACCGTGGTCAAGGAAATCCGCACCGGCAATGCCCCGGGAGCCTCGCAGGTCGTCAACGTGTGGACCAACGTGTTCGAGGAACTGCCGCGCTGAGTTGCCGCCGCGTTTGAACGGCGCGGCGCGCGCGAATCCGGGCGCTGCCGCCGCGGCCGCATCATTTATCCGACTTCGTCAGGAGAGCCTTGATGCTTACCACCAATCCGTTTGCGACCCTGTCGGCGTCGCTTTCGCCCACGGTCATGCAGGCGTACGTCATCGTCATGTTCCTGCTGGTCGTGGCGGGCACGTTGTTCGACGTGATCCACAAGGGCAGCGCCCGGTACTTCTTCGAGAACATGCGCCGCCGGGCCAAGGGCGCGCGCGAGGTCGGCGGCGGCGAGCTGATCTCGATCGCGGTGCAGACGGCCGTGGTGGACGTGCTGGCCTCCGGCGAATTCTGCAACGTCAAACGACGTATCGCGCACCTGCTCGGCATGTACGGTTTCGTCTTCTACGTGCTCGCGACTGTCGTGCTGGTGTTCGATCCGTCGGCAAGCGCCGGATGGGCCATGCTCTGGTGGGTCGGCGCGCTGATGATCTGCGTGGGTGGCTACTGGTTCTGGTTCTTCATCCGCGTCGACGTGGCCGCCGAGGGCCACTCGCCGTTTCGCATCGTCCGAGCGGACCTTTTCATCCTTTCGCTGCTGGCCAGCGCCACGCTCGGGCTTATCTGGGCCGCGGCGGGCGGCGGTGCGGGCGTGCTGTTCTGGTTGTTCATCCTGGCCAACACGGTGCTTTTCGCCGGGGTGCCCTGGTCGAAGTTCGCGCACATGTTCTTCAAGCCGGCAGCGGCCTTCGAGAAGCGGCTGGCCAAGGCCGACGGAACGTTCGAGAATCTGCCCACGCAGACCCGCGACGACCCCGAGCAGCGGAAGCGGCACTCGATGGAACTGCTGGTCAACGCGCCGATGGACATGGGGCTCGGCATCAAGCGCGAAGCGCCCCGCCACTACTGACGACAACCCGCAACTTCTGCTGAAACGGAAAAAGGAGCTGGACGAATGCCAACCTTCGTCTACATGACGAGGTGCGACGGATGCGGACACTGCGTCGACATCTGCCCGTCGGACATCATGCACATCGACAAGACCTACCGGCGCGCGTACAACATCGAGCCGAACATGTGCTGGGAATGCTATTCGTGCGTGAAAGCCTGTCCCCAGCACGCGATCGACGTGCGCGGCTACGCCGACTTCGCGCCGCTTGGCCACAGCGTCCGGGTCCACCGCGACGAGCAGCGGGGGACGATCGCCTGGCGGATCAAGTTCCGCAACGGCACCGAGAAGAACTTCCTGTCTCCGATCACGACCAAGCCATGGGGCACGGCGATCCCGAAACTGGCGGAGGTGCCGGGCCCCAGCAAGGACATGCGCGACAGCCAGCTCCTGTACAACGAGCCGAAGTACATCCGGTTCGATGACGGCGGTTTGCGGACGCTGAAGGACGCAGGGCTCACATTCAAGAAAGGCGTGTACTACTAATGGCGTACGAAACCATCATCGAAGACGGCATCGACATTCTCGTCGTCGGTGCCGGCCTGGGCGGCACCGGCGCGGCCTGGGAAGCGCGCTTCTGGGGTCAGAACAAGAAGATCGTGATCGCCGAAAAGGCGAACATCGATCGCTCGGGCGCGGTCGCGCAGGGGCTGTACGCGATCAACTGCTACATGGGCACGCGCTGGGGCGAGAACCAGCCCGAGGACCACGTCCGGTACGCCCGCATCGATCTCATGGGGATGGTGCGTGAGGATCTGCTGTTCGACATGGCCCGGCACGTCGATTCGACCGTGCATCAGTTTGAGGAGTGGGGTCTGCCGATCATGAAGGACCCCAAGACCGGACGCTATCTGCGCGAAGGCCGGTGGCAGATCATGATTCACGGCGAATCGTACAAGCCGATCGTCGCGGAGGCCGCGAAGAAGTCCGCCGACAAGGTCTTCAACCGCATCTGCGTCACTCACTTGCTGATGGACGAAAGCCGCGAGAACCGGGTCGCCGGCGCCGTCGGCTTCAACGTCCGCACCGGCAACTTTCATGTCTTCAAGGCCAAGACGGTGATCTGCGCCGCGGGCGGCGCGTCCAACATCTTCAAGCCGCGTTCGGTCGGCGAAGGCGCGGGGCGCACGTGGTACGCGCCGTGGTCGTCGGGATCGGCCTACGGGCTGCTGATCAACGCCGGCGCCAAGATGACGCAGATGGAAAACCGCATCGTGCTGGCCCGGTTCAAGGACGGCTACGGCCCGGTCGGCGCGTACTTCCTGCACCTCAAGACGTATACGCAGAACGGTCTGGGCGAGGAGTACGAATCCAGGTGGTGGCCGGAGCTGCAGAAGATGGTCGGCAAGGAGTACCTGGACCCGGAGGCGTCGCATCTGACGCACCGGCCGATCCCGACCTGTCTGCGCAATCACGCACTGATCAGCGAGATCAACGCGGGCCGCGGCCCGATCCACATGGTGACGATGCGCGCGTTCCAGGATCCGCACCTGGAGGAGGTCGGCTGGGAGAACTTCCTCGGCATGACCGTCGGCCAGGCGGTGCTGTGGGCCGCTACCGACGTCGATCCGAAGAACGAGAACCCGGAGCTCACCACCTCGGAACCCTACGTGATGGGTTCGCACGCGACCGGTTCGGGCGCCTGGTGCTCGGGCCCCGAGGACGTGTCGCCGCCGGAGTATTTCTGGGGTTACAACCGCATGACCACGGTCGCCGGGTTGTTCGGCGCCGGCGACGCGGTCGGCGGCACGCCGCACGCGTTCTCGTCGGGTTCGTTCACGGAGGGGCGGCTCGCCGCGAAGGCCGCGTGCAAATACATCGACGACGGCAAGGCCGAGGGCATCGTCGTGTCGCAAAGCCAGATCGACCGCCTCAAGCAGGAGGTGTACAAGCCGCTCGAGCACTACCGGATCTACCGCAACGCGGTCGTCGCGGGCGACGTCAATCCGCACTACATCACGCCCAAGCAGGGATTGGACCGCCTGCAGAAGCTGATGGACGAGTACTGCGGCGGGGTGACGGCCAACTACATGACCAACGAGAAACTTCTGAACATCGGCCTGAAGAAACTCAAGATCCTGGAGGAGGATCTCGAGAAGCTGGCGGCGGCCGACCTGCACGAACTGCTGCGCGCCTGGGAGCTGAAGCACCGCCATCGCGCCGCCGAATGCGTCACGCAGCACACGCTGTTCCGCAAGGAAACCCGCTGGCCCGGCTACTACTACCGGGGCGACTACCTGAAGGTCGACGACCAGAACTGGCACGTGCTGACGGTTTCGCGCCGCGATCCGAAGACCGGCGAGTACACGATGGAGAAGGCGCCCTGCTATCACCTGGTGTCCGAACAGAAGTAGCGGGATCGCCGGTTGCGCGCGTGAACATCATCGAGAAGACGGACGAGGAGATCCTGGCGCTGGCCAAGCCGCTATGGCGCGACCTCGTCCGGTACTCAAACGAAGGGAAGTACGGTGATTTCTCGAAGAACTTCTCGAGTTCGCTGGCGCGCGCGTTCGACCAGGTCGCGGCCGGCCACCAGTTCGCGAATAGCGAGCTGGCCCGCAATCTGTCCGAGCAGTTCGACACGCTCGGCATCATTCGCCGCGGGGAGCACGTCACGGTGCTGTTCCGCCAGCGCAGCACCAAGAAACCCGGCGAATGGCTGGGGCGGCTCGTGCTCGGCTACGAGGACGGAAAGCTAAGGATCTTCGGCGCCTCCATCTTCTGACCGCATCTTTGGGGTCTGACGTGAATGAAGTCATCCGCGCCGGCAAGTACGTCGAGTTGAGCTACAAGGTGACCGACGCCAAGACGGGGCACGTGCTGACCCGGGTCGAGTTTCCGCTGGGCTATGTCCACGGGTACAACGAGATCCTGGCGCCGTCCGTCCACGTGCAGCTCGAGGGCAGGTCGGTGGGAGACACGATCGAGGTGCCGATCGACGGCAACCAGATCTTCGGCCCGCGGGACGAGTCGCTGGTCTTCACCGACCGCATCGAAAACGTCCCCGAGGAGTACCGGCAGGTCGGCACCTCGATCCTGATGGAAAACGACGAAGGCCGCACCCGCAGCTTCCTCGTCACCCATATGGACGACGAGACGCTGACCCTCGACGGCAACAATCCCCTGTGCGGCCGGCAGGTGGTGTTCACGCTGGAGATCCTGAGCGTGCGCGATGCGACTGCCGAAGAGATGCGCGCCGGCGGAGCGGTCGGCGCGAACCCGGCGGTCGACCCGTCTCTTCTGCGACCCATCTGAGCGGCGGTGTCCGATCGTGTTGAAGGATTCGAACACGATCTTCCGTGCCCGGCGTTGCGACGGGCCGAGCGAAAGGAGCTAACACATGAGCGAGCAGAAACCCCAACCGACCAAGGTTCCCGACGGACATTCGCGCTTCGTGACGACGCGCCAGCTACCGCCGAACGAAAAGGGGTTTGTGGGCTTCGAAACCATCTGGGAACCGTTCCAGAAGGAAGCCGAATACCAGACGCCGAAACAGCCGTAGCCTTCGTGCCGCAGCGGCAGCCGTGCTCGCTGCCGCTGCGACCCTGCGACCGGCCCGCAGCGAGCCGGCGGGCGCACGAGCGGTGTGCTTTCGCATTCTTCGAGCGGGGACGACAAGCTTCATGAGAGTCAACCAGTACATGAGCCGCGGCGTGCTCACCGTGAGCCCGGACACGGACTTTCGGCAAGCGCTGGATCTGATGCGCAGCCGCAAGGTCCACCACCTGCCGGTGCTCGATGCGGGGCGTGTGGTCGGCGTCGTGGCCGAACGCGACGTGCTGCTCGCGGCGGCCAACTTCGGTGCGGCGCAGGTGCCGGTCGGCGAGATCATGAGCAGCCCGCCGGTCTGCGTTGCCGATCGCGCATTGCTGAAGGATGCGGCGCGGCTGCTCGTGGAAAAGCACGTCGGCAGCCTGCCGGTCCTCGATTCGAACGACGCGCTGGTCGGCATCATCACCGAAACCGACATCTTCAAGATCGCGGCCGGAATGCTGCGCGCGCGCCCTGCCGCGCGCAAAACGGCGTCGAAGAAGGCCGGAGCGAAAAAGACCGCCGCGAAGAAAGCGCCCCGCACGCATACCGCCTCCCCGCGCCCGGTCGCGCGCCGCCGGTCGCTGGCGCACTCCAAGAAGAGCCGAGGTTGAATCGCGCAGACGCCACGCGCACCGAAGAAATGGTCTTGCAAGGTCTAAGTGTCTCACCGGGAGTGATCGCGCCGTTTCATGGCCAGCCATCCTTGGCGCGCGGTTCTCTGCACCCCCGGGGTCTCCGCGGTGAGCCATTCGGAGCCGCTCGCACGACCTACGAACCTCGGCTCGCGAGTCGGCGCGAGCGTTCCAGCGCTTTCGCTACCGCCCGAGCGCGGGATAATCGGTACGCCTCGCCAAGGACACCAACGTGAACGCGACGTCGTCCCGGACCGCCGCGACCGCCATGCCGTCCACCGACGACGAGGGTTACCTGATCGACCCCGCCGACTGGGATGAAGGCGTGGCCGAAACACTCGCGCGCAAGGAAGGCATCGTGCTCACCGACCTGCACTGGCGGGTGCTGCGTTTCATACGCAGCTATCTGGACGAGCACCAGCTCATTCCCGACGCACGCTTCGTGATCGGGTTCCTGGACAAGGAGGTCGGGCTGGGCCCCGCCGCGCGCCAGCGGCTGTTCGAGCTTTTTCCGTACGGCTACGTCAAGCAGGCGTGCAAGATCGCCGGCATGCGCCGACCGCGCGCCTGGAGTACCGGCTAGCGCGCAAGCGAAACGGAAGCGTTCACGCCGGCACCGCGTGCGCGGCCTGCGCGCCCTTGCCTTCCGGCGCGCCCTGCCAGAGCATCTCGTAGCCGAGTTCCTGCGAACTCGAGCAGTGCTGCGCCAGCGCGGCGAACTTCTCGCGGAACACGGCGTCGGCGTGCGAGCGCTCGTGCTCCTCGAAGGAACGCCAGTAAGTCACGATCACCAGATCGTGATCGGCGCCGCGCGCGCCGCCGAGCGAACCTTCTTCCGACACGAAGCCTGAGAAGCGAAACACCTGCCCGGCGATGAAGCCGCCCATGTCGCCGCCGTAGGTCTCCTTGACCACGCTGCACATCTCCGCGAGCGCCAACTCGACGTCGTCGTACGTGACGCCGGGTTTGAGCTTGACGGTGTTGAACAACAGCTTTGCGCCGAACGGAATGGTGATCGGACCGAACATCGTGAACTCCTGAGATCGTCGACAGGCGGGAACTGGGGGCGGCCCGCCGTCATTCAAGCGACAAGCATCGCACGAAAGTGACGCATCAAACCCGCACGCGGTGCGGGGTTGCGTTGAAGGCGGTCGATACGCCGCTGGCGTCGGTCGCGCGCGCGACGGGCGCTGTGGCCTGCCCGGATACTCGTCCCTCGTGAAATATCCGGGCCGGCGCGGCAGCGCTACGCGACGCTGCCGAAGCTCGTGTCGATCGCGCCGCCGGGCGGTTTCAGCCCGGCGAGCCGGCAGCCCTGCGCGATCGGGCCGCCTGGCAGCAGCGTGTACAGATACTTCACGCCGCCTTTGTGGTGGAACTTTTCTTCGAGCGCGTCGTGCAGATCGCGCAGCGTGATCGGTGCGTCCTCGTGACGCGCGTAGAACTCCTGCAACCCGCGGATCAACTCCCAGTGCTCGTCGGTCAGCGCGAGGTTCTCGCGCCGCGCGACGTCCTGCGCCACCGCAGGCGTCCAATCGGGCGGCGCATGGCGAAAGCGCGGATCGGGTTCGGTGTCATGGCCGCGGATCGGATCGGTCGATTGCACCATCTTGGCCTCCTGTAAGGGAAACTGGGCGGCCGTCGGCCGGAGGAGACGACAAGCGCGAGCGGCGATCCAGTACCGCGCGCGACAGCTGCCATGCCCTCCGATGCGACGGTCGCCGGGCGTAGACTTTACGACGGACAGCGCGCGCCGGCGCCGAGCTTCATGTGACGCACGAGCCACTGGCGCGCGCGCTCGCGCGCATGCCGCGTGGCGGTTTTCTCCTCCGGTGTGGCGTCGCGCCGGAAATCGAACGCGGGCCGCGCCATCGGGTACATCTGCAGCTCGACCGGCACGCCGCGCTCGTACGGTGCATGGAAGGCGCGCCCGTTGACGATGCGGCGCAGCTCGAAGTCGGCATCGCCGATCAGCATCAGCACCGGCGCCCGGATGCGGTTGACCTCGGGCGCGATCGAGAAAACTGCTGCGGCTCGGGGGCGTTCGGGTTCTGGGAGTGTCCGTAGTACGAAACGATCGCCGCGATGTCCTGCGGGCGCTTGGCGGCCAGCCGGATCGCGAAGTACGGCCCGCGCGACACCGCAACGACGCCCACGGGCCCCTTGCATACGTCCTTGCGCGCCAGCAGCGCGTCGAGCGCGGCTTCGACGTCGTCCTCGCTCTCCGGGTAATGGCGATCGGGCCAACGTTCGATCATGTTCGCCTTCTGCCAGTCCGGGGCCAGCACGAGGAAGCCCTGCGCCGCAAGCTGGCGCACATGCGCGCGGTCCTCGTCCTCGAAACCGCGCCGCGCGTGGATGTACAGCAGCGGCGAATACGGCCCGGGCCCCGCCGGCCGTGCGATCTCCAGCGGCACCTCGTACTTCCCGGTCGTCGCCGCGGACTTCTCCAGCGTCTGTGCGCTCACCGAAACCTGCACCGCAAGCAGCAGCCACGCCACCCACGTCTGCGGTCGCATCATCGCTTCGCTCCCCGGTCGTCAAGGAACACGATTTCGAACGACATCGTCGCGAGATCCCCGAGCACCATGGTCCGCTCGGCGCCGAGTCCGGCAACCGTGCCCGGATTCACCAGCGGCGTTGCGCCGTGCACGCCGGTCACCCGCTCCACACACGCGACATGGCTGTGGCCGCAGAACACCGCATCGAAATCCCCGGTGCAGGCCATGCCGCGCGCAAGGTGGGGATAGTGGGTCATGAACAGGCGGCGCCCGCCGAGGCTGAAGGTCGCGTCGCCGCCGTAATAGGTCAGCGCCCCGGCGGACTCGTGCGCCATCCGCTGCATCGACAGCAGGTCGCCGAGGTTGTTGCCGTGGACGACGTGCAGCGGCAAACCGACCGCCAGCGCGGGCCGCAGCGAGTTCGGCCCGATGATGTCTCCGCAATGCAGGATCGCCTGCGCACCCCAATCGCGGGCGCGCATGACGGCGTCCGCAAGAAGCGCTCCGTGGTCGTGGCTGTCGGAGACGACACCGATCTTCACGCCTTCCCTCCTGCGCGGCATGCGTCGGGCCGGCGCCCGTACATGCGAACAGTATCGCAGCTGCCGTGCGCGTACGTCCTACCGAAGTGGGTGACCCGTGTGCACCCATCCTCGGGAGTAGACGGCGCGCGTTGCTGCACGCCTAATGCGCAGCCGGGCCGGCGACGATCCGCGCGGCGGAGTCGCGCCTGCTACATTCGCCGGCGACGGTCGCCGAGCCCGATTGCCGGCACGCATCGAGTCACTTCCCATGCCAGATCTGTCCACGGGCGGCGCACCGCCGACCGACGTTCGCACCACGACCTGCTACATGTGCGCGTGCCGATGCGGCATTCGCGTGCACGTGCAGGACGGCCGCGTCCGCTACATCGAAGGCAACCCCGAGCATCCGCTGAACCATGGCGTGATCTGCGCCAAGGGTTCGTCGGGAATCATGAAGCAGTACTCGCCGGCGCGGCTCACACAGCCGCTGCTGCGCAAGGAAGGGGCGGAACGCGGCGCGGGCGAATTCGAGCCGATCTCCTGGGAGCGCGCGTTCGAGATCCTGACCGAGCGGCTGGCGAAGATCCGCGCGACCGATCCGAAGAAGTTTGCCCTGTTCACCGGCCGCGATCAGATGCAGGCGCTGACGGGGCTGTTCGCGCGGCAGTTCGGCACGCCGAACTACGCGGCGCACGGCGGCTTCTGCTCGGTGAACATGGCCGCCGGGATGATCTACACGATCGGCGGCTCGTTCTGGGAGTTCGGCGGGCCGGATCTCGAGCGCGCAAAGCTCTTTTTCATGATCGGCACCGCCGAAGATCACCACTCGAACCCGCTGAAGATCGCGATCTCGAAGTTCAAGCGCAGGGGCGGCCGCTTCGTCTCGATCAACCCGGTACGCACCGGCTACTCGGCGATCGCCGACGAGTGGGTGCCGATCAAGCCGGGCACCGACGGCGCGCTGCTGCTCGCGCTGATCCACGAGATCATCGAGCAGGGGCTGTACGACCGCGACTTCCTGGTTCGCTACACGAATGCCGGCCAGCTCGTCAACGTCGACACGGCGAGCGACGAGTTCGGCATGTTCGTCCGAACCGAGGTGCCGGAAGAAGAAGCCTGCTACGACCCGCAGAACAAGCTGTGGTGGGACCGCATCACGAACAAGCCGGTCGTCACGCACAGCCAGGGCGCGGATCCGTATCTGTTCGGCGCTTTCAGGCTACACGACGGCACAGCCGTCAAGCCGGCGTTCCAACTGCTGCAGGAGCGCGTGCAGCACTGCACGGCCGAATGGGCGAGCGGGATCACCGGCATCCCGGCGGCGACGATCCGGCGGCTGGCGCACGAGATGGGCATTACCGCGCGCGACGAGAAGATCGAGCTGCCGATCACGTGGACCGACGCGTGGGGCGTGGAACACGAGAGCGTGACCGGCAATCCGGTCGCGTTCCACGCGATGCGCGGGCTCGCCGCGCACAGCAACGGCTTCCAGACGATCCGGGCGCTGGCGATCCTGATGACTTTGCTCGGCACGATCGACCGGCCCGGCGGCTTCCGCCACAAGGCGCCGTTTCCGCGGCCGATTCCCCCGTGCGCGCGGCCGCCCAACACGCACCGCGCGGTGCAGCCGAACCGCCCGCTCGACGGCATGGCGCTCGGCTGGCCGGCCGACCCCGACGATCTGTTCGTCGACGACGACGGCAACCCGGTGCGCATCGACAAGGGTTTCTCGTGGGAATACCCGCTGTCGGTACACGGACTGATGCACAACGTGATCACCAACGCCTGGCGCGGCGATCCGTACCGCATCGACACGCTGTTGATCTTCATGGCCAACATGGCGTGGAACTCGACGATGAACACGGTCGAGGTCCGCAGGATGCTGAACGACAAGGACGACGACGGCGAATACAAGATCCCGTTCCTCGTCGTCTGCGATGCCTTCCAGTCCGAGACCACGGCATTCGCCGATCTCGTGCTGCCCGACACCACGTACCTGGAGCGGCACGACGTGATGTCGATGCTCGACCGGCCGATCTCGGAGTTCGACGGGCCGGTCGACTCGGTGCGCATTCCCGTCGTGCCGCCCACCGGCGAGTGCAAGCCGTTCCAGGAGGTGCTGATCGAACTGGCGTCGCGGCTGAAGCTGCCGGCGTTCACGAAGCCCGACGGCAGCCGCAAGTTCCGCGACTACCCGGACTTCATCGTCAACTACGAGACCGACGCGGGGTCGGGCATCGGCTTCCTGGCGGGCTGGCGCGGCAAAAGCGGCGAGAAGTTCATGCACGGCGAGCCCAACCCGCAGCAGTGGGAGATGTACCGCCGGAACAACTGCGTCTTCCACTACAAGCTGCCGCCCTCGTACCAGTACATGCGCAACTGGAACAAGGGCTACCTGGAGTGGTCGCGCCGCAACCGGATCACGCGTTACGACGAGCCGATCCTGATCCATCTCTACTCGGAGGTGCTGCAGAAGTTCCGCGCCGCCGCGCAGGGCAAGGGGCCGACCCGCAAGCCGCCGGCGCATCTGCGCGAGCGCATCGCGACCTACTTCGACCCGCTGCCCTTTTACTACCCGCCGCTCGAGGTGCAGGCGACCGATGCCGAGCGCTATCCGCTGGCGGCGATCACGCAGCGGCCGATGGCGATGTACCACTCGTGGGACTCGCAGAACGCCTGGCTGCGGCAGATCCACACGCACAACTATCTGTTCGTCAATCCGCTCGCCGCGCGCCGCGAAGGCATCGCCGACGGCGACTGGATCTGGGTCGAGTCGCCATGGGGCAAGGTGCGGTGCATGTGCCGCTATTCGGAGGCGGTGGAGCCGGGGACGGTGTGGACGTGGAACGCGATCGGCAAGGCGGCCGGCGCGTGGGCGCTGGCGCCCGACGCGAACGAATCGCGCAAGGGCTTCCTGCTGAACCACCTGATCCGCGAGGAGCTGCCCGCCGGCGACGGGCGATTCGTCTCGAACTCCGATCCGATCACCGGGCAGGCCGGCTGGTACGACGTGCGCGTGCGCATCCGCAAGGCCGATCGCACCGAAGAGCCGGTCTCGGCACCGCAGTTTCCGCCGATGAAAGCGTTTCCGGGCATGACGACCATGCGCAAGCTATGGCTCGCCTACACGACGCGCGGCAACGGAGGGGCGCGATGACCCAGTTGGCCCTTGTCATCGACCTGAACGTCTGCGTCGGCTGTCACGCGTGCGTGACGAGCTGCAAGGAATGGAACACGTCCGGCGCGGCGGGCCCGATGGCGGATCTGAATCCGTACGGTGCCGACCCGACCGGCACCTTCTTCAACCGCGTGCAGACCTTCGAGGTCGGCGAATATCCGAACACGCAGACGGTGCACTTCCCGAAGTCCTGCCTGCACTGCGAGGAGCCGCCGTGCGTGCCCGTGTGCCCGACGGGCGCGAGCTACAAGCGGGCCGAGGACGGCATCGTGCTGGTCGATTACGACAAGTGCATCGGCTGCAAGTACTGCTCGTGGGCCTGCCCCTACGGCGCGCGCGAGCTCGACGAGAAGCAGCGCGTGATGAAGAAGTGCACGCTGTGCGTCGACCGCATCTACGACCTGAACCTGCCGCCGGCGGAGCGCAAACCGTCGTGCGTGCTCGCCTGCCCGACCAACGCGCGGCTGTTCGGCGACATCCACGACCCGGACTCGCAGGTTTCGCAGGCGATCCGCGACCGTGCCGGCTACGCACTGATGCCGGAGTGGGGAACGCAGCCGGCGAACCATTACCTGCCGCGCCGACGCACCGAACTCACCATCGAGGCCGAGGAACTCGTGCGCGTGGACAACCCTCTGAAAGTCGACGGCAAGCTGCCGAAGCCGGCGCGCAAAGACCCCGCGCTCGACGACGTCACCTCCTGGTGATACGGCACCTCAGGCACGAACGATGCACCCCGCCTTTTCTGTGATCTTCCTCACAACGCTGATCGGCGCCGGCCAAGGGCTGTTCGTGGCGTTGTACCTTGCCGAACTCGGTGCGCGCCTCGGCTGGATCGCCCCGGTGGCGGGCGCTTTCTACGCCATGGGCAGTGCGCTGGTGGTAGGGCTGATGGTGCTGGGACTGGTCGCTTCGATCTTCCATCTGGGCCGCCCCGAACGCGGCTGGCGCGCGGCTTCGCGCTGGCGCACCTCGTGGCTGTCGCGCGAGATCATCGTGCTGCCGCTGTTCACCGCGGGCGCCTTCTTCTACGGCGTGGCGCACGGGCTGCTGCCGGCCGACGCCGCCGCCCGGACCACGCTCGCGCTGGGCGCGATCACCGCCGTGCTGTCGCTCGCGCTGTACGTGTGCACGGGCATGATCTACGCCTGCCTGAAGTTCCTTCAGGAGTGGGCAACGCCGCTGACGGTGGTCAACTACACGCTGCTGGGGCTGGCCTCTGGGTTCACGCTGGCCACCACGTACGCGGCGTTCGCGGCGCCCGCGCTGACCGGACTCTTCGGCCCGTGCGCGCTCGCGCTGGCCGGCGCCGCATGGCTCGCGCGGGGCGCCTCGCTCGTGCGCAACGCGCGCCTGAAGCCGAAGTCGACGCTGCAGACCGCGATCGGCATCAAGCATCCGCGCATCGTTCAGAAGTCGATGGGCATGATGGGCGGCGCGTTCAACACGCGCGAGTTCTTCCACGGTCGCTCGCGCGCCGTGCTGCGCGCGGTCAAGTGGGTCTTCCTGCTGCTGGTGTTTCCGGTGCCGGCCGCGTTGCTCGCGGCCGGGCTCGTGCGGGGTTCGGTGCCGCTGCTGGCCGCCGCGTTCGCGCTGCAGTACCTGGGACTTCTGGCCGAGCGCTGGTTCTTCTTTGCCCAGGCCACTCACCCGCAGAACCTCTACTACCAATCCGTCGCCTGATCCGTATGATTCGCCCCCGCCGCGAACGCCACCGGCCGCCGCCGAGTCGCGGCGGCGGCGAATGGTATCGTTGGCGGCCGCCGCGCTCCGGCGGATCGGGTCTGCAGGTGAAGGTCGAATCGAACGAAGTGCGCGCGGCCGCCGCCGAGGTGCCGACGTGGCGCTACGGTGCGCACGACATCGATGGCGGCGAGACCGGCTCGATGCTGGTGGATTTCCTGGGGCTGGTGATGCGCCTGACCGGCGCCCGTGCCGGTGCGATCCGTGCGCCCACGAATGACGGCGCGAACCTGCGGCTGCTCGCCGCGATCGGGTTGTCGAGCGACGTCTGCGAGCGCGACGCGGTGATGCCCGCGTCCTGCGGCATGTGCGGCGCCGCGCTGCGCGACGACGAAACGCACCACGCCGCGCCCACCCTCGGCTGCGCGATCCGCGGCGGCGAGGGCCCGCTCGGTCGCGCCGGCGGGCGCGCGGTCGCCGTCCCGCTGAATCACCGCGACCGCCCGATCGGCGTGCTCAACCTGTTCTTCGCCGAAGGGCTGGATCCGCCGACCGGCATCACACGGCTGCTGCGTCCTTTCGGCCAGTTGCTGGGACTGGCGCTCGAAAACGAGCGGCTGGCGCGCGAGAACCTGCAGGCGCGCGTCGTCTCCGAGCGCCAGGCGATGGCCGCCGACATCCACGACGCGCTCGCCCAGTCGTTGACCTTCGTGCGGATGCGCATGTCGCTGCTGCAGGACGCGATGCGCGACAACGACTGGCCGAACGCGAGGGTCTATGCCAACGACGTGAGCGACGAGCTGCGCAACGCGCACGGCCGGCTGCGCGAGATGATCAGCCTGTACCGCGCCGGAATGGATTCGCGCGGCCTGATCGCCTCGCTCGGCGAGCTGGCCGCCGCGTTCCGGCGCCGCTCGGGCATCGACCTGCTGTTCGACTGCTCGGTGCAGGAACTGGACCTCGCGGCCGAGCAACAGTTGCAGATCTTTTACATCGTGCAGGAGGCGCTGGCCAACGTCAGCCACCACTCGGGCGCGCGGCTGGCGCGGCTGACCGTCGAGCGCAACGGCGACGAGCTGCGGGTCGTGGTCGAGGACGACGGCTGCGGACCCGACGAATCGATCCTCGATCCGCGTTGCGCCGGAAGGCTCACCGAGGCCGGCCACCACGGGCTGCAGATCATGCGCGAGCGCGCCGGGCGCGCCGGCGGCAGCCTGCACATCGGCGCGCTGCCCGCGGGCGGCACGCGCGTCACGCTCACCGTCCACTGCCCGCAGCGTGCTGCCGCCGAGTCATGACGACGCCACCGATCAAGCTCGTCCTGGTGGACGATCACTCGCTGGTCCGCCAGGGACTCGCCGATCTTCTTTCGCGCAGCGCCGGCATGCAGGTGATGGCGACGACCGGCCGCGCGGACGAGACCTTCGAGTTGCTCGAAAAGCACCGCCCCGACCTGCTGATCCTCGATCTGCGGATGGCGCCAACCGACGGCATCACGTTGCTGAAGCGCCTGCGCGAAAATGGCATCGAGACGCCGGTCGTGATCCTGACGATGAGCGAAGCGGCCGCGGATCTCGCCGCGGCGCTGCGGCTCGGCGTGCGCGGTTACCTGCTGAAGGACATGGAGCCCGCGGACGTGATCGACGCGATCCGCGCCGCGGCCCGCGGCGAGCTGGTGGTCGCGCCTTCGATCGCCGGCAAGCTGGCGGCGATCCTGCAGGGCGGCGAGGAGCCCGGCAGTGCGGCGAGCCTCGCCAAGCAGCTCACCGGCCGCGAGCGGCAGATCCTCGGCTACGTGGCCGCCGGCATGAGCAACAAGGCGATCGCCAAAGCGCTCGGCATCAGCCACGACACCGTGAAGCTGCACGTGCGGCACATTCTCGCCAAGCTAGGGCAGAGCTCGCGCGTCGAGGCGGCGGTGTTCGCCGTGCAGAACCGCGCCGTGCTGGGCTTGGACAAGCCGTGACCCCGAATTCCTCGCCACAGAGACACAGAGCACTGCGCCAGAACAAGCAGTTGCGACGGGAAAAGCGATCGGCCGACGGGTGATACGGCAAGGACCGGCAGATCCTCGTTTGTCCTGGTCGTTCTCCGTATGTCTGCGGTTCAACCGCGGCTTTTGGGCTGACTGTTGCCGTGCGGCCGTCGGGCTACGCCCGCTCCTCGCGCCACAGCAGGTATTTCATCGTCGCCACCGCGCCGAGAATGATCGAGCCGAGCGCGAGGAAGGAGCCGACCGCGAGCGTGGACACGCCGCTGATCCCCTGCCCGATCGTGCAGCCGAGCGCGGTGACGCCGCCGAAGCCCATCAGGATCGCACCGACGATGTGATCGCGCGTGTCGGTCGCCGAGACGAAGCCGTCGAGTCTGAATTGCTTCGTCGCGATCGCCCACGCCGCCGAGCCGGCGACGATGCCGAGCGCCGAGGCGATGCCGAAGGTGATCGCCAGTGACTTGTCGGTCCACAGCATCAGCAGTTCCAGTCCGTAGGCCACCGGCGCGACGAAGCTCAGCGACTCCGCGGCGCGCGTGTTCGTCGCGAAGAATACGTTCTCCATCGTCTCCGGGTGCTCGCCGTAGCCGATGTGTCCGCTGACGTACCAGGCGCCGACGACCAGCAGGCCGAGGATCGCGCCGCTTGCGACCTGGTTCGCGTTCGCGCGGAAGCGCGCGTCGGCGAACACGAACACGAACAATGCGCCGGCGACCACCGCGATCGCCAGCGCCAGCGCCGCGTGCGGCGACAGGCCCGTGGTCGACGCCAGCAGCGTCGGCAGGTCCTGTCCTTTGATTCCGTACGCCGACAGATCCACCGCGAAGCGGTCCAGATAGTCGACGCGCCACTGGCCGAACAGCCCTTTGATCGTCATGTACGCGGAGATGCCCAGGAAGGCGAGCACCACGACGGAGCGCAGGCTGCCGCCGCCGACGCGCAGCAGGTTCTTGTTCGCGCAGCCGCCGGCGAGCGACATACCGACACCGAACGCCAGCCCGCCGACGATCGCCGACAGCCATGCCAGCCGCGGGCGCGGGTAGATCGATTTGCTCAGATCGACGAGCCCGAGCCACTGCAGCACACCGGCGCCGACGATCGCCACGGCGATCGCCAGCAGCCACATCCGCATCCGGCCCCAATGGCCCATGTTCACCACGTCGGAGATCGCCCCCATCGTGCAGAAGTTCGCGCGCGCGGCCACGGCGCCGAAAACGAACGCCAGAAGAAACCCGCCCCACACGACGATCGCGGCGGTGCCGATGCTGCCTGTCATGATCTGCGTCTGCCTCCCGGAAATCTGCCGCGTACCGCGAACCGCGCCGTCAGCCGCAACCGCCTTTGCCGCAACTGCAGCCGCCTGCCTTCGGCGCGGCGCCTTCCGAGGCCGGCATCTCGTCGGGCCGGTAGAACACGAAGCGCGGATCGCCCGGTTCGATCTCGACGTAGTCGATCACGGTGCCGGCGATCGCTTCGAGCGAAGGCGGCGACACGAGCAGCGTGATGCCGCTTGCGGTGACCACTTCCTCGTCCTGCTCGCGCCGTTCGTCGAGCCCCATGCCGTAATCTATGGCGCCGTCGGGTCGACGCTTGGCGGCCACGCGCAGCGCCGCGCCCTCGCCCGCATCGCGCAGCGCCGCGCGTATCCGTTCTGCCGCAGCCGGCGTGACTTCGATCATCGATCGCTCCTTGAAGTGCGCGTCAGGCGGCCGACGCGCGGTATGTGCGGGTCCGCACTTTTTGAGCAAACGCCACGAAACGCGCCGGCCAGTCGTGCCCGGCGACGCTGCGCAGATGCGCGTACGACGCGAGCGTGTTGCGGTAGACGATGCCGTCGTTTTCGCCGTCGACCCCATGCCCGCGCGTGACGCGGTAGGCGAAGCGCAACCTGGAGTCGACGTTGACCAGCGTCGAGTAATGGAACTCGTGCGCCTTGATCGATCCGGCCACGCGCCCCGGCCACGGGCTGGCCTCGGTTTCCTGCAGATGCACGTAGCCGCGGCCGACCGGGCGCGCGTGCATGACCACGTCGGCCGGCAGCGCGCCGGCCATCGGCCAGGTGACGTTGTTCCAGGTGATCGAGCGCGCGAGCAGCATCAGACCGCCGCACTCGGCATACGTCGGCAGTCCGCCTTCGACCGCGTTGCGGATCTCGGCGAGCAGCGTGCGGTTGGCCGAAAGCTCGGCCGCGAGCACTTCCGGAAATCCGCCGCCGATGAACAGCGCATCGACCGGGGGCAGATGCGAGTCGGCGAGCGCGTCGAAGAACACCAGCTCGGCGCCCGCGCGTTCGAACCCTTCGAGATCCTCGGGATAGTAGAAGCCGAAAGCGCGGTCGCGCGCGATGCCGATTCGCAGCCGGCGTCCGCCCGGCTTCGGCGCGGCCTGCACCGTTTCGGCGCGCGGTGCACAGGGTCCGCCGAGCGCGAGCACCCGATCGAGATCGACGGCGGCAGCGACGGCCCGCGCGAGCGCATCGACGCGCTCGTTCGCGTGCGCGCTCTCGGTGGCCGGCATCAGCCCCAGGTGCCGCTCGTCGATCGCGAGCCGCGCATCCTCGTGCAGGGCGCCGAGCACGGGAACGTCGGTGTAGTGCTCGATCACGGCGCGCAGCTTTGCCTCGTGGCGCGTGCCGCCGAGCCGGTTCAGGATCACCCCGGCGATGCGGATGCCGCGATCGAACGCCTGGTAGCCCAGGATCAGCGGCGCGACGCCGCGCGTCATGCCGCGCGCGTCGAGCACGAGCACGACCGGCAGTTCCAGCAGCTTCGCCAGCGCCGCGTTGCTGTTGCTGCCGTCGAGCGACAGCCCGTCGTACAGACCCTTGTTGCCCTCGACCAGCGCGACGTCGGCGCCGGCGGCGGCGGCGACGAAGGTCCGCTGTACTTCGTCGGCCGGCGACAGGTACAGATCCAGGTTGCGGCAGGCACGCGCCGCCGCCGCCGACAGCCACAGCGGGTCGATGTAATCCGGCCCCTTCTTGAACGGCTGCACCGTCAGCCCGCGCGCGCGCAGCGCAGCGGCCAGCCCGATCGCCACCGACGTCTTGCCGGAGGACTTGTGCGCGGCCGAGACCAGCAAGCGTGTCATCGATCAGGCAGCCTCGTCCGGCATGAAGTCGAGCACTTGCACGCCGACGAGCGCGATCAGGAAAGCGGCGGCCACACCGCCCAACCCGAGCAGCACCTCCGGCAGGCTTGGAACGTAGGCGGCGATCTCGCCGTCGCGGAAGCTGCTCGTCACCTCGTAACCGGGAAAGATCTCCAGCGGAAACGCCTGGCCGCCGATGATGAACACGTAAAGTTGCGCGAACGCCCCGACGACGACCAGCGCCGCCGCGGCGAGCGTCGCACCGGGCTTGACCTCGGCGCGCCAGACGAGTGCGAGCGGCGCCACGCTGCCGATCAGCACATACCCGACCCAGAAAAGCCACGGATAGATGCCGCCGTCGAGCAGGATGAAGCGCACGAACGCGGTCTGCTTGGCGAAGTACAGGTTCGTCAGGTGGTAGACGACCACCAGGTACAGCACCAGCGCGACGAAGATACCGAGCAGCCGCGCGATGCGTTGCTGGAACTGCGGCTCCGGCACGGCGCCACGCCAGCGGGCGAACGCAGCCTCCACCAGCATGAAAACCGCCGTGCCCCAGGCGAGCGACATCGCGATGAACAGCGGCGGCAGCACCGCCGAAGCGTACGCCTGGCGCGCGACGAGAAACGCAAAGATCGTCCCGGTACCCGTGGTCAGCACGAAACGCCAGACGAACGCGGCGATGCCGGCCGGTTTCGCGTAGCGGTTCATCCGCCGCTCCATCAGCATCCACAGATACAGCGCGACGAACGCGAACATGCCCGTGTAAAGGAACACGTTCCACGCGAACACCGACGTGAAGTTGTAGTGGGTCGCGGCGACGATCACGCGTTCGGGCCGGCCGAGATCGAGCATCAGGACCATGAGCCCGCCGGCCAGCAAGGCGATCGACAGCAGACCCGACAGCCGCGCGCGGGGCTTGTACGCGGTCTGACCGAACACGGTGCCGACCGAGGCGACGTTCAGCACGCCCGACGCGGCGACGATCAGGAAGATCGCGAACACGTGCGGCGTGCCCCAGACGATCTCGTTGGTCATGCCGGTAACGACGTGGCCGTGATGCTCCATCACATAGGCCGCGCCGAGCCCGGCGGCGAGCACCGCCGCAGCGAGCGCCGCCAGCCACCAGAAGCGGCGCTCGATCGTCGACGGGGAGACGGTCAGCACGGTCGACATGTCAAAGTCCCGCGTAACGCACGCCCAAGTTCAGCCGCAGGTCGGCGCGCAATTGGGTGGTCTGGATCTGCGCGATCCGGCGCGAGATCTCGGAGTCCGGATCGTTCAGATCGCCGAAGACGATGGCCTTGGTCGGACAGGCCTCGGCGCAGGCGGTATTGCGCTGGCCGCGATCGACCCGGTGCACGCACAGCGTGCAGGACTCCACGCAGCCCTTGCCGCGCGGCACTTCGGGCTTCTGCTGCGTCAACGGCTCGTGCACGAAGCTGCGCGCCTTGTACGGGCAGGCCATCATGCAGTAGCGGCAGCCGATGCAAGTGTGGCGGTCGACCAGCACGATGCCGTCGGCGCGCTTGAACGACGCTCCGGTGGGACAGACGTCGACGCACGGCGGGTTGGCGCAGTGCTGGCACATCACCGGCGCGGACGCCTTGCGGCCCGTTCGCAAATCCTTCAACTCGACCTTGCGGATCCACTGCACGTCGACCGGCCGCGTGCCTCCTTCGAGACCGTTCTCGCGGTTGCACGCCAGCACGCATTCCCGGCAACCCTCGCGGCACAGGTTGGCGTCGATCAGCAGGCCCCAGCGCACCTTGGACGAGACCGGCTCGCCGGCGGCGGCGCGCGCGATCTCGATCAGGTGCACGCCGGGCGCGAGCGCCGCACCCGCGAGCGCGGCCGCGCCGGCCAGCAGGCTGCGCCGGCTCAGCGTCTTTTCTTTGGCGGCGGGTTCCTTCATGGCACCTTGGACGCGACCTTGTCGACCGCCCCGGGCTTGCCCTGATGGCAGTCGAAGCAGTCGAGCTGCACGCCGACGTATTGATGGCACGACTGACAGAACGCGTCGGGCGCGCCGATTGCCGCACCGGTGGTCTTGCTCGCATGGCACTCGATGCAGCGCGTGAGCGCCTCGTCGCCCCCGCGCACGCCGAGGTGCACCGTGCGATCGCGCCGGTGCTTGAGCAGGTTCATGTGCGTGCGGCGCATGACCTCGGCCGGCGCCACACAGGTCGTGCTGGTGTCGACCGAATAGCGCGGCGCAGGCACGCGCGAGCCCTCGGCACCCGCCGAGAACGACACGGCCGCAAGGGCCGCGCCGAGCACGAATCGCCCGATGCGCGTCATGCGCGTGCTACTCCCCGAGCCCCATCTGGATGTAGCCGGTCGGGCAGACGTCCGAACAGATGTGGCAGCCGATGCAGCGGTCGTAGTCGGTGTAGACATAGCGGCCGGTGGTCGCCTCTTTCTTCGGCACCCTCTTGACGGCCGTTTGAGGGCAGTAGACGACGCAGTTGTCGCACTCGAAGCACAGCCCGCAGCTCATGCAGCGCTTGGCTTCGGCGATCGTCTCGGCTTCGCTCAACACGCCGAGCCGCTCCTCGAAGTTGCCGAGCGCGGTCTCGCGCGTCAGCGTCACGACCTTGCGCTTGTGGCGCGCCGTATACGTAAAGTGTCCGAGGAAAAGCTGCGTGTGCGGGATCACGTAGCGGTCGGAGCGGTTGTCGAAGTTGTGGATCGCACCGGGCGCCTTGTCGGTGCCGCGTAGCGGCTCCTTGACTTCCGGGAGTTGAACGCCCTTCTCCAGATACTTGCGCATCAGGTCGAACTGATGCACGTCGATCTTCGGCCGCTTCTCCAGCTCCTCGCCGCGCAGGAAGCGGTCGATGCCCTCGGCGGCGATCGCGCCGTGGCCGATCGCGGTCGTCAGCAGATGCGGCCGCAGCACGTCGCCGCCGGCGAACACGCCCGGCCTTCCCTGCACCTGATAGTTGCGGTCGGCACTGACCGCGCCCTTGCCGTTGTTGAATTCCTCGAGTCCGGTGAAGTCCACCGCCTGACCGATCGCCGAGACGATCAGATCGGCCGGGATGTCGTGCTCGGTGCCTTCCTTGATCTTGATCTCCAGCCGGCCGCCGACCATCTTGGCGTCGCACTCGGCCACGCGCAGCGCGGTCGCGCGCCCGTCGGCGCCGCGAACGATGCCGACCGGCGCGAGGCTGCCGCGGATGTCGATGCCCTCCGCGAGCGCCTGTTCGACCTCGTGCTTGTTGGCCTGCATCTTGTCGACCGGGAAGACGGTCGTCAGCACGACCTCGGCGCCCTGCTTAACCGAAATCTCGGCCACGTCGTGCGCCATGTGGCCGGCGATCGCCGCCTCGAAGTCGGTCGGCTTGGCATGCTCGATGTGGCCGAGCCGGCGAGCGACCGTCGCCACGTCGATCGACGTGTCACCGCCGCCGACCACGACCACGCGCTTGCCGACGTGTCGCAACCGACCGTCGTTGAACGCGCGCAGGAACGACGTCGCGGTGACTACGTTCGGCGCCTCGCCGTCCTTGACCGGCAGCGTGCGGCCGGCCTGGGCGCCCATGCCGAGGAACAGCGCGTCGAAGTCCTTGCGGAGCTGCTCGATCGTGACGTCCGTGCCGATACGGCACTTCAGCCGCACGTTGACGCCGAGGTCGAGGATGCGCTGGATTTCGGCGTCGAGCACCTCGCGCGGGGTACGGAAACCCGGGATGCCGTAGCGCATCATGCCGCCGAGCTGCTCGCGCTCGTCGAAGATCGTGACTTCGTGACCGCGCAACGCGAGCTGGTAGGCGCACGACAGGCCCGCCGGGCCGCCGCCGACCACCGCGACCTTCTTGCCGGTGCGTTTCTCGGGCGCCTTGTACTTGAGCCCGTTCTTAATCGCCCATTCGCCGAGGTAGTGCTCGACCGAATTGATGCCGACGTGGTCCTCGACCTCGTTGCGGTTGCAGCCGGTCTCGCACGGCGCGGGACACACGCGCCCCATGATCGACGGAAACGGGTTGGCCTCGGTCAGCCGCCGCCACGCGTACTCCTGCCACGTCATCGTCGGCTTGCCGTCGGGGCCGACCGGCGGCTTTTCCATGCCGCGGACGATGTTCAGATAGCCGCGGATGTCCTCGCCCGCCGGACAACTGCCCTGGCACGGCGGCGTGGACTGGATGTAGGTCGGGCACTTGTGCGAGTGATCCGCGTTGAAGATCTTCTGGTGCAGGTCCTTCCACTTGTGGTCGCCGTCCTTGAAGCGGCGGAAGGTCAGCGGCCTGACTTCGGTATCAGCGGATGTGGACATCGTTTCTCCGATACGGCAAATGCCGGGTGAGGTTCAGTGCGGAGCGGCGTTCAGCCGGATCGCCGTGCTGACGAGCTGGTGCACGCCGCCGACCATGCTCATCTTGAAGCCGTAGTACGGCAGCACCTTGGTGAACTGCGCCTTGCAGATCGCGCAGATCGTCGCCATAAAGTTCACGCCGTGCTGATCGGCGACAGCGCGCAGCGCTTCCATGCGCGGCAGCGCGCCCTTGACGCGCAGATCGAGCAGCTCGTCGGTCAGCAGCCCCCCGCCGCCGCCGCAGCAGAACGTCTTCTCGCGCGTGGTGTCGGGCGCCATCTCGACGTACTTGTTGGCGACCGCGCGGATGATCGCGCGCGGGATTTCGAACTGGCCGCCCGGCGTGTCGCCCATGCGCGAGGCGCGCGCCACGTTGCACGAGTCGTGGAACGTGATCACGCGGTGGTCGTTCGCCTCCTTGTCGAACTTCAGCGCGCCGCGCTGGATCAGGCCCCAGGTAAATTCGCAGATGTGCATCGGCTGCCGCACGCTCTGATCGAGCTGGCGCTGCAACTGGATCGCGAAAGGATCCCGGCCGCCGGCGCCGATGCCGACCAGCGTGTTCCAGAACGAATACGCGACGCGCCAGGCGTGGCCGCACTCGCCGACGATGATGCGCTTCACACCCAGTTCGAGCGCGGCCTCGCGGATGCGCAGCGCGATCGTGCGCAACTGCTCGTAGTTGCCGATGAACAGACCGAAGTTGCCCGCCTCCGACGCCTTCGACGACAGCGTCCAGCGGATGCCGGCGGCGTGGAACACCTTTGCGTAGCCGATCAGGCTGTCCACATGCGGCTCGGCAAAGAAGTCCGCCGACGGCGTCACCAGCAGCACCTCGGCACCCTGCTCGTCGAGCGGGAACCGTACGTCCACGCCCGTGTCTTCCTTGACGTCCTCTTCGAGTCCGGCCAGCGTGTCGGCGAGCGCTGGACCGGGCAGACCCAGGTTGTTGCCGACCTTGCGGACCTTGCCGATGATCTCGTTCGTGTACTTCTGCCCGTAGCCGACGACGTCAAGGATCTCCTTCGCCGCCATCGTCACCTCGGCGGTGTCGATGCCGTACGGGCAGAACACCGAGCAGCGGCGGCACTCGGAGCACTGGTTGAAGTAAGTGAACCACTCGTCGAGCACGTCCCGCGTCAGATCGCGCGCGCCGACGAGTTTCGGGAACAGCTTGCCGGGCAGCGTGAAATAGCGCCGGTAGACGCTCCTCATCAGCTCCTGGCGCGCGACCGGCATGTTCTTCGGATCCTGTGTCCCGATGAAGTAATGGCACTTGTCCGCGCACGCGCCGCAGTGCACGCACGAATCCATGAAGACCTTCAGCGACCGGTACTTGCCGAGCAGCGAGCCCATGTGCTCGATCGCGCGCGTCTGCCAGTCTTCGACGAGCTGACCCGGGAAGCCGATCGCCTCCTGAACCTTTTCGCCGGCCACGTACGGCCGCGACTTCTCCATCGCCCCGGGCACGAGCGCGGGCGGCGCGGGGATTTCGCGCAGCGCGGGGGCGGTGACCTCGGCGGCCATCTAGCGACGCTCCAGTTGCGCGGCCCAGGGTGCCAGGTGCCGCGCTTCACGCGGGTTGTCGGCCTGGTTGCGCGACGGCGAAAAGAACACGCCGGGCGCGTGCAGCAGCTTGGAGAACGGGAAGACGATCATCAGCGCCGCCACCAGCGCCAGGTGCACGTACAGCACCCCGTCCGCAGGCAGCGGTTGCCAGTCGAAGTACATCAGGCCAAGAAAGAACTGCTTGACGGCGACGACGTCGGTATGGAACTGGTACTTCATCGCGAGCCCCGACGCAGCGATGGCGATCAGCAACACCAGCATCAAGTAGTCCGAGGGCGTCGAGATGTAGCGGATCCGCTCGACCGCGATGCGGCGCGCCAGCAGCCCGGCCAGTCCGATCAGCATGCCGAAGCCCGCCAGGATCCCGAGCGGCTGCACCAGCACGACCCAGAACCAGACCGGCTCGGTGAAATAGCGCAGGTGCCGCGCCAGCACGAGCGCCAGCGAGACGTGAAACACCCAGCCGAAGAGCCACGTCCACAGGTTGCCCTTGAACAGGCTCTCGAAGAAAACGACCTCGCGCAGCATGCGCAGCGCGACACCACCGCGCGTGACCGGCGCCGGTGTGGTCGGGATCTTCAGCGGCGCGGGCGTGCGTGCGTAATCGGCGACGCGCACCGCCAGCCCCGCTAGCAGCACGACCGTCGCTGCGTAGAACAGCAAGGCAAAACCCACGCTTGCCGTCGACACGGCACGCTCCCACTCATCGATTGGGGCGGCGTGAGCCGCCCCGCACTCCGAACTCGTTACACGCAGCCGGTCGGCTTCGGCAGGCCGGCGATCTTGCACGCCTGCTTGGCCGGTCCGTACGGGAACAGCTCGTACAGGTACTGGCTGTTGCCTTTCTCCGGTCCGAGCGTCTTGCCGATCGCCTTGGTCAGCACGCGAACCGCCGGCGCGATCTGGTACTCCTCGTAGTACTTGCGCAGGAAGTTGACCACCTCCCAGTGGTTCTCGGTCATTTCGATGTTCTCGGCTTTGGCGATCGCGTTGGCGACCTCCTCGTTCCAGTCGCTGAGGTTGACGAGGTAGCCCTCTTCGTCGGTTTCGTAGCTCTTGCCGCTGACTTCGATGGTCGGCATCGGTTTCTCCTTCGCGAAAATGTTTCTCCGTCGGCTGTCTACAGCCACGACTGGCAGTTGGGATGTTCGACGACCAGGTCGACGAAGCCCCCGTAATCGACGGTCTGCACGCCTTCGATCACGCGATCGGCCACCCCGCGCGCCTGCAGGTCAGGCTCCAGGACGAAGACCTTCAGCCGGCGCATCGCCTCGCGCAGCTTCGCCTCGGCGGCGTTGCCGCGCGTGGCCGCGTAGACCGCGTCCTCGATCAGCAGCAACGCACCCGAACGCGCCAGCCGCAGCACCGTGTCCAGCGTGGTCTTCTCCAGCGGCGACTTGTTGACGATATGCAGCATCGGTGTGCGCCTCAGAAGCTAAGAACCACGTCCTGCTGCTCCATCAACTCGCCGAGCGCCTTGGCGTCGACGACCTTGACTTCGGCGACCAGGTCCTCCGCAGTCAGCCCGCGGGCGGCGAGCGACTCGGCCTCGACGTACAGCTTGTCGATGTCGTAATCCTCCAGCGCGCGATACGTCGGCGAGAAGTTCTTGGTCGCGATCGCCTTCGTCTGCATGCCCTTCTTGAGCTGGTAGACGCCGTCGTCGATGAAGGCGAGCGACACGTCCTGCTCGAACGCGGCCGCGATCAGCACGACCTCGAGGCTTTCCAGCGCGTAGATCGAGCCATACGGCGCCTTGCGGTTGACCAGCATGAATTTCTTCATTCCCTAGTCTCCGAAGGTCACGACCCGATCGGCCTTGATGCCCGAATCGATCAGTTGCCCCAGCCCCGAGATGCGGAAGCCGGGCGCCAGGGTTTCGGCGACCAGGCCGCGCCGCAGGCCCGCGGCCACGCACACGACCAGATCGACCTTGTGCTCCTCCGCGAGCTTGCTCCAGCGCGCGACGATATTGCGGTCATCCTGCGGCGGCTCGGTGTACTTCGACGCGTTGTTCACGCCGTCGTGATAGAAGAACACCCGCTGGATCTCGTGTCCCTTGGCGAGCGCCGCCGTGCAGAACAGGTAGGCCGAATCACTCGCCTGATGCTGATACGGACCCTCGTTCACCAGTACTGCGATCTTCACGTTCGATCCCGGCGCGTCAGAAGCGGATGTGCGTCGACGCGTTCAGATTGACCCGCGCGCCGCGCCAGTCGTCGATCAGGTACTTGGTGAAGGTCAGCCCCGTCTTCTCGAAGAAGCGCGGCCAGCCGATGCGCTCGATCCAATCGGCCATGCGCTCCCACGAGCGCGCGTCTTCCTTGTAGACGCGCAGGATGCGCTTGACGACCTCGCTCACTTCGGGCCAGCGCGGCGGGTTGTTGGGCAGCCCCGAGGCGACCATCTTCATGAATGTCGGCTTGCCGCGCGCGTTGGAGTTCTTGCCGCCGACCCAGATCGCGAGCTTGGAGTGCTCGGGATCGTTGATCTGCATCGGCGGGCACGGCGGATAGCAGGCGCCGCAGCAGATGCACTTTTTCTCGTCGACCTCGAGCGACGGCTTGCCGTTGACCAGCGCCGGCCGGATCGCCGCGACCGGACAGCGTGCGACCACCGCCGGCCGCTCGCACATATTGGCCACCAGGTCGTGGTTGATCTTCGGCGGCTTGGTGTGCTGGACGATGATCGCGATGTCGGCCTGGCCGCCGCAGTTGATCTCGCAGCACGAGGTCGACAGATGCACACGGTTGGGCATCTCCTCCTTGCGGAACTCCTCGATCAGCTCGTCCATCAGCGCCTTGACGGCGCCCGACGCGTCGGTCCCCGGGATGTCGCAGTGAAGCCAGCCCTGCGTGTGCGCGATCATCGACACGGAGTTGCCGGTCCCGCCGACCGGGAAGCCGGCCGCCTCCAGCGCATCGATGAGGGGCTGAACCTTCTCCCATTTCGATACGCCGATCTCGACGTTGCTGCGGATCGTGAAGCGGACGTGGCCTTCGCCGTACTTGTCGATGATGTCGCACAGCTTGCGGATCGTGTACACGTCCATCTGCCGCTGCGTGCCGGCCTTGACCGTCCACAGCTCGTCGCCGGATTTGGCGACGTGATGCAGCACGCCGGGGCGCGGCCGATCGTGGTACTTCCACTGGCCGTAGTTCTTCTTCATCAGCGGGTGCAGGAACTGCCAGTTGTCCGGCACGCCGCTTTCGATCGCCCGGCGGGGCGCCTTCGGTGCCGCCGGCTTGGCCGGCGCGACAGGTGCTTCGACTTGCGCCATGATGGTTCCTCTCAAGCCGCTTTCTTCTTGGCCTTCATCTTGGCCACTTCTTCGTCCCAGCCGTCGGTTCGCACGAACGGATTCGTCCGCGGCGACGACACCATGTTCGGGTCGACATCGAGACCGACGCCTTCGAGGAACGGGACCAGCCCGATGCGCTCGATCGTCTCGCCGACGCGCTCGTGCTCCAGGGCGTTCTCGGCCCAGAAGTCGACGATCCGCTTGGCCAGATCCACCAGTTGCTCGCGGTCCTCGTCGGTCTTCAGCTTCATGAACGGGACGATCACCGTGCCCATCAGGTCGCCGATCTTCAGCGTCCGCTTGCCGCCGCACAGGATCGTCGCACCCGTGTCGTCGCCGTGCGCGAGCGCCCCGGTCATCACGTTGATGCAGTGCATGCAGCGCACGCAATCGCGGTTGTCGATCTCGAGCGCGTGGGTGTCGCTGACCGCCACGCTGGAGATCGAGTCACCCTTGCGGACATCCTTGATCTCCTTGACCTGGATCGCCTTGGTCGGGCAGCGCGCGACGACATCGTTGACGAGTTCCGTCATGCCGTGCTTGGCGAACCACTTCTTCGCCAGCGCCTCGTCGGTCTTGATGTTGTCGCGCCAGGTGCCGATCACCGCCAGGTCGGCGCGCTGCACCGAGTTCATGCAGTCGTTCGGGCAGCCGGAGAACTTGAATTTGAACTTGTACGGCAGCGCCGGGCGATGGATGTCGTCGAGGAAGTTGTTGATCACCGTGCGGTGCGCCTTGGCCTCGTCGTAGCACGACTGCTCGCAGCGCGCATGCCCGACGCAGGACATCGAGGTGCGCACGGCGGGGCCCGCGCCACCCAGATCGAAACCCAGCTCGTTGATTGCGTCGAAGGCGTCCTGCACCTTGTCGGTCTTGACGCCCTGGAACATGATGTCGCCGCTCTGGCCGTGGAAGGCGATCAGCCCCGAGCCGTGCTCTTCCCAGATGTCGCACATCTTGCGCAGCACGTCGGTCGTGTAGTGCATGCCCGCCGGCGGCATCACGCGCAGCGTGTGGAACTCGGCCGCGTCGGGAAACTTCGGGTTTCCGTTCTCGTCCTTCAGCTCGGTGAAGCGCGGGATCACGCCGCCACCGTAGCCGAACACGCTGACGGTGCCGCCCTTCCAGTAACCCTTGCGGGTCTCGTACGACGTCTCGAGCTGGCCCAGGACGTCGACCATGTAGTCCTTGTCCTTGGCCAGTCGCTTCAGTCCCGTCACGAAGCTTGGCCATGGACCGCTTTCGAGCTCGTCGAGCATCGGGGTTTCGTGCATCGGCTTAGCCATTGTTTTCAAGCCTCCTGCTGAGTTGGTCCGCGCTGGACCTGTGATCACGGCCGTCGTCGACCGGGGGTGCTCGTTCGGCGCCGCCGCTCACCGTCTACGCGATGTCGGCGCGGCGAACCTCGGCGGCATCCTAAGGTCGCCCGTGCGAGCCAACCATCACCCGCGATGATTACGCACATACCCCAAAGGGAGGGGTCCGCAGCCGACCCGGGTGATGGCACGCTTTGCGGCCCGAGGGTTATAGATGCAAAAGACCCCGCGGAGTGCCGTTGGCACGATGACGAGGGCGGCGCAACAGCGCGGGGAAAGACAACGCGTTCCTCTGCGAACGACCATGGAGACAAAGGCCGATACGATGGACTCGGATGACCGGATCGACAGCCTGGGCATTGGCGAAGACAAGATGACGGTGACCCCGCTGTTCAAAGTGCGCGCGCCCATCGGCGGACAGGAGATCGAACTGCAGCAGATCGAGTACGTCATCGGCGGGCTCAGCTTGCTGCGGGTGCGGATTCGAGAAGGGCGCCGGCACACGGTGTTCGACATCGACGCGGAAACGGCGACCGCTTGGGGGGAGGCCATGTTGCGCTGGGGGCAGGCGCACGCCGGCGCGGGGGAACGCGCGCCGTGAGTGCGGCCCACGCCGTCGACTTCGCGTTTGCCGTCCGCGGCGACCGCATCGCGCGCGACTACGCCGGCGGTTTGTATCGCGCGCTGGCGGCGGTTCTGCCTTGGCTCGATGACGAGCCGCTGGCCGGTGTGCATCCGCTGCGCGGGTTGACGCCCTGCGAAGACGGATTGTTGGTCGGTGGACGCACGCGCCTGTTGCTGCGCGCGCCGGCGAGTCGCGCCGCCGACTGCGAGCGGCTGCAGGGCGCACTTCTCGAAGTGCCTGCGCCGCTCGCCATCGGCCGCGTCTGCGTGCGCGAGTTGCTCGCCCACCCGGTACTGCACGCCAAGCTGGTCGTCACCGGCGCGGAAGACGAGGGCGACTTCGTCGCGGATGTGAAGCGCGGTGTCGCGGAGCTGGACATCGACTGCGAGATGATCGTCGGCAAACGCGGCGAACTGCGCGCCGGCGCCGAGCGCCTGGTCGGTTTCAGCCTGATGCTGCATGGCTTGAGCCAGGCGGAGTCGCTACGAGTTCAGGAGCGGGGGCTCGGGCTGCACCGCAAGCTCGGCTGCGGGCTGTTCGTGCCGCACAAGTCGATTGCCGCGGTCGGTACGTAGGCTGTCGCAGGGACGGAGTCGACCGATGAACACGCGGGCCGCCGTCACGCTGGACATGAGCGGGCTGTCGTGCCCGCTGCCGCTGCTGGGCGCGAAGAAGATCCTCGACGACCTTCCGGACGGCCAGCACATGATCCTGATCTCGGACTGCCCCGGCACCGGCGACGATCTGCGCGCGTGGGCGGTCATCACCGGCCACGAGGTCGTACGCACCGAGCGGCTTAACGGCCGCCGCGTCGCGTACACGATCCGCCGCAATGCGGGGCCGGCACGGTTCGGCGGCAACGTGATGCTCGACATGCGCGGCGCCGCCTGTCCGGGGCCGATCGTCGAGGCCGAGCGCCTGCTGCACGGCATGCAGGCAGGCGAAGTGCTCGTGTTGATCGGCAACTGCCCGGGCATCGTCGCCGATGTCGAGGCGTGGACCGCCAACAGCGCGGTCGAGCTGATCGACCGCTTCGAGCCGGTGCCCGGCGAGTTCGAGTTCTATCTACGCAGAAAATGAGGAGGCACGATGGCATACGAGGTCAACGGCAGGGTGCTGGAGGTCGACGACGAGGGTTATCTTCTCGAGCCCGACTTCTCCACCGAGGTCTGCGAAGTCATCGCGCAGGCCGAAGGCATTACGCTGACCGACGATCACTGGACCGTGATCAACTACCTGCGCGAGAAGTACCGCGAGGACGGCCACACGCCGAACTACCGCAACATGCTCAAGGAGCTCGGCGAGCTGCACCCCGGCTGGGACAACAAGCGGTTGTACGACCTGTTTCCGCTCGGTCCCGCCAAGCAGGGTGTGCGCATCGCCGGCCTGACCAAGCCGTACGGCAAGGGCGGCTACTGAGAGCGAAACGCCGCCGATGAGCACGCGCTCGATCCGCACCAAGAGCCGCTGGTTCAACCGCGCCAAGGCGCGCGACCCGCAAGTGCTCGCCAGCGTGGCTTCGTTCAACGCGTGGCGGCTCGGGCTGAACACGATCAAGCGCATGCGCAGTGCGCATTTCGAGATCGAAGCGAGCCCGCAGTACTTCGCCTTCCTTGCCGAGTACCTGGTCTTCCTGATCCAGATCGCCGACCGCTTCGCGTTCTCTCGCCTGGCGCTGCCGCAGCGGCGCGCGTTCACCGTCGCGCTGGTCAAGTCGCTCGCCGACCAGATCGCCGAGAACCGCGCGCGCCTGCTCGGCGACGACTACGAGGCGGTTCGGCGCGATTTCATCGACCTGTACAACACGCGCGCCGACGACTACGCGGCACTGCCCTTCGACGACAAGCTCGGCCCCGACTACGCCTTCATGCGCTACTGCAGCCAGGCGTTGCGCGAGGTGGCCGCACCCGAGGACCGCGCCTGGATCGCCGACCAGTTGATGTCGTACGAAGCGCCGGACGCGATCGCCACGCTGCGGCGCGTGCTGGACAGCGCGGTTTCGACCGCCGGGACGATCGGCGCGGCCAACGACGAGGAACCGACCGACCCGGGACCGCTGCCGGAGATGCCCGGCGCCGACGCGCCGGTCGGCGACCCGATTCCGCCCGAGTGAGTCCGCGTTGACCCGCACCGAAGCGCGCCCGCCGCGTCACTTCGATCTCGACGATCGCGACGCCTACCTCGCGTGGCGCGAGCGCAAGCTGGCGGCCTATCCGGCGAGCGTCGACGCGCTCGTCGTCGAGGTCGCCGACCCGACCCGGCTGACGCCCGCCGAGCGCGCAGCGCTGCTCGAGCGCTGCGCGCGCGCCAACATGGCGATCTACGCCGCCCCGCCGCGCGCGCACGGTGCGCAGGACGTGCTGCGCGCGATCGGCGCGCAACTCGGCCTGCGCACGCTCGATGTCAACTATCTGGCCGACGACGACGGCATCACGCCGCTGTCGGTCGCCGCCGAGGGGACCCGCACGCAGTACATCCCGTACACGAACCGCCCGATCCGCTGGCATACCGACGGCTATTACAACCCCCCCGAGCGCGCGATCCGCGCGATGCTGCTGCATTGCGTGCAGCGCGCCGAGCAGGGCGGCGAGAACCGCCTGCTCGATCACGAACTCGCGTACATCGCGCTGCGCGACGCCGATCCCGAGCACATCCGCGCGCTGATGCGGCCGCGCGCGATGACGATCCCCGCCCGATCCGAGGAAGGCGAAGTCGAGCGCGGCGACCAGACCGGCCCCGTTTTCTCGATCGACGCCGGCGGGCACCTGCACATGCGCTACACGGCGCGCACGCGCAGCATCGCGTGGGAAGACGAGCCTGCCGTGCGCGCGGCCGCGCAGGCGCTGGTGTCCGTGCTCGAAACCGATCCGCACGTGCTGCGCGTGCGCTTGGACCCCGGCATGGGGCTCGTCTGCAACAACGTGCTGCACGACCGCGCCGCCTTCACCGACTCCGACGCGCGCCGCCGCCTGATCCTGCGCGCCCGCTACTACGAGCGGATCTCGGAGCCGGCGTAGCGATCCGCACGTACGGCGGGATCGGTCGAATCGCTGCGTCCGCTTCCCCTTCGACCTGAGTGCCTCACCACAGAGACACAGAGGGCACGGAGAATTGCGCCAAAACAAGCTTTCGCGACGAGGAAAACGATCACCCGACGGGTAAGACGCCGAAAGCCCGCACAAGCTTGTTTCGCTCGGTGTTCTCTGCGTCTCTGCGGTTCAACCGCGGTTTTTGGGCTCAAAGGAGGGGCGAGCGGGGGTTTCTCCGGCGTGGCGCCCGACGACGCAGCGTCGCCGCCCGCGCGCGCCGAAGGTCTCCCCTGTGGCCTTCGGCCCGCCCGCCTGCGCCGCGCCAGCTCGACCCCTCGCCGCCGTCGCGCGGCACCGGCGTTTGCGCAGCGCGGCGACGATCCGGGTTGACGCCAGGTAGTTTAGTTCTAAACTAATTGGCCCACGCGTCCCCGGAGCGTCGATGCGCATCCTGTCGATCGGCGGTGGCCCCGCCGGCCTGTACTTCGCGCTGCTTGCCAAGCGCGCCGATCCACGCCACGCCATCCGCGTGATCGAGCGCAACCGACCCTACGACACCTTCGGCTGGGGGGTGGTCTTCTCCGACCAGACGCTCGGCAACCTGGAGGCGGCCGACCCGGAGTCGGCGCGCGAGATCGTCGGCGCCTTCAACCACTGGGACGACATCGACGTCCACTTCAAGGGCCGCACGATCACCTCGGGCGGCCACGGCTTCTGCGGCATCGGCCGCAAGCGTCTGCTGAACATCCTGCAGCGCCGCTGCGAGGCGCTCGGCGTCGAGCTCGTCTTCGAAAGCGAGGTGACCGACGACCGGCAGGCGGCGCGCGAGTTCGGCGCCGACCTCGTGATCGCCGCCGACGGCATCAACAGCCGCATTCGCACCCGCTACGCCGAGACGTTCCGCCCCGACATCGACACACGCCGCTGCCGTTTCGTCTGGCTGGGCACGAAGAAGCTCTTTTCCGCGTTCACCTTCGCTTTCGAGAAAACCGAGTACGGCTGGTTCCAGGCGCACGCCTACCAGTACGACGGCGACACCTCGACCTTCATCGTCGAGACGCCCGAGGAAAACTGGCTGCGTGCGGGCATCGACCGCATGTCACAGGAAGAAGGCATCGCCTTCTGCGAGCGGCTGTTCGCGAAGTACCTCGACGGCCACAGGCTGATGAGCAACGCCGCGCACCTGCGCGGTTCCGCGATCTGGATCCGCTTTCCGCGCGTGATCTGCGCGAGCTGGATCCACTGGAACACGCTCGACGGCCGCCGCGTCCCGGTCGTGCTGCTGGGCGATGCCGCGCACACCGCCCACTTCTCGGTCGGCTCGGGCACCAAGCTCGCGTTCGAAGACGGCATCGCACTGGCGCGCGCGCTCGCCGCGCAACCGGACGATCTGGCCGCCGCGCTCGCCCGCTACGAAGCCGAGCGCAGCGTGGAGGTGCTGAAGATCCAGAACGCGGCGCGCAACTCGACCGAATGGTTCGAGAACGTCGAGCGTTACACCGCGTTCGAAGCCGAGCAGTTCGCCTACAGCCTGCTCACGCGCAGCCAGCGCATCTCGCACGAGAACCTGCGGCTGCGCGACAGGGCTTTCGTCGAGCGCATCGAAGGCTGGTTCGCCGGCAAAGCCGGCCTGCCCGAACGCGCGCTGCCGCCGATGTTCACGCCGTTTCGATTGCGCGGGCTGACCCTGAAAAACCGCGTGGTCGTCTCGCCGATGGCGCAGTACTCGTGCGTCGACGGCACGCCCGACGACTACTACCTCGTCCACCTCGGCAGCCGCGCGCACGGCGGCGCGGCCCTCGTGTTCACCGAGATGGTGTGCGTCGGCGCCGACGCGCGCATCTCGCCCGGTTGCGCCGGGATGTACCGCGAAGAGCATCGCGCGGCGTGGAAGCGCATAGTCGACTACGTGCATGCGCGCACGTCTGCAAAAATCGCGCTGCAGCTCGGCCACGCCGGCCCGAAGGGATCGACGCAGCGCGGCTGGGAGGATGCCGACGAACCCTTGCCCGAGGCCGGCGACCCGGCGACCGGCGAGCGCAACTGGCCGCTGATCGCGCCGTCGCCGATCGCTTACGGCCCGCGCAACCAGGTGCCGCGCGCGATGACGCGCGCCGACATGGATCGCGTCAAGGCGGACTTCGTCCGTGCGGCCCGGTGGGGCAGCGAGTGCGGCTTCGACTGGCTCGAGCTGCACTGCGCTCACGGCTACCTGCTGTCGGCGTTCATCTGCCCGCTGACGAACCGGCGCACCGACGAGTACGGCGGCTCGATCGAGAACCGCTGCCGCTACCCGCTCGAAGTCTTCCGCGCGCTGCGCGCCGTGTGGCCGCAGGACCGGCCGATGTCGGTGCGCATCTCCGCGCACGACTGGGCGCCCGGCGGCAATACGCCGGACGACGCGGTCGCGATCGCGCGGCTGTTCAAGGAAGCGGGCGCCGATCTGATCGACGTGTCGACCGGCCAGACGACGCGCGAGGCCAAGCCCGTGTACGGTCGAATGTACCAGACGCCGTTCGCCGACCGCATCCGCAACGAAGTCGGCATCGCGACGATGGCGGTCGGCGCGATCTTCGAGCCCGACCACGTCAACTCGATCGTCATGGCCGGTCGAGCGGATCTGTGCGCGATCGCCCGACCCCATCTGGCCGACCCGTACTGGACGCTGCATGCGGCCGCGCAGTTGGGCTACGCCGACATCGAATGGCCGGTGCAGTACCTAACCGGCAAGGCACAGCTCGAGCGCAACCTCGCGCGCGCGGTGCAGATGGCCGCGGAGCGCCCCGAGGCGAACGGATGAACCGCGCGGCCGCGCCCATCGACCGCGAAGCGCGCGCGTCGGAGGCTCACCACGACGCGCTGCGGCTGTGGCTGCGGCTGCTGACCTGCACGATGCTGATCGAGGGCGAGATCCGCGCGCGGCTGCGCGAGCGCTTCGCGATCACACTGCCCCGCTTCGACCTGATGGCGCAACTGGAGCGCAATCCGCAGGGCCTGCGCATGAGCGAGCTGTCGCGCCGGCTGATGGTCACGGGAGGCAACGTGACGGGGCTCACGAACCAGCTCGTCGCGGAGGGCCTGGTCGAACGTCGGCCGGTGCCGACGGATCGCCGCGCCTTCACCGTGCGGCTGACGCGAGCCGGCAAACGCGCTTTCGACCGCATGGCCGCCGAGCACGAAGCCTGGATCGTCGAGCTGCTCGCGGCTCTTTCCGCGAGCGAACGCGATCGGCTGCACGCGCTGCTCGGCCGGCTCAAGACATCCGTGCGTGCAAACGCGCGCACGAAGGAGGCATGACCGTGCAAACCCGCCCGTACCGCGACTACGCCGCGCAGCACTTCCTGTGGAGCGTGCGCGACCGTGTGGCCACGCTGACCCTGAATCGGCCGGAACGCAAGAACCCGCTGACCTTCGATTCGTACGGCGAGCTGCGCGACCTGTTCCGCGGCCTCGTGTACGCGGACGACGTCAAGGCGGTGGTGCTGACCGGCGCCGGCGGCAACTTCTGTTCCGGAGGCGACGTGCACGAGATCATCGGTCCGCTGACAAGGATGTCCGCGCCCGAACTGCTCGCGTTCACGCGGATGACCGGCGATGTCGTCAAGGCCGTCCGCGCCTGCCCGCAGCCGGTGATCGCCGCGGTCGACGGCGTCTGCGCGGGCGCCGGTGCGTTGCTCGCGCTCGCCTCCGACATCCGCATCGGCACGCCGCGCGCAAAGACGGCATTCCTGTTCACCCGCGTCGGGCTGGCCGGGGCCGACATGGGCGCCTGCGCGCTGCTGCCGCGGATGATCGGCCAGGGCCGGGCCACCGAGCTGTTGCTCACGGGCCGGGCGATGAGCGCCGACGAAGGACTCGCGTGGGGCTTCTTCAACCGCGTGGTCGACGAAGGCGCGCTGCTCGTCGAAGCGACGCAACTCGCGCAGCAGTTGGCGAGCGGCCCCACCTTCGCGCACGGCATCACCAAGACGATGCTGAATCAGGAGTGGAGCATGTCGATCGAGCAGGCGATCGAGTCGGAGGCGCAGGCGCAGGCGATCTGCATGCAGACCGGCGACTTCAAGCGCGCGTTTGACGCCTTCGTCGCGCGGCAGACGCCGCGGTTCGAGGGGAATTGAGCGTTGGCGTTTCATGGGTACGTGCTGCGATGCGCGGACGGCTCTTGCTTCACCGGACACACCGATGAGCTCGAGCGCCGGATTTGGACAAGCTCGGCACGAACGGACTCTGGAACTGCTGCAAGCGCGATGACCCTCGACCACCTCGACTGGCCCTTCTTCGACGCCGCCCACCGCGCGCTGGCGGGTGAGGCGGATGCGTGGGCGCGGGCGAACCTGCCAGGCATCGCGCACGACGATGTCGACGCGGCCTGCCGCGGGCTCGTTCGCGCGCTCGGCGACGGCGGCCTGCTGCGCTGGTGCGTGCCGGCCGAGTTCGGCGGTGCGCTGCCTCACCTCGATTCGCGCGCGTTGTGCCTGGTCCGCGAGACGCTCGCTTACCACGACGCGCTCGCCGACTTCGCGTTCGCGATGCAGGGGCTGGGGTCGGGCGCGATCACGCTCGCCGGCACGCGCGAGCAGAAGGAGGCGATCCTGCCGCGCGTGGCGCGCGGCGAGTCGATCATGGCCTTTGCATTGTCCGAGCCGCAGGCCGGCTCGGACGTGGGCGCGCTGCGCTGCTCGGCGCGGCGCGACGGCGCGCACTGGGTGCTGGCCGGCGAGAAGACCTGGATCTCCAACGGCGGCATCGCCGACGTCTACACGGTCTTCGCCCGAACCGATCCGGCGGCCACCGGCGCACGCGGCATCAGCGCGTTCGTCGTGCCGGCGGATGCGCCGGGACTGCGCATCGCCGAACGCATCGACGTGATCGCGCCGCATCCACTCGCGCGGCTCGCGTTCGACGACTGCCGGATCCCCGCCGCCAGCCTGCTCGGCGAAGAAGGGGCGGGTTTCAAGCTCGCGATGGCCACGCTCGACATCTTTCGCGCCTCGGTCGCCGCGGCGGCGCTAGGCATGGCGCGCCACGCGCTCGGCGAAGCGCTGTCGTTCGCGCGAGCGCGCTCGATGTTCGGCGCAAAGCTCGCCGACCTGCAGATGACGCAGGCCAGGTTCGCCGACATGGCCACCGCGGTCGACGCCGCCGCGCTGCTCACCTACCGCGCCGCCTGGACGCGCGACGTACGACAACGCCGCGCCACCCGCGAAGCCGCGATGGCCAAGATGAGCGCGACCGAATCCGCGCAGCAGGTGATCGACGCGGCGGTGCAACTCTTCGGCGGCCGCGGCGTGCGGCGCGGCGAGATCGTCGAACGCCTGTATCGCGAGATCCGCGCGCTGCGCATCTACGAAGGCGCGACCGAAGTGCAGAAGCTCGTCATCGCCCGCGACTTGTTGAGGTCCTGACCGCCATGACCTACACCGCCCATATCGACACCTTCGCCCGCGACAACCTGCCGCCCCGCGCGCAGTGGCCGAACTTCCTGTTCGAGCTGCCCGAGCTGCAGTACCCGGAACGGATGAACTGCGCGACCGAGCTGCTCGACCGCGCGCTCGAGCGCGGCTGGGGCGAGCGGCGCGCGATCCTCGCGCCGAACGGATTCGTCTGGACCTACCGGCAATTGCGCGACGAGGCGAATCGCATCGCGCGCGTGCTGGTCGAGGATCTCGGGCTCGTTGCCGGCAACCGCGTGCTGCTGCGCGGGCCCAACAGCCCGCTGATGGCGGCGTGCTGGTTCGCGGTGATGAAGGCCGGCGGCATCGCGGTCGGCACGATGCCGCTGCTGCGCGCAGCGGAGCTGACCCAAATCGTGACCAAGGCGAACGTCTCGCACGCGCTGTGCGATGCGCGGCTCGTCGACGAGCTGGCGAAGGCGCGGCCGGGCTGTCCGAGCCTGAAGACGGTCGCGCTGTTCCAGACCGACGCGGCCGACGGCATCGAGGCGCTCGCCGCACGCAAGCCGGCCGACTTCGCCGACGTTCCCACCGCGGCCGAAGACACGGCGCTGATCGCGTTCACGTCGGGCACGACCGGCGAGCCGAAGGGCACGATGCACTTCCACCGCGACGTGGTCGCCGTATGCGACTGCTTCCCGAAGTCGACGCTGCGCGCGCTGCCGGACGACCTCTTCACCGGCAGCCCGCCGCTGGCGTTCACCTTCGGGCTGGGCGGGCTGCTGCTGTTTCCGCTGCGCATCGGCGCCGCCACGCTGCTGCTGGAGAAAGCCTCGCCCGACGCGCTGCCCGCGGCGATCGCTCAGCATCACGCGACCGTGCTCTTCACCGCGCCGACCTCCTATCGCGCGATGGCGCTGCAGGCGAATCGCGCCGACTTCGCCAGCCTGCGCAAGTGCGTTTCCGCCGGCGAGGCGCTGCCGGCGGCCACGCGCGCGTTGTGGCGCGAGGCGACCGGCATCGAGATCATCGACGGCATCGGCTCGACCGAGATGCTGCACATCTTCATCTCGCACGACGAGGCGAACGCCCGGCCGGGCGCGACCGGCAAGCCGATCCCCGGCTATCGCGCGTGCGTGATGGACGACGAAGGCCGGCCGCTGCCGCCGGGACAGGTCGGCAAGCTCGCGGTGATGGGGCCGACCGGCTGCCGCTATCTCGCCGATGCGCGGCAGACGAACTACGTGCGCGACGGCTGGAACTACACCGGCGACGCGTATCTCGTGGACGAGCACGGCTACTTCGTCTACCAGGCGCGCACCGACGACATGATCGTCTCGGCCGGCTACAACATCGCGGGGCCGGAGGTCGAAGCCGCGCTGCTCGCGCATCCGGCGGTGGCCGAATGCGGCGTGGTCGCTTCGCCCGACGAGGAGCGCGGCACGATCGTCAAGGCGTTCGTCGTACTCAAGCCCGGCCACGAGCCCGGCGAAGCGCTGGTCAAGGCGCTGCAGGATCACGTCAAGTCGCAAATCGCGCCGTACAAGTACCCGCGCGCGATCGAGTTCGTCCGGAGCCTCCCGCGTACGGAGACCGGCAAGCTGCAGCGCTTCCAGCTTCGTCAGCTCGAGCTGCAGCGCGCCCGGCAGCGGGCGAGCGGTGCCGCATGAGCGGTCTTCGACCGGCTCAGGACAGGGCCCTTCGACAGGCTCAGGGCGCGGCTTGGCATACGCGGCATACGGTGCGTTTCGCGCACTGCGACCCGGCCGGCATCGTCTTCTATCCGCGCTTCTTCGAGATCGCGCACGAAGCCAAGGAGGAATGGTTCCGCGCGATCACGGGGATGCCGTTCCAGCAATACATCGGCGCGCACGGCCGCGGGTTGCCGATCGTGCGGCTCGAAGCGGACTTTTTCGCCGCCTCCCGCCACGGCGACGAGTTGGACATCGCGATCACGGTCGCGCAGCTCGGCCGCAGCTCGTTGCACCTGCACTACGCATTCCATTGCGGCGGCGAGCAGCGGCTCGCCATCCGCACCGTGATCGTACAAACCGATCTGCGTACGGGCCGGCCCGTGCCGATCGACAGCGAGCTGCGCGAGCGCATCGAGGCGTTCCGCGCGCAGCCCGGAACCCTCGCGACGGGAGCGCAAGCATGAAGGTCCTGCAACCGCCCGGCTGGGCGCAGCCGAAGGGCTATGCGAACGGCATTGCCGCGCGCGGCACCCTGGTGTTCGTCGGCGGTCAGGTCGGCTGGAATGCCGCGCAGCAGTTCGAAAGCGACGACTTCGTCGCGCAGGCCGCGCAGGCGCTGCGCAACGTCGTCGCCGTGCTCGCGGAGGCCGGCGGCCGTCCCGAGCACATCGCGCGCATGACCTGGTACGTGCTCGACAAGCGCGAATACCTAGCGAGCTACCGTGCGCTCGGCGCGGTCTACCGCGAAATCATCGGCCGCCACTATCCGGCGATGACCGCGGTCGAAGTCAGCGCGCTGATGGAAGATCGCGCGCGCGTCGAAATCGAAGCGACGGCGGTGATCCCGGACTGAGGAACGACCGCCGTCGCACACGCACCTTACTGCTTCGACGCCGTCGGCGCGATCGCGGGCGGCAGCGGTTCCGGCACGGCGTTCTTCACGGGCGGAATCGTGCGCAGGTAGCTGTAGATCGCCTCCAGATCCTCGTCGGTGAAGTTCTTGTACATGGGGATCGGCATCGGCGGCAGGATCGGACGGCCACGGCCCATGTGGCGGCCGGTGCGGATCGTGTCGACGAAATTGCGCAGCGTCCATTTGCCGAGGCCGGTTTCCGGATCGGGCGTCAGGTTCGCGGTGAAGCTCACGCCCCACGGACCCGACCACGCGGTGTTGGTCGCCGCTGCGGAGACGATCCACGGCCCGACCGGCTTCGGCGCCGGCGGCAGTTCCATCTTCTCCGGATGGCCCGACAGCATGCGGCTGTAGTCGGGCTCGGGACCGTTCGCGCCCATCGTCCACGGCGTGTGGCAGTCGTTGCAGCCGGACGTGGTGACGAGGTACTTGCCGCGCGCGACCTTGTCCGCGGACGGCTTTCCGGGGTCCGCCGCGAGCGCGCTGCCGGACAGCGCGAACCAGGTGAACGCTGCGGCGATGCTCGCGGGCAAGCTTGACTTGACGAGGGTCGATCGTTTCATGGGGTCTGCTCCTTTCGGGTGGTAGGAAGTTCGGAGATCCAGCGCTCGATCAGCGCGAGCGCCTCGGCGTCGGTGAGCTGCGTGCCGAGCGGCGGCATCTGCACCTGCGGATTGCGCGAACGCATGCGCGCAACGAGCACGCTCGCGTCCGGACGGCCCGGTTCGATCAGCGGCGCGGCCTTCGACAGCCCGGGCGCGCGATAGCGGCTGCGCGCGCCGACGAGCGAGCGCAGCACCTTGCCGGCACCGGTCGCCGCGGCGTCGTGCGCCAGCAGCAGATCGACCGGCGGCTGCGCGCCGGCATCGTTGTGGCAGTGGCCGCAGTTGCCGTGCAGATAGCCGAGCGCGGCGCGTTCGACCGGCGTCGATGCCGCGACGCGCGGCGGACGCTCGAGCAGTGCCGGCGGCAGATTGCGCAGCTAGCCGCGTTCGACCAGCAACCGCAGATCGGCTTCGCCGTCCTTGCGCGGCTCGGCGTGCGGCGCGAGCGGGTCGCGCAACGGCGAAAGCTGCAGCGCGCTCGCGCCGAGCACCGGAACGGCGGCGCCTTCGTGGCAGGCGCGGCAATCGGCCTCGGAGGGGATCGCGTAGCGTCCGTTCGGCGCACCGCGGGCGGCGACGGTCATGCCGCCCGCGGGTGCGAGCACGGCGTCGGTGCCGTCTTCGTTCCACACGTAGGCGGCGAAACGCCACGACCCGTCGGCGAGCCGCTCGACGTAGCGCGTCTCGATGGCACGGCCGTGCGAGAACTCCTTCCACAGCTTCGTTCCCGGCGGGAACACCCAGGCGTCGGGCCGCGACGCGTCGATCGCGGTTCCGGGCGGGATGTACAGCCACCGGCGCTTCGCCGCGCCGTCGGACCACAGCGGGTACTGCGGCGAGAACGGAAGATTCTCCGAACGCACCTCGCGCATCGAGCCCGCGACATACAGGCCCGTATCGCGCAGATGCTTCGGCAGCGGCGGCGCAACCGTCGGCTGCGCTGCCGCTTCACCCGAGCGCGCGACGATGGCGACGCCCAGCGCGACGGCGGCGACGCCGATGGCAGCGGCGAAAACGAAGCGATGGCGCACACGAATCTTCATGCCGCCAGCGTAGGGACGCGCGCCCTTTCGCGTTCGTAAATCTTGGATCAAGCAACCCTAAGAATCGCTTAACCCGGATATATCCGGGTTAAGGGGTGGGACCGACTTGCCAGCCGGCCCGAGCCTTCATGCGAACGGCGCTGCGCGACCAGCGCGAGGGACGGCCGAACGTGCCGCTTCAGCGGATCGGATGAACGCAAAGCGTTCGCACCGAATGCGGCGCGCGCGGTCGCGCGCTTGCCCGCCGCGCGACTTACCCGGCAGAGCGCTTCGCCCGCTGCCAGCGCGCGAGGATGCCGCGCGCGTCGTTCTGCGCCGGATCCATCAGCACCGCGTCGGCGGACGTGCGTGCGCACAACTCGACGACGTAGCCGTTCGGATCGCGCAGATAGATCGAGCGGATGAAACCGTGATCGCTGACGCCGCGCGTCTCGATGCCGGCCGCGAGCGCGCGCGCCCGCACCGCGGCCAACTCGGCCGTATCGACTTCGAGCGCGACGTGCAGGTCGAAGTCATGCTGCGCCTTGAACTCGAAGGGCAGGTCCGGCGTCTCGAAGAACGCAAGGAAGGAACCGTCGCCGAGCCGATAGAAGGTGTGCAGCACGCGCGTCGCGCGGCCCGTCTTGGTTTCGCGGATCTCGAGTGCGGCCGCCAGCGGCACGCCGAGGAAGCCTTCGTAGAAGCGCCGCGTCTCCTCGGAGTCGCGGCAGCGGTACGCGCTGTGATGCAGCTTGCGGATCATCGGCGGGCCTCGGAGCGGCTCGCCGCCGGCACGGAGTGGTGAAAGAGCTTCACGGCGCGGCCTGGTGGTCGAGATCGAAGGCCGCGATGCTCGCGCAAACGCGCGAGCCGCGTTCGTAAATCTCCCTGCCGGACTCCTTAAATCCTCACTAACCGGCAGTCGCGGGCGCTGCCGCGTGACGCGGCATGCCGATCGAACCCAGCAAGCGCGCCGGTTTGCGCGTCGCGCGACGGACGTTATCCACAGTTGCTGTGGACAACCGTCATGTGCGCCGCTCTGCGCCGCAAAAGACGCCGGCGAGCGCTCTCACTGCCGGCGAGCCGGATCCGTCGCGGCGCTTGCGTCGTCCGCCGGACCCTGCACCACGTACGCCGGGATCACCTCGAGCCCCAGCATCGTGGCCGCGCGCCAGCGGCGTTCGCCGTGGACGATCACATAGCCTTGCTCGGTTGCGCGCACCAGCACCGGCCGCAGCACCCCGTGTTCGCGGATATCGTCGGCGAGCCACTCGACCGCCGGGGGCTGGTAGCCGCGGCTGCGCGGGTCGGGACGGATCTGGGCACAAGGAATCGGCTGCGCGTTCATGCGGTGTTCCACGTCGGTCGCGAGCGGGGGCAGGCGCAGTGTGCCCAGCGCACGGCTTCCTGTGAATCACCGAGGCGCGCTAGTTCGGGCGCGGTCCGAGAAGAAATCCGCATATGCGTAGGCCGGTGCGGCATGCGGTGCGCTGCACACACGATCCGCAGCCGCGGCAAGCGGCGCGGCGGACCGCGTCGCCTGCCACGGCGAACGCGCCCTACGCGAAGCGCGTCGCGGTCAGCGGCCGCACGCCGAGGGCGGCCTCGACGTCGGCGATGTGGTTGTGGATCGTCACGACCGCCGAGCCGGCGAACAGCAGGCCGACCGCGTTCAGGTTCGAGTCCATCAGCAGGCTGCCCGAATCGCCGCCGGCCGACATCGCGGTCGTGATGATCTGGTGCCGGAACACCGCCACCCCGACGCCGAAGTTCACCGCGACGGTCGCGTTGGTCGCCAGCACGCGGCCGACCGTGACCTGCGTCGTTCGCCCGACCTTGATCACCAGCATGCCGGTCAGCGCCTGGCCGATGCCGTTGGACATCGCCACGCCGATGATCGACGGCGTGACGCCGCGGCTGTACAGCGGCCGCGCGACCGCTGCGTCGACCAGGTTGAAGCCGCCGGGAAAACCGAAAGTGATCGGCTCGAAGCGCTCGAGCCTGGCGATCGCGTCGGACGGATAAACGCCACCGTCGAACGGACCCGGCTGCAGGATCAGATCGCCGGGCTGCGCGCCGTTCGAGTTCGCGAGCACGTGGTTGTTGCTGAGGATCAGGTAGTCGCCGTAAGCGTCGGGCGAAGGTCCCTTGCGGCATTCGTCCTCGGGCGGGCAATCGCAATGGCGCAGATCGCGCACGAGGCAGCCGAGCGTGCCGGCGGTGATGTCGTGATGGCCGATGCTGAACCCCGGCAGCGCGGGCTGCACGCGCGCGTTGAACGCCAGCGCGTCGATCTCGCCCACCTCGACGACGTCGGTGACCACGCCGTCGATCTGCGCCGGCACCAGCGCGTCCTTCGCGAGCTTGTTCTTCGGCAGTTTCTTCTCGACCAGCACCGTCAGCGACCACTGGTCGGTCGGCTTGCCGCCGGACACCTTCAGGCTCGGCGCCACGCCGACCACGTTGTCCAGCGCGAGCAGTTCCATCTCGCGCCGCTGCTGGATCTCCATGATCTGCGCCGACGCGTAGATCGCATCGGCGCCGGCGATCGCGTCCTGGCGCTGGCTCTGGAAGTACTTCTGCCAGACATCGGCCGATTTCTGTCCGGCCGACGACTCGCCGGTTGCCCACTGCTTCAACTGTTTGGCCATGGCATTCCTCCATGCATCGGGGATTCCCGCGACGACCGCGGGCGGAAGCTCGAGCCAGGCGACAACGTCGGTGCGTCACCCCGGCGCGGGCGACAAGGCGCTCGAAGCGCCTCGATCAAGCTACTCGTGCAAGACGCTCAAGACCGCCGAGGATTCGGCGGTCCGGCGTCCGAGTAATCGCCGCAGAGCGCGGCGGTCAGACGGCCTGCGCTTCGACAGGCCCGATCTCGACCACGTCGATCGGCACGCCCTCGATCTGCCGCGGCAGGCGATCGACCGCGGCGAGTTGCCGCGCCGGCACCTTGCGCCGCACGTAGACGACGAGGCAGCGTTCGTCGGTCGGAACGCCGCCGCGCGTGCGAAAACCCGCGGCGACGGCAACGACGTTCCGACGGCGCAGCAGCGCCGCTTCGTGGCGCGCGAGCACGTCCGCGATGCGGCCGTCCTGCGCCGAAAGCGGCGCACGCAGCGCCCCGCCCGCCGCGCCTTCAACCCGACCGGCAAAGAACGCGCTCCACCGATCGAAGGCACGCGCCGCCGCAGCGACCTCCTCGTCCGACCACATCGGCTTCAGCACCTTCTTCATCGCGCAGCTCCGACCGCCTGTGTGCGGCACCAGCGACACTATGCGACCGCCGCCGGCGCGTCGCAAGTCGTTCAATCGCCGGCGTGCGCGAGGATCGGCGCCAGCGCGCCGGCGATCCGCTCGAACTGTTCCGGCGTCACGAGCGATCTCAACACTTCGACGAAGCGCGGCTCCTGCACGCCGGTCGCGATGTACTGCCGGCGGTAGGCCTTCAGGATCAGCTCGTGCAGGGCCGACTGCTCCGCGGCCGAGTACGCTCGCCGGCCGTGCCGCAGGAAGTAGGCCGCGTCGGCGCGCGCCTGGACCTGAAGCGTGCCGTCGACCGCGAGCAGCAGCCCGACGAAATCGTCGACGCCCTGCTCGCGCTGCAGCGCGCTCGACTGCGCGTCGACGGGCCGCCACTCCAGCTCGTCGAGGATCGCGTGCTGCGACTCCTCCTTCCAGTGGAACAGGAACACGTCCTTCCACAGCTCGGACGACTCCGCGTCGCGCTCGATGCTCGATCGATAGTGCGACTGCGACAGCAGCTCGATGGCGAGCGTCAGCGCGAGCACCGCCCAGGTCGATTTGCTCAGGACGGCGCGCGCGACCTCGTTCGGCGGCGGCTTGAAGCCATAGCCCTCCGGCATTCCCTCCGCGGCCATGCGATCGAGCCGCCGGAACAGTTCCTGGTGCTTCAGCTCCTCGTCGGCGAAGCGTACGAGCGCTTCGAGCGCGGCTTGGTCGCCGACCCAGTGGTCGCGCGTCAGCTCGAGGATCTTGGCGCCGGCGAAGCGTTCCACCAGCCCGAACATGTTCGCGTAGGTGCGTCCCTGGATCTGCGACAGAAAGCGCCGTCCGGCCGGATCGAGGAAAACCAGCTCGTTGACCCGCGACAGTCCGTCGGGCAGGAATTTGCGATCGAAGTCCAAGCTGCGGCCGCGTATGACGTCGCGGTCGATCTCCCAGCGGATGCGCCTGGAGGCTTCGATGCACTTGGCGTAGCGCTGCGTCGGCGACAGCGTGCCCGTGCGGGCTTTCTCTTGGCCGCTTGCGCTCATGGCAGTGTGCTCTTCTTCGGGATCGGGGTCGAACGCGCGCTAGCGCGGCCGCGACCGCACGCGGGTACGGTCTATCGCTCCGGCGCATTCGGCCGCGACGGAGGCGAGTTCGCTGCGGTCGAAGCCGAGGTCGCGCAGCGTGCGCGCATCGAGCGCGCGCAGTGCGACGTAGGTCGCGCTCGCTTGTTGCCCCCGCTTCCACGACTCGCGCGCGCGCCGCACGGCGTCCGCGACCGCACGCAGCAGCGCGCGGATCGCCGGCACCGGTCGGCTCCGCGCTGCGGCGCCGCCGAACCGCAACCCGCGTCGCGCCGCCGCCATCGGATAGCACCGCCCGATCCTGCCGAAGCTCTCGGCCGCGGCCGGCGCGAAGTCGCCGCGTCGTTGCATCGTCTCGTACATGTTTCGTCCTCTCTCGATGGACGAACCGTACGCACGGGCGCGTTGCGCGAGCGTTCCTCACCCGCGCGCGAGCAAACGGGGCGATCCGCGCTACGAGGCGCCGGAGGGGCCCGCGCCGCGCAAGACGGCGATCAGCGGTCCGTACCCAACGTCGGTCTCGACGACGATTCGGTGACCCAGTTCATCCAGGCTGAGCCCCGGCCACGCCGGTTCGCTCTTGGTCGTCGGTGCCCATTGCGCCATTCTCGCCAACACCTCGTTTCGGTCCGGCGCGGCCATTGCCGGATGTGTTGCCACGAAGTTCAGCACGCGGTGCGCGCTGACGGTGTCTCCCTGTGCAGCCAGAACCTCGGCGAAGCACGAGATCCCTTCGAGAAGAACGCTCTTCTGCCCGATCGCCAGCGCCAGTTCCAGGGCGGTCCTGAGGTTGGAGCGCGCAGCAGAAAGGTCCCTGTTCCTTAGCGCAAGCTGAGCAAAGAGCAGTCTCATCCAGGACTGAAAGTGCCGGTTCCCGATCGCCTTGGCCATTTCGTACGCGCGCTCCGCATACGTCGCTGCCCCTGAGTAGTCGCCGGTCTTGAACGCGAGCGCACCCAGGTTCGACAGAATCACGGTTCGAGTCCGGTCAAGGCCATGGCGATCGCAGATCACCAGCGCGGCCTTCAAGCGTTCGATTGCGATTCCGAGTTCTCCGCTGTCCCAATGCAGACTGCTGAGCGTGGTCAGACACATCGCCTCGCCGGATACGTCGCCTAG
>FWPU01000505.1_pt1 | contig 124810 bp, 98 predicted proteins | sample 2228361 | NCBI WGS metagenome assembly FWPU01 (sample SAMEA103939777, study PRJEB20133) | metagenome | reverse complement strand
TCCAGAAGATCCGAGGCCTCGTCTTCCTCGATCTCCACGTCGGCGTCCCGGGTGACCCGGAAGGGGTAGGCACCCACCACCTGCAGACCGGGAAACAGCAGATCCAGGTTGGCGGCCACCACCTCCTCCAGCCATACAAACTCACCGCTTCCCACATTCCCGAGCCCCAAACGCTCCTGGGAATCCGCATGGCTTTCAACCGGCACTCTGACCAGGCGCGGCAGAATATGCGGCACCTTCAGCCGGGCGAACCGGCGCCCGTACCCGGGATCGTTGATGATCACGGCCAGATTGATGCTCAGGTTGGAGATGTGGGGAAAGGGATGGCCCGGGTCGTAGGCCAGGGGCGTCAGGATCGGGAAAACCTCCTGCTCGAAATGACGCCGCAGCAGTTTGCGGCGCTTGCGGGAAAGCGAGCTGTGGCCCACGATCCGAACCCCTTCTTCGGCGAGCCGCGGCACCAAGTCCTCCCTCCAGCAACGGGAAACCGTCTCCAGCATCGGCAACAGCCGTTCCCGAATTGCGGCCAGCTGCTGGCCCGGGGTGAGGCCGTCGGCAGGGGGCTTGAGTGCACCTTGGCTCAACTGGTGGCGCAGCCCGGCTACCCGGATCATGAAGAACTCGTCCAGGTTGCTGGCGAAGATCGAAAGAAACTTCACCCGCTCCAGCAAAGGGAGGGAGGTATCCAGCGCCTCACACAAAACCCGCCGGTTGAATTCAAGCCAGCTCAGCTCGCGGTTGAAGTAATAGGTCGGATGGTTGAGATTCGGCGACCCAGGCCGCTTGCCGGACGCCGCTTCCGACTTCCTGACTCGCTCGACGGTGGCCATCGTTTCTCCCCCCGGACGTTCCGGCCCGAAGACCGGCAAACCGGGGCTTGACACTCGGATTTCGATAGCTTAACAGAGTCGCCGGGTATCCCTGAAAGGATGGGGAAGCCCTCGGGGCCGAACCGAACACAATGAAAGAACTCCTGCTCCTGCGTCACGCCAAGTCAGACTGGGATACACCCTATGGGAACGACCACGATCGGCCGCTGTCCCGGAGGGGAACCCGGGACGCCCAGTCCGTCGGAAGGTTGCTCAAATGGCTCGAGCTCGTACCCGAGCGGGCGTTCTGCTCCTCGGCTCTCCGAGCGGTCCGAACCCTGGAACTGGCTGCGGCCGCCGGAGGTTGGGATTGCCGGACTGAAACGACTCGAGACCTTTATGAATGCTCAGTGGAACAGGCGTTCCAGGTGCTGCAGGGGGCAGGCCGGAAACCGACCCGCGTGCTGCTGGTCGGACACAATCCAGTGTGGGAGGAATTGCTCGCCCTTTGCCTGGGCGGCGGGCGCTTCCGACTGGGAACGGCCTCCCTGGCGCTGGTCCGGTTCCCACAAACGGATTGGGCGGAGGTGGAGCCGGGATCCGGGACCCTGGTCTGGCTGATCAAGCCCAAGCTGCTGGAGGCGGCTGCGGCCGCCCAGTAAACCTGGAGACGGGAGGCAGGAAACGGGAGACGGGGGTTCGGCTCCCGACTGCCGACTCCGGAGCACGAGGAGGAATCATGATCAGGCGCTACCTCTACCTCTTCCTCCTGGGCGGGGCGTTGGTACCGGCCGGCCCCGCCCTGGCGCAACCTGGGAACGAGACCGTTCTTACCCCTTACGACGTGGCCCGGATCAGACTGGTCACGTCGGCCGCGATCTCTCCTGACGGGCAACACGCGGCTTTCATTTTGAGCGTCCCCCGCCTGCCCGGAGTCGACGAGGACGGCAAGGCGTGGACCGAGCTCCATGTGCTTGATCTCAATTCCGGAGTTCAGCGGCCGTTTGTCACCGGAAAAGTTGAGGTCGCTTCCATTGCCTGGACCCCCGACTCCCGGACCATCCTGTTTCTGGCCCGCCGCAGTGGAGACGAGAGCCGGTGCCTCTACGGTATCGACCTCGCCGGAGGGGAGGCCCGCCGCCTGCTGGCGCTGGAAACCGACATTTCCGCGTTCAGTGTGGGCATGGGACCCGACGGACGGCTGCAGGCTGCCGCCCTGGCGGAAGCGCCTTTGGCAAAAGAAGTCCTGGAGATCCAGAAGGCCGGTTTCAAACAGCACGTTTACGAGGAGGACTGGCGGCCGAAGCAGCTTTGGGTCACCTCCCTACCCGACGGAAAACCCGAGCGGCGTGAGCTCCCCGGCAGCGGCGTCAAGGTGAGTCGCAGTCCAGTTTCCGCCGCCGACGCGCTGGCGGTCACCACTGTGCCCCGCGCCCTCGTCGACGACGTCTACATGCGCCAAACGGTCACCCTGCTGGCCGGCGAATCCCAGATTCGGGTGCAAAACCGCGGTAAGCTGGAAGACCTGGTCTGGAGTCCGGACGGCCGTCGCCTGGCACTGATCTCGGGCGCGGATTTGCATGACCCACACGCCGGCAAAGTCGCTCTGGTCGACGCCGCTTCGGGAGATCTGCACCTGCCGGATATCGGGGATGAGAGCTCCGTGTCCGCCCTGGCGTGGCGCGACGCCGAACGGATCCTGCTCCTGGAAGCGGCGGGAGTCGGGACCCGCCTGCGCGAGCTGGATCTGCGCAACGGCAACTTGCGGACCCTCCTGCAAGGCGGACCGATCCTGACCAGTCTCAGCCTGTCCGTTGACGGCCGGCGAGCGGTGGCGGTGGGGCATGCTCCAGACCACCCCGCCGAGGTTTTCCTGCTGGAGGAGCCCTTCGTTGCAGCGCGGCGCCTGACCTGGTCGAATCCCTGGCTGCAGCACCGGAAACTGGCGCGGCAGGAGGTCGTCCGCTTCAGGGCCCGGGACGGACTGGATCTGGAGGGAATGTTGATCCACCCGTTGAACCGCGAGGAGGGCAACCGTTACCCCTTGATCCTGGTGGTCCATGGCGGCCCCGAGTCGCATTACAGTAACGGCTGGCTGACCAGTTATTCCCTACCCGGTCAGGTCGCGGCAGGCCGGGGAATGGCCGTGTTCTACCCCAACTACCGGGGCAGCACCGGACGGGGAACGGCTTTCTCCAAGCTGGGCCAGGGCGACCCGGCGGGACGGGAGTTCGACGACCTGATCGACGCCCTGGATCACGTGATCGGTCTCGGCTGGATCGATCCCACCAAGGTGGGAGTCACCGGCGGCTCCTACGGGGGCTACGCCACCGCGTGGTGCTCCACTTATTACAGCGAACGCTTCGCCGCCGGTGTGATGTTCGTCGGGATCAGCAACAAAATCTCCAAGGTCGGGACCACCGATATCCCGGATGAAGAGTACCTGGTCCATGCGTTGAAGCGTCCTTGGGAAGACTGGGAATTCTTCCTGCGACGCAGCCCGGTCTATTATTCGGACCGCCACCGGACGCCCCTCCTGATCCTCCACGGGACCGATGACCCCAGGGTCAACGTGGGCCAGTCCCGGGAACTGTACCGCCACCTGCAGCTCCGGAACCAGGCTCCGGTGCGGCTGGTGCTCTATCCAGGCGAGGAACACGGCAACCAGAAAGCGGCGGCCCGTCTCGATTACAGTCTTCGCATGCTGCAGTGGTTCGAGCATTACCTGATGGGGCCCGGCGGGGATCCTCCGCCGATAACACCCGAATACCATCTGGAACGCCTGAAGTCCCAGCCCTGAGCCTCGGTGGTGCACCACGTCGGCTCGTAAGCTGCCCGCTGCGGACCGGTTCCATGCCCGCAGGCTGCGCACCGGCCCCGGCATTCCCTTCAGACAGAGGCTGCGCGACAATGTGCCGAGGGCGGGGAGCACTGCCGCTGGAGGTCAACGTGGCGCATCAGGAATGGGTTGGTTGGTTGCTCTTGCTGGTCTTTGCCGGAGCCTGCACTCGGCCGAGCGAGGAGCCTGTCCCTCCAGAGAGTTTGCGGACTTTCGGAGAAGCCGTCCGCTTCCTGCAAACCCATCAGGAAGTTCTGGTGCTTCGCCGCGGCGGCGCCCAGATCGCCGTTGTCCCGGCTTGGCAGGGTCGGGTGCTGACCAGTACCAACGCCGGGGAGTCGGGACCGAGCTTCGGCTGGATCAACCGGAAGCTCATCTCCTCCGGCGAGCTGCAACCCCACATCAACGCCTTTGGAGGCGAAGACCGCTTCTGGATGGGTCCGGAGGGGGGACAGTTCGCAATTTTCTTCCGACCCGGCGATCCCTTCGACTTCGAACACTGGCAGACCCCGGCCTGTCTCGACACCGAACCCTTCGAAACCGCCCGGGCCGGCGACGAAGAGGCGGTGTTCCAGCGCGAGGTTGAGCTGATGAATTATTCGGGTACTCAGTTCCGCCTCCGCATCCGGCGGACCGTGCGGCTGCTGGATGAGGAGCAAACCCGATCTGCGCTGGGGAAACTGGAGCCGGACCTCCGTATCGTGGCTTTCGAGTCGGAGAACCGCCTCGGCAATGCCGGCACTGTTCCCTGGTCAAAGGACACAGGCTTGCTGTCGATTTGGATCCTGGGCATGTTCAATCCGTCCCCCAGGACCACCGTCATCGTGCCCTTTGTCGAGGGGACTGAAGCGGAGCTGGGACCGATCGTCAACGACAGTTACTTCGGCAGGGTGCCGCCCGAGCGGCTGCGCATCAGGGAGCGGTTCCTTCTCTTCACCGCCGACGGCCGGTATCGGAGCAAGATCGGATTCAATCCCGCCCGGGCGCGGGACCGGCTCGGCAGCTGGGACGCCGAGAATGAGGTGCTGACTGTCGTCCGCTACAACAAACCGGAGGGCGTGGCAGACTACGTCAACTCGGAGTGGCGCCTCCAGGAGCAGCCGTACCGGGGCGACGTCGTCAACAGCTACAATGACGGCTCCCCGGCACCCGGGGTGCCCCCCATGGGACCTTTCTACGAATTGGAGACCTCATCCCCGGCCCTCGAACTGCAGCCGGGAGAAGAGGTCGTCCACATTCACCAAACCTTCCACCTGACCGGCAGCCGGGTCGCCCTCAACCAAGTGGCGGAACGACTGCTCGGCGTGTCGCTGGACTACCTGGACCATCCGTAGGCGTCGCTGGCTGTCCCCCCTTCAGCGGGCAACTCCGCCCTGCAGTTGTTCCAGATAAGCCACCAGGTTGATTGCCTGCCTGACCGTCAGCCGATCCCCGAAGTCTGTCATCCTGGACCTCCCGCCGGTCTTGATGTTCACCTCGCCGGCGGTCTGCCCCGGCGGAGGCTGCGGCTGGGCGAACTGGTGCGATGGAGCAATGATCGACTCGAACAGGTAGAAGCGGGACTTGGGTGAACCTGTCGCTCCCAGCGCCACGTAGGTGGGAGTGATCGTGGTCGGCGCAGGGTATTCGTCCCCCCTCACCTCATGGCACCCGTAGCACTGCAGTTCGGTGAACACCGCCTTGCCGGCGGCCGGGTCCCCGTCCGGCAGCACCAAAGGAGTTTGGGAGCAGGCGCCTGCAGCCACCAGCAAAGTTGCCAAAGACAGCAACTCACGGCCTTTCATAGGTCCTCCTTCCTTGAACTCAGGACGAACCAACTGCGAGCGATACAGCGATTCTAGCGAAAGGGCTCCCGCCTGTCTGCACCCCCTTTCGAACCTCAGTGACCCCCAAAGACCCCGCCTGCAGCCCATCTCAGGGAAGGGCAAAACAGTACCAGGCGTCTCCGGGCCTGGTCTCCGGTTTGCCGCCGCCCCCCGCCGCCACCAACACGTACTGGCGCCCTGCCACCTCGAAGGTGGCCGGGGTGGCATAGGCGCCGGCATCGAGCTGATATTCCCACAGCGTCTTACCGGTCTCCACATCGATGGCGCGGAACCGTTCGTCCATGGCCGCTCCGATGAAGACCAGGCCGCCGCGCGTCACCAGGGGTCCCCCCATGTTGAAGGTGCCGGTCGGGGGATACCCCCGCTTTTCCAGTTCAGGGTAGGTCCCCAGCGGCACCTGCCAGAGGAACCGTCCCTCGTTCAGGTCAATGGCGGTCAGGGTGCCCCACGGCCGACGATTGGCGGGAAAGCCCTCGGGATCCCGAAACACGTTGTGGCCGGTGGCTACAAACGGGATGTCACCGGCGAAGGCGGCAACAGACGGATCCAGCCTGACCGTGGTTTCGAGCTGTTGCTCGGTCAGGAAAGCGAGCAGGGATTGCAGCTCCACCTCGGCCAGATGCCCAAAAGCGGGCATCTGCCCCCGGCCTTCCCGAATGGTGCGGCGGATCTCCGCAGGCTGCCGGCCCCGCAAACCCTCTTTCAGCCGCCTCAGGGAACTCGTTCCCTCAGGGGTCACCACATCGTCAAGGCCGTGGCAGACCGAGCAGTTGGCGCCGAAAAGCCCTCCGCCCAGCTCTCCCAACGTGGTTTCGGCAGGAGGAGCGGCTGCCACCATCGAGATCCACTCAGCCTCATTGCTTGCGTTCACATACAGCACCCCCGTCTCCGGGTCCCAAGCCGCGCCGCCCCAGTCGGTACCGCCGTTGAACTGCGGCAACACCACCGACGGCTCCCGCGACGGCGGGAGGAAAATGTCGCCGGTCCTCATTCCCTGCAGCTTCTGCAGGACATGCTCCCGGGCAGTCGGATTCAGGTCGGTCACCTCGGCCGCCGTGAACCGCTGCTGGGCGTACGGCGGCGGCAACAGCGGGAACGGTTGCGTCGGCCAAAGCTCCTCGCCCGGCAGATCGGAAGCGGGCACCGGACGCTCCTCGACCGGAAACAACGGGACACCAGTCGCCCGATCCAGTACGAACAGGTGCCCCATCTTGGTGGGCTGGGCCACGGCTTCGACAAGACGTCCGTCGCGATGCACGGTGACCAGGTTCGGGGGACAGGGCAGATCGTAGTCCCAGACGTCGTGATGAACCACCTGGTAGTGCCACATCCGCTTGCCGGTGCGCACGTCCAGGGCGATGATACAGTTGCCGAACAGGTTCGCCCCGAGGCGGTTTCCCCCAAAGTGGTCGTAGGCGGGCGAGCCAGTCCCGAAGAAGACCCAGCCGCGCCTGTGGTCGAGGGTGAATCCACCCCAGGCGTTCGCACCCCCGGCGGTCAGCCAGGCGTCCGGCGGCCACGTCTCGTAGCCGAACTCCCCTGGGTGAGGAATGGTGTGAAAGATCCAGCGGAGCCGGCCGGTTCGGGCGTCATAAGCACGCACGTGTCCCGGCGCCGCCGGTCCCGGGCCCTCTCCCACCATGGCGCCGACGACCACGAAGTCCTCGAAGACCAGCGGCGGAGTGGTGGCACTCACCAGCAGGCCCGAAACATCCCGGTCGAGGTTTTCGCGAAGATCGATTCTGCCGCCTGTCCCGAATTCTTCCGCTGGGAGACCGGTGGCGGCATCCAATGCGTAAAGATAGGGGCCGGCGGGAAAGAAGATGCGCTGCCGGTCCCCGCCGTCCCACCAGGCGACACCCCGGTTCACGCCGCCTCCGGGCTCGCCTTCAAAGGGGTCGAAGCGCCAGATCTCCCGTCCGGTGGCAGCCTCCAGCGCCAGCAGCTTGAGTGCCGGCGAAGTCAGGTAAGCCACTCCTTGCACCACAATGGGATTGCACTCGATGGTAGTCGGGGGATGCTCACGGCTGTCGCCGGTGCGGAAGATCCACGCTGGTCGAAGCTGAGACACATTGCCCCGATGGATCTGGTCCAGGGATGAGTACTTTGAGCCGCTCCAGTCCCCGCTGTACACCGCCCAGTGGCGGTAGCCGGCCTGGAGCGGTGTGTCGTCCTGCCGGCTGGACACGCAGGCGGCGCCCAACACCGCCGCCACAGACAGTGCTGTGACCGTCAGGGTCAGCCTTGCCGCCGCCGAGGGCTGCAATGAGTCGCCTGTCCCCCGGTGAGGGCTGAAAGTCGCGAATCGCCAAAGTTGAGTCCCCAAAACTCGCTCACTCATTCCTCTCCCCTTGATTCTTCCACGGATCGTCCGCCGATGATACGGACAGGGCGGATCCCTGTCACCCGTGCCCGGCCGATCATCCAGCGCCCGGACACCGTGGTGCGGTTCCCGGCGGACCGGACTCCCCTCACCTGCTGCCGGGCTATACTGGGCCGATGCGCAACAGCCGGCGGGAGGAAGAGCCCTGCTCGGTCGGACATGTCGAAACCCCGGTTCATGGGCGTTTCCTGATCCGGCACGCCCCGGTGCTGCCGGCACCGCTGCTGGTCGGGTTTCATGGTTACGCTGAGAACGCGGCGGACCAGATGGAGCGCCTCCGCCGTCTCCCCGAGGCTGGACCGTGGATGATCTGCGCCGTCCAGGCCCTGCACCCCTTCTATACCCGCTCGAATGGCGAAATTGTGGCAAGCTGGATGACCAGCCTCGATCGCGAGCGGGCGATCGAGGACAATCTGCAGTACGTCCGCCGAGTCCTCGCCCGGCTGGTCCACCATTTCCAAGGCGTGGAAATGCCGCCCCTGTTCGCAGGCTTCTCTCAGGGAGCCGCGATGGCATGGCGGGCGGCTTGCCGCCTGGGCAGTTCGGGGGTCGTGTCGGTGGGGGCGGAGATCCCGCCGGAGCTCACAGCGGAGCAATTGGCGGCGGTGCCTGCCGTGCTGATTGCGCGTGGCAGCAACGACCGCAAGTACCCCCCGGAGAAACTGGCTTCCGATCTGTCCCGACTCGACGCCTGCGGTGTCACCGTCGAGACGGTTGAATTCCCCGGTGGACACCTCTGGAATGAGGCGCTGGACCCCCAAGTCGGCCGGTTCCTCGAGGATCTCCGCCGGTCGGTAACCGGACCTGCCGTTCAGATCAGACCGTAGCGGTCCAGAAGATCGCGATCGGAAATCAGATCCCGAGGCGAGCCGTCCGCCACCAGCCGGCCCCCATCCAGGACCACCATCCGGTCCGCCAGCTCGTCCACCAGCGGCAGGTCGTGGGTGACAATGAGCTGCGTCTCCGGACGTTCCGCCAGCACCCGCATGATCCGGCGCCGCCCTCGGGCGTCCAAAGCCGAGGTCGGTTCGTCCAGTGCCAGGATCCGCGGGCTCATGGAAAGGACGGTGGCGATAGCTGCAAGCTTCTTCTCTCCCAACGAGAGCTGGTGTGGCGCGCGCTCAGCCTTTCCGTTGAGACCCACTGCCTGCAGGGCGGCCTCCGCCCGTTGCCGTACCTCCGCTTCGGGGAGACCCATGTGGAGGGGTCCGAAAGCCACGTCGTCGAAGATCGTCGGGCAAAACAACTGGTCATCGGGGTCCTGGAATACCTGGCCCACCATCGACCTGATCCGGCGGAGGTTGGCGTCGTCGACCGGGATCCCGGCCACCAGAATCTCTCCCTCTCCCCGGAGCAGCCCGTTCAGGTGCAGCAACAGGGTGGATTTGCCGGCGCCGTTGGCCCCGACGACGGCCACCTTCTCGCCGGGTGGCACCACCAGGTTGATGGCTTCGAGGGCCCTGAGGCCGCCGGGGTAACGGAAGGAGAGATTCCTGATCTCCAGATCCGGAATCAAGCGAACCTCCTCAATCCAACCGCCACCAAAAGCAGGCACGCTGCGCTGATGAAGAGCCAGTCGCGCGTCTGCCAGCAAGCCGCCGGGACGCCCCGCGGCTGGCCGTCGAATCCGCGGGAGAGCATCGCCGCATGGAGTCGCTCGCTGCGCGAGTATGAGCGCAGGAAAAGGCTGCCCAGCATCCTGCCCGCCACCCGGAGGTTCAACAGCAGGGAAGCCGGGAAGCCAGGCCCGGGTCCGGCGCATCGGGAAGCTCTGGCCCGCATCATCGACACGGCTTCTTCGCCGATCACCGCCAAATATCGGTGCATGAGGCCCATCACCGCAATCAGCGGAGCGGGCACCCGCAGGGCGGCCAGCGCCTCCAGCAGCTCGTTGGCGGGCGTCGTCCAGTTCAGCACCAGCACCACCGTCAGTGAGAGCAGGATCTTGGACGAAACAGTCAGGAACAACGCCACCCCCGGTGCGCTGACCGCCACATCGACCAGCGGAATTCTCGCCAGTTCCTCCCCAGGCGTGGTCACTGGAATCAGCGCCGCCGCCAGCAGAAAAGGCACCGCCAGGAGGAAGCCCTTGATCAGATAGGACCAGCGAACCCGGACCATCGCCGCGCAGATGGCCACCGCAACAGCAGGCAGGAGAAGACTGATCCAGTCGGCTGCCGGCGCGAGATTGATCGCGGCGATTACCGCCAGGGCCGCCACCAGCCTGGATCTGGAATGGAATCGCCAGGACCCGTCACGCAGCCGTCCGGACCCGAGGTCCAAGCTAGTCCTCCGCACGGCGGGTAACCGTCCGTCCGACGACCCGCACGACGGCGAATACCGCCAAGGTACCGATCAGCATGGCCAGCATGGTTGACGACGCCCAGTGGTTCACAAAACTCACGGTGTAGTCCGGGAACACCTGGAAGGGAGACGACTGCGCCAATGCCGCAAAGCCTCCCTCCTCGGCTACCGCCTCCAGACCGTCGGGGCTGGACGAGGACAGCGGCGCCAGCAGAGCCAGCGCCAGGGCGGCCAGCAACCCCAGCGTGGTGGCATGTGCCGGCCGGCCCGCCGGACGGCGGACCACCGCGGTGAGGTCAGGGCGGGACGATTCCAGCAGGCTCAACGCGGCCACCGTTACTGCGGCTTCCACGATTCCCACGAGAGCGTAAACGCCGGTCAGTGCGGGCAGGGCCAGCGACAGCGGAAAGGTCCCTGAGAAGCCAAGCTGGACGGCGGTGGCGGCCGCTCCCGCCTGAACCGAAAGCCATGCGCCAAGGAAGGCAGCCGGCTTCACGCGCCGGGTCAGACGCTGCAGCAGTCCAAAGGCGGAGGAGGCGGCAAAAACCGCCAGAAAAGCCATGTTCAGCAGATTACAGCCCATGGCGAAGATCCCGCCGTCCTGAAAGAGGAGTCCCTGAACCAGGACCACCGCCACCATGACCACCGAGCCCACCCACGGACCGAGGAGGATTCCCGCCAGGGCAGCCCCCAGAACGTGCCCGGAAGTACCGCCGGCAATCGGGAAGTTCAGGGCCTGCGCTGCAAAGGTAAACGCGGCCAGGACTCCCATCAGCGGGATCTGACGGTCCAGCAACTGGACCCGTGTTTGCCGCAAGGCCAGCCAGGTCATCAGTAACGCTGCGATCCAGCCGGAGAGGGCGACACCGGGACTTACGAATCCGTCGGGGATGTGAAGGGCGAGGACGTGGGCGGCCATCCGCTGCAATCTAGCACACCTTCCAGGAGGAAGCCGATCCCTGGTGGTGGATCGTCCACAGGGAGGTACATCAGCTCATCCGCCTGCCTCCCCGGAACCCGGCCGCCGTGGTGGGAGGCTCAGGATCCCTCGTCCCGAAAATACTGCGGGTAGAGGCGGCGGGCGCACCGCGGACAGATGCCGTGCGAGATCTCAGCCTCGGTGTCCTCCAGAATGTACAGCTCGATCTCCGTCCATGTCCCTGATCTGTCGCGAATGCGCCTGCACGATGCACATATGGACAGCAGCCCGCCCAGCGTCTTGAATTCGTCCAAAGCTTCCTGCAGTTCAACCATCGAGCGCCTGTTCTCCCCTGGCGGCAACGAAGGATGGATTGCCTGTCCTGCAGATTGAAGATAGCGGGCACCCCTGACACGAGGCGGTCAGTCCTCGCATGCCGGACGTCTTCCGGGCCTGGGGATTCGATCCTCCGCGCGAGGCTTGCTAACGACCGGAACGCTTCTGCCGATAAACAGGGAGGTCGCCCCGCTGGAACGGGACGTTGCAAGGAAAACCACGCGCCATGGCTGTACCCCAGGAGTTGATCCGCAGCATCGGGCACCTCGCCCCGTTGCCGGTCACCGCCCAGCGCATCCTCTCCGTCCTCAACGACGAGGAGGTGTCACTGGCCGAGGTTGCCTCCATCATCGAGTATGACGAAGCCCTGGTCTCCAACATCCTGCGGGCAGCCAATTCGGTGTTCTTCTCCCGGAGCCACCCGGTGACCACGGTCCGGGCGGCGGTGGTTCGGCTGGGCTCGACCAACCTTTTCAACCTGATCCTGGGCCGGCATCTGAAAACGCTCACCACCGACGCACGCCTCTATGATCTGACTGAGCACGACCTGTGGATGCACTCGGTTGTCGCGGCCCTGGCCGCGGAGGAGATCCTTACCGTTTCCGACTCCGAGATTCCCCAGCTCTCCAAGATCGCCGCTCTGGTTCATGACGTCGGTAAGCTCATCATGGTCAGGTATTTCAGGACCGACTTCCGAGCCGTGCTGGAGCGATCCGAACACTCTGAAATGAGCTTCGTGGACGCTGAACGCGAGCTTTTGGGCTGCGATCACGCGGAGGTGGGGGCGGCGGTGGCCCGAGACTGGGGCTTTCCCGAACCCATCAGCTACGCCATCGAGCACCACCACTCTGTCGCGCCGGAACCTACTCCCGTTCTGGACGTTGTCATCATGGCCAACCTGGTGGCCAAGACCCTGGCCACCGGACTGGGTGCGGAGGGCATGAACTTCACCGTCGACGCCGGCAGTCACCGGCGCCTGCAGCTTGACTTCAACAGTTTCTGCCGGATCTGTGCCCGGGTTGAGGACGGGATGCAGCAGGTCAAGGCTCTCTACGGCTTGGCGTGAATCCCCCGACCCCACGGCCCTGCCGGCCAATCCTGTTCTCCCCCTGTCAACGCTAAAGTTTTCGCCCCGCCCGCCGAAAAGTTGGGAGACAAGTCGTGTCGGCAGGGTAGCAGCATGGCCGGTTCGTGCCGGCCGACAGCGGATGCAGGAAGGCCTGCTCACGGAGGGGAGGCCGCTGGAACGCTGGAGGACGCTGAAGACCCAGGGGCCGGAGCTGTGCCGGCCGAACCGCACACAGTTACGGGCGGAACATGGACGTCGCAACCGTCATCGGGATCCTGGCCAGCGCCATCATCGTCTTCCTGGCGATCTTCTCGGGCGGAAACGCCGGGCTGTTCATTGAATACAACAGCATTCTGATTGTTTTCGGCGGAACCCTGGCGACCACGCTGATCCGGTTTCCACTCAGCAGCTTCCTGGGCACGGCGGCGGTCACCAAGAAGGCTTTCACCAGCCAGTTGCCTGACCCCTATGAAGTTCTGGAGGAACTGGTCGGCCTGGCCAGAAAGTCAAGGAAGGACGGCCTGCTGTCGCTGGAGGACTACAAGACCGACGACCAGTTCCTCGCCCGGGGACTCACCCTGGTGGTGGACGGAGCTGAGGCGGATGCTGTCGAGAGTGTTCTGCTGACCGATATCCGCTACCTGAAACAGAGGCACAAACAGGGACAGGAAATTTTCAAGGCCATCGGCGACGCGGCGCCCGCCTTCGGGATGATCGGAACCCTGGTGGGCCTGGTCATCATGCTCTCCAACATGTCGGATGTGGAGAAACTCGGCCCGGCCATGGCGGTGGCCATCCTGACCACCCTCTATGGCTCCCTGATCGCCAACATTGTCGCCCTGCCGATTGCCAAGAAACTGGAAATTCGAAGCCGGGAGGAAAGCCTGATTCGCGAACTGATGCTGGTGGGGTTGGTCAACATCGCCAAAGGCGAGAACCCGCGCATGATTGAAACCGTACTGAAAGCATTCCTGTCCGGTCGTGACATCCCGGCTGAGGCGCCGAGGCCGCGGGAGGTCAAAGCGGCATGAATTTCCAGGACGAAGAAGAAGTCAGTGAAGGTGCGCCGGCCTGGGTGGTTACCTACGGCGACATGATGAGCCTGCTCTTGGTGTTCTTCATCATGCTCCTCTCCTTCTCCGAGATCGACGCCACCAAGTACCGGGCGCTCACCGAATCGCTGCGGGAAGCATTCGGCTCCCAGCGGGTCAATGAGATGCACGCCTCACCGCCGGCGGACTCGATGATTACGGAGGGCAAGGGGGCCATGGATCAGGCCATCCTCAACGAACTCCGCTCGATCATCCCCCAGGCGTTCCCCGGCGCACTGCCCAACGAACATGACGGCCGGGGATATCTCTTACGGGTCCCGGGCAGGGTCCTCTTCGAGACCGGCAAAGCCGACCTCCGGCCCGAAATGAAGCCGCACCTGCGGCGCATGGCCGAGCTGCTGCAGAACCGCCCGGAGCTGACCCTGCGCATCGACGGCCACACCGACGATGTGCCCATCAGCAACGATCGATTCCCTTCCAACTGGGAGCTTGCGGCAGGACGCGCGCTGGCCGTTGTGCATTTTCTGATTGATGAGTGCGGCATTCCAGCCAGCCGCCTTTCCGCCGCCAGCTTTGCCGAAAGCCGACCGCTGGTTCCCAACGACTCGCCCGAGCACCGGGAACTCAATCGCCGCGTGGAATTCCGTTTCGTTCAGGACACCGAGGAAGACAACGATGAGTTCAGCGATGGGAGTGACACAGCCTTTCCACAATAGGTTAGACCGTGTCTCAACGGCACCGCGGGGTCTGATGGACTCCGGCATTTTGGGGACCGGGCGCGAACCCGGGAGTGGTGCCAAAGTGCTGGTGGTCGACGATGAGACCACCATCCGCGAGCTGCTGTCACACTTTCTGACGGCGCGTGGTTACCGTTGCGGGCTGGCCGATTCGGCGGAGGCTGCGCTGCTGGAGATGGCTCGAGAGCAATATGACCTGGTGATCTCCGATGTCCGGATGCCCCAAGTCACCGGTCTCCAGCTCCTGGAGCGCCTGCAGACCTCATACCCCTCGGTCCCCGTCATCATGATCACGGCTGTCGCGGATCTCGACACCGCGGTGGACGCCATGAAACAGGGTGCGGCGGACTACATCACCAAACCCTTCGACCTGTCGAAGGTCGTCACCAGCGTCCGGAACGCTTTGGAAGCCCGTGTCAGACGCCTGCAGGAAGAACAGTTGCGGGCACGGCTGGAGGAGCTGGTTCAGACCAAGTCATGTGCCTTGGACTCCGCGTTGAAGACGCTGGAATCTGAGCGCGACATGACGTTGGAAGCGCTGGTCAGGGCCCTGGACGCCCGGGAAAGTGAAACGCGTTGCCACTCCCTGCGGGTCCAGGGTTATGCGGTCCGCCTGGCCCGGGCCTGTGGCAGTGAGGGCCAGGAACTGGAGGAGATCGCTCGCGGGGCGCTCCTGCACGATATTGGAAAGATCGGCATCTCCGACACCATCCTTCTGAAACCTGGCAAGCTTACGGACGAGGAATGGGCGGAGATGCGCAAGCATCCCCAGCTCGGCTACGAGATTCTCCGCGGCATCAATTACCTGGACGGAGCGGCCGAGCTCGTCCTCCGCCACCACGAACGGTGGAACGGCTCCGGCTATCCGGGCGGCCTCAGGGAGGACTCCATCCCGTTTGGGGCACGAATCTTTGGGGTAGTGGATTCTTTCGACGCCATGACCTCGGATCGTCCCTACCGCAGGGCTCTGAGCTACGAACACGCCCGGGAAGAGATTCAGCGCCTTTCGGGAGTCCTCTATGACCCCAGGGTCGTTGAAGCCTTCCTGGCCATCCCGCGCTTCGAGTGGGATCAGATCAGCAAACTTTCCGCTGGTCTCGGAAGCTGAATCATGGGCTTTCCGGGCGGCACCGGCTTCAAGGCAAAAGAAGCCATGATCAACCCTAAACTTCGAGTTGCTTCTGCCGATAAGTAGTTCGTGAACACGGTCTGGCTGGTACCAATGAACCAGCCGTAATCGGGGCAAGGATGCCCCCAAAACACAATTTTCAAGGAGGACACTACAATGGGAGGTTTCAGCGTACTCAACAACCTGTCGGGCCTGATTGCGCAGCAGCAGTCCGGTGTCACGCAGATGAATCTGCAGAAGACGCTGTTCAAGCTGTCGACCGGTTCCCGCATCAATACCGGAGGAGACGATGCCGCCGGTCTGGCGATCGCTGACGGGTTGCGGGCGCAGGTGCGGTCGCTGCAGCAGTCGGTGCGGAACGCCAATGACGGCGTCGGCTTCATCCAGGTGGCCGACAGCTCATTGGGTCAGGTGACCAACCTGCTGAACCGGGCCGCCACCCTGCTGTCGGAAGCCGCCACGGAAACGGTGGCCGGGAACAGCACGGCACTCTCCAAGATCAAGGCCGAGCTCGAGTCGCTGTTCAACGAGATCGACCGCGTCGGTATCGCCACCAAGTTCAACGGCACCGACGTGTTCGCCAGCGCCTCGGTGGAAGTCTTCATCGGCGACACCACCAACGCCACCAGCGCCTCGGCTGCCCAGGTGTCCTTCACCGTCGGCACGCTCAGCGCCTCGGGCTTGCTGACCAACACCACCTTCGGTGGCAGCGTCACCGCCCGGACCATCACGCTGTCCGACGCGGACGACGCCACCGCCATGCTGGAGGACGTCAAGGACGCCATCGACACCGTGGCCGGAAAGCGCGGCGATCTGGGAGCGGTGATGAACCGGCTGGAGAACTCGGTTTCCATCATGCAGGCCCAGATCCAGAACCTGACGGCGGCCGAATCCCAGATCCGTGACGCCGACATGGCGTTCGAGATCGCCAACCTGACCAAGTACCAGATCCTGTCGCAGGTCGGTCTGGCGGCGATGGCCCAGGCTAACGCGGTCCCACAGGGCGTGCTCTCGCTGCTCCGGTAGCACGCTCCGGTTCCACAGGTAGTTGAGCCGCTCCGGTACGCCGGAGCGGCTCGCTTCCTTCGAGGAGGGAGCAATGGCGGATAACCCGGTACAACTCACTCTGGAGAAAACGGTCCCGCCGGAATACGCTCCAACTCCGCCCCCCAACCGCAGAATTCTCTCCCCCCACGAGACCGAAAGCAGCAAGGCGGATGCGAACCGGCAGGTCCAGGAGACCGGCTTTGGCGACCCATCTCAGGACAGCGTAAAACTGGTCCGGGATGAAACGACCGGCCGTTCCTTCGTTCAGATTCTGGATCGGAAAACTGGAGAGGTCATTTACGAAATTCCACCGGAACAGCTCAGGAAAATCCCCGAACTGTCCGATAAAGTTAGCGGCAAGGTTATCGACACGGTCGCCTGATTCAACGGAAGATACGCTATGGGAGGCTTTGCGTTTACGGGTTTGAGCGGGGGACTGGACGTTCAGGGTCTGGTATCCCAGATCATGTTCGCCGAGCGGGCGCCGATCCGCCGGATCGATACCCGGATCTCCAATTTCGAGTCCAAAATCACGGCTTATAACGACCTGAATTCACGTCTCAGCGAGTTGCTGGCCACTATTGAAAATCTCAACCAAGAGGACAGTTTCGCAGCGCGGAAGACCACCAGTTCGGCGGAAACCGTCCTGACGGCTTCCGCGACTTCGGCGGCGGTGGAAGGCACTTACCAGATCACGGTGGGGCGCCTGGCGCTCTATGACAACTTTGTCTCCGGGGCCAGCTTCCAGACGGCCACCGAAGCCATCGGCACCGGCAGCTTTGACCTGACCGTGGGCTCGACAGTTACCACCATCACCGTCGATTCCACCAACAACACCCTGGATGGCCTTCGCAAGGCCATCAACGATTCCGGCGCCGACGTTACAGCAGCTATCGTCAATGACGGCACCGGCTATCGCCTGACCATTACCAGCAAGGCTTCGGGCTCGGCCAGCGCCATCTCCATCGCCAACAACACGCTGACTCTTTCCGACGGCTCGACCCCCCTGACCTTCAGCCGCACCCACGCCATCGCCACCGAGGCTGAACTGGACGCCCAACTCACCGTCAACGGCCTCTCCGTGACCAGCTCCAGCAATACCGTGGAGGGAGTCATCGAGGGAGTCACCCTCAACCTTCGCGACACCTCGGCTTCGACGGTCACGCTCCAGGTGACCAACGACACGGACACGGTGGAGGCAAACCTCACAGCTTTTGTTGAGGCCTACAACAAGGTCTACAGCTACATCAACGGCCAATTCCAATACGTGGAAGGAGTGGGATCCGGCACCTTGGCCGGGGAGTACATCCTGAGGGACCTCCAGGGGCAACTCGCTCAAATCGTGGGCGGCAGTGTATCTGGAGTGAGCGGTCTGTCCAGCCTCGGGCTGTTGGGCATCCAGATGCAGAACGACGGCACCCTCTCCATCGACTCCTCGGTCCTGGACGAGAACCTGGCCGAGAACTTCGACGCGGTAAAGTCGCTGTTCGTAGCCCTGGGAACCCCGAGCCACTCAAAGGTCAGCTACGTTACTGCCGGTTCCGAAACCCAGGCCGGCACCTACCAGGTGGATATCACGGCTCTTGCCGAGGCCGCCACCATCACCAGCCCCAACAGCATCGGAGGTACTCTGGGCATCGACGAAACCCTCATCTTTACGATGGGCAGCAAGACCAGCCAGGTTCTCCTCAGCAGCGGCATGGACCTGGATACCATTGTGGATACGCTCAACGCCGCCTTCGACGCGGACGGCCTTTCGCTGACCGCCACGAAGTCAGGCTCCCAACTGGTGGTAACCAGCGACCAGGTCGGTCACCACGTGTCGTTCTCGGTGGTTTCGGATGTGGATTCGGGTGGAACCGGCATCGGAACCTCCGGACTCTCCGATGCCGGGGCCTCGGTGGCGGGCACCTTCACCAACCTGGCAACCATGGAAGTCTACTCCGCTACCGGAAACGGGAATCTTCTGGAGGCCACAGAAGGGGACGCCAAAGGCCTGCAAATCAGCTTCTCCGGAACTGCTACCGGAACGTACGGTTCGGTGTCGTTCACGGTGGGCATCGCGGAGCAGCTTGACCGCCTCCTGACCCGAACCACAGATTCGCTGGAAGGACCGATCCACAATGCCGTCGAAGGGTACCAGTCGGACATCAAGTCCATGGAGCAGGACATCGAAGCGTTGGAACAGCGGCTGCTCCAGCGCGAGCAGTACCTGATCCAGCAGTTCTCCAAAGCCAACGAAGCCTTACAGCAGATGCAGTTTCTGCAGGCCAGCCTCTCCAGCCAGCTCGCCGCTCTGCTCTGAAATCCAACGAGGAAGGATTAGCCATGGGATACGCACCGAACTTCGCCAGCCGATACACCGCCATGGAGATTGCCACCGCCGACCGTTTCGAGCTTCTTCTCCTGCTTTACAAAGGTGCCATCAAAGAGGCGAAGCTGGCGGTTCAGGCTTTCCAGGCGGGCGACATCGAAGCTCGAGTCAACCACCTCAACAAGGCTTGCGCCATCATCGGGGAGCTGAGAGCGGCATTGGACTTTGAGCACGGCGGCGAGATCGCGGTGTCCCTGGAACGACTGTACCATTACATGACCCGGCGGCTCAGCGAGGCCAACCTGCGCCGTCAGGCGGGCCCAGTCGAAGAGGTGGTAAAGCTGCTGGAGGTGCTGCTCTCCGCCTGGGAGGAGGCTCATACCAGGCACGCCGACCGCGAAGGCGCATCCGTCTCTTCCTCGTCGGCGTCGACCCTGCGGGATCGACTGACTCTGCATTCCACACCGGTCGCCTCGCATATCTCGGTATCCCTCTAGCGACACCATGGGACCGGGACTTGCATTCGGCCAAGAACATGCGTGACTACCAAACCCTGCTCCACCTCTTGCGGTCGCAAGCCGAAGCCCTGCAAGCTGAGGACCAGGACCGCCTCACCGCCCTCGCCCCGGCGATAGCGGACTACTCGCAGCGCGTCCAGGCGGGCGCTGAGCGCCTGTCCACCCTGACGGACGAACAGCGCACCGAACTGCGGGAGCTCCTCCGGGAGTTGCTGGAGCAGGTGGAGTGCAACCGGCGGCTCTGGCAGTCGGTTGTGGACACCAACTGCTGCCTGCGGGAAAGCCATCGTGCAGCCAAGCGTTACGCCGCCAGTGTCAGGAGCCGCCAGGAGCCGGCGACCCCGCGCTTCCAGGTGGACGGTTAGCGGACGGTTACTGAGCGTAAGCATGGATGGCGCGGACCTAATCCCCAGGATCTCGATCCGAGGCCCTGCCCGCCAATTTCCTGACGAACCCGTTCAGGGAGCGTCAACTCCTTCCCTTTGCACAATCCGCCTTCCGCTGTGAACTCCGCGGTGCTCCGCCTGTATGCTGCAACCCCAAGGTTGGCACAGGCCGTGCTTCCTGCCCACCGCGAGGAGCTTACATGGAATCCAATTTGCCGGAGCTCATGCAGGAAGCCATCAACCAGGCCGCCCGACACACCGGAGAGCTTCGTGTGGTCTGTGACCTGGTGGTGGAGGATCTTCGGGGCGGCAGCGTGGCCGATGCCCTGCCCCGTCTTCAGACACTGCTGGAAGGGATCGGCTGCATTTCCCAGGCGCTGCAACTGACCAAGCCCCTCCAACACTCCCGGGGGATCGAACCCGCCCTGGACTCCATGCCGCGGGCCCTCGAACCGCTGGTGGCGGCGCTTGAGAACCGCGACTGGCACCTGGCCGGTGAAGTCATCGCGTTCGAACTGCAGCCCATACTGCAGCAGTGGTTTGGGGAGCTGCAACAGCTCAGCACTGAAGGCTTCAGCGATGCCAACTCCTGAAGTGGAGATCACCACCAGCCGCTCCGGGGAACCGGCACTGGGCTTGCGGCTCCAGAACGGACGGAAACTGGCCCTCTGCAGCCCTTACGATCCCCGCCGGGAGGCGGAGCGGTGGGCGGCGCAGGCAGCCATCGTCCCCAACCAGGTCCTGATCGTGCTGGGTCTTGCAGCCGGTTACCACCTGGAGGCGCTTCAGCGGCGGCTGTGGGATTCCAACGATGTGATCGTACTGGAGCCCCTGGCCGCCGTGCTGGAGTCGATGAAGCACTTCCCCGCCGTGTGTCGGATCGCTGAGGACCCCCGCTGGAAGCTGGTTTCCGACACCGAGGCTCTGTGGTCTCACTACGACCAGATTCCCAACGCGTGCTGGAAGGATCTCGCACTGTTAACCTTGCCGTCTTACGTCCAGGCTTTCCCCGAGCTGGTCGAGGCACTCCGGGAAACCGTCGGGCGGCGCCGTATCGAACTGCAGATCCAGCGAAGTACCGTATTGGGCACCGCCGCCCGCTGGCAGCGCAACCTGTTCGCCAACCTCCCGGCCCTGCACCGGGCTGCCCCCCTGTCCCGGCTCTTCGGCAGGCTGGAGAAGGTGCCGGCGGTGGTGGTGGCGGCCGGACCATCCCTCGAGCACAATGCGGCTCTGCTGCGACAGGCCCACGGTCGAGCTCTGATCGTGGCGACCGCCACTGCGGCCCGAAAGCTTTCCTACGAGCATATCCCTTACGACCTGGTGGTTTCGGTGGATCCCCACGAGATCAACTACACAACCCACTTTGCCGGTGTGGATCATGGCCGGAGGCCACTCTGCTTTGACCCGACGCTGTGTCCGCAGGTGGTGGAGAAACATCAGGGACCGCTCGGCCTGATGCAGATCTTCCCTGATCTGGTCTGGCTCGAACGCTATTGCACGGAACCGTTCGGCGAAGTGAAAACGGCTGGCTCGGTCGCTGCGGTGGCCTTCGATCTGGTGCGTCGCCTGGGCTGCGACCCCATCATCCTGATCGGCCAGGACCTGTCTTTCACCTCAGGCTCCACACATGCCGCTGGGACCTTTGCCCCGGGGTTTCCCATGAGCGTTCCCCCCGAGTGGCTTGCCGGAGACGAGGAGGGGCTCCGCCGCATGGCCGCCCTCCAGCCGTCCAATCCCTGGTTCCACTCGATCCGTCGGATCCAAGTCCCCGCCATCGGCGGCGGGACAGTCCCCACCGATGAGAAGCTGTTTGCCACGCTGGTTTGGTTCGAGCGGGAAATCCGGGCGTGTCAGGGTCGGCCGGCGGTCATCAATTCAACCGCCGCCGGCGCGTATCTTCACGGGGCGGAGCACCTTCCTTTTGAAACCGTGTTGGACCAGCGCTGCCGGGCCGACCTTTCGGCCTCATTGGAGGCCGTTCACCTGTCCCTGCGACGGCCCACAGGATTCGACTACCGGCTGCTGCGGCAGGACCTCGTCGCGACCCGCCACGAGCTGTGCTCCCTGGAAAAGGCGCTGGAAGGCCGACTCGGATCGCCGGACCTGGAGCGGGCTGCCGCTCACTTCGAGCGCAGCAAGACCGTGCTTCATTTCCTCGCGGCCCCGGTGCTGGTCCGCGTTTTCGACCTGAAAGGGAAACTGGAGGCCGGCATTCTCTCGGGCGAAGAGTTTCGGAAACAGGTAACCGCCGGGTTCCGCGAGTACTTGAGAGCCGGACTGCCCATGCTGGATTGGGCGGAGCAATCCGTGGAAACTCTGGCTCAGGCTCACACATAATGGAACACCAACTTGGGGACCCGACGCCGACGAGTTTCGGGAGGGCGGATGGAAGCTGCAAAATCAGATCCCCTGAAAGGGAAGACAGTCCTGATCACCGGAGGGACAGGCTCCTTCGGGAGGCGATTCGTCTCGGTGGCTCTGCGGTGCCATGAGCCGAAACGGATCATCGTGTTCAGCCGTGACGAGCTGAAGCAGCACGAGCTGCGGTCCCATTGCCGGGATACCCGCCTCAGCTTCTTCCTGGGTGATGTCCGGGATCGCGATCGGCTGTACCGGGCATTTCAGGCCGGGGTCGATCTGGTGGTGCACGCAGCCGCCCTGAAACAGGTCCCGGCCTGCGAGTACAACCCCTTCGAGGCTGTCAAGACCAATGTGCTGGGGGCACAGAACGTGATCGATGCCGCCATCGACTGTCGGGTGCCGAAGGTCCTGGCGCTCAGCACGGACAAGGCCGTCAATCCCGCCAACCTGTATGGTGCCAGCAAGCTGTGTGCAGAAAAGCTGTTTGTACACGGCAACTCCTACGCGGGAGGGCGTGAAACTCGCTTCAGTTGTGTGCGGTACGGCAACGTGATCGGCAGTCGGGGCAGTGCCCTGCCCCTGTTTCTCAAGCAGCGGCGGGAGGGAACCATCACCGTGACCGACCGGCGCATGACCCGATTCTGGATCAGTCTGGATCATGCGGTCGCCTTCGTCATCAGTTGCTTTGCGCTGATGCGCGGAGGCGAGGTCTTTGTACCGAAAATCCCCAGCATGTCGCTGTTGGACCTGGTCCGGGCCATAGCGCCCGACTGCAAGGTGGTCTTCACGGGTATCCGGCCGGGGGAGAAGCTCCACGAAACCCTGATCTCCGCGGACGAGTCCCGGCACACCGTCGCCTTATCCGACCGTTACGTCATCCTGCCGGAGAACCCTTCCTGGGGTCCACGGACGACGGTCAACGGCGGAGGCTTACCCGAAGGCTTTGCCTATACCAGCGATACCAACACCGAGTGGCTGTCGCCTGAGCAGCTCGAAGCCATGTTGGGTGCCTGGAGCCCCGAGTTGCAGACCCGATCCCTGGCGGAGGAGTTTGAATACTACGGCCTGGATCCCATATAGCCGGCAGGCTCTGGATGAGGACGACATTCGGGCGGTGGTCGAGGTCTTACGGTCCGACTACCTGACCACAGGCCCGCAGGTCGCCGCCTTTGAGGCTCAGTTTGCGGACTTTGTCGGCGCCTCCCATGCGGTAGCCGTCAGCAGCGGTACTGCCGCCCTGCACTGCGCGGTGCGCGCCGCAGGCATTGGTCCAGGCGACGAGGTGCTGGTCCCGGCGGTGACCTTTACCGCCACCGCGGCGGCGGTCATGCATTGCGGCGCCACGCCGGTTTTCGTCGACGTGTCCGGCGACACGCTGCTGATCGACCCCACGGCGGCGGCCCGCCGAATCAGTCCGCGAACGCGGGCCGTGATCGCGGTCGACTACGCCGGCCAGCCATGCGATTACACCGCCCTCCGAAACCTCGCGGCGCAGCACCACCTGGTGCTGGTAGCGGACGCCTGTCACGCCCTGGGCGCGGAGCTGGAGGGCCGGCGGGTCGGCAGCGTGGCCGACCTTACCGCCTTCAGCCTCCACCCTGTCAAGCCCGTGACCAGCGGTGAGGGCGGGGTGATCACCACGGACTCGCCGGACCGGGCCGAACGGATACTCCGCTTCCGCAATCACGGGATTGATCGGGATCATCAGCAGCGGACGGGGTATGGGTACGAGGTGCTGGAAATCGGCTTCAACTACCGCCTGACCGACTTCCAGTGCGCCCTGGCGGCCAGCCAGCTCCGAAAATGTGAAGCCCGGCGGCGGCGGCGGGAACAGATCGCACACCGTTACCGCCAGGCTATCGGGAACTCCCGGCTGGTCCGTCCTTTGGCGGTACTTCCCTCACGGGTCCATGCCTGGCATCTGTTTGTCGTCAGGTTCGATTTCCACGCCCTCGGATTTTCCCGCGAGGAGCTTTTCCGCGAGCTGGGGCGTCGGGGCATTGGGACCGCCGTGCACTATCGACCGGTTCACCTGCATCAGGCGTACCGCCGGGAGTTGGGGACCGGCCCGGGCTTGTGTCCGGTAGCTGAAGCGGCAGCCGAACAGATCCTCTCGCTGCCTCTCCACAGCAGCATGACCGACGAACAGGTGGAGCGCGTCCTGGCGGCTTTGGCGGAGCTGTGCGGGCTGAGCCTCAACCCCCCGACCGTCGGAGAGGGGCCGGCGGGGTGACCAGCCCTTATGCCCTCCAACAAGCCATCCTTCTTCGACTGGAGCGGATGATAGCCTCCGTCGGGCAGGGACCGCGTTTCCCCTTTCTCATCCTGCCGGACCGGGTGGTCTGTGTCGAGGCTGCACGCTGGCGCGGACACCCGGGAGACTGGACGGCCGGATTCTGGCCGGGCATGCTCTGGCTCGCCTGGAGCTGGACTTCGGATCGCCGCTACGCCGACATGGCCTGCCAGGCGTGCCTGAACCTGCTCGACCGGCTCGAGTGGGACCGGCACGACCTGGGATTCGTTTTCCACCCTTCGTGCGCGCTGGGAGCCCAGTTCACCGGAGACCCCCGATTGCGGAAGGCGGCGTTGACGGCAGCCGGGAGGATGTTGGGACTGTGGGATCCCAAGCTTGGACTGCTCTCCATCGGGCCGGTGCCCGGAGAGGTCCAGCTTGCGGTCGACACCCTGGCGGCGTTGGAACTCCTGTTCTGGGCGGCGGATGAAACCGCTGACCTCCGATTCCAGCAGGTTGCCGTCCAGCATTGCCACAACGCCCTGGACGTCCTCCTCCGCTCCGACGGTTCCACTTTCCACGCCGCCCGCCTCAAGAGCGGGACCGGAAACCTGCTTTGGCGGGGAACCTGGCAGGGATGGCACGACGACTCGTGCTGGAGCCGGGGACAGGCGTGGGCCATGTATGGAGCCTCAATGGTGCGCCGGCAGACCGGCAACCCTGGGGCATCCCCGGACGGGCTGGATCGGCTGTTCGACTACTGGGAGCGGCAGAGCCCAAGAAATTCGCTGCCGCCCTGGGACTTTCATCCCCAGGCGCCTCCGGTCCCCGACAGTTCGGCGGCGGCCGTCGCAGCATCCGCCCTCCTACGCCACCCGGATCCTGCGCGGCGACAGGCAGGAATGCTTCAGCTGGAGCTGCTCTCCCGGCTCGCCCTGACCGGCGAAGCATCCGCCGAACCGGGGTTGCTGCGTCACGGCTGCTACCATCTCCCCCGGAAACTGGGCGTCGACTGCGGCACCGTCTGGGGGGACTTCTATTTCATGGCCGCGGTGGATGCGGCAGACAGGGCCGGCTTGGATGCGGGAAGCGGCTGCCCGTGCAAGCCGCCGCTTCCCGGTGGCACTGAAAACAGACCTACTGATTGAACGGAGCCGCCCGTTCAATCCATTTCGCCAGATCCTTCTCCTTGGGGTTGATGGGCGTGCCCGGATGGATCGAGCCGGAAGGACACCGCTCCGCTGCCTGGACCAGATCCTTGAAAGTCCCATTGCGGGGGTCGGTGATGGTGGCTTTCCCATTCGGCCCGTAAACAAACAGCCGGGGATTGACCTTCATGCAGTCGTCACATGCCGTGCAGCTGTCCTGGTCGATCCAGGGAGCCAGCCCCGGTTCGGCCTCCTCCGGTTCAGCGACGGCCGCCGCCGTTGCCGCCGGCGCACTTGAGGCGGCCGGGGAGGCCGGCGCCGCGGCTTGGGCAGGTCCGTTTCCCCCGGCTGGTACCGGGACTGACGGCGCGGTGGACAGCACCGGCGAGGGCGCAGCCGCCGGAGCGGCAAAGGAGGTGATAAAGCTGCCGAAAGAAGAGGCGCTTTGCCCCATCAACGCCTCCGCCATACGACGGGCCACATCCTGGGGGTAAGTCTTCTTCAGGGTCTCGATCTCGGACTCATACTGGGCCCGCAAGGCGGCAATCCGCTCTTCGAAGAGCGCCTCCTGCTCCGCGGCAATCTGCTCCCGGACACCCTCCGGGATCAGGACGCCCGCCATCTCCCGCAGTTCCTTCCAGAAATCCAGGCGCTCACGCCCAAGCTCCACGATCTCCTCCGCCACCGTCATGCGGTCCAGCCGCTGGTCCTTGGTGAGGACGTAGATGAAGGGGATCTTGCCCTTCGCCTCCTCGCGGCTCAGCTTGAGGTACTCGTGATAAGGCACCAGCTCGCCCTTGATCTTGTCGGGTTGCACCCGTTTGAAATGCTTGCCGAAGCGGGTCTCGGTGGCCGCCCAGTCGGCAATGGTCATGGGGAGCGTCATGGTCTGCTCGTTCCCGTCGGCGTCCTTGTACTTGAGGTCGTAGGTCGGCCAGTCCTGGTCGAGGGCGGGATTGCCGTCCAGGCTGAGCCGTTCGCTCAGGGAGGTTCCTGCGTCCGGGTCGTAGATCATGAACGGTACCGCCCGGCTCTCCAATGCCAGTTTCGCGTTGTGCTCCGAAGCGTTGTCCGGGATTCCGTGTTCGGTCTGGCAGGGAGAGTAGATGTTGAAGACCGCCGGCCGACGGCTGGCCAGCCCTCTCAGAATCCCCGCCACCAGATGGGCGGGAGATGCCTGGGAGGACTGCAACACATACGACGTTCGGTGGGCCATGGCGATGAGCGAAAGCTCCTTCCGGGCTTCCGTCTTGCCATGCTGGACCCGCCCGTAAGCGGCCATGTCCGAAATCTGGCCCACAAATCCGCTGGTGCACGCCTGTCCACCGGTATTCGAGTAGACTTGGGTATCCAGCACCACCACCCGGATGGGCTTGCCGGAAGCCAGCAGCCGCGACAGGTTCTGGAATCCGATGTCGTACATGGCGCCGTCGCCCCCCATGGCCACAATCGGCGGACACAGCAGGAACTCCTCGTCCGTGAAGTCCTTGTATGTGAAGCCCTGGAAGAACTCGTCATGGACGCTGGAGTCGTAAGCGTCGTTGACCTCCAGCTCCGCCCGCCGGACCAGAGCAAAGTTGTCCGCCATCTTCCGCATGTGGCCTTCGAAGATGCCGATCGCCAGCGACGGAGCATCCTGGAACAGATGGTTCGCCCAGGGGAACGGATAGGGGTTGTACGGATACGTGCTGCCCCACACCGAGGAACACCCCGTCGCATTGGTCATTCCCAGGGCCGACCGTCCCTTCCCGCTGGGACCGCTCTTGTAACGCCAGCTCAGGTCTTTCAGTTCGCGTAGCATGCGGCTCAACTGCTCAAGCTTCCGGCGGTTCTCACCCGCCAGCTGGATGCCCACCCGGCCCGAACCGCTGACCCCGTCGAGGTCGACATCCTTGGCCAGCAGCAACCTCGCTTTGGCGTCCAGCCTGGCAATAAGGTCATCGACCTTCTCCACGAATTTCCGGACGTGGGGCTGCAAAGAAGCCTCGATGGCCGAGACCACCAGGTGTACGGCGGTCTTCTCGCCACACCCCATGCAGGACCCGTCGCCGCCCACCATCATGCGATAGTTGTTCTTCTTCAGCAGCAACGTATGCAGGACGCCGATCCCCTCATGGAGGTCCCGCACCTGGACGAAGCGGTCCGGCGTATCCGGAAGCTGTTCCCAGAACTTCCAGCCCTGGCGCAGGTCGGCGACCACCTGCTCGTCCTGCTTGATGGTGATCAGAGCGTTGTCCGGGCAAACTTCCACGCACAGGTTGCAGCCCTTGCAGGCATAGGGGTTGATCGTGACCGCCAGCAACCCTCCCGTACCCTCCTGCTTCTTCTCCGGCACGTCGAAAAACGGCAGGGTTTTGGCCACCGGAAACTTCTGCAGCACCGCTGCGACCTTTGCGAACTCCAGGTCGGCCGCCTCCTTCCTTTCCGGCTCGAGATTCCTGACCACGTTGTGGTAGGCCAGGTCCAGGACTCCGTCCAGGGAAGGTTTCGGTAACGCCTTGAGCTGCTTTCTGATCTCGGCCGCCAGCGGCTCCACCAGGGTGGGGAATTCAACCAGCGGTTTGCCGTTTGCGGCGGCGCGGGCCGCCGACAGGAGCAACTGGTCGATTTCCACCACCAGTCCCGGAATCGCCGCATCCGGACACTGGGTCCAGCAGTGCCCGCAACCCGTACAGTTCTCGGCAACGAACTTGGGAACCTCGAACCGGATGTTGGTCATGTCGCGGAAGGTTCCCGTCGCTGCAGGAATGGCACTCAGTGCCGCAAACGGATCGGCAAGCGGATCCTGGCCTGAGCGATAGAGATCGTAGACCTGATCGAAGAATCGGGCAGGATCGGCGATGCCCGGCACCGGTGTGGCGGCAATACTTGCCGGCTCCTCCTGCTTCTGGATCTCCACCAGCGCTTCACGCTGATCGGGCAGTTTCGTCCAGTCGAGCTGCTTGACTTCCTTGTACCCCCGGCTGATCACCCGGACGTTGGCCTCGACCACCTTGGCACCCTTGCCTCCAAACTTCGCCTGAAGCTGGGCATGGATCGCATCAAACAGCGCCTTTTCCGTCAGCTTCTCACGCTCCATCAAAGGGGAGGCGGCGAAGAAAGCACCCTGGAAGGCCGCTCCCTGCATGCGGTACTGCAGTTCCAGATCAGGTGCTTCCGCACGGGCGATGGCGAAGGCATCGAGCTGGAAGACCTTGATCTTCTTCTCGCGAATGAATTCCCGCGCCCAGACCGGGAAGCTGAACCACAGATCCTCGGGACCTTGATCGCTCTGAATGATGAAGACGCCGCCCTCACTGAGCCCGGACAACGGGTTGGAGTGCCGGAACACATTGGGATCCGGAGACAGCACCACATCCACGAAACGAAGGTCGCAGTTCAGTCGGATGGGGTCGCGGGCAAACGTGGCATAGAAGGTCGTCGGCTGGCCCTTCTTTTCCGAGCCGTACTTGGGGTTGGCCTTCACGTGCAGACCCAGCAGGTCGGACAGGGTGAGCGCCAGATTCTTGCCGGTGGTGATTGCACCCCAGCCCCCCACTGAATGGATGCGTACGGAGAGCGAACCCGCGGGCAGCAGATTGACGTTGGGTTCCGGCTCCAGTGCCAATTCCCGCACCTGGGGGTAGTTCTCCAGGATCTGCTTCTGATGCTCGTCAAGCCGTTTGGAGGCGCCGCGGCGCAGGAAGTCGATACCCAGGTAGAACAGCCGCCGGCGCCGGGCGCCGGGCAGCATGTTGCGGATCGCCGCCAACAGGTCTCCCGGCTGGGTGTCGCGGCTGCCCAAACCGAAGCAACCGGAGTAGAAGTCGGGAGCTTCCTCCAACGGATAGGCGGGAATGCCAGGATAAGGCACAGGATTCTCCCCCGCCCGGTGGTTCTCCAACGCTTTCAGGACAGCGCCGCGGATCTCCCGCAACAGCGGGGCATCGGACGCCAAAGGCTGGTCGACCCGCTCCAGAACCAGCGCACCCTTCTTCCCTCGCAGCAGCGCTGCCACCAGCTCGCTGGGGAAGGGCCGGAACATGGTCAGATTGAGAACTCCTATCTTCAGCTTCTGTGTGGCGCGCAGATAGTCGCACACCTCCTCGAGGTTCCAGACAATTGATCCCTGCCCCACCACAACGTACTCGGCATCCTCCAGGCGGTAGCCGGAGGCACGGCGATAGCGCCGTCCGGTCAGGGCTTCATATTCGGCGAACACCTGATCCGCAATCTCAGCGATGTGGTCAAAGAAGAAGGGCCGCTGGGCGGCAACCCCCTGGGCGTAGGAATCCTGGTTTTGGACCACTCCCAACATGGCGGGGTAATCCAGGTCGAACAGCTCCGGCACCCGGCGGCGTTTCTCGCCGAACAGCATCCGCTGGGCGGGGGTCGGGCAGGGGATGATGTCCGAGGGATCTCCCAGAAACTCCTTTACCAGCTCCGGTTCCGGAAGTCTCAGGGTCTCGATGACGTGGGAGGTCAGAAAGCCGTCCTGGGCACAGATTCCGGGGTTCAGGCTCAGCTCGGCGATCTTGTGTGCACACAGATTCAGGTCCGCGACTTCCTGGACATTCTTGGCAAAAAGCTGGAAAAAGCCGGTGTCATCCACCGAGTGGTAGTCATCGTGACCGCAGTGGATGTTGAGGGCGTGCTTGGTCATCGCCCGGCAGGCAATGTTGAGAACGTAGGTCAGGCGCTTGCCCACCGCCGCATAGAGGGATTCGTGCATGTAGGCGATACCTTGGCCGGCCGAGAAGTTGGCCGCCCGCATGCCCACCATGCTCATGCCTGCGGTAACCGCCGCCGCGGCATGCTCCCCTTCCGGCTCGAAAAACACCAGGCGGCGCCCGAAGACGTTGGGCCGTCCGGCGGCCGCCGCCTCCGCAAATCCCTCACCCATGTTGCTGGCGGGCGTGATCGGATAGACTCCTCCGGCTTCACTGCCGGCCGTTTCCATGGCGACCGCCGCCGCGGTGCCGTCCATGGCCTGCAGCACTCCCGGATACTTGACCTTCTGCCCTTTCTCGTTTCCCATCAATCATCGCTCCTTCGCAGGATCAAAAGCGCCCATTCCCTGCCCCGGCTCCGAAATCAATCAGGTTCGAATCCGGAATCAACGGCAGCCGGAAAGCGGCTGGTCTTGGCAGGTCTGTCTGGTTCGCCTTTGGCTGATGCCTAATGTTCGTGGTTTCTCCCGAAGGATTAGCACGTTCCGTACCCATGAGCCGGGATTCCCGGGGGGCGGGGCCGCCGGCGACTCCGCCGCACTACCTCGGCGGTGCTGTCCCGGGTCAGGGGCGCGGTCCGGTTAGGTCCGGTGGAGGTGCCTCAGCAAATGAGGTGTGGCTTTTGCCCCAGTTTTCGGGGGCATATCACCGTCACCGGCGCGCTACTTCACCAGCTTCGACAAAGCACGGAAGAGATCCCCCTCGGCCACGCGCTGCAGTTCGAACAGCAGCATCTCGGTGGAAAGGATCCCCGCCCCAGCATCCCGCAGCCGCTGCAAGGCAATGTGGAGATTCGACTGGGTCCGGGAGGAAACCGCATCGCCCACGACCTCAACCCGATAACCCTCCGCCAAAGCATCCAGCGCCGTCTGGTAAACGCAGACATGGGCTTCGATGCCGGCCAGGATCAGGGTCGAGCGCCCGATCCCGGTGAGCTCCCGGCGGAACTCCTCGCATCCGAAGGCGCTGAAGGTGGATTTCGCCAGCGGCCGGCAGCCCTGCAACGCCTGCCGGATCTCCGGGACGGTAGGACCAAGCTTCTCCGGCACCTGCTCCAGCCACAGGACCGGCACCTCCAGCAGCCGACAGCCCCGAATCAGGCGGTCGAGTTGGCGGTACATGGCCTCCCGGTCCCACATCAACTCGGCCAGCCGACCCTGAACGTCCACCACCGTCAGGACACAGGATTCCCTCTTGAGTATCTTCGGCCTCATGGTCGGGGCTCCTCCTGAGCCGCATCACTCCGCACCGGCGGCTCCAATTCCTGCAACACCCGGAACAACAGGCGGGAAAGGCGGGCTGAGCAGCGTCCTGCCGTCTCCAGAACGTCAACGTGGTCGAGTCTGGCCGAAAGGGTGCCGGCGGCCAGATTGGTGATGCAGCAAACGGCTGCAACCTCGCGACGCATCTGTCTCAGGGCAATCACCTCAGGTACCGTGGACATCCCCACTGCGTCGGCACCAAGCAGCCGCAGCATCCGGATCTCCGCCGGAGTCTCGTAGTTGGGCCCCCGGACGGCGGCGTAAACACCCTGCTTGAGTTCCAGCCCTTCCCTTCGCGCGCATCGATGGAACAGGTCCACCAGCCGTCTCGAGTAGGCCTCGGTCAGGTCGGGAAACCGCTCGCCGAGAAAGTCCAGGGGAGGACCTTCCAGGGGACTGGTGGCAGTGAGATTGAGGTGGTCGTCGATCACCAACAGGTCCCCGGGATTCAGATCCGGGTGAATGCCGCCGGCGGCGTTGGTGAGGATGAACTCCTGGACACCCCACCACGCCAGCGTACGAACCGGGAAGACGACCTGACCAGGGGGCTGGGATTCATAAAGGTGCACTCTCCCGTTCAGCACCGCCACCAGCCGAGATCCCACCCGGCAGATCCGGAGACATCCAGGGTGACCGGGTGTTTGCGGCACAGGGAAACCGGGGATCTCCCGAAAGTCGAGGAGACAGTCGGCTGTCGTGTCCGGAAGGGCTCCGCTGAGACCGCTGCCCAGGACCACTGCCACAGGGGGCGCTTCACCCCAGCGCGAGCGGAGAAAGTCGGTGGCGGCGGTCAGCCTTGAGTGGTAGTCGAGGACTGAATCCATCCCCTCCGCCGTAACCTGGTTCGAGGCAGGCGGTAGTCGCGCCCGCCGCAAAAAGAAAACCCGGGGCTTCACCCCGGGTGCTTCTTCATGTTTCCGCCGGCTGAGTTCAGGCCGACTTGTACTGCTTCTTTCGGGCGCGCTTGATCGCCAGAGCCTGTTTCAGGCGCCTCTTTTCGCCCGGCTTGAGAAAGTAACTGTGCTTCTTCGCCTCACGGATGATGTCTTCCTGCTGGACCTTACGCTTGAAGCGCCGCAAAGCGCTCTCCAGCGATTCACCATCCTGAACAATGACTGCAGCCAATTCTGATCAACCCCTTTCCTGCCTGGTCTGTGCTCAAAAGAACAGAAAGTGTACCGGTTCAGTCCTCAGGCTGTCAAGGAATCCAGGAAGCCGTCCACCTGCTTCAACAGATCGCTGGAAAGCCGGGGACGGATGTGGTCGTCTTCGTAGACGGCGCGGAGAACCGTGACCACCGCCGCCTGATGCCGTCGGGAAGCGCTGCTCTCTCCGGGGCGTTCCAGCAGCAGGCTGTCTCGACCTCGCCGCGGACGCGGTTCCGGCCGCCGCACGGACTCCTCCAGAAGTTTCAGCGCCGCCCGGACATCGCCGTGACGATACAGCTCCCGTACCAGACCCTGGGCCTGTACCGTCGCGATCACCGCCGCAAAGCACGGATAGGCCCTACTGTGGGAGGCGATCAGCCGGGACAGCGCCGTCGGAGCAGCCGCCCGCTTCCGCCCCACCAGCCAGACCACCAGCAGTACGATGCCCAGAACCACAAGGCCAGCCAGCCCTGTAAACACCCACCAGAAATACTCCTGACCCGGAATCGGCATCAGAGACCACCCCAAAGGTTTGGTTCGTAATATTTCCGCTTTTCGAGCAGCCGCTGCAGGAGCTGCTGCCTCAACTCGTCCGGATAGTCATCCTCGCGGATCTGGCGCGCGACTTCAATGGCTTCCGGCAGCCGGTCAAGCATTTCGTAACTTTCGATGAGACTGAGCTGGGCGTGGAGACGGCAATCACCGCACGGCTCATCAGCCAGGACTTCCCGCAGGCGGGAGATGGCGGCTTCATGTTCCCGCCGGATCTGATGGATCACCCCGAGGCGAAGCCGCGCCTGGTGGCCGAGATGCGAGCCCTGCGGCTGGGTCCGGGCCACCCGGTCGAACTCTTCAAATGCCAGCCCGAACTCGTTCAGCTTGAAATGGATTTGGCCGATCCTGAACTCAATCTCGTCACGGAGGCGGGCGCTTTCCGGATCCGCCAGCGCCTCGTTGAGCCAGCGCAAGGCGCTGGCGGGTTCGTCCAGTTCCAGCTCGTAGATGTCCGCCAGCCGCAAGCGGCTGGCGCCCACCCAGCGCGAGGAGGGGTAGTCGCGGATCACCCTCTCGAAACAGACCAGAGCATTGGCCGGATCATCGAGGCTGTAGTAATAAATCGTGCCCGCCTCCCAGAGGGATTCCGCCGCGAAGCGGGTTGTCGGGTACTCCTGCTCTATTCTCAGGTAAGCCTGAACCGCCTCGTGGAATCTGCCTTCCCGCCACAGGCTTTTGGCCCGTTCAAATGACACCTTCACATCCGAGCGATCCGCGGTGAAGTACCAGGCTCCGATCGCCAGGCAGAGAACCGGAACCAGGAGAATCCATCGGCCTTCAGCTTTCATCCTCCTCCCCGTTTTCATCGCCGGTATCGGGTTCGACGATCGTCATGTCGGCAACCCGATCACCCTCCTCCAGGTCGATCACCTTCACTCCCTGGGTGTCGCGGGTCACCGTCTGGCGAATTCCATCGATGGGCACCCGGATGATCTTACCCAATGTGGTCACCAGGATGGCATCGGAAGGCTCGCCCACATGCGCGACCCCGACCACCCGGTCACCCTCTCCCTCTGAACTGATGTTGATGACGCCCTGACCGGCGCGACCCTGAATCCGGTATTCCGTCAGGGGCGTCCGCTTGCCGTAGCCGTTCTCCTTCACAGTGAGCACGTCGCCGCCCGGAGAACGCAGCACACACATGGCCACCACTTCATCTCCGGGGAGCAGCCGGATGCCGTGGACTCCTCGGGCGGCCCGACCCATCGGGCGGACATCCTCCTCGGAGAATCGGATTGCCTTGCCGTTGCGGGTGCACAGCAGGATCTGATCATTCCCGCCCGTCAGTTCCGCCCGCAGCAGGGAATCACCCTCGTCGACATTGCAGGCGATGATGCCTGCCGCCCGGGGATTGGCGAACGCCGACAGCTCGGTCTTCTTGATATAGCCCCGCCGGGACGCCATCACCACGTATCCGCCGCGGTCGAAGCTGTCGATGGAGATGATGTCCGCAACCTTCTCGTCCTTCCCCAAGTTGATCAGGTTCACGATCGGCCGTCCTTTGCCGGCCGCACCCACTTCGGGGATTTCCCAAACCTTCAGCCAATACATGCGGCCACGGTCGGTGAAGATCAGCAGGTAGCTGTGGGTCCAGGCCGCAAACAGGTAATGGATCAGGTCCTCGGCGGAGCTGACCGACATTCCCCTCCGGCCCTTCCCACCGCGTCCCTGGCTGCGATAGACATCCAGCGAGGTCCGCTTGATGTAACCGTTGCGGGTGGCGGTGATGACCACCTGCTTGTCCGCAATCAGATCCTCCACCGTGAGCTCCGCCTGCTCGTCCACGATCACCGTCCGCCGGGGGTCGGCGTACTGTTCCCGGATCTCCAGCAGTTCTTTGCGGATAACCTCCTTGAGGACGCTCTCCTCGGACAGGATCTCCTGGAGTCGGCCGATCTCCTGCAGGAGCTGACGGTACTCTTCATTGATCTTCTCCCGTTCCAAGCCGGTCAGCCGCTGCAGGCGCATCTCCAGGATGGCCTGCGCCTGCGCCTCGGAAAGACCCAGGCGGGTCATCAATGATTGCCGGGCTTCCGGCGGCGAGGGAGCTTCCCGGATCAGGTTGATCACCTCATCCAGCCGATCCAGAGCCGCCCGCAGGCCTTCCAGGATGTGAGCGCGCTTCTGCGCCTTGTCCAGCTCGAAGATCGAGCGCCGCCGCACGACTTCGCGACGATGTTCGAGGAAGTGGAGCAGGATCTCCCGCAGGCTCATCACCCGTGGCTGTCCATCGACGAGTGCCAGCAGAATCACTCCGAACGAGGTTTGCATCGGAGTCAGCTTGAAGAGGTTGTTGAGGACGATGTCCGGGATCGCATCGCGCTTGAGCTCGATGACAATCCGCATCCCCTCCCGGCTGGACTCGTCCCGCAGGTCACTGATCCCTTCCAGCCGCTTCTCCTGCACCAGCTGGGCGATCCGCTCGATCAGCTTGGCCTTGTTGACCTGATAGGGCAACTCCTCCACCACGATCGCAGTGCGCTCCCGTCCCATCTCCTCAAAGTTGGCGCGGGCCCGCAACTGGATGACTCCACGGCCGGAGCTGTAAGCCTGGACGATCCCTTCCCGGCCGTGGATGAAGCCGGCGGTGGGGAAATCGGGTCCGGGGACCACCTTGATCAGTTCTCCCAGATGCACGTGGGGACGGTCCAGCACCAGCAGCAGCGCGTCGACGATCTCACCCAGGTTGTGGGGCGGGATGTTGGTGGCCATGCCCACCGCGATCCCCGACGCCCCATTGAGCAGCAGGTTGGGAATCCGCGTGGGCAACACCACCGGCTCCACCAGGGACTCGTCATAATTGGGCTGGAAGTCAACCGTCTCCTTGTCGATATCGGCCAGCATCTCCTCGGCCAGCCTCGACATCCTTACCTCGGTGTAACGCATGGCCGCCGGAGAGTCGCCGTCGACGGACCCGAAATTCCCCTGTCCGTCCACCAGCGGGGCCCGCATCGAAAAGTCCTGCGCCATCCGCACGATGGTGTCGTAGACGGCCGCCTCTCCATGGGGGTGGTACTTGCCGATCACCTCTCCCACCACCCGGGCCGACTTCTTGTGCGGTTTGTTGTGGAAATTGCCGAGTTCGTGCATCGCGTACAGAACCCGGCGATGGACCGGCTTCAGCCCGTCCCGGACATCCGGCAGAGCCCGTCCAATGATGACGGACATGGCGTAGTCCAGGTACGAGGACTTCAGTTCCTCTTCAATGTTGACCGGCAGTTCGCGGGGATGATTCTCCATGGCGGATCAGATGTCCAAGTTCTTTACGTTCAAAGCGTTATCTTCGATGAATTTCCGGCGCGGCTCCACCTGATCGCCCATGAGAACCGTAAAGATCTCATCGGTCTCAATGGCGTCTTCGATATTGACGCGCAGCAGGGTTCGCGTCTCCGGATTCATGGTGGTCTCCCAAAGCTGGATGGGATTCATCTCGCCGAGCCCCTTGTAGCGCTGTATGGTCACATTGCGCTTGCCCGCCCCCAGCAGCAGATCGACCAGCTCGTCCACGCCGTCGACGACGGTTTCGCTGTCTTTCTGATGGACGACCAGCCGTCCGCTCTCAAACTCCAGGACCTTGAGATAAAGCCGGATCAACTGGTGCCACTCCGCACCGGACAGCACTGCGTGGTCGAGGAGCACAGCCGGCCCTGAATCCCGGGAGATCTTCAACTCATAGAGCGAGTACTCTCCGTCAAACAGCACGTCGGCGGCCAGTCCCCTGCTCCGCAGTTCCTGGCAGAATCGGTCCAGCACATCCCGCTCCTTGAGCAGCGAGTCTCCCTGCAGCGCCAGCTCCCGGGCCTGGACATCCCGTGCCAGTTGCTCCAGCACGACGTCCAGCATTCCATCGGACCCGATCTTGCGGCCGAAACGCTCCCGGATCTTCCGATACTCCATCAGATCCCGCATCTTCTCGATCAGCTCCCGGCCCTCGTATTTCTTGCCGGTTGCCTCCACGGTGACGACCACGTTCTCGGTCGCCCGCGACATGAGGAACTCCGTCAGCTCGCTTTCCCGGTGCAGATAGGTTTCGCTTTTCCCTACCTGGACGCGATACAGCGGCGGCTGGGCGATGTACACATGGCCCGCCCGCAACAGCTCGGTCATCTGCCGGTAGAAGAAGGTCAGCAGGAGCGTCCGGATGTGGCTGCCGTCCACATCGGCATCGGTCATGATGATGATGCGGTGGTAGCGGAGCCGCGAGGGGTCGAAGTCGTCCGGGCCGATGCTGGTTCCCAGCGCCGAGATCATCGTCGCGATCTCTTCGTTGCTCAGCATCTTGTCGAACCGGGCCCGTTCCACATTGAGAATCTTCCCCTTGATGGGCAACACCGCCTGGGTGCGCCGGTCGCGTCCCTGCTTGGCGGAGCCGCCGGCGGAATCTCCCTCGACAATGAACAGTTCCGACAAAGCCGGGTCCCGCTCCTGACAGTCCGCCAGTTTGCCGGGCAGCGACAGGTTCTCCAGAGCCCCCTTGCGGCGGGTCAGGTCGCGCGCCTTGCGCGCAGCCTCCCGGGCCCGGGCGGCCTCGATCGCTTTCTCGACGATCCGCCGTGCCTCCGCAGGGTTCTGTTCCAGATACAGGGTCAATCGCTCATTGGAAACCGCCTCGACCAGGCCCTTAACCTCCCCGTTACCCAACTTGGCCTTGGTCTGCCCCTCGAACTGGGGGTCCCGGAGCTTGACGCTGACGACCGCCGTCAAGCCCTCGCGGACGTCGTCCCCGCTCAGGTTCTGCTTCAGGTCCTTGAGCAGGTTCGCGGAAGTGGCGTAGGCGTTGAGCGTCCGCGTGAGCGCGGCCTTGAAGCCGACCAGATGGGTCCCGCCTTCGACGGTGTTGATATTGTTGGCGAACGAGAAAAGGGTCTCGTTGTACCCGTCGTTGTACTGCAGCGCAATCTCCACCAGAACGCCGTCCCGCTCATCGCGGTAGTAAATCGGCGGCTCGTGCAGAACGTTTCGGTTCTTGTTGAGGTGACGGACGAAGTCGACGATGCCCCCCTCGTAGTAGAACTCCTGTTCCCGGTCCGTGCGCAGATCCTCCATCGTGATCCGCAATCCCGGGTTGAGGTAGGCGAGTTCCCGCATCCGCTGCGAGAGAGTGTCGAAACTGAACTCGGTGACCTCGAAGATCTCGGGATCCGGGACAAACGTGATCTTGGTTCCCCTTCTCTCGGTGCGTCCGGTGGCCTTGAACTCGGTGACGGGGTAGCCGCGGGCATAACTTTGGGTGTACACCACACCGTCACGCCAGATCTCCAGGTCCAGCCGGCTGGAAAGGGCGTTAACCACCGAAACGCCCACCCCGTGCAGTCCGCCTGAAACCTTGTAGGCGCCGCTATCGAACTTCCCCCCCGCGTGTAAGGTAGTCATCACCACCTGGGCCGCCGGCAGGTTTTTCGCGGGGTGGATATCCACCGGAATCCCTCTGCCGTCATCCACCACGGTCACCGAGTTGTCAACGTGGACGGTCAACTGGATGTTGCGGCAGAAGCCGGCCATGGCCTCATCCACCGAGTTGTCCACCACCTCGTAGACCAGGTGGTGAAGTCCCGCGGCGCCCGTTGATCCGATGTACATGGCGGGGCGCTTGCGGACCGCCTCCAAACCCTCCAAAACCTTGATCTTGTCGGCGTTATATGCATCCAGCCCGCCGTTGGGCGTTGTCTCATCCACACGAGTGCTCATGGTCATTTGCCTGCGACGTCAGTTTGGTGCCGGCGGGGTATCACCCGCGGTGGGCACTTACCGAGGAATGCCGGCCAAGCGGCGTAACCCTCCCGGATCTCGGAAAGTTCATTTCGAAGGCCCCTTCCCCTCCTTGGGGGAAGTGCTGTAAAACGTTGAAATTATAACACATTGGATGGGGTTCCGGCGGGCGGGAGGGACCGGTGCCGGCCCCGCCCACGGCTGACGGACAAGTACGGCACGAATTACCGGCCGGCTGGCCGCACCTCAGATCTTCACAGGCATCACGACATAGTTGTAGTCGTAGCCTTCCAATGCCACAGGCTTCAGCAACGCCTGGGTCTCGCGGTCCCGCAGGCGGACGGAGACCTCCTCGCTTTCCACCGCGGTCAGGAAGTCAAGCAGATAATACGCGTTGAAGCCGATCTCCAGAGGCTCGCCCGAGTAACGCACCCCCAGAGCTTCCCGGGCTTCTCCATAGTCGGGGTTGGCCGAGGAGATCTCCAGCAGGCCTTCCTTAAGGCTCAGGCGGACGGCCCGGGACTGTTCTTCCGCCATTACGGCAGCCCGGCGCAGGGCGTCCACCAGCTCCAGCGTATTCACCGTCAGGTGGACGTTGTTTTCCCGGGGAATCACCCGATCATAGTTGGGAAACTGGCCGCTCAGCACCCTCGAAACCAGCAGCCGCTCACCGATCCGGAAAAACAGGTGGTTGGGGGTGTGGCCGAAACGCACCTTCTCCGCCCCAAGCGCCAGCTTGCTCAGCTCCACCAACGCCTTCTTGGGAACCAACACGCGGATCCCCCCTTCCGACACCGGGAGGGCCGCCCGGTGCTCGATCAGCACCAGGCGGTGGCCATCGGTGGTGACAAAGGTCAGCCCCCCGGGCTCGATGATCATCTGCGCCCCGTTCAGCGTGTAACGCGATTCCTCCGTGGTGATGGCGAAAATGCACCGGCCGATCATGTAAGCCAGCGCTTCCCCCGGCAGGTCCACTTCAACCGCCTCTTCCTGCGGCACCTCCGGGAAATTCTCCCGTGACATGCCCGCGACCCTGAAACGGGAACGCCGGCAGGTAAGGTTGACCCACTCCGCAGAGGCCGCCTTGAAATGGATTTCCTCGTCCGGAAGGAGTCGGACGATGTCGAACAGCTTGCGGGCGGAGATCGTCACCGAACCCGCCATGCGCACCTCCGCACGGCAACTGCAGCGCAAGGAAACATCCAGGTCCGTCGCGGTCAACTGGAGCGTGTTGCCGCTGGTCTCCAACAACAGATTGGAGAGGATCGGGACCGTGGTCTTGCGCTCGACAATGCCCTGCACATGCTGGATCTCCCGCAACAACTCCGACTGCTTCACCGTGAGGTCCATGCTGCGTCACCTTCCCGACATATCTACTGAATCGACTCCATCAGCCGTCCGATGGTCGCCTTCAGCTTGGGATCGGACTTCTGCTGGCGTTCCACTTTGCGGATGGCGTGCATCACGGTCGTGTGATGCTTGCCGCCGAACTCTCGGCCGATCTCGCTCAGGGAGTTCTGCGTCAGTTCCTTGCTGAGATACATCGCGATCTGTCGCGGCTCGGCCACCCGCCGCGAGTTGTCCTTGGCCTTCAGCTCGGAAACCTTGAGCTGGTAATGCTCGGCCACGCTCCGCTGAATCTGGCCAATTGTAATCACGCGGGTCTGGCTTTCCACCAGGTTCTTGAGTACACGCTGCGCCAGTCCCAAGGTTACCGCCTCCCCAGTCAGGCTGCTGTATGCCACCAAACGGACCAGCGCACCCTCGAGTTCCCGGATATTCGACTTGATGTTGGCGGCGATAAACAGCGTCACCTCATCATCGAGCCGGATCCCCTTGGCTTCCGCCTTCCTTCGCAGGATGGCGATCTTGGTTTCCAGGTCGGGCGGCTGGATATCGGCAATCAGACCCCACTCAAAGCGGCTGTGCAGTCGTTCCTCGAGAGTCGGTATCGACCGCGGCGGAGCGTCACTGGTGACGACAATCTGCTTCTGCGCGTCATACAGCGCGTTGAAGGTGTGGAAGAACTCCTCCTGCGTCCGCTCCTTGCCGGCCAGGAACTGGATGTCGTCCATGAGCAGCACATCGATGTTCCGGTACTTCTCCCGGAACTGGATCATACGGTCGTAGCGGATCGAGTGGATCAGCTCATTCATGAACGACTCCGAGGACATGTAGGTCAGGGTCAGTTGGGGCGCCTGGGCACGGATGCGGTGCCCGATGGCATGCATGAGATGGGTCTTGCCCAGACCCACCCCGCCGTAAATGCAGAGCGGATTGTAAGCACACGAAGGCTGGTCGGCAACCGCCTGCGCCGCAGCATGGGCAAACTGGTTCGAGAACCCGACCACGAACGTTTCAAAGGTATAACGGGGATTCAGACCGAGACTCGCATCGTGTTCATCGAGCCGGGCTTCCTCCCTGCCGGCCGTGGTGCCGTTGAGCCCGCCGACCCCGTTCTCGTCCTCGGCGTGGAAGACGACCGTCCAGTCTTCCCAGCCGGCCTCCCGCAGGACCTCCTCCAAGACCTTCTGATACCGTTCCGTCAACCAGTAACGGAAATGCTGGTTGGGAACGAGAACGCGGATTTCTTTCCGTTCCTCGTCGACCGACTGCAGGGCCGTCGGCCGAAACCAGACTTCAAAGTGTTGGGCCGGAATCTTCTCCCCGATCCTGGCCAAGACCTGTTCCCACACCCACATGTCGCCTGACTCTCCCCCCGTTCCATCCGCCGGGTGACCAGCGACCTCCCGCAAAAGCCGCCCAGCACCATCCCGGGTTCCAAGACCAGTCCGACACCTTCCACCGACACCCGCACCCGCTCGATCCATGCACATCTTTTCCACAGGTTGTGGAAAACGCCTGTCATGTTTTCCTGGGAACAATTCGGAACCGAATTGTGTCAGCTGGCCCGGATACCCTAACACCGGTTCGGCACCTGGCACCACACAATTCTTGCCCAAGTCCGAATTTTGTGCCCTTTCTCCTGCTTCTGCGACGAGTTACGCGTCCGAGCCTAAGCCCGGATGTGAGGGAATGGCGGAGAGCTGACATAGTGCCGCCCCGATATCCGCAGCCGACCCGTTCAGGGTCGTGAAACTCCGGACGGAAAGGCTGCGTTTAGTCGTTTTCAGCGGTTTGGAAGTGAGGCAGAAGCTTCTGCCACGTGGTCGAAAGTTCCTCGGGAATGACCCGTGTCTCGCCCACCACGGAAACGAAATTGGCGTCCCCGATCCAGCGGGGAACCACGTGGAGGTGGAGGTGGCCGGCGACACCGGCACCTGCACAGGAGCCGAGATTAAAGCCCACGTTGAAACCGTCGGGACGATACACCCGTCGCAGCGCCTGCTCGCAGCGGCGGGCTTCAACGGCCATCCACTCCAGTTCTTCACGGGTCGCCTCCTCCAGCCAGGCGATGTGGCGATAGGTAGCAACCAGCAGATGGCCCGAGGTATAGGGGAACCGGTTGAGGAGGGTAAACGTGTGTGAACCGCGTCTGAGAACGAGATGATCGCGATCCCTGGCGGATTCATCGGCGCCGATCCGGCAGAAGACACATTCAGACGTGTCCCGCCGCGACGTCAGGTACTGAAACCGCCAGGGCGTCCAGAGATTCTCCATGCCCGGACTCAGGAGTTGATCAGTTCCTTCAGCTCCTTGCCGGGCTTGAAATAGGGCACCTTCTTGGCCGGGACCTGAACTCGTTCTCCGGTCTTGGGGTTGCGGCCCTGCCTGGGAGAACGCTCACGGAGACGAAAACTGCCGAATCCACGGAGCTCCACCTTCTCCCCGCGCTGCAGGGAGTCGATGATGCTGTCCAGAACGGTCTGGACGATCACTTCCGCATCTTTCTTGCTCAGTCCCGACGAGCGGGATACCCCGTCCACCAGCTCAGCTTTCGTCATTGCGTTCCCCTCCCTTGGCCAGCTCAGCCTTCTTCTTCAGCTCGCCGAGTTGAGCCCCGGCCAGCTCCCCAATCGAAGTCGTCGCCACCTCCGGAGTATAGGTCCACCGTTCTTCCGGTTCCTCCTCTTCACTGAGAGCCCGGATCGACAAACCGATCTTCCGCTCCAGGAGGTTCAGCTTGATGATCTTGAAGTCCGCCTCCTGTCCAGGAGAGAACTCATCCTCGGGATTCTCGATGCGCCGTGTGCTCAGCTCCGAGACGTGGCACAGGCCCTCGATTCCCTCCTCAATCTCCACAAAAGCCCCAAAGCTGGCCAACCGGATAATCTTGCCCCGGACGACATCGCCCACCTGGTGCCGGGAGAAAAATTCCTCCCAGAGATCCGGCTCAAGCTGCTTGATCCCCAACGAGAGCCGCTGGTTCTCGGCGTCGACGTTGAGCACCACCGCCTCCACCTCCTGGCCCTTCTGCAGGACCTCCGAGGGGTGCTTGATCTTCTTCGTCCAGCTCAAGTCCGACACATGAACCAGTCCCTCGACGCCCTCCTCAACTTCGATGAAAGCGCCGAAATCAGTCAAGTTGCGGACGATGCCACGGACAATGGAGTTGATGGCGTAGGTCTGCTCGACCAGATCCCACGGATTCGGTTCGGTCTGCTTCATCCCGAGCGAGATCCGGCGGTTGTCGGCGTCCACATCCAGCACCACGGCTTCCACCTCGGCTCCCACTTCCACGACTTTCGACGGGTGCTTCAGGCGCTTGTTCCAGCTCATCTCGGAGATGTGGATCAGCCCTTCGATCCCTTCCTCCAACTCGACGAAAGCGCCATAGTCCGTGACACTGACAACTTTGGCCCGAACCCGTGTTCCCTTCGGGTAACGGCGTGCGGCCGAGGTCCACGGATCCTCGCCGAGCTGCTTGTAACCCAGCGAAACCTTCTCCTCCAGACGGTCGAACTTGAGGACCTTGACCTTGATCCGGTCCCCGATCTTGAACAGATCAGAGGGGTGATTGACCCGTCCCCAGGACATGTCCGTGATGTGCAGCAGGCCGTCGATGCCGCCAAGGTCCACAAAAGCCCCATAGTCGGTGATGTTCTTGACGACACCCTCGACAATCTTTCCTTCCTCGAGGGTACGGAGCGTTTCTTCCTTCTTTTTGTAATATTCCTCTTCCAGAACGGCCTTGCGGGAAAGCACAATGTTGCCCCGCCGCTTGTTCACCTTGATGACCCGTACCTCAATCTCCTCACCGCGGAAGCTGTCCAAGTTGCGAACAGGATGCATGTCGACCTGGGATCCCGGCAGGAAGGCGCGGACGCCGATGTCCACCGCCAGCCCTCCCTTGATCCGTTCGAGAACACGCCCCTTGAGGACGGACTGTTCCTCATAAGCCTTCTCGATGGCGTCCCAGATCTTCATCCGTTCCGCCTTCTCCCGGGACAGCACGACACTGCCGTCGACCTCAATGCTTTCCAGCAAGACGTCGACGACGTCTCCCGGCTTCACGTCGACCTCACCTTTCTCGTTGCGGAACTCCACGGCAGGGATGACCCCTTCCGATTTGAAGCCCACGTCCACCACCACCGATTCGTCGGAGACCTTCAAGACACGGCCTTGGACCACCTCGCCTTCAGCGAAATCCTTCAGGCTGCGGTCGTACTCGTCCAGAATCGCAGCCAGATCGATCTGACCTGGGTCCTCGATCACCGGTTTATGGGCAAGGGCTACCGCCCCAGCCTCTTCCTTCTTGCTCGCAGTCGGTGCCATCAAACAAAATCCTCCTCAAAGATATTCTGAAATGCGCCCCCTGCGGAGCGCTGCTCAGTCTGGGTTTCCCCGGCTGGACGCCATGGACGGCAGGTTCAGCCGTGGCGGGGAAGAAACGGGACAGCGAACGTCCGTCCCGGAACTCGGGACTGGTGCTCGTAAACTGAAATGCTCAATAAGGATTAACCCCTGTCGCCCGAATTTTGAAATTCCCCTTATACCCTTGATTTCAAACGCTTGTCAAGTTCGCTGAAGCCCGGCGAAGGCCTCCCGGTCGCTCCTCCACCACCGGCCGGGAACGCACCCAATGCACCTCAGGAGCGGTAGGTGCCCAGGATTTTCGCATCTTGGCCGGGGGTTCGACGCCGCCGCGACGAATCTGCTAAACTGCCAGTTTCCTCCTTCGCCGGCGACGCTGCGAAGGAGCCTTGAGGTAATGAAATGAAGGCTGGGATTCATCCGGAATACACCACTGTGAACGTCAGTTGCGCCTGCGGCGCCCACTGGGTAACCCGCTCCACCCGAGGGGAGGATATCCGTCTGGAAATCTGCTCCAGCTGCCACCCCTTCTTCACCGGCAAACAGAAATTCGTCGACACCGCCGGCAGGGTCGAGCGCTTCCAGAAAAAGTTCGGCACCATACTCCGGAAGAAGTAAGCCTGCGGGCCGACGATGTTCGACAAACTTGCCGCCGTCGAGGAGAAGTATGTCGAACTCTCGCGCCAGTTGGGCGAACCCGAGATCGTGCTCGACCCCAGGCGCTACCAGAAGCTGGCCCGCGCCCGAGCCGAGCTGGAAGAAATCGTCGAGAAATATCGCGAATACCGCGCCCTGGAGAAATCCCGCGAAGGCACGCGACACCTTCTTCACGACGAGTCGGACGAAGAACTCCTCCGCCTCGCCCGAGAGGAATTGGCGGACCTGGACCAGCGAATCGCCCGCTGCAGCGAAGAGCTCCGGCTCCTCCTGCTCCCGAAGGACCCTAACGATGAACGCGACGTCATCTTGGAGATCAGGGCCGGTACCGGCGGTGACGAGGCAACCCTGTTCGCCCAGGAGATCTTCCGGATGTACAGCCGCTACGCCGAGTCCCGGCGATGGAAAGTCGATATCCTCTCGGTGACCTACTCCGCGGTAGGTGGTTTCAAGGAAGTCATCGCCTCCATCAGCGGTGACCGTGTCTACAGTCGCCTTCGGTTTGAGAGCGGTGTTCAGCGGGTGCAACGAGTCCCCCAGACGGAGACCCAAGGCAGAATCCATACCTCAGCCGTGACAGTCGCCGTGCTGCCGGAGGCGGACGAAGTCGAAGTCCAGATCGACCCCGGCGACTTGCGGATCGACACCTACTGTTCGTCCGGCCCGGGAGGCCAGTCGGTCAATACCACCTACTCTGCAGTGCGGATTACACACCTGCCTACCGGCGAGGTCGTCACCTGCCAGGATGAAAAATCCCAAATCAAGAACAAGGCCAAGGCTCTGAAGATTCTCCGATCCCGCCTTTACGAGCGCGCCCTTGAAGAACAGCGGCGCGAGATTGCGGCCAACCGCCGAACGATGGTGGGCTCCGGCGACCGCAGCGAGAAAATCCGCACCTATAACTTCCCCCAGAACCGAGTCACCGACCACCGGATCAACCTCACCCTCCACCGCTTGGATTCGGTCCTGGAAGGCGACCTCGACGAGATCATCGACGCGCTGATCACCCATTACCAGGCAGAGGCGCTCAAGCAGCAGAGCCTCGACGCATGACCCCGACCCTGGGAGAAGCCCTGGCGTGGGCAGCGTCTCTCCTGCAACAACGGGGCTTCTCGCAAGCTCGACATGATGCCGAAGTGTTGCTTTGCGGGGTCGTCCGCATCGAACGAAGCCGGCTCCACAGCCATCCCGAATTGGCTCTCACCCCGGCCCAGTGGGAAGAGTTTCAGAGACAACTGCAGCGCCGTGCAGCAGGTTACCCCCTGCAATATCTGCTGGGTTTACAGGAGTTCTACGGCCGGAACTTTGTCGTCAGCGAAGCAGTCCTGATCCCGCGACCCGAGACCGAGATCGTGGTTGAGCTTGCCCTGGACCTGCTGGCCCCGACGCCCGCACCTTCCGTGCTGGATGTGGGGACAGGCAGCGGTTGCATCGCCGTCACCATCGCCTGCGAGCGCCAGGACTGCCGGGTCACCGCCATCGACCTGTCCCCCGACGCTCTTGACCTTGCTGCCGAAAACGCGCGCCGGCTGGGGGTTGCAGCCAGGGTGAGGCTGGTTGCCGGCGATCTTGTGGAACCGGTGCAGGGGCAGCTCTTCGACCTGGTGGTCAGCAACCCTCCGTATGTCGCGGAACAGGACCCCCGGGTGGCCCCCGAAGTTCGACGGTGGGAACCGAGGCTGGCTGTGTTTGCGGGAAGCACCGGGCTTGAACTGCATCAGCGCCTGCTGGCGGAGGCCGGCGCTGTGCTGGCTGCAGGACGATTCCTGGTGCTGGAAGTGGGAGAGGGACAGGTGCCATCGCTGTCCCAGGCCGCGTGTGCAACCGGTTGGGAACTGATGGAGGTCCGTAAAGATCTGGCTGGAATCCAGCGGGCGGTGGCACTGCGGCGCCTCCAGCCGACCGGATAGCCCGTCCTCCCGGCCTGTCCCCGCCCCTTCAACGGCCTGCGTTCAGGAGGCTGGACATGGGAGTCGGGATGGTCCCCGTCGAGGAACTCGTGTCCGGATGGTCGTGGGCCAACCGCAGGGACCCTATGCTTCATGAGGCGGCCAAGCAGCGGTTAAGGGGCGGCTCATGGCCCACCGTGGAGGCACAGCTCGCCCAAAAGGTGCAGCCAGGCTGCCTGAACGCCGGGCAAGACGCGGACGGCCTCGTCGGGACATTCCGTTATGCCTGCTTCCCTGTCCCTGGCCGGTGAACCTGACCGAACTTGACCTGTCCCCGGTGGTGGGTGCCGGTGCTGCTTGTGGGCGTAGCCGGCTCCTCGTCAAACCTGCCGGACGATCTGACCTGTCCCCAGCGTTCGGGAGTGGTTGCCACCGAGTCAAAGCGGGGCGGCCTGGCCGAACCGAAGAGGGCTTCCTTGACCGCATGGCAAGTCCAGCTGCCCCGGGGAACCAGGCGCTCTTGCCGGAAAGCTCACGGTTCCGGCAGGCGAGCGCGGCCTGTCCCCTTTGCCGATGTTCTCTCTGCCGGTGCCGTCTGCCCGCTTCTTCCCAGCCGGCGTTGAGCGGACGCTTGACCTGTCCCCGAAGTCCGAGAGAGACCTGCGGCTGACAGTTGGCCGCTTCGCTGACAAAGGGCTCGAGGCCCGGAGGGGCGACCGAACTGACGGAGTCCACGGCTCAGCCGGCCCTGCGCCACACTTCTGCCTGATGGGGACTGTCCCCAAGACGAACCCTTGGGCGACCGGCTGATGGCGGTCCTGGAGGTAAAGCGATGAGGTTCCCCCGGGGACAGGTAGAGTTCCGCTCCATGAACCTCGGCCTCGGGTTCGTGCCCGAAGTTCCGCCGGGGACAGGTGGGGTTCCGCCTGCGGACGACAGCATCGCCGGAAAACGCAGCATCCAAGCCCCACGTCCACGGCCTGCCCAGCGGCTTGCAGGCCCCGAACGGGCTACGCACCAGTCCATCAGCGGGCGCGTACCGGCCGGCTGATCCCTGACCCGAAACCTGCCCATCGCAACGACGCCCCGGTGGAGCCGGGCAATCAGGAGGCGGCGGACGGTGGCCCGGCCGGCAACAAGAGCTCCATCCCCTCCGAATCATCTGAGCCACTTGACGGATCCCGGCCTCCCTTCTGACCTGTCCCCGGGGCGGTCTGCGTTCATCCCACGCTGCGGCGAACCACTTCGGCTGTCCCGCCCGTCCGACACGCGGGACGTCGTCGTCACCTGTCCCCCAACCGCATGAATCCCACAACCGGCCCCCGCAAAAGACTTGTTCCCGACCCGTCAGCGTGTCCCGGACCCCTCAGCAGCTTCCCGGATCTGGAGGGGCTGCCCCAGCACCACCGTCCGCCGGGAGACTGTATGGGTTACCGTCGAGCAGAGCAGGAGGGACAGGTCAGATTACTGGGCCCCGAAGGCCACCTCGGCAACCGGTTTGAGGTGGATCCAACTCTGTGATTACCGGGTAACAGCCCCGTGGAAGCGAAATCGGCAGCGAATTGGCGCCATCGCCCGCCGATCCACCAGCCGACCCATGGCCCGTTCCCGTGTCCCACACCACCTGTCCCCGGGGCGGTCTGCGTTCATCCCACCCTGCGGCGAACCACTTCGGCTGTCCCGCCCGACCAGCCACCCAACCCGAGGCCTCCGTTGCCTGTCCCCGCACCGGACGGATCCCACCAACCGGACCCGCAAAAACCTGTCCCTGACCCCTCAGCGTGTGCCGGACCCGTCAACGGCTTCTCGGATCTGAACGGGACGCTCCAGCACCACCAGCCGCCAGGAAGGGATCTCAATCAACGCCAGTCGGAACATGTACTTGCCCGGCGGTGCCAGAAGACGGTTGGTGTAGATAATGCCGCGGCCGTCCCTCAGCTCGCCCAAACCGAGCTGAGCCCGGAACACCTCCCGCAGGCGCACCACCTCGTTCCCATTCAGATCGCTCAACACACCAATTACTCCGAACTGGGTGCGGATCCCACCCTTGGCGTCACGTTGCAGGGCGTAGGGACTGATCTTCAGGCGAAACGGGAGACTGGTTCGACCTGCCAGGTCCCGCGGGCGGAGGATATCCATGTCGGCTCCGATCTCATGGAACAGACTCCGTTCCTCCGTCAGGCCCTCCAGCGCCGAGTTGTCGAACAGAGCGGCGATATATCGCTTCTTGCCGGCGTCACGGTCGGGAAGCCGCTCAAAGATCCCATGGACGGAGAGGTCGGGCCTCGCGACTCGGACCTCAATGTTGCGTTGAGCCCGCTCCAGCTCCGGGTGCTCGGTGTAATAGCCGAGAGTATAGAGATTCCCAAACAGTTCGTCGTTGATTTCGGCGAGCACATTGTCGAAATCAAGGATCGTCTCGAATCCACCGAAATGGCGTCCGCCGGTTCTTTCGGAAAGACTGGCAAACGCCCGCTCCTTCTCCGCCCGATCCTGTCCCGTGCCGCTGTCCTCTCCGCTGTGGGCGGGTCCAATGTAGAGCTGGGCCGCTGAGGGCACCCAGATCGTGTAGATGGTTACGTCGTGCTGTCGCGCCAGCGCCGAAGATGCTACCGCCCGGGCATAGTCGTCATCGAGCCCGTCGGAAACCACGATCAGGACCTTCCGGTCACCTGGACCCGTCCGCTGGGCCATCCGAGCAATCAGCGTGTTGACGGAGGCATAAATTGCAGTCCTGCCCAGATGCGGCCGGGCTGAGCTGAAGGCGTCCAGCGCCGCCCTCCGGTCGGAGGAGAAGTCATGAAACACCATCAACTTATCGGTAAAACCAAAGATCCCGACCCGGGTAAAGCTGTGGATGTTTTCGAAAAACGACTGGGCAGCGAGGATTTCTTCGGCGCGGGTGCCGAATGTACTCCCGCTGACATCCAGCAAGAAAGCCAGCCATAGCGGCTCCTGGACGGGAGCCTCCCGGAGCGGCGCCTGAAAGAAGGTCACCGGCCGCTCGCTGCCGTTCTCCAGTACCGTGAACTGGTCCGCCGTCAGTCGGTTGGCAAAGGCACCGGTGGAATCCTTGACCGTAAACCGAAGGGTCACCAAGTTGACATCCACCCGGAACCGCTGCTCATCAGGCTGCTGTCCCCTCGCTGTCACGAGCGTCAACGCCAGCAGCCAGCCAAGCCGCCGGTGCCGCCAGGGAATCAACCGGGTGTTCTTCATCAGGTCGATTGAGTCCGGATCAGGTCGAGAAATTCGACTCTCGACCGCTGGTCTTCCCTAAATTTGCCGAGCATCGCCGATGTAATCATTCTACCGTTCCGTTTCTGTACCCCGCGCATCATCATGCACAGGTGCTGGGCTTCGATAATCACGGCGACACCCCTCGGATTGATGGCATCCCGAATCGTTTCAGCAATCTGCTGGGTCAGACGCTCCTGGACTTGCAGCCTGCGGGCCAGGACATCCACGATCCGGGGAATCTTGCTCAACCCGATGACTTGATTGCGGGGAAGGTAACCCACGTGACAGCGGCCGAAAAACGGCAGCAGGTGATGCTCGCAGAGACTGTAAACTTCGATGTCCTTGACGATCACCATCTCGTCGTAATCGACGGTGAAAAGCGCGTTGTTCAGGACCTCCTGGACGTTCTCCCGATAACCTTTGGTCAGAAAGCGGAATGCGGCGTCCACTCGGCGAGGGGTTTCCTTCAACCCTTCCCGATCCGGATCCTCTCCCAGCTCCACGAGTATCTGCCTGACCAGCTCCTTCATGCCCGCCCAGTATATTCCAGCTCCTTTCAGGAGGTTTCGCCGACGCGGACACGGGCAACGCGACCGAAGCGTCTTTCAGCACGGGACCGCAGCTCGTCCAAGCGGGACTGCAGCCGCTCCAGTCCCTCCTCCAGACTGGACCCCGGAGGCACCTGAACAGGCTCTCCAAACTCCAAGACCCCTCGCGTGAAAGGCTTCGGGATTCGAAACCCGTCCCAACTCCTCAACGTCCACCGTCGCTCAACTTCCGCATGAAACGGCAGGATGGGGGCCCCTGTCCGCCGGGCAAGTTGGACAGGCCCCGGTTTGGCACGGTATACCGGGCCCTTCGGTCCATCCACCGTGAAGGCCACGTCACGTCCTTCCTCCAGCCGTCGGCCCATCTCCAGCAGCGCGGCCACGGCACCCCTCGTACTGGAGCCGCGGGCCGTGCCAAATCCAAAACGCTGGATGACTCGCGCGATAGCTTCCCCGTCGCGGTGACGGCTCGTCATGACCACAATCCCCTGTCCCCGAAACAGCCATGTCCCCGAAAGGATCTGGTTGTGCCAGAAACACAAGATCACCGGCTGGCCGCGTCGCCGGAAGTCCGCCAAGATCTCTCCCCCGAGCGTCTCATACCGGATCGTCCGACTGATCAGGTGAACCAGCGCCCAACCCACACCCGCGGTCAGGGACACCTCCAGCCGTCGCCCGAGGCTGAGATCAGTTCCCTCCCCGCTCATCCCGTCTCCCGCGGTGGGCAGCAAGCTCGCGATCGATCTTCAGGATCTCATCGATGAACAGGCGGCGGCACTCAGCGGCATAAGGGTTCTCCCGTTCCATATCAAGAAACAGCTGTTGAGTGTCGCGCTGAACCGTCTTCACCAGACGGTAAAAGGCTTCGGGGCCTGGCGTCGAGATCGGTTTGACACCCCAGCCCAGCCGGCCCATGGCTTGCGCGATCAGGTGGAAAATCGCCTGGCTCAGGGCAATCTGGCGGTCGTGTTCTTCAGGCGTAGTCTCGACCACAACCAGTTCCAGCGACTCCAGAAAGCGGCGGATCTCCTGATACTTCTCCGGCTGGATCCGGATCGGGCACAATGCGATCTTGAGTCCGGCGATTCCATCCTTCCCGCTGTCAGGCCCGAACAACGGATGCGTTCCCAGAATTTCGACGGTCTCCGGTAACTGTTCGCGCATCCACTGCACAGGTAGGGACTTCACACTGCAGGTATCCACCACCACCCTGCCCGGAGCCAGCAATCCGGAGATCCGGCCGCAAACCTCCGCCACCGCCGATATCGGGACCGAGAGGATAACGATCTCACACCCGCACACCTCGCTCAGGCCGGTGGCTTCTGGGAGCGCTGACACCCTCGACGGGTCAGCGTCGAACACCCGCAGTTCTACCCGCTCGCGAAGATGCCGGTAAATCATCGAACCGAATCGTCCCACCCCGATCAGGCCTACCGTTCGGAATTTCACAGGCGGATTCTATAATGACGCCGCCGATGGCGGAGAACTGTTTGGTGTGCTTGCACAGCCCTGGTCCCCGCGACGCGCTCCGTGACTTCGACGCCTCCGGGTGGGTCACCGCGCCTCGGGTCCGCGTTGACCGGGAATGGTCCGGCCGGCGGTTACCGCCAGGGCTTCGCGGTGTGGGAGGCTTCACCGTGGCCGCCCGCTGGACCGCCGAGGCGCTTCATTTCCTCTTCGACTGCCGCTTCAACCACCTGGATGTCAACAGCGCGTGGGGACTGGACGGTCCCGTGGATCGACTCTGGGAGTTCGATGTGGTGGAGGTGTTTCTCCGCTCTCCCCATAACCCCGAATACGTGGAGGTCGAAGTCAGTCCACTCGGACAGTGGCTGGATCTGAAGGTGAGAGTCCCCCGCCGGGACGTTGACTGGAACTGGCGGTCCGAATTATGGCGCTCGGTCTCGGTTGACCCTGTCAACCGACGCTGGCTGACCCTGCTGGAGCTGCCCTGGGACCGTCTGGGAGAGGTTGCAGGCTACAATCTCCCTCCCGCCTTGGGGGATGCCTGGCGGGTTAACTTTCTGCGCTGTGCCAGAGACGGCGATAACCGCCTCTACCTGGCCTGGCGCCCCACTTTCACCCAGGAGCCGGACTTCCACGTCCCCCACGCATTCGGTCACCTCGTGTTCTTGGACCGCGAGCCCTTGCCATGACCACGCCCCTCTTCCACAGCCTGGGTCCGCGGGCTTCGGTATCCGACACACCCGCCCGGTCCGATCTGCTGGCGACCGAGCGCCGCCTGTGGGAGGCAGGAATTCTTCATGTGGCAGGCGTTGACGAGGCTGGAGTAGGCCCCTTGGCTGGGCCCGTCTTCGCCGCAGCCGTCGTATTCGCACCAGAAACCCGCTTGGAGGGGGTTGCGGATTCCAAGACCCTGTCACCCCTGCAACGGCTGGAAGCCGAGGCCCGGATCCGGCAGCGGGCTGTATCTTGGGCGGTCGCCTGTGCCGAGGTGGAAGAGATCGATCGCCTGAATATTTACCAGGCAGCGCTTTTGGCGATGCAGCGGGCAGTCGCTGCCCTGACTCTGGAGCCAGACCACCTCCTGGTGGACGGACGCCTCATCCCGACCCTGGCCATTCCCCAGACCCGGGTGGTGGCCGGAGACCGACTCTGTCACTGCATTGCAGCCGCATCTATCCTTGCCAAGACAGCCCGCGACCGGCGGATGGTGGAACTGGACGAGCTCTTCCCGGGATACGGGTTTGCTGCACACAAGGGGTACCCCACACCTGGTCATCGCCAAGCGCTGGCGAGGATGGGACCCAGTCCCGTCCACCGGCGTTCGTTTGCCGCCGTCAATGAATTCGAAGGCGACTTCAGCCCCCAGTTCTTTACGGTCCGCCGTAAGATCGCCATGGCTCGTGATCCCGAGGAGGTTGAGGCGGTGGTCACTCAGGCGGCGCTGTGCAAGCCCTCCCTGACCGCGGGCGAGTTCAGGCGGATCCGGGAGTTATGCAGCCGCCGCAAACGCATGCTGGCGCGTGTCTCCGGACGCCGCTAAGGTATAGAATGAACCGGGCTTGGACCCCGATGGATTGGACGGCAGCCCGAACCCGCATGGTGGAAACACAGTTGAAACCGCGCGGGATCCGCTGCCAACGGGTCCTCGATGCTTTCCTGAAAGTGCCCCGCCACAAGTTCGTCCCTGAGAACCTCCAGCAGGATGCTTACCGGGACTGCCCCCTTCCCATTGGGGAAGGCCAGACCATCAGCCAACCTTACATGGTCGCCAGCATGACCGAGGCCCTGGAAATCGAGCCTGGGCATCGCGTGCTGGAGATCGGCACCGGCAGCGGCTACCAGGCGGCGATCCTGGCGGAGTTGGGTGCCGAAGTTTATACCGTGGAGCGGATCCCCTCGCTGGCGGAACAAGCAGAACGGCGTCTCCTTGAACTCGGCTACCGTGTCCACCTGCGGGTTGGAGACGGAACCTTGGGCTGGCCCGAGGAGGCCCCATTCGATCGAATTATCGTGACCGCAGGGGCGCCTTCGCTCCCTCCGCCCCTGGCGGCCCAACTGGCGGAGGGCGGCCGGCTCGCCATTCCAATCGATGAAGGCTTCTCGCAGGTGCTGTGTATCTACCGGCGGGAAAAGGACCGGCTGAGCGAAGAGCGGCGAGAGCACTGCACGTTCGTTCCGCTGATCGGCGAGTTCGGCTGGAAACGTTGAACTCGGGCGCTGAACTGGGTACCAGAAAACCGCTAGAATCATGCGACGCCGTCCGCCCTGCCGGCGCGGCGAGGGAGGTTCTTGGGCATGTCCGGACATCGGAGTACGGCGGCAAGCGGGAATGGTCACATTACCTGGGATCACCGTTGGGGATTCGCCGACACCCAGTTCATCGTTCACCCCGACGGCGGAGTCGAGTTGACCGGCAGCCGATATCCGCTGTGCGGCTATCGGATGTACGACTTCCTGCCCTACGTGGAGGATGTACTCGGAATCCGCATCGACCTGAAGGACGTCAAGCCAGAACGAACTCCCAAGCCGGTTCCCCCCCCGGTCTGCAACGAGCGTTTCCTGGGCGAACTGGAAGGCGTCCTCCGCAATGACCAGTACACCAGCGACGACCGCGAGCGGCTCATCCACAGCCACGGCCAGACCACAACCGATGAGGTCTATCGGGTCCTCTACGAGGAGCTTGAGCGTTGTGCAGACCTGGTCATCTACCCGGAGTCCGAAGAGGATGTGGTCAACGTGGTGGGGCTGGCAGGTCGTCACCGCGTCTGCCTGGTGCCTTACGGAGGCGGTACCAGCGTCAGTTGCGCCCTGACACTTCCCCGCGACGAAACCCGCATGATCGCAGTGCTCGACCTGCGGCGCATGAACCGGATCGAATGGATTGACCGGGAGAACCTCCGCGCCTGCGTCCAAGCGGGGATCCGTGGCATGGACTTGGAAGAAGCTCTCCGTCAGGAGGGGTACACCTGCGGCCATGAACCTGACAGTATCGAGCTTTCCACTCTCGGCGGCTGGATCGCCACCAATGCCAGTGGAATGAAAAAGAACCGCTACGGCAACATCGAGCAGATCGTCGAGAAAGTACGGATGGTGACACCGTCGGGTGTGGTGGAACATTTGCAGGCACAGCCACGGGTTTCCATGGGTATCCAGCCGCAGTGGCTGGCTTTCGGCAGCGAGGGCAATCTCGGGCTGATTACCAGCGCGGTCATCAAGATCTTCCCTAAACCCGAAATGACCCGTTATGGGTCATTGGTGTTTCCCAGCATGGAGCATGGCATCCGCTTTCTCCATGAGCTGGCGTACACGGGTTACATTCCAGCGAGCATCCGGCTGGTCGATAACATCCAGTTCCGTTTCGGCCTGGCACTCAAAGCCCACTCGGAAGGCATGGGTGCTTTCCTCGACCGTCTCAAGAAGTTCTTTGTCACTCGGATCAAGGGTTTCGACCCCGACCAGATGGTGGCGGCAACCATCGTTATGGAAGGCTCCCGCGATGAGGTTGAGTACCAGCAGGACAACATCTACCGGCTGGCAAACCGCTTCCACGGGATTCCCGCCGGCGCCGAAGCCGGGCGTCGTGGATATATGCTGACCTACGCCATCGCCTATATCCGCGACTTCGTTGCCCAGTATCACATCATCGGTGAGACCTTCGAAACTTCGGTCCCTTGGTCGCGAATTCAGCAGGTCTGCCGAGCGGTCCAGGAAAAGGCCGCCGAGCAGCACAAGGCTTTCAAGCTCCCCGGCAAGTTCTACGTCTCGTACCGGATCACCCAGGTCTATCACACGGGGGTTTGCATCTATTTTATGTATGGGCTCTATACCAAGGGCGTGGAGCGTCCGGCCGAAGTCTTCGGACGTATTGAACATTCGTTGCGCGAGGTCATCCTGGCCAACGGGGGTTCAATCTCCCACCACCATGGGGTTGGGAAACTGCGCAAGGATTTTGTAGGGTCCACCCTCTCACCGGCAGCCCTGGAGCTCGTCCGACAGGTCAAGCAGGCCGTAGATCCGGAAAACATCTTCGGCATCCGGAATAACATCTTCGCGGGGTGACCTGTGGTCGAACTGCCGTCCCGAGTGTTGATTACAGGAGCGGGTTCCGGACTTGGACGTCGGCTCGCCTACGATCTGGCGTCCCGGGGCTGCCGGCTCGTGCTGGGTGACCGAGACGAGGAAGGGCTGCGCGGGACTTGCGCCCAGATTGCAGTGGATGCGGCGTGCGTTGTTTCCCGAGCCACCGATGTCACCCGGAGCTCCGACTGCGCCGCTCTGGTAGCAGCAGGAGTCGAAACGCTGGGAGGGCTGGATGCCGTGGTCCTGTGCGCCGGCGTCAGCATGTGGTCCCGTTTCGACCAGATCCAGGACTTGGCTGTGTTTGAGAAACTGATTGCGGTCAACTACTTGGGCGCGGTCTATACGGTTCACGCCGCGCTGCCATGGCTGCGGCGCAGCCATGGGCTGCTGGTGGGCATTTCCTCATTGCAGGGTGAGATCGCCCTGCCGTACCACTCGGGTTACTCGGCAGCCAAGCATGCCCTGAACGGATTTCTGGACGCGCTGGAGTTCGAACTGACGGAGGAGCTCCGCTTCCTCACGGTGATGCCGGGATGGATTTCGGGCACGAACCTTCGACGCAATGCGGTGGCCCTGGAATCCGGGGTGGGACCCCGCCGACACAGCCGCCACGCGGTGACGTTGGAGGAAGCTTCGCGACAGATCGTGCAAGCGATGTTGCGGGGAGACCGGTACTTGTACATTCCTCGGAAGCTCGCCGTCCTCAGGTGGTTGCAACTCGTTTCTCCGGGACTGGTCCGGCGGCTTATCGGTCGGGCGGTACGCGCCCAAGGCACCTGATTGACAACCTCTTTTCCAAATCCGGGGACAGGTCACAGCCGATTCGCGAACCGGCCGTTTCGGGGACAGGTCAAGGCAGACTCGGGGTCAGCGCCGCCCGTAGGACCTGGCAACGGTTCTCAGAGTCCCGACAGACTTCGGGGCAAGGACCCAATAGCTCTTTCGGGGACAGGTCTCAATCCACCGCCGACCATCCGTTTCCCGGACCGTTAAGTACCGAACCGGGAACGAGCCAGTTCCCCCCGGATGCCCCGAGCCTGCCCGTACCCACCAACCTCCCTTTCCCCGTTCTCCGAAGTCGGGCGACATAGCTGGGGGACAGGTCATCTCCGATCTCAGAACCTTCCGATTCGGGTAGTCCTGGGTGGCCCGCGAGCGCTACGAACCCTCGCGCCGAGGTGATCGGACGCACCGGCCCGAGCCTGGTCGGTCGTGGTCTGTCTCCGCCACGGGAATACGCGATCCCCGCTGGGGGACAGGTGACGCAAAGTTGATTGGATCCAGTGGACCCGTTGGTCCAGCCGGCGGCTTTGTCCGCCCACAGGAACAGGGGTTCAAGCGGGCACACCTGGCGCCCCGGTGTGGGTTCGACCGGAACTCTGCAAGCGCGCGATCGTCGCCAGCGTCGGCGGTTCGCCAGGGAGAAGTCCGAACCGAACCCCTAGGCGAACCGATCCGGGGACAGGTCACGAATGCCACCGGAATGCCAGGGCCAAGGAACGGTTCTCCCCCCGCCGCGGGAGTCATACCCGCCGGGGACAGGTGACGACGGCTTTGGATCCTAACGCCCCCGGATCCAGCGACGACGTTTTCCCCTCAGAATTGTGAGGTTTGAGCGCGACACTCAAACCCGTCGACTCAGGGCCCCGGCGGGGACCGTGCAGGTCCGGACGATAGCCGGCAACTGAGGTCGGCACCGTCAGACGGGGCTCACCGCCCATCCCCGACAAACCCTTCCAGGGACACAAACCCCTCCAGGGACAGGTCACAGTGGCCTGGAGAACACCGCCACCCAGGACGACCCGTCGTCGCCCACGGGGCATCGCAACAGGGGGACAGGTCAGCGCATACCGCTCGAACTCCAGGGACTCGCCGATTCAGCAGCAGAGTTTCTCGACTCACACTCCCATCGCAGCCAGAGTTCGGTTCGAAATCTCTCCTGAAACGGGCGACGGCATGTGGCCGCACTCCTCAGCGAACGAGCCGTTTCGGCCGAGAACGATGTCGCCCAACGCCGCCTCCGGCCGGGATTCCGCATCCCCGGATGCGCGTCGCGAGGGCTGGCCGCTCTCTTCCGAGACACTTCGCGGCTGATTCCGCGACGTGCTGCCTGGGGTCGGGTCCTGGCTGTTGCGGGAAGGACGATCCCTCGCCGGCCCCAGGTCACCGGGGACATCCAAGCTGGGGGGACAGCCGACGACCCGGGGACAGGTGGCGACTCGGGGACAGGTCATCTCCACCTCGGGCCGATCGGGCACCCCAAAGACCCAGCGACAACCTCACCGCTCAGCATCAAGCCAGTCTATCCACGAACCAGGCCGCCCACGGATGGGCCAACGCATTGTCCACATTTGAGAACTCGTTGCGAGCGGGGGCGCGCTCCCTATCCAGACCGAATCGTATTAACGGCTGTCAGCGAGTCGGTGCGGGAATTGAACGCGGCGATTCGGACACACCCTTCGGGGACAGGTCACAGCCGACCAGAAGCATCCACAAACTCCGCGACGGGTCTGGACAATGACCACACTCGCTCTGCGGCAGGCTAAGTCGAGGACGACTGAACCGAACACACTTGATCCGGGGACAGGTCACCGTCGGGTGATCCGGCTCGCCCCCCGCCACTCCAGCCGAAAGGTCTCCCCTCACGAACCGGCCAGTTCAGCAAGGAACCACGCCGCCGCCCGGATACCCCGGCGGAAATTCTCCAAGTCCAGATGCTCATTGGGCGCATGAGCGTTCTCATCCGGCAAACCGATGCCCATCAAGACCACTGCCGCTCCCAGTCGCTCCGAGAAGGTGGATACCACCGGAATCGAACCTCCCTCCCTCTGAAACACCGGCTTGCGTCCGAAAGCCAGCTCGAGTGCCCGAGCGGCTGCCACCAGACCTGGATGTTCACGCGACGCCACCCAAGGTTTTCCTCCGTGCAGGCGTTTGACCTCGACCTGGATCCCAGCAGGCACTCTGGAGGAAACGAAATCCTCGAACAAGTCAGCAATCCGCTCCGGACTCTGCTCTGGTACCAGACGCATGCTGACCTTTGCCATCGCCTTCGCGGGCAGAACGGTCTTCGCCCCCTCGCCGGTGAAGCCACACAGCAGTCCGTTGACCTCCAGCGTGGGTCGGGCCCAGAGTTGCTCAAGCGGAGAGTACCCCGCCTCCCCATTGAGCCCGGCCACCCCCAGCTCCCGCTTGAAGCGTTCCAAATCGAAGGGCAGTGCCGCCCATTCCTGCCGCTCCTCTTCCGTCAGCGGGAGGACGGCCTCATAGAAACCGGGGATGGTGATCCGACCTTCAGCATCCTTCATCGAGGCCAGAAGCTGGGCCAAGGCCATACCTGGATTCCAGACCGGTCCGCCATACGAGCCGGAATGGAGGTCGCGATTCGGGCCCTGGAGTCGAACCTCCAGGTAGGCTAATCCCCGCAACCCATAGCAGATCGACGGAATCCCGGGAGCGAACATGGCGGTGTCCGAGATTGTCACGACATCGCAGGCGAGACGATCCAGGTTGGCTTCAATGAAAGCGTTCAGATTGGGGCTGCCAATCTCCTCCTCACCCTCTATGAGAAACTTCATGTTTACCGGCGGCCCAGCGGCGACCCGAGTAAACGCCTCCAGACTCTTGAAGTGAATCAGCATCTGACCCTTGTCGTCGGTCGCCCCTCGCGCGTAGATCCGGCCGTTTCGGACCGACGGTTCGAAAGGACCGGACTCCCACAACTCCACCGGGTCAACCGGCTGCACATCATAATGCCCGTAGACCAGAACCGTCGGCAGCGCTGGATCCTGGATGCGTTCGGCGAAAACCACCGGATGTCCCCCGGTTCGACAGACCTCGACTTCGGTTGCACCGGCCTGGCGCAACTGTCCGGCAACGAACTCGGCGGCCTCCGCCATGTGCGGGCGGCAGTTCGGGTCAGTACTGATGCTCGGAATCCGCAGGAAAGCCTCCAGCTCCCCGAGGTACCGCTCATCGTTCCGTTCCAGATAGTTGAGGATCTTTTCCATGGCAAACCCCTGCGTCGGGACGGAATCAGCCGGCCGGCGAGCCGAATACGCGCGCGAATACCGTGTCCACGTGCTTCACTTTCTCCCGATAATCGAAGTTTCTTCGGATTTCTTCTGGTGAGAGATATCGGCGGATGTCAGGGTCCGCCAGAACCAGGTCCAGAAAGGAGGCTCCCTCGTCCCAAACACGCATGGCGTTGCGCTGGATCCAGAGGTAGGCGTCCTCGCGGAGAGCCCCTTTACGGCACAGTTCCAACAACAGCGAACCGGAGTAAATCAATCCGCCCGTTAATTCGAGGTTCTCCAGCATCCGATCCGGATCCACCACCAGCCCTTTGAGAACCTGATTGGTCTTGACCGTAAGGTAGTGGGCGAGGATTGTACTGTCCGGCAGGACCACCCGCTCCGCCGAGGAGTGAGAGATGTCCCGCTCGTGCCAGAGCGGAACATTGTCGAGTCCCACCATCGCATTGGCGCGCAGTACTCTGGAGAGTCCGGAGATCTGCTCGCAGGTAACCGGGTTGCGCTTGTGTGGCATCGCGGAACTGCCTTTTTGCCCTTTCCCGAACGGCTCCAGTGCTTCCCGCACCTCGGTACGCTGAAGGTGGCGCACCTCGACAGCGAACTTGTCGTACGACGCACCCAAGATGGCCAGCGAACAGAGGTATTCGGCATGCCGATCCCGCTGCAGTGTTTGAGTCGAAGCCTTGGCGAACCCGATCCCCAGCTTCCGGCATACCTGTTCTTCCACCTCAGGAGGCAAATGCGAAAACGACCCCACCGGACCGCTGAGCTTGCCCACCTCGAGGTTCCTGCGGGCGTGCCGAAACCGCTCCAGGTTCCGCTCCATCTCGCTGTACCAAACCGCCAACTTCAATCCCAGCGTGGTCGGCTCGGCATGAACGCCGTGGGTCCTGCCGATCATGACCGTGGTGCGATGTTGAAACGCCTGCTGTCTGATGGTCTCCATCAGTTGCAGCAGTTCGGCTTCAATCAGATCTGACGCCTCACGCACCTGCAAGGCTTGGGCTGTGTCCACCACATCGGTGGATGTCAGTCCCAGATGCACGAAACGGGATTCCGGACCGATGGACTCCGCCAGGGCTGTGGTGAACGCGATGACATCATGACGGGTAACTTTCTCGATCTCCTGAATCCTCTCCACTGAGAAGGAGGCCTTTCGGCGTATTACGTCTACAGCCTCCCAAGGAATCTCCCCCCGTTCCGCCAAGACCTCACAGACAGCCAGCTCAACCTGCAGCCAGGCCCGGAACTTCCGTTCCTCTGACCAGACCTGGCGCATCGCAGGCAATGTGTAGCGCTCGATCATAGTCCCACCACTATGGATGGGCCCTCCTGCCTGGTCAAGTGGACGGAGGTCCGCGGCGACGGGCCCTGAGGTCCCAAGGCGAGAGCACGCCGGGCGGTACTGAGAGCCAGCTCCGGCAAGTTGTTCTGGCGGCTCAGATGAGCCAGAAAAAGATGGGCAGGTGACCCGGCTTGCCCACTGGTCAGGAACTGGGCCAACGCCCGGTTGGACAGGTGTCCGTTGGTACCCGCCACACGCCGCTTCAGGAACCAGGGATACGGTCCCAACCGAAGCAGATCCTCGTCGTGATTGGATTCAAGGACCAGCCACTCACAACCCTGACAGCGACGGGCCAATTCTTGGTTGACCTCGCCAAAGTCGGTCGCCAGCAGGCCGCTCAACCCTTCCGCCCGGAATCGGAATCCCACCGGGTCGAGCGAGTCGTGGGGGACCGAAAACGACTCGACCTCGATATCCCCTACCGTGAAGGTGTCCCCGCTCCGGAAAACCTCAATTCGGTCCCACTCGCGCAACCAAGGAACTTCCTCGAGGGTCCCGGAATTGACATAGATGGTCAGCCTGAAGGTTTCCGCAATCCTGATCGCAGCACCCACATGGTCGGTGTGTCCGTGGGTCAGCAGCAGGGCCTTGGGACGCATTCCAGCCAGATTGGCCTCCCGGAGCCGACGGGTCAGCGAACGGGGCCCGAAGCCCGCGTCCACCAGCAGTTGCGTCCGGCGAGTCTCGACCCAGGTACAGTTTCCGCTGCTTCCGCTGCCCAGAACTGCAATTCTCACAGTGGGATAGAATGTAACAGCGCGGTATGAAAGGAAAACAGCTCCTAGGGATGGAGCGGGCGGAACTGGTCGACTTGGCCGCTGAGATGGGCGAGAAGCCCTTTCGCGGTAGGCAGCTGTACGTGCAGATCTATCGCCGCAAAGCGGGTTCCTTCGCCGAGATGACTGACTTGGCTCAAAGCTTTCGCCGCCGGCTTGAGGAGCACTACTGCCTTATCCTGCCGGAGATTCAGCGCCGCAGCGACTCTCAGGATGGAACCGTCAAACTCCTGCTACGACTGGAAGATGGCCAGTTCGTCGAGTCGGTCTTCATTCCGGAAGAGAACCGGGACACCCTGTGTATTTCCTCCCAGGTCGGATGCGACGTTGGGTGTACGTTCTGCCTCACCGCCCGGATGGGCTTCCGGCGCAACCTGACCCCCGGGGAGATCGTGGGTCAGGTACTGCGCATGATTCGGGAAGGCCTGGTCCGGGACAATGGGTTCAATATCGTGTTTATGGGAATGGGCGAACCGCTATACAACTACCGGAACGTCATGAAGGCGTTCCGCCTGCTCACTGATCCCGACGGGATGAATCTGTCGTACCGTAAGATCACGGTGTCGACCTCCGGTATCGTGCCGGTGCTGCGTCGGATGGCTCACGAACCGGTGCTTCCAAACCTGGCGATTTCGCTCAATGCCAGTGATCCGGGCACTCGTGACCGGCTCATGCCGGTCAACCGTAAGTGGGGCATGGCTGAGCTGATGGAGGTGCTGAGGGAGTTCCCGCTGGAACCCCGCCGCCGGATCACCATCGAGTACGTCTTGCTTCGGGATGAGAACGACTCGCCCGAAGACGCACACAAGCTGGCGGAACTGTTAAGGGGTCTCCCGGTCAAGATCAATCTGATCCCCTACAATTCGAATCCTGGTCTGCCGCATCGGCGTCCCGAACCTGAACGCGTCGGACGGTTCCAGGCGGTTCTGTCCAAGTACCATCTTGCTTCCTTTGTCCGCCGGACCCGAGGGGCGGACGTTTCCGCCGCTTGCGGCCAACTGGCTTTCCTGGAGCAGCCGCCGGTGGCACTCCAGGGCTGAGTCCGGGGCCATGCCCAAATTCTTCATAGCCACTTTCGGCTGTCGCACCAACCAGGCGGATAGCGCAGGAATCAGGGACGCCTTCATCCAGACCGGCTATCAGGAGACTGAACACCCGGCCGCAGCGGCTGTCATCATAGTGAACTCATGTACGGTGACGCACCGAACCGACCAGCAGGTCCGCCAGCTCACACGCCGGTTGAGGCGTGAGAATCCTCATGCGCGACTGATTGTCACCGGCTGCTACGCCCAGCGGGCTCCGGAACGGTTGGCTCGGATCGAGGGAATCGACCTGGTGGTGGGTAACACCCATCGGGATCATCTGGTGCCCCTGACCCTGGAGATGGATGACCATTCCAGCGGGGCGACCGCTACCATCCACCGGGAGGAGTGGTCCAGACTCCGATCAATCCTGCCGATGTCCGCAAACCAGATCGGCCGACGGAGCCGACCCGTCGTCAAGATCCAAGACGGGTGCGATGCCACCTGCTCGTACTGCATCATTCCGGCGGTCCGCGGACCAAGCCGCAGCGTTCCGCCCGACGAGGTGCTCCGACAGGTGAGGAGCTTGGTCGAGGCAGGTTTTCCGGAGATTGTCCTCACCGGCATCCACATCGGCACTTATGGTCTCTATCTGAACCCGCGAACAACTCTGGACCAGCTGCTGGCACAAATCACCGATATTCCTGGTCTCGGGCTGCTCCGGCTCAGTTCCATCGAGCCCATGGAGTTGTCGCGGCGAGTGATCGACCTTGCGAGCCGCAGCGAACGAATCGCCCCCCACTTCCACATCTGCCTGCAAAGCGGTTCTGACCGGATCCTCCGCCTAATGCGGCGTTCTTACAGTACATCTCGCTTCCGGGAGCTCGTCCACGAGATCCGCGACCGGCTCCCTCAAGCAGGGATCGGCACCGACGTGATCACCGGATTCCCGGGCGAGACTGAGGAGGATCATCAGCAGACAGTCGCGTTCCTGGAGCAGGGCCCCTTTACCTACGTGCACGTCTTCCCTTACAGCGATCGGGAGGGCACCCGCGCGTGGGCAATGCCTGAAAAAGTCTCACCGGAAATAATCCGGAGGAGAGCAGCCGAACTGCGGCGGGTAAGCCAACGGTTGCGCGCGGAGTTCACCCGCCGGTTGATCGGACAGCAGGTCCGGTTTGTAACCCTTTCGGAGCAGTGCCCCCATGGGCGTGAGGCGCTTACCGAAAATTACCTGCGGGCAGCCGTGGACCCGCTCTTGCCTCCCGGCATCCTGGCACGCGGCGTCGTCATGGGTTGCCGAGGAGAGTTCCTGCTGCTCGCAGCACAAGCCCCTGCGGTTCGTGATCCGCGGCCGGGAAGCCGGGCCGACAGCAGGACCGCTAATTGGGATCTCGGGTGGTCGAACTCAGCCCAGGGGAGGTAGCCGTGACTCCAAGCCGCAACGTCGCAGTCTTGGCCTTCGGAGGGAACGCGATTATCCGCCGCGGACAATCCGGCGATATCCACACGCAGTTCGCCAACACTCGAAAAGTGCTTGAAGGCGTGGTCGATTTGGTTGCCGCCGGCAAAGGCCTCATCATTGTGCACGGCAACGGACCTCAGGTGGGGGCCGAGCTCGTTCGTTCCCAGATGGCGTCCCACGAGGTTCCGGAACTCCCGCTCGGGGTGCTGGTGGCCGACACCGAGGGCGGAATGGGGTACATGATCCAGCAGAGTCTGCAAAACGTCCTCTGGAAGCACCGGCTGAAAAGGCCCGTCGTGACGATTCTGACCCAGGTGGTCTGCAGCAAGGACGACCCTCGTTTACAGCAACCCTCTAAACCGGTGGGCCGGTTCTTCTCCGAAGCCGAAGCCCGGCGGCTCATGCAGGAGAAAGGCTGGTGCATGAAAGAGGATGCCGGCCGCGGCTGGCGGCTGGTGGTGCCCTCTCCCCGCCCGCTCCACATCGTGGAACACAAGACCATCTCCATGCTGGTGGATGCGGGGGTCATCGTCATTGCCGGCGGTGGCGGGGGCATCCCCATCGTCGTCGAAGAGAACGGCGACTTTGAGGGATTGGATGTGGTGGTGGACAAGGACTTCACCGCCAGCCTGATCGCTCGAAACGTGGGCGCCGATACGCTGATCATTGCCACAGACATCCGAAAAGTGGCCCTGAACTTCGGCACGCCTCACCAGCGCGATCTGGATCGTCTGACGCTCCAGGAAGCCGAGCACTACTTTCAGGAAGGTCACTTTCCGCCCGGCTCCATGGGTCCCAAAATCGAGGCATCCATTGAGTTTCTCCGCCACGGTGGAAAACAGGTGATCATCGCATCGCCGGACCAGCTCGCCGACGCGCTGCAGGGGAAGGCCGGCACGGTCATCGGCGCCTGACCCAGTCTGTTCTCGAGGCGAGTGACGAGACACCGCCCATGGGTGAGCCAACGGGCCCAGGCGGAAACAGCGGCTCGCGTGTCGCCCCCTCCGGTTTTCGGCCTTCGAAAGCCTCGGTGCGCTCAGTTTCTTATGGAAGGGCTTCGCCGTGAGCTGACGACCCTGAATCTCTCCCACCCCCCGGCCGTCGCGGGGACCAGTGACCCATCCGCACCGCGGGCTACGCGAGAAATCCCGGACGCCGACAGCATTCCCGATCAAATCACCCGAGGAGCCAAGGCCCAACGAGGGGCGCATCCCGCTTCTGGACGATGTTCCCAGACCTTTTCAGTGCGTTAACTCCCCTGTGACCCGGACCGTCTAGACTCCATCACGGTTGATCAACCCGAGCGAAGGCCTTTTCGAGTGGTCCCTCGCTTCAGAATCGCCTTCAATACATGAAGAAAAAGAACTGGAGTCTTTGACATGAAGCGAAATCAGCACATCTCAGCAGGCATCGTTTTCCTCTTGCTCTTGTTGAGCAGCTACCCAAACCTCCTCTCGGCGCGTGACGAATCCGGCAGAGCAAGGGCCAAGGCCAAGAACGTCATTTTCTTCGTGGGGGACGGGATGGGAGTCTCCACAGTCACGGCCACCCGCATCTACTCGGTCGGCATTGACAGGGAGCTGGTCATCGACCAATTTCCCTACACGGCCCTTTCTCGAACCTACACCTCGGATCACATCACACCCGACAGCGCAGGAACCATGAGCGCCATGATGACTGGGGTCAATACCAATAGCGGTGTCATAGGTTTCGGCCCGGAAACAGAACGCAACGATTTCAACAGAGACGGTGACGGATTCGCACCCTGGACTTTGCTGGAAAAGGCCAAACAGAACGGCATGCGCGTGGGGGTTGTCACAACTGCCCGGGTAACTCACGCCACTCCCGCGGCAACTTTCGCTCACATCAATGACCGGAATAAGGAGAATGCGATTGCCTTGCAGGCCCTTCCGACCGACCCTACCTACAACACGCGGCTCGGCGGCGGACTCGACCTTCTCATGGGGGGCGGCCGACGGCACTTCGTCCCCAGCGGCACAGTCGATGAAGAGGGCGGGACGGGAAGTCGCAGCGACGGGAGAGATCTCCGCCTCGAGTTCCTGAACGCTGGCTACACCTACGTTTGGGAGAGCACCGGTTTCAACTCCCTGGGGGTACAGGATCTTCCGGTCTTGGGGCTCTTCGAAGGGAGCCACATGGAGTATGAGTACGATCGGCCGACCGATCTGGGAGGCGAACCGAGTTTGACGGAGATGACCCTCAAGGCAGTACAACTGCTGGAATCGGCCACCCGACGGGGAAAAAAGGGCTATTTTCTGATGATAGAGTCGGGTCGTATCGACCACGCTCACCACGCGGGTAACGCTTGGCGCGCCCTAACCGAGACCGAAGAGTTCGACAAGGCGATTGGAGCAGCCACCCAGCTGGTAGACCTGCGGGAAACCTTGATCATCGTCACAGCCGATCACAGTCACGTTTTCACGTTGGCAGGGTACCCCCTGATTCAGTCCGAGCTGCTTCCCTATACCCCTCTTTCTGCTCCGCCTTCCTTCTGGAATCGCCCTTTCAACGGAATTTTCGACATCGTTTACGATCTGAGCGGGGGCAACGTTGTGGAATCGGTTGACTCCACGGGGATACCCTACACTGTCCTCGGTTACGCCAACGGACCCGGCTTTCGCGGCGGGACCCGCCTCGATCCGCGGCTGGACCCATTCCCGGGTCATAATGGGGGGCCGGTCAATGGCCCCAACGATCCAGAGTTTCTCCAGGAGGCCACGATCCCACTGAGCTCCGAGACTCACTCGGCCGAGGAAGTGGCCATCTACGCCGTCGGTCCCGGAGCTGAACAGTTCCGAGGCACGGTCAAGAACACTTTCATTCACGAGGCGATGGCCCGAGCCCTCCACTTGAAGTAGGTCAGGGCCTGGGTCGGGAGCCCACTCCGGAGTTGTGAACATGAACCCTGCAGTTTGTCTGACCCTCTTGCCCATATGCCTGTGTGCCGTTGGCGGCTGCCAAGTGATCGAGGCCCAGGTATCGCCTCCCGCAGCTCCGGAGAGGCTCCCGGAAGCCCCCTCGCTGCTTCTGCCCCAACGGCTGGACCACCGACTGCCGCCCCCTCGAGCACCCCAGTCCCTCCCCGAATGGGCGGCAGCCGTGCCCAGAGTCAGCATCACTTACCACGTCAAGCAGCGAAGTCAGAGCCTGAAGAGAATATCGGTTACGCGTTCAGCGAAGCGGGTCTTGGTCAGAACGCCCGAGGAAGAGTGGTTCTTCGAACAGAACGCCGCCGATCCCCGGCGAGCAGACGGACAGCGGATCATCCATCACCGCAAACTGATCCTCGGTTACTCGGAGGCCGACCTCGTCGACGCCGGTCTTGGTCGCGACTGGGCTCATCTTGTCACCCTCGGCGTGGGGACAGAGACGTTGCTCCGAATGCGGTCCGTCGGGTTCGCCCAGGTCAACGGGATCCAGTGTGAGGCCTTCGTGGCGTCAGATCCAACCTTGACATTGCAGGAAGTTTGCTGGAATCACAGGGGTCGTTATCCGGTACGACTTCGCGTCGGTTCGGGCGACGACAGCCAGACTCATATCGCGGTGGAGGTGTCTGAGAACATCGATGAAGCCCAGACAGCCCCTCCGCGGACCCGCTACCCAGACTACACACTAATCGACCTCGCAGACTGGCGCGAGGAGTCTCCAAGCCACTGATCTGCGACTCTGCGGCGGGGCGAGCGTACTCATGAAGGACTGATCCCTCTCCGGGCAGCAGTGGTGTTGGCCATGGGTGCGACGCCGGCGACCAGCCAGCGACAGCACGTAGGCCGTCAACCCGGCTTCGACGGTCGGGCCGGGAAAAGCCAGACGCCCGCGCAACTCTATCGCATGGGCTCGGCTGGTGAGCAGTGCCGTCCTCACCATGAGGCCTGCCGTCTTCTTCATGGGACCTGTCCCCAGACTCTTTGCCTTGCAGGTCAGCCCGGGGCCCACCCCAAGGTTGGGTGACAGGTGCGGGTTCGCCCGGAGATTCAGCCCGGCCCACGCTGGAATCACCCCCAAGGCCCGCGAGGTTCCGGCCAACCAGACAAGCCGGCAATCCTCCACGGCCTTGCGGCTTTCTGTGGCACCCTTTGCGGCCAACCTCGGATCCGGCAGCGGGGCGATTACGTCGCCCTGCAAGTCCCCTGTCCCCAGGCCGTCGGGCGTTCGAGGCGCCGGTCTCCTTCACCTCTCGGCAATGGTGAGTTCCTCACCCCAGGACGGCAACGTCGTCAATCTGGCCCTCGGAACCTCGCCCAGAGGGAACCTCGCTCAAAGTGCGCCCTCTGGGACCTGTCCCCGGGTCCCGATCTGGCGGACTAGCGGAATCACACCACGAAAAATCGGCGCCATCCCCCGTCCGGGCTATCATGGGGCGGTGGAACATGACGGCTGGCTTATCATTCTCGACTGCGACGGAGTCCTGATCGACAGCGAGTATCTTGCCGCCCGGGTGGAGTTGGAGGAGCTGGCCGGTTTGGGCTGCTTTATTGAGATGGAGGAATACCTGGCTTCCACTCTGGGCCATACCGATGAGGATCGCATCTGGGCGGACTGGGCCGCGCGCTTTGGCCAGACTCTGCCTGAAGGGTTCGGCGACCGGATCCGGGCCAGGGTGGCTGCGGTCTTTCAAGCCGAGCTGCGTGTCATACCAGGGGTTGAGCGGGCCCTCGAACAAATCTATCATCCAAAGTGTGTGGCTTCGGGGAGCCGTCTGGACAGGTTGGAACGTAATCTGAGACTGACTGGTCTGATGCGCCACTTTGAGGGACGCTACTTCAGTGCCACCCAGGTTCCGCGGGGCAAACCGCATCCGGACCTGTTCCTGTTTGCCGCCGAACAGCTCGGAGTGCGCCCTGAGCGATGTATTGTGGTTGAAGACAGCCCCTCAGGAGTTCAGGCGGCGCGGGCTGCAGGAATGCATCTGTTGACCTTCGTTGGCGGGACTCACATCACCCCTGGTCTCCTGGATGCATTGAGGAGGGCAGGCTCCGACTTTACCTTCAGTTCTATGCATGACCTGCCGGCACTGGTTGCCTCGCTGACCGGCTGATCATCGCGAAAGTTGCTTCAGTTCAAGCGCACTGTCTGCTAATCCACAGGAAAGGGCATGAGTACAATCTCCGTTGTTCAACCCCGATTGAAACCGGAGCTGGATCCGGCGTTTGTTCCAGCAGCGTTATGGAATCGTTCCTTCTTGAATGCAGCACGCCAGGCAAAAGCCGAACACCTGGGGATTGCCGTCGTCCAGGACGCAGAGACCAACGTCGTCGAGTTCCCACTCTTGCCTCATGAAGGTGCAGGCGCCCACCTGAACCGTCGCTTCGCTGAGCGATTGGTCAAATTCCTGCTTTGGCAGAAAGGGGGACATACCGTTTGTATCCAGGGTCCTGTCGACTTGGTGGCATATCTCCAGAAAACCTACTCTCCAGGCGGAGCGCGGGCTTTCGACTGGGAGTTCATGGGTCAGCGCATCTATGGGCGCGAATTTCGCATCCGTCCGGTCCGCGAGCTGCCGGAAGCGCGCCAGGCGCTGCAATCGCTGGGGGGACACTTTGACGGCTGTCGGATCGGCTTCGATCTGGGCGGGTCAGACCGGAAATGCGCAGCGGTGATTGAGGGAGAGGTGGTCCACACCGAGGAAGTCGAATGGGATCCGTACTTTCAGAAAGACCCTGACTGGCATTACCACGGGATCAACGACTCCCTGAAGCGTGCTGCCGCCAAGCTTCCCCGAGTGGATGCCATCGGCGGAAGTGCCGCGGGCGTCTACGTGAACAACGAGGTCCGGGTCGCTTCGCTGTTCCGCGGTGTCTCGAAAGAGGACTTCGAAACCAACGTCCGACCGATGTTTCATAGACTCCGAAAGGAATGGGGCGGTCTCCCCTTTGAAGTCGTTAACGACGGTGAGGTGACAGCGCTGGCAGGCTCAATGGCCTTGGGTGATGGAGCGGTCTTGGGCATCTCGATGGGAACAAGTCTGGCGGCCGGCTACGTGACGCCGGATGGCCACCTCACCGGAGGGCTCGACGAATTGGCCTTCGTCCCCGTGGACTACCGTGAGGACGCGCCGAGGGACGAGTGGTCTGGGGATTTGGGGGTCGGAGTACAGTACTTCTCACAACAGGCTGTGGCGCGGCTGGCTGGCGCGGCCGGGTTCAATTTCACTGATGATGTTCCCTTTCCTCAACGGTTGGTCGAAGTCCAGGAGCGGATGCAGCGAAATGATCCGAGGGCGGAACAAATCTACCGGACTATAGGAACCTATTTTGGTTACACCACCGCCCACTTCGCAGACTTCTACGACATCCGCCACATCCTCCTTCTGGGGAGGGTGATGTCCGGCCCGGGCGGGGAGGTGATAGTCTCCCAAGCCCGCACGGTGCTCAACCAGGAGTTCCCTGAGCTGGCAGAAAGGATCCAGCTCGTCACCCCTGGGGAAAAGGAGAAACGCCACGGCCAAGCGGTCGCCGCCGCCAGCCTGCCCGAACTCCCCAAACGCACTTAGACCGGGAGGAGAACTCATGCAGTTCCACAAACCTTCAGCAGAACTCTTTGTCCCTGATGGGATGGCTGCCGACTCTGCCCTGTCCCGCACGACACATCTGTGTATTGGTGCCCACCAGGACGATATCGAAATCATGGCCTATCACGGCATTGCTGAGTGTTTCGGTCGCGAGGATCGGTGGATGACTGGAGTCGTCGTCACCAACGGCGCAGGAAGTGCCCGAACGGGGGTATATGGGCATTTTTCCGACGAGGAGATGCAGCAGGTCCGCCGTCGGGAGCAGCGAAAGGCGGCGGTGGTCGGGGAATACGCAGCGCAGATCCAGCTTGACTATACGAGCTCTGAAGTCAAGGACCCGAAATTCTCTGCGGTGGTCGAAGATCTTGAGCTTATTCTCCGGGCGTCGCTTCCGGAAGTCGTTTATCTCCACAACCCGGCCGACAAGCATGACACGCATGTCGCGGTACTCCTCCGTAGTTTGGCAGCCCTCCGGCGGCTGCCCCCGAGCCAGAGGCCGCAAGTGGTGTACGGATGCGAAGTGTGGCGTGGTCTGGACTGGGTGGACGACCGGGAGAAGGTTGTCCTGGATGTCTCGAAGTTCCCCAACGTCGCGGCCGCTTTGGTGGGCATTTTCGACTCCCAGATTTCTGGTGGGAAGCGTTATGACTTGGCCACTGCCGGTCGGCGCCTGGCAAATGCGACCTACTTGGCTTCGCACGCTACCGATGTGATCGATGCAGCGACCTATGCCTTGGATCTGACTCCGCTGGTCAGAGACCCTGCCCTGTCGATCGAGGACTTCGTCCTGGGCTACCTCGACCAATTTCGAGAGGACGTGCGGACCCGCTTGGCCCGGTTCCAATGACTGTCGACTTGGTTCCGGGAATTGGACCTTGCCCGAAGCTGCTCTTCATCAAGTCGAGAGAGGAGGTTGCTCATGCCCGAAATGAAGCGCGTGCTCATCATGGGAGCCGCCGGCCGGGACTTCCACAACTTCAACGTCTGTTTTCGGGACAGCCCTTCCGAAGAGGTGGTAGCGTTCACCGCCTTCCAGATTCCGAACATTGCAGGGCGGGCGTATCCAGCATCCTTGGCCGGTGTCCGCTACCCGAACGGAATCCCGATCTATGATGAGGCCGAACTTCCCCGTCTGATCAGAGACCTTGCTGTCGACGAGGTTGTGTTCAGTTACAGTGATGTCTCCCACGAGCAGGTAATGCATCGTGCGTCGCTTGTTACCGCCGCCGGGGCGGATTTCCGTTTGCTGGGGGTGGCGAGGACACGTCTGCGCTCGCGCCGCCCGGTGGTGTCAGTCGGTGCGGTCCGGACGGGCTGCGGCAAGAGTCAAACCACTCGAAAGCTGGCCGAGATTTTACGGCGACGGGGAAAATCCGTGGCGGTGGTCCGCCACCCCATGCCTTATGGCGATCTGGAGAGCCAGCGCTGCCAAAGATTTGCGGAGTTGGCTGATCTGGACCGTTATGAGTGCACAATCGAGGAACGCGAGGAGTATGAGGGACACCTGAACAAAGGCCACGTTGTTTACGCCGGTGTTGACTACGAGCAGATCCTCCGCCGCGCCGAGCAGGAAGCTGAGATCATTCTCTGGGACGGTGGCAACAACGACACGCCTTTCTTTGAGTCCGATCTGCACATTGTCTTGGTCGATCCACTCCGCCCAGGACACGAAACACGCTACCACCCCGGAGAAGCCAACCTACGTCTGGCCGATGTTGTGCTGCTGGCCAAAGTCAGCAGTGCACGGCCCGAGGACATAGAACAGGTCCGCCGCAGTGTTGATGAAATCAATCCGCGTGCTCGGGTGATCAAGGCGGACTCTGTCGTCACTGTGCCAGAACCCGGAAGGTTGCGGGGTCGCCGCGTGCTGGTGGTAGAGGACGGGCCCACGCTGACCCATGGGGAGATGAGTTTCGGAGCCGGCGTCGTGGCAGCCCGACAAGCCGGCGCAATTCTGGTGGACCCGCGACCTTATGCGGTGGGATCAATCCAGGAGACTTTCCGTCGATTCGTCCAGATCCGTGAGGTTCTGCCTGCGATGGGCTACGGAGAAAGCCAGGTGTCGGAACTGGAGACCACCATCAATGCGGTTCCCTGCGACCTGGTCTTGGTCGGAACGCCCGTCGACCTCTCCCGGGTCGTCAAGGTCAATAAGCCGATGGTTCGGGTCTCCTATGAACTGGACGCAGCGACTGGCGAAGCGCTGGAAGACGTCCTGAGGCCGTTCTGGAACTGAGTACCTTCCGGCTTCCCTGCCTAAAGGTTCTCCGGGAGGAGTCGTGCCGCTCGGCAGACCTTGCTGTCCGAGACGGTCCCCTTCGGCTCACTGGGCAGTGCCGCTCATGAACAACACTTCGGAACGGCCCGGGAAGGCTCCACCAGCGTCCAGAGCCCCGGTACAAACGGCACGATCTCCCATCGGAACCGGTCCCGATCCCGTAAAGCACAGTGTTCGACCAAGTCCCGGTCCCCGACGACACGAGCCCACTCCCATATCTCCACAAGCTCCCTCCATCGCCGGCGGCGCCAGCAGCGTTCACGACAGGACGAATTTCCTCTCCGCCCGCCTATACAAGACGGAAAATCTTCCGCCGCACCTTCCACAAACTCAATCGCAAAGGCAACCGCCGCCTTCCCCAGAACTGTCGAGTGGAATCGGCCGGCCCACATTGAACCGCGTCGGCCATGGACGTGATTGAAACGGCGGGTCCAGCCTCCCTGAACATCCCGCATGAAGTCGGACAGACTGACCAGGCGTTGCCTGAATCTCCTTCTATCGGAAGCTGTCTTCAGCTTCTCTTCGGGATGGGGCCAAAGTCGGGCGGCGCGCCGCATCAACTCACGACGACCGATCCGTCTGGTCGGGTCGACCTCTACCTGCATACGCAGGCCTCCATCGATGATCTTGAGGGCCTTGCAGCGGATCGCGTAGACGGCGAAGTAGGTGCTGAGCTGTTGTCTCAGGAGAGAGGCCGCCTCCGGATCGGCGAGCGTCTCATCGTCGGGCTGGCCATTGACCCGGTTCGAGACGATGTAGGAAGCCTTGCGATCAACAATGAGGCACCGTGGTGCACGCGCCATACCTTTCCCTCCTGGCAACAAACCAGTTCGATCCAGACCCTGAAAACCGACGCAGGGTCTTGGAGCACCTGCGGCTGACCGGCGCCCTGCTGTCGGCTTCACGTGACACTGAATAGAACGCACGAGTTTGAAAAGTTGACGGCATGGAGGCCCAAAAGACCCCCACAGACCAAACAGGAGCCGACAGATCTGTGGGATGGCGCCAAAAGGACGTCGATCACGGCTCGGTGCCGTACCCAAGTTCGGCGGTCATGAGGGTGGAAGGAGGTAATTCCCGAAGAATCAGAGGACTGCAAGTCGGTGGGGACATACAGGTTCTTGGGGGACAGGTCAGGGCTGGATCCGCTGACCGGAGTTACCCTTTGGGATCCTGGGGAATGCGGAAATCCAGCCGGATAAGTGTTCGCCGAGGCTCCTTGGGAGCCTCATGGACTAAGCGTCTTCCTCAATCGCGGCGAGCCTTCTGAAGCCCCGGGGAACGCAAGGCTCCCTTCAACCCTGGGTTCGCGAGGTACCGGATCCAGAAGCAAACCACGGGGAAACAGCGGGAGTCCGTCCAGGGATGGAGTCGGGGCCACCAGGGAGAGCTCGTACCGGGCGGCCCCAATCTCCCGGCGGTTATGCTCGCCGTCGAGGTGCTCTTCAAGTTCCCCTGTCCCCGGTCCATGGTGTGGCGAGGGCCCCGCAAACAATCCCCCGTCCCTGGAGACGCCCGAAAGGGCCGACTTCGATCGGCTCCCAGGAGGTTGGTTGATTCAACGCGGACCAAGATCTCAGGCGAATCTCGCTCCGAGTCTCGCCACCCCTCCCCAGCACAGCAAGGCGGGGCGAAGGGTGTTACCCAGTGGCAGCGGTATGGAGGCGCGGTGTTGGCTGCGCCGGCGCTGCAGACAAACGGAAATGACCCGAGGACAAAGGTCTCTCTCACTGGAGCAGTTGACGGCTGGCTCTGTTGGCTCTGTTAAGGGTCGCTTGCGAAAACCGCCGCGGGCGCTCTTCTGGGAACCGACTCCTGCGGACGGGCGCGGCCAAGCGGCTCTGCCCCCTGGCCCACTGGGCCGGTTACAGCCGCTTCACACCGCTGCGGGAGAAGAGGAATCCTCCGGCCGCCGATGCGAGCACGGCGGCCAGGATCAGCAAGGCCACCGGAGCGGACCAACGGTCTGCCAAAGCCCCCGCAGACAGGTCGCCCAAAGGCATTCCACCCCGGAATGCCAGCATGAAGATGCTCATCATGCGACCCCGCATTTCTTCGGAGGTCGCCAGCTGGACCAGGGAGGTGATGGCTGCGAACAGACCAATCAGGCAGAAGCCAGTCAGAAACAGGACCACACAGCTCAAGACAAGGCTGCGAGAGATGGCAAACAGCGCCAACAGGCAGGCAAAGACCAGTTGGATCCAAAGGGCGAAGATTCCTTGGCTGGAGGTACGGGCAAAAGTAGCGTAAGCCAGCGCACCCGTGATAGAGCCCGCGCCCGAGATTGCCATCATGGTGGAGTAGCCGAACGCCTCCAGCGCGAAGATATCTTTCGCAAATACGGGTAACAGGGTGAGCAAGGGGACTCCGCAGAAGGTGCTTACAAAGCCAAGCACCGTCAACTGCCACAACGCACCCTGCTCCCGGATGTAGCGGAAGCCGGCGCCGATTTGTGCCAGCACTGATTCCTCAGTTCGTCTTGGGATGAACCGTGTACCGATCAGCAACAACGATACCACCACGGCGACAAACGATAGGGCGTTGAGTCCAAAGCAAAACGCCGCACCCAGTGAGGCAAATGCCGCTCCTGCGATGACCGGACCGACCATTCGGGCGAGGTTGAACTGAATTGAGTTCAAGGCCACCGCATTGGGTACATCCTCGCGCCTGACCAAAGTCGGAATCAGCGCCTGGTACGCGGGCCCTCCGAAAGCTTGAGCAGTGCCGGCGACAAAGACCAGAACCAGAAAATGCCAAACCTTGATCACATCCAGGTAGACCAAGACGGTCAGAGCGATCGCAACCGCCATCTGGACATACTGGGACACCAACAACAGTTTTCGGCGTTCAAAGCGGTCCGCGAACACTCCCCCCACCAAGGTGAAAAGGATGATGGGGAGCTGCCCGAGGAAGCCCACCAGGCCCAGATAGAAGGGAGACGAAGTCAACTGCAGGACCAGCCAGGATTGCGCGACCAACTGCATCCAATTACCGGTCGTGGAAGTGAAGGCGCCGAACCACAGCAGACGGAAATCGCGGTAATGGAAGGCCTTGAACGTTCGGCTGAAAGCCCAAGCCCGGCCAGCCCCTTCGGACATGGGGCAGAATTATGACACGAGGCCCGGAGGTCTCGACCGCGGCCTGGACCAGGCAAGGTCCACGGGGGACAGGCCAGTCCCGCAAGAAGTCGGGCTGCCGCCGCCTTGGTAGGAGGGCCACCGGCACGGCCTGCTCACTTAGAGAGGAACGGGGCGTTGGTCCGCGGCGGCGACGGCCAAAGTTTCAGCGCAGGGCCGAATCCGGGGTTGCGCCACCTCGCTTCGCGGGCTACTCTCGACCTGGTTCAGGTGGTGGGGAGAAGAGGTGACGTCTTGAAGAAATTCCTGCTTGCCCTGTTGGTCCTTGGATGGATTACGGTTGCTCGAGCGATTGGGGCGACAGGGTCCGATGTACAGTTCCATGTGATTGGCGCCAATGAGTGGCTGTACCCGGATTCAGTCATCCCGGAAACACCGCAGCACGGTATTACGCTGCACGCCGCCCGCGGTGGGCGTACCGGATTGCAGGTGTTGTTCAAGGGCTTGCAGCCGAAGGCCGCCATCTATTACCACGTCGAAGGCCATCTTCCAGCCGAGGTCTATCAACTGATTGACGTTCGGGTACCGGAGAACTCGGGTCCACCGTGCAGCGCCGTACCCCCGGATCAGCCGACTCCGGAAGGAGTTATCCGCAAGGCACCCTACAGGGTTTATGAGGCCCTCCGCCCCCTCCGCCAAGGAGATCCTGCCCGCGGAACTGTGGAGGCGCTCTACGTTTCGTTCAGGATACCCTCCGACGCCGCCCCTGGCCGGCGGGCGGGTGTCCTTTCAGTGGAGTCGGGAGAACTGAAAGCTCGCATCGAGGTTGATCTGCGGGTGCATCCGGCGCGGGTGCCTGAGAGGGGCCACCTCCGCGTAACGAACTGGTTCAGCACCAGCCACATGGCGCGACTGCACGGCGTCGAACCCTGGTCTGAAGCCCACTGGGACCTGCTGCGCCAATATGCACGGATGATGCGTCGAGGCCGTCAGACAGACTTCATCCCCGTCCGGCCGGAAGTGTACAGGCTCGGCAACGGGAAGTGGAGCTTCGACTTCTCCCGCACGGAACGGATGATCCGACTGTTCTTGGAGGAGGGGTTCACTCACATTGAGCTGCCACACATTGCAAACCACGACCGCAGGAAGGAGGCGGCAGCCCGCTTCGTCATCCAAGTGGATGGAACTCCGGTACCCGCCACCTCGCGTGAGGCCTATTCATTCCTGGCCCCGTATCTGACGGCTTGGGCGGACATGCTGCGGCGCAACGGCTGGTACGATCGCGCCACCCAGCATATCGTCGACGAGCCTCCGCCGAAGCACTTCGACGAGTACCGGATATTGGCGGGGACCGTCCGCAAATTCCTGCCAGGCGTGCCGCTGATTGATGCCTTGGGAAATCCCGCTTTGGACGGAGCCGTTGATATTTGGGTCCCGTTGAGCGCCAGCTACGAGAAGCATCGTGAAGCTTTTGAGGAGCACCGCCACCGCGGTGACGCGATCTGGTTCTACACCTGTTGCGATCCATCGGGTTTCCACCTCAACCGGTTCATCGACACTGAGCTGCTTCGCACTCGGCTGTTGCACTGGGCGAACTGGCTCTACCGGCTCGACGGGTACCTCCATTGGGGGCTGAACCAGGTGATCCCGGTCCAAGATCCCTTTGAGGACACGTGCCCACCCCACGGACCTTACGGGGAGTTTCATCTGCCGCCGGGTGACTCTCACATCATCTATCCCGGCGACGATGGGCCTTGGTCGAGTGTCCGTTTCGAAGCCATGGGTGCCGGTATCGAAGACTATGAGCTGCTGAGGATCGTGGCAGCCCGGGATGAGCGGCTGGCGGATGAGATCGTGTCCCAGCTGGTTCGCTCGTTCACGGATTACGAGGCTTCTCCTGCCGCCTTTGACGCGGCCCACCAACGACTCCTTGAGGCTGCCGGAATCGAGTAGCCGAGAACCGTGCCCTGTCCCCCGCAGCACCTCTGCTTCCTAATGCCGACGGCGGGGGACAGGTCACGAGTGGCTCGGGTCACGAGTGGCTCGTCCGGTCGGCGAAAGTGCTGTCGATGGTGACCCGGCGATACACGATGGGTCGGCCGTCCCGGGACGACTGGGGGCCGTACCTCTCCGCGTCATTGCGGGACGACGGGGACAGGGCACCGACCGAAGCACCGAAAAGACCGGCGTCTGCGCTCTCTTCCCCGGTTCACCTCATTTGAGAGCTGAACGCGTTGTCGCGACCATGCGCGCAGAATCAGTCCCGGCAGCCGGACAGGTTCAATTCCCGGCTGACAAACGCTAGGATTCCGGTTGACAGGAGGAATCGTGATCAGCGCTTGGTGGACCCTGCTTCTGGTAACCGTCGGATTCGGGCTTCAAGACCCGGTTGTTTCCGACCTCCAAGTCTCCAATCTTCGCTGCGAGTATCGGGTCAATCCGTTGGGACTTGAGACCCCGGCGCCCCGCTTCAGTTGGGTGGTGCAGTCAGAACGTCCCGGAGCACGCGCCACTGCTTACCGGATTGTCGTTGTTGAAGCCCGGACCGACGGCACCCACTGGGATTCCGGCAAGGTGGTGTCTCCTCACACCTTCCACATCGAATATGCCGGACTGCCTTTGGAGGCGGAACGCCGCTACCGCTGGAAGGTTCAAGTTTGGGACGACCACGACAACCCCTCGGTCTGGAGTGCTGAGGCCGAGTGGGAGATGGGACTCGAACCGGCAGCGCCCTGGCCAGCGCAGTGGATTGCTTCTCCCCTGGAACCGACCGGTCAGCCGGCGCCGTCTCCTCTATTGCGACGCGAGTTCCACGTGGCCGCAGGGCTGGCCGAGGCTCGTCTGTACATCACCGCACTGGGGCTATATGAGGCTTGGCTCAACGGCCGTCGTGTCGGGGAAGACCTCTTTACTCCCGGCTGGACGAGCTACTCCAAGCGGCTTCAATACCAGGCGTACGATGTCACTCCACTCCTCAGGGAAGGTCGAAATGCTATCGGCGCTGTGCTCGGGGACGGCTGGTACCGTGGCTACCTGGCGTTTGCGGGGCGCCGGAACCTCTACGGCGAACGGCGGGCCCTGCTGGCCATGCTCCGGATCCGTTATTCGAACGGCAGGGTGGAGACCATCCCCACCGACTCGTCATGGAAGACGTCCACCGGCCCGATTCTCGATTCAGATCTCTACATGGGTGAAACCTACGATGCTCGGCTCGAGCTGCAGGGTTGGTCCGAACCTGGTTTCGATGATACGGGTTGGAGAGCGGCCGAAACGCTGTACCGTAACCAGCGTCTGGTCTCGACGGTCGGCCCCCCGGTGCGTCGGATCGAGGAGGTCCACCCGACCCAGCTTATTACCACCCCTGCCGGCGAGACCGTTGTGGATTTCGGCCAAAATCTGGTGGGGTGGGTTCGGATCAGGGTTGACGGACCGGCAGGTTCGCGGGTCCGGCTGCAACACGCTGAGGTTCTGGACAGCAACGGGAACTTCTACACGGCGAACCTGCGGGCTGCCAAACAGGAAGTCACCTACATCCTCAAGGGACAGGGCACGGAGGAATACGAGCCGCACTTCACCTTCCAAGGTTTCCGATATGTCCGGGTGGTTGAGTTCCCGGGGACCCCAGCACCCGGCAACTTCACAGCAGTCGTCGTCCATTCGGCCATGGCCCAAACTGGGACCTTCGAATGTTCGGATCCGCTGATCAACCAGCTCCAACACAACATCGTCTGGGGTCAAAAAGGGAACTTTCTGGATGTCCCGACGGATTGCCCTCAGCGTGATGAGCGACTCGGCTGGACGGGCGACGCGCAGGTTTTCGTTCCCACTGCGGCATTTAACATGGACGTCGCGGCTTTCTTCACGAAATGGCTCCGCGATCTGGCCGCCGACCAAACCGAAGACGGACGCGTACCGTATGTCGTGCCGGATGTATTGAACGGCTTCGCCTCCGCAGGATGGGGTGATGCAGCCACCATCGTTCCTTGGGCGTTGTATGTGAGATACGGAGACCGGCGTCTGCTGGAGGAGCAATATCCCAGCATGAAGGCCTGGGTCGAGTTTATCGCGCGAACGGCGGGCGACCGCCATCTTTGGGATACCGGCTTCCATTTCGGTGATTGGCTTTCCGCCACCTATAACGACTGGTCCTTTCCGGCTGCGGTGACAGATAAGGACTTGATTGCCACAGCTTTCTTTGCCCACTCCACGAACCTGGTTCGCCAAGCGGCCGAGGTGCTGGGCAAGTCTGAAGACGCCACACTCTTCCGCGAGCGGTTCCAGCGGATCGCGGCCGCCTTCCGCCGCGAGTTCCTGACTCCCAACGGAAGACTGTCTCCCAGTACCCAGACCGCTTATGCGCTGGCTTTGCGGTTCGGCCTGCTGGAGAAGGAGCAGGAGAAGGAGGCGGCACGACGCCTGGTGGCCGACATCCGCCAAAAGGGGAATCATCTGTCAACAGGATTCCTGGGAACCCCACACCTCTGCCATGTGCTGACCGACCACGGCTATCTTGATGTGGCCTACACACTGTTGCACCAAGACACCTACCCCTCATGGCTCTATCCGGTGAGGAAAGGTGCCACCACCATCTGGGAGCGCTGGGATGGGATACGTCCCGACGGAAGCTTTCAGGACGCCGGGATGAACTCCTTCAACCACTATGCGTATGGCGCGATTGGCGAATGGCTGTATGAGGCGGTAGCCGGGATCCGCCCCGATCCCGCCGAGCCTGGTTACCGCCACGTCCGGATCGAACCGCGGCCGGGAGGACAGTTGACTTGGGTTCGAGCGACCCTCGAAGCCATGACCGGACGCATTGAGTCAGGGTGGTCTATGACCGAGGGGGAAATGAGGGTTGACGTCCGCATACCGCCCGGAAGTCGAGCGACCATTGTCCTGCCCGGCGTAGCGGAAGCGAAACAGCCCCTGCTTTATCGGGCCGTCCATGCGATGCCGGGAGTGACCCAAATCCAGGTCGGACCGGACTTCCTGGTGGTCCAGACCGGCTCGGGACGGTTCCGTTTCCGCTACTGACACTGCCTGCCCAGCGGTTTTCAGCGATCAGGGACAGGTACAGATCTGGGGCGCGGCTCCAGATCCTGCAACGCCTAAAGACAGAGAGCCGCTGCTCTAACGGCGATCGCGGATCTGAATCAGCAGCAGGACCGCGGCGAACCCCAGTAAGCCGATCGCACCCCGCCAGTAAGTCACAGACGGGTGTCCCAAGAATACGCCTTCCCCGAAGAAACGGCTGGCGGTCCCCACCAGGAAGGCCAGTCCCGCCAAAGCAACCAGGGCCCAGACAACCTCTTTCATGGATCTCGCTCCTGTTGGGTAACCAGAATCAAACAGCGTCGCCCCGACATATTGATGACCGAACCCAACGGATCAAAAATCCACGATCGCTCCATCCGCGATGGTTACACGCTCACGGGCGCCGGCAACCTCGACTTCGTAATCCCCAACCGGAAGTCCGAACTGTGCGTTGCCATAGTCTGACCTGACCTCCACACCGTCCCTCAGCACCCGTGTCCGCGTGCTGGAGCCGGCATTCACCCTGAGCACCCCGACCTTGACGCGGGTGTCATGCCGGGAGCGGACTTCGACGCCCTCCAATCGAACCTTCGAGATCACGACGTCGTACCGTCCGGGCAGGAGGTCGAAGGTGACACTCCCGTAATCCCCGGCACTCGCCTTGTCCTGGCCCTCGGGAAACACATCCGTTCGGGTATTGGAAGGGCTGGAGCCCTGGGGATACAGCACCGTCAGCCGTCCCAATCTTCCTGTGAGTTGAGCATTTTCGATGATCTCGTATGCATCCGCCGAACTCGCCGCGGGCATTTCCTCCGCCGGTCGGTCTGTCGCGGCATTGGCACCGCCGAGTTCACCCGGCGAGGCTTCACTCGGCCTGTCCCCGCCAGGGCCCGTCGGCGCCTCCAAATTGACGTGGATACCGAACAGTTTCCACTGAGGGTATTCGTAGAGATATTTCAGCTCGAACTGCAGAGGCTGCGGCTGAAGCGGATAGAAGCCCGACAGAAGGAGCAGCCCTTCGCTGCTCGTCGATGGTGCTGCAGTGAGCACCGGAGCAAGGGCGGGAATTCCGCTCAGATCTACTCTCTGATCAATAAATTGGCCGAAAGCCTGCCGCAGTTCGGCGGCAGTGATCTGGGGCTGCCAGCGAGCCGAGATCGTGCTGTGGAAAGACTCGAAGTCGCCCGTAGCCACGGCCTCGGAGAAGTCCGTCATGGTGCCGTGGACGAGTGACTTGAGCTGGTCGTCCGTCGGGATCGGGGGCGGCCCACCACCTGACGACTGTACCGCGCCGGCCCGGGGAGTGGTCATGGCGATGACCCTCCACTCACCCGACTCTCTGACCAGTTTCATCGAAAGCGGGAGCGTTCCACCATCCTTCAGGCTAAGGCTCCCCTCCAGACTGGCCTGGTCATTTTGAACCTCCCGGCTTGTCCAGACCGCGGAGCCACAGCCCATCAAACCCATCGCCTCCACTGCCCGAGTGAATTCCTCCAACGATTGCTGGGTGCGCAATGCTTCCGCAGCCGACTCGTAAGCCGCCTCGAATTTTCCCTCGGAGAGATGAGCCAGGAAACGGTCTGCCGCTTCAACAGCGTCCCCGGTCCACCAGAACACAAACGCCACCACCAGTGCGGCAAGCAGAACGGCTGCCGCAACGGCCACCAGACACCCCTTTTTCATGAAGGAGCCCCTCCTCCCCGGCGTGTCGGACGCCCTCCAGCCTCGCCACCAGCCCGGCGGAAAGAGTACCGATCACAAGCTCGCGTCATCCTTGCGGGATGCGCCGATGGGGGGATAGTGCAGCAGGGGTCATGTAATTGTCAATAAGAGATTGCGAGAATTGCTCGCCATGTCAAACGGCCCTCAGGCTTCCCCGCACCCTGACCTGTCCCCGCTTCACTGCCCGCCTGGCAAGCCAGCTCGCGACCTGTCCTCCGGATTCCCGCACCAGACTCCCGCAACAGACTAGCGGGCTTCAGGGATCGCCCCGAGACCGTTTTTCCGGTATACAATGAACGCAATCTTCCTCTTGTGCAGGGGAACGGCATTGTAAGGAGTGCTCAAGTGATGCGAAAGACGAGTTCCTGGTGGTGGGGTTTGATGTCGGCTGGACTGATGGTTGCTGCGGTTAGCCTGCTCACCTTGAAACCGATCCCGGCTTCCGCGGCTGAAGCGGACGGTCAGAAGATCTTCCTGGCGGACAAATGCAATATGTGCCACGACGTCTCGACGGTTGGCATCAAGGCCACGGTCAAGTCGGAGAAGATGAAGGGCCCTGATCTGGTCAACCTGGACAAAGACGCCGACTGGATCGCCAAGTTTCTCAAGAAGGAAGTGGATCTCAACGGGAAGAAGCACAACAAAGCATTCAGCGGCAGCGCGGAAGATCTCAAGGTCCTGGCAGCCTGGATCGCCTCCCAAAAAAAGTGACGTCACGGACCTGCCCGCTCGCAGGCTCATAGAGGCGCATGAACCTCTTATTGTGCGGGTTCTTCTTGGTCCTCGCTCTGGGAGGCGGAACTGCCCAGCTCCGCGAGGCCTCCCCCGATGATGACTTCACACTTCGGGTGGAGATGATCCCCATGCGGGACGGTGTCAGACTGCACACGCTGATACTGACCCCCAAGCAGACCGACGGGCCGCTTCCGATCCTGCTCGAACGAACCCCTTACAATGCGTCGGGTGCCGTCGGAGGCCGGGCCACCACCCGCCTGGAGGTGATGCGCGGACCGAAGTTCCTCGACGGTGGGTTTATCCACGCCATCCAGGACATCCGGGGACGGTTTCAGTCGGAAGGTAAAGCTGCGACTTATCGCGTGCCCCGAGGGCAATTCAACGCTTCAAGTACAGATGAGACCACCGACGCCTGGGACACCATCGACTGGCTGGTACGCAACGTACCCAGCAACGGCAGAGTTGGCATCTGGGGAACCTCTTATCCTGGATGGCTGACCCTGGCCGCCATGCGCGATCCCCATCCAGCCTTGGCCGCGGCGGTTCCGTTCAACCCGGTGGTGGACGTGTGGAAGGCCGATGACTGGTTCCACTGGGGGGCCTTTCGGGCAGCCTACGCTTTTGAGTACATCTACCAGATGGAAACCCGTCCCAACGGGAGTACCTCCTATCCTTTTGAGCAGCGCGACCTTTACACGTGGATGTTGGGTCTGGGGTCGGTTGCCCAAGGGCTTGGTTCCCGATTGGATGCCAGGCATGAGATGTGGACGCGTCTGATGGAGAACCCGGCCTACGGGCCCTACTGGCGGGACTGTGCAGCCGATCAGTGGTTTGATGGGCTTTCGCGACTGGTACCCACACTCCACGTGCACGGCTGGTGGGACCAGGAGGATATCTACGGAGCCCCCGCCGTCTACCAGGTGCTCGAGCGTTATGATCGGGAAAATAACCTTAATTTCTTCGCCGCCGGGCCTTGGTACCACGGGCAGCACTTTGCGGACGGCAGCCGCCTGGGGGTGCTCGAATTCGGTGAGGACACCGCCCGGCGATTCCGTGAGGAGATCCTCACACCGTTCTTGCAGCGGTTTCTGAAGGGAACGGGGAAGACGCTGCCGGCTCCCGTCTCTGTGTTTGAAACCGGCAGCAACCAGTGGCGTCATTTCGACCGCTGGCCGCCGACCGAGTCCAAGCGAGCGCTGTACCTCGGTGCTTCACAGTCCTTGTCCTTCGAACGGCCTCCCCACGATGGCGGCTTTACAGAGTACTTCTCGGACCCTGCCAAACCCGTCCCTTACGCTCCGCGTCCCAACCTTGGCTCTGACTACAGCAATCCGCCGGCGATCGAAGCTTGGCGGGAATGGCTTGTCGCCGACCAACGCTTTGTCGACGGACGGCCGGACGTGGCCACTTGGGTCAGCGAGCCCCTCACCCAACCCCTGACCCTGCGGGGACCAGTACGAGTCCGTCTCTTCGCTGAAACGACAGGTACTGATGCGGACTGGGTGGTCAAGCTTATCGATGTCTATCCGGATGACTACCCGCCATCGGTTGCGATGTCCGGCTATGAGCTGATGATAACGGGCGACATCTTCCGCGGGCGCTATCGGGAGAATCTGGAGCGCCCGCAGCCACTTCAACCCGACACGGTTCTTGAGTACACATGGCCGCTGCCCCCCGTCAACCACACATTTCGCCCCGGACACCGGTTGATGGTGCAAATCCAGAGCACCTGGTTTCCTTTGTATGATCGGAACCCGCAAACCTTTGTCGAGTCGATCATGACGGCCCCTGCGTCCGCCTATCGCGCGCAGCGTCACCGGATCCATCACAGCGCTGTCTGGGCGACCTCACTCGAACTCCCCGTCGACCCGGGGACACCTTAGGGACATCACGGCTTTGAGGCCCTGGGCTCACCTGGAGACTTTGCGGTCCCGTCCACCGGAATCGCGGCTGCTTTCCTTGACCGCCTGACCTGTGAGCCCGGCTGTCCAGCCAGGTCATCGGGGGGCAAACCTCGAAGACTGGATGGCGACGGCTGGTTACTCCCGTTGACAATCGGGGACAGGCCAGGACGGGGGACAGGTGGAATTGGGGCCACGACGGGGACAGGTCAGATCGGTGGTCAGCTTCCCGCTGCCGGCAACACTCTCCTGCCTGAGGGGAGCGTTCCCATCGCAGACTGGACTTCGGAGCCGGTCTGAACTCAGGAGTCGGGGGACAGGGGAGTTGGGATGGGAGTCAGAGGTCAGGAGTCGGGACTCAGGGGGCCGCCCCTTGGGGTTTTCTCCCGTCTCCTGCCGGGAAAGTCGCTCGGATGTCTCTCCCTCTGAGCCATCCGACTCATCCGGGTGAACCGACGGATCCGAGTGAACACTGGAGCTTTCATCCCGGGTGGGCGGCCCGCCCATGGACCACTGTCTTCCGTCTCCCGGTTCCTGACCACTCGGCTTCTCTTCTGAACGGGCCGGCTGTGCCTATGGCCCGGCTATCAAAAGAATTGTTCGGATCTCCCGGTCGGAATGATCTGAGCCAGTTGAGTGACCAGCGGGATACGCCGTATCGCAGTGCCAGACTGAACTCTCATCCAGCGCGTCTGCGCCCCGCTTATGGCTCAAGAAGGCATCCAGGAACATCGCGGGGTCAAACCTCGAGGAGGTGGCCGGCGACTTGACGCATCGCGGCCGGAGTCCATCGCCAGCTTTCTCTACTCGATGGGTGGGCGACATCGGCGGCCGAATTACCACAGAGGTGGCTCAACTTTCTCCGGACGATCGGCGTTATCCGCCGGATCCCAGCGACGGATCTCCGTCCCGGCGGGCGCTCTTCCCGGGGACATTGACCCGTCCCCGGAACTTGTCCGTGAACATTGACCTGTCCCCGGAACTCTGTCCCGTCGCCCCGTCTGTGCGACTTGTCCTCCCATTTCACTTGTCCCCGGCTCAATGGTGCGGCGTCCGTTCAAGGCCAGGTAGGCCACCACGTGGTGAGACCTGTCGCCCCTATTCCGCCTGTCCCCAGGGCTCATCGAGCGCTTTCCGCCATGAACGCCGGCAGGGTTCCCGGGCCCTCCGCTGCGTCGGCTCGTCCCCCGTCGCGGGTCGACCGGCGGCACCGGAGCTCTTTCCAGACCTAATACCTCCTCATCGCAGCCAGGCTGCGGCGTCAGCCAGGTGGCAGGAATCGGGAAACGGGACTCGGGAGGGGAGTCAGGAGTCGCGAGTCGGGAGTGGGAAGGGGAGCCGGGAGGGGGGAGTCGCAAGTCATGAGTCCGCCACATCCTGCTTCCTCCCGACTGCTGTTTCCCGAATCCCGTTCCGTGACCACTCGCTTTCCCCGGTTAACGGGCAGGCGATCGGAGGCCGGACCTCTGCAGAGTCGCTCAGTACCTCTCCAAGGGATCCGGGCCATCCAAGCGACCCGAGTGATCCGAGGTTCGGAGAGCTCACCTGAGCTATTGTCCCAGCGGATGCGCGCACTGCTCATGGAACCGATTTGACCTGTCCCCACGATTCGGGACGCCTCGCGGACGCATGCCAAAGAACCACCGGAGTTCGGACCGTTGCGGGGAGCGCCGGCTACTCAGTCGATCAGCCAACGCAAAACGGCTGCGACCATCCGGCTGCACCTTGACCGTGTGGGGACAGGTCAAGTATGTTGCCCGAACCTCACTGCAATCAGGGCGGGCGGTCTGGGAAACCTTGGGTGGCGGTGCGCCGCGGCCCGGGTGGAGGGGGGACTATGGTCGCGAAGGCGCTGCTGGCCGGCTGGATATTTCCGCTTCTTCTCACCGCTTCAATTGCGGGACAAGCTCTCGCCGATACCGGCGACTTGACGGGAACGGTAACCGATCAGACGGGAGCGGTTGTGCCCGGTGCACAAGTGACTGTCTTGGCGTCCGACAAGGGCCTTGAGCGTACCAGTGTCACGGACGGAGAAGGCCGTTACCGGGTCCCGTTGCTGTCACCCGGCCAACATGACATCAGGGTTGAGATGCCCGGCTTCGCCACCAAGGTGGTTCGAGGTGTTCGCATCAGCGTGGGTCAACACGCCGAGCTGGACATCCAGCTCGAGGTTTCGGCCACCGAAACTGAGATCGTCGTCAGCGGCCAGCCCGATCTGGTCGAGCGCGAGAAAACAATCCAATCGTCCGAGATTCTCGAAGATCAGATTGACGCTTTGCCTATCAACGGCCGTGACTTCCTGAATTTTTCACTTCTGACCCCAGGTTCGGCCGCCCAAAATTCACTGCTCACATTCTCCGCACCGCAGACGCCCTCCTCAGGTCTTTCTTTCTCCGGCCAAGACCCTCGCAGCAATGCAGTCTCTATCGATGGTGTTGACAACATGGATGTGGTGTCCGGGGGGTCCGGGCGACCATGAGCCAGGAGGCGATCCAGGAGTTTCAGATCAGCCAGAACAGCTATTCGGCCGAGTTCGGGCGGGCCCGCGGCGGGATCATCAACATTGTCAGCAAGTCTGGCACCAGCGCGCTGCACGGCAATATTTTCGCCTTCTTCCGCAACAACGCCCTGGACGCCACCAACGCTTTCGCTCGACTGGAAGATCCTCCTTTCCAACGCTATGAGGCAGGAGGAACACTGGGCGGCCCCATTGTCCGCAATCGTACGTTTTTCTTTGGCAGCTTTGAGCGGCTGGACCGTAGAGAGTCGAATTTCGTAACCTTCCTTGACGATCCTTCGATTTTTGCGCCGACGCCCGGCCAGGTGGAACTTTTCAGCTTCCTGCAGTCGGTTCCGGCGCCCTCATTGCAGGGTTTGGCGGCCGCATTCCTCAACCCCAACTCCGGACTGTTGTGGACCCTGCCGGCGAACTTCCCGGGCACCCTGCAGCTTTTCGAGTCCGAAAGCGGGGTCTTCCCTTTCGAAGCGGACAACAACAGCTCGTCCTTGAAACTTGACCACCATTTTTCGCCGACGAACATCTTTTTCGCACGGTTGAGCTACTCGGATGGATTCGATCAAGGCGTCCAGTTTGGGGCCCTGCAGGCAGTCAGCAATGGGTTGAGCTTTGATATCGAGGATTTTTCGGCGGCGCTGTCCGATACGCACATTCTCTCCCCGGTCACCGTCAACAACCTTAAGGTGCAGTTCGCCCGCCGCGATTTCAGTGCCGACACCAACGACCCCGACGGTCCTGAGATCGTGATCTCCGGCGTGGCGGAGTTCGGGCGGGAGTTTTTCAATCCTACCGTCTACCGGCAGAACATCGCCCAGATCTCAGACGGCGTTACTCTGATCCGCGGACGGCACAGCCTCAAGCTGGGGATCGACTGGAATCGCACGGCCCTGAAGGGTGCGGCAGAGGTCTTCCTGGGCGGCCAGTTCACTTTCGGCGAGGCAATTCCGCTGGGAGCTGTGATCGATCGCATCGCCGGCACCGGAACCGCGGCTTCGTTGGCCGCCACACTGGCGACGCCGGTGGCAGGGGGAGGACTCGGCCGCCCCGACCTGGCTCCTCAAGTCCTTGCACCCATCAGCCCGGTGCAGTCCTACAATTTCGGGCTTCCCATCACCTACTTTCAGGGATTCGGCGACCCTTCGGCCGACGTGCACTATACCCAGCTCGCCTTGTATCTTCAGGACAGCTGGTCCATCGGTCCTGGCCTGTCCCTGAACCTCGGTGTCCGATATGACACGGACTGGCGGCCGGAGACTCTGAACGTCGCCACCTCGGACGCCCCCTTCGAATTTGTCCGCCGGGCTGCGACAGATCGGAACAACCTGAGTCCCCGTCTCGGGTTTGCCTGGGATCCCATCGGCTCGGGCCGTACCGTCATCCGCGGCGGCTATGGAGTGTTCTATCAGAACTTCTTCCAGGCGGTTGCTTTCGTCTCCCAGGTTCTCTCGGGACAGATCTCCCAGGTATTCCTGCCCATCACGGGCCTGCCGGGACTCGGCGTTACCTCGGCACATGTCTGGGGATACTACCGTCAGCACGGTACGCTGGGAGGGGAGGCGCTGGCGGCGCTGGGCATCAGCCCGGGGACAACTCCCTCGGTGATTCTGCCCGGCGCCGACGACACGGTGAACCCTTACAGCCAGCATGCGAGCTTCGGGATTGAGCGACAACTTGGGCGGGACTGGGCCGTGGCGGGCAACTACCTGCTCAACCGCGGGGTCAAGCTCATCCGTTCGCGGGACGTCAACGTGCGGGAGGTGGGGCCGAATCGTTTCGCCCTTCCAGGTATGGATCCGCGTTTTGTGCAGGTGAACATGATCGAGACCAGCGGCAGTTCCATTCACCACGGTTTGACGATCTCGCTGCGGAAGCGCATGAGCCGGGGATACACCCTGATGGGTTCTTACACCTTGGGCAAGACGCTGGACGACACAACCGATTTCATCACCCAGCTTCAGCCCAACAACCAGAAGGACTTGCGCAGCGAACGTGCGCTGTCCACTTTCGATCAACGGCACCGGCTGGTGATCAGTGGGATTTTTCAGAGTCCGTTTCGGACCCGCGATGCCTCAGGACTACTTCAGGCGGCGCTTGCTGATTGGTCCGTGTCTCCAATCATCACTTGGGCGGCGGGCCGTCCCTTCAACCTTCTCTTGGGCTATGACGCCAACGGGGACACCCACGAAGAAACGGATCGGCCGGTGCTGACAGACGGGAACCTCGCCGGACGCAACACGGGCCGGGGGCCCGCTTTCGCCACCACCGATCTGCGCCTGTCCCGCCGTGTTTGGCTCGGAGCTGAGGAACGCTCGCTGGAGTTCGTGTTCGAGGCCTTCAACCTCTTCAACCGCGTCAACTACTCTGGGATCAACAACGTGGTCGGTAACCAGATTTTGGAGGGGTCATTCGTGGAGGGCAGTTCGCAGATTCCCGCCAACCGGCCTCTCGGTTTCACCGCAGCTTTTGCACCACGCCAGATCCAGCTTGGGCTTCGGCTTACATTCTGAGTACGGCGAGGGATGGCGGGCTCCAGTGGACAGGTCCGAAGGCGGATCCATCAAGGTCCCGGCGGCCGGCATCAGGGATCCGGGCTGGTTCAGGAAACGGAGGATCCTCAAGTTTTGTGGCCGGCCTGCCTGCGCTATGGGGCGTCCCTCCGGCATTTGCCGTCTCTGATAGAGTGGTAGGCAACTCCCGGGCATGAAAAACGACAAAGCGATCAAACGCTACTTGGACCTTGCGGACGTCATTATCCTCGTCTTGGGGACCGACGAGCGGGTTCGGCTCATCAACCGCAAGGGTTGTGAGACTTTGGGTTGTTCGGAAGCGGAGATCCTGGGCACCAACTGGTTTGACAGTTGGCTGCCGCAGCGGATCCGGGAGTCGATCCGGCTCGCCTTCCGCGACGTGATCCACGGCAAACGCAACCTGGAGTTCATGGAGAACCCGGTGTTGACACGCTCCGGCGAGGAGCGTCTGGTGGCCTGGCGCAACGCCCTCCTGCGTGACAGTCGCGGCCGCGTCCAGGAGGTGATCAGTACCGGCGAGGACGTCACCCAACGGCGCAAGACGGAGATGGCGTTGATCGAAAGCGAAGCCACGCTGCGCGCGATACTGGAGACCTGCGTGGACGGCATCATCACGATCGACGAATCGGGCCGTATTCTGTCCTTCAATCCGGCGGCGGTTCGGATCTTCGGGTACCGGCCGGAGGAAGTACTCGGGCAGGAAGTGGGAATCCTCATGCCGGAGCCCTTCCGCCGGATGCACCAAGCCTACATCGACCACCATCTGGCCACCCGCGAGACTCGGATTATCGGGCTGGGCAGAGAGGTTACCGGCCGCCGCAAGGATGGAACGTTGTTCCCCCTCTACCTGGCGGTGAGCGATGTGAGCATCCGGGGAAGAAAGATGTTCACCGGGATCGTTCGTGACCTGACAGATTTCAAGCGGCTGCAGGAGGAGATCATTCAGTCCCAGAAGCTGGCGGCGATCGGCGAAATGGCGGCATCAGTGGGACATGAGATCAAGAACCCGTTGGCCGGTATCAGCGGAGCCATCGAGATTCTGAAAGACACGCTTGCCGAAGACGACCCCCGGAGGCAGATCATGAATGACATCCTCAGCGAAGTCCGCCGTCTCGATAATACCGTCCGGGACCTGCTGGCGTTCTCCCGGCCCTGGAATCCGGACACCCAGTTGTGCAAACTCCATGAGATTGCCGAGCGCGTCACCCGTTCTTTCCAAGAGCAGGAAGAGCTGACCGACCTTACCGTGAGCCTGGAGAACGATGCCAAGAGCGCCGCCATGGTAGACCCTTGGCTGTTCGAGAAGGTTCTCTGGAATTTGCTGGATAACGCCAGCGACGCCATGGGAGGCAGGGGAGAAATCCGCCTGAAATTCTCCGACGGCCCCGGTTATGTGCAAATGGTTGTGGAGGACAGCGGGTCGGGAATCCCCGCCGAACACCTGAAAGACGTTTTCCGCCCCTTTTTCACCACCAAAAACCGGGGAACCGGCTTGGGCCTGGCAATCTGCAAGAAGATCATGGATGCCCATGGCGGGGCCATCACACTGACCAGCAGCCCCCATAAGGGCACCCGGGTCACCCTTCAGTTTCCATCCGGGGAACGCTCCACGCCCAGACCCACACCCCGTCCCCGCACACTCTGAGACGCGCAGCGCCAAGTCACCATTCCCGCCAATGGGTGGACGCGATCGACCAAGACCGACGAACCTGCTGCCGGGCCAGCTTCGCACGCAGCAACCCTCCCGGTTTCGGGTGAAAAGACCAAACCGTTGGGCCCGGATGGCTGATTTCTGATAAACTTGTGGGGCAAATTCCCCAGCCCCCATGGCTCCGCTGTCAGGAAACCACGGCAGAACGGTTCGGGCACCGAAATTGCAAAGCTGATGGCTCCAAGCAAGGCCACAAAACCCGTTGGTAGCGCGAGCATGAAAACCGTTCTGGTGGTCGATGACGAGAAGCTGGTGCGGTGGTCTATCCGCCAGAAGCTGGAGGCTGCCGGCTACCAGGTGCTGGAGGCGGAAACCTGTGCCGACGCACTGAACCTGTTCCAGGAAAACTTGCCCGACCTGGTGACGCTGGACGTCCGCCTGCCGGATGGCAGTGGGCTGAAGCTTCTGCTGGAGATGAAGAAATCCTCTCCGAACACGCCGGTCATCATGATCACCGCGTTCGGGGCAGTCGAGGATGCCGTCAAGGCACTCAAAATCGGCGCCTACGACTACCTGGAGAAACCGATCAACTTCGACCGTCTGCTGCATGCCCTGCAAAATGCGCTGGAGACCAGCTCCCTGCGGGAGCAGGTGGACCGGACCAAGAAAGAGCAGAAGAACACTTACTCTCTCGACAGCATCATCGGCGTTTCTGAAGAAATCCAGGCGGTGAAGCAGCTTGTCCGCAAGGTGGCGGTCAGTGAGGCCAACACGATCCTGGTCCAGGGCGAGAGCGGAACCGGGAAGGACCTCGTGGCCAAGGCTCTGCATTATGAAAGCAACCGCAGCCGCCAGCCCTTCATGATCCTCAATTGTGCCGCCATCCCGGAGCAGTTGCTGGAGAGCGAACTGTTTGGTCATGAGCGGGGTGCTTTTACAGACGCCAAGGCGATGAAGAAAGGGCTGTTCGAGCTGGCGGACGGCGGGTCCATTTTCTTCGACGAGATCAGCGAGATGGCCCTGAACCTCCAGGCCAAGTTGCTGCGGGTCCTGGAAGACCAAACCTTCCGGCGTATCGGAGGAGTCAAGGACATCCAAGTGGATGTTCGCGTCATATGCGCCAGCAACAAGGACATCGAGGAGATCGCGCGCAAGGGACAGTTCCGCGAGGACCTGTTCTATCGCCTCTCGGTCATTCCCATCACGCTGGCGCCGCTGCGCAACCGACGGGAGGATATTCCGGTACTGATCGACCATTTCGTCCAGAGCTACAACGTGCGTTTCAACAAGTCCGTGCGAGGCTTGACGGAAGAAGCCCGCCGGGCGTTGGAGAGCTATGATTGGCCGGGCAATGTCCGTGAACTTCGGAACGCCATCGAGCGGGCGATGATCCTGCAGGATGACGGGCTGCTCAGCCTGGACCTGTTTCCGCTGAGGATCGCAGAATACCGGGGCGAGCCGCGGCCCGTCAGCGGGAATGGCGGCTTGCGGATCCCGGACACCGGAATCAACCTGTATGAGGTTGAGAAGCAGTTGATCCAGCAGGCACTCGTGAAAGCCGGCGGGAACCAGAGCCGGGCCTCACGGCTGTTGTCCATCACGCGGGACACCCTGCGCTACAAAATGAAGAAATACGGACTTCGGAAGGGCTATCCCCTGAACGCCTGACGGGCACCCCCATGATCATCGGAATCCCGAAGGAGGGACGGGTTGTCCAGGGGTTCGAGGAAAAGCGAGTTGCCCTGACCCCCGCCGGGGTTCGGGAGCTGGTGAAACAGGGCGCCCGTGTTTTCGTCTCCGCCGACGCCGGTACCGCTGCCGGATTTCGAGCTGCCGACTACCGTGCCGCCGGAGCGCAGACTGCCTACTCCAACGAGGAGGTCATCCGCCGCGCGGACGTCGTCCTGCTGGTGGGCCGACCGGATCCCGCCGAATGGGCCTACTACAATCCTGGAACCGCGCTGTTGGGCTTCCTGCGTCTGGGGACAGCCGAGCCGTCGCTGCTCCAGTTCCTGGCTGAGCGCAAGCTGACGGCGGTCGGTTACGAGGCGATGGAGGAAGCAGACGGATCGTTGCCGATCCTGCGCACTTCCAGTGAGATCGCGGGCAAGATGGCGGTCCAGCTCGCCGGCCGTCTGCTGGAGAACGAGTCCGGCGGCCGCGGAATTCTGTTGGGCGGCCTGCCGGGCATCCCGCCTGCCGACGTGGTCATCGTGGGCGGTGGTACACTCGGCTACTACGCTGCCCGTTCTTTCCTGGGCGCGGGCTCCTCGGTCTATGTCCTGGACACCGATTTGCGCCGTCTCCAGCAGTTGGACGCGCTGTTCGAGGGCCGCGTCGTTACGGCGTTAGCCAATCAGAGCAATCTGGAGAAGCATGTCGCCTTTGCCGATGTGCTGATCGGCAGTGTCCTGGATCGGGGCAGGGTTTCGCCCGTGGTGGTAACCGCGGCCATGGTCCAGCGCATGCAGCCGGGCAGCGTCATCATCGACTTCTCCATCGATCACGGCGGTTGCGTCGAGACTTCAAGGTTGTGGACAGGTGGTGGTTTTCTTTTCACGGAGATGGGGGTGGTGCACTTTTGCGCTCCCAACGTTCCGGCCCTGGTGGCGCGGACGTCCTCCCATGCTCTGACCAACGCCCTGCTGCCTTACCTGGTGATGCTGGCGCGACTCGGACTGGAAGCCGCCCTGCGGCACAGCCGGGCGCTGCGTCAGGGACTTTACCTCTATGGAGGACTGCTCTCCAACCGCCTGGCTCAATCCGATCTGGCTTCCGCCGATCTCGAGGCATTAGTCCATGGCCTGGATTGACCTCTATCAGCAACGGAAGCGCTCGCTGGAAGAAGCGGCGGGGATGGTAGCCTCCGGCACGCGGATCTACATCAGCGGAAACTCGGCTACTCCCCTTGCGCTGCTGGAGGCGGTCGCGCGCCGGATTCCGGAAATCCGCGACGTCGAGGTGGTACATGTCCTGCTGCTGGGCGATGACCCGCTGTCCCGGCCGGAGGCGAGGAATTTTTTCCGTCATAACTCCCTGTTTGTCGGATCCACGGACCGGCTGATGGTGAACGAGGGACTGGCGGACTATGTGCCCATCCACCTGCACGAAATCCCCCGTCTGTTTTCCGAGGGGATCCTCCCGCTGGACGTTGCGCTGATCCAGACCAGCCCCCCGGACGAACACGGCTTCCTGAGCCTGGGGGTCGAATGTCTGGCCACCATGTCGGCAGTGGCGAACGCACGGACGGTGATCGCCCAGGTCAATCAGCGGATGCCTCGCACCCTCGGCGACTGCTTCATCCACGTGGCACGTGTCCACGCGGTGGTGGAGGCCGATCAGGAACTGCAGGAGCTGCCACGGTCAGGCTTCGGCGAGATTGAGCTTCGCATCGGGAGGTGGGTGGCGGAGCTGGTGGACGATGGCTGCACTTTGCAGTTGGGAATTGGAGCCATCCCCGATGCCGTCCTGGCCAGCCTCGGGGGGCGGCGGGATCTGGGAATCCACACCGAGATGGTTTCGGACGGGATCATGGAGGGGGTGGAATCCGGGATCATCACCGGCGCCCAGAAAACCTTGCACAAAGGCAAGGTGATCGGGACCTTCGCATTGGGCAGCCGGCGGCTCTATGACTATCTCCATAACAACCCTCTGTTTGAGTTCCACCCGGTGGACTACACCAACCACCCGGCGGTCATCGCCCGCAACGACCGCATGGTGGCGATCAACTCAGCCATCGAAGTGGATCTGACGGGGCAGGTTTGCTCCGACTCCATCGGCAGCATGATCTACTCGGGGTTTGGGGGACAGGTGGATTTCGTTCGCGGGGCGGCCCACTCCCGGGGCGGCCGATCCATCATCGCCCTGCCCTCCACGGCACTGGACGGCCGCGTCTCCCGCATCACTGCGGCGCTGAAGCCTGGGGCCGGTGTCGTCACCACCCGTGCCGATGTGCATTACGTGGTCACTGAGTTTGGGATCGCCCGACTGCGGGGACGCAACCTGCGCCAGCGGGCAGAAGCGCTCATCGCCATCGCCCACCCGGATTTCCGCGAAAGTCTGTTGGAGGCAGCGTGGGAACGGCGGCTGATCCCCCGGGCCGTCCCGGCCGGCAGTTTTGTCCCGGACAGCTCCCCCTGAAGGTGCTGGTCTCCCCTTTGTCGGATCGTCACAAGCGATCCTGAACCCGGTTTTCCAGTGCGGTGAGCCGCGGCCGCAGGATGTGGCGCACTTTTTCGCACCCATTTCGCGAATTTGCGCTTTACCTTTTCACGACCCGGGTGGTAAATATGACCTGTCACCTAACCACCACAGGCCCCGGGTTCGGACACGGCCCTGACCCGCAGAGCTGAGGCTCTTCAGATCGTGTCCCCCCGGGGCCCGAATTGCGAACTGCCGGCTCTCCCGGTGTACACTTGCGATGCGATGCGGCAGGAAGCGGCCTTCGGCAAAGTCGTCGTCAGAACGCGGGACCAACAGCTCTTTCGAGGCTTCTCCAAGGCGGAGTTCATCGACGAACAGAGCGTCCGCATCATTGACGCCAAAGGCAACCAACAGAGCTTCCCCCTGCAGGACCTGAAGGCGATCTTTTTCGTCCGCGACTTCCAAGGCGACCCCTCGTACCGGGCCGTGCGCTTCTTCGCCAAAGAAGACCCTTCTCCGTGGTTGTGGGTCCAGCTTGTCTACCAGGACGGCGAGATCATGGAAGGTCGGGTCCGAAACTCCCCCGCACTCCTCGAGGGAGCCGGCTTCTACCTGTGGCTGTCCGACGAGGGCGCCAACAACACCATGGTGTACGTGGTGAAATCGGCGCTGAAGGACTTCCGGGTCTTGGGCTTGAAGCGCTGAAGGCTCTCAGTCTTCACCGGGGCGGATCTCATACTGCTCAATCTTGGTCAGCAGGGTCTTGTAGCTGACGCCCAGTTCCTTGGCCGCCTTCGACTTGTTCCAGTGGGTCTTGCGGAGGGTCTTGACAATCAGATTCCGCTCCACCTGACAGATCGCCCGCCGCGTGACTTCCTTGAGGTCGAGTGCTCCGCCGTCGTTCTCCTTGAGGTAATCTTCGGCGATTTCGTCGACGGTCTCGACCTGCTCCTGATTCATCTTTGCCGCCAGCTCCTTGCGGATGGCATCCGCGTCCTGCAGCACGACATAGCGGCGGACCAGGTTTTCCAGCTCCCGGACATTGCCGGGCCAATGGTAGGCCTGGAAGACCTCCAGCAGCTCGGCCGGGATCGAGTCCACCTCCGCATCGTAATGACGCGCAAACTTCTCCAGGAAATGCCGGCAGAAGGTGGGGATCTCCTCCTTGCGGTGGCGCAGGGGGGCAACATTGATGTTGACTACGTTGAGCCGGTAATAGAGATCCTCCCGGAACTTGCCTTCACGAATCGCGTCTTCCAGTTTCCGGTTGGTGGCAGCGATGACGCGGACATCCACCTGAACCTCTTCGTTACCGCCCAGCCGGGAGAACTGGCCGTCCTGCAACACCTGCAGCAGTTTGGCCTGAACCGCCGCCGAAAGCTCGGCGATCTCGTCCAGGAAAATGGTGCCGTGATTGGCGAACTCGAACTTTCCCGGACGATCCATGTAGGCGCCGGTGAAGGCCCCCTTGCGGTGCCCGAACAGCTCACTTTCCACCAGTTCGGTGGGCAGAGCGGCACAGTTGACCTTCACGAACGGCTTGTCGGCCAGCCGCGATTTCTCGTGAATGAACCGGGCGATCACATCCTTTCCCACCCCGGTTTCACCCGTGATGAGAACGGGAACCTTGGATTTCGCCACCTGCAGGGCCGTCTTCCGCACCTCCTCCATAGACTTGCTTTGGCTGATCAGGAAGATGCCTTCGCCGCGGGGTTTCGGTTCCGCAGGCCGTTCCGGGCGGCCGGACGCCAGCTCGTTGATGGCTTGACGGAGTTCCTCCGCGGAGAGGGGGGTACACAGATAGTCGCGGGCTCCTTCCTGGATGGCCCTCACGATGGTCCGCGGGTCCCGGGATGAGGAAAGGGCGACCACCGGTATCGAGCCGGCCTGACGACAGACCTCACGGACCGAAACGGTGCTGCCGTTACTGACCAGGGGGTCAAAGAAGATGAGCTCGGGGCTGGACTGGCCGCTTTCCAGCAGCCGCTTCGCTTCGGCCCAGGTCCGACAAGTAAGAACCTCAAAGCCGGCGGCTGTCAGGTGCCGTGCCAAGTACTCCAGCACTGGCTCCTGATCGTCGATGCAAAGCACCTGGTGCTGGTAATCCAAACGCCCTCCCCGCCTGCCAACCGGTCAGGGCCGCCGGTCGCGGCCCCGGCAGACCCACAACATTACATCTATTGTCACTCTTGTCTTGCGAAAGTCAACCCGGAGCCACAGGGGTCTCCGGCCGTCAGGCTCCCTCCAATGAGCAATGAACGGCAGGACTTTGCAGATTGAAGATTCCCGGACCGCAGCGAAGTTGCAGGCACGGAGCAACCTACGGCGCGTTGGCGGGCTTGCACTCTGCTGGGCGGGGCGGTCCGAACACCGCAAGACGAACAGCCCGCCGACGGCTCTGTGACACCCCGCGCTGACGGCTTCCCCGTCCGCGCGGTCCCAGCCTACAGGGGCCGCACCGGCATCGTGGCCAGTTGGTTCGGGCGGGTCTGCAGTACCGTCGCTGCGGTCCGGCCGCTGACCGTCACCTTCAACAGGCCGCGGAAGCGCGTGAAATTGACCGGTGTCTGCCACTGGAACTCGTCCACGAACAGGGCTCTCTGACCAAATGCAGTCACCGCCTCCGGGTTGGCGCTCGACAGCAGCGCCCCCGCCTCTGAGTACAGCTCGGCGGTAAGCGTGTTCTCTGAGTCGGACAGATTCATGACGGCGATGCCGGTGTTGATGTCGGCCGCCGTATCGGTCTCCACCGGAGCTGTGAATCCCTCGAAGGTGGCGGAGCTGGCCGCCACGCTCGCCAGGCCGAAAGCGCCGCCGAAGGTCAAGACCCCGGTGACAGACGGCGGAGCCTCCACCCGGGCCGAGCCCACCACCAGCGCACCGGCGCCGTCGGTAGTCAGAACCCGGACACCGCCGGCCGGGACCACCAGCCCATAGGTTCCGTTGTTCTGGTTGCCCGGCAAGGTGATCCGGTCTCCCGCCACATTGAAACCGAGGTCCGAACCGGTCGAGCCCCGGAGCCTGACTGTCACATTGGCATCCTCCGTGCCGGTGTTGGTCAAGGTGAGCTGGGTGCTGAAGCCAACCCCGTCGGCGAACTGGGGGAAGTTCAGGAATCTCCCCAACTGCACCCAGGCCACGGTCAAACCCGCGCCGGCCTGCTGGGGTTCGACACCTGTCCCCATCGTCTGTGCGGCCGAACCTGACAGCGAACCCAAGAAGACATATCCCATCCGCATCTCATCGTACGTGCCGTCCATCCAGGGAGATCCCTCCCATCCGCGACGCAGGGTCCGGGTGGAGATATCGCCTCCCTCGCGCAGGCTCGTGTTCTTGATCTTGCCGTCCGGGGTCGGGCTGATGACGCCCCAACCCCCGCTCCGCCAGTACAGCCCGAAGGACGGGGCGGCGGCGAAGTCCCCGGTATATTCCTGGACGCTGCCCGACGCCTCGAGCCTGCCGGTCTCCGCGTCGACGCAGGCGAAGAACAGGCCCACCAGGTTCACGCCAGACTCGGCGTAGTTATAGACAAGGCCCAGCTCGTTTCCTCTCAGCTCGGTCTTGCTCTGGAAGTACTGGTTCGGGCCGACCGGCTGCAGTCCCTGCCTCAGATAGGTACTCCACCGCTGTGTCCCGGTCACAAGATCCACCTTTCCGACAGCGGCCCGGCGCTGATTGGTGTAGACCTGGTCATGCGTGAAATAGGCATACGAATCATCCACCGCGAACGAGAGCTTCGTGGATCCGAACGGAGCGTCCCAGCCGGCGCCGGGAGGGTCGTAGACCCACCGCTGCTGCCAGGCGTTACCGGTGATTTCACCGAAGGGCCAGTTGCCCGCGCTGGGATCGAAGAGCGCCGCATAAACTTTGTTCTGGTAGCCGGCCAGGCTGATCCCCGCGAAGGTCCCCGGGATCTGGATGGTGTTCCAGGTGCCGTTGTTCAGGCAGGCTACATTCGGCGTGGTCCCTTTCATGAACCCGAAGCAGGGAGCACCACCCGACGCCTTCACCAGGCCGTAACACTGACCCTCGCAAAGCACATGCCGCTGGGGATTCAGAAACCAGTTCACTCCGGGGCAGCTGTTGACGCAGTTGTTCACGAAGGCCTCCAGCACGTTGTTGCCGGAACTCCCGGAAATGGCAGCAGCGGCGTAGCTTCCGTTCACGCCGAAAACTTCGGCCTCGTACAGGGCGGCCCCTACCAGGCTGACCCGTCCCTTGACAATGTCCTCGATGCCGTATCCGTCTTTATCGCACGGGCAGTCCGAGTAGCCCATGAGGGCCAACGACGACAAGACCATCAGCACGACGTGGCGTCGAGACATAGAGCACCCCTGTCTGGTCAAAGCTGTTCCCAAAGTGGAACCTGGGAAGGAAATTGGGAACATCATAGTCGTGCCGGGCCGGGAGACGCAACGGAAATGTTCACGACACCGGGGTCGGACCAAGGTAATCGTCTGAAACGACAGGGCTTATGTGGGATCCAGGTGCTCAGGAGAGCTCTTGGGCGGCGTTTTCTGCCACTCGTTTCCCCTTCTAAGCAGCATCGATTCGGCCACGGCGGCGACCGCGGCAGGCTGGGTACCCCGGTTGCAGGCCGAGGAACGCGGGAAATGGAATCTTGGGCGGAGAAGCGCCTTCTTGAAGCGAGACCCGACGAGATCTCCTGGTGAAAGGCGCTCTTGACTTTTCTCGGATGGGGGGTAAGATTAACCATACTACTTGCAGGAGAAAGGCGACATCATCAGAACACCGATGTTGTTGTCTGTATGGGTTCTTTGCGGTCTTGTCTCAAGCGGGTTGGTCCTGGGCCAAAACTGCGTAGGCGATGTCCTGTCCTACGTTGAGTATGGTGATTGTTACGAGACGGTCACAGAGATCGTTTGCGACTCCGTGCCCGAGGGCTGGTGTTGGACCCGGGTCTGTGAGGGAGCCACGATCACCGTTGAGGCTGAGTGCGGGGTTTACGGGCCCTATTGATCGGCCCGGAAGGGAGGTGGGTCCTATGAAGGGTCTATTTCACGGACTCCAAGCAAAGACAACATCCATCATCTGCGTCCTCCTTCTGGGAATGGCAACGGCAGTAGCCACGCAGGCTGAAAGCGTGAAGCGCGAAAAGGAGACTTACGAGTTCCAGGAGCGCTGGCTGGTCGCGCCGGGGCAGGATCTCGAATTCCAGTTTGAAAGCCTGGGCTCTGAGGACTTCGTCGCTTTCGGACCGTCGGAGGATCGAACGGCGCGGATTCTCTGTGCAGTGATCGACCCGAATCGGGTTCCGTCCTTTATTCGCAAAGTCGCTCCCGGGAGCGATGTCGTTACCCGGCTTGGAGAATCCCAGGTTATCGTGCGCCGCGAGAATGGCGAACCGATGTTCACCTATGCAGGTTTGCCCCGCGACACGCGTTTCCTTGTCCGCGTGGGTGACGAGGTGGGCTACGTCGGAAGTGTGCGGCATGGCGTTGTGTGGGCCGGCGGGGCGTGGGAGGAGGCCGACGAGGACTTGAACGCGGCACGGGCGCTGGGGAGAATGACCAAACGTTTTCTGCGCTCGGAGGTGAGGCGGAGTTCGAGTCCGGAATCGCTCCATACGATTCCCTTCCACATGCTGCAGCGAGTTCGATACATCGAGCCCGCGATCGCCCAGGGGTCCGATCCGGTCCGCCGTACTCTTCTGGTTGAGTTGCGAGTCGACGAGAGCGGTGCTGTGGAAGATCTGCAGTTACTCCGTGGGCCTGAGGAACTGTTTGCGGCGGCTCGTCCGGCGATCGCGGCCTGGCGTTTCCAGCCTTACCTCCTGGATGGTGAGCCGGTGCGCTTTCGCACTCTGGTCCTGATTCCGGTCAGGAACGAAGGCGCTGTTTCGGCAGTCGCGGGGGACACCTCGGGAGTGTGCTGCGGACGGCCTGATCGCTGAGTTTGCGGATTCTTCTGTCCATTGGTTTGAGCACCTTGCCAACAGGACCCCGGAAGTTTCAGATGCGGCGCGCTCCCATCCTCTCCAATACCCTTGTGTTTCGGCGGGCACACCGCGACTTGGGTCAAAGCCGACACGGGCGGAGCCTGCTCCCGCCGAAGCGGCGTCGCCCGTGAAAGGTGGCCGCGGGAGGTCGGGTCGGATTGGCCGCTAACGTGGTCCGACCCCGGTGTCGGATTGGTGGCGGAGGGGGTGGGATTCGAACCCACGGTACGGGGGCTACCCGCACAGCGGTTTTCAAGACCGCCGCCTTCAACCGCTCGGCCACCCCTCCGGCGTGGGAACCGCATCTTACCACGCCCCGGCACCGGCAGGTTCCCGGCGGACCGCGGTCAACCCAGCGGGAGCGGGCCCGTGCTGCAGGCCCAAGGTCGCTCGATCCCGGCCGATACGAACCGGACCCTGCGGTGTCCCCGCCCGGGCGAGGTCAAGCCTCCCCGGAGTCGTCTCCCTTTGACCCGCCCCCCTGCAACGCCAGCGCCCGCAGATACTCCCGACGCATGCGGGCGATCACCCCGATGGAGATCTCCTTGGGACACACCGCCTCACACTCGCCGTGATTGGAACAGTTTCCAAAACCCTCGCGATCCATCTGTTCCACCATGGCGATCACCCGGCGCTCCCGCTCCACCTGTCCCTGCGGCAACAAGGCGAACTGCGAGATCTTGGCCGCGGTAAACAGTGCCGCCGACGCGTTGGGACAGGCAGCCACACAGGCCCCGCAACCGATACAGGCCGCGGCGTCCATCGCCAGCTCGGCCTTGTCTTTCGGAACCAGAATTACATTGGCATCCGGCGCCTGGCCGGTGTTGACGGAAATGTAGCCCCCGGCGGCGATGATACGGTCAAAGGCGCTGCGGTCCACCACCAGGTCCCGGATCACCGGGAACGCCCGTGCCCGCCAAGGTTCAACCACGATGGTGTCACCGTCCCGGAAGTGACGCATATGGAGCTGGCACAACGCCGAACCCCGTTCGGGCCCGTGGGGCGTCCCGTTCAATACCGCTCCGCAGGAGCCGCAGATCCCCTCCCGGCAGTCGCTGTCGAATTCCACCGGCTCCTCGCCGCGGGCGATCAGCTCCTCGTTGAGAACATCCAGGACTTCCAGAAACGACATGTCCGCCGAGGCGTTGGTTACGGTATACGGCACCAGCTTGCCCGGTTTGTCCGGACCCGCCTGCCGCCAGATCTTGAGATGGAGGGTCATGCTGTTGGACATGGCTGCTTCCCGTCACTTGTAGCTTCTGGTTGCCGGTTGCACGTTCTCGAACACCAGGGGCTCACGGTGCAGCACCGGATCGGCTCCCACCCCCGTGAACTGCCAGGCGGCCACATAGGCGAACTGCTCATCGTTGCGTAAAGCCTCTCCGTCCGGAGTCTGATACTCCTCCCGGAAATGCCCGCCGCAGGACTCCTCCCGGTGCAGCGCGTCGATCGCCATCAGTTCGGCCAGCTCCAGGAAGTCCGCTGTGCGGCCCGCAAATTCCAGGTACTTGTTCAGGAAGTCGGCCCGACCCGGTACCCGCAGGTCCCGCCAGAATTCGTCCCGTAAACGGCGGATCTCCGCCACCGCCTTGCGCAGTCCACCTGCGTGTCTGGACATTCCCACCAGATCCCACATCACCTTGCCCAGGTCCCGATGGAAGGCCCGGGGCGAGCGGCTGCCCTGGATGGAGAGCAGGCGTTCCAGCCGTTCCACAGCTTCCCGGGCGGTGGCTCTGAACTCCTGGCTGTCCGGACTGACGGCCGCAAATCTGGTACCGGCGAGATAGTCTCCGATGGTGTACGGAATAATGAAGTATCCGTCGGCCAGTCCCTGCATCAGGGCGCTGGCACCCAGCCGGTTGGCACCGTGATCCGAGAAATTGGCCTCACCCAGCACGAACAGACCCGGGATGGTGCTCATCAGGTTGTAGTCCACCCACAGGCCGCCCATGGTGTAGTGGACCGCCGGGTAGATCCGCATCGGAGTTCGGTACGGGTCCTCCCCTGTGATCCGCTGGTACATGTCGAAGAGGTTGCCGTATTTCTCGCGGATGTAATCGACTCCCTCGCGCCGGATGGCGTCGGCAAAGTCCAGATATACCGCCAACCCTGAGGCACCGACCCCCCGTCCCTCGTCGCAGACCGCCTTGGCAGCCCGCGAGGCCACATCCCGCGGCACCAGGTTGCCGAAACTGGGATAGCGGCGTTCCAGGTAGTAGTCCCGCTCCTCCTCGGGGATCTGGTCGGGTCGGCGTAGGTCGCCGCCCTGTTTGGGAACCCAGACCCGACCGTCGTTCCGCAGGCTCTCGCTCATCAGCGTCAGTTTCGACTGATAGTGACCGGAAACCGGGATGCAGGTGGGATGGATCTGGGTGAAACAGGGGTTGCCGAACAGCGCCCCCCGCCGGTGGCAACGCCACGCCGCCGTGACATTGGAGTTCATGGCGTTGGTGGAGAGGAAATACACATTGCCGTACCCGCCGGTGGCCAGCACGACGGCGTGCCCGGGGTGGCATTCGATGGCGCCGGTGACCAGGTTGCGGCACACAATCCCACGGGCATTGCCGTCGACCACCACCAGATCGAGCATCTCCCGCCGGGGGAACAGCTCCACCTTGCCCCGGCTGACCTGACGCATCATCGCGCTGTAGGCCCCCAGCAGGAGCTGCTGTCCGGTCTGTCCCCGGGCATAGAAGGTGCGGGAAACCTGGGCGCCGCCGAAGGACCGGTTGGACAGGTACCCCCCGTATTCCCGGGCGAAAGGCACTCCCTGGGCCACACACTGGTCGATGATGCAGTTGCTGACCTGGGCCAGGCGGTAGACATTGGCCTCCCTGGCCCGGAAATCCCCACCCTTGATCGTGTCGTAGAACAGCCGCCAGATGCTGTCGTTGTCGTTGGGGTAGTTCTTGGCGGCGTTGATTCCGCCCTGGGCGGCGATGCTGTGCGCCCGCCGGGGAGAATCGTGGATGCAGAAGGCCTTGACGTTGTAGCCCAGCTCGGCCAGGCTGGCCGCCGCCGAAGCGCCGGCCAGGCCGGTTCCCACGACCAGGATATCGAACTTGCGCTTATTGGCGGGGTTCACCAGCTTCAGAGCCGCCTTGTGGCGGTCCCACTTTTCAGCCAGAGGTCCGTCCGGTATCCGCGATTCCAGTTTCATGACAGCGACCCTCCCAGGAAGAACCAGACGGGGATGAACAGGAAGCCGAATCCGAGGACCACCGCTGCCGCCACGCCGAAGCCGTAGACTACCGGGGTCCAGCGGGGATGGTGCAGGCCCAGCGACTGAACGGCGCTCCAGAACCCGTGCCGCAAGTGCAGACCCAGCACGATCATGGCCGCCACGTACCATCCGGCGTACAGGGGACTGCGGAAGGACTCCGCCACCAGCCGATAAAGGTCACGGACCGGCTCACCGTCCAGATAGACGACGTAGCCTTCGGCAATCCCGGGGCCGTACTTGAAGGTGATCAGGTGGATCACCGTGAAAACCAGGATGACGACCCCGCTCCAGATCATGGTCCGCGACGACAGGTTCATCCGGCTGGGTCCCCCTCGGCTGACGGTTTGGGAGTAGCGGGCGGGACGGGCCCTCCAATTGCTCCAGGTGACCGCCACGGCGGTGTAAACATGGATCAGGAAGACCGCCAGCAGCAGCAGCTCAATGAAATACAGCAGTCCACCCATGCTGATCAGGCGGTGTGAGTACCGGTTGAAGGCTTCGGGGCTGACGAAAAGCAGCAGGTTCCCGGCCAGATGTGCACAGATGAACAGAAACAGCGCCAAACCGGTGAGCGCCATCAGGAATTTCTTCGCCACCGTCGACCACAGCAAGCTTGCCATCTTTGTCTCTCCCACCGGAACTGTCCGCCGGTTGCGATCTTCCCCATCATAGCCCCAGTTCCGTCAAGCCTCGACCCCCTCCCGCTTGCGGGCCAGGATGACAGTCCACGGCAGGGGCCGGGCCTCGGCCACGACCTGGAAGCGGCGCTCCACCAGTCTCCGGAACGCTCGGCTCGACCAATGCTGCACATGGCCGGGAGTGTTGCCCCAGTCCCCCAGGTAGCTCAGGCGCGCCAGGTTCAGGGCCCTCCAGATCGGTTCCCGGGGGACGCTCAGCAGCACGTCGCCGCGGCTCACCCGGAAAAGCTCCTGCAAGGCCGGTTCCGGGTCCTCCAGGTGTTCAAGTACTTCCGCAGCCACCACCAGATCGAAGGCGGCATCCCGAAAGCCCAACCGGTACGCGGACTGGACGATGAAGCCGACAGCTCCGGATCCGGTCAGCTCCGGGTCGAACAGTTCCCGGGCGAGATCCACCCCCACCACCGAAGCCGACGGCTGCCACTGCCGGATCAGCCGGGCCAGATAGCCCTCGCCGCATCCCACCTCGAGGACTGTCCGTGGGCGGCTCAGCGATATCAGGTGCTGCACGGCGGTGAGGAATTTTCTGAACAGGTGGCGGGCCACCGGATTGGTCGACGTGTACTTGTTGTACACGTTGCCCATTACGATCTCCCGCCGCCTATCGCACTCCACCATCACGTCCCAGCTCCCGCAGGCGTTCCTGGACCTGGATCTCTTCCAGGATGCGCCGGTTGGTGGCGATCAGGTCCGACAGCAGCCCGGCGATGCCCAACTGGAATCCCATCAGCAGAAGCACCGCGGCCAGGATCAGCGACTGGGTCTTGCCGCCCCCTTCGCCGATGGCCCAGTAGTAGACAAACCTCAGGCCGATCAGGAAACCCGCCCCGAACACGACAGCGCCCGCCCAGACAAAGAACCGCAGCGGCTTGTAGACCACGAAGATCCGCAGCATGGTGAGCAGCGAACGGCGGATGTAGGACGGAATGCTTCGGATCAGCCGCGACTCGCGCAGCGGCGTGTTGGTGCGGATCGGGACTGAAACCACCCGCATGTTGGTCAGCCCGGCCTGGATCAGCGTCTCCAGAGTGTAGGTGTAACTTGAGAAGACGTTCAGGCGAAGCGCCGCTTCACGGCTGAAGGCCCGGAAACCGGAGGTGGCATCCGCCACATCGGTTTTCGAGACTTGGCGGACCACCCAACTTCCCAGCCGCTGCAGCAGCTTTTTCAGCCAGGAAAAGTGGCGGATCTCGCCGATGGGCCGGGCGCCCACCACCATATCCGCCTCGCCCCGCAGCACCGGCTCCACCAGCAGGGCGATGTCATCGGCCCGATACTGGTTGTCGCCGTCGGTGTTGACGATGAGGTCCGCCCCCCGGCGCAACGACTCTCCCAAACCGGTGCGGAAGGCCTCCGCCAGGCCGCGGTGGGCGGGCAACCGGACGACATGGTGAACTCCGGACCGGCGCGCCACTTCGGAAGTTCCGTCGGTGCTGCCGTCGTCCACCACCAGGACCTCAATCCGGTCGATCCCGGGCAAACTGCGGGGCAGATCCTCCAGTGTCTTCGGCAACGACGCCGCCTCATTCCGACAGGGAATCTGGATGATCAGCTTCATGGATGCTTTGGACGGCGTCACTGATTTCCTGCATCAGCTTCATCTTGTCTTCGTGCGGCAGAAACGAGGACCGCACTCCCTGGAGCAGGACCCGCACCAGCTCCTCCCAGCCCAGACCGAGGAATTCTATCGCCTTGGCAAACTCGTCCCCAAGGGTCGTTTCGAACAGGCCCGGGTCGTCGGTGTTGAGGGACACCGGAACCCCACGGCGCAGCAGCAGGCCCAGCGGGTGGTCCGCCAGCATCGGCCACGCCCGGGTACGGGCGTTACTGGTCAGGCATACATCCAGTCCCACCGCCCGCTCCCGCAGGTACTCCATCAGTTTGCCGTCACGCGCGGCCTGCACTCCGTGTCCGATCCGATTGGCCCCCAGAACCTGCAAGGCGTCCCAGATCGAGATTGGATCGCCGACCTCGCCGGCGTGGATGTGGGAGTGCACCTGATGGGCTCGGGCCCACGCGAAGACTTCCCGAAACTCCTCGGCGGGAACCGACAGTTCGTCACCACCCAAGCCAAGTCCCACCACCCCCTGCGGCTGGAATTCGGCCGCCAGCTCGGCCGTCCGCTCCGCGGGAGCCCGCCCGAACTGGCGAACACAATCCAGAATCCAGCGCACGCGGATGCCGCTGCGCTCCTCAAACGCCTGGGTTTCCGCCAGCAAGGCGATCAGGATCTCACGGCCGTCCCGCCCCCATCGCCAGGGGATGGCGGGGCTGTAGATGACTTCGGCGTAGCGGATCTTCTCGGCGACCAAGTATTCCTGCAGATCCCGGAAGACCTCGAGATAGTCGGCGGGACCCTGCAGGTGCAGGCAAACCAGCCGGAAGGAGGAGAGAAACGAGGGGAAATCCCCGAAGGCGTACACCGCTTCGTGCACGGCCTGCCTGTCGAGTCCGGCCAGCTCCGTACGATGCCGGTCGGCCAGCCGCATCAGCCTTTCGACCCGCACTGAACCCTCCAGGTGGAGGTGCAGCTCAACTTTGGGGAGTTCGCGGACCCGCGCGACCAGATCAATCGGTTTCACTGGACGGTTTTCCTGTACCGGACGGTCCACCGGCCGGATCAACCCAACAACTGCAGTTCCTTCAACCGGGTGATGGTTTCCTCGGAGATGAAATGGTCGTAAGTCTTCAGCTCCTTGGACGACGGCGTTCGGCGGCGCATCTCATCCCAGCACATGGGGGAAACAAAGATGAGATCAGCCTCCTCAATAATCTTCGCCACCAGATCCTCGCGATCGATCGGCGCGATCCAAAACTTCTTGCTGGTGCTGGGGTGATACAGGTTCATGAAAACGTCCCAGGAAGCATGCATCGTCCGCTCATCCTTGATCACAATGGCGATGTTGCGGTGGCGGCATGCTTCCAGAACTTCGGTGTAAATCTGGTGGCTGGGTTTGATTTCCACCACCTCCTTCTGGAGGTTTCGCGCCACTTCCCTCACCTCATCCAGGTGCCAGCTCGTGGTGAGGAGGTAGTCGGCTTCCCTGAGTTCCCGCAAGTTCTCCTCGGAGCGGGTTCCCAAGGGGGCGGGAAACACTTCCGCCCCCAGCCGCAGGCGGAGTTCCCGGGAAAAAATGATCGCCTCTTCCTCGTGATCCACCACCGCCAGCTTCAGGTGACGCAGCGGGTTGCCGGTGGCGTAGCTGAGCAGGAGGCGGGCGAACTTCTCGGCCGACAGCCCGAGACCCCGGGCCTTCTCGGATGCTTCATTGAGCAGGCGGAACACCGCCCGGCGCCGCATCTGCTCGTAGTCGTCGGGACCGCTGCGCTTCCTGAGGAACGCCCCGCTGCCCTGAATGAGATCCAGATAACCGTCCTGCGCCAGCTTCTGATAGACGCGGCGGATGGTCTTGTAGTTGACGCCCAGATCCTCGGAGAGCTCGCGGATCGAGGGCAAACGGTCGCCCTCCTTGATCTTGCCGCAGTAGATCGCCGACAGCAGTTGTCCTTTGATCTGCTCGTAAATGTCGAGTTTGACTTTCCGGTCGAGGTTAAACCTGATCATCCGGCTCGATCCGTGTGAGGCCTCCCATGTAGGGGTGCAGTACCTCCGGCAGGCGGATGCCGCCGTCCGCCTCCTGGAAATTCTCCACCACCGCCACCCAGGTCCGGCCCACCGCCAGCCCGGAACCGTTGAGCGTGTGCACCAGCCGCGTCTTCTTCCCGTCGGCCGGCCGATAGCGGATGTTGGCCCGCCGGGCCTGAAAGTCCTCGAAATTGGAGCACGAAGAGATTTCCCGGTAGGTCTGTTGGCTGGGAATCCACACCTCCAGGTCGTAGGTCTTGGCCGAGCTGAAGCTCATGTCGCCGGACGAGAGCGTGACCACGCGGTAAGGCAGTCCCAACAGCTTCAGGATCTCTTCCGCATCGGCGGTGAGGCGCTCCAGCGCCTGATAGGAGGCCTCCGGCGTGGTGAATTTGACCAGCTCAACCTTGTTGAACTGGTGCTGTCGGATCAGGCCCCGGGTATCCTTGCCGTAGGAGCCCGCCTCACTGCGAAAACATGGCGTGTAGGCCACGTACGACAGGGGCAACTGGTCTTCCTCGAGGATCTCATCCGCGTGCAGGTTGGTGACGGGCACCTCGGCGGTGGGAACCAGGTAGTAGTCCGTCCCCTGAATCTTGAACAGATCGGCCTCAAACTTGGGCAGGTTTCCGGTCCCGAAGAAGCTTCGGCTGTTGGCCATGAACGGCGGCAGGACCTCCCGGTAACCGTGGCGCGCGGTGTGCACGTCCAGCATGAAATTGATCAGCGCCCGCTCCAGGCGGGCACCCGCCCCGAAGTAGGTGGTGAAACGGGCCCCGGTAACCTTTGCCGCCCGCTCGGAGTCCAGGATTCCCAGCGCGGTTCCCAGATCCACATGGTCGCGAACCGGGAAGTCAAACCGGCGGGGTTCACCGACCACCCGTTCCACCCGGTTGGCCGAGGCATCGGTTCCGACTGGGACGCTTTCGTGAGGCAGGTTGGGAATGACCGCCAGGAATTCCGAGAGCTGCCGTTCCAGTTGGCCCAGCTCCTCGTCGAGAGCCTTGATGCGGTTCGAGACATCCCGCATGGCGGCGATGGGTCCGGAGGCATCCTGACCCGAGCGCCGCAACTGGGCGATCTCGTCGCTGGTACGATTGCGCAGCGCCTTCAGTTCCTCGACCTCGATCCGGGCTGACCGCTCCCGCTCATCCAGGTTTCGGAAAGCCGGTTCATCGAACGCGAAGCCCTTGGCAGCCAATCGCGTCTTGACGAGTTCGAGGTTCTCGCGAATGAAGATGCGGTTCAGCATGTCCCCACTCCAGCCTGGCGCGATGAGCGGCGAGTCGCCCCCGCCGTCCGCCGGGACCCGCGGCAGGCGGATCATATCATGCCTGCGGGGACGGGCCGCACGGGACCGCGGGATGTGCGACCCCGGTTCTCGCTTGACAAGAGGGCGCCTGAATCTTATATTCCGCCGTCAGTTTCGGAGCAGCTTATGCCTCTGGTCGAGTACCGATGCACTGATTGCGAGCGCACCTTCGAAGTGATCCAGAAGTTCTCGGATCCGGATCTGCAGAGTTGCGAGACCTGCGGGGGCTCCCTGGAGCGGCTCCTGTCCGCTCCAGCCATTCATTTCAAGGGCTCCGGATGGTACGTGAACGATTACGCACGCAAGGGAGCCAACGGTAACGGGAGTTCAAAGAGCTCGTCCGACTCTTCCACGACAGCTTCCGCAGCTTCCGGCACCGAAAGCAAGTCCGCGAGTTCTGACCGCAAGTGAGGCGAATTGAAAGTCCTCCTGTTGGGTTCCGGTGGTCGTGAGCATGCCTTGGCCTGGAAGCTCGCCCAGAGTCCCCATCTGAGCGCCCTTTACATCGCTCCGGGGAATCCCGGGACGGCTCGCCTCGGCACCAACGTCGCCCTTTCGTTGGAGGATCCCGCAGGGATCGTCGCTTTCGCAAAGCGGCAGGCCATCGACCTCACGGTGGTCGGTCCGGAGGCCCCTCTGGTGGCAGGGGTCGTCGACTGCTTCCAGGAGGCGGGACTGCGGATCGCAGGCCCAACCCGGGCCGCGGCCCGTCTCGAAGGCAGCAAAGCTTTCACCAAGCGGTTCCTGCGAGATCACCACATCCCCACCGCGGACTTCGAGATCTATGATGACCCCGAGGCAGCCGAGGAGGACTTGCGGGACGGCCGTTTCGCGTTTCCGGCGGTGGTCAAGGCAGACGGGCTGGCCGCCGGCAAGGGCGTCATGATCTGCCAGGACCTCGAGGATGCCGTCGATGCGGTACGGCGGATCATGATCGAGCGCTGGTTCGGCGAGGCCGGTTCGCAGGTCGTCGTCGAGGAATTCCTGCACGGCGAAGAGGCCTCCTTCATGGTGTTTTCGGACGGAGTCCGGGCGGTGCCCATGGTGGCCTCCCAGGATCACAAGGCGGCGCACGAGGGGGATCAGGGACCGAACACCGGAGGGATGGGTGCCTACTCCGTAGACACGATCCTGAGCCCGGAACAGCAGCGCCGGGTGATGGACCGGATCATCCAGCCAACCATTGACGGGATGGCGGAAGCGGGCACCCCCTTCCGCGGTGTGCTGTATGCGGGCCTCATGCTGACAGCGTCCGGACCCAAGGTCCTTGAATACAACGTCCGTTTCGGGGATCCCGAGACCCAGGCTGTTCTGCCGCGCCTACGCTCGGATCTGCTGGAGGTACTGGCGGCGGCGGCCGACGGTGATCTGTCCGGTGTTCGGCTGGAGTGGAGTCCGGAAGCGGCGGTCTGCGTGGTGCTCGCTTCCCGCGGCTATCCGGGCAAGTATCCTGTGGGCCAGGAGATCAGTGGGATCGAGATGGCCGAAGAGGATCCGCGAACCACGGTATTCCATGCGGGAACCCGCCTCGAGGACGGAAAGCTGGTGGTGGCCGGAGGTCGGGTGCTGGGTGTCACCGCCACCGGTGCGAACCTGGAAGCGGCCATCATGAACGTCTACGAGAGCATCAACCGGATTCACTTCCGGGACATGTACTATCGCCGCGATATCGCCGCCAAGGGCCTGAAGTCGGCCTGATGCCGCTCCCACAGAAAAATGCCGTGATCCACGTCAACCAGCTCGACTCTCACTCCCGCCGGGTTCTGGGCGTCCTGCTCGAGAAGGAGCAGACCACGCCTGATTATTATCCGCTGACGCTCAACGCCCTGATCGCGGCCTGCAACCAGACGACCAACCGGGACCCGGTGATGAACCTCAAACGGCATGAGGTCCTGACCGCCCTGCACACGCTGGAGCGGCATGGCCTGGTCCAGCGGGTGGTCGGACCCCGCGCCGATCGGTGGAGTCACCTGCTGGTGCAGCGGATTTACACCAGTCCGCCGACCCGCGCTCTGCTCACGGTGCTTCTGTTGCGGGGAGCCCAGACCCCGGGCGAGCTGAAGGCGCGAACGGAGCGCATGCACTCCTTCACCGACCCGGGACAGGTCGAGGAAGCGCTCGGGCTGCTGACCGGCCACGATCCTCCTCTGGTCCGTCGCCTGCCGCGGTCGCCGGGGCAGAAGGAGACTCGCTGGATGCTGGCTCTCCCGGACGGCGCCCCGCAGTTGGAGGTTCTGCCGGTCGAGGCCCCTGAGACTGCAGAGGACGACCTGGCGGGTCGGCTGCGGGACCTGGAGCAACGGGTTGCGCGGCTCGAGAGCCGGCTGGAAGAGTTTCTGAGAGGCCCGCGCGAAGATACCGCCTTGACCCGCGACGACCAGGAGTAGCGCCGGAAGGAAGCCGGAGGCCGTTCCGGCCGCCGGGAGCCGAACCTTCCGCGGGGGTGGCTTCCGCACTCCCCAAGCTCAGCCCCCGCTGCGCGGGCTTCGCGGGGTCGGGACGGCGGGCTCATGGGGCAGGCGGGCGAGAACCCCGGCGGCGTACCAGGTCAGCCCACAAGGTCACCACGGTGTTCCCGCGCGGGCCCAGGCTCGTCCTCCTGACCACCGGTCCCCTGAGCCTGTCACCCCCTGCCGTCAGGTCAAACCGATATTCCACCCGGGGTGATGTCTGAAGCTCCCCGGTGAGCCGTCCGCCCGAAACACCCGCCGACTCGACCCTCAGGGGATGGCCGTCCCCAATCGTGACCAGCACCTCATCTCCCGTGCCGACCTCGACAGCGATCGGCTCCGGCTCCGGACAGGTCGACCAGGTGCCCTCCCATCGGCCGTGAACCTCCTCGGCAGGCGGAACAGGTTCGCCGCCCGGTGCCTCGTCGCCGGCTCGGAGCGGCGGCGTTTCTCCGGTGGCAGCCAGCAGGAGCTCAAGGATCTCACCGGCGATCCGGTTCACCGGAACGCCGATCTGATTTGCCGTCAGGGCGATAACGATCCGCTCGGCAGGAACCACCCACAATGTGGCGGATGCACCGGGCATTGCACCGCTGTGAAACAGGACAAGCCGCCCGTGCCAGTTGGGGTTGACCGACCAGCCGAGCCCGTAGCTGCCAAGGCCGGGTTCCCGCATGGCGCCTATCGACTCCTGCGTCAGCAACTCCCCAGCCGGAGGATCGCCGGCGTGCAGACGGCCGAAGCGAACCAGGTCGGCTGCGGTCGAATACACAGCCGACGCCGCGGAGTGGTCGGTCCAGTAAAACGGAAGCGGCTTTCCGTCGGTGCCGTATCGAACCGCCGCCTCCCCTGCCGCGTCCGGCTCCTCCACCACACTTGTGTGCCGCATCTCCAGAGGCCGGAATAGCTCCCGGCTGAGAAAGTCGGCGAAGGGTTCCCCCGCAACCTGCTCGATCACGGCACGAAGCGCCTCGAAACCGAGATTCGAGTAAACGTAGCGCCGGCCGGGCGGGCTGACTTCCGCCCCGAAGCACCGCATGGTGGCGGCCGGCGGCGCCGGGCGATCCGCCTGATCTTCGTAGAAGAACTGGTAGTGGACCGGAAAGCCGCCGACGTGGCCCAGAACCCGGCGAATGGTGACCTCATCCGGATTTCGCACCCCTGGACGCTGGATGGCAGGAGCGTACTTCGTCACGGGATCGCTCAGGGACAGCTTCCCACGGTCACTGAGAAGCATGACCGCCGTTGCGGTCATCGGCTTGGTCACCGAGGCGATGGAGTACGGGGTATCGGTCGTCGCCAGGCGGCGCCGTTCGCGGTCCGCGTAGCCGAACGCTTCATTCCAGATCAACCGCTGATTCCTCGCCACCGCGACGGCCACCGACGGTGCCCTACCTCCATCGACGACCGCCTGCACACTTCTGCGGGCCGTCTCCAGCTCCCGCGGGACGGGTACCCCTTGCCCCATCAGCAAGGGGGCCGGGGAACCAAAAAGAGTGGCTGTGATGACGATGATCGCGAATGCAGACTTGATCATTCTCGCCGCCTTCCGGCCTCGACCGTTCTCTGACCGGCCGATGTCGCCCGAGGATGGGCGTTGTGTCTCGACAGTCTGGAGGAGCGGGTGAGCGGACTGTCCGCGTCGGTTGTTGTGGAACTGTAGCATGGTCCGCGTGGAGAAGTCCCGGCGTGGGGAGTTGCCCGGGCCCCCATGGTCACGGGGAACGGATCGTTCCCTTCGCCGGCTGCCTTTGGACGTATCCGGGCCTGGAGGACTCGTGTGATCCTGTCCCGGCGGAAGGACTTGTGAAGGCATGACGAATCGCGTAACAGAGTCCCATGCGGAAGCGAAGATCCCGGCGGTTTCCAATATCCAGTGTCCCCACGCTGACCGGACCACGCCCCGCCTCCGAGCGGATCGCACTGTTGAAGATCGGGCTGATTCTTGTTTTCGTCGGGCTTGCCTGCTGGATCCGGCCGGCGCTCGGTTCGCTGAAGGCCTCTCCGGGCCGGGCGCATTCGGAACTGTCGCTAGACTACCAGTACATCCTGCCGCCCGATACTTTCGAACCCGGGGAGTTCTACGGCATCGCCTTCGCCAACCCGTCCACGCGGACCGCCAACCTCGCGGTGGAGCGCATCCCTTTCGACACCGGTCTGCCCGCCGCGCGAAACACCTTCCAGCTCCCGCCAGGCGCCCAGCACGCCCGGCTCACCGCTCAACTCTGGCCTGAGGCCGACGCCGGCTCCGCCTGGGTTCGGGTCCGCGCTGACCGGGACGATCTGGTGGTCTTCTGCCAGATCGGCGACTACGCCCTGACCCGCCTCGACGGCGCCATCGCCGCCCGCCGACCTCTCAGCCGGCTCCTGTTCCTGCCGGTCCTGGCGGGACCCCGCGCCCTCCACCAGCAACCCCTCTCCTGCCGGATCCATCTGATCAATCCCGGGCCCCAGACCGCGCAGGTCCGCGTGACCTTGGTCCAGGAAACCGGATCCGGCGAGCCCCAGGAGTTCACGCTGCCGGCGGGGCAGGGACGGACCCTCGGTGGCCGGGACTCGGAAGCCCGACATGAGGGGTCGCCGGCAACCGTCGCCGGCTGCTATCGGGTCGAAGTTCTGAGCGGGGCCGGCGTCGTCGGCTTCCTCGACATCCGCACCCCCGCCGCCCGCATTATGCTCTCCGCGGTCGAACCTTCAGCCGCCGGCGAACTTTACTCCCCACAGTTCGTGCACCTGCCGGGCAGCCTGTTCTCGCTGCTCAGTCTGGTCAACGACTCCAAGCAGCCGGTGGTGCTCACCGCCGAGGCTCTCGGCGACGACGGGAAACCCGGTGCCACTGCTGTCGACCTGACCTTGGGCACAGGCGAGTATCTTCAAATCGAGGGGGGTGACCTGTTCGCCTTCCCACCCACTGGTTTTGTGGGCTCGCTGAGGTTGCGCCTCGTCCGCGGCGCGGGAATCGCCGGTTCGGTCATTTTCGCCCGGGATGTTCTCCAGTATGCGGCCGCAGTCAGTCTGTCCGACCAAGCCTTCTTTCGCGCCCGCTTCGGGCATGCGGCCAGCCTGCCGGAACAGTTCTTCACCGGCCTGGCTGTGTTCAATCCCGGACCGGCGGCGGCCCAGGTCCTCCTGGGAGTGCACTCGAGCCAGGGTGTCGAGGTGGCCTCCGGAACAGTGGAACTGGCTCCCGGCGAGCGCCTCTCCCGAACCCTGGAGGAACTGGTCGGCACCGTGGAGCTTCTGGGGGGATCGGTCCTGATGTCAGCCTCGGCGCCGGTGGTGGCTCAGGAGCTGTTCGGAACCCAGCACCAGAGCCTGCTGTCCGCTGTACCCCCGGTCCCGGAAGCGGCCTTCCCGACTTGCCGGCGAGCAGAGAGATGGCCCTTCCGGCAGGACTCCATCTGGAACCTGCCCCTGGGCAGCAACGCGCGGCTGGTGCCGGCCGGGATTGGTGCGCCCACTGCCATGGGCTTGACCGCCGACGAGGACGTCCTCATCCTTACCCCCGAGGCGCCTCTCAAACCGGTCATGCGCAACACCGCCGGCTGGGACCGCAGCAAGACCCGCTGCGGCACCGTTACCGGCGAAAGGGTCTTCCCTGACCCGGTGCCCGTCCCGGATGACTTCCGGACCGATCCTGGTTATTTAGGCCTCACCCCCAACATGAGCGGCGCCATCCTGATGCCGGACGGCGTCACGGTGAAACAGACTCAGCCCCTGCACGTGTGCGGCTACGGCGGGGCCGTCACCAGCCAGTACCGGTTCCCGGACGACCACCTGCAGGAGGGCGACGGTATCCGGGGCGCCCACGGCGGCAGCGGGATGTCCAGCCTGGGCGGCACCTTGCGGCTGGGCGAACTGGTGCCGGGCGGCGTCATCCGTCACGCACTGAAGGTGAACCTGTTCGCCCGCAAGTACCTCCGCTACGCCGCCGGTGACCCTACCCCCGGCTACCGGTGGCCGGCTGTCCAGGCCGACGGCTATGCCGCGCAGGCGAGCCACCCCTGCCGTTACGGCGGCCAAGTCCCGGAACTCGAGATGGGCGCGCTGCTGGCCCTGCGGCCGGATTTCGATCTTGCACGACTACGGACGGAACCCGCCAGGATTCTCGCCCGGGCCCTAATGGAATACGGCGCCTATGTGGTCGACGATACGTGCTGGGATGTCTTCGCCATCACCACCGAATGGAGCCCCGACGGCCGGGTCATCGAGGAGTTCCAGGCGGCCTGGGGCTGGCCTTTCGAAACCTCGCAGGTCTCCACCTGCACCGGGGCCGAGGCCGAGTGCCGGTGGGCCAAGGACATCGCCGACATCCTCGTCTCACTGCAGGTGGTGGACGACAACCGCCCGGAGTCGCCCGGAGGAGCGGGACTCCGGCGCCAACCGCCGGCACCGCCTTTCTGTCGGTGAAGGGTGCCGCCGTCACTCAGCAGGAGGGTCCGGGTTCAGGACCCTGTCTCCCGACCCAACAAGTCATCTTCGCCACCGCCTTCCGTGTTGCCGGAATGCTTCTGAACTCCAAGTTCAGCTTGCTGCGCGGGCTTCGCGGGCATCGCGCCCGAGGCCGTCCATCCCGGAGGGCTGCTGACGTTGTCGCACACGCGGCGGACCGACCAGGCACCGGCGTCGAGACAGTCGGCCGATACGGTACAAATGGTACAATTGGACCTGTTCACCTGTGGACAAAGGAGCCCGGAATGGCGAGGACGAAAGCGGTCAGTGCAGCCGAAGCGAGGAGACGGTTCTCGTCGCTGGTGGCTGAGGTAGGGTATGCCGGACACCGTGTCATCATCGAGAGAAGGGGGAGAGCGCTTGCCGCCATCGTCAGCATGGTTGATCTGGAGCGCCTGGAATCGGGGCCGGCCCAACCCTCCGGCGGTCGCGGGGCGCTGGCGCTGGCGGGAGCCTGGCGCGATGTACAGGAGGAGAAACTGGATGCGGTGGTCGAAGAGATCTATGCCCGCCGCGAACTTGATACCGGACGTCCGGTCAATCTGGAACCGTGATGTATCTCCTCGACACCGACATTCTGAGCAACCTGCTGCGCCGCTCCCCGTCCACCCAACTGTTGGTCAGGCTCGCTACGATCCCGCCCGAACACCAGTTCACCTCCGCGGTCAATCTCGGCGAACTGGTGTACGGGGCGCGTCGGCTTGAACCGGGCGGGAGCAGGCTCATGGATCGATTGGAGCACCTCGTTTCGGCCCACCTGCCGGTCCTGCCCTTCGACGGCGTCGCTGCCCGACACTACGGCGAGGTCCGGGCGGAGCTGGAGCGACTCGGTACGCCGATCGGCGACGCCGATCTGCGCATCGCCGGGATCGCCCTGGCCAGGGGGTTCACGGTCGTGACGGGCAACGTCCGCCATTTCTCGCGGGTGCCGGGCCTGGCCGTGGAGAACTGGCTGGAGGAGGGCTCCGGCACCTCCCTCTGATACGTCCTGCCAGGCAGGTTCGCCGGCTTCTCCCGGTTGATCCGAGTGATCAGCGTGGTCCGCGCGACTGACGATCCAACACGGCCAAGAGGGCGTCGGTGACGTGACCGAGGCCGCCGACACAGACCACCTCCTGCCGAGTCACGGAAGGCGGAATCCGCTTGCGTCCAACTTTCCGGATCGGATAAAGTGAGTCTCCAGGGGGAGAATCTGGACAGACGACTTGGAGGTCTCGCGACATCCGTGGCAGCTCTCCCCTTGAACCGAAAAGATTACGAGCTCCTTCAGGATTTATGCCGTCGTTGCCGGGAGGTCCTGGGCCCTCCGGAAAGTCGGTGTGACACCTGCTTCCTCCGGCAGCCGCTTTTCTCGTTCGGCGAGGCAAGCATTGGATCCGAGGATGGCGGCTCCTCCGGGCCGGAGTGGAACCGCCCGCGGCCACCGGACGCGGATCGGCTCGAGCTGCGGCTCTTCGGCGGCCCCTGGAGGGAAGTGCACCGGCGTCTGGGGGGCGACCCGCGGCTGGCGAGCTGCCTGGAGCTGATCGAGTCGCAATACTCAGACGAGAGCTTGACGCTTGGCCGGGCCGCCCGGCACACGGGGTTGAGCCGCAGTCGGCTCAATGCGGGCCTTGGCAAGGGGATCGGCCGGTCCTTCCACCAGCTGCTGACCCGCTTCCGGCTCCTTCGGGCGGTCGAGAGGATGCGGAGCCGCCCCGACACGTTGCTCGAGGTCGCTGAAGCCACCGGCTTCGGCAGTCTGAGCTCGTTCCACCGTCATTGTGTTCGTCACCTGGGCTGCGCCCCGGGCCGCTTCCGGGCCGGACTTTCGTAGCCGTCGCCAACCCCAGCTCAGGACAGCCGTCCTCAACTTTGGGCAAAACTGACAGGTTTTTGGGCAGAACTGCAAAGACTTCCGGCGGGCAACACTTCTACAGTGGGTGAGCACGGGCCGACAGGGCAGCCGTGCAAAGGAGATCGAGATGCGAAGAGCCTGCAGCCTGTGGGGTTGGGTCTGGCTGGCCGGTACGATGGGGTCGGCCTTTGGGGGGAGCGCGGCCGAAGTGCTGGACCGGGCCGTGGGGGCGCACGGGGGAGCCTGGGCTTTGGCTCGCCTGGCGGATGTGACGCTCGAAGGTCGGATCACCTACCCGAGCCGAGGTCTGCAGGAGTTGGTGCTGCGGGCTGAGATCCGTGCTCCGGATCGGGTGCGCACCGAGGTGACGGGCCCCGGGGTGACGCGCCTGTACGTCACCGACGGGACCTACGCCTGGGTGGTCGAGAAGGGGTCGAAGCGGGCCTTGACTGTGCGCGACGTGGCAGGCCGGTTCTGCGAGCTGAATCCGCCGGTCGGCTTTCTTGCCGCCGCTCGGGACGGCCGGCTACCGCTGGTCCATCTGGGCCGGAGTGTGGAAGCCGACCGGACCCTCGACTGGCTGGAGACGACCCTGTCCGGTGCCGCCATCGACGGGATCCCGCTCCCGGAGCGCCGCTACCGGATCGGTGTCGATGCCGGCAGCGGTCTGGTGAGCCGGGTGCTGGCTTATGGCCGCTCGGCGGACGGACGGCCGGTGGAGGAACCCGAAGTCTTCGATTACACGGAGTTCTTCGAGGCCGGCGGCATCGTCTTTGCGGGGCGGGTCGAACACCGCCTGCACGGAGTGCTGCTCAGTGAGTGGCGCATCGAAAAGGTGCGGTTCGAGCCGCTCGGCGAGATCTTCGGAGAACCGTAGCCAGGTCCGCAGGCTCGCCCTTTGGGCCTGCCGGGAGACACATATGACAAAGAGATGGATTGCTTTGACGCTGGGACTTCTGTGGGGCGGCGGGCCGAGGCTGGGGGCCCAGCAGAGCACCGACTTCGTGACGGCCGCCAACAGCACCGGCGTCATCGGTTACCACGCCTACGCCGGGGTGCGGGAAAACATCGATCTGTACAACCGCAACCTCAGCATCGTCCTGCCGCTGTTCAACCTGTCCGGGCGCAACGGGACCGACGTCGAGGTCACGGCGCACTACAACTCGACCTGGAAGGAATGGCGTGAGATCCCGGGGGCCCTGGGGGATCCGGTCTGGACCCGGCCGCTGGTGCCCGGAGGGGGCAGCGAGTACTTCGAGATCGCGATCGGTCCCACCCTGCTGCATTTGGGCGACTGGTACCAGATGGGGGGTTACAACTACCATCCGAACCGTTACCTGGTGCGCCGCACCGACGGGAGCCGTCACGAGCTGCTCGACAAGGACTACGATAGCGACGTGCAGTTGGCAGTCTACAACGCATTGGAGCGGATGCGGGCCCGGGACTCCTCCCACCTGGAGTACCGGGAGACGAGCAACGATCGCGACGGGGTGCTGTATCTCAAGGACGGCACCCAGATCCGTTTCGCCTCCGGCAAGGCCGACCGGCTGCTCGACACCAACGGCAACCGGATCACCTGGGACGCGTCCCACACGAGCTTGACCGATACGCTTGGGCGCAGCGTCGAGCGGATCGACAACGCGGGCGCCGTCGAGGTGCGGGTGTACGCCGGCGATGGGACGCTGCTCAGCTACACACTCAACGCCGCCCGCACCGAGCTGGTCCTGCCGGGCGGCCTGAAGTACACGTTCACCTGGACCGACGTGGGGCCGCTGCGCAACCCCGACGGGCAGTTGACGACGCTGTACGAGAAGCGGCTGGCGCGGATCACCTATCCGGACGGGGGGTATACGAGTTACACGTGGGCTCTGAGCGGCGACCAGACGGAGATCGTGCTGACCGGCAAGCGGGTCCAGGCGAACGACGGACGGGGCGAGGCGGTATGGAGCTACGACAAGCAGGCGGCCTGGTCGACGGTGACCACGGTGACCCGGCCGGACGGGAGCTGGAGCCGGCACACGTTTTCGCTGCCCGATCACCGCACGCCCCTGGAGACCCAGACGGAGATCTATGGATCCGGCGGGCTGCTGCGCCGCCTCACCCGCGACTGGAGCCTGTCGGGAGGCAACCCGATCCTGGTGCGGGAGACGACGGTGTTGGACGACAACACGCAGAAGAAGACCGAGTACGCGTATGACGACGACGGCTACCTGCGGGGGACGACCCGCTTCACCAACGGCAACGTGGAGGAGATGCGGGAGTACGGCTGGGGAAGCGGAGCCCCCGGGGCACTGGTCAGGCGCACCACCCGGAGCTACCTTACCGCCGCTGCCTACAATCTCGACAACCGGCACATTCTGGACCGGCTGACCGAGGAGGCGGTCTACGACGCGGCCGGAGTCAAGCGGGCCCAGACCACCTCCAGCTACGACCTCTACACGTCGCCCCGCACTTTGGTCGACACCCCCGGAGTCGTCCAGCACGACGCGGGCTTCGGGACCGGCTTCACGACGCGGGGCAATGTCTCCCGCCTCGGCCGCTGGCTGAACTCCCCGGCTTCGACACTGGAGACGTCTTTCCGCTACGATGTGTGCGGCAACGTGATCGAATCGACCGACCCCCGCGGCTACACCGGGTACACGGATTTCAACAGCACCTACCAGTACGCCTACCCCTACCGGCTGCGCAACGCCCTGGGCCACGCTACGAGCCGCAGCTACGATTTCAACAACACCACCCAACGGGGATTCGGCGATCTGGTGGGTGAGACCGATCCGAACGGCCGGACCACGACCCTCGGCTACGACCGGTTGGGTCGGCTGAAGACCCGCAGTCTGCCCGACGGGGGCCTGGAGACCCGCTACTACTCGGATCTGGAGAAGGACGCCCTGCACAACGGCCAGCGGGTCTTTCCCGTCGGGACGCCCGCCACCCCGCTGCGCCTGCGCGCCTACACCCGCATCGAGACCGGGCTGGAGCGCTCCGACCTGGTGCTGCACGACGGGCTGGGGCGGAGGTGGCTGGTGGGAGTCGGCAACGGGACGAACTTCGACTGGACCCGTAGCGAGTACGACGGGGTGGGACGGCTCGAGCGGACCAGCAACCCGCTGACCCACAGCACCCAGAACCCGGGTTCGCTGAGCTTCCCGAAATGGATCTCCAACACTTATGACGGATTGGACCGGATCACCCGGACGACGACCCAGGACGGCCAGTTCGCGACGATCGACCATATCGGCTACCAGAAGACCGTCACCGACCAGGCCTCGATGAAGCGTCGGGTCAATCACGACGCCCTGGGCCGGATCTCGAGCGCGGTGGAGCCAAACCTGGCGACCAATGCGTTCGATGCCGGGGCGGTCACGACGTCGTATGCTTACGACGCCCTCGACCACCTGACCGGGGTGACGCAGGGCTCGCAGACCCGCACTTTCGTTTACGACAGCCTGGGCCGTCTGACCTCGGAGACCAGTCCCGAATCGGGAACCACCACGTACGCCTACGACGCGAACTCGAATCTGACGCGGCGGACCGACGCCCGGGGCGTCGAGACCAACTACAACGGCTATGACGGGCTGAACCGTCCCGGCTCGATCAGCTATTCGGACGGCACGCCGACGGTGACCTTCACCTACGATTCGACCTCGGTGACCAACGGCAAGGGCCGGCGGACGGGGATGTCGGATACGGCCTCGGGAACGAAGACGTATCACTACGACCCGGTGGGGCGGATCTCGAAGATCGTCTGGCAGACGGCGCACTTCACCCAGACGGGCGATTTCGTCTACAACCGGATGGGCGGGATGAGCGAGTCGAAGTGGCCGGGGATCTACGATTTCGGGGCCACGCCGCTGGGGATCTACTGGGGCTACGACAACCAGGGGCGGCAGCAGACGGCCCGATGGAGCAACAACGGCGGCGGCGCCGGAGGGACCGCCTACCAGGAGCTGGTGGACAACTATGCGTTCACTTATGCCGCGGCCGACCCGTATGCCACCGAGACGATCAGCTACGACAACGCCACCAACGGGACCATCGAGACGATCACGTACAACGAGCGTCTCCAGCCGAAGCAGCGGACCGTCAAGTACGGCGCCCTGTTCCGGCTCAACCAGCTCGTCTATTTCACCCGCACCGGAG